>Ga0058702_10000005_pt1 | contig 452535 bp, 394 predicted proteins | sample AgamicOrSfe_FD_83781 | JGI IMG/M metagenome (GOLD analysis project Ga0058702, IMG submission 83781) | Agave microbial communities from Guanajuato, Mexico - Or.Sf.e | ecosystem: Host-associated > Plants > Phyllosphere > Phylloplane/Leaf | place: Guanajuato, Mexico | collected 2012-05-30
GGTTTACACATGGGGTGGGGTCAGGGGTTGGGGTTTGCTCGGGCTAATTTTTGAACAGGACAAAGCGATGCTCTCTCCGACACTCATGGCGTCGAAATCGGCCGCTTGAACGACATCAATGAAGATGTTTCCGAGAATGAGTCTATCATCAATGGAAGGCAACAGTCTGTCCTTTCTGGAGGATTGTCTGCTGCCACGACTACACGCACCACGTTCTCGCAAGATGACGCCGCAGAAATGCGTGAACTTGATCCAGAAATGGTCATCGACGGCTTTCCGTTCCTCCTACCAAGAGCAGACCATGTGCTCAACCTCGTTTTCAAAGAGCTCAATGGTGACTTGAGCTTCATCGACGCTGATGACGCTCGAGGACACAAGTTTCTTCTCAAGCGTTTGCAGGATTACAACAGCCAGAAGAGCGATTTTACCTCTCAACATTACATTCGACCAGATATCGTGTTGAGAGCTGTTCTCAAACTTCGGGCAAATCAACAAATCGCACCAGATCCATGGCGACCCGATGACATTATCTTCAAGGCGAATCTTGCCGGATTGATCAGTCACATATCGCAGTGCGGCAACACAGTCAAGCAAGCCGAAGTACTTCAGGCACTTGACAGCGACTTTCCTCGTCGATTCATGCTTTCCCTTGAGGTCCCTCAAGCAGCTTCTGGTCATATTGGGGAAAGTGTGCTGGATGAAGAAACTTGCCTTCTTGCGCTCCATCTACGCACACAGCTTGCCGTGAAGGCCCTCGCTCTGAACGCCGTCGATCCGGACCCCGAGGCACCCCAAGCAATCATAGCTCAAGTGTTCCTCGGCGGCGACTATGCACATGCAAACGTGTTGCCTGACGAGCTGGACGTTCTCATGCTGCGAAGTTTCGACCTCATCAGCGACGGTGCCCACCCAGTATTCCGGGAGCACGTTGTCGAACGAATCAAAGACTTGAAAGCAGCTTTCGATGAGTACGAAGATGCTGACGAAGCCATCTATCATCTTCAAGAGAAGTATGCGTGGTCAGAGTTCCGACTGCATTTGGTCGAATGGGTAAAACTTCGCTCCGAAGAAATTTCGGCCAGCATCATCAAACGTGGAGGAGGGAGCAATCTCGAAGAAAGCGCCGACAAGATCATTGCTCGACTTTCCAGGAAAATGGCCAAGATTGATCCCAGCATGGCCAGGATTCTTGGAGACCGGATCAACAGGACACCTCGAGCAAGTGGACTTAGTGGTGTTGCGCCGAGCTCGTGAGTACCGTTTTATGCCGACTGATACTTGTATCTGGCTAACCAGTTCTCAAGTAACCCAACTTCACCGCACCGCAACCAGGTTTTAACATCTGGGAAGTTGCAGGCCAATGCGAATACTGCTGGCCTCGTCAATGAGGCCAACAGCGCCATCACAAGACCCTCAGCCTTCACGACTAATTCGATGCAACCGTTCAATGTTGATGACGACGACGAAGATGATGCTTTCGAAGAGCCCGCGAACCCGCCGCCGCCCCGGGCACCGACAAATTCAAAGAGGCCTGCTGCCCCTTCTTCGCGCGAGGCGACCGGTCGAACCGAAGATGTCCCCGACAAAGCTACTGAGGTCGGCGCCATGTTGAACTCAATCTTGGTCAAACCATCTGCCAGTGGGAAGAGTACTTCTCGTGCCGCAGGAAGGAGTCTGATGGATCGACAACCAAATGCGGAGAGGGTTCAGTTCTCGCAAGAATCTCAGCAACGAACTCGACTTCCTGGTCAACAAGTGGATCCTCCTTCATCTCCTCCAATTTCTCCGGTCACTGGTAAACGCACTGTTCAACACGCTGACATTCTAGATGACGATGAGGACCGACCGACTCAAGCGGAGCCGAGCCAGGATCGCGGCTTCCAAGGAAACACCCGATCAAACCAGTTCGTTCAACGTGCTGCCTCGATGCCCAATTCGAGCCGTACCGTGCCAATAGGAGAAGCCGATGAGCCTTCTCCACCCAAACGTGTACGCCAGAACCCGGGACAGTTAATCGACCCCCTACCAGCCAGTCTCACCGGCCGCGACGCCGCAACCAAAACATCGGGAGAGAAATATACAGAAATCAATCGCAATAATAAGCTCCAAACACGCACCTTCCACGGCCAGACGCAGTCAAGAACAGCCTGGAGCGTCGAAGAAACTACTCGGCTGATCGATCTTATTGAGGAAAATGGGCCAGCATGGTCCATAATCAAGTTGGTTGATGAGAAGTCTCTGAACAGCTTTGCCAGGCGTGACCAGGTCGGGTTGCGCGACAAGGCCAGGAATCTCCGAGTTGATTTCGAGATGTAAGTAACAAGCACCGTGATATCGAATGACTGCTCACATGTGTAACAGTGCTCAAGCGCGGAACGGTACCCCAATGCCAATCAATTTCCAGCTGGTTGCTCTGGGTAAGAAAGAATATGAAAAGTTGGAGAAAGCGGGCGTCATGCTCGAGCGTGAGCACCTCAGGAACGTCTGAGTGAGACCAAACTCCATCTCGATCTTGGTTATCGTCAACCTCAAACGATAACCTATCAATCTTTCGGGCTTCTCGAATCGGTCAACACCTTTCCCTTCGACCAAGTATTCTTACGTCTATCGACTGCGCTACATGCCGATCACGGACCCACAATCTTCGAGATGATGTCCCAGGATTCCTTGGTGAACCCCGATCCTCATTCGATCTCGAAGTCGAGGAAAAGCTTACGGATGACCACAAGGACGGGTCTTTTGATCTATCATATGATTCTGTACATGACTCTGCTGAAAGCAGGTACAACCACTACTTACTGGCATAATGGATTGCCGTACCTTTCAGATTGCTCGAGTCCGATCATTACCGACTGATGTCCGGACCACTTTCAATTATTACCACAGGACTCCTTGGGGATACCCAACTCTCATTTGGATCTCGATGTTGGGGAAAGCCCACGGAGCATTACAAGAACGGGTATTTGATCATGGCATATGGTCATTTATGTGACGCTGCTTGAAAGCAGGTACAATCACTAGACAAGGTTGCTCACGCTTTGACTCAAGCGCCGCTTTCCGATGTAGTTCCCGTTCATAACTCGTGATTTTACAACTTACTCTTTGTGAAGACTGTGCCAACGACACCTCCCATCTCAACCAGGGTGCTCTTGTTCGCAACCCAAGCCTCCAGTCCTTTTCGACCATTCTCAACACCAACTCCACTGAGCTTCCATCCACCAACCGGCATTTCGGCGGGTGACTCGCCCCAAGTGTTGACCCATGTGATGCCGGCCTGCAGTTGTGCGATGATTTTGTGCGCAGCATTGATGTCCTTGGTGAAGACGCCAGCTGCAAGACCAAGCGGCGTATCGTTGGCCCTCTTGACCGCTTCGTCGACTGTCTCGTAGCCGAGTATACACATGACCGGGCCGAAGACCTCTTCCTTCACGATCTTCATGCCGTCGTCACAATCCGTAAACACCGTCGGGCGAACCCAGTAACCATCCTTGCTCTGGCCAGGGAGGAGATCAGGCTTCTCCGGACCACCGTAGATGAGTCTCGCCTTGTCGTTGTCCCTCCCGTGACGGATATAGTTCAGCACCTTCTCGTAATGCACTTTGCTAACCAAAGGTCCAAGATTCGTTTCTGGGTCCATGACGTCGCCGGCGCGGACATAATCCATCTTCTCCAGCAAGCGCTTCTCGAACGCCTTCATCATCTTTTTCGGCACAAATACCCTCGTACCGTTGGTGCACACCTGACCAGTGGAGAAGAAATTCGCCATCATAGCGCCGTCGACAGCATTCTCGACCTCGCAATCCGGCAGCACGATCAGCGGCGACTTCCCACCCAGCTCCATGGTAACGTATTTCATGCCGCCAGCAGCAGACGCAGCGACTTTCTGACCCGTCGACACTTGGCCGGTGAAACTCACTTTTGCGATGCCGGGGTGCTGCGTCAAGTACGCGCCTACATCGCCTGCACCGTAGACGACATTGAAGACGCCAGCGGGCACGCCGGCTTCGATATAGATCTCGGCCAGCAGCTGTGCGTGCAGGGGCGTGACTTCGGAGGGTTTGTAGACCATGCAGTTACCCGCTGCGAGACAGGGCGCTGATTTCCATAGCGCGATTTGGATCGGGTAGTTCCAGGCGCCGATGCCTGCGCAGACCCCGAGAGGATTCTTGGTCGTGTAGATCCAGGCGTCGGGTCGGAGAGTGGTGGTCTCGCCGTTCAGACCGCCGGAGGCGATGAGGTTTGCGTAGTACTCGAGGACGTCGGCGCCGGTCACAATGTCGACTGTGCTGGTCTCGCTGAAGGGCTTGCCTGTGTCGTGGGTCTCGACCGTGGCGAGTTCGTCGTTTCGAGAGCGGAGGAGGGAGACTGCCTTGAGGAGAATCCGTGATCGTTCTATTGGTGATGTTGTTGACCATTGCTGGAAGACTGATTGTGCGGAATTGACCGCAGCGTCGATGTCCGATGATGTGGAGGCATAAATATCGGTCAATGGTTTCGCTGTCGCTGGATTGATGGTCTGAAAGGTCGTTCCCGATGAGGCAGAGGTCTGGACCTTGCCATCGTAGAAAGTGTGACGGGCAGGATATGTTGAACGCATTGTGTTCGAGAGTGGAAAAGAATTTGATGTGGTCGATTATGGGACCGGAGCTTACTACACGGTCTTGGAGGTGAACCAGTGAAAAGGCCTGCTGGCTCTTTCGGATGGTCGCTTGATGAGCTTCCGGATTAGGTATTGAAGCGGCAACTGAAGCTATAGCGAGGATTTCCAGTATGCTGTTATGTTCGCTATTGGAACAGTCTGCGATAAAGAGTGGATGTAAAGTACAATGCGAGCCAAGCAAGTTGAGCCGCGGTGGTCGACGATTGAAACAACTATAGAGTTTGGCTAAAAAACGCCCCTTCGCTCGGCAAACTTTGACCGATCGATCTTGACAGTGGCGTCAGTTGTGCCTTACCTTAAAAAACTAAGAATTCACGTTTATCTAATAAATCAACATGCACTGTACTGTAGCTTAGGATCTGCAGTCGCCCAAAGGCCTGCAGTTCCTGCCCGAGCGGTCTCGTACCGTTGTCGTGTGTTCAGGTCGAGGGCAGGCTCTTCGACGGAGGCGATTCACACACCCCTACCCTTACCGGTTCTTGGCTAGATATAAGGCCGAAAGATTCAGGTTGTCAGGAAAATGCTGAAACCTTGTTCATATGAGTCGGCGATTATTTTTCTTGTCGAGAGAGAAGGCTTAAACGAGCCTATCTCGGTATACGTGAGCAACGGGTAAGCAGCATGCGGATTGCGTGATATGGTACATTGCGCCAGCCATCACATCTTTTTTTTTCCTCTCTGCCGCTGACATCTTCCTTACCCCTCCTTCTCACCGCCGATCATCTCTCTCCTCTTTCGTGACCGTATCCTCTACTGACGATGCCTACCACGACCACGACGCATCTTCCAGCTAACGCTGCTGATTACTATGACTTTCTCATTGTCGGCGGTGGTACCGCTGGCTGTGTCATCGCGAGCAGGCTTTCCGAATACCTACCTAACAAGAAGATCCTCCTTATCGAAGCTGGACCCTCGGATTTTATGGACGATAGAGTCTTGCTTCTGAAAGACTGGCTTAATTTGCTTGGGGGCGAGCTGGACTATGACTATCCCACCACCGAACAGCCCATGGGCAACTCTCACATCCGTCACTCTCGTGCCAAAGTCCTCGGGGGCTGCTCCAGTCACAACACTTTGATCAGTTTCAGACCGTTCGAGTACGATTGCAAGATCTGGGAACAAAAGGGTTGCAAGGGTTGGAGCTTCAAGACCTTCATGAGAGTCTTGGACAATCTAAGAAACACTGTCCAGCCGGTCGACGAGAGGCACAGGAACCAGCTTTGCTTGGACTGGATTCAGTCGTGCTCCGATGCGCTCGATATTCCTGTCATTCACGACTTCAACAAGGAGATCAAGGAGACTGGTTCTTTGAAGCAGGGTGTTGGCTTCTTCAGCGTCTCCTACAACCCAGACACCGGTCACAGGAGCAGTGCTTCAGTCGCCTACATCCACCCCATCCTTCGAGGCGACGAGAACAGACCGAACTTGACGATCCTTACCAACGCCTGGGTTAGCAAGATCAACCTCAGCGGCGACAAGGTCACTGGTATCAACATCTCTCTTCAAGATGGGTCCAAGCACACCCTCCGCGCCAAGAACGAGACCATCCTCTGCGCCGGTGCAGTCGACACTCCTCGACTGATGCTGCTGTCCGGTATTGGTCCAGCCCAGCAACTCCGCGATCTTCACATTCCAGTGGTCCGCGACATCCCCGGTGTGGGCGAGAACCTCATCGACCACCCAGAATCCATCATAATCTGGGAGCTCAACAAGCCGGTTCCCATAAACCAGACCACCATGGATAGTGACGCAGGCATCTTCCTACGCCGCGAACTCCCCAACGCAGCCGGCAGCGACGGTGACATCGCCGACGTCATGATGCACTGTTACCAGATCCCCTTCTGCCTGAACACCTCGCGCCTCGGCTACGAGACCCCCATCGACGCCTTCTGCATGACCCCCAACATCCCGCGTCCTCGCTCCCGTGGCCGCATCTACCTGACCTCCGCCGACCCCGCCGTCAAGCCCGCCCTCGACTTCCGCTACTTCACCGATCCCGAGGGCTACGACGCCGCCACCATCGTCGCCGGCCTGCAAGCCGCGCGCAAGGTCGCTGAGCAAGAACCGTTCAAGTCGTGGATCAAGCGCGAGGTCGCGCCGGGTCCGAAAACCCAGTCGTACGATGAGCTGTCCGAGTACGGTCGCCGTGTCGCGCATACTGTTTACCACCCCGCCGGCACCACCAAGATGGGCGATGTGGCCAAGGACGAGCTGGCCGTTGTCGACTCGCAGCTCCGTGTCCGTGGATTGAAGAATATTCGTATCGCTGACGCGGGTGTCTTCCCGGATATGCCTACTATCAACCCCATGTTGACTGTTCTCGGTATCGGCGAGCGCGCGGCTGAGATGATTGCCGAGACTTGGGGCTGGAAGGGTATGGAGAAGGAGAAGTTGTAGTCGATACGTATAAATGGTGGGACCTTGTAAATAGATACAATCGGATTGGAAGGAAGGATGCATGGACGCGGCGTTGGTGTTTGCACTATACCCTTGTGCGGGATCATGTCGGATATATCATAAAACGTAAATACTTTGGAAATTACTTCCTTATTGTGTGGTGTCCTAGCTCCTCCTAGTTCTGTCTGTTTTCATACCGACAGCTTCTTTCGCTCTATCATTCCCTTCTATCAACTTTCAAGACTCGGTTCATCGGCACTGCCTCGGTTTGCGCGCGGCCTTGACACCACAAAGGATACCTCAAATCGGGAAACCTCTTGCCAGTCAATACGGGTACTCCATCAGCCGACTCAGCCCGACCAACGACTTAGTCGTATCCTTTGTGCAGAGTGGAAGCGGTCGTTTCCGCGAGATGCTCTGACGTGTGTATGACAACCTCCAACGTTGTAGTATCAAGAGATCATTTGATAGGTGATTACAATCATCTCCTCTCCATATTCTTCATCTCTTCGCATTCGCCGGGATGGAGTAACCCCTCGTCATAAAATCCGCGCTCTTACCAATCGGCTTACTCTGATCCCTGCTCGAGAACAAGCTCTTGAGGTTCTCATTGCCCATCTTTGCCTTCTTCCTCGCTTCCTGCTCCGCCATGACTTTCTCCGTCAAGGCCCTTGTCGACGCGTTCTGGATCGCCGTGTTCTCGGCCACTGTCGGCGTGCCTGTTCTCGACCGCTCAGTGTCCTTCTTCTCGCGTTTCGCTTCGACGAGTTGGAATGCTGCTTCTGCTTCTGTCTCGTCGCGCACCTTGCGCTTCTTGTCTTTCTTCTCTTTGCTTGCTTTCTTCAGCGAGTGCGTCACGCCGTTGTCTTTCAGTGTCTTGGCACGTAGGGACAGGCGCGCGATATCGGTTGGAGCAGTGGGTAGGATTGGGATCACGTCGTTGCTTGCGTAGGCTGTGTCGCAGACTAGACACTTCTCACCGCTGACTTCTTTGATCGCGCTGCCGGAAAAGGCGTGGCCGCAGGGGACGAGGTAGGCCGCTTTACTCCCTGGTCCGAGGATGTCGCTCGTGATGGGGCATTTCCAGACTTCGCGCCCGGCTTTGGTAGGTGCCGATGTGGCGACTTCGAAGCGTACTTCAACGATATCCTTGAGGCTCTTTACGCTGCCTTGGAGAATCTTCTCTGCTTCTACCTTTTCAGATGGGTCGTCTGATGGGATCAGGTACTCGATGATGGTTTCCTTGTTGTAAAGCTTGCCGTTGCTGTCTGAAACGACGGCATGACTGAGTGGCTTGCGCGACACTGGATCGGTTGTCCAGTAATATTCCTGCTGCTCGTGTTGCGATTCCTTTATTTCTGTCGCGGTCGGGTTGCGCACTGCTTCTTTGACCAGCTCGCGGCGAGTTGGGATACTCCCTCCATCGTTACCCATGGTGGACTGGCTGAGTCTTTGTCTTGAATCGTCGTTAGCGGCGCCTGGAGAGAAGAAGTCCGAAAGTCTAGAACAAGACAACGGCTTGAAGTTTGACACATCAGTGCTTCACCGAAAGCCGAGTTTGGTCGTTGAACCGGTCGGCCCGCCGGGGAATGAATTGAGAAACTGGAGAAAGTTCACCGAGGTCCGCGCCAAATTGTCATAGATGGATAATACAGTACATTAACGGTAACCCACCATTGGGGCCTCCGCTTGCCGGTATGATTGATATTGCGCTGTATTTCTAGTAACCGGACGACAATTGCTTATCAATCGTGCTACCTGAGTGATCTCTCTTCTGCGCTTCATAGTCTCAGCCTCGATTGCAACAATTCCGCGACAACAATATCAATGGCTTGAGTTGTAGCGACGCGAATATCTCCACCTCGGCATTTACTTGCCCACCTCAATTGGACCGATATTGTACTGGCCTCATTAGGTCTGTAGGACCAGGACAACTGCGCGGTCTTGACACCAAAAGGGTACCTTACGGTGGGTGATCTCTTGCCAGCTCATACGGGTATTACATCAGCCGATTCACCTCGACTGACGCAGCCAGTAGATCACGCGACCTCACCATGGCGGAACAACGACCTTCCGCTAAGCGCAGGCGGCTCTCGAGCTCGGCCGCAGAAATGGACCACGAGATAGCGGACCCTGGCTCGATTAAGATCAACGTTTCCGGCGCCTACATCATCAAGCACGAGCCGGAACCACCACCTGCGCCAGTGGACGGCAAGGTTGAAGAGCGAGCATACGAGCATGACAAGAGAGACATCCGCTTGCCGAATCACACAGATCTGGTCAGCCATGTAGCTGCGGATATCGGCGGATCGCTAGCAAAGGTCGTTTATTTCTCACGTGAGCCAGGCGCAAAAGGAGCCGGTGGGAGACTGCACTTTCTGCGCTTCGAGACTGAGCGCATTGATGCCTGCATTGATTTCCTGCGCGATCTGCAGCAGAAGCAACGACAAGCCAACCCCGGGAAAGAGATGCAGTTGTGTGTCATGGCGACTGGTGGTGGTGCGTTCAAATACTATGACCGGATAAAGCAGCGATTGGGCGTGGATGTGATACGAGAGGACGAGATGGAGTGTCTGATCCAAGGACTGGACTTCTTCATCACAGAAATACCGCGAGAGGTCTTTACCTACGACGATACGGACCCGGATCACCCAATGCATTATATGGAGGATCAACCATATGTGTACCCTTACCTGCTTGTCAACATTGGGAGTGGTGTCAGCATGATCAAGGTATCTGGGCCGCAAGATTTTCAGCGTATAGGAGGTACTTCGTTGGGTGGGGGCACCTTATGGGGCCTGCTCTCACTCTTGACCGGAGCACGCACGTTCGACGACATGCTGGGCATGTCAGAAAAGGGAGACAATGCAGCAGTTGATCTGCTGGTTGGTGATATCTATGGCGACGGCATGGGATATGAGAAGATTGGGTTGAGCGAAAAGACAATTGCAAGCAGCTTTGGCAAAGTGTTTAAGCTCAAGCGTGAAGCGGAAAGGAACGCAGAAGACGGTCAATACACGAACGGCGACAGACATGAGAATGAGCGACTCAACGGTGATGGTGCAGCGAAGAACCCAGAGATGAACGAGTCGAAACGACGGATGCGGGTTCGTGACGGCAGGATGTTTGAGACTGAAGATATTGCAAGGAGTCTGCTATACGCAGTCAGGTGAGCATCGTCAATCTTTCGACATAGAGGAGCCATCGCTAACCTCTCACAGTAACAACATCGGTCAGATCGCATACCTGCAGTCAGAAAAGCACAACCTAGAACGCATCTACTTTGGCGGCTCATTCATCCGCGGTCACAAGCAAACCATCCACACTCTATCCTTTGCCATCAAATTCTGGAGTAAAGGCGCGAAACAGGCCTATTTCCTGCGACACGAAGGCTACCTCGGCGCAGTGGGCGCATTCCTGAAGCGCCAACCGGCAAACTGGGGAAGAAAAGGCAGCGCAGAAGCAGTGGAAGATGATTAGATACAGCATGACACCTATACCCTGTTGATACTTGAAACCATTGTACCTTCATCCTGAGCACCTTTCTTGACTGATGTGATACCGTACACAGTCAAAATGTGAATGTAGGGCCAACAAAGTCAAACCTCCTCCACCCACGCAAGCCTTTTCAGGCAGGCGCTCAAGAAGACGCTCCGGCTTAATCGTGATCCATTGACGTTGTCATCTGTTCTTCGCCGACTGACTAATACCGGTAATCCAAGGGGACGGATCGCAGTTACAGCATCTTTCAAGGGATGCTGTTGTCAAGGCGTGCATGTGGGAAGAAAATTCTGCCTACCTACTGAACGCACTGTGGAGTGTCGAGATCGGTTACCATCGTTGATGCGACAAAACTTGCTTTCACTCCAAGATCTTAGAGATCTGATCGAGTCTCAGTGGTACCTGCTTAAAGGTCGGGAGGAACGTTCATGAAATGGTGTTCATAGGCTGAGGTTTTCATGTGTGATGCCGGTGCTCGGGACCGTGGGGAGCATTCGCCGACAGGTCTTGGCGACGGTAGTACCATGCCAAACCGATGAATAGTGCTCGACTAAACAACACAATCATCAATAATCCCAGATGAAAGAAATTCTATACAGTAGCTTCCCGGGCTAAACTCGTACCGCAGAAAGAACTATAAAAACAATGACGCTGTTACGTGTATTGACGCCGCGCAATGCCGAAATATTAGAAAACCGAATAAAGCCAGAAAGGAAGTGGTATCTCGAATCGAAGAGAAGATGCAAATCATGATGTGCCCAAAAAGTGATTCATGTGCCCGGGGACTCTGTCGTGGCACTTTTGACAGTCGGCGCGGTAGCCCATAGAGAACTTTCGTGCGGCCTCTGGTGTGGAAATGAATGCTCCACTCCGCTGTCTCTGCCTCCTCACGGCCAACATGCCGATCTCCGATGGAGACGGTACCGGTGTTGCAACACTGTCGTCTATGTCCATGTCGTTAACAGAGAGTAGAGACAGTTGACTGCCAGCGGCTGTTGTCGGAGTGTGCGGCTCGTCTTCGACCACAGGCGACGGTAGTCTGTCGGTGATGATGTTGCTCAATGTGCTACGCGGAACAATATCTGACGCCTTACTCCTCATACGGCCAGGAGATGACATTCCTGCTGATTGAAGGGGACTTGGCTTCGGTCGTGCCAGGCCATTCACTACCGGAGTAGGTATACGGGGTGAGGGTTGACTGCCGGCACTTCTAAGACCGGTTCTCGGTGGTGCTGGACGTATATTCCAAGACGATGCTTGGTCAGGTGAAGTTGAGAAGGTGATCCGGTCGTCATTTGTATCGAGGTCCATGTCAAGATCCGAGGCGCTACCAGCTTCCGAGACGATGGATTCAGGAGAAGCAGCCCGTCGGTACTGAGTGAGTTGTCCAAGATCCAGGCCGACGGAATTCTGATATGTGGGCGGGCTTGACTTTGCGGCATCTCCAGATTGCTCAAAAGGTCTTGCTTTCTATGTCATCATCAGCTGGTAAAACATGATAGGGGTTGATCGAAAGAAGCTACCTTTCCAATGGGCTGATATGCAAGATCGAAGTCATCTTCGACATCTCGACCTCGTTTTCGAGGTGCGGAAACCATCATGTTGTAAGGGGTCCGTTGATACAAGTACGGGAAGATGGACCAGCATCAAGAGCGAGAGAAACGGTTATGACATAAAGGTGTGAATGAATGCCGATCGACGAAGGTGAGAGCGAGCTTGTGACAGGAACCCGTATGTTCCTTTCCCCTATTTGTCCTGACCAGCAAGGACTTTGAGCTTGAGGTGAAGTGACAGAATGATTGAGTGACAGCAGTGAGATCAGTGATGTGATCAATCGATGTAGATATCGATCGACTGCACTGTCTCGGCGTGGAGTAAAGTATCGTCAACCGCCCGTAATTGACAGAGGACTGCGGGGAAGTGTGAGCGTCTTGGCGCACTGGACCCTGGCACTTTTCAATGCATGGCGAGAATAAACGTGCCTTCAACCGTCAAAACCTACGGTCAATTAATGTATCAAATTCGGCCCGGTGTCTGTTAGAAAGAATTATTTCGAGTACATCTCGCATATTCGCTACTGACCGACAAGTCTGGAACGTGCTCCGGCCTCGGTCTGCATCACAAGAGCTTGATTGAATCGCCCGACTTTTCGTTGTTCCTCACTCTGATCGTCGACTTCGCGCATAACTATACTCTTATTACATTCCACATTTCGTCCACTCCACCGAAATCGTAAGTTCGCCCTTTGCATTTGTGCTTGCTTCTTTCAAGGGCACTTCATCTCAATCTCTAGACTGACCCGCGTCGCAAGCTCACAGCACAATTACTGGCAGTAATCAACATGGCCGGTGTCGCACATGAAGATCAGGCAGAGGACACTCGCGGTATGTCGTTTGAGCATGTCGCGACAGCTTGCGGTGAAAGCGCCATCATGTCTAACATTCACACACAGTCCTCGGTTACGACCCCCTCATCCCTCCTCAGCTCCTCACCACCGAACTCCCCGCCTCCGCCGTCACACAAGAGACCGTACTTCGTGGAAGAAGGGAAGCTGCAAAGATTGTCGCCAAAGAAGATGACCGTCTCCTTGTCATGGTCGGTCCATGCTCTCTCCACGACCCGGAAACTGCTGTCGAGTACTGCGGTCGTCTCAAATCGCTTGCCGAAAAGCTCGACAAGGACCTCTGCATCATCATGCGCGCATACCTCGAGAAGCCTAGGACCACTGTCGGCTGGAAGGGTCTGATCAACGACCCAGATATTGATGAGAGCTACAAGATCAACAAGGGTCTGCGCGTAAGCAGGAAGCTCTTCTGCGACTTGACCAACCAGGGTATGCCAATCGCCTCGGAAATGCTCGACACCATCTCACCTCAATTCTTGGCCGATCTCATCTCTCTCGGAGCCATCGGCGCGCGCACAACCGAGTCTCAGCTTCACAGAGAATTGGCATCTGGTCTCTCTTTTCCCATGGGTTTCAAGAACGGTACAGACGGTAGCTTGGGTGTCGCGATTGATGCAATTGGTGCCGCCGCGGCCAAGCACCACTTCATGGGTGTGACCAAGCAAGGTCTTGCCGCCATCACAAGAACCGCTGGAAACAAGGACTGCTTCGTCATCTTGAGAGGAGGTACCAAGGGCACCAACTTTGATCCAGAGAGTGTCAAGGGTGCTCGCGAGGCCTTGAAGTCCAAGGGCCAGAATGAGGTTATGATGATCGACTGCTCTCACGGTATGATGCACATGGTTTCCAACAACAGTCTCTAACGTCATGACAGGCAATTCGCTCAAGAACCACCGCAACCAGCCAAAGGTCGCCGCTGTCATTGCAGAGCAGCTTCGCAATGGTGAAGACGCCATTGTTGGTGTTATGATTGAATCTCACATCAACGAAGGTGCTCAGAAAGTCCCTGCAGAGGGTCCAGCTGGTCTGAAGAAGGGCGTCTCCATTACCGATGCTTGCATCAACTGGGACACCACAGTCGAGGTTCTCGAGGATTTGGCCTCTGCTGTCAGAGACCGCCGACAGAAGAAGGGTACCTCGACCAACGGCGTCAATGGCACCCACTGATCTACTCGATTCATCGTAAAAAGTGGATTCCTCAATTCCAGCGGTTTTAGACAAAAGCAACTGCAGTAACGACTAAAAGCCGCGCAGTAACGACTAACATCTACGGTATGAAGCGCCAATGGGCGTTCGGGGTATCTAGCATTTAGCATCTTTTGCTTACTCAATCCACCAAACACGACTCTCGACCTTGGACCTTGCGTGTCGTTCATGTCCTTTCGAATTTCTGTAAATCCTCGTGTTCAGCTTCCGAGTCCGCACTGCTCTGCACTGTTCGGTATTTAGCGCATGCCAGGCGGGCAGCCTCTCACCTCGTGCCGATGCTGTGCCGGACGTCGGCGGAGACCAAGGTGACAGTCGTGGTAGCATCTACAGCTTTCTGGCCGTGAATAGTATTTGTGACCGTATCCAGAGATACCCGTTGCAATCTCTTTCTCAAACAGGCAGTTCCCTTCCTCGTCCCGTGTCCCCGGCCTTCTCGCCCGCGACCTGCAGCCCTCTTGCTAAATACGGACCAATGACCGGCACGTTATAGGCGAATCCAGCGATCGTCTTGAAGAACTCTCCGAATAGTATGAACACGCCGTAGCCCTCTACCACGAAGCCGACCAATGGCCAGCGGAAGAGGATCAGTAGAAGCCCAGCGAGGAACGCAAGTGAGCCTCGGAGCTTTTGTCGGCGTGCGAAGAATAGAAAGGTCTTAGTTGGTCCAAGGAGAAGGGTGATTCCTGCTAGGAAGAGGATCTGCACGGGTTAGTCTCCGAGCTGGCAAGACAGACGGACGACAGCGGGAGAGGTTCTGAACATACGTTGCCCATTGCCAGCATTGCGCGATCAAAGAAGAGGATCACGCCTCCTATGAAGAAGAATCCGCCTATGTAACCGTCAGTCCTGTTGTCTTCTCTTGCTCGTTCCTCGGATCTCCGCGCAAACCAATTGACTCGCGCGAGCGAACAGGAAGGATAGTATAGGATGGAAGTCTTATGCGATTGGCGAACCCACCTCCAGAGCAGAATGCTACGCCGATTTCTAGTCTTCATGTTAGTGTGCTGTCATGTGCTATCACGTGCTGAGATTTGGGGATGTTGGAAGACTTACTTTGGCTGTCGGACAGCCACATTGTAGGCATCTTGACGGTGTGAGAGCTGTATGCCCGAGTATAATATAAGCCGGAGGTAAAGCAAAGATTGGATGATTCGTAAACAAATACTTTCAAGAAAGTCATGAAGCTCACGCTTGACTTCTCCAACAAAGGAGAACGTCGCGTCGGAGCAATTCCGGGGTGCTATACCAGGCACGCGATTGACAGAATAAGTGTCGCATACAACGCCAGTCCAGCCTTTTTAGGACCCTGTGTATAGCATCAGCCGTCTATCCTGGCGCAAAAATCATGGTCCACTTCATTGCGGATCTCGAGGAGCCTTCTGGTCGTAACTCGCCCAAACCTCCGCCGCGAGCTGTGTACCACGTCAGCGAACCACCTTACGAAGGATATCACGAGGTCGACCAAGCTGCATACCGCAAGAGTGGCTCTTCAGATGCTATCATAATCGACAATGGCTCCTCCGCCGTTCGCGCAGGATGGTCCTTCGATAAGACCCCTCGACTGGTCATACCCCCGGTCATGGCACGCTATACCGATCGCAAACTGAACCGCAGACTCAACTTCATCGGATCAGAAATCTACTTTGATGGAACGTCTAGAGGCCAGGCCAAGAACGCGTACGAGCCAGGAACCAATGTGGTCAACAATTGGGATGTGCAGGAGGGCATTTTGGACTACATCTTCGTCAAGCTTGGTATCAGTGGTGACAAGGGCAGGGTGGACCGTCCTGTCGTCTTGACGGAGCCTATCGCGAACGTGGCATACTCTCGGAAAGTCATGTCGGAGCTTTTGTTCGATCTATACGATGCACCTTCGGTCTCTTACGGAATCGACTCTCTATTCTCGTACAACTACAACGGGGGCCGGACTGGGCTGGTCACATCCGCTGGATACATGTCGACAAGCATCATTCCCGTCATAGACTCGAAGCCGTTGTTCTCCCATGTCACGCGACTGGATTGGGGTCGACAGCACTGCGCGGAGTTCCTGAATAAGCTGATCAAGACAAAATATCCCGGCTTTGTTGGCAAGATTAACGAAACTCAAATTGAAGATCTCGTCAGGCGGCATTGCTATGTTTCACAAGACTACAACAATGAGATGACGCGATACTTGGACTGGACTGGGTTGGAGGATCGCGATGTGGTTGTACAATTACCATTCGTTGAGAAGGAGGTGGCGGTGAAGACCGAGGAGGAACTCGCAAGGGCGGCAGAGAAACGAAAAGAGGGTGGCCGAAGGTTGCAAGAGCAGGCCGCAAAGATGCGATTGGACAAACTGATTCGCAAGGAGCAAGAGCTTGAGTATTACAAGGAGATGCAGGAAAAGTTGACGACGGCTACGAAGAAGGACGCACGGGCACTGCTGGAGGCAGACGACTTTGATGACGAAGGTCAGCTAGACAAGAAGATCAAGGAGATGGAACGCTCGATTCGTAAACAAAGAAACAAGGACGTAGGAGACATGGAAGAGGTTGAAGAGCCACCTTCATATCCGCTCCTGGAAATACCTGACGATCAGCTCGACGAAGAAGGATTGAAGCAGAAGCGACAGCAGAGGTTAATGAAATCTGGTCACGATGCGCGCCAACGTGCAAAGGAGGAGAAGGAACGGGAAAAGGCGCGCTTGGCTGAACAGCAACGAAGAGATGACGAGAAGCGGGAGAATGATCCCGAAGGCTGGATCGAAGCAAGAAGAGAGGCGCGTCAAGTCATGATCAACAGGATCAAAGAGCGTGACAGGCTCAAGGCAGATCTGGGCAATCGCAAATCTCTGGCCAGTCAGATGCGAATGAAGAACATTGCGAACCTCGCTTCCGACAACCCGAAGAAGCGTCGGAGGGGAGGCGACGACGACAACTTTGGTGCAGATGACGCGGATTGGGGAATCTATCGCCAGATCGGAACCGGCGAAGGAAGTGACGATGAAGAAGAGGAAGACCTCGGCGCATCTTTGAAGAACATCGAAGCGGAACTCCTCAAATACGATCCCAACTTTACCGAGGAGAGCACGCAAGACGCACAGAAGGACTGGACAAAGAGCTTGTTGCATTCGTTCCTGCGTGGACCGTGGCCGTACGATCCGGAAAGCGCCAGGGAGAACAATCAAGTGCATCTTAATGTCGAGCGCATCCGTGTGCCAGAAGTCATCTTTCAGCCAGCAATTGCCGGCATCGACCAAGCAGGAATCGTCGAAATCGCCGAGAACATCATCACGCAGCGTCTCATGGGCGAAGTAAGACGAGACGATATGCTCAAGGATGTCTTCTTGACCGGTGGTTATACCATGTTTCAGGGCTTCGAGGAGCGAATACGAGATGAGCTACGAGCTGTACTGCCCGCGGAATCAACACTCGGAATCAGAAAGGCTAAAGACCCTATACTTGACGCATGGAAGGGTGCGTCTCAGTGGGCGAGCAAGCCAGAGTCACGGAAATCGTTCATCACAAAGGAGGACTATATGGAAAAGGGAGGAGAGTACCTCAAGGAGCACAACTTGGGCAATGCTTTTATCTGAGGTATGGGGAAAAGTAGGACATGAAGCAGGCGTTTCAGGATGAGTGAGGTTTCCGTTTCGATACCCTAGAATTAGCCATAATAACGATCGTGTTGACAGGTCAGTTACCATAGAGCTCTTGTGTGAATTTGCTGTCTAATTGTATAGGCCTCGTATCTCCATGAAAGCGTGGGGACATCTTGTCAATCGCCGAACGAATAATCGCGGCTCGACATAGCCTGGACGCAGCACTGAGGTGAGCGAGCACACGCCGGAAGATTTCCAGGTTCTTGGCAAATCTCAACGGGGATCCCAAACTCTGGATGAAAGGTGTGGAGCTATAAAACCACAGACCGGAAGTTTTTCCCGTTTCACCATGATTCGAGCGACCTGTATTCCGACGATCATCAAATGCACGAGCCTTCCAACAGACCGTCTGGTTCCGACCGCCCCTCATTGGTCCTCACCTTGTTACTCCAAGGTTACAGACCCCGCCCCGGAGATTTGATTGACAATCTCAATTCAACTAGGTGGATGACAGCCAACTCTGTCCTGATCAGGAGGCATCTTGTACTGGCCTGTGACGTTCAGCGAGAGACAAGCTAATTTGCCAGGACAAGAGTACACGCAAGAGAACGATAGTTCCTCTAGCAGCAGACAGCGCATGGCCCTGAACAAGGCAGAGGTCCAGAGGTACGCGGCATGGCACTGCATGTCCCCCTCCAGTCGGGTTCCGAGTTATCTTGGGTAGGTCTCGTGTTCAGTCGATTTCAGCCCTCTACCGCATTTTCTACCTATACCCTTGTCAAATAAGTCACTACCGTCTGAACCTTTGAGGTTCATAATATCTCGACTATTGGCAGTCACTTTTGGACCTGCCGCTCAATCTCATCATCACTTGATCTAGGTCCTTGAAAAGACATCGGAACCTCCAGACCATCCAACCTTGATTAATCCAACAGATTGTTCATCTACATTCGGGGATGTTGCACTTCGTACATGTATAACACTACTCTGCCCACCTGCATTTCCCCTGCCGCTGCTCATCTCTGCATCATTGATATATGTAATCAAACGTCACACTGCTTTAACGCAATCGAGCCGCAATATTCGAAAAGTCCCTGCAAGGACTGTCGCGACCATGGGCATGCTGGAAAGATCCAAATCGTTGATGCGAAAGCCATCGATACGTTCCAGTTCCCGAAAAGACAATGAGCAAGAAAAGAGGAAAGGCCTTGGTGGAGTTGTCAACGTCACTCATGGATTGGATATTGAAAGTACATACCTCTTGACACTAGACGCCAAGCAGTCGCAGCGACCAGAGCATTCGAAACAGCACCGCCGCCACCAGAGTGTTTCGAGTTACGAAGACCGACCCACCACTCCCAAACAAAGACTCTCCCATCGAGCATCGGTTCAAGGGCTCATGTCAAGTCAGCATCGTACACTGAGTGTGCGACACTCTACGACACGGGACGCATCTCGAGAAGTCCTCCAATTACCAAATACAAGCATAAACCCATCGACAGCCTTCACAATGGCACGGGAAGAAGCACAGTTGTTCAATAGGAACCGAGCAACAATCGGCATCACACTGGGCAGTCCACGAATGCAGCCTCCGAACTACCTGGACTCGCCGGCGGTGTCCGCAAAGAGCTCTCCCTATCCCAGTCCAGCCATGAATATGAGGCACTCGTCTCCGATCACACCAATGCACCCGATAGCGGAAACATGTGCTCCAGCGGAAGTCCGACAGGAACGGTCTCGTGGATTCCGGGCTTTCCTGCGTCGGACAGGCTCTGATCTGGCATCCATGCTACCGAAGCAACGAAAGCAAAGCGTCCAAGATGATAGACAGCCGCCGACGGACAAGTCACAATCGACTGAAAGATGGGCATCAGGAGCTTCCAGAACGACCAGAGAAGAATCGGCGGTACATGACACTGTTTTGAGGAATAAGAAACCGTTACCGGAGGTACCTTCTTCGGCTCAAGGGGCGAAGATACTGCGAAGGAGTAGCGCGCCGATGCGGTCACCAATACGGGCACCAAACGAGCAGTCAACCCCGCGGTATATCGCTATCGAGACTGGTCGTGCTCACGATTCTCCGACAAAGCCTTCTGGTACTGGACTCAGACTCACCAAGAGACCGCTTCCCACTAGGATGAGCTCATTACCAGTCTCCCATTACAACACGACCTCACCTATCTTGGACATTACTATTCCGGAATCTCAGATGGAGCGATATAGCGTCATGTTCGAGAAAGTCCTCCCACCACAGCCAACTTTGTTGGAACGGCGCAGGGTCAGCATAGCAAGGCTGCAACCGTTGGGAGAAAATCCGGCCAAAGTGAGTAGTACAGTTGGAGACACCACCTACTACATTGATGCTAACATGCATGAGGCAAACCAAGCAACGGAAAGTGGGAATCTGCAACGAAGAGCCACATCCCCGACAAAGCCGACAGCGAATACATCCCCTGATGAATCGCCCGAGTCCTACCCCAGGACACATATAATATCAGCTCAGAATGACGATCGAGTGCAAGTCGCTCGACCGATGAAGTTCGTACGCTCTGTCACGGCACCAGTGGTATCGTTATCGGCACCCAGACGAACAGACCTCACGTCACCGGCATGGAGCGAACCATCACTACCACCTACACCGGTCAGCGGCAGGACGTTCAACAGCATGGGAGAAGACATGTCGATATGTCCAAACGAATGCTGGACCACGGCTCGAAGCACACAATCCGATGCGAGCACCAATCCAGTAGGCAGGCCTGCACCACGAAGAGTAGACTCTCTAGGACCGCAAAAAGCGAGTGAGATACAGAGCCAGCAGGCTGCACAGGTCGAGGCGGTCCAGATCAGTATTGCACGGAAGGTCAGCGTGACGAGGCGACCGGGTCCGATGCAGAAGGCGGTTGTGGTACAGCGGTCTTCGAAGCCGCAGGTAGTGGAAGTGGTCAGTAGGAAGAAGAGTATACTCGGGCTTATCGAGCAGTAATGTAGAGTATGTATATGGATGATGTATGATCAGTTTCTTGTGGTACGTACGAGAATCACGTAGCCTCGTGCCGGACGTTGACAAGATCGGACTTTGTGGCATTGCGTCCTTCCACATTAGGTCTGTACTACACGAGTGCCTTGCCGTGGTGATCGCCAAGATAGGTAACGAGGGTGCCTCTCACAGCTGTCACCGTAATGTGTGCTGACCGCAGCTAGCTGAGTCTGCTGTACATAAAACGGTTCTCCTGTTCGGCGCGAGAGTCCGTGGGAGCCGAAAAGCCACGCAATACCTTATCTGGCTAGAAACTCAATCCGTCGTGTTATAGGCTTATAGCTTGTACCACCCCACGGAGGCAGCGACACGGCTGCAACGAAGAACGGCTGAAAATGATAGGGAAGCCCTGCAATTGAGCTTCAGTACATGTACAATACTAGAAATCAAATCAATGATTGGAGACGGATACCGTATGCAGTGGCCGGCTACAGTATTCTGTGCTTGCAAAACTGAGTTTGGCGCAAATGCAGGAGGTCGCGCTTGCCCATCCGTGTTTGAAACAATCAAGCCGTACTTTCCCTGCCTTGTCGATCCATCTTCGCTCCTCAGCCTTTTTTGGGGCCGAGACTTGTGGATCTGCAAACGCCGATTCGTGGTGTGCCTACCTTGTATTTTTTCTTGAATTATTGTCAGGGCACACGATCACTGCATATTACATGTATATTACGCTGCCGTCTACCTTACGTCGGACGGGAGACCATCTGTTCGCTAGTCCGTGGTCGCATACGAGCTGATTTATATTGCAACTGCATACTCACGCCAGCAACGGATATCGCGAAGCATAGTGATATCAAGATCGCAGGAATTCGTTGGCAGAAATATGCAGGTGCCCCCGGGAAAGGGGTCCACATCCGCCTTCTTGCCTGATTCGACGCAGTGCTAGAGTGCCCACCAGTTGCGGGCTGCATCTTGTGCTGCACGTCGTCGCCTGGACTCGAGCGAGCTCAAGCCTGCACTACTGCAGAGTGCATCCGCCTGTTTGTCTCGTTTGCGCTCCATGCGATCAGCGCGTCTACCTATACATCACCTCGCATGCGAATCAATCTTCATCTTTCTTGTCCTTTCGTCGTTCTTTTCAGCTGACGCGACACTCCATTGACTGTCAAAGGCCAGCTAATATCAGCAAGCATGTATTAGCTCGTCCATCCTCAACGCCCTTCTTGCATGCCTCTTTTGGATTCATATTTCTGTTCGTATATTTACCACCATGTCAGAGGTTCTAGAATGCGTGGATCTCGTCACTACTGCGCTTCGCGATGGCGCAGAGCTCATGGCAAAAATGATGAAACGGAACAAACAGCAGTATATCCAGCGAGACCAGCATGAAACCCTCCTCTTCGACGTCCTGGCTACTGCCCCTGGCCAGATCCAGCAGAGATATCACATGGGCCGCAAACAGTATGGAACCGCATTTCAAACCGGCGATGGTGAGTGTCATGCTCGAACATGTATTGATTGCTTGTGCTGACTGACCAACCAGAAACCGCAAGGTCACAACTTATCATTATCGCTTTGGATATCAATGCCGAAATTGTGCAGAATCTGGAAATGGCTACCGAACAAAAAACGACATCACTGGACCTGGTCAAGATGCATGAGAAAGCAGTCACCAGTCGCCACGACGCGAGTAGAGTATTGAACGAACTATCCGAACGACTGAGCACTTCATGGCCCTTCATACCTTCGTCAGCCGGCTCTAGCTCGACTTCGTCGTTGACCTTGACTCTTCCGCCGAGGTCAAACCTTCTCGCGTCTTCACAATCGCCCGTCTCTCCTCTTGTCGAGCTCCCAGGTGTGACACCATTCGAGCTTCCGGGAATCATTCCACCACTAGAACTTCCGGCTGTCGTTCCTGTCGAATTGCCAGCCAACATCCCTATCGAACTGCCTGGTAGTGTCCCTGAGAACGTCAAGGCACATGTTGAGCAGGCGCGTGTCGAAAAGGACTCGGAAAAGTCACGTTTCCGGCGACTATTTTCCAGACGAACGTCCATCAAATCACGCAATAAAGCTGCAGCTCAAAATCAACCTATGACTTTGCCTCTGGCCAGCAGCAGCCAGCAATCACTCGCAAAGATGGCCGTTCAGCGAAGTGCCCAGTCGATGTCCCCGAGCCCCAAGGCATTATCGTGGCTCGATATGAAAAACGAGCAATCAGGCTCCTCCAACACCACGCCTACCGAAGTCTCGGAATGCTTTTCGCCGGCGAGCCAGTACGACTCCATCTTGTCCTCCTCACCCATACCTACTTTCGATGCTCCTCCGACGCCGCCTGTAGGACTTGCCATCAACGGATCATCATATGTGACAACATATTTCCCGGATCGTCGTACGATTGCCGAGCTAGACGATACCAGTTCGATCCTGACCCAAGATTTTGACAAGGAAAGCGTTTTCAGTGCGTTCGACCTCACGCCTGATACACCAACAACAGCATATTCATCGAGTCCCATATCCCCGGCAGCCGACCAGCCTTCCTCGGCCTTTCCCATCAGCCCCATCAGCGAAGAAGAAGACGAAATCGACGAATTTTCCCTCCTCACCACCACCAAATCGAACAGTCTCTATCGAAAGGTCTCTTCCGCTTCGGTTAGCAAACCCGCACTAGGCCGACCAGGCAAAACAAACAACTACCACAACTTCTGTAAAGGAGCCTGGGCTTGCCGATCTACTTCACCCTGGGCCGGCCTCTCTCTGCGCACCCTGACATCTGCGACTGGGACAGTGGTTCAGCAGTACCAATGCAAATGGTGCAACTTCCGCTCTCCACCCATCAGCGCGTCCAAGTCACTACCCGACAAGATCCACATTTCCGGTCAAGGCATCGCTTATCGCTGGCTCTTCTTGCTGCGATCTCATGCTAGGTGTCTGGACGTCAAGGCTGGTGGTAACAAGAACTGGCCGCTTCCACCCGATCTACCATCGATGGCTGGGACGGGCGAGTTTGACGGATACGAGTTTGGCTGCTTGTTCTGCTCTGTCGAGGGTAGGGAAACCAAAGTCTTCAAGGATGTCGAGGGCCTGATGGCGCATGTTGACGTCAGGCATGCCGGACAACTTAGCGAGGAGACCTGTAAGAAAGCCCGCTGTATAGATGGCAGAGTGGCGGAGAAAAGAGAGGCCTGGGATGTCAATGTGTGTCAATTCGAGGTTTAAGAGCACTCTGTCCGGATATATCACAAGTTGGATATACCTTGAATCGAGAAACCGGTTGGATGTTGTTTTCGAGTAAACAATCGATCTGTTGGTTTAAAACTTCAATAAAAAGAAGACTATACTGTAAGCACTTGCCATGCATTTCCAATGAACCAGAATCACTGAGGACTTGAGTGGTATCATCTTGAATCTCTCTGCCCGACCAAATTCGTGATGTCTGTCGTTGGTCTTGCTACAGCACGTGAGCACTGATTTTCAAACGCAATAGGGTATTCATAATTCCATAAAACTACATGACAACACAGCAAGAATTCTGCTTCTTTGCCTGTGACCATTCGTTAGCAAGGATAACACATCTGGCTCAGCCTGCAACGTACCTGTGTATAAAACATCTTACTCTGCGCACTCAGTCCATCACTCTTGGCGACCAAACTATCAATCTTCTCGCCGCGCTCCAACACGCTCTCAATAGTCTTGTGCAGCACGATCTTGGTCTCATCCAGCTCCTTCTGGATCCTCATGATGCTGTCCGCCTGGTGCGGGTCCTGGTACTTGACGATGTACTCCTTGAGCTGCGGGAACGGCAGTTCGGCGTTCGAGTGCGCAAACGCGCTTCGTGGGTACTTTGACAGGAACTCGTCGACGATCTTGGACAGCAGTTGATGCGCGACTAGCGCTGGGTATTCTTGGTCGGAGATGATGACGCCGGCGATGCCTTCGCTGCGTCCGTAGGCGTGAAAGGTGTAGGATTGCTCTTCTACGTCTTGTCGTTGGCCCGGTGCTGTGCGCTCCGCGACGGTTTTGCAGAAGAGTGACATGAACTCGCCGACGCTGGGGGCTGTCAGGATGGGTTATGAGTAGAATCGTCCGTCGTACCTTGATCGTGTGAAGCGTGAGTAACTGCTTAGGTCTCGCTCTGCGCACAGCTCGACCGCTGGCTTCTCTTCATTCTTGAGGATCTGGGACTGTCAGCGTATGTTTTTTGCAATCTGTCGAAGCCGACATACTCCGATGTATAAGATCTTCATTGTGACGGTGTGGTGGTTGTAGGTGGAGAGATCGTGAGGTTGACAGGGGTGTTGCCTAATGTATAGAACAGCCTCGATGTCATCTCTCCCAAACAACTGCGCTTGGCGAATCTCGAGCGGCCACAACACTCAAGCTGGACCGCGGTCTGTCGCGTACCTAGCTCTCAAATATTACAACTTCGATAACCTCTGTAATCTGTGCTCGTCACCAACAATCATGGCGCCCATCACAACCGCCTCAGATGAGACCAACCACATGGCCCTCCTGGACAAACTAGACATGGCCAAAATCCACAAACCCTTCCGCAACCCAGCATACAAAGCACCACAACGACACAACAAGAACCTCAAACAGATCCTATCCGAAGCACAGCGCAAAGAAGCCCAATTGCTATTAAACACATCCATCAACAACAGCGGCGCCGCAACCCCGACAACCAGCACCAACGACTCGACTCTGCACCCCAGTCCAGCGCAAGGCTCCTCCGACCTCTCGCGCGCGGTGCTGGAGAAGAATCTGCCTGCCGTGCCGAGCTATAGTTACACCTCGATTGCAGCGGCTCCGTCGCTGAAGCCGAAGCTGAAGTACTGCGACATCACGGGGCTGCCGGCCAGGTATCAGGATCCGAAGACCGGGTTGAGATACTGTAACCAGGAGGCTTATGGCGTGATCAGGACGCTGAATACGGCGCAGGTGCAGGAGTATCTGGCGACGAGGGGCGCCAATACCGTGTTGAAGTGAGGGAGGTCAGTCATGGACTGGTCAATCCTATGGTCTAAAGCATGCGATGGATGGCTCGTACACCACGGAGAGGCACGCAGTAGTTCACAGGGCCGAGCATTGGATGACGCTGGACAGGCATGAAAGCCCGCGTCGATTTCAGGAATGGACTCTACACTACTGCCATTGGTAGACTGGGAACATACGAGCCCGGAGTAGATTGACGGAACGAGACCTCACGCGAAGGAAAGCCACTGGTATCAGGAGGAATCGAGGCAGCATCCACGTCACGACCACAAGCCCGAGGGCGAGGTGTGAGACGATCAAGGCGGGAGAGAGGAGGTATGTAGAGGAAGAAGGTAGGGGAATCACTCATAGTGATGCATTGATTGAGAAATGATTGTGGTGGCTGACTGAGTGGATACGTAGAGCTAGAACGAAGAATGACTGATGACTTACGCTATCACTTACATGCTCCGTGTCGTGACTGTTTTACCCTCGAATAGACAATGCTCGAGTCTACTTTTCAATGCATCCGTAGTAGTACCCAACGTTCAAAGGGAAGTTCCTCGTGGTGAGTACATGTACAAAGCAATCCAAATTCATTCCTCCACTTGCCCATACATCACCACTCGCCCTCAGTCGTTGATACATGTATCTCCTCTCCACGTCCTACCAAAAGGGTCAACCCACAGGCACACTACAACATCGCAACAAGCAATCATCGTACCACAGGTGCACAAAAGGAGAACGCAAGATGATATAACGTGCCTCAAAAAGGCAAAAGAAGGGCTCAACCCGGGATCGAACCAGGGACCTCTCGCATATCTGATATTCAACGGCGAACCGTGAATCCCAAAGCGAGAATCATACCACTAGACCATTAAGCCGCGGTAATCAGATGATTGACTTGTGCTGTCAACTCTGATTGGAGGTGACCAGAATTTAGAACAATAATAAAATATTAAAATTAGAGATCCATCAAAGTGATGCTTGTCGGGCTGGATCTAGCGTTGTATGCGACACTGATTTGTCTGGGCAGATATCGCCCGCTGTCCTTCGGAGCTGTCGGCGACTTTTGACTTTGCCCAATGCGGGAAAGTGACTGAGCGACGACATCATCGCTGGATGCTGTAGGTATTATATAGCGATAATTTTGAGACGTAGATAAGTTCATACCTTCTAGTTTTGTTACCAATTGCTGTTCTCATCGCGATCAAGAACATGTCTGGTGAATACCTTGCGAAACCCAAGCCGGTGCCGGAGCTGAACATACCCTCGTCTGAGCATACTGTCAAGGTATCATGCATTGATAGGTAAGCAGCTAGTGAAGGACTAAGATGTGAACTCATTCCTTCAGTACGAGCTATCTCAGCCTGCCGATCAAGGCTTTTCTCGAACCGGTGTACAAGGGCAAAGAGTGGCTCACCTGCCCAGCATTCTCATTTCTGATCGAGCATTCATCCGGGAAGAAAGTCCTTTTTGATCTTGGTCTCCGCCCAAACTGGGAGACATTGCCAGCTAGTATCGTGAAAAGTGCCAAAAGCAAGGGTTGGACGCTCAAGGCCGACAAGCATGTCGCTGAAATCCTCGAGGACAACGGGGTGGCAGTCTCCAAAGGCGCCATTGATACCGTTATTTGGTCTCATCATCACTTCGATCACATTGGTGATATGCGAACCATACCAAACTCGACAGAACTGACCGTCGGCCCTGGGCTGCAGAACGAATATCTCCCTGGCTACCCAGACAATGAAGATGCCGGTGTTCCGTCCATCGATTTCAAAGACCACCCTGTACGTGAGATCGACTTTCAGAAGGAGGGCAAAGGCTTGAGCATTGGTCGCTTCAACGCCCTCGACTACTTTGGTGATGGAAGCTTTTATCTTCTCGACACTCCAGGTCACTCTGTCGGTCACATGTGTGGTCTTGCTAGGACGACCGCAGGGTCCAAGCCGACCTTTGTCTTCATGGGTGGAGATGCCAGTCACCACGGTGGAGAGTTCAGACCATCGGAGTATCTCCCCCTACCGAAAGAGATCTCGCCATCTCCGATCAAGAAGATCCAGCCTGTCTGTCCTGGAGACTTACTCAGAGACATCCACCGCAACAAGAACCCCTCGGAGCCGTTCTACAAGGTCACAAAAGACTTTGCGCATGACCTCGAGAAGTGCGAGTGGACAACGGAAGGACTACAGGAGTTTGATGTGCAGCCAAATGTTTTGCTTCTCATTGCTCACGATCAGAGCGTACTAGACACACTTGACTTCTACCCAAAGCCGATGAATGACTGGTTCGACAAAGATTTGGCAAAGAAGGCGAAGTGGAAGTTCCTGGGCGACTACTCCGAAGCTGCAAAGGCGTAAAAATTAGAAGTCGATATCTGCCACGATCTGTACGAAGTCATGGACATGGAACACTTGTAGTGTATATAGCTCGTCGTTTCGAGAACAAACATCCATATCTTTTTACTGTTTCCGTGAGCATTATCAACTCAACATACTGTTTTTATATTTTTATATGCTCGTGAATAGAGTTCGGATAAAGCGGCAAAATGCATGTAGCGGCATCGGACTTGGTGCAGATGTCCGTAGATCGTCAATCAAAAGATATCGAACGTAGGACGATAGCCTCAACAATGCAATTCTGCCTTTGTAGGAGTCTAAAGACGTGTACGAAGTCTCTCGACATGACCTGCATTATTGAGTCCTGATTGCTGCGTTCTCGCTGCCACCGGCTACTGATCACGATGGCGACAAACGCCGCCTCTGCGGAGAAGCAGACGACGACGACAAAGACTCCTCCAACACGGGAAGACATCGACCGCAACAACAGCTACGACCTCAGTAACGATGACTCCTCAAAGCCCTCGAAACCACAATCTCTGCCTAGACGAGTATACAACAAGATCTACGCCATCGTCTCCTGGACACCGCCACGATGTCGCTGGGACCCCAACAACCCTCCCAAGTTCAGCATGTCTATGAATGTCATGTTTGGTTTTGCAGGCGCTTTCACAGTTGCGAATCTCTACTACAGTCACCCAATTCTGAACATTCTCGCTCATGATTTCGGGGTTCCGTACGAGAAAGTGTCTGAAATCCCCACTCTCACCCAGGCTGGCTATGCGGTGGGACTGCTGTTCCTGTGTCCGTTGGGCGACCTGGTCAAGCGGCGGCCGTTTGTGCTTTGGCTTGTTTGGTTCACGGCGACTATTAGTATTGGATTGTGTATCACGAAGAGTCTGGCCGTGTTCTCGGGTCTGAGTTTCATTGTTGGTGTTACGACCGTCACGCCGCAGATCATGTAAGTCACCCTTGCTCTTTAAGGTTGTCAAGAGAGTATGTGCTGACGACTACAGGATGCCGCTCGTAGGCGAACTAGCACCACCAGCAAAGCGCGCCGCAGCACTCTCCATCGTCGTCAGCGGTCTCATGCTGGGTATCTTAATCGCGCGTCTCCTCTCAGGCGTCATGACAAACTACACCTCCTGGCGCTACGTCTACTGGCTATCGTTCGGCCTGCAGTACATCATCCTGATTCTGCTCTGGTTGTTCATGCCCGACTATCCCAGCACCAACCCTGGAGGCATCAACTACTTCAAGATGCTCTGGAGTATCTTGGAGCTTTGCTACAAGCACCCAGTCCTCGTTCAAGCCTGCCTCATCTCTTTCATGACGGCCGCGACCTTTACCAATTACTGGACAACAGTCACTTTCCTCCTCTCCGGACCACCATATTACTATTCCCCTCTCATCATCGGTCTCTTCGCTCTCATAGGCATAGCGAGCATGTTCTGCGGACCTGTGTGGGCTAGACTTGTCATCGATCGCTTCGTGCCTCTCTTCAGCGTCATCCTCGGTGAGCTGTGGTGCATGCTTGGCATTTGTCTCGGAACATATATCGGCACATTCACCGTTGCCGGTCCCATCCTACAAGCCTTCATTATGGACTTTGGAATGCAGACGGCGCAGATCGCGAACAGGAGTAGTATTTACAGCGTGGCTCCATTGGCTAGAAATAGAGTCAACACGGCGTTCATGGTGGCGACCTTCTGTGGACAGCTCGTCGGAACGTCTGTGGGCAGTCAACTATACGGCAGAGGAGGCTGGGTCGCGAGTGGAAGCTACAGTGTGGGTAGTATAGGCGTGGGCTTACTATTCTGCTTGGCAAGAGGTCCATGGGAAGAAGGCTGGGTCGGGTGGCACGGGGGCTGGAGCATCAAGAAGAAAAACAAGGGATCCGGCGACGGGAAGAGGACGGAAAAGGCCATGCATCTGAAGGAGGACGCCGTCGCGGGACCTGTCGATGGGCATGACGAGGAGAAGGGCCCACACGAGCAAGAAGCTGTCAATGCTACCGACGCGATCGACAGTACCCTAATCGAAGGCGCCGAAGATGGCGAAGTTGAGCTGCGAAGGGATGAAGAGGACGCTAAGGAAAAGGAGAGAAGAAGCGAGAGTGAAGAGACACACGATAGGCACAAGGATGGCGTACCCCAAGCTTGGCCCACGACAGCGGCAGCACCACAGTAGACGGCTTGTCATTACTGCATACAGCGTCACGATTAACGATATACAAAACATTGCACGTCACATCACGAAACACGTCGTGCTGGTCGTACTGAGCTGCAATTTCAACTATGTAGCCTCGTAGTTGATACGACGTACAACAAAGCTACAGTCAGGACATTGGGACGAAATTAGTTGGGTTGCAGCCGTAGCATATACATATGCACATATACAAACATACACACACGCCTAGACTTAGTACTTAATGCTGGTACTGGAAAAACCATTCATTCTCAGGGTAATTCATTCTGCTAAGCTAATAATACAAATTGGGTAGTCATGGCTCGCGTATCAAGGATCCTCCAATCCCATCATTCCATTATGCTTTTGTCTTGTGTTCGTAATTTCAAAAGCATCTACAACTCGTTCTTGGCCCTGCTCTTCGCGGAGCTGCTGGAGCTGGCGGCCTGCTTGGAGGCAGACGAGGCAGACTTGGCGGCGGCCGAAGAGAGCGAGGAAGAGGAGCTGGAAGCAGCCGAAGAGAGAGAAGAGGAAGAGCTGGCGGCAAGGCTGGAAAGGCTAGACATGGAGCTGGAAGCGGCCTTGGCAGCTGGGCCAGAAAGAGACGCGGCGGACTTGGAGGCCTCGGAAGCGGCAGATGCGGCAGAGTTGGTCACCTGGCCACTAAGGGAAGAGGCGCTGGAAGAAGCACGCATACCGGCAGACGACAGAGAGGACTTGACCTCGTCAGTACCCATACCGGCCTGAGCCAAGGCCCAGTCGTACCAGTATTTGGCCTGGCCGTAGAGACCGTCGGTAGCCTGGGCGTACTGGTTTCCGGCGGATGAAGTGGCAGCACCGTAGGCAGAGGCGGCAGAGGCTGAGACGTTGTCGCCGGTGAGAGAGGCACGGTACTTGCGGGCAAGAGCCATCAACTCATTGCGCTTGGAACCCTGAGGAACCTTGATGCCGTTACCGTCCAACCACTGCTTCAGCTTGGTGTCGTCCCAGGAACCGATCAATTGGTCAGACAGAGACTGCTGAGCAGAAGCGGCAGAGTTGGTAGCGGAAGCGAGGGTGTCGCTGGCATGGTTGGCGGCAACGTATGCGTTGCGGCGCATAGAGGCAATAAGGCTGTCACGGGTGCTGGTCTGTGGAACTGGAATGCCACGCTCGTCGAGCCAAGACTTCAAGTCGGACTCTGACCAGGAAGTGTAGAGCCAGTCACCTGGGTAGGAGGCAGTCTCACCGGCCTTCTCGGCAATCTTTGCGTAGTTTGAACGAGCAGTGGACAGAAGAGAGTCGCGGCTGCGTGGAGATGGGTTTGGGATGTGGTTGTAATCAAGGAATGCCTTGAGCTGAGACTCAGTCCAGCTGATGGGTGTTAGTGAACGACTGTGAACGGTGGTTGAAGCAACTTACGTATCGAAGATGTAGTTCTGGACGGTGCCGTAGGCGTCAGAAGCTTGATCGCCCGTGGAGGACCAAGCAGCCTGGACCTGCTCAATCAAGCTGTTCTTGTTCTTCTCGGTTCCCTTCTGGACCTGTTGGCCCTTGGAAGAGAGCCAGGAGGAGAGCTGGTTGGTGTCCCAGGTGTTGTATGGGCGAGCAACGTTGTCATCCCAGTTCTTTTGGACAAGGTCAGAGAGCTCCTTGCGGTCGGCAGCCTTTGGGAAAGGAACGTTGTGGTCGGACAACCACCTCTCCAGCTCAGTCTCGTGCCACTTGTTGTAAGCAGCCTTGCCAACGGAGGTGCTGGCAATGGCAGAGTCGGCAGCGAGGGCCACGAGGACCGCGGTGGAAAGTGAGAATCTCATATTGGTCTGTGAATGGTATAGGTAAAGGGTTGTGTAGTCAGTTGTTCAGTGGGAAAGTTCAGTTGTCAGGTGAGAATTGTAGATGAAGGACAGAAGCAGAAGCGTGAAGGGGATAAATTCCTGTTTTGAGTGACGACAGTGGTGGTTGGAGCTCACCAGGCTCAGTTGCGCGTTTGGCAACAGCTGGCAGCTCCTGCTCCAAACAATTGACCCATGATCACCCAATGACGTACGGAGCTCTCCCCGCAAAGTGATCGAAACGGAAGGCTCAGGTTGCCAATTTCGTGTGCAACTGCCTTGTTGGAGCAATGGTTTCCTGTGATCAGGGTTGTGTGTGCCCGTACTGGTCATCAGCCACGACATGTCACTGGCATTGTAGTGCTGCGCATTGTGTGGAATACTACTTTTCTGTATACCTCATCAGCTGTTGCAACAAAGAGCTACTTTTCGACTCGAGGCTCGGATCGACGAGCTACACCAAAGCTGCCACGGCTGCCTGTCAACCAATTTTGGGACGCGGAGAATTCAACGCCAGCCATTCCATTTTGGAAAGCACAGCAACAGAGCCGTCTACGTCATCATCGTCGCGCGTCGCGTTCTTTCAAGAAGCACGCGATTTTCTTTAAACGTCACCTCGTCGATCTTTTCCATCTCTTTCAACGACAGGTGCTAATTTCTCGGATCGTATTTCAGTCTCTTATGCAATTCAGGGACGTTCTCCATGTGAGATCCACTTCACCTCATGCTCGTTGCAGCTCTTCCATCGGCCCTTTACTGCTTCCGAGATGGCTATTCCGCTTCGGTTACTTAGTTGGCGCCGAAAAGGCAGATCAGAGGCTTGTGCATGTCTATGGTCAGCTATGCTTGTCATGCTCGATTCGTGTCGTCCGAAAAATCGCTTGATATCTTCGGATTACTGCTTTGAAATCAGACGAGGACGACTGGCAGTCGAAAGGATAGCGCAAAGGTTTGCTGCTAAGTACAATGATCATTCACTAGATCGCGTTTTTGTCACCCACAAGTATTCATGCATCTCTCGCTCTTCTCATCTCTCGCGTTTTCTCAGCATCACAAAGTTGCAATGGCTCCATACCCAGACGTCGACACGGACGTTGCTCACGATACCGCTGCGTCGAACGAGACAGCGCAACCTGCGCCTTCTATCACGCACGCTTAGACGGTCCGAATCTCAAATAATCATCAATCAAACGTAATTGCATGTTGTCGTTTTGGGCGCTCTTGGGTAATGGCTTGTACAATGATACCCCTTGCCGCATTGCTCACCGGTCATGACGGTGCAAATATATCTGACTTTGGGCTGGTGGTCATATATTTTATCAATATATAGTAAGTTATAGTCAAGTAATGGAAGTTGATGGACAGCATAATGTACATAATGAAGGTTGGTGGGGGAATGTATTTCATATGTTCGATAGTCTACCTTGACCACTCCGGGGCCTTCTATAGCCGTGTCGATAAGGCAAGCTTTTGTACCACTGTAAGGAATCCCCGTCACCATGACCATCCCGATCGAACCTGATCTGTGCGACTCCAGTCGAGCCTGTCTTCTCATACCGTCCGCCTGTCAGACATAACTCTCACAATACTTCCGGGTCCAGCGATCTCAACCAGCTGGGTGACATTAGCATCAATTCAAGCATTGCTTGACAGTCCATCGTCTCTTTTCCAGGAGAATAACAACATACCTTCTCGTGCCAACTAAGCAAAACACTCATACCATGTCCCTGTCCCTCACCTCCGCCAGCCCGCGATCCAACCTGCGAGAATCCCGTCTGCTGGGGTGTCATGTTCTTCTTCGGTGTTCCCAGCCCTTGACCAGCCGCCGGTGCTCCTTGCGCCATACCCTTGTAGAGATACTTCATCAACGTGTCGCGGAGTTCCGGGCCGCCTTGGGACGAATAGATGCGTTGCAGCATTGGTGTCATTTCGGCTTGGCGGATCGATTGCAGGATCTCGGTCACGGTCTGTAGGTGCATATCCTGGGAATATTAGTATGTGTGTTGATAGCCCGACGGTGCCCCAAGTCCAGATTCGCGGCCCCAGGTGGTTATGGCTGGAGGGAGGATTGGGCCTGTCGTACCTTGCCTTGCGCATCGGCGCCGTATGGTGCGTTCTCCAGCGCTCCTGTCAGGGCACCTTCTTGGTCGCCGCCGCGAAGTAATTGTCGTATTTGGCCTGCTAATTGCTGGACATCTGATGTTGTTACCGGTTGTACGCCGGGTGTGAGAGTGGAGAGGTCGAAGTTCTGTGATGAATCGGGGTCGAGAGCATCGATGTTGATTGTCCGCCAGTTGAAGTCTGCCATGTTCGATATACTGAGGGATGTATGTGTTGACAAAGAATCAGAGTCAGGTGGTTGTCGTTGCCTGTGGAGTCGTGCTGTTCATACGTCGACGTCTGGCGGGGTTGGAGATGGATGCGTGGGTGAACCTCGAACTTCCAATGTTGGTGCATGGACCAGGTGAATTGTATGCGCGCCTTTGCACGTCTGTTTACTTTTGTACACAACACACGACCTCGATCATCCGCCATTATTATATAGTCTTCTGTACCTTCCGAAAACGATGACACAACGTCGTACAACTTTCGCGCATTGACGCGACGACTACAAGCTTAACAACTTGGACACTTCTGCACACGCGCCTAAGCGCCGACACTATCTTCGAAGACACGATCGTGTCTGGAGCGGAGAACAGTCATGAACGCAAAGGCGAATCGCCAATGGGTGCGCGACGGAGAAACGCAGGAGTTGGACTCGATCATCTCTGGCCTAGACTCTATGGACGACGACACGGATGAATTTGGACGCATGGTATTACAGCATGCTAGAGACGAACAGAGGATGAACAACGCGCTTCAGAGACCGACCCAGCCCTTTCGAAAAGCAAGACCGACGCCACGCATCGAACATGCTCTGGAGAACACAAGAGAACCGGAAGCAATGCACGGCCGCGACAGTCCCCAGGAGGCTTGGGAGCAGAACAGAGCACCGAGCGCGGCGAGTAGCAACGAATCGGAACCGCCGCTGAATGTGCCGAAAGGTTGGGGACGCAAAGGAAAACACAGTAGCAGCTGGTTGCGACGGATGCGAGATCCAGAGCCGGAGGCGCAAGCTGCTCAGTCAGAGGGCGAGGTAATACTTCAACACAAGACGGCATTCACGGGCGATGACAGTCTGGCTGTAGACTGGCTAGCAGCAGGTGATTCGCCAATATCGGCGAGGAGAAGACGATACGGGTCGAGTCCAGAGATTTTGCAAAAGCAGAGCGCGTTGCGCGAGAAGACTGTTTCGTGGGAGGCCGAGCAAGACTTTACCGCTGCGTCTTTACTAGCTTCAACACCAGCCGTGCCTTCGCGTAGTAGAACAACGGAAGACCACCGCAGGCGCGGAATCGAAAGCATACAGCAGCAGGCGATCACCACCAATCGCCTCGAGCACTTTTCAGTGGAGAGATCATCGTCTGACAGGGTCAGACAACGATTGAGCGGGAGGCTGAGTAGAAATCCTCGTGAAACCGTGAGGCCGAGGACTTCTCCAGAGGCTAGGCAACCGAGACATGACTTGTCGTACAACAAGGAAAACGTACCTCTGTCACAACAGGCGGATTCAATTTCTAAAGGCCTCGACACAGCTGCGGCTGCGAATGACGCTGTTAGAGCCAGTGCTCAGAAGACTAGAACGGATGCACAAGCATTGCTTAGAAGGCTTGCACGTGCGTCAAGCAAGTCTCCAAGCCCGGCGCCAGAACCGATAATTACCACCAACGAAAAGATACACGTCTCCGAAGCAGCCGAGAGACGGCTACGAGCGAGCTCAGCGCATGCTCCAGAGGCAGTCACGATCGATAACGGACCATTTATACTCGAAGCCACACCTATGCCGAATCGTGCACACGAAGTACCGGCAAAGACACCGGTCGTCACGGGAGCTTGGGTTGATACGCCGGGTCCAAGGATCGAGTCTCGTTCTTCAGCCCAAACGACTAGTCAAAACACTCTCCACATTCCCGCCAATCCTATCCAAGAACCACAGGAACTCTCTCCACAAATCGGCACCCTAAAACGTACTCAGTCTGCACCAGCTGGGCCCTCGAGCGCCCTGACCGACCTACTACACACCGCCCGCATCAACCACACCAGTACCGAGTACGGCGATGACACAATAGCCTCACTGGAAGACCTGCTCGATCCAACACTACAAAACCTCGATCCCACCCTCGAGCTCGACACTGGGGACGATGCCTTGCAAGCAGAACTCGATCGCCTACAGTCCACAGGCCGCCCAGCGAGCACAACGGACCGCGACCGCGAAAACGAGCTCCGCACCATCGCCGGCATGAACAAACGCCTCCGGGCCGCGCGTCTGGGCATCCGCGACGCGAAGACCGGGCTCAAGAAGTTCGAGCGCGATATCGATCGTGCCACTTCTGTTTCTCCAGCAGGACAGTCTCTCAACCAGATGGGAGACGTGACGTGTGCTGCGTGCGGCCACGTGCCGAATCATAGTGTCATCTCCACGATGCTGCACGAAGTGTCCTCTTTGTTCGTTGACAGAAGTAGGAAGGGCACAACCCAGCTCACGCCTTTGTCATGGACCCTCTTGGCGCTTCTCATGTGGTTCGCCGCCGAGATCGCAACGTGTGCGCTCGTTACTCCACCCATGTACGCGGAGACGATGAACGGCTATGGCGTCGATGCCGATGCGCCACGCTTCCCGTTCGCGCTGCCTAGTGTGCTACTTCGCCCGTTCAAGTTTCTCTGGTGGCCTGTTTTCAAGGTTCTGAGCTTGGTGTTCGGGGGCTTGGGTAGCTATCTGGTTGAATTCATGGGTTTGGAGGGCCTGGTCGGCTCTGGTGTTGCGAAAGCAGGCAGTACTTGGGGTAATATCGGCCACAGCAAAGCAGAAGCATCGGGCACGCCTCGATTGAACGCCGTTCAGCGAAGATATGGATCTTTGAGATTGAACCAAATCTTGGAGCAGAACAAGATTGCTGAAGAATCCGTCTGGGAATCTCAGGAGGACGATGTGGCGTTCATTGCAGAAGACAAGATAGTCCATGGTGACGGGGTGGGGAAACAAAAGGTCCTGGACAGTAATGCCGCGTCTGGATGGGGCTTCGGATTGGGTAATATCAAATGGCGCCGCTCCGACGAAGGAAGCTCCAAGGCTCAAACGTGGAGTCAGGAATACATCCATGCAGCCAAAGTACGACCAACGACACAGCGAGGGTGGACAGATGATAACACGGGTGACGACGACGAATTTATATAGCACCACTGACGACCATGATGACAACGAATCACGATTCAAATCGATTCTTAATTCATGCTCATAGACCGACCATGCGTGAATAATGATACATATTCCGTTCGGACAAGCTTGAATCAAACATATCAAGGCTCCCTATCCGCACCACCATGGCCACTCCAGAAGCCCTTACTAACCTTATCTTTCTCGACATCCTCATCACTAGCCTTCTCATGCGCCTGCTCAGCGCGATTCTCCATGTCCTCATTGTGCTTCTTGACATCACCGCTCTGCTCACTCTGCTTGGGCGGGCTCTCGCTCAAGATCTTAGGCTCGGCATCTTTCGTCTTGTCGCTCCTCAGCTCGCGTCCGGATGATTTCTCGTCGTTTTCAAAGGCAATCTTACTGGTTTGGAACGCGCGGCGCGCGCATGTGGAGAAGTTGCGCTTGCCCTGCGTTGGGTCGTTGCCGTGCGTCGGCTTGGTGTCGGTCGACTGCGACGCGTTGTGGCCCGATGAGGTGCCCTTGGTGGCGCCGCCGGTGTTCTGGCCGACCTTTGGTGGTGGTGGGCCCGGGTGCTCTTTGTCTGCTGATGGGTTCGCGCCTTGCTCTTGTGGGTTCTCGCCCTTGGGGTCGCCGGAGCCTGAGCCGTAGTCACCACTTGCGAAGCGAACGGTGCTGCGGGAGATGACTGAGGGACGGAGGACTTGCAGACGGCGGAGCGGGAGGGTGGTGCGTGTCAGAGACATGATGGTGGTGATTCTTGTGCTGTTTGGGTGTTTGACAGGAATTGGAGATGCAATTGGTCTTGTGTTGGAGAAGAAGTTAGGTTGATTCTGTAGTGTGAGAGAAGTGTGACGATGTTGCTGTAGCTAGCTCGTGTGCGTGCACGAGAGCTCCAGACGGATGACGTCGTTTCGCAGTGGACAAAAGGCAGGCGGAACTATTCCCGCTATAATCACCTCGGTATAAAAATTAAAGCACTGTAGCATGACTGACATTGATCACGAATAGTTTGTGTTACGAAAAGGTCTCTGATTCAACTCCAGAGCTGTATATCTATTGTCAACGCTTTTTGCGATGCACCGCGAATGGGAATTTCCTTCACCACCACCTTGATCACCCCATAAAACCCCGAGTCAAATTAACCTAGGTGCAAGTTCTCACGATCGCTCCTTCGCAGGCATCGACGTCTGCCTCGTAACCATGGCCTCTCTGCCCGGTCCAGTACCGATCCACTTGATGCCGACGCCAGTGAACTCCTCGACGAACTCGATGTATTTCCTGGCGTTCTCGGGCAGATCGCTGTAGGTATTGATACCGGTAGTCTCCGATTTCCAGCCAGGGAAGGTCTTATATACCGGCTCGACCTTGGCGAGAGCGGAAATTGTGGCTGGGAAAGTTGGGATTTCCTGCCCATCAACCTTGTAGCCGACTGCGACCTTGATCTCGTCAAAACTGTCGAGGATGTCGAGCTTGGTCAGGTTGAACGACGTGTAGTGGTTGATGGCCGTTGAGTATTTGAGCAGCACCAGATCCAACCATCCACAACGTCTGTTTCTTCCGGTTGTGACACCGACTTCCCGACCAATCTTCTGCAACTTGGCACCAATCTCGTTCTCTTGCTCCGTTGGGAATGGGCCACCACCAACTCTGGTCTGGTAAGCCTTGACAACACCGATGACCTCCTTGAGCTTGAATGGTGAAATGCCGAGACCTGTGAAGACACCGCCAATGCCGGTGTTGCTTGAAGTGACCATAGGATAGGTACCCCAGTCAATATCCAGCATGAGCGCGTTTGCTCCCTCGACCAGCATTGGTGTTCCTGACGTCTCGGCGCTCTCGATCAGAGGTACTTGATCGATGACATACTGTGCGAGCTTGGGTCTCCATTCGTCGTATTCCTTGATCTCGGCCTCCACGTCGTATTGGAGCAGATCACCGTATCGCTTCTTGAATGCGGCAGCCATTGTCCGGAGCTTGGTGTCCATGTGCTCTTTGTCGAAGATCTCACCGATGCGAATACCGCTTCGGCCGTGCTTTGTTTGGTACGATGGGCCGATACCCTTCTTGGTGGTACCGACGGCGCCTCTGCCCAGCTCCACTTCCTCCAATCCGTCGACCATCGCGTGCAATTTGAAGAGCGCATGGGCGCGGTCGGAGATGAAAATGCGTTCTTTCGTATCGAGACCGTGCTTCTCCAGTTCTCCGAGCTCATGGAAGAATTGGGGAACGCTGACAACGCATGCGCTTCCAATGAGGTTGGTTGATTTTGGGTTGATCAAACCAGAAGGGAGGATGTGGAAGTCGTAGGTGGTACCTCCGACGACGATGGTATGTCCAGCATTGTGACCACCAGCTGAGCGCGCGATGATCTGGAACTCGTGGGCGAGGATGTCGACGAGCTTTCCCTTGCCTATGAATAATTAGTGAGCATTTGCGCGAATGAAGTTGTCGTTCGTGAAGCTCACCTTCATCGCCAAACTGCGATCCCAATACGACGGTAGTCATGGTTGAGAGAGTTGTGAGGAAGCAATGTCTGAGTTGACACGTTCCAAAGATTCAGAGGTATATGAGTAGGCAATTGTTCACCCAATTGCCGTGTTGTATAGGTAGGGGTTGGAGTAGTGGGGTTCACGGAGTAAGTAACAAATATAAGGTACGTGACGCAAAATCGGCGGACGCGGCAGATTGGCGGGGCATTCAACGAACTTCAGGCTTGCAATTCTTGAACGAGGGGCAGCTTTCACCGCCGATTCCGGCCGAGCAATTGGCGTTATATATAATTTGGTGAGAGAGTTGAAAGAGGCTGGATCGCAACTGAATGGGATGCAGGATCTATATACGCTTCTGAAATGATCGATTGCTTAGCAGTGATTGACTGCTTGCTCAATGTAAAGTGAATGATTGCTCAATATATGAATGAAAGTAAGAGTAAGGTACATGTTCCATATGCTGCCGTCAAGATCTGTTCGCTTCTGAAGCGATTGCCATATGCATGAGAAGAGAAGTAAGCCAAGCCAGAGCTGTTTGGTCTCGTCTTGTAGCGAACCACGAGTGATCTAGGAGCCTCTATTCCTTTCGCTTCATGCACGCAACGCCGACACCGCAATTATGCTCAATCCGGACTCCAACAAACACCCATCCCAGATTCATCACCGCGTCAACTCCGGGGCATCCACCACGTGAACATTTCCTTCATGTTTCTTAGGCTCACTCATAGTTGACTCTCCAGTATCGCTGATAGTATCAAGCGACAATTTCGAGGTTTGTGCGGTAGGTATGCCTGCGTTCGAATGCAGGGCGGCGGTAGAGCTCTCGCCCATGTCCAGATTCGGTACAGCCTCAGACAGAGGTGACGGGTCCGGCGAACGCTCGGCTCCAGGAGAAGCCTCGGCGTGCTCGAGATGTTGCGCATTGTGATTCGACTTGTCCTCCTCACCGATCATGGCTGCGAGACTGCGAAAGTTGAACATTGGTTCCAGCATGTTTTGCGAAGATTGCTGCTCTGAGCCATTCTTCGAGAGATCGACACCACTTACGTTTGGAGATGCGCCGAGACCTGACTCGTTCCTGTAACTACCAGGCGCAGAGTCTATCATTGAGGAGGCCATGGAGGATGTGCTGGAGAACTGGCGACGGTGGTGGTTCGGCTGTAGGGCGATGGGCTGTGTCGGTATCGGTGGGTGCAGATTCGCTCGGCTTTCCTCGAGGTGTTTTTGTGGATCGTCCATGGACCTGTTGGCAATCTCTGTTGCGTTGCTCACTTCCGTGTTCAGTGTAGAGGTAGGCTCGCTCAATGCGTTGAAACCCACAGACGGCATAGCTGGGGCCTTGCCTTTACCAGTGATCGGAGGTGTAGGTGCAAAGCTAGGAGACCCGAGATTACTAGTCGATCTCGCCATAGAGGTCGTGGCCCATGTGGATGTGCTCTCGTTGGTGCTTGCGGGATATAAGCTCCCAGCTTTACCAGCTTTCTTCGCAGCCTTGTCGGCTTTCTTCTGCTCTTTGGCAGTTTCTTTCGCTTTTTTCTTCTCTTCTTTCCTGATCTCCTTTTCCTCTTTCTTCTTCCGGTCTTCTTCAGCAGCAAGCGACATACGGATGGCTTCCATCATCATAAGCTCTTCGAGATCCTCAATTCTATTTCTTCTTGAACTGGTCCGTCCTCCTACCAAGTCGTCAGCAGTAAGACCTTCTCTCCTCGCTTGACTAAGCAGTTGAGCAATGGACTCGGGTGTGGCTGTGCCGCTTCCGCCGGGGCTATCTCCTCCCAGCAGAGTCCTTCTACGCCGTCCACCAATAAGCAGGTTGCGCCCTTCCAGACCCTGTTGATTACCCAGTACATATGCGGCGTTGTGCAATGCTGTCGCCGCAGCCGATCTCCTCAGAGCGTGTGCACGAGCATCAGAAAGTTTCTTCGCCCAATCAGGCCTAATCTTGTCGGTTGTAATGACAGACTTGTCTGTCGCTGATAGTGAAGTGGTTCGGCGTCGCTGTCCGATAGAGCCAAGGGAGGTCGAGGAAGACATGGCTGAGTGAGCTGCTACCAAAGGGTTATGAACACTAACGCCAGCATATGATAAACCTCTGCGAAACTGCGGTGGCTCGTATGTGACACCGAATTCTGGCAGGTTACAAAATGGACATCGTGAGGGTTCAGAAACAAATGAGACCTCCTCCTCGGATCTCGGTTCTGGATTCGGGTTGCTTGGATCGTCATGGTGCTCAGGTGGATGAGGTTCAGGTCTCTTGACTTGTACAAAGCATTCCGAGCAGATAGGTTGATCGCAGCATCGAGTCTTGTTGAGATAAGGCGGATAGTACATGAAGCAAATCGGACACTCTGCGGCGTCCTTGTATAGATAGGCTTCGATGTGCTGGCCGTTGACGTAAGGTGAGGCAGGGAGTTGAACCTCTTGAGGTGTAAGAGTTGTGGCCGAGTTTGATCGGGATGAGGTTGTCAACGAGGCCAGAGTCTTTGCGCGGCCACGGAATAAGGGCATGGACGAAGGAGCGGTAGGAGAAGCCGGTCCAGAGTGGGTGTCGGTTGGGTGGGATGAGGATAGATTGACCGAGACATCTGATTCCTTGGAAAGTGTTCTGCCAGGGATTGGCACCATAAGGCTCTGCACATGCTGGTCCAAAGTGTTCGAGACTTGTGATGTGCGTGAGGCAATTCGATCGAACCCAGGAGGAATCTCATCGGCAGCTGGGATGGGCTCGCCGCGAGCTGCCGCAACGAGCTGATGCTCCGTCCAGGAATCACTGTGATCGTTAAGGCCTTTCCAGAAAGGTGCTAACCTGCGCTCGATCTGTCATGGTCAGCGACAATGTGTGGTATCCGACAATGACTGCGTGTATGACTGACCTGCAATTGTCTAACGATTTGCTTGTTAAAATCCTCCGGCCCGGTATAGACACCGAGTGTGACAAGGAAACCTCCATCAACACCCTCTTCTTTGAGACTCTTCTCTCGCTCTTTCTCCCTCAGCAGCTTCTCCTTCTCGGCCTTTCTTGCTTCTCTTTCTTGCTTGGTTTCTCGTCTCTCGGGCGGGGTTTGTTCTCGGTCGGAACTGTTGCCTAGATGGAGGAAAGATAGGTCCGGGCGACTGCCACCGCGTGAGCGACTCGACCCGTAGAGATTCTGGACTAATCGATCGGCTTGATTCGGAGCTTGGTGACCAAGCTGACCGGATTGTTCAGAAACACTTTGATCGCGCTGACTGTTGGATCTCGAGCGTGATGGCCGACCGCCAGACTCCTTGGTAGAGCTGTTGCTGTTCCCCATGCTGGCGATCTAGCGGCTACATGTAGTTCGTACCAGCAGTGTCGATGGGTTTATTGCATGACGCCCTTGTCAATATGTTCTCCAGAAGACAATTATCCAGATGATATTGTGAATGCCCGATCAAGACAATTGAATAGGACGTGGACGAGATGGCAGAAAATGGCGCAATGCAGTGAGTGTCGCGTGGGTTGGTTGGTCGGTCGTGATTGTAAACGGCGAGTTGCAGCAAGCAGGTAAGAAAGTAGCAGCAACAGCACATGCACGAGCGCAATCTATCCTTCGTTTCGTCAACACTGGTTTAGGCGGAGCAGGTATCTCGTAATGTTTGGTGTTAGTATTGGTTGAAGGTGCTGAGTCAGGCAGTTGATGAGCTGGATTAGGTTCACTGCGGTGCGGTGCGGTGCAGGGTACTGTACTGTTGTACGTGTGGATGATGGAGAGCAAGACGGTTGATCTGATCACGCACTCATCACTACGTAGGACAGCCCAGCGCAGCACAGCAGTCGAGATGACCGAGAGATACAGGTACTGTACATGTAGGTACAGGCGACAAGACAAGACTTTCCACGGATGAGAGACAATCTAGCGGCGGAGCGGTTGAAAGCTTGCCGAAACAATTGCATTTGCAGCTGGTTCCTGGTCCTGTTCTGGTTTCTTGATAAAATAGTTGGCAGATGCAGTAGCCCGCCTTCAACCCCGTATGTTGGTCCGCTGCCGTATCTGGTTGACTCCTCCAGCCTTTCGTGTTTCTTTACAGCTGCATTACCAGTCTGACATTTCTCGAAACGAGGGTTCTTCCATGCATTTGCCAGATCGTAATAATCTATCGACCACCAAGCGAATTGCGGTGCTCATTTTGTCGTCGATATGTGATCACGAGACACTTGACACCCCGGTGTAACCTTACTCCACAATCATGAAACTTACCTCATTATTGTCAAGAATGGGGCAAGTCTACTATACAAGTCCCAGTATTCATCTATAATAGTTGACGTCCCAGGCCTACCGGTCTGCTCAACTGACACTGCCGTGTCGTTCGTCAGCCGTCTCAAATATGGACCACTCTCACACTGTCCCGGCAAACGTTCAGACAATATCGACGTTTGAGGCACTTCCGATATAGATTGGAAGAACCACTCACAAGCCGGCGAATGCGCGATCGAGTCCATGGGAATATTCTTCATTCGAGACGGCTGACGAACGTGCTGAAAATTGGATTCATGGGTATTGAGAAATCTAGACCTGCCGAACGCCGTGGTATAACAAATGGGACCGCCTATATCTTCCGCCGTTCTACGCAATGGTCGCAACAGGTGCAATTGGAGTCGCGGCTTCGATGGCAGCCTCAACTGCGCTCGGCTTCACAACACTCGAGCCGCTGGTGGGAGTCGCAATAGCAGAGTCAACCGCCAGTTGCTCCTTTTCCTCCGCCTTGGCCGCTGCCTTTCTGCGAACGTAGTCCGGAGACGGGCTGTCCCAGGCGTGGTCCAACCAGCCGTCAAGCTGTTCCTTGATACCGCCAGAGAGAATCTCGACAGCGTGCTTCCTGTTGAGACTCCACTCGTGATCCCTTGCCCACCTTCCTGCTTTACGACACGTCTCTTTTCCGTCCTCGAGTCCGTCGAGGATACTCCTCCAGACTTGGAGTGTCTTTTCCAGTTCCTCCTTCTTGCTGACACCCATGACGCTGACACCCATCTTCTTCTCGCCGAACAACTCGCTGATTGATTTCCTCTCCCAAGGTACGCCTGATGCTGGGTCACCTCTTGAACCCACGGATTCTCCGATTGTGATCCACTGCTCGAGAGCGTATCTAATAGCTACGACCTCGAGTCTCTCTCCGTGGCTGTCGCAAAAGTCGCTGGCGTCATTGACCGCAGCCCTGAGGCCGCTGCTCGAAGGGTGCCAATCGCCCATGGAGCCGATTGGTATGCCACCTCTTCTCAGCATGCCCATACCGAGTGGAGAAGCGTTGGGTACGACGTCGACGCCGGCCTCTTTCAGCTCCTTGATGCCGTATGAGGCCAGGAGTGTGTTCTGCAGGGTGAAGTTTGCATAACTCATCACGATGTCCAGTGGCTCACCCGTCTCGTGCAATATCCTCTTCGCCAGCCTGCACAGCACATCAACCGGGTATCCTGAAATTCCAATGTACTTGATCGTGCCCTCCTCGTTCCTTATCCTTCTGAGCTCGTTGACCGCTTCAAGCACCTCGTCGTCGGACACGAACTCAACATCGTGGCAGTAAACCACGTCAAGGTAGTCTGTCCGCAGCCTCTTCAGACTTCGCTTGACGCTGAGATACACCGACTCCTTGGAGTAGTCGAACTCTTCTGAAGCAATGCGTCCACACTTGGTGAGAATGTAGAAGTCTTCGCGGTGGAGTTTCGAGCGCACGTACTCGGTGTCGAGCGCAGCACCGAGCAATTCCTCGGAAGGACCATAGTAAGGCGACGTATCGAATGCGCGCACGCCCAGCTCAAGCGCTTCTTGCACCAGTCCTGTAGTGTCAAGTTGATATGGATCAGCGTTGTATTGGTAGTTGAATGTCGCGCAACCGAAGATGAGAGGAGGAAGAATTTCGGAGAGGCGGTTTTCTGGCTTTCGCGAAGAAGTAAGAGCGCTCATGATTGCGATGTGTATATGTTCAATGACGGTTTGTTGTTCGGGTATTGAACTGCTCGTTGCCGGTATGTAGATCGTGAATTTGATTGCTGCCCTGACGATCACTGCTGCACGTTGCTAATCCTGGTGTGACTCGTCTCAACACTGACGACGACGTCTGATATGGGGAATCGACGTCTTTCTTTTGGGAATATGCTAAAGTGTATACAAGCGTATGTTTCCAAGTATGTTCCTGTGACGAAATCTGTAGGCTGGTGGCACGCCTCAACGGTCGGTCAAAAATTCAAACAGTATTGGGCAATATGTTGACCCTTGTCGTAAGCAACGTGTATGTGCTAAATGGAAAGAAATATTTCGAAGAGTCAGAAACAGAAGAAGGCCTACGATTACAAACCCTCTTAGCCTCTTGGGATCCCTATCCATCCCGGAACGATCACTGAACACGAGTTGTTGCCAGTCACTGTAGAGATCTGGGCGGATTGGCGCGATGTGCGTCTAGAATCGACTTCCTGCGCCCAGGCCACCTCTCGGGGCGTGGTTCGATGACGCCTTTGAGCTAGACCCGACTTCGATAAGGTCAAGATGAACGGGTGTTCATGCTTTCGATCGAGTGTTGTCCTACGACGATTTGATTGGCCAAATCTCATTGACAGCGGGCTTGTGTTGAAACGTCGGCGAGATCAAAAAGAAAGGGATATGGAATAATGCTCCGCAAGCTTCCACCTTCCTTTCCCTGCATGAAGATCGGCCGGAGCCTCCGAGCGCCGAGTGCCGACTTTTGTTTTTTGCGAACGACAACCATCACGGCTTGCTCGAACTGGTTGTTCTATGATTCATCTAGACAAGGCTTATTGCTTGATTTTGTCCATTGGTTGTTCCTCGGAGTAAAGATTAATTCCCTAAGATGAGCAAGTAAACCTCAACTGCCAATCACCTCCGGCCAATCCGTCAATCTCAATATCACCCATCGTTGTATTCTGCTTTACTACAACGAGCGTCACGCTTTCACAGGCACCGTCGACCTTGTCAAGCGTGAGCGTACCACCGCAAGCAGGATACGGAACAGCCACGACACCAGATGTGCCGACTGGTGCACTAAAGTCGATACTGATGTCACCAGAGTCTGTAGCCTTCGTCTGCGCAGAAAAGCTACCAAGAGGTGTCTGGAAGCCGGTGTCTGTCGTCTTCAAATTGCCAAGCTGGGGTGCAACCTTCCAGGTCTTACCGGCAGCGCTGGTGAGTTGCAAGCCTGCGATCTCCATGGTAAGCACTGAGGTGGGTGCAGTAGCCCAACCGTGAGCATGCGAGATCCTAGGGTCGTTCGTGTATGGTGCATAGTGCAGCTCGCCATTCGCTGAGTACCCCTCAATGAAGGTAGAGTTGGTCATGCGTGGGTCGTCTAACATGAAACCCCACTGAAGTCTCATAAGATCAAGGGCAGCCGTGACGTTGCCGGAAAGAACATGTGCGCGCATCTCAAAGCCACCGATGAATGGTGACACTGCGTCTGCAGCTTCTGGAGAAGGTGCGCCGTATGGACCCCATCGAGCGGCCAAAGCTGAGCTGATGGCTGACGCTTGATCAGTGCTGTTGGTCAGGTTGGCGAAGACAGCCCAGGAATTGCCGTCTTGTGGCATGAGTGTGGTAGTCTCGTTGTCGTGATACATGCCAGCGGTATTGTTCCAAAGGAGTTGGTTCGCAGCTGTCTTAATACCTTGAGCGGCGCTCAGGTAACCCGCTATGACCGAAGTGTCGTTCATGGCTTCCGCAAGCACAACTCCCTGATTGAGGGTGTAGTAGAGGATGGCGTTCGCTTCGATGTTGTGTCCTCCCATGCCAAAGCGTAGCCAGTCGGCAGAGCTAGTAGCATTGAACATACCAGATTGATCAATAAAGCCAATGGAGAAGTCGATGCCTTTCTTCCACCCGCTCCACTTCCCACTCAAGTAGGCCATGTCTCCGCTAGGAGCGTGTCAGTCCTGTCTTTAGTTCAGCCTGTTCCACGCTATGACTTACCTGTAGAGGTAGATGTAAGCAATATCAATCAAATTGTACAGATGATAAGTCGGGCTGTATATCAATGGGAAAGGCGAACCAGCATAAGGTAGCATTCCAGTAGTCAAGTTCTGTAAGGCGAACAAGCTATCCATGGATACCTTGAGAGTGTCCATGTCGTTGTTGGCTGCAAAGATAGAAGGTATACCGATCGCCAAATCACCAGGCCAAACTAAGCGATCTCTTTTAGCGCCATCGACGAGCGCAGAGCTTCCGTTGAATATCGTAGTATTAAGCCACCATTGCCAGGGTGCCACAGTGTCTCCAGGAACACTCGAGTTGGTCTGTGTAAGATGGTTGAGGGAGTATCCGTAGTGAGGATCAATGGTACACATCTGGTTAGTGTAAGCTCCAGCATACCAGATCCTGTTCAGGAGCTCGTCGTCGCAGTGGAAGTAGCCAGTATAGTTTCGCAAAGCATCGTCTGCGACTGTGGGCTGAGCAGTGAAATGGACGGTAATCTGCTCCACTTCAGCGTTGCCAGTGGTGTTGTGGATCAGACTCAAATAGCGAAACCCACCCCTTTCGTGGATGCGGTCCACTGTATAGTTGCCTGGACCATTGAGCTGAAACCAAAGGATCTCGTCGATGCCAGAATCTTGAGTTGCATCACAACCCTCACCAGAGATCCAGAGAGAGCTCTCCGTGTAAGTGAGACCGATATACTGACCGGGATCAACGTTGCCAATCTGGAGGCTGACCAGGCCAGCAATGTTCTTGCCAAAGTCGTATGTCACTGCAGAATTGCCCTGGAAGGTTGCATGGCCGACGGACTCGCCAGTGATACTGTCTGCTCCGGTAACCGTACCGTTGACATTGTAAACTGACGCTGGATGGAGAGTCCGAGAAGAGGGTGCTAAAATGTACTGCTCATAGGGTATCGCAAGCACAGCAGCGGCGAACGCAAGCGTTGTTAGGGACTGTCTGTTTCCGAACATGTTGATTCAGGTTCAACTCGGGATAGGAAAGAGTACAAACCGTGCTCACCTTTTACGAGGGTCACTTATGCCATATATACCTTAGCTGGTACACGAACTCTTCCTAGGACCACATCATCCCTTTGCAGGCTTCTCTAGCGAACCAAGGAAACTCTGCTAGCAAGGCTGGGCATGGCAAAACACCATTCGGCATTTCCGAGGGACGATTGTATTCGTTCAATATCGACAATGCATGGGGAAGATGGGGAGCACGCAGATCACCATGCATGTTCCTGGGAGAAAGATGGAGTCCCCCTCAAACGAAACGTGGAGAACGTGACACAGGAATTGACCGTCGTCATCTTCGGTTCCATGTTGCACCGAGAGTAAGTGAAGTTGCTGGATGTCGTTAGCCCGAGTGTTTCCCCGCATTATCGCTGATTCTGTAAACGCTCCAAATCTTGGCATCAAAAGTTCAAGGGACTTTACAGAATTCGGTATTATTGCTCGCATCGGTAACTACTCTGCGGATCAGGCATACTGCACCATGCCACACAAACATACTCGCATTCGCGATGCAGATACATCAGAGTACAATCTCCCGCCTACTGTTGCCGCCAAAGCACTCGCAGTAGGCAAGCACGGCCAAAGCGTCTTCTCCGAAAGTGGCACCAAGAAAAGATCAAAGCGACCGAAGAACACAGATGACACACCCAAATCGTTTGCGCGGTTGATGGCTTGGCACAGTCAAGGTGGCCAGAAGCGAGCCTCGGACTTGGACAACGGAGAGCGGAAAGCCAAGAAGCAAAAGACCGCTCCATTGGCAGGATCCAAAGACACGCAAGAGAAGACAAAGCCAGCAAAGGTCAAGGCACCGCCACCAAAAGCAGAGGCGCCCAAGATCCTTCCTGGTGAATCTCTACGAGACTTCGCCGCGCGTGTCGATCAGGCTCTCCCTGTTGCAGGTCTGACACGGAAGACAAACAAGAACGCCAACCAGGACATACCCGCTCTGTGCGAACGACGGACCAAGACAGAGAAGCGTATGCACAAGATGTACGATGAATGGCGCAAAGAAGATACGCGACGAAAAGATAAGCTGGAAGAAGCCCGTGAGCGTGAGGAGGAGCTGGTAGACGAAGACGAGGCCGGCGATCCAGAGGCTCTGCCTACGAATGTTCCGTTTCCCGAGCTGGACGACCAAGAAGGAGGCAAGAAGCGAAAGAGTAAGAGGAAGCGGAGGTTAATCGGCGAGACGGACGACAAAGACGACGATCCGTGGGCTGAATTGAATGAAAAGAGGGACAAACCAAAGGGACTGCATGATGTTGCGCAAGCGCCGCCCCAGTTCAAGGTCATACCGAGGGAGAAGTTCAAGGTCAGGAATGGCGCTGTCGCACATGTAGCTGATGTCCCAGGCGCTAGTGGTAGTTTGAAGAGGAGAGAAGAGTTGGGTGAGGAGAGAAAGGCTATTATTGAGCGGTATAGAGCTATGATGGGCAAGGGCCAATCGACGATATAATGATCAGCCGGACGGCTGAATACAACATTTAATCCATGTCTGGATGCTGTCTCCGTGACGAGATTCTCTTGCATCTCGCGAACCACACATCTGTCTGGAGTCCGAGCACAACGAACGTTATGTTGAATTGCGTAGATGCCGTGCAGCACAGGATCGTATAACTGGGGTCCTGACAATCGTCTACATGGACGGAATCACGACGTATACATGATATATCCACGCCTCTACAAGCGGTACACTGAACAAACAGCCAGCATACCGACAAACGATAGAGGACGCGCCGAGACCTGCTTGAAGGGGCAAAATCTCGGGAGCTATTACTCTTGCTTCTCTGTCCACACTCGTTCATCTTGGATGAGTTATAGATGACGGGCTCTAGCTAAATTGGAAGCTTTTTGGGGTGTTCGGTGGGATACCTACCTTACCGGGCAAACATGATGCTACTGTGAGGCATGAACATGGCATCTGGACCAGACCAGACCAGGTTGGCAGCGACATAGGCTCGTTCCAGGAGACCGATTCGGAGTCGTTGCAGCAACGAGTAGTCTGGACCCCGATTGGTCCACTTCAATTCGCGTGGCAAGTACTTCGTATATGGTACACAGCAATCATACAGTCCGATCAAGAACCCAATGTATCAAAAATGACAATATGAATATCAATTCTCAAGGAGAAAGAAAAGAAGGAGACCGTCGAAATGAAGTGAAGAGTCGGTGTCGGGCCGGGCAAAAGCTCCGCAGCGTGCAAACAATGCAAACCTCACTCACCACCCTCAATCAACTCCCACGACGTCACTTCGCGAATCAATCACATGAATTCACACTCATAACAGAGATCGAACCAATTGCCTCTCCCACAAATAATGCGCCAGCAATAACAATGGTCAGTATTTCCTTTCCAGCTATGCCACGCCTCACTAACAGCAAACAGCCACCAAAACGCCGCCCACCGCCATCAACAGCGCCAGCCGAGCCAAAAAAGCGCGTCTCCAAACTCGCCAAAGAGAACAACCTGACCTCGACGCAAGAAACCGAGATCCACAGCGCATACAGCCTGTTCTCGACCCCAGCGCCCGCCGACGTCGACACCAAACACCCCATCCTACGCACCTCCGACATCCGGCGCTGCCTGATCGCGCTCAACACACCACCGACATCCTCGACGGAACTGGCCGAGATCAACAGCACGCTCGATCCGGAGAGCGTTGGATATGTGGAGTACGAGCCCTTTGTGGCGGTCGCGGCGCTGAAGTTGCATCAGCATGCGCATCGGGATGAGGACGAGACGAGGGCGGAGGTCGAGGAGGCGTTTGCGTTGTTCACGAGGGGGGAGAGGGATGTTATCTCGATTGCCGATTTGAAGAGGGTTGCGCGCGAGTTGAGGGAGGAGGTCAGTGATGCTGTGCTTAGGGACATGGTCAGGGAGGCTGCAGGGGGAAAGGTCGAGAAGGGAGTCACGGTTGAGGAGTTCGAGGGCGTGATGAGGAGGGCCGGAGTCTTTTGATTTGTTCCGATTTGATGATTGGAGACTGGACGGACGACAAGACCGTCGACATGATACCCACCGGCGTTTGTTGGATTTAGTGCAACGAGGAAGAGTTACGATGGTCACAAGAAGCAGTACTGAACTGAAATTCATTGTCATTGATTCATTTCGAAGAGAAAGCGTCGTGACTACCATCGTCCCGCGTCACCCAGAACTCCAAGCCGGCGCCGATCAAAATAGATACAACCCAGAATCTGGGCGCCGGACCATCAGAAAAGCCTCCCAAGCACAAGCGTTTTATAACGTTACACTTCGACATGCTTCAGACGAAGCTAGAAGGTTTCGCCATCGTCTGTTTCTGTCCAAGCAGCCTCGCTTCCTTCGGCCGTTCCCTCTCTGACGCCTGTCATGTGCATGACTGGACCGCCCTGGGCAGTTCTAATACCCAGACCAGCCGCCTGCGTCTTGTAGCGCTTCTGCATCTCGTTCTGGTTAGAAGCAAAATCATCGTCGTCTGGCGTCAAGCGCATGGCTGACCGCATCTTGGTATAATATCCATCTCTCGCGTCTGGTTCATCATCGGTAGCGTCGGTATATGTCTCCCAATTCTCCGAAGCAGAGTTACCAGATTGCGATGTCATGACGGAAGAGGTATGTGATGGGTTACGAGAGACCGGCGGAGGGGCTGAAGGGTACTGGCTGCCAGCATGTTGAGCCCTGTATTGTGGGTGCTGCAACACTGATCCAGGTCTGGAAGTGGTCGACATTGATGACCACGACGGTTGTGAGCGATGGCCTCTGTCGTCATATACATCCTCGGGATCTACATGTCTGACGATGCTCCCACTTCTGTCGCTACCCACAGAAATTTGGCTTGGAGTAGGAGTAGGTGGTGCATGTGTGAACAAGTCCCTCATCTTTGGAGGCGGTATCCGAGGAGGACCCATACGAGATTTGATAGTGCTGGACAAGTCATCTCTGTCGTGGCCGACTACGGCAGGCCTTGGTCGACGTTCGGGAGAATTCTTGCCGTCAGCAAGATTGCTCAAGGGTGCTCGTGAAGGGATTTTGGAAGGGCTGCTCCTGCCGATGGTGGAGGCAGAGAATGATGATACGGATGACTTCATCATGCTGCTTGCGGTTGATGATGGTCCCATTGTTGATGAAGCGAGAGGGTTGCGAGCGATAGAAGCGGTGGGAGTCTTTGCTCTCGGTGGAGGAGGACCTCTGATAGTTGCGTTACGACTCGCTGATGGAGCTGTGCGTGCTGATCTCGTACTTGCTGGCGGAGGTGGATTACAAGGCGTCTTTGCACGTGTTGGCATAGCTCTAGGTGCTGATGCACTTGCGGCGTCGAGTTCGTCCAAGTAGCGTTCTCCGTGTACAAGGAATGGTCGACCGTATTCGTCCTCCCATGACTCGAGAATCTTCCGCAGGTCAGTCTCAATCTTGGGCAACTCTCTGGCTATCCTCTTTCGCATCTTTTCTTCACGCAGAAGCTTGCCTGGATCACGCTTTTCTCCCTTTTGACCCTTTGCCATCAATCTCGAAGCGTCTTGAGAAGAATTGTTGAGATCTTCGCGCTCCTTGATAAGCTCTCTGTGCCTGTCGACCATGGCAAGTGTCGGTGCTCGTTGTTCCTTGAGAGCCTCCAATCGGGCGATCTCCGCTTCATGTGCTGAGAGCAGCGCATCAGAGTAGACATCTGTGGAACGTCAGCTCACTTCAATAGACAAAAGACTCATGTGCCACCTACCTGAAAATGCTGGAGTGAATTCGAGCATCTCTTCCTCGGCAAAGTACAAGCTGTCCCACAGGCTCTGCAGCTTGAAGCGAGCATCTTCGACGAAAATGTGCAGATTTTGCCTCTTCATCTCCTCGAGTCTTGCCAATTCGTCTTCAAATTCATTGATCGTTCTCATACCGCAGCCTCTGTTCGCTGCTAGGAATGCCCTTCGGTCTGGCTGATCCACAGACAGCTTCTCCCATAGACTCTCGACGGTAGACTTGAGTTCTTTCAGTCTGCGCTCTCGTGTGCGCTTCTCCTCCATGAGTTTGTCGCGCTTCGACTTGAGTCTCGTGAGATCGTCCTGGTGAAGGCCGAGTTGTTCAGGCGATTCGCGGTAGCATTTGGTGATGACACTATCAATCTGAGCCTGTGGTGTACCGAGCTCGCTCCAAAGCATGACAATTTCTTCAGCATAAGACTGGACAGTCACGACTCGCTTGTTGTACTCTTCGTATACTCTTGTGAATTCTGCATCGAGTGCTGCGACATACGTGGGGGATAGATCGAACGTTGGTGGGATTTTCGCATTTGGTGATGTGGGAGGGAGCTTGATCTGGAGGAATGATGGATCGAGGTGTGAGGCGTATGAATGGAGTGCTTCCGCAAGCTCTGGAGAGCATGTCAGCGATGTAGTCATAATCAGTTGTGAAGAAACGAACTCTTGATCTGCTCATAGCGCTCGCGGTGAAGCTTGCTGATCGTCTGATGTTTACTTCTGAGATGCTCGACGCATTGCAACAGTGGGTATGTGACCTTGAGCTCTCCGTCTTCTTTTTCGTAATCATCGCGCGCCTTCGTGTCATCAAGAGACGCCTCCAGTTGTCGAATGACTTTGATGAGTTGTCGCGCCTGCTCTGTAAGCTCGTGCTTTTCACTTGCATAGGTGTTAGTATATAGAATAGTTGTCGCGTGAAGGTCAGACGTACGACGCGACTTGTTTCAGTTGGTTGTGAAGTGTTTCCGACAATGCTGCAAAAAGCTGCGACCGATATCAGTCTGTGTCCAGATCCTCTTTCCTCCAGTTATCCTACCTCAGACTCGCGCGAATCTCTCTCATGGCTCGGAACTCCAATCTCGTCAAAGTAGCCATGTAGTTGGTTGATGATAGTGGTAACTTGTTGTGTCAAGTAGCTTGTGTCCATTGTGAAGGTGCTGCCAGCAGCTTTCGTGTAGGCCAAATGGTCATGCGGCAACCAATATTGAACCGGCGAAAAGTGTCCAGATAGATAGCTTTAGGACGATGTATTTCGTGCAATGTAATGCTGCTTTGTCCAAGTGCGCGATCGGATCTCCCGTATGTCAATCGTCAAGGAATGCGCTTCTGACCGTGTGTAGGTATGTCATGTTCTTCGACGACAGGTAGAGACGTTATTTGGTACAACCGACGCTCGGATTTGTGCACAGAGCGGTTGACCAGGCGACCACCCCGCCACGCCAAGTCGACCAAAAGTCCACTCGGATGAGCTGCGTTGAGCACAAAGACCATTGTTCATGCAATATGGCCCGACCCTTGCTGCTGCATGATAATGCAAGCATTCGAAAAAGTGAATGCTGCATGATAATGCAAGCATTCGAAAAAGTGAATGCTGCATGATAATGCAAGCATTCGAAAAAGTGAATGCTGCATGCTGTGGTCAAACAGTGACATATACAGCTCTGCAGTAGTTGGCAGCAGGCTATACGCTGGCTCAGACTCAAGAGTGCACTGTGTAGCCGATCACTATCCACATGATTTTACAATTAAACTACACGAGCATCTCGACACTGAGCTAGACAAATAGAACAGGTCTGCTACCGAGTCGTTCACTCACAGGTAGTCTTCTATGAATCGTTCCCCTACTGACCCTCTTACTACTCTCATCGAGCGTTTGCTGAGTGGTCCATTGGATAGTCTGCCGACCTTCAACATAGGTGGTCTACGTATTAGTCTGGCAATTCGTCTGGCGAAGTGTCTGGCCAGTTGTCTTGCGAAGAGTCTGGGATGATGCCGATAGCAATAACCTTCGGCAGTTAGGTGTTGCAGGAGTAATGAACGATAATGATTTTAAAGTCAAAACATTCGGATTGAGCGCATCGTGTGGGGGAAGTGAAGTTCGAGATCGTGGTATGAGTGTTCCGCCTTGCGTTGTTTTCTGTAAGATAGAAGTAAGAAGCTGCGTGGTGGAAGGGTCGGGTCGTATCCCGATGTGAATGCACAGCGACTTGTCGATAGCACCAGTGGTTCTATTAACATGTTTCATTGACAATAGCTAACCTTTTCCACTGCGGATTGTTGGAAGGCCACGATTGAATCATGTATCCCCTGACATTCCGCCCGCTTTCGGCCAAATATGCAATTCTTCACTTTTCTTCTACAACTGTCCAGCAGTGTTGAAATCCTTCAGAGCTTCAGCGACACGCTTGCTCATGGTCTTCTCACCCTCACGGACCCAGACTCTTGGGTCGTAGTACTGGAATTGTTGTTAGCAACGAAGCGCGCGTATGGGTTTAAAGAAACATGCTTACCTTCTTGTTTGGCTTGTCGGCGCCGTCTGGGTTACCGACCTGGGTGTTGACGTACTCCTTCTTGTTGATCATGTAGTCGCGGATACCCTCAGTGTAGGCGTACTGGAGGTCAGTGTCGAGGTTGACCTTGATGACACCGTAGGAGATGGCGTCCTGGTACTCCTTCTTGCTGGAACCGGAACCTCCGTGGAAAACGAGGAAAACTGGCTTCTCCTCCTTGGAACCGGTCTTCTCCTGGACGTACTTCTGGTGCTTCTGGAGAAGCTCTGGGTGGAGCTTGACGTTACCTGGCTTGTAGACACCGTGAACGTTACCGAAACCAGCGGCGATGGTGAAGTATGGGGAGACCTCGGAGAGGGTCTTGTAGATCTCGTAGATGTCCTCTGGCTGAGTGTAGAGGGAGTTGTTGTCGACAGACTCGTTGTTGACACCGTCCTCCTCACCACCGGTGATACCGATCTCCTGTTGAAAAGGTCAGGATGCAAGTAACAACAGCTTTTGATCATCATCATCATCTTACCATCTCGAGGAACTGCTTCATTGGGGCAGCTCTCTGGAGGTACTTCTTGGTGGTCTGAATGTTGTACTCAACCTCCTCCTCGGAAAGGTCGATCATGTGGGAAGAGAAGAGAGGGACACCGTTGTCCTTGAACCACTTCTCATCGGCATCGAGCATGCCATCGAGCCATGGGAGGAGCTTCTTGGCGCAGTGGTCGGTGTGGAGGATAACTGGGATGCCGTATGCTGGAGCAATAGCGCGGACGTAGTGGGCAGCAGCAACGGCACCAGCGATGGAAGCCTCCTGGTTACCGTTCTTGACACCCTTACCGGCGAAGTAAGCCGCACCGCCCTGGGAGACCTGGAGGATGATTGGGGACTTGGCGTCACGGGCGGCCTCGAGAGAAGCGACAACAGTCGAGGAGGAGGTGACGTTGATAGCTGGAATAGCAAAGTTCTTCTCCTGAGCGTACTTGAAGAGGGTGTTGACGTCGTCGCCGTAGATGACGCCGGACTTCTTGAGGACTTCTGGGGAAGACATTGTGAGGTTCAATTGATTGTGATGTGTGGTAATTGCTTGGAGTGGATTGTAAGAAGTTTGTCAATCGAGAGAAGCAGATGTTGTGACAAGCGCAAGACGACGGAGCAATGACTTCACAAGGCCGAAAACTTTGGAGGGGTTGAGCCGAAGCGGGGCATTTATTAGCATTTATTACGTTGCTGCCGTTTCGAGCTCCTTCTCGATCTCGGAATGCCCCTCCGCTCCTCTCCCCCATTCGGGCGCAATCGGATTCTAGAACGTGTGTTTATACTGCCATTGATTGCCGAGAATAACTATCTACTGTGCATGGTCGTCGGTGTACAGATACATCCTTTGGACAAACAATCACATGAGAGTCCTGAACGACTCAGCAAGAAAGCACTGGGCGCTATCAGTCGGGCCTTTCGTGCACGGCCAGTCATGGTCGGCCAAATTATGACATATTTGTTGCGAGCAAGGTGGTCGTCCCTGGGGCTCACCGCCCTGTGTTTTATTATTAGTCCACGATGTGCTGTCATTGGCTGATAGCGAATACGTGAAGCTCATTGAGTTACCACTTGTACACGCACGCATGTACGTGAAGGCTATGTCACTCTTCTGACGGTTCATTCCGGGGTATCTACAAGATCTAGACAATGTCCAATCCATCTGGAGCGCACTTCAGGACCTCACTCAACATCAAGAGCGAGCGGGTCGCTCTCTCCAGTGGCTACAGTAGGTCCCTCGACGCCCTTTGGCGGAAGCGCCCACTCAGGCAACGGCGTCTCATAACTCCACGATCCGTCTGCAGCCGCATATTTCCTGGCATGGAGGAAGATTCCAAGCTCATGCATTCCTGGATCGCTGTATAGAGCAGTATCGCAGATTTCACACTTCTCTCCCGTCAGCTTCTCCGCCTTGCGCTTGTTGTAGTCGTCCACCATTTCCTCGTGGTAAGCTGCGGCTTCCGCGACGTCCTCTTTGCCCATTTTCGACAGTCGCGACATGATGTCGTCGTCATTGTCGGCTGATGCGTCACCCTTGGCCAGGTCGAAGCCGAAGACGCGCTGGTTGCAGTATATTGGGTCGTTGGCGATGGGGTGGCCTAGGAATTGCAGGTGCACACGAAGCTGATGAGTTCGGCCAGTCAGCGGTCGACAGCGAACAATGCTGTAACCCTCATGGATCTGTCCACTCTCTTCACGATTCGCGGTCTCCAGTACTTTCGGAGGGTAGTATGCCAGTCTCTTAAACACCGTCCGCGCTTCCTTGCCGTTGGCTCGGACTCGATTGAGGCCCAGCTTCGGACTTATTTGTAGGATCGGCTGTTCACAAACGACTTCTCCTTCCGGGAACTCTCCCTTCACCTTTGCAACGTACTCTTTCTTGACCGTTCGTGCGGCAATCTGCGCGGTCAACTTCTCAGCAGCCAGCTTGTTCTTAGCCATGAACATGACACCGGATGTCAGTCGGTCGAGTCGGTTGCAAGGCATGGGGTTGAAGCCGAACCCCCTTTCTGCTCTCATGATTTCCGTCACGCTGTTGTAGTTGTATCGTCCTGAAGGGTGTACGGGTACGCCTGCTGGCTTGCTGATCACGATCATGTCATCGTCCTCGTGTACGATACCAATCTCCTTTGCTGTCACCGGGGGTTCATGGCGGTGTAAGGTATGCGATACAAGGTCTCCGTTCTTGACTTTGTAGGTGGTTGAGGGTATTGGCTTGCCGTTCAATTGTACGGCACCAGATTCTATGGCATCTTTCTGGCAAAATCAGCATTGCCCGATCTCGACTCCGTTATCCGACTCTTTCGAACATACATAATATTCCAATGTTCTATCCCGGAATTCGTCACCAAAGATCTCCAAAATCTCTCTTCCCCTCCATCGCTCTTTGCACCATGTATTGTATGTGAAGTGGTACGGTTGTACCCGTCGAAGTCCGCCTTCGAGATAGTAAGGCCGCGGCCACGGATCGCAAGGTGTGATTGCTACTGCCGGAGGTGGAGGGAGATTGTCGACATCGGTCGCGGGTTTGATCGTGGCAGGTTCGACCACGGTAAGAGCCATGGTTCCAAGACGGCCCCTCTTCGCCAGGAAGGCGAGAACTCTAGTTGATGGCAGTGCGAAAAGCTCCTGATAAAGGAGGAATCAGACGTAATCGTGGCGCGTTCCAGACTCGTCAGGAAACAGTGTTGCGTTTTGGTAAATTGATATGTGGAGAGTTAAGAGTTGGAGTAATCGTCCTGCGGAAATTATTCTCGATGACCACCTCATGGGATCTGCACCGAGCCCTGTTAAACTTTCCCCATTTCTCGGCTGAAACTGCCCATGGCGGTCAGGACCCGAACCTTTCACGTGCTCACCGCACCTCATCACACCAAATCTCAGACTCGAGCTGCACGAACTTTGGTTTGCGACGATGGCGCGACAGTTCATGAGAGCTATATCTCCTCCGGAATGATCTCATGATAGCAAGACCCTGATCCGAAGAGTCGTAAGAACCATTCAGCCACCCAGACATGGCAGTCAAAGTATCACCACTCACCGAAGCCGACATTCCTGGCGCCGTAACCTGTATCCAGCAAGCCTTCAGCGAGGACCCATACAATCATTGGGTCTTCAGCGATCGTGAAAATGTACTTCCCTTATATCGCCCACATTGTCGTACACTCTGACACTGGCCAGTTCTCCATAACCCGTAACAGTGCATCACTGACGTTACGCTGCCGGTGGGGTATACAGCACGCCATATTCCACGTCGCAAAAGACGCCACATCGAATGAACCTGACAAGGTCCTCGGCGTTGCATGTTGGCTCACACCGCGGGACCCTAAGACATCATCGAGTTGGTGGGAATGGTGGGGCGAGTGGTCACTGTGGCTGTCGCAAGGCATTATGAACTTGACTTATGGCCGCGGAGGTTTAAACGTGCGCCGCTACTGGATCTGGAAGGCGAAGCAGGCTGAGGCGCAGAGTCAGCTGTGGGGTGATGAGAAGGGGTACTATTTCTGTAACATTGTGACCGTGCTACCAGAGATGCAAGGACAGGGCATAGGGCGAAGGCTGTTCGAGGCTGTGATGGAGAGAGCAGACGAAGAGGGGAGAATATGCTACTTGGAGAGTTCGAGAGCAGAACCGAACATGGCTATCTATCGCCGCATGGGATTTGAGCTCAGGAAGGAGATGCTCTGCGATGATGCCGGAGAGGCGATCACGCTGTATTGCATGATGAGAGATCCGAAATCGAAGGTCCCGACGTCATGAGGCATTGAATTGGCATGATTCGACATAATAATCACATGCTACTGGATGAATAAGAAGGGACTGGTACTGCGCCATAGAGGCGAGGGGTATCAAAAAACCGAAAGCAAAGATAACATCACGGCCAGCCGATAATAGCCGCTATCCAGCGACGCTCATCTTAGGCCTGCTTTCTCAATATCTGCCTGCAGATCTGAGCGGGTAAGCCTTCGGACCGTATCGCGAATGACAGAGGTTCGCGGTCTTGACATATCTGGAGAGGTCGGTGTGGAAGGTGTTGTCGGGAGCTCGTACACCAGAGAAGCCTTGTTCTCATCGATAACATCCATTGCTGTGTGCGTTGTCGATATTGAAGGAGCATAATCGCGAGACCTTGTATCGGCCACAGACGAAACACTCTCTTTCATTGGTCGTGCGGTAACAGTCAGGCATTTCGACTCGACTCTATCGAGAGCAACCTCTTCTGCTACGCCATGAGTGGCTGCAGTGACATTCGAACCACTCGCAGGACTTCTGTCGCCCATGTGGGCCATTTCTGGCCTCGATATGGTTGACAGACTTGGAAGCTTGTCAAGATCTGTTTGCGATGGCGGTGCCGGCGCCGCCTGCCTCGATCGTCGACCCAAGGCTGGTCTAGCAGCGCTCGATGGGGCAAGAAAGTACGTTTCTGAGTACTGTTGGTATGGTGATGGTGATGCCTGGCTCGCGCGTCTCGACTTTTTGTCGTGTAGGGACATTGTATATCGAGAAGACCGGATGGAGAATCGTTGTGATCTAAAGATAAAACCGGCTGAGCCGAAAGAAGAAGGCTCCTCCGGATCCAAGAGACGAAGATCTTGTTGTTCATCGGCGTGGGTACGTCGAAGCTTGAGGATATCGATCAGATTTCGTCCTTTTCTGAGCTGATACAAGACGAAGATGAGGAATAGGATGAGCACGAGACCACCTGGGTAGAGTTAGATCGAGGAAATATTGGCATTTCGACTGTTCTCACCAATCGCTGATGTACACGCTATCAGCTTAAGATCGTTCGCTGCGAGTGATGGTGTCGGTGAAGCATCCACAGCCAGAACAGACGTTGATGCATCGGTATGTGACGGTCCAACTGCATTTGTTACAGTGGTGAGGATTATAGAAGCAGAGGTGGGCACTAGCACGGCTCTGGGGGCGACTGTGATTGTGACGTCGGAAGTCTTCGACTGGACGGACATGTTGCTGAAGTTCGCGGTATATCGGGGCTGCTCAGTTCGCCGTCGTCGACGACACGAATACCACGAGGTCTTTAAAGGTGGCGAGGTGCCGTGGAAGGATTCTAGCATGCCGGCATGATGATCTTCAAGTGCTTCAAGTGAACCAAAAGAGCCAGCCCAGTGATCATGAAATCAACGAATGAAAGGATCCAGATGACCGACAAAGGAATTGTCTGGATCAGGTCTGAGTGAGGATAGACCATGCAAGGTGGTTGTAAGGGAATACATCGGACATGAAAAAATCGCAACACAGATGAAACGAAAGCCAAAAGACTATACAGGAAACAGGTACCTCCTTTCAGACAATGCGAACCATGCAAGGGCTTTTCCAAGTCAGACACCAGATATTAATATAAGTCTTGCTGCGGGCCGGAGATGGTGCGACAGGCAGAGAAAGCTGGAGTACGGTACCGAACTCATTGACACAGCTATACGTGGAGACAACCAACACAATAGGACGGAAATGACCGATTAAATGAGACGATCGAATGCGGGTTGCTCAATGGAAGGTGCCGTGGTGACAGCCTGGGAAGGCCTGTATCCGAAAAGTTGGCAAGTCAGTCGTTGTTCGGGATCCCCCCGTGGAAGAACAACCAAAGGTAGCAAAGAATCGTGTGACACCTGAAAGCAAAGGTCAGCTTAACTGTAATAGATATAGTATTCTCGGTAGAGCTGATCGGTTCTTGAGTGACGCATAGCGGTATTTGTATGATGGGAAACATGTTCTGGACGACCATCAATATGCTCATCGCTCAAATGAGGAGAACTTGACCGCCGTGGATGCGACATCGTGGCCTTTGAGACAGACCAAGGATGCAGATACCTTGTCTAAGGTGTAGTATGCATGATGCATCTCGGAATAGCAAGACAGCAGCAGTAGCGCTCTAATTCTGCTCGTGCTCTCAGTAGGCGCTCGAGCATCCTTGGAGACGGGTCAATACCAACATCTCCAGTAGTATGGCCATCATTTCGCCGAAACGCGCGCTGTCGATGTGATGCATTCAAGAACTGAAGATGTATCAGCGATGTTGCAAGCACAACGTGACACGTGTATCTTCAGGAATGAGCGAACATAACGCAAGAAGATTGCCGTGCTGCTATGTAGAGAGTAATTCATAGTAGAAGATCTCTCGATAGGCGGTACGGGTATTCCATCAATCTACTCCTCTCGACTGATGGAGCGCGTGGATGATGCCTCTGAGTAGAACAAGCAGCTGTAAAGGTCACTCCATTGTCACGAGGTGTATCGAAGAGCCAATGTCGCTCATTGTGTGCTCGCATGGGGAGAGTTCAGACAGAAGGGTGCAATGGTATGCCAATAATCATAAAACACTCATAAATCGAACATAAAAACTGCATAGGAAGGCGGGAATCGGAGACGCCTCGGATTCGTGTACTGAGGTGCTTGGCAGTGCCACACGCGTACGTCAGGTCAGGTGGGGTGGCTGTGTGAAACCGCCGATGCCCGTGACTGAGCCTCCGACTGAGCCTCCTTCGATGAGCTGTTTATTACCCTGTACAACTACTCGAAAGCTCTCCTGCTGCTCCACTCTAGCACCCCGCTTACGAATATAAGGACCTCAGTTCCTCTCGCAGACTTCAACCTATCATCTTCAGACACAGGCACATCTCTACATTACATCCGGCCAGCATCCAGTATCACCTAACACTTTCACATACACACATCGTCGCAATGTCAGACTCGTGGAACCAAGGCCCTCACGGCGGCTACGGTGGACAGCAAGGCTACGGTGGACCTCAAGGCGGATACGGTGGACCGCAAGAAGGCTATGGCGCACCACAGCAAGGCTACGGTGCTCCTCAGGGAGGCTACGGTGGACAAGAGGGCTACGGCGCACCACAGCAAGGTTACGGTGGTCAACAGCCAAGCTATGGTGGTCAAGCCCCATACGGCGCACCAGAACATGGTGGATTCCAGCACTCTCAGCAACAACCATACGACTACAACAACCCACAACAGCCTCAGTACGGTCAACCTCCACAAGCCTACGACCAGCAACCACAACACCAATATGGCCAGTACCCGCCAGAGCAACAGTACGGTCAGTCGGCGCCGTACAACGCACAACCCGGCGCCAACGATGCGAACCCCTACGCCGACCCAAATGCAGCACCCGGCCAAGAGGGCGAGCGCGGTATTATGGGCGCCATGGCAGGCGGTGCAGCCGGTTTCTACGGCGGCCACAAGATGGGTCACGGTGTTATCGGCACCTTGGCCGGTGCGTTCTTGGGCTCCAAGGCCGAGGATGCGCTCAAGGATCGCCGTCATGAGGGTCAGGAGCAGCAGCAACAAGGCTACGGACAGTACCAGCAAGGTGGACAGCAACAACACCACCACCATCACCACCAGAAGAGGGAGGGCGAGTGGTAGAGTAACCAGGTTGAACTTGGTACTATTGTTTTGCGATGACGACCCGGGTTGGATTGCTTTCCGATCGGCGTTTCTGATATGAGATATGACTTTGCCTGCACATTGCTCGAATGAACCCACTTTCCTACTATCCTGTGATTGACATACCTCACCGACTTCTCAGCCATCTGCTGTGACGGACCACTGTGAATTTCGAGATGAAGAATAAAGACGGTTTCTGAAATCAAGCCTTGGGTATCGAGTCTATCTATGGCGTCGAACTTCGTTCATCGTTGTTGGTACTCTACCGACATGCAGGTTCCACAACATCCTCCTCTGTCACTTATGCAGGACCCCCATCCTATAGGAATATCTGCTGGACACTCGTCTTGTTGCTGACCTTCGAGCTGCACCCATCCACGACACACTCCGAGAAATGCTTTGGTGTCGGCAGGTCGGCTCTCCCTTTGCCTTTTGAACTGGTCTTTGCTTTCTTGCTACGGTTCTTTATGCAGAAGCCGCAATATACCTGCATCTATCGTGTCAGCAGTGTTCGATGTATTCGTAGATAGTACGGCGAGACTTACGTGCCCACAACTCTTCACCACCCACACCTGTCTCTTCTCCTCCGAGTCTCCGAGGGCCAACTCGTCTCCACATGCAGGGCAGACAACTGGTTCATCATCTCTTGGATCACCGGTGAATCCCTCGGGCAACGCAGGCGGCGCTTGGTATTCCGGAGTTGGATCCCTAGTCCTCTCTCCTCCCATAGCAAATCCGGGTCTATCATACACCATGAGACCAGGCGGTAGAAATGGGCGTCCAACCGCCGGTGGTCGGTGAGCAGGAGGACCCTCCAGGACATCGAACCCGTCGTCGAAGAAGTCCTCAAAGAAGTGCTCGTCTCCATCTCTCACGCCCAAGGCATGATTGAGCCTTCTAAGCAATCGGCCTCCATGTCCGGTGTGAGGCCGCTCTCTTGCCAGTATCTGCGCTAGTTCCCATTCTCCTACAGCACGGACACCTACAGCATGGACATTGCCCCGACCGATCGGTGGTGGCAGATTCGCTGCTCCAGGTCTCCATGCACGGCTCGCTGTGCGCACGTGAACAACGTCGTCGTCATCTTCCTCGGTCAAATCCGCAAATACAGGTTGTAGACCACGTCTTGATCCAGCAGCTGACTGCGGTGAATTTGATCTTGGCCGTTCAGAGACGAACACGACCTCAGAGCTCGACTCCCGCCGCAGGGCTGGCCCGCTATGTGTACGACCTCCTTCTCCTGCACCCACTGGACTTGCATCGGCTGAGAGGTCTATTATTTCTCTTCCGAAGTTGGGCAGTCTCTGGCGGCGTGTAGAGGATTCGGCCTGGGGCGGAACCGGAGGAGCAGTATTTGTAGCTTCGTTTTCTTCCTCCGTGAGATCGATTATACCACCGGACCCTCGTCGTGGGTGCATTGTGGTTGCTGCTGGTCGTCGGTAGTCGAAACCAGGTCTTCGTTCATGGTGTAGGCGAAGGGGTGGAGTAGGTTCTCTGTTTCGTATCGCTGGTACAAGCGGAGGAAGCAAGAGACGCTGCCGTCGGGGTGACGGTTCTCTGGTAGGAGTGATATCTTGCCGTACAAATAGAGGTGACGGACTTCTCTCCAACAGCCTTGGTTGGCTCACTTCGCGTGGTCGTGCTTGTGCCATTTCGTCGTGAGTCCTCTATTCATTGAAGGTCCTGTCAGTCACTCGCTTGTATGCCTTCCTGTCATCCTCGTTGGTCGCTCTTACCTTGACGCCGTGATGGGGTCGATGTGAGTGTGGAGGGGCAATACCAAAAGACGGCCCCTCACCGCTAGGCATTCTGCAAATTTCAAATATCTTCCCTCGAACTGAAAGGAAGCAGAGAGGCAATGTGCCGGGGTCGAGCACACAAAGCGCTGCGGCAATATGATCGAGTGTACCTTTGATACACGACGCACGGGTGAAGTCGAGGGTGGATTCCGACTCCAAGCCGGCAATGACGTTGGATGCTCAAAGCGTGACATGATTTAAATTAGCAACTGCAGCAATATTTGTGCGGACTAAATGGATTAGAGCAACTTTCAATTCAATTATCTTGTGGCTAATTTTGAAAGTGAGATGAGCGCAAGTACGCTCTCCTGCTATACTCTCGTCCTTGACCTCAACCGCGACATGTCGAAACAAGGTGGCCCCGATCGACTTTTATTCCTGTCCAAGCACATAATATTAACAGTGAACGCCGAGGTGCGCCATGCTAGATCCTGAAAACTGTGTTCACCATGCACACTATGCAGAGAAAACCATGACCGAACCCTCGCCAGAAAGGGCTACCAGAGACTGTGCGTTGGCTCCCCATTTCACATTAAGCGCGTTTGCGGCCTTTCGAAAAGGTTCTGACCAGGACTTGCTGCTCTTGGTGTACTGCTGAACCACAACGCTGCCCGGTCCGCAAGCCGCGAGGTATTGTCCAGTGTAGTCCCAGGCGACACTGATAACAGGGGATCCAATATCGATAGTCTTGATTTCGGCAAGCTTGCGTAGATCCCAGATTGTGATCGATGTCTGGCCTTGCGAGACTGTGGCTAACCAGGTACCGTTCTCGGAAAAGGAGAGTGCTTGAACGGGTGCGCGCACTGACGAGGAAAAGTTGTGTACGTTTTCAAGTGACTTGACATCGAACAGCTTGATCTCCCCAATAGCAGTACCAATCGCAAAAAGATGTCCGTCCGGGTGGAAACCAGCACATGTCAGATCTATAGAGTGTCAGTATCTTCACAGCTCCAGAGCCGCGGTGTGACTACTTACCGGCGTCTGTGAAATGTTGTGTGATGGGCTTCGAGGCCTGTAGATCGTAGAGGATAAAGCTCTTGTCGGCGCCCACCGAAGCGAGGATATCTCCACATGGATGCATGGCAAGTGTAATGGCCGCTCCAGCGTGTTTCGAAAAGTCGGTCGATTCCTTGCCATTGTCGAAAATCTTTACGGCCCCTGTTGACAGTGAAACGACTGGCTGTCTTCCGTACCATGCGCCATCCACTACCGCTCCAGAGCCACATTTCAAAGTCTGCACAACTTGTTCTTGCGATACCGAGTACACGCTAGCCGTACCGTCTGCGCCGCCGAGGAGCAGAAGGTCGCCAGTTTCGTCCACAGCCAGTGATCGACTTCCAGGCGCAATTGATTTTGAGGTTGCTTTCGTACCGAAGGTCTGAAGATCGTCAGAAGTGACCCATCCTTGAGGAACCGCACGACTCCGTCGTGTTGAAGACAATCTGCGGAACGCTGTCAGTAAACCTGCATAGCTGATAGCTGCATGTGCCGACGTACTGCTGTTGTGTCTGCTCAATCCTCGCAACCACGCTATCCGGAAGACTCTGACCGTCAATCTGCATAGCATCTCCGTTGACACCATTTGAAGAAGACGAGATTGTGATCTTTGAAAGCGCGTCTCTTGCCTCATCCCTCTCCTTCTGCAATCGCGCAATAACCTTCTCCGCCGAGTCGTTGTAATAGAGTGCGGTACTGAGTTCTTGTCGGGTTTCGGCTAGCTGTTGTTTGAGTTGGTACGATTCGAGGATGACCGCGTCCCATTCATTCTGGAAAGTCGCGAGCAGTGCTGGAATCGACGTCTGGGTTGGTGGTCTTGGACGGACTACTCGCGGTTGCTTGAGTTCCATCAAGTCCTCCACTGACAGATCCTCTCCATTGACAGGATCTGTGCCATTTTCGCGGATGTATTGCTCGATCAGGCGCTTCTCGAAAACATTGCCTACAACCGGTCAGTGCAAGTCCGCAACCGTTATTCCAGGCCTCGTCGGTTGGGGTGAGTAGCCTGATGGATTACTCCTGCGTCGCCCTTTGTGTTATCAATGTCGCACAGGTTCCTTCTAGCCCTACTCAGCTCAGCAGACGAGGCCTGTCTCGAGAATTGCCTACCACTCTTGCGCGAGGCCACTGGCTCTTGAGGCGCTTCGCCGGAAACTGCAGAATCATTAGCAGAGTTCGCCGGCTTTGGCAACTCTAATGGCACTTACTTGCACAAAGCATTGTGTATTAAGTGTCGTTGATCAAATCGCGACAAGGAACCTGAAAATAGGAAATGCTATTTACCGACTTGTATAGAGCTGGGGAAAATGTTCGTCGAGACCGCTAAAACGCCAAGCCTGTTGGAGATTCCTCCACCCTCAACTTCCCGCCTCTCCCGCCTCGTGCCTGCCTCCTTCAATCTTACCCCTACAATGGCCTACTGGATCAGGTCACTGTCACATCAGATCAGCCATTCGGATGGCGAGGACTCTTGCAGACTATCGCTTGGATTGGGGGGGTTTCATCCTGTGGAGGTCTACGTGACAGAGGCCGCATCGCGTCGACCATGGCTCGTAGACTATTATGGGTATATGTGACAGATTAGTTCATTCTGTTCATGAGATTCTTAGAAATAGGTCAGGAGCATTCAGCGCGATCTTCAGTCAGAGGTAGGGTACTTGTCACAAGAGAGCCTTTGTTTTGCTGGCGTACAGTATATGTAATTCTGTGTCCTAAATTCTCCTTAGCTGGATGGTTCGAGGTTCGAGGTTCCTCGTCCACACATGAGCAGTCGCACCTTCCTCTCCAGACGCTCCTAAGGTACCCAAGATAGAATCATTGATCCTAACTCCAGAGCTAAGGTAATATCACGTTACAAAATATACTCTTGGCATGATAGTCCACAACACGACGTCAGATGGACCCATGATAGGTCTCCAAAAGAACCCAGTGGCTCAGCAAGACAGTAAGCGGAGACGATTGCTGGGCGGTGGTGGGCTGTGCTGTGCTGTGCTGTGCCAACGTCTGAAGCTTGGAGACACCGCGGAAGGTACGCACGCCCAGCTCCTGCGCAGTTTCACTCATCAACACTTGTCAATAATTCGTCCTGATCCTCCACCTTGGATCAATTGCTTTCCTCTAGAATATCTCGCACAAACACATCCCATCTCGATCCACATCAAACAACAAATATTATGGGTGTACGTACATTACCGCGTCGTCCATTTCACAACACCTTCATGTTCCCCTCCCCCGCCTTGAGCGACGTCATTCATGAAGGTCGCTCAATCGCAACTCAAACATGCCGCAACAGCATAGCCATGTGTAACAGGCTGACAATTGTATAGCTCGCAAGCAAACTCGCTGCATCGCAGGGAGCCGGGGGCGCCGGTGGTTACCCTCCAACAGCAGGTCAACAACCTGGCGGTGCACCTCCAAGCTCTGGTGGTGGCTACGTAAGTCCCCAGCCGTGCTCCCGAAGAAACATCATCACTGACTTTTGCAAAGCCTGGTCAATCACAATACCAAGCTTACCCAGGATCAAACGCTCCTCCTGTAAGCGCATCTTCTTATTACATCTGCCTATTATTGCATATTCTTCACCCTCAACTTGGCTCCCGACGTCCATCATCTTTAGAGCTTCAGTGATTATAACAACATGGGCTTGAGCGGCGCATCAAATCCCGGCTCTCGAGCCAACCAGCAACAGTATTCGAACTCACCATTTCAGTCGCCTGCGCCACAGCAATACCCAGGCTACGCCTCTGGACCATCTCAACCTTCATACGGTCAGCCTCCATACCAGCAAAACACAGGTTATAACAGACCACCTCCACCGCCTCCACCTGGTCAACAACCACCGGCGCAATATGGACAACCGCAAGGTTATGGATACCAGGCCCCTCAGCAACAATACGGACAGCCAGCATATGGATCGCAACCGCCGTACTCGCAAGGACCTCCCCCATCCTACGGTTATGTTCGTCACCTGGCCCCATCACGCTTAACTCAACACATCTTGTACTGCTTTTGAAATGCAAAGACTGACTAGATCTTTCACAGGGTCAGCAGCAAGGTGGTTACCCACAGCAAGGTCAACAAGGCGGCTATCCACCACAAGGTCAGCAAGGATATCCTCCACAAGGTCAACAGCAGCCTCCACAAGGTCAATATGGTCAACAGGGCCCACAGCAAGGTTATGGCGGCGGTGCTCCTCAGGGCCAGGCCGGCGGTCCTGCACAGGTAGCGCAGTACAAGCAGATGCTCCAGCAAGCCGTTCAAGAGAAGCGCCTCCAGGCTTTCTATCCACCAAACTCTCCAGCTCTGGACCAGATCGCGCAAAAGGCCCCGTACCAGGTTGATCGTCTTTGTCAGACTTGGCGCGTACCAAAAGAGGTGGGCAATGATATTGTCAGGCTTGGTCTTTACGACATCGTCATCTACATCGGTAAGAACGAATGGATAATAACTATTACGGTAGTAAGGCCGCTAACACGCGACAGACGACAGTGGATCCATGCAGTTCGAGGAGAAGGGCGAGCGTGTCAAGGACCTCCAGCTCGTTCTCCAGCGTGTCGCATTTGCAGGAACGCTCTTTGATGACGACGGTGTCGATGTACGCTTCATGAACTCGGACCCTCCATCACAGCAGACCAGTGGTATCAAGAACGAGCAACAAGTCGAGCAACTTCTCAACGGCCACCGCTTCAGCGGTCTTACTCCAATGGGAACCAACCTCAGGAAGAAGGTCATCAATGACATGTTCATCCCTGCTCTCCGCAGTGGACGCATGAGGAAGCCACTCCTGGTCATCGCCATTACCGACGGTCAGCCTGCCGGTGAGCCTCAGACTACTGTCTTTGACACTGTCCGCGAAGCTGTTACCGAAGCTGGTCGCTCTCAGTACGGCACAGGCGCCATCGCATTCCAATTTGCTCAAGTCGGTAACGATCAGCAAGCACGTGAATTCCTGAGTAAGCTCGACTCCGATCCACAGATTGGCTCAATGGTTGACTGCACGTCCAACTTTGAGACTGAGTCGGAAGAGATGGCTAGAGCAAACCCACCAGTCGACCTCACTCCAGATCTCTGGATCATCAAGCTCTTGATGGGTGCGATTGATCCTTCTTATGATACCCAAGACGAGAAGAGTAACGCTCCAGCTGGAGGACCTCCAGGCGGTTATGGTCAGCAGCCTTCTTATGGTGGACAGCAGCAGGGTTACGGCGCACCACCTCCACAGCAGTACGGTCAGCAAGCTCAACCTCCTTACGGCGGACCACAGCAGGGCTATGGTGCACCACCTCCTCAACAGTATGGTCAACAGCCACAGGGCGGTCCTGGAGGATACGGACGGCCACCACCTCAGCAGGGATACGGTCAAGCTCCACCATACCCACAGGGCGGTCAAGGTGGATATGGTGCTCCTCCACCTCCACCAAGATACTAGGGCGCAGGGTTACCTGTAAAAGCATGAACTCGACTCAGTTGACGGAAGTTTGCGTTCGTCGACGCCAATTATGAGTATACCTAGATAAATAATCCACACGAATCAATCTTGAGAGTCAGGTATCTTTCCGGCCCCGTTCACGCGTATCGCGCTAACTCTGCATTGCTATTGTCTGATCTGGTCATATTTAGGTAAACCCACAACCATTTTGTATATCACGATACATGAGTGGAATCCTGGAATGAAGTCGTCTGGTCTAATATGATGGTGTCCAATATTCAGCGAACATCCATGGTATGACCAAACTGGTTGAGCTTTGCATGGCAGCAAATGAGTTTTTGTTTGGTCAGGATAAGCGTTTCGTTCACAGTTCTCCTCGCGATTGTACGAGGCCACTGCTCACTGTGGATTGAAATATCGGGGCGAATGAGGGCATGCTCCATTCTAGAGGTCGCGATGCCGAGACACTAGCCGGATCGGGCAGGAGCTCACGCTCGCCGTCCGCTTGGTCGTTTCAGGAAGCTGCAGCTGCTCAACATCACTTCCACTCTTCGGTGAGACTCTTGCCAAACAGCGTTCCATACAAACAATACCGGATTTATCGCGCTCGAAATACCAAGTATCAATGTCTCGGCAACAGCTTAGCTGCCTGAGCTGGTTTGTTCAGTGCCATTCTTCACTTTGTTCTGATGATTTGTCCTACCGTACTTCGGCGTGCTTGCGACTGCCTGTTTGTGCTGTTGCGCTATCTATCCCCATATCTAATATACATTAAGGACAGACCATGATCGACATGGGCTCTAGATATCCTTGTAGCCATAAGTATGCCTGAGATATTTTTCTGCTCTCCCCTTCCTCTTTGTGCTGGCTTATCTCATCCTCACTTACAATGCGTCTTCTCTCGGGCCTGATTCTGGCTGGCCTGGCTGCAACTGTAGTTGCTGGACCCATCGCAGACACTCACGTCGTCCATGAGAAAAGAGACACCAACTATCAAACCTCGAAATGGATCAAAAGGGGCGTCGTGCACCCGAAAAGGACTCTTCCAATGCGAATCGGCTTGAAGCAAAGAAACCTCGAGGTCGGCAATGATTGGTTGATGGACGTCTCCCACCCAGACTCGCCAAACTATGGCAAGTTCTGGTCATCAGACAGGGTCATTGACTCCTTCAAACCCTCCGACGAAACCGTTACCGCCGTCCGCGACTGGCTTGTCAATATTGGCGGAATTCATAGTGCTCGCATCACCCACTCTGATAACAAGGCCTGGTTGGCCTTTGATGCTACCACCGAAGAAGTCGAGAAGCTCTTACGTACCAAGTACCATCAATACGAGCACAGTAACACTGGTCACGTATATGCCACTTGTGACGAGTACCACCTTCCCATAGACATTCAGTCCCACATTGACTTCATCACTCCTGGAATCAAAGGCACCAAGATCGGACGCGCTCTCAAGAAGCGCGCTCACGTCAAGAACAAGCACTGGAAGCCGTCGCCTATGCCTATGCCAAATCCTGCACCATACATGCCAAAACTCGAGAACGCGCTTGATACATGCGATGTCGCCATCACCCCAGCTTGTCTACAGGCCTTGTACGGTTTCGAGCCGCAGGATCCTCACCGCAAAGTCAATACCAACAACTCTCTGGGTATCTATGAAAGTGGAGACTTCTACTCACAGCTGGACCTCAATCTGTTCTTCACCAACTTCACTCATGGACAATTTCAGATTCCCAATGGAACACATCCGATCCTGAACTCCGTTGGTAAGTGGCCTTGATTGGAAGCTATCGCGTTACCTGACATACTTTGCAGATGGAGGAGAGGCCCCTGTCGTTGTTGGCTTTGCTGGCGGCGAGTCTGATCTTGACTTTGAGCTTGCCTTTCCTATCGTCTACCCTCAGAACATTACTCTCTATCAGGTCGATGACACCTACTACAGTGAGGGCTACAGCAACGCTACCGGTAACTTCAACACATTCTTCGACGCCATCGATGGATCCTACTGCACTTATTGTGCTGACGGTGAATGCGGTGATGACCCTGACCTGGACCCAACATATCCAGACGACAGCTCCAGATCAGGTTACCAAGGGAAACTTCAGTGTGGGGTCTACAAGCCCACCAATGTCATGTCTATCAGCTACGGTGAGCAGGAACAGGACCTACCAGAGTACTATCAGAGGCGTCAATGTAACGAGTTCATGAAGCTCGGTCTCCAAGGTGTATCAATCTTCGTGGCATCTGGAGATTCTGGTGTCGCAGGCATCCCTGGTGATGGCTCACCAAACGGATGCTTGGGCCCCAACGCCACAGTCTTCAGTCCAACGGAGCCTAACAGCTGCCCATACTTGACGAACGTCGGCGCTACAAAGGTCTACCCAGGACGCACTGTCTATGAGCCAGAGTCCGCAGCGAATGATCCCGCGGGCCATCCGTACCGCAGCGCATACTCAAGCTCCGGAGGCTTCAGCAACATCTTCGATGTTCCTGACTACCAGAAGTCTGCCGTCGCAACCTACTTTCAACAGCACAACCCTCCATATCCGTACTATTACGACGGCAAATACAACTCGTCCAATGGAGGCCTCTACAACCGTAACGGCCGTGGTATTCCCGACGTCGCCGCGAACGGTGACAACCTCGCAACATATGTCCAAGGCAAGTTCACTCTCGAAGGAGGTACCAGCGCCAGCTCTCCGATCTTTGCGTCTCTCGTCAACCGCATTGTCGAGGAGCGTCTGGCCATCGGCAAGGGTCCAGTCGGTTTCATCAACCCCGTCCTCTACAGCAATCCAGGGGTCCTGAACGACATCACCAATGGCAGTAATCCCGGATGTGGAAGCGCTGGGTTCAGCGCCGTCAAGGGCTGGGATCCTGTGACGGGTCTAGGCACGCCGAACTATCCTAAGATGCTGGATTTGTTCTTGTCTCTGCCTTAGATGGTCGTGTGGTCATTCGCTGACTGGTGGTCCGACAATATGTACAGTATACAAGATTATACCGTAATGTCGAATGAAGTAAAGCGTGACATAAGGTCGTTCCATTTGTCGTCTATCATTGCTCGCCCGGATCTACAGCTTAGTCTCCCCGGTCTTCACCACCATCCGTTTCAACCCTCGTTCCTGGTCTTCTTCGTCCTTCCCTATCCTTACCACACCCTCTTGCCACGAACTCGCCACATGTTCTCCCCTCGGTCCAACGATTCGACTTTGATGAATACCTCTGCCACCGGCCGCCCTCGTCGTCCAATCCTCCTTACAAAACCAGAGCCGATCCCCATCACCACCTGTCATCAAGATGTCCGTGGCCGCAGAGTGGAACACGACGGTATGGCTTAGACTGGCAGCATGTGTGAATCTGTGGCCGACATTGAGGTTGTTCATAACTATGAAGAGGGAGTTCCTGTCACTTGCATAGAGGTGTGCACAGGCGTGCAGATTTGGGTCGTCGGCAGGAAGAGAGCCTATCAGGCGGTAGAAGTACAGTTGACGTTTGTCGAAGGGTTTGAGCAGCCAGTTGTAGGGGGTCATGTTCACTTTCCTGGAGTCGAGGCCGGGAAAGGCGTCGTTCTCGCCAGTCTCGATGCGCCGTTTCCAATACCTGTGGACGTTAGCGAAAGGCTCGCGCAGCAGCAGGAGGAGTGAGGGCGGTACCAAGGCACGTCCATCCCGGGAGCTTCCTCCCAGTCTTCGGGTCTGGTGCCCTTCAGGGCTACATCATAGGTGTCCCAGAGATCTATTCGTTCTTGTGCGTCAAGGGGGCTGTCTTCGGCGGTCTTGAATGAGCAGGTGCAAGTAAAGCAGATCCCCTTTCCTTCGGCTTGTGTAACATTGACGATGCGTGTGCTATATGATCGACCGTCTCGGATAGTTTTGACATTGTAGACAAAGGGCACATTGGTGAGGCCTGCGAGGATGAAGAAGCCAGTGACGTTCTGCGCAGATGCATCAGCTCATTGGAGTCTGCGGCCGGGTGCAAAGACGTTGTCATACATGAACTATGAAGCCCTTGGCCACTGTCTGTGCTGCTGCCCAGACTGCCTGGGCGTAGACATGGCCGCCATAAGCCCTGCCGCTGCCGCCTGGGGAGAATGGCATGGATCGGCTTCGGAAGGTATCATTGTTGATCTTCTCCAGTGCTATCATATCGATGAATGGCAGATACTCATTGCCGTCATGTGGAGGTGCCATGGTCAGGATGGCGTGGGCGTAACGTGGGCTTGAAACGATGAGGGAATATGACTAGAGTGGCCAGGAATACAGCCGAAGACAGAAGCACAGTACAAGCGTGTACAACCGCGCGACACCCGAGAAGACGCAGTGACTGTGGGAAGATACAATGGCAAATCGAAGTTGTTGTGCGAGTCAAGTTCAGTCGCCGAGGACAGTTACTACGGATCTTGAGCAGGAAAGCGTGAGCCTCGGCATCAGATGTGGTTGTGGAGTGCTCCACATGCACGAGGTGCGGCGTGCTCCCCGCAAAACTCTAAAAGTCGGGGCACGCTAGCTTGGCAGGTACAAAAGCTCAGCAGGTATAAAACTAATAAAAGCTCAGCAGGTATAATCACAGGAATTCGTAGGTATTGGTCTGTTCGAACAGTGTATGAACATATTGTGCTCTTAACTTAATACCTGCTGAACTCTTAGCTTATACCTGCCGAGCTTCTGCCGAGCTTCTGACTTATACCTACCGAGCTTTCGCCGAGTCTGTGGCTAATACCTGCTCAGCACCTTTGCTGGAAAGTCGGCATCTTTGTCGTGTCGTCTTTTTAATAGCTTTGTGTTACGGATCGAACCCTCATATGGAGGAGGCCAATGTACTTCTACGACGATATGGCGTAGAAATCGTACTCACGGTTTATCAAGCACTCCAACCAGCTGTTATCAAAGCTTGCCGGTGCTTAAACAACCTGAATCTATTATGCCAATCGTTCGCGGCTACTACACGGTCTTTGAGTCGAGGCGAATAGCTCCGTCGAATTTCCCTACGGTCACAGTCTTACAACCACAATGTGGACACAGGAAATTTGCATAGCTGTCTCGTGATACAGCATGCTGTTTTCAGTAGTGACCCCGTAGTATGCGTTCAGAAATTCCAATACCACGTCTTTTATTTCATAATGCACTTCAGGTATCCGCATTAAGATATTGGTCGATGTGGCATATCGTCAAACTGCTGCGCTGCCTTGCTACCTACCTATCCGGGCGATTCTGTGTCATGTTGTGTGTCCAGTACTGGAGAAAGCCTTGTGGTCTGCCCCGCACCGTGCTGATTTGTTGCTGATGACGTTCGGAGTGATACCCCGCATCTTTTGTTATACATTGTTCAGGTTCTGGCTAAAAGCACATCAGGCATAAGATAACAGACTCCTCTCCCTGTCATCTTTTATCAAGATCAAAACCGATCTCCAGTCTCAGAGATACAAGCGAGATCACTCAGACAACATGGCCATTGGTGTTGCAGTCATCGGAAGCGGTCAGTATACTCCTCTCACTCCTGCTATGTTTGAAGAAGAAAGCTAATCATAGTCAGGCATCTTCATCCGTGAGGCGCATCTGGTACCGATCTTCTTCGAAAAACACTAAGACATTAACGTATACTGACATACCCAGCCCGCCATTCAAGCAGCCTCCAACCTCAACCTCAAAGCCATCTTCTCCCGCTCCAAGAAGACTGCCGAGTCCCTGGTCCAATCAGCCTCACTCAGTAACGTGGACCTCTACTCTTCTGACTCGGACTCTGGAAAACAGTTACCCGACCTCCTCAAGCGCGACGATATCTCAGCGGTCATCATCGCCTTGCCAATTACCTCGCAGCCAGACTACATCAAGCAATGCCTTTCAGCCGGTAAACACGTGCTCGCCGAGAAGCCTATCGCCAAAGATATTGCCTCCGCACAGGAGCTTATCAAGTGGTACCACTCCAACATCGATACGAAAAAAGTCAACTTCAGCATCGCAGAGCAGTTCCGCTACCTCACCCGCTTCAGACTGGGCGCGAAGAAGGTCACGGAGCTGGGACGCGTGCTAGGCTTCCGTTTGCGGTTGTGCGCTCTGGTAGAGCCAGGCGGAAAGTACATTTCTACCTCCTGGCGCGAGAAGCCGGAGCACCAGGGCGGATTTCTGCTCGATGGCGGTGTTCACTTTGTCGCCGGTATCAGGATGATGCTTGGTAGTGAGGCGCGCATGGCGAAGGTCAGCGCGTTTACTGCCCAACTACAGGAACATCTTCCGCCAATTGACACAGTGAACGCTGGTGTCAAACTCAGGAACGGAGCTAGCGGTACCGTGGCCATCAGCTTCGGAACGACCTTTCAAGGCGCCGAGTGGACTGTTGCATGCGAGAAGGGAACCGTCGAGGTCGACAGAGGCAAGGTCACTGTCAAGAAGGGCGGAAAGGAGGATGTTGAGGAATGCGATGACGAGAATGGCGTCAACGAGGAGGTCAAGGTGTGGGCCAAGAGTCTCGAGTCAGGCAAATGGGATACCATGCAGAGCCCCGAAGAGGCTTTGGCAGATCTCGAAGTGGTGAGTAGCAACACCTCTTATGATCGAACGTGACACTAACCAATCGCAGATGGAGTCGATGTTCAAGAGTGGCGAGGCCGACGGCAAGCCTGTGGACTTGACTTTACAAATATGATTATGATACATATCAACACATCTAAGGGTATCTCGAGGACCTGTTACGACCATGATAATTACTGAACCTTCTCAGCCGCCTTTCCCTTCATAACTTTCCGCCTCTGGGCCATCATATGTGTGAACAAGATGTACGAGCCTAAACGTATTGTCAGCGTGATCATTCACTTTACGAGAGGAATGATATACATACCCGGGATGTAGATTACGAGGATAGCCTTCAATACCCACTCGAATACCGGGTGGACTCTCTTCGCCGGCTCGATAGCCAGATAGATCAGCCAGCACTCGCTCGAGATACCCAGAGGATAGAGGATGAAGAAGGTGTTGTATCTGTCGTATCGCGTCAGTCACACATCAACGTTGTCCTTCAGATGCATGAATATATACCTCAACCACTGAAGTCCAGCTGGCACGTCGCCCTCGAACCACAGGTTCATAGCAAAGAACGAGTAGCGGATGACCTCGGTCACACTCCAGGCTATTAACATGGTGCTGTACGCGATGCTCGACACAGTGTACGCCGGGAAGTTGTTGACGATTCCCCACACCAGCAACAGGCGCGAAGCGACCTGCATTAAGGTCGTCATAAGGGGTGCCCTAACCAAACCTGTTCTCGTCAGCGCTTGTCCAGCGACAGTCTTCCTCCTCTCTCTCTCTCAAAAGCTATTCCCAAGAAAGGGTAGTTCATGGACCCAACGCAGCAGACCAATGTACCCTTGCTCTTTCGCTTTCGAACGTACCAGTAATACTGAACACAACCTCCAATATCGCGAGCGTCTGGGTCCATTTCGCGTATTCACTCACGCCGAGAAAGACGCGGCCATAGCTGTGGATTGCTGCAATCAGAATAACGCGACCGAGAACCGCTGACCAGAGAATTGCTGAGACACTGTTGTAGAGGATCAGGAAGTAGGTCACTGCCTCTGACTGTGGTCGGGTTGTTTTTTCCGCCATGATGGGGCCAATTGCTGTTGTGGTGACTCAAAGAGATTGGCAGAGGGGGACTGAGAGGTTTGAGGGTGCAACAATGGTATCGTTGTCGGTGGAATTTATTTTGGTCGTGGTTGTGTTTGAGTTGACGTCGCGTGAATTTCGCAGCCGTAGCTTTCCCCAGATTCTTGCCCTTTTGGGAGGGAGCGTGATGCCGAGGTTGTGTGACGATCCATCATTATTTATCTTCGATGACAGCGTGGTCCTGGGTAGCAATATCATCTTAGCTCTGAAGTCGAAGTGATCGATTCGTTACATTTCGGGCATCACACCATTGGACCAAGGGAAAACGTGACTGGACACAAAGGCATCAACATGGCCCAAGAAGAGATGAAGGCAAGAAGGCGGAGCGACTATGGATTTCAACAAGAGTACCGTACAAGATGGTACGTACGAGACATTGAATCGACGACTCATGCTCGAAGACCTTGTTACATCGACGTACGTTGCTTGATGTGGGCTAAAATCTATCAGGAGTGATAATGACATGTACGACCATATGAACAACAGCATCTACTACTTTCTGTAAGGCCTGACCTCTGGCATCCATTCGACTGTACTAATGGTCAACAGATTCGACAGTGTAGTGAATTCATACCTAATCAAACACTGCGGTCTACATCCACCTACCTCGTCACGGATCGGCCTCGTAGTGCACTCTCATTGCGACTACTTTGCCCCCGTTGGCTTTCCAGCAGTGTTGGACATCTGTCTTCGCGTCAAGAAGCTCGGTAAAAGTTCCGTGACGCACGAGATCGGAGTCTTCGAGCAAGGAAGTGAAGAAGTAAAGGCCGTGGGCGAGTTTGTGCATGTCTTTGTCGACAGCCAGACGAGGAAGCCAGGAAGGGACGGCATGGGTCCAGATTTGAAGATGGGACTGGAGAGACTTTTACCAAAGAGACAGAAGGTGGAGAGCAAGCTGTGATTCAAGCAGCAAAGACCGCAAAGTTGTCTGTATTTGCGAGTGCTCGGCATGTGGGTAGCTGACCCAATCGTTGGCACCTCGATGGTGACTAAACGAGACGCCGTCTGAACTGCCCTGCAAGCGGTTGCGCAAGATGGGCCGCGATCTGCGGGTTGAACGGTGGTATCGGGCATTGTTCAGATGTGCAGTCTGGTCAGCCGAGCCAGGCGACCCCCAAGATGTGGTCGTAGTGGCGGGAGAAGGTGGTGTCCGATCCATACCCCCGACTGGCCCAGCGAGGTTCTCTACGCAGTGCCGTCTATTGGACATCGGAGTATGGTGCCGCAAATATCACTTCGTTGGTGTTCTGAGATACCATTAGCTCGTGGTCCTGTTCCATTACACGGGATACTATTATTCTATTGATTTGGCGGTATTTGACCTAACCTTGCTCTTCCTTTCGAATCTGCTCCTCCAATCGAGCCTTCTCTTCTTGCCTTTTTTTTTCAGCATTCATTAATCGAATCATGGTCAATTCCTCGCGATTCGGCGTACCCTTGGGTGTGGCCTTGGGAGTGCTCGCGGCCGAGAAATTAGCAAAAGAGGGCACCTTTTTGAGGCCGCTGCCCACTTTCTCCTTTACAGGTGTTGCTGGATTTTCCGGAATATTGAAGCGCTGTCTCGGTTTCTGGGAGGCCGTCGCATTACCCGGTGTATCTGGTTGCGACCCAGGCGAAGCTGTATGTGCCTTTAGGAATTCCGGCTCTGCGTCGCCTGCCCAGTAGATCGAGTCAAAAGCTCGAAGATTCTCTCGTTTGCTCCCCTCGATTGCGGCATGAGCGCCAACTACGGAAGAGAAGACTACAATTGCAGTGGCCAACGTGACCTTGTCTTTATGTCCATCGAGTCGTTTTCGCTTCTCCTTCAGCATAAACACCTTGATTATCGCCCCGAATTGTGTAAAAAGCCGGTTGAGCGTATCTTCGTTGTAGTCGGAGCCGCCGTCCTTCTTCTGCCATCTGATCTTCACCGATCTGTCGATGTCTGGGACTTCGGTACCACCCTTCGATTGCCCCTCGTTAGCTGTCGGCAGCTCCCCTCGGCGTTCTTGATCGCGTCGTTCCTCTTCTTCTAAAAGCTCCCGATTTAGCCTCTCCTCGCGCTCTCGTCGTCTCCGTGCGCCGTCCTCGGCCAAACGCTTGATCTCGCGCTGCAAAGCGTCTTCTGCATCGTCTTCCTCTCTCTTTCTCTTGAAATGACCACTTTCTCTCCGTTCGAGATCATCCTTCATCTGACGTCTCCTTCCCTCGAAAGCTGACTCGCGTTCCTCCTTATCCTTTCTAGCTTTCTGAGCATTGTCATAGATTCCCTTTGCCGTTGGGTCTGAAAGTACATCGTAGGCGATCTGCAAAAGGTGGAATTTCTCCAATGCGGCTGGATTATCGGCATTTTTGTCCGGATGATATTTGAGTGCCGTCTTCCTGTACGCGCGCCTGATGTCGCTCTCGCTCGTTTCGAAATTTACGCCGAGTAGCGCATAAAAATCCTGCGACGAATTCGCATGCTCTACCAGATCGTCGGACGGCATTTTTGGAGAAGGAAGCGAGCCACAGCTCCTTCGCAGTCCAGTATTTCGTGTGTATTGAAGGTCTACCTAGGCTGTGACCGGAGGAAGTGACTGAGGTCTAGTTCGATAAGAGGCTTTGTATGTGCGTGAGTTACTGCGCAGATTCGAGGGAGAATAAAGTGAAATAATAAATAATGTCATGGTTCATCGCGTGACGTCGCGACTGCAAACGCAGCCTGAACCGCTCCCCGTGCTTGTCAGTCTCCTCTACCTCAAAACAACAACCTACACCTTCAGATCACCTACGTCCCATCGCATTCTTTCGAGATCGCATTCCTATCTGACTACTAGTACAATCGCTTCTCACTACATTCAACGCGACTTTCGTTCGACTGGACTGAGAGTCGCCGGCTCCTGAGAGCCCCACCATTCATTCACCGTACCGTCGGACATGCTTCAGGACCAGCAATACAATGGCAGATCAAAAGATGCAGCTGGCTGACTGGTTAGACGACCTATGCGTACGCTTCATCATCAACTTACCGAGCGAAGAGCTTGAGGATATACCGAGAATATGTTTCCAAATCGAGGAAGCACAATGGTTTTACGAGGATTTCATACGGCCCATTGATCCTACACTACCGTCCCTCAATTTGAAAGACTTCTCCATGCGGATCCTCGAACATTGCCCGTTGACATCGCAGTTCTCGAATGAGCTACATCAAGCTGCATACCAAGAGTTTCTGGGCTACAAGACAAGAGTGCCCGTCAGAGGAGCCATCATTCTGAACCAGGACATGGACAAGGTGCTCCTGGTCAAAGGCTGGAAGAAAGGAGCCAGTTGGAGTTTCCCCCGAGGCAAGATCAACAAAGATGAAGACGATTTGGTCTGTGCCATTCGAGAAGTGGACGAGGAGACAGGCTACGATATTGCAAAAGCCGGGCTCGCCAAAGATCCAGACTCCATCAAGTCAATAGAAGTGACGATGCGCGAGCAGCATATGAAGCTTTTCGTCATTCGAGGCGTTCCCGAGGACACTGAGTTCGCACCCAAAACTCGCAAGGAGATCAGCAAAATCCAGTGGTACAAGTTTTCTGATCTTCCAACGTTCAAGAAAAATAAGCAAGCGGCTCAGGGCGCAGCATACGGCCAACAAGCTTACGGTCAGGAGGGCGGTACTGCTAAGTTTTACATGGTCGCCCCATTCCTGGGACCGCTTAAGAAATGGATCAATCATCAGCGGAGGATAGAATCACAATATGTGTCTGATGCGCACGACGAGCCAATTCAGGAGCAGAGCCAGCTACCAACGCAGCCCTCGAGTATGGTTGACCCCGGCGCAGAGCTTAGACGGCTCCTCAATGTGGGATCGCAACCCATATCGCCCGTGCCTACACCGGAGCAACATCAAGCGGGCAACCTACTTGCAATGCTGCGTGGCCAGCCAGCAATGTCATTGCAGCTACCACAGCAACAGCCAGGCGTTATACCGCATACTCCACTCGAGCAAATCACCGCATTCCCTCAAGAACCGCCACAAAGCCCGCATTACAACCATGCCAGAGAATCGCCTGAAGTCAGAAGGCAGCCTCCTCCTCAATTCCCGTATGCATCACCTCAGGCACGACATGCTCAGGGTGTTCATAGGGGTCCTGATCCGCATGGTCATCAAGTTCCCTTCAATGGGCAAGGAAGGAATACTATGCAGGCATCGCAAAATCTCCAAGCAGCTGCTTACCCAACGGTACACACTGGCTTTCAACATATGCAACACCCGGTACATCAGCAACCTCAGCTTCCGCCGCAGATGTTTGCACCTCAAGGACCGAATGGAGCACTTGCTCTGGCTCCCGCCCCTCCCAGGGCTTCCCAACTGCCTCCTCCTCCTCAGCTATCGTCACATGCGGCTAACCTCTTGAACGCGTTCAAATCTCCCAACCAGATCCAGCAGGCTGGACCAAACAGCGCCCAGCCTTTGGCGAGTCCATTGGATTTCCCTCAGCAGTCGCGGTCGCAACATCAGAATTCTCTTCTTGATATGTTCAAGAAACCGGAGGCATTATCGCAGCCGCAACAAGCCCTACCGATGCCACAGCAACAAACTGCCTTCCAACAACCAGGCGTCGCTTCTGGTCAAGATTCGCCTACTCAGACCGCAGCACGACCAGCTATGCCGCCGCCAACGCGAAGGAAGTCGTCCGCTCTTAACATGATCACAAGAACTCTACCAAAAATGAAATTGGAAGAACGCGCACCGCCAATGCCGCAGCTCGACGACGCGAATTTCCCAACATTGAGCGGCTTCGCTACCAAAGCTGCGCCTGTTACGCGAGTAGCTGAACAACAACAAGCTCCGGTTGAGTCTTCAAGTAACCCACCGCTAGCACAAATCAAGATCTTGCAGCGGCCTGTATCTTCTCAGGCCAGGAAGCCTTCCGAACAGACTGCCACACCGCCTACATCTTCTCCATCTCGGCCGGTGTCGAGAGGCAAGCCGGAACCTAGCGTACCGCAAGTGCCGGTCAGGATCCTGCAGCGACCAGGCTCGCGGCCGACAGAGTCGCCGAAAGCCAAAGAGCCGAAAGAGTCGATGGTACCAAATGCTGCTGTGTCAAGAGCGCCAAGCGGTCAACAATATCAGCCGCAATTGCTTAAAAGACCCAACGCGGAGGAAAACCAGGCACCCATACAAAAATCTGCCACAGCGCCAGACTCTTCGATGCAAGAACAGCAAAAGAACAGTCTACTGGCTCTCTTTGCCAAGTCTCAAGCTCCCAGTCCTGCGATCAGCCAGCCGGTGTCTCTACCAGCTTCCTCACCAGCAATCTCAGACAACATTACTATGCAGTCGTACTCTAACGGCAATAAAGCACCAACACCTCATCAGGCCAGAGAAGCGATCATAAGTCCTCCACCGTCGGTGCAATCTTGGAATCATCCAAACGTCCAGGTCAATCGACCTCCACCTTCAGCAATTGGCACACCATCCGCTGAAACCATGAAGTCTCGCCAATTCTCTACCACGAGTTTTGCATCTGGCATTGGATCAGATGGTATGAGGAGTCCTGGCACACCCGTCGAGGCTAAGGGCTTCTTGCTTGATTATCTGAACGGCCTTGCAAAGACAGCAAAATGAGACGAATGATTGTCATAGCTAGTAATGATTGAATCAATTGCAAAATTACTATCACATGTGTCCTTCAGTTCTGATTATATGTATCGTGAAGCAGCACGTGCCCTGAAAACTCCCAGTCCCAAAAGTCGGCAAGGTTTCCCCGACGTCAGAGAGTCTTGGCATGGTGTGCAGCTTCAGGATTTTGTACAGAGCACATGTCCATCATCATTCAGCCGTGGTCGCGACACATCTGCACACTACATCACGAGACCATTGCCTTTGTCACAACTCAAGGGACCACTATCAAACCAATCGCGCCGAACTCAGCCAGACACTCCGACCACCACAACCCACCACCGCCGAAATGGTCAAATTAGAAGAGGTCCTCGATGAGGAGTTCAACAAGGAGCAGCCAATGGAGGGCGAGGAGGATTGGGACACAGACGACGGTATGTTCCTTCTCTGCTAGACTCAACGCGCCGTCTCCTGCTCAGCGAGAAAAAAGCCACACCTGTCAGACGCAACAAACTAACACAACGCAGAATCCGTCGCCTCATCCGACGCCTCAGACGACGCACCATCCGAGACCCTCTACGAGCGCCTTCTCGCGCTCAAAGACATCGTGCCCCCACAACAACGCCGCGCGCTGGCCTCGGCCTGGGACACAACGAGCAGCTGGGCGTCGACGGGCCTCTCGCTCGGCGGCAAGACGCTGTGGATCGTGTCCACTTCGGCGCTGTTGCTCGGCGTGCCGTGGGCGCTCGCGTTTGCCGAGGAGCAGCAGATGGCCGAGATGGAGCGCGAGATGAAGATGCAGCAGAGTGCTAATGAGATGTTGACGCAGAGTCAGGGTGCGGAGCAGGGACGGGCTGCGCTGTAGAGATGATGTCGCGGGAGATGGTGGTGTAGGAATATTTGAAGGGGGAGATGGGATGGATTAGAGATGTTGATGCAGAGCACTGTCATGGTGGGTCTGGGCAGGCGGTCTTGTACACTATGTTTGCATCTTTGGGGATCGAGAAAGGCTGCATGAATCACCACTTTCATACTTCCCCTGCCATGCCCTCAGGTCGCGATTCGTCTTCCTCGATATGCTGTGCTGCACTTCGTCAAGGTTTGCGCTTTGTAGAAGTCCTACATGGAAGTCATAGCCGGAGCATGTATCACATTGAGAAGGAGGTCTAGCACATATCGCCTTCCCGAAACGCGGCAGCTCCGTTTGCAAAATGGGTATAGAACTAACTAGCAAATTACATGTACTCCTCACCCATCGGCTTTCAATCTTTGGAGAATATATGTACATTTCCCTGTCCGAACCCATCAATGACCGGGGTCGTAATTGTTCCCCAGCAAAAGCTCAAGCATATCATAACCATTGACCTCAGGACCGTAGCCAGTCTGCCTGACGTTTCCACCGACAGCAGCAATGATGGGGTCAAGCGGCAGAGCAAGCCAATCTGTGCCATCGTCGTAGCCACCATCGGCGTGTCCATAGGGACCGTAGCCGCCGTTTCCCATGGTCGGGTGGCCAAGACCGGGTGAAGGAGGGTTCGTTGGTGGAGGCATGAGGGTGTACGGAACGTTGCTGTCGTTGTAATCGTACGCTTGTTGCGAGATACCCGAGAGTGGGTGGGAAGGAGGGAGGTCGTTCTGGGATACGTCATGGTGCATGGTCATGTTGCGAGATTGGTTCTGCTGCCATGATAGAGGGGTGTTGCGCAGGTTTGAATGTTGCACAGAAGAGCCGGGTACGTACATCTGATGAACAGGGCTATCGCTCATGTCGCGACTCGATGAATTGGCGCCATTCCGGGCCATGCGCACGAATCTTGTTCGGATGCGCTTTGTCAGCGTGTCAAGGAGGTCTGCAAAACGGCTTGCGACGTGGACATCGTCAACTATGCTCGTCCGCAGTGCTTCCACTGTACCATCCATAAGGGCGAGCGACTTTGCGACGTCGTCTTCCGAAGCGCCGAGGGCGAAAGTCTTGAGCAGGATTATTGCAACAGAGACGATGCGGAAGTACGTCCTCACCGGGGCGTTCCTCAGGTTGTCCTTTGGTCTGAGACCTTCGACAACGGCACGCAAGAGGCCCTGGCAGCTATCGACGACTTTGACGTAGTATCTATCGTCGCCTAGCCAGCGTTCGAGCGTGGCCGATGTGATGGTTGTGGTACCCTTGAGATTGTTTGGACCAAGATCGGGATTTGTGCTCATTTGCTTCGGGGTGTTCTGGGTGCACCGCTCGACGACGGCTTGGAGACCCAAAGAGTTGATATAGACCCGCGAGTACTCATACTCGATGATCAGGATATGGCGCATCAGCAGTGGAATGTCCTTGGCGCTTTCAAAAGTCTGTTTCCATTGTGCCAGAAGCGGGTGGAGATCATGTAACAAGCGCTTGTAACGACCACTTCTGATCAATTCTCGAGTCTGGTCTCGATGACCGAACAGATCTTTGGTGCTGGTCTTCGATATGGATGCAATACGAAGCCAGAGATGGATGACCAGATCTTTGGTCGAGCCGTGGGAGATTTCGGAGGGGTGGAAGTGAGCACTCAAAGCTGGTTCACTGTACGCTTCTGGTAACATAGATGTCAAACCGACACGACCACTCGTTTGGGTCGTGTAGATGAGCAGCAGATTTTTGACATGCACTCGACGTCTTTCGTAAGTCTCGCGCATTTCCAATGACACGTTCGGATCCTTGAACACGTGACGTGAGATGTCTTCGTCAAAGACACCGACCTCCATGGCAAGCGCCATGGCCATGGACAAGAGCATCCAGCAGATGCGGTCGCTTCTCCAGCAAGGTTCGAGCCATGTATCGATGCGATGTCCACCGATACCCTTGGCTGATTCATTACCTCCGTTCTCAGAGGCTCCGGCTCCGGCTCCGACATCTGTATATCTCTCAGGCGCCAGCAATTCGGAGTCATCGTCGATTCCGGGGAAGTGCATGCTTCTAGGATGCCATTCAGTCAGTAGCATTAGACTTTCGACTGTGCCGAGAGTACGTAAGCCCTTGCGAGTGTAGGGGTTGACATCTGCACCAGGCAGCGCACCGTGGGCTGATCGACCAAACTGCTCCTGACCCCATACCAAGCGATTAATCATGCCTTCGAGGTAAATCCACAGCGTTTGGTGTATTGCTGCGGGGCGTGACTGTGATCCAGGGCCTTCCAGTGGCATGTGTCTCGATGCGATAGTCAATATTGTGACAACAAGCATAGGTTCTTCTGCCAATAGCTTTGCATGCTTGCCTGGAGAACCATAATCAGGCATGACGATTGGCGTGAGAGGCGACAGGTTGCTGTAAAAGTACTCGATATATTGGATACCTTCTTGAGCGGAAAACCAGCCACTGCGCACGAACTTGAAGCGTCGCCATGCATTGAGTGCAGAGATCATATCGGCGGCCGAGGTTCCGGAGTGAGCATACTGAATAGCCGGGTCGATTTGAGGCTGCATTGAAGGGTCTGCCATGCCGCTGTACAGTAGTGAGTGGCTTCCAGCCATTGACCTACGTTCTGTCGGCGGGCTTGTCACTGAAGGAAGGTTGGTGGGTGTATAGCCTTGCGCTAGACCGGATGGTCGCGTACTACTAGTGCTGTTCGTCCTCATTTGAGTCGCGGCTTCGAAAAGAACGTTCAAAGCGTCGTATCCACCGTGAATTTCAGCAGTCTGCAAGATGGCAGCAGTCTGACTGTTGACCTGCTCATCGTCCTGCTCATCCTTCAAGCTCTGCTGAGTAAGTCCGGGAGGGTGTGGCCGTTTAAATGTGTTTGACCTTGTCGCAGAAGCCGACGAACCAGGCGCAACCGGGTATGCGGAAAATGCTGTCGCGGGTTGTGTCCCATGGACATCATCCTCGTCATCTCCCTTCAGTCTCTTTCTGCCACCTCGCAGCTCAAAGTCCTCACTATCGAGATCTTCATCGGCGCCCGAGTCCAGCGCACGTTTCTTCCTTCTCTGGGCCGAGAAATAGCACTCTTTGGATTCGCGCCGACAGCGGACGCACGGAGGCTCATGAGGATTGTCGACAGGACCTAGATCGCATCGTACCTTTCTCTTGCGACAAGGTATACAAGCCTGATATGTGCGCGTATGAGATGCTGCGTTTGCTGGAGAGTCGTCGCCGGCGTTCACGTTGGCCATGTTGAAGCGCTCTCAACCGACGCAAACCGCGAAGGTCGGCTTACTGTGATTACCAGAGGTTTTGCAGATTGGCAAGCAATTGACTATGCGCAGTGATAAGCGGTTGACTTCGAGGTAGCACGAATGATTGATTTGTCCAGTGAAAGAACAGCAAGTGCGCTCATTTGAGTGTACGACTTGTTGGAAGTGTGCGATCGACAGCCTCTGGTGTCAAGTCTTCGTTGCCGAGTACAGCCGCCCGTCACTCACCTCGACTTGCGACTCCGCTATGATTGGCGAGAATACAAGGCTGAGTAATGCGCAAGGCGTAGTCAGATGCGCCACGATCAGAGCACGTAGAAGCGATAGTTCCGAGATGTGATATGTATGTGTATTGATTGAAATTGTGAATACTTGGGACGACTGCCACCTCGGCGCATTGCGATCGCGGCGGCGGCTTCTCCGAGCACAACTCCGCCGCTCTTCGGACGTACATGTACAAGAGTAGAGTAACCTGCAGGCGACGATTCCTACCTGCTACACTGGCAACGATAGCAGCTTCGATTAGAACCAAGGTCAACGATGTCTCTTCTACAAGTTCTGTCTCGACTTCTGAGACGGTCCTGTGTACCCCCGGATTAGTAAAGAGCTGGTTCTGGACGATCGAACCACACCGCGTTCGTCGATACAATAAGCGTGCCTGAACTCCAGGTGTGTCTGACAAACATAACGATGTTCGACCCTTCGACGACATATCGCATGATACCAAGCAGGTGTGTGGTTAGAATGTGAGAATATTCCATCACTTAGGAGCATCAGAATTGTTTTCTCCAAGAACCCCAACTCGAGTCCTTGACCAACATGCGGGGCAATGTGGGGCGGGGGATGTGAGTACATACTCTTGTATCGACCATCGCCGACTCCTCCCACCATTTTGTTACCGTCTCTTCCTAGACGCGGATCGGACACCAATTGCAGGACTACAGAATGACTACCCAATTCAAGCCTCGGGCACTTGAGTCTCTCAAGAGCAAAGTCGTTGTTCTGACTGGAGGAGCACTTGGCATTGGATCAGAGATAGTGCGTATATGTCACTCAAAAGGAGCACATGTTTTCTTTGGAGATGTTCTGGCGGAGAAGGGAAATGCTTTGCAAGAAGAACTATCAAAGTCCTCATCCGAGGGACAGCATGTTCGCTTCGTACAAACGAACGCCGCAGACTATCAATCGAATCTCGACCTCTTTGAGATAGCGTACAAAGCCTGTGGGAAAGTAGATCATGCCGTATCAGCAGCCGGAGTCAGCGAGAGAGGAAACATCACCGACCCATCTCTAACACTGGACAGCGTCAAGGAGGAGCCCCACCAAGCTATGAGCGTGCTGAACATCGACCTCGTGGGTCCCATCTATTTCTCCAGGATAGCAAGCGTATACCTGCGTCAAGGCGATAGCGACGACGCCAATGGTCACGAGGAATCGGGAACCGGAAACGACCGTTCTGACGCAGCTCAGTCACCTTGGCTAGCTACTAAGCCAACGACTAAATCCCTCACACTGGTGTCTTCGATTGCAGGCTTTACCGAAGCTCCAGGCCTTGCCGTTTACAGCACCGCCAAGCACGGCGTTATTGGCCTCATGCGGTCTCTACGCATGACGCTGATCGAGAGCCCGGGCGGCGGTATCAGGACCAACGCGATATGTCCATGGATGACCAGAACACGGCTCGTGAGCGGTGTCGAGGAGGCTTGGGCGAAAGCAAATCTGCCTACGAATGAACCGGAGGATGTCGCCATGGTCATTGCGGGTGTCATGGCCGACAGCATGCTCAACGGCGCCAGCCTCTACATCGAAGGAGGGAGAGCTTGGGACGTTGAACCCGGGATCGATGGACTGATGCCGACATGGATGGGTGAGAAGAGATGTGCTGAGTGGAGGCGAGGCCAGGTTGTGCTTGGTTCTGGAGACGCCTGGCAGAACCGAGAGGCAGGGAGCTGAACAATACAAGTGAGTAAGTGTGTCGCTTTGCAGTACCCGTGTTCTCGCGCGGAGCCCGTGTGGTAGCAAGTAGGCGTATGAAAGGCCCAAAAGATATTTGATCAATCCCTGACGAGAAACTTTACTCGACTCTCTTCTGTACTTTTGGCCCACGAATCCTGCCTCGAAGCCAGTCAGGCAAGAAAGCCTTGACACCCACTTCCTGCCCTTCGTCGCCATCCTCAGTCGCTTGTATCATAAATCTGTCATCCGGACTGAAAGTGCTCGGCTCCGAGCTCACTGTTAGGTCGGTCATCATCTCAATTCTACACATAGCAAGGCCCACGTTTCCGACACCCGCAATCCATTTCCCAGGCCTTCCTCTCTTGCCGAGAATCTTGATATCGGTATCTTGTGCCAGTTGGCCAAAGCTTGATTCCGCCCTATACTCGAGCTTTTCCGGTGGGCCTTCACTAGGGTGGTACAGCGAGACGGGCAATACTCTCCTTCTGACTACACCAGTATGATGTGTCCTGATGGTGAGTTCCTGACCAAGATAACATCCCTTTTTGAAGTCAATGCCGTTCATGACATCGATATCTGAGTTCATAGGAAACGTATTGTCGCGTGGTATCTCTTTTTGCCCTTCAGGTACGCCACGTAGGTATCTTCTGATCGTGTAAGCCGACAGTGGTGCTTCCTCAAGGCTTTCCAGAGATTTGTGCGCTTTCAGCGGGGATGAGTGATCCGAGGTTGATGGTAGTAGTAGTCGCTGTCCCATGTTCGTAGCTCTTGCATCAACCATTCCAAGCAGACCTTCCTCTGAACCATTGCCGTCTCCTGTTGACCCGAACGTCGACGAGTGTGGTGTCCATTTCTCGTCCGCTTTCCACGCGCTCCAAACACTCAATTCTCCCTCGTCCAGCAATCTGATAGCCAGCTTCGCTCGCAACTTGTGGCGCTTGAAATGTGCTAGTAAAGGACTCGCTTGTTCACCGTCCACTTCGACCAGGTATCCGTGCTCGTCCGACTTCGACCATGAAGAACCGGTAGTCGGGTAGACGAACACATCGTTGAGAACCTTTCCTTGCGCGGTCAAGAATGCTGCATAGAAGCCTGTGCGCGACTCGGGCTTGACGTTGTTGGTGATGATTCCTTGCAAGAACTTGGGCGCTTCTTGTCCTTGGATGTGAATGAGTCGGCGAGTCGTCAATTTCGCAGCGCCGGAAGATGGAGGCGGTGGTGGATTTTTCGGGCTACTGCCTGCGCTGTAAAGTCGGCGAGCAGTGCCTCTGCAACTAGCACATATCCACGATCGCCGAACTGCTGGTACAGACGAATTCATTGTTGCTGCGATTGAAGAGTTCTGGTGGTTGAGATTCTTTGTCGCTGCCCACCTGAAGTTCGAAATTTGGAGAAAGCTTCACGACTTCCCCAAATGCTGACATCACTGGAAACGTGAGAACTCCCGTCTATAACAGCAGCAAGAACAATCGTGCCCATTCAGGAGGACCAGCACATACAGCAGATGATTGATAAATATTCTATCATCCGCTTGGGAATGGTAGTCCTACACAGATATACAGTTGTACTTCAAAAGATGCATGGTGGTATTAAAACATGAAGCTATCAATTCTTCGCCCTCTTGCTCTTACCAGGCCTTTGAGGCTTCTTGCCCTTCATCTTCTTGACGCTGTAGCTCGATGTGTCCGCACTCGACTTTGCATCGTTGCTCTTCGAGAACCTTTTCTTACCACCATGGCCATACTTCTCATCGCGCTTTTGCCTCTTGAAGTTTGGCTTTCCGTCTCTACCTCCGGGTCCTTTCTCCCTGCGTGCAGCCTTGTCTTTGCGATCGGTGACGGCCGCATCTTCGAGAGCAACGTCGAACATGTCCTCCTCGTTGGTGTTGCTGATATCAGCACCTTGTCGTTCTGGGAAGGGTTAGCATGTGTCTGTACTATACATGATGTAGCCAACTTACTCCTCTTGAGCATGCCAATCTTCTCCATGGTCTCCTTCTTCGCCTTGTCACGCTCTTGCAATTTGGCGACTTGTACTTGCTTGCCAAACTTGCGCAAATCGCGTTGTCTTCGTGCATCTGCGGCAGCCTTCTTACCCGCGGCCTCGTCGACAAGCTTCTTCTTGATCTTGCCCATGTGCTCGTCAGTCTTGACCATCTCTGCGAAGTAGTCCGCTGGTCGCGACATTGGGGTACGGCTGGCTTGTAGCATCGCCCTAGCCTTTTTCATAGCGTCCAACGATTGCTTGTAGAATGACAGTTCTCTGCCGAGGTCGTCGTCGATATCGGCAATCACTGTAGGCTCCTCGCTGGTTATCGACTGCGTGGCTGACCAAGGAAGACTTGTCGGTAAAGCGATCGACTTGTGTGCTCGCAATAGAGCTGCGTGGTTGTTGATGGTAAGGCGCTGATGTGGAATGACATCGCCCTTGTCTTCTGAAGCTAGCGACTCGATATCTGAAAGAGGGATGTCTTCGTCCTCCTCGTCATCTTCGTCTTCGTCTTCGTCCTCGTCGGCGTCTCCGTTAACAGTCTTTTTAGAGATCTTTTGTGGTTGCGCAACATTGATATCTTCATCAGAGTCCGTGTCGTCCTCGCTGTCGTCCAGTCTGGAAAGATCGTAACCGGCTTCCTCCTCATCAGAATCAGTCTCCCAGCCTTCTCCAGCTTCATCTTCACCGTCGTCCTCCCCCTCTGCCGGACTCAAACGCTTTCTCTTTGACGCATTACCATCCTGTCCCTCGAGCTCCTCTGCCGCATCCGCGACAGCATCCTGCAGTGTCTCGTCCTCTTCCTCGTTCTCAGCCCGTGATCGCTTTCTCTTTTCAGCCTGCTTCTGGATCTTCTTCTGGTGATCCGCGCGGCGGTCTACATCCTTGTGGCGATCGAGCGCATCCTTCAATTTCAGACCCTTTCCTTTCGGCATTTTTGCTAATGTGGTTTGTGAAGTCACGAGAGAACGCGGCTTGGTGGCAGAACAAGTTTTGATTATTTTATTGTCTGCTGCTCGGGCTTCACCGCCCGCTAGTTGAAGCCGAGCCGCAAGTGGAAGCTTTACGCGACGCCGTATCAACATCACCTCCGTCTCACGATCACGAGTACACATGCATGTACATCAACAATCTCATAAACGTCAAGGCGAAATACTAAGATTCAAGGATCGGATCTTTTTGCGCTTCCATTCAAATACGCCTTCTTCTTCTATCCTCACAACCCTCAGACATGTCGTCAGAAAAGAAAGTAGATCCTCTGGTGCGTGCTCTATTAATATCTGTAGCATTGAGGACTCGACCAACTAGTTTCAGGCATCTGACAGCTCTTCGGAGCTTACTGCAGTCGTTGATGATCTGCTGAATCAATTGACGACCAAATTCTCCGCAATATCTGCTGACATGATCTCTAAAAGTCGGATATGTCTGCACCTCATACCCTACAAGTTACTGACAACTACAGTGGACGAGATGTCCAAACGTCTCGATACTCTGGAAGCGACTATACAGGAAAACGCCCGTCAATCAGAGGCTGAAGAGCCCAAGCCACAACAGTAGAGCAAAACAAAAGTGGCTTTCCTAGTATCCGCTATCTGCCTACTAGTGCCAATCATCAAACTGGGTATCATCAAACATGCCTCATCAACCAAAATCAAACGCCAATCAGAGTCCTCCATATTCCTAGTACCGTCGATTGATTGGTGCAGGGTAGCCGCCCTGACTCACCCTACTCTGGATCTTGTCCATCAATCTGCTTACTGGCAACCCGGGAGCTGTCATACGCTTCAGCAACTGCATCCTCATATTCGCATCATCATCAGTAACATGCAACCGGTAGTGCTCTTTGATAAGCTGTTGCGACTCTGTGGTTTGCGCCGCATACACCTTATGTAGACAGCCGTCAAGAGGACACAGCCAAGTGTCTCCGGCCGCTGTTGCTTGCATATCCTGATCTCGCAGACGAAGCGGGATCTTGCCGTCAATCAAAGGCTCTGCTGGATTCCCGCTTTCATCTTCTTCCAATTCGCTAGCTTGGTCCAGCGACATATCTATTCCTTCATCGACGTCGTCAGCACCAGCGATGGCCTGACCATCGTGGTTGGCATCTGCCCGGTTTGAACGGGCTCTTGATGGAGGTGGAGGCATGGCGCCAGCTCTAGCTTTGCCCTTGCCTTGTGGTACTGCATCTGCAATGGCGAGCCGTCGTACCGGACTCAATGGTGGTCGTACCTCATCTGCGTCATCTTCCGCAGTAGCGAGTTTCGGAATGTATTTGCTTTGTCGAGGTCGGAGAACTGATTTGCCTTTGCCTGCTTGCTGACCAATATCCGAGTCGTCGATATTTTCTTCTAGGTCCGTGACGCCGTAAACCGACTTGTCTCTTGGCGTGAATGGACCTCCGACATCAGACGCCTGAGCTGATGTTTCTACGGTCGCCGACCTTGTCGATCTGGTCGCTCTCGCAAACGCACCACTGTTTCTACTACTGCTCTCACCTTGTGTTGCGTACTCGGTGCCCGGCCTCTTCCTTTTGGTGCCTGCCTGGCTAGAAGGTGTTGCAGACCTGTTGACCCTGCTGACTTTCTTTCCCAACCTTCTCCGGACATCATCCACATCGTCCCTGAACTTCAACTCAAAGTGTCTGTACAAGGGTACTTTCGACGCGATCAACCCTTCCTTGCCTTGTACCAGGCGATCAATCAGGAAACGGCGATGCTTGTAAAATGCTTCGGCGGCCGCCTGTGCCCCTCCTTGTAGCTGCTTTCTGAAAGCCCACAACCGAAACAGCGCTTCGGCTTCCATTGTCTTCGTTGTCGGATCCGAAAAGATATCCGCGACGAAATAGAGTATTGATACAGCCTCTTCCATCTCGAGATATGTCGACTTGAATCTCCGCGAAGGGCTTATGCTAAACCATCCCGCGTGACCCGCTGCCCAGATCTGCACGCCACCATCTTCGAACTGACCGTATGCGAAAGACCTCACTTCATGCAACGCGATCATCTCGCTTCGACCTCGTTCTGAAGCCGAGGTTTTCTGGGCGCGTAAATGTGACAGTGAAGCAGGGAGGGCGCTGAGCTTTCCGGTGACAACAAGCGGATTATTGGCGTCGGCGTGCAGGAGGTTCGCGTCTAGATCAGGCTCCAAAGGTGTAAAGATGGAAGCATTGTTGAGAGTGAAGATGGGCCAGTCGTCCGAGTTTTGTGTAGGGTCGCATGGTCGGAGCAGCTGGTCCTCGGGGGTGTATGGTGGGTATAAGACCATGATGATTGTTGAATGAATCGCATTCACTCCCGCGATCAGAGTGGAATCATTGGCAGGCCGAATTTATTGATGCTCAATTGGGCCAATGTCGCATTTGGTGAAGTGATAATCAGAGGTCGGAGTCATTTAAAAGTGATCGCTAAAGTGACGCGAAACTCCAGTCGCTCGCGTTCGCTCCGCATCCTCGAGGCCGTCGATCTTGCTTCATTGGGACGTGCATGTGGAAATCTTCTCCAACTCGACTTTCTTCCCCACATCCCATTGACCATTATTACTGTTTTATTCACCTTTTCATCTGTCACATTCTTTGTTGTAATCCACCTGATGAGCGCCATTGGCATTGCTTGGAAGTCCATCATGAGCGCCAAGACTCCCGTTCTCGAAGGCGTGTTTGGTACGCTTCATAGCTAGTTCGATCTCTCCAATTCTCCTCATTAACACAACTCAGCAATCAACAAGCCAGCCGCCATCTCTTCTGCCCAAGTCCTTCGCGACCTCCAAACACATTTCAACCCAAGCAAAACGTTCGCTCCGTGGATCGCACGGGAGGAAGGTGACCGAGCCCGCGAATCTCATAATCAACACCATAAGCGCAGTCGGCGATCACGACAGAAAGTACAAGTCAAGCTCGGGCATGGAGGAACATTAGACCCCGCGGCGACGGGTGTGCTCATCGTGGGCGTGGGTAAGGGGACCAAGAGCTTGAACAAATTCTTGGATTGCACAAAAAGCTACGAAGCAGTTGTGCTATTCGGCGCAGCTACTGACACGTACGATGCCGAGGGAAAAGTGGTGAAGAGGGCCGAGTACGACCACATCACAGAGCAAAAGGTCAGAGATGCACTGGCGCAATTTCGGGGGCCGATCAAGCAGATACCGCCAGTGTTCAGCGCGTTAAGGGTGCAGGGAAAGCGCATGTATGAGTATGCAAGAGAGGGAGGAGACATACCACAGCTTGAAGCCAGGGCGATGAAAGTTGATGAAATGGAGATGTTGGAGTGGTATGAGGGCGGGAAGCACGAACATCATTGGCCGACGAGAGAGGCGGAGACTGAGGAGAAAGATGTCGCGGAAAAGGTGTTACATTTGGACGAAAAGGTCGACACAGTAGACGCTTCCGAGTCGGGAAAAGTGAAGGAGGACGTCAACGAAAACTCGAAGCGGAAGAGGGAGGATGAGGACACAGCAAGCATCGGAGCAGAGCCGGAGCAAGCACCAGAAAAGAAGATCAAGACAGACGACACATCAGCATCAGAACAGATCGCTGCGCAACCGAACGACTCGGCACCCACAGATTCCTCCGAAAGGCCTCCATGTCCTGCTCCAGCGGCACGAATCCGCATGACGGTCTCCTCAGGCTTCTATGTAAGAAGTCTCTGCCACGATCTTGGTATCGCAGTCGGGTCGCTCGGACTCATGTCAACCCTGGTGCGGACACGGCAGGAAAGGTTCTTTCTGGGCAAGAATGTTTTGGAGTATGATGAGTTGGCAAAGGGCGAAGATGTCTGGGCTCCGCAAGTATTGGAGATGCTAGCTGAGTGGGACGACAATGTCAATGGGAGTAAGAAGGAGCAAGCAAAACCAAAGTCGGAGGATATAAAACAGCAGGCGCAAGGACGGAGGAAGAACTCGTCATCTGAGCCTGAGGGATGAAGACTTGCCCAGTCTTGCGCGTAGAAACGTCAAGATTGCAACGCCGACTAGGCCTCCCTCAACAACTGGTGAGCTGCACTGTTCAGACCAGACGTAATGATGATATGAAGCGTTTTATCCTAGAGAGCATGCGATCTATGCGAGTTGGTAAGAATAAAGTATGGCTCTGGGGACTTTGCAGAGAGCAGGCGGTTGTCGCATTGTAGATATGCGGGCTGTATCCATAAAGGCCTACATACCGCTAGTAAAGCACTCAATGTTGCATGGGTGAAGGCATTCACTACACGATCAAACAATATGAAGAAAGGGCAACGCCATCATGTCACTGGACCCTTCCCCAGGTTTGTTGGGCGATGGCAATCGTGTCCTGAACAGCCCCGCTTACCTAAGCTTCGAGATGCTCCACCCCTTGAACAATAAGTGACGTTCCTCTACACTTTTTGTTTGATCTCCAATCATTCGTGGATCTACAATACTTTCATCGACATGCTATTTAAGATCAACCACCTCCTAACCGGCGCTCTCGCCGTCTGCGGCGCGAACGCAGCCTCGGCCGTCCTCGACCTCCTGCCCTCCAACTTTGACGACATTGTTCTGAAGTCAGGCAAGCCCGCCCTCGTCGAGTTCTTCGCCCCTTGGTGTGGTCACTGCAAGACCCTAGCTCCCATCTACGATGAACTGGCGGGAACGCTCGAGTCCCAGAAGGACAAGTTGACCATCGCCAAGGTTGATGCAGACGAGCATAAGGAGCTCGGTCGCCGCTTCGGCGTCCAGGGATTCCCAACCCTCAAGTGGTTCGATGGAAAGAGCGCAGAGCCAGTCGATTACAACAGCGGCAGAGATCTCGAGAGCTTGCAGGCGTTCATTGCCGATAAGACCGGCATCAAGCCAAAGAAGGCCAAGGCGCCACAGAGCGACGTCGAGATGTTGACCGACACCAACTTCAAGCAGGCTGTCAACGGTGACAAGGATGTCCTCGTTGCTTTCACCGCTCCATGGTGTGGACGTACGTGATCTCTACCTTTTTCTGACATGCGCATACTGACAATACTGCAGACTGCAAATCCCTCGCTCCAACCTGGGAGGCACTCGCGAAGACATTCTCCGGTGAACCATCAGTCGTTATCGCCAAAGTCGACGCCGATGCGCCGACCGGTAAGCAGACCGCCTCGGAGCAGGGCGTCAAGTCCTTCCCAACCATCAAGTACTTCCCCAAGGGCTCGACTGAGGCCGAAGCCTACAGCGGCGCCCGCACCGAGCAAGCCTTCATTGACTTCTTGAACGACAAAGCCGGCACCCACCGCATGATCGGCGGTCTCCTCGACACCACAGCAGGCACCATCGCTGCTCTCGACGAGCTGGTCAAGAAGTACACTGGCAAGTCCGAGGGTATCTCTGCTGTAGCCGCCGAGGTCAAGGACGCCGCTCTCCAAGTCCAGGACAAGTACGCCGAGTACTACGTCAAGGTCTTCGACAAGCTCAGCGCCAACTCTGGATACGTCGAGAAGGAATCGAAGCGTCTTGCCGGTCTCCTCAAGAAGGGTGGCTTGGCCCCTGAGAAGTTGGACGACCTGGCCAAGAGGAGCAACATCCTCAACCGATTCAGAGAGGCCGTCGGCGCCGAGCCAAAGCAGGAGTTGTAGATTACTAGGATGTCCTTTGGGTAGACTAGGTCATTCGCATAAAATGCATCAGTGATGTCAGAAATGATATTCTGCTTTCCTTAGAACTCGGACCTTTTCTTTTCCCTGATGTTTTAGTAAACAACGAACACGAAGAGTAGGTGTACTCATGAGGTATATACATTTCATTGATAAGTACCTGCATCAAACCAAAAGGGTATCTATCTGTTCTGTTCTGTTCGCCGGACCCATCCTCAGCGCCATAGCTATGCTTATCCGTAAACCACATTCTCGAATCCATGTACACTACGTCCCAAAACTCCAACAATGCATTCGTCCACCTCACTCTCCGTCACGCGGCGCCATGACCATCCACCACCACTCGCCAGTCGTCCAGCCACCATCTTCCCCTCCCATCCGTTGCGCCAGCCCTGCCTTCTCCGCCCATTCGAGCATCATCTCAATCTCCCACGTCCAGATCTTGCCCTTGTGCGTCCTCGAGAGACCGTCACTTTTCATACCGGAGCGTGTAGCGAGAAGGGACAGAATCGACGCGAGCAGGTTGTCCCAATTCTCTCTGATCAGCTTGCCTGACAGCGTAGTCCAGAACGGCAGTCGCGGGCCCGGTTCGCCTTCGTACTGGCGCGTGAGCGGGATCTCGACGGATCTGAGCGGGTTGCCGTAGAGGTAGGTCTGTGTCGGCACGAGCTCGAGGGCGAACTGCAGACGCTCCTTGTCCATGTGCACCGTCTTGTAGTTCGAGTCCGTGAATCCCCATTTGCTGAGCTTCGGGAAGGGAGCGTCGAAGTCGTGGTTTAGTTCTGGTAGCACGGGCTCGATCACGGCTCGGTCCTCGGATGCGAGGTTCTGAATCGCCATGTTCGCGGCGTCGCTGGCCAGATAATCAATCGTGTATTTGCCGACGTTCTTGAACGCTGCGTCGATCTGTTCCTTGACGGTGGCGGCTTCGCGGAATCGAGCGATGGAGTACGTGCGGTTCAGAGAGCCCAGCAGGAACTCTGACGGGATGTTGATACGTGCTCCATTGTGGCCTAGTGCCGTTTCGCGACGGAAGAACTTTTCAACAGTGAGCTCTTCGATAACGCGGGGCTTGAGGCTCATGAAATCGTCAAAGTAAGTGGCTGTGGCAACGTCGTCAAGGCCTGCGTAATGAGTAAGAGCTTCTGACCTGACCCAGGACTTCAGGAACATCGTCAAGTCTAGCTTGGTGGTCTGCTTGACCGCCATCACGAAGCTCATATCTCTAACCATTTCCTCACGTCGAAGTTGCATTTGTGTGCCGGCGTAGAAATCCTCCATGTCGGGCTGATAGACCTCATCGGGGAATCTCAACTCAAAGTCTTCGTCAAAGTCATGTCTAGTCTCTGGTAGCTCGTCTGGAAGTCCAGCTTCGTCAGGCTCGAGATTAGCCTCCGTCCATCGCACCAGCTCCGTCCAGTCGACCTTTTCGGGATATGCGAGGTCAAGAGAAGGAAAGTCCTGCTGTCCGTATGCGCAAAGCACAAGTCTTCTGACTTGTTGTTGCAACCGCTCCATGGTAGGAGTATTTTTGAATTTAAGAGTGTCCCAGCGATTCCGACAGTACTTCGCATCGAACTTGTACTTGAACACCTGATGGACTAGACCCCAGTTGATAGCGCGATTGCTTTGTTCCAAACCTCCCGCCAGCGTCTTGACTACTGCAATGGCCAACACAAGACGCTTGTCTTCTTCTTTCGAAAAGTTGAAGACCTCCTTGTTGGTGAAAGATGGAGGAAGTACCTGCCGCTTTGGCTCGGGCTTGGGTTTCGGTGGCAGTGGTTGACGGGGCGGAGCTCGCGCCTGCTTTGGTTGCTTTGGTTGCTTTGGTTGCTGGAATGGTCCCTTTTGTACTTTATTGCGCACCTCATCGGGTAGATCTTGGGCTTCTCTGTACGCCTCTTCGTGAGTCATATTCCAAGGCACAATCATACCTTCCAAGTTGTTCAACATCGAATGTGAGGACGTTGGCGCATACACTGATGCGCTAGTCAGATTGTGGACATGTGGCCCGTAGTTCCAGGCTGCGTGTGTAGGCATGAGACTGTGTGCATACGGCTGACTGTCCCATACCGAGCGATTGGCTGCGGTAGAGCTGATAGTCACGTTCTGAGCTGTAGTCTGCATGGGTCCGAGCGTCATCACACCGTAAGAGCCATGTCCAGGCCTCATTTGGCTAGCGACCGCCGCCATGTCATGATCAACCAAGAATGAGGACTCCCCTCGTCCCTGCAGACCTGAGATTGACCTTGTTGCAGGATCTGTATGGGCAGTCCCGTTGAACCAGTGCTCGATAGGAGCATTGGTATAGTCAACATCCACGCGGGACCAGTCAAGAAGAAGATGTGCGATATGTTTTGGTCGCTTTGGGCCAACATGATTGATGAAATCATATGGCCGAGAGTGCGCATGGCCATAGTAATGGTTCAAACGAGTTTCTTGCAGCTCCCATTGCTGAACAAGTTGTACTTCGCGTTCGAACCCATTCGAGGCAGTATCAGTGTATTGAGGGTTCAAGTCTTTCGGAAGGTGCACGCGACCAAGAATCTCTTGAAGTGATCGAGGTAGAGCAATGGAGATGGATGCGTCCGTACTGAAAGTACCGCTAGTACCACAGTAAGTCTGTGTCGGAGTCGTGAGAGTGAGTTCAACGTCACTGACAGAAGACCAACCACCACGCGAGTTCCCGGACTTCTGAATCGACCGGACGCGAGACGCTTGCTTCTGCCGAATGGATTGGAGTGAACCAAGCGGTGTGCCGACGGGTTTCTTAGATTTCTGCAGAAGGGTGACTTTGGCCAGTCTTGCACGACCCTTCGGTCCTCCATCAACATGGGCCTGATTTGGATCACGCGCAGACGACTTCGGTCCGAGACTGGATTCAACTTCGAGATCTGCGTCCAGCTCGACGGGTTCACCTCGCACTTTGCGCATCAGTCGATCTGCCTGTTTTGCATCCTGTTCCGCCTTCTTCTGCCGGCGAGCGATAGATTGTTGCAAGACCTGGTCAGTTATGCCTAGACTGACTGGCTCAGGTGCCCGAACGGTCTGCGTGATATCCTCTGGAAATCGGTCATGATAGTTCGCAAGTAAAGCTCGTCTTTGCTTGAATTCTTCTGCTCTTTTGTTATGTTCTCGCAGGATATTTGCTGGGTGGTTAGCGATTTGTGTGCGCATGTCCGGATGAAGAGGTGCTTGCTCTGGAACGTAGGGAGCAGGATGTGCGGCCTCGATGTTCTTCTCCAATTTCAACACAGCCGGATCGTTCATGTGGATACCAGGCTCCATGATGATGCGCTTCTTCACAGCAAGGCCTTGCTTCGACATGAAAGCAAATGTTTTGCTAATGAGCTTACCGCTAGCCAGAAGGTTTCTGACTATCCTGTCAATCGTTTGACGATCTGGCTGTTGACCGAACAGACGCAACCAGACAGTGACAAAAGGGAAGAACATTTCTCTGTCACCCGGAAAAACGCCGCCACATTGTCGAACAATGTCCAGAACGATCTTGCTACGCTGGTGTTTGATAATGCCGCCGTTTGTGTGGACACCATCTCTTTTCACATATGATGGAGGTTTCCTATCGGGCTGTGGCTGCCTGACCATATTTTGTTGACTTGCACGTGCCTTTGGTGTGCGCTTTTCTCTTTCGAGACGAGCATCAAGAGCGCTTTGGACAGTCGCAGTTGCACCTTGCATGTCTACATCTCCCTGTGCTTCTTGATTCAAGGCTCCCTGGCTTTCAAGCGATTGGTCCTGCGCCGATTTTTCGAGCTTTCGAGAATGGGTGTCGAGATCTATCTGGTCGTCTGGTTCCGGAGCCCCGTGTCTGACACCGTATTCTGGTGCTGTGATGCCAGTGTCCATCCCAGATGAGAGAGGGTTATCGAGATGGGCGACACCGAGTATGGGTTCCGCTTCTTGATCCAATGTCTTCGTGGCACTGCTAGGTCTATGGACTCGTGCTTGTTGCAACGTCTCCAAAGCTGTGGAACCTTGCGGATTATCGAACATCTGTGCAATGAGTGCAATATCGCTCTCATCGTGTGACTGAGTAGCTCCGTGAAGATCCATCGACTGACCAGCATCAGCGGGCTTTTGTGCTGCGCGACTGGGTGACACCTGCATTACAGTGTCTTCCGGTCCGTCGTATCGTGTAAACCGATCTTCGACCTGATTGGAAACTTCTGTATCAAGCTCTACAGACCTTGCGCCGCTTGGTCGCCGTTCGCTTCTGACGTTGTCATGACGCTTATTGGTCGACTTTTCCGGAATAAACCATTCCAAGCTCGATAGCTTTGGAGTCTTGAAGACAGCAATCAGTGAGGTACGAGGTCGTCCACGCGAGAAATAGTTCATGAGCTTCATGAGACCAGAGCCCGGAGGGTTGATGTAGACTCCCGGTGTTGACATGGATTCGATCTCTGCTTGCACGGCATCCACTCGGTCTTCTGGAAGCTCTTCGGGGTCCTCAGGCTCTTCGCTATCACTGTTTCGCTTTCGCTTTTTCTTCTCTTTCGCGGAGGCGTCCGCATCCACAGATTGCGAGTCTCCGCCGTCAGTCGTAGAGCCACCGGCCGCCGCGATGATTTGCTTACTCAATGCCATCTCTGCTTCTGCTGCTGCTTTTGCTTCTGCTGCAAGCCTGGCTTCCTCCGCGTCTGCTATTGCTTTCGCTTCTGCGGCCGCCTTCTCTGCTTCTACTTCTGCCTCTGACACTACTTTCGCTTCCACTGCCAACTTCGCCTCGGCAGTCTCAGCTTTGGTCGGTCGGCCTCGCTTTCTCTTCTTGGGAGGCTCGTCATCCGGTGTCGAATTGGCCAAAGATGCAGCCAGAGCCGCAGCGGTCTCGCGTTCGTGCTTGATCTGCTGGCGAATAGCGAATTCCGCACGTCGACGAATTCTGGTTTTCCACTCTGTCAACTCTTTTTCTTGTCGCTTTTCAGAGATATTACGAGGATGTGACGGAGTGTCTGCTTCGGGCGTGAAGTCTCGAGGCGTAGCGGGTAATGGCGTTGCTCCGGAAAGTGGTACCTCCTGGGAAAGCTTTGAAGGTGTCTGTTTCGCAGAGGAGCTACCATCGTCGGGTTGGAGGATCGAGTTCTTTCGTACTTTCTTCGGCCGGCTTAGAGGTTCCTTGACAGAGGGCGATCTTGCGTTGCCTTGCTTCGGCTTCACAAGCTTCTTCCATTTCCCCTTAGGCTGCTTCTTCGCAGAGCTCGAATTGGAGTGCTTTGGTCCATATGTAAGTGGCTCTGACATTGCGCATTCAGTGACTGATGCTGTGCCGGTCTCATCGACGAGCTGCTCATCAGGTATGCGTGGGAAGCCCCATTCATCCAGACCAGAGGGCTGATTCGCTGCCGCTGATTTCTCCTCACTGTCAAGCACGTACTCCCAGGACGCTTTGCCGGCGTCCACAGCCCGTTGGAAATTGTCAAAGGTCCTGAATAGGAAGTGGAAACTGGTACCTTGAATACTTGTATCCCGAATAATTGCCAAATGCCGAAGATGTGGGGGCTGAGACGTGTGCCATACATCTGTCATCTTTGATATTGCTTCGTCGAACGGCCTTTTGAACACCCTGCTCAAGCCGAGGTCCCCAAGATCCATGGAGCTGATGCCTTGCGGACCACGAGATTCGATGATGTCGAAGAAGCGGTTCGTGTAATGTGTACCAGCGAACCACTGTGAAGGAAGATTAGTGCGGCCAGAGTTGACATTCTTGTTGCCAACATCAAGCGTTATGGGATCCACCATTTCAGCGTCTGAGTCGCCGTCTTCTGCGTCAACCAAGGTGAGATCCTCGCCGTTGTGGTTCCATGACACCTGATCGTGAGGGGCATTTATCATGGGAGTGTAGTCGGTCGACGGCGGTGCACCCTTTTCGAAAGCCTGTCGGTCGCTGTCGAGAGGATCACGCAGCAACATAACGCAGCGCAGCCATAAATCCTCGTTCTTCTTAATTTTCTTCTTCTTCATCTTCTTCGGGCTTGTTTCGTCGGGCTCGAGACCTTCCGCGTCTTTTTGTCTTGCCTTTAATTTTCGCAATAATCCACTCGCTACCAGTCTACGGACGCATCGATGCAAGGACCGTGTTTGAAGGGTGTTGCTCTGCACACCCATGCGGACACGCAGCTCATCAAAGGTCATCAGACCCTTGTTCTCCTTGAGCAGGCTCACTAGCTGATCGAACCATTGGTCGTATCGAATCATCTTGACAGAAGTCCCATCCCCTGCGTTAGTGGACATTCCAAAATGAGCGGTTTTCTTTTCATCGGATTTGACAAGTTTCTTGAGACGCAGCAAACTCGTCTTGATACCACCTCCGAGACATGACTCTTTGACGAGATAGCCTTTCGAATGTAGAGTGTCTGTTCGCCTTGGGACGGATCGCTTGTCTTGACCCGAAAGGCGGACCAAGTCGGGTTGCAGAATTCCGGCAGGTCCATGAGCTGCGACGATAGAGAGGCACACAAATTCGGATCTGGGCAGACGCTTCCAGTCGACGCCATGGTCCGTCAAAGCATACCATATTCTTTCTTCAGTGGTGCAAAGGCGAGAACCCGCGTGCGCCGCTAAGAAGCCAGCTTGATCTGATGGAACAGGTGCAGCATCTTTCGCTTCAGACGAGTCTCCTTCCGGAATCGCGTCGTTTACTTCGCTATCGGCTGAGTCGATGTCTTTGACTGACACATCTGCGTGACTCGTTGTCCATGACCAGATGGTCTCCAGATACTGTAAATTAATCTCGACTGCCTGGGAAGGAGGTTGTGCAGACAAGAACACGTCGTCATCGTCGTCTTCGATGTTCTCCAATTGTTGGCCGGTTTTGGTCGCATGAATATCGTGGACAGCCCGAATAAAATCAACTGCTTTCAACCCTGCACCGAATTTCAGATTAGCTTGACGTTCATCCAGCCTGGTATGGGCACTCCTCCAGTGGTAATAAATAATGATTGCGGAACATGTAAAACCGCAATAATGTACCAAGATTGTGTGAGCATCTGACTTACCTTCGATACCCGCAAGAGCAATCTTGAGCAGAAGCTGGTCCACCAAGCCGTCCGAGTTCGCTACCATCTCGTCACATCGCTAATGGATGATTCTTAAGCCAAAGAGAGGTCGTCCAGAGGCGCGGGTGGGGTTCGAACTGAGGTTCAGATAGACGGAAATTCTGAATGATTAGGCGTCACTTTGGTGGGACATCGTGACTCGGAAAGCACGAGCACAATCATGACGCAATATTTACCTCGTTCTCAAATATACAGCGGCATTATCGAATGGACGCTGTTCAAGCTGAAACTCTTGCATCAGCTCAGCACAGCCGAGAACACCAGGCACTGGAAAGAAAACAATACATTTGTCTCGTTATAGTGCTTGAGCGGATGACGCTTCAGCTCAGCGCTCTGCAGCTAAACGCTCTCTAGCTAGGCGCCTTTCGCGAAACAAAACGCGACGATGCTCTATTACCAATTGCTTTGAATGACAACGCCTTACCTATAGATCGAGGATCCCAGCGAGGGCGACACAGGCAAAGCCTGACAGGAGCATGTACCCGAGGATCTTTTTCAAGTCGAACGGGAAATGGTTTGATGCCTCAGACGTTGCAGCCGTCGCTCCTGGATAGACCGTCTGGTTGACTTCTCCGCCTGCTTGCTGGTCGAAGAACAGCGTGTTGCCGGTAATGTTGCCGGATGGACCAGTAGGATCGATGCTCGTTTTCTGATCTGGTAGTTCGCACGTCCTGCCCTCCCACGTGTTGGCACATGCGCCGCTCCACTGTGTCGTCCGCGTTGTGTTCGTGGTATTGAAGTACGCCTTTACGTAGCTGACCGTCATTACAGCATCTTCGGCAGGGGGACCACCGCTCCAGTTTGGGTCTCCGTTAGACCAGTGATTCATAATCAACCGGCCCGGTCCATCTGGCACGAACGAGTTCCCAGTCCATACCATACTGCCGTCGACGTAAAAGTCAATCCTTTCCGGCAACCAGTCGAAGCGGTATTCGTGGTATCCCTCCGCGGCCAAGAAAGGCATGCCAACGACGTCGAAGCCTGGTGTACCCGCAGCATTGAATCCTTGACTGACGCTCTGGGGGCTCTGCACAACCATGTTCATCGGGCTCGAATTGTTCCCGCTTCCGGCTGCCGGGGCAAGACGTGACAGGTATTCATAGTCGATCTCGGAGCTGTCATTGCGGTAGAAGAAAAATGCGCCACAAGTGCCGTTCACGGAGCTGAACTTCGCTCCAACTCGAAAGCTGCCGTAAAGCATGTCGTCTCTCGTGCTTGCAACCTCTGCTGAAGAGACCATTTGTGAAGTGCCAGACAACGGTACCAGTGCTTGTCGTACCCAGAGTTGCAGACCAGGATCTGAACCTTGTTCCAGACCGCCCCAAGTAGTCTTATTCGGAAAAGGATTGGTGAGGAGATTGGAGAGCATGGCGGCCTTGCCGTATGGACCGCGCGCATCGGAAGGCGTGATATTGTAAGCTTGAGGGGTCCATCCGGTCGCCTTGTTCGGGTTCTCGGAGACAGCTGATTGATTAGCCAGATTGTACAGGTGTAGAAAGTCGGTCTCGAAAGCTTCGGTGAACAGAGAATAAGCCGGCGATGAGGTCGAGTTGACGGTGTAGCCACATTCACACGCGCATGCGGCCAACGCCGCGAGCAGAGAGATGATCAGAACAATAGTGATCATGTTGGCGATGAATCGTTATGTGAATGCAATGTTGGCGATGAATCGTTGTGTGAACGTGAGTCTCAAATCAACTTGGGCGGCATTTTTGTATGAGCTGGTTGTCACGAGCTGAGCTCGCTCGCTCTTTCCCATAAGAAGTGAAGCGAAGCGCCTTCCGTGTTTATAGTGAGTGGTGTGGGCCGGGTGATGAGAGACGGGACCCGCAGGAAGCTGCAGGTTCCTTGCAGGGATCTGGACTCCGCCTATCTTGTCCACATATTTTTTCGAGGATAGTCGTTATTTGCCAAGTACAAGGAATTCCAGAGGCTAGCATTCACGCGCAGTGAATTGTGATAGAATACTACGTGGACTTCATCCAGATTTGATCTATTCATATGGTTCACTACTACATGATCGATGAATCAGTATGCTAAAAAAAAACACTTCTTCAAGTACCAAAGGAGTATTTCGAGGTCTCAGTCCTTTACAAGAAGCCAGACTCTGACAGTAAACGAGCAATCTTCTCGTCCTCTCGTTCTCTCGGCTCGACCTGCAAACTGCGCTCGTACATCTCGTGAACGTCGCCTGCAGTCTGCATATTCTTCAAGATATAGTCCTGTAATTCAGGTACAGGTTGGAGTTGATACGGCACGTTCTGGTATTGCTGAATGTCGCTGATGACTTCTGCCGTCTTTGCTCTCTTGGCAAAGTTGATGAGATCCGTCTTCTTGATGATCGACGGAATACCGTCCTCGATGAATGTCAAGTCGGTGAGGTAAACACCAAAGAAGGGAATGCATGGTGGATTTGCCCTATGGAGCGACTCTCTGTACTCCAGAAAGTTTTTTGTGCTTCCCATCAGTTTGCGCATACTTTCCAATGTGGCTATCGTCCTTTGGTTGACTTGCGACCATGTCCTGCTAAGTCTGTGAATAGGAGCGGTACCAAGTGCCGAGATGATGGAAGTGAGTGTGGAGAAGTTGTTGAGCGCTCTGCACTTGTCGGCGATGGACACAAACTGCTTGATAACAACTTGTCGTCTCTTGACATCGGCTTGGGTCAGGATCATTTGCGCGACCCAATTAGTCAACTGGTTGGAGTGAAGAATAAGAGCCTTGACATTGGACGCCGGATCGGCTTCACCTTCCGCAAGCTTCTTCTGCCATGTCTTGTTCAGACACTCTGTGGGCTTGATCTTGCAGTACAGCCTTGACTCGATAATGGTGAGCTGGCGAGCGAACTCGAGGGGATCGATGTCAAGGAACTTGAGCTTTTTTATGTTCTTCGGAATCAGCGGTGCGGGTGTAGAGCCTGATGTGGTGAGTACCAGTCGCTTGTTCGATGCATCTTGGCCACGCATGCGCTGTTCGATCGCAGTCATCAGAGGCCCTGCACCTGGTGTACTTGTCGAAGTCACAGTCTCTTTGGCGAAAGTGTACACTCGGTGCATAAGCGCCTGTGCCGCTTCCTCTGTGCCTTCCATCCAGTAGTTGTCAAACCAACTCTTAAGGATGTTGACAACACGGAATCGAATTGGTTTCTGTTTCTTATCGGTCCACCTTTGTATATCTGCAGCGGACATACCCGCTGGAGGCTGTATACACCATCTCTTGACGAGCATTTCAAAAAGTTCCGTCGCCGTGGTGAAGGACTGGTAAGTAAGGAGAAAGGTATTGTTGAAAGGCGAGTCGAGACGGTCGTGTCTTGTCAATTGCTCGACGAGACCGACAAGAGTACCACCACGTAACTGTGGAGGAGTAGTCTTTGAGTCGTAGGCGATTTCACCTTCGTGATCAAGACCGAGGAAGCTCGGTTCCTCTTCTGTTTCACGTGGCTGGGCCAAAGGTACTGGAACTTCGCCAAAGAATCGTTGCACCTTTGAGTTTGGTCCGCTGTTGGTTTGTATGCCGACGCCCAGAGCATCAACAGAACTGAACGATCTCGGCGTTCCAATGTCGGCCATCTTGGTCCTTTGTGGTGGAAGGCTGGCAGCCTCCGCGCGCGAGTCCTCTCTCGACAGGCTCGCATCAACAGGCATGATTTCAGCGAGAAGTTGCACAGAGAATTGAAGCTGAGTCGTAGAACGCTCCAATTCTCTGGAGGACATCCTCACATGATTCAGTCTATCCTCGAGAGAGTTGTCACGCTTCCCTGACCATTCATCCGCCAATGGTGCAGTGACGGCTTGGCAGGCCATAACAAGGTCCAGAGTCGAATCGTAGAAGCGTTGTTTCTGCATGCTAAAGTCGTCGAGCTGAGGGTTCTGCAGATCCGAGCCAAAGGGTGAGAGGTTGATACTTTCTACAGCAGACATATATGGCCTACAGCTTTCGATAATACGATCAGCTTCTCCGCAGACATTGTCTCCTACAACCCGGTGCTTCTTTGCCGTGATCAATTTGTCGCGGAGTACCAGAAAATCGTCCAGTCGTCTAAGATTCGAATTGATCGTCTTCTTCATCTCTTCCATGCGCTCGAGAACTGATGCGTTGAGACGAAGGCTTAGTTCCACGTGCCCTTCCGAGTCGTCTTTGAGCATGTTTGGAAGCGATGCAGTCAGATCCTGCACCTTGAGTCCGTTGTTCTGCCATGAACCGCCAGATCGACTGCCAGAAATGAAGCCTGGCGTTAGTCTCGGAATCTCTTCACCGCGTTGCTGTCTCGCGATCTCGACAAAACCATAAACGCCATGTAGCAGGCCTTCAGCTTCTTGCAAGCATTTGGTGAAAGACTCAGGAGTGGTGAAGTCGGCAGCAGCGAAGTGTGATGAGAGAACAAGTTTAGAGAAGCTGGACATCATCTCCCTGAAATGCGGGTAGAGCGCCTTATTCGTTGATATGATGGATGGATTGCCAGAGTGATTGTCGGTTGTACCAGAGCCGGCAGCGAGCAATAACCTCAGGTGGTCGGAAATGTCCTCTGCCCGCCTTACAAACTCTGCTCTTTCATTGTTGTTTATTGCCTCCTTGTATCTTTGCACAGAACGTCGCATGTCCTCGACCAGTGTATTCCACGTCAATTGTACAGCTTGAGTGTCGTCAAAGTAACCGCGTCCTACAAGACCACCAGGCGAGATACCGACGGGGTTGTTAGCGAAGGAAGTAGCCGTTGTTCCGTTGGCCGGATTCGCATGATTCGCGACCGAGAAGCTAGGCTGGATGGCATCGGTAGCTCCTCGTAATCTTGACATTGGCGATTGGCTTAACGACTCCATTGAGGTGGCCGAAGACATGCCAAGTGATCCGCGCTTTCGTGGCTAGAACAATGTGAGTATGTAGCAGAGTGTATCGGAGCAAAGCAATGTACTACTTACCAGAGAATGGTTTGAGGCCGACATATAGTTGTTCTCGGCTTCCGAGGCAGATTCGTAGTCGGTCTCTTCGTTTTGAAGCCCACTCACAAGGAGCTCAGCAGGTGGTCTGGTGTGATCTGGAATATATACGTTTGTCCTGTCGCGTGGGCCAGTCTCGTCGGCAGAAGAGGGTGTCTCGAGCGGTAGCTCCATGGTACTAACGCCGGTCATCGTGTTGAAGTAGAAGAGTCTACCATCCGCGGTCGCTTGAGGGATCCAGAACGCGGCCTCTTCGCCGTTCTGCTGTGGTATGTGGCCTGTCGACATTCCCATGCCGGCGAATTCATCCTCCGACTCCTCCTCTTCGGTACCATGTCCTCCGATATCTGCTGTGTCTTCGCCGGGGCCGGGCACGACGGCGCAATAATTGCTCGGAAACCAGCCTCTGACACCGTGTATAACTCCATCCCACCAGCCGCTTTCTAGTTGTGTAATGACCTGTATGATATCGCCGGCGCGGAAGCTAAGACTCGTCCTGTCGTCGGCATCGTAATCGTAAAGAGCTCGTACATACATTGCTCCTGGAGCGATTGTTGTTCCTGTGAGATTGCTACTGCTCATGATCGTAATCAAATAGAGATTCCCCACGGCAGTTCGCGCCGCGGCGGAAGTGCGATCGACAACAGTATTCCTAGTAGACTTGTTTCAAGTGATGATGTGAGGAAAGTGGAGGACGAGGCGGAGGACGGCTCGTGCAAGGCCTCGAAAGTGTGTCTTGTTCGTTGATCACCGGTTAGTGTTATGATGAAGAAGAGCGACGAGGTATCGATAACAAAGGCAGACCGTGGAGAGAGGGCAGATCTGTTCCTCTCTTGTGCAGTCACAGGTCTCAGGAATGCGCGCAAGGGTTCTCGACCACCTCGGGACGGCTTCCGAAAAGGCTGCCGGTGCTAATTCGACGGAAACGTGACGCGCTCGTGATGGTTTCAACGAGAGGAGGTGTCGAGAGTCGAGTGTGATTCGAGCTGTGATGGCATGGAGCAGCGACAGACGTGAGATGGTGCACTGAGGCCCGAGGAGGAAGGATATTCAGTCGGTCGCCCACTGCAGGGTGAAAGGCTAATGTAGCGATAGGGCAGAATGGGCTGCGCTGCGCGGTTCCAGACAAGGAAGGACCACAAAGAAAGTCAAATGTGGGGGATGCTCCAGGTCTGATTTGGCTTGGAAGGATGCTGTGTTTCTCGTCCACGGATATTCTGTCTTGTCCTCCCTCTCTCCGTTGCATTAGATGGGAACAATTGAAGATGGGAGCTCCAGCTGGTCAGCGTGTTGTGACTGCAGGCTCTGGCCACTACATGCAACGGTTACTGCGACGGCGAGGACGTGAGATCAACGGCAGCAGGTTATTGCAACGGTTTGCTACTCTCGATCAGGTCACACGAGCTACGAGTTGTGTTTAATATCCATACGCAGACGCAATCAACGAGTTTAGAGACATAGTCTGTGATTGAAAGGTGTTCTGGTCGTCGCGAACTACTCGTACTTGATTCGTTCCGGCTATTCTACCATGGTTGCGCATTAATATGCATATATCCGTTCTTACAAACTGTACTTATCCATGCATCGGCGACCCCGTTGATCACTCCCACGACGCGCGCAGACAGGATTAGTCTGCATTACGATTCAGGAGTCGTCGCTGGGTACCTTCCGGACAGTATTTGGGCCCAGATCTCACATCTTATTACGGTGGCACGGCTGCATGGCAGCACTCAGCATTCGATTTCGTTCTCACGGATTCAGGGCTCCCATGTGTTGCTAGGCTCTCACGTGACTTAGACGAGAATGTGACCGTATATGAGTAACCGACGGGCATGGTCAACTGGCTGATTTGCTGAACTTCAATGACTGCTGATAAGATTAGTGAATTGAATTCGCAGCTACAGGTTAACTTCGTCCTGCCACCTTCGGAACGTGGCTTAGTGGGGCAGGCTCGTCTTCACGTCGATTAGGTATAGATGAAGCTCATATTCGACGCTCGATGCATCATGGAGCCGACGTCGATAGTGTCTGATGTAACCAGTGCTTCCACTCGGATATTCTGCATCACAGTGCCTTTATTAGTCGTCCTTCCAGCTGCCGCGGAGTGTACAACTAGTGCTTCTTCTGAATGTTGCGACGTCGCGGCGACGGACTGCCTGTGACGGCAAGTCTGCTCGCTTGTATCTTCTGCATGCTTCTTCCCTTCGCCCACTCCGGTCTTACAGTGGTAGGCTCGTCGTTGCTTTGAGACTACTGGTCCCTCTTCCCGACAGGGGAGTACATCGTCATATCGTGTTCGTAATAAGTATGTAGATCAAGCCCAAGCGGGGCGTAATTGCTAGACGACCACGAGATTGGTCATCTCGCACAGAGCTTCCATGATGCAAACTTACCAGGGCATGTGTCAGATCTTCAATCATCATACTTGGTCCGGCAGTGATCAATCTTGCTGGGTAGGTGGCTTGAAAGATGGCGACCGGGGGGAAGACTTAGGAACTTAAGCGGCATGTTGGAATGTTCCTGAAACCAACCAAGCCTTCTAGCGCGAAGAGAGCACGTGTCGAGATAAGGGAGTGAGCCGAAATAGATCAATGAAGGTATGAACAAAGGCAGAGAGTGTTCCTTACCGATTCTACGAGACGTGACTTGGTGAACTCATCCCAGCGTCTTAGACCTTTGGGTCGAAACAAGTGGATGATAAGACCTCACTCGACGTACGCCTCGCCTTGACAGGACAGGATGAACAGATAATACTGTTGATGCATCATCGTCAACATACTCGAGTAAATTCCAAGACGGCTTGACAAACATAGATTTTACACTTCCGACTAACGGTTCCGGGTGCCCACTTCCAGCTCGATGATCGAGTGGGGCCGGAAAACCGAGGGGTTTGTCCCGGTCGGCATGTGGGATGGTGTACCAGAAAATACTGCGAACTCCAGCATGTGAATATAAATTGCCGGCCTGGTTAGAGGATCAGAATAGAGAGAAGATACTGACTCGGAGAACGACAGTATGACTTGTCGATTTGCAGCTGGTCATATTTCCAGCGCGAAATGTAATGACACGCCGCGCTCGTTTCAGGGGCAGCCAAAAAAGCATCGGAGCATTCTTGAGGCGGGATGCAGCATGATGGGAAAACCAGGCACGCGGGTGAGCAGCTGTCGCATCAACGACGGTGTCAGAGAAAAAGGTTTCGAGTCCAGTGACGGGGAACAGGTTCCGTGATTAGCCAGCAGTAGTGTGCTTTAGCGAGCAATCTGTGATGCATGCTGCTAGGAACAAGTCATGATCTGATCTGTCGCGGTATTTCGCACACGACGAGTCGTGTCGATCGGGAGAAGACGAGTATGATGGCATGATGCGACATAAGTACTGCTGCCAACTTGACATGTGCGCCAGAAACGAGCTGCGAGCACGTTGTTCGTTGGAGCAAGGCGCGATCATGGTGCGGCGTGGTGAAGAAAAGAAGCAAATGTGGGTGGCTGGGAAAGTGTCGGCCCTTGATTCGTGACAACTCGAGGTACACATCAGCAAACGAACGATGACTCGGCGCGAAGCAGCAGCTGACGCCCGCTATCTCATTCTTGTTGTTTGTCACGCCATGAATAGTGTTGCTGTCGCACAGGCTGCATGCGCTGTCCGCTGAACTAAGCAGCTCAACCGCGCATCGCAAACGACGGTCGCAAACAAGGCCAAGATGAAGCTGAAAGGTCAGCAGGGTTGCCTCTTCACTGACCAGTCGGAAGGTAGTCGTCAGGACCGTAAACCGTCTCAGAAATGCAAAGGAGTTAGAGGACCATTTACACCCCACTTCACAAGCATTGAGCGTGGTGAATCGGGCGCTGATCCGACATGACTTTGTCCTCTTCGCGTCGTCGGAGAATTGCTAGCACGTTATCGATAGACCAACCCATGCAGATGAATGGGATTAATGATGACAGCGATATACCTTGTTGTTGTTGTCCGTGGCCCAGGGCGCGTCGACTGGACCCGATTCGTGCTGATTTGGTCATGGATGGAAAAAGAATGCCGCCAATAATGCCAGATAGCCCCTCCTTGCCCGCGTGCGATTCGGCCTTGATATCAGCCACCGTGTGACACTCAAGCCTCATTTTCGCGCCGTATCCGTCCCGGTGCGCTGGCGTCTCGTGTATCAAAGTCCGTGCCAATTCGATCAGTCTGCGATACAGTAGTGGTAGCAGCAAGCGATCATGATCCTGGTTCACCGTCTCAAGCCCAAGCCCACCATGGTAGTGACCTGACCATACAGGGAAGGGAGTCTCTGTCGTTGAGTATACGAACGTATCACCGCGACAGGATTGCTTGATGACGGTGTGAGCTTCTACTGGCGGTCGACGTGTCTTATCGCAGTACGTACCGCGAGCTGTACGGACAAACGCGTGACAGAGCGCACAATACGGCGTACAAACGAGCGAACAAATTAATCTTGCGAGTTGGGCTACGAGTAATTCGACTTGTCAGACTTGTCTTTGGCTTTACACTTGCGGATCGTGCCTGCCCCCGTCCGTCCCGTGCAACGCTTCGGCCATCCGTCGCCGTCACCGTCTGGCTCGGTGTCGCCTTCCTTTCTCTTTCTCTTGCTCTTCGGGCGGGATCGTGGACGGAGGAAGGTGCCCCTCTCTTGCGCTTAAACCATTTTTCAGGCTACTGCACCGTGCCTACCGTACTTGTGGCAGTTTGTGCCCTACCCACTTCACTTTCATCACTAGTCCTTCCATCCACCTGCTCCTCCTCCTCCTCTTCCTCTTTTACATACGCTCCATCAACTACGCTGCATCACTCTACACTCGATCTATTGACCCAAGTAGTCCATTTGTTTCCTCCGCGCCCTCTTGCGCTCTATCCTCAATATATCCGGGGTTCTGCTCAGTAGACAGACCCCGTCATCACCCGCGCCGTCAAATGAGCATATATCCTTCGCTCATGAACAATCCCCAGCACAATCTCCAAGCCGTCGAGAATTAACCATACGCGCGCCGGTCGGTCTTCGCATCAGTGACCATTCGTTCCCCATCGAGTGTACGCTTCAACAGCCATTCTGATTGCGATGCCCGCCGCAGCAGCCGCCGCCATGCCTGCTAGTTCGACATCGTCTTCTCCCATCGCCAGTCGCAAGACTTCCAGCGCCGTTCCAGAGAAGAAATATAAATGCCAGTTCTGTAACAGGGCTTTCAGCAGAAGCGAGCACAGAAGTAGACACGAAAGATCTCGTCAGTATCATCTTTTCTAATCCGGAATACCCCTCCTCTGCGTCCAAGAATTACCGCCTCGGTCCTGATCACCTTTACTGACTTTATTTCCCACAGATACCAAAGAGCGACCTTTCAAATGCTCCAAGTGCCGTAGCACCTTCGTCAGACGCGATCTACTGCTCCGCCATGATCGAACCGTACACGCCAAAGACGGAGGCGCTCCTCTCCAGACAGAGTCCAAGAAACGAACAGCCCACAAGAGCTCTCCTGTCGCAGATTCTTCGAAGATGCCACTGGGCATGGAACAAGTCGCGTTGGATGACATGGACACCACAAACGACGGCATGTTTGGAGTCGAAGAGGCTGCCATGTTGATGACCAACTTTCAACAAAAGGCCGCCATGAGCCACAGCGCCCTCTCTGAGCCTATCATGGCAGACGAAACTCCACAAATGATGCAGAACAGTTCCTCGTTCGGTCCTGGTTCAATGACTCTGCCACAAATGCAATGGGATTCTCCACTTCCCAACCCAGAGTCTCAGCCAAAGTCGTCTTCCATCTCTTCTGCCGCCTCCGGTCAACAAGATCCTTATCAGTATGGTCCAGAACTGCCCCCCATTCTGTCTTCCGCCCCGCTCGGTGGTGAACCACCTCTGCCATCGATTGCGCCTTCATCGCTCATGGCTAATCTCGGAACGCCTGGTGCTTTGTCGCCGTTTCCTTCCATGATGGGACCTGTGTCGCCAGTAGACTACCGTCGTTCTCCTGGACCAGCCCAAGTCTGCAAACTCGCCAAAGCACCGCAGATCCAGACCGAGGAGCAGCTCATGCGCATCATGGACAACATCAAGCGATACGACAGCGAGGGCTGCTTGCTGGAGTCTTTCCGTCTACCAGAAGTCACGGTTCTGAACAGGTATCTGTCTACCTATTTCAACCTCTTCCACCGCCATATGCCGTTCCTGCACACTGCCTCTTTCGATCCCTCCAGAGTATCGGCTGCCTTGCTTCTGTCTGTCCTCTCGATCGGTGCTCTGTACACGTTTGAGCAAGACCAAGCATATATGCTCCATATTGGATCCAAGCTTTTGGTTGGCCAGTTTTTGGTCAACAAAGAGGACTTCTCTTCCCGCAAGTCTCCTCTCTGGGCTATGCAGGCGACCCTTCTCAACATGATCTTCGCCAGCTGGAGTGGAGATCCAAAGGGTCTTGAATGGGCGTGCTCCGTCAAGAGCTTGGTGGCGAACATGGTCGCTGGAAACAGATATGAGCTCAACCTGAGATGTGATGCACGAGAAGGTGTGTTGCCAAAGCATGCAGAGTGGGTCGAGGATGAGCAATGTCGCCGCACCTATTATGCCGTCTACATCTTCTTCGGCTTGCTGACCATGACGTACAATCACACGCCTGCCATCAGCTTCAACGAGTTTGACACTCTGGACCTGCCTTCCTCGGAGACTTTATGGAACATGCAAGCCGGCGATGACGATGCCTTCCGTGAAATCATGAGTGCCGCAGCGACCATGACTTTTAAGGAGGCTCATCACGCTTTGTTCCAAGGAGAGATTGCTCGTTACAGCGCCTTCGCTACACGAGTCATGATCAATGCTCTTTTCCTTGAGACTTGGTACCACAAGAGAAGTCCCGAAGCCCTGCAAGACATGGTCACAGAGTACAAACTTCGTCTCGCTCTTGAGACTTGGGAGAAATCCCTTGATCTTTGCGAGCCAGAGACCGTTGTCGTACACCTCAGCGCGCCGCATAAGGGTCATCCACTCATCTTCAACGCCATGGCAGTCTACCGAAACACCACGGCTCGTCTTTTGGTCGATCTCAAGGCCGTTCAAGAAGCCCTCCGCTACCACGACTCTTTTGAAGTAGCAGGCGCAATGACTTTGGCTCGCGATAAGATTAAGCGTTCTGTCGAGATGCTGAAGGTCATTCAAGCTTGCTACGATTGTATTGAGATTGCAGCTGCTCAAGGTATCCGCTGGGTCGCTCGCACTTCCGCCACCAATTGGAGCATTGAGCATCCTCTCTGTGGCTTGGACTTGCTTGTCATCCTGTCTCACTGGCTCTGGCGCATCGAGCATGATGAAGAGCCTGCCACTCGCGAAGAGCAGGCTATGTACGACAAGATCAAGGAGCTCTTTGACAATGATTCCGCAGACACCTACAACAACCGCCTCAGCGCTACTGTCACCAAGTTGTGGGGTAGCATGATCGACGAAGTCGTCGTGTGGGGCATCACCAAGCTCATGGGTGAATCATTCAAACTGCACTCTCAAGCTCTTTCTGGCTACGAGACGGCCATGTATGCCGAGTCTCACAACGCAGCACCATCGCTCGCTCATCAAAACCTCGCGACTGTTGCCGCCTACTAGGCCAGTCATCTTTTCACTTCGCAAACTTGTACTTTTTCCAACCACCTTTTTTCATTCCTGGATCCTTCTGCTTTTCGGTTGATACCATGTATTCTTCGGCAACAACACATCGACCAGTCTATTATCTCCAAGAGCAAACACGGCTGGCCTCGTTTCTCATCTCCTCTCATCTGACACGACTCTTTCGCTGGTGCGATTCCTTGACGGCGTTTCACGGCTTACGGCAAACGAGCAAGCACCGAACAATGGCTTGGCTCAAAACACAGCGACTAATATCTGTTTATCTCTATTTTCTGGCTTTTTCTTGATACCAATTGATCGTTCTTCGATATTGCGTTCTGCTGGTCGGACACGATGTCCCAAATATGGATTGGAGGAATACAGAGGATTTCCTCCTTGTCCATTTGTTTGTGATTTTGCCATCATATTGCGAAAGGCGCGTCTGGCTGGGTTTTTGTTACGTTTGCATAGCGTGGGATCTGATAATGCTTATTCTTCTTCCTTTTCACTCCCTGAATCGTGATGCTGAACACTGCTGCGATCTCTGTTCTGTGATATCGTCGCATGATTCGTGCAACGGTATGTCTCAATTGACAGTTCTGACCTCTCATATATATGCTACTCATCGCTCGAACTACTACTCTTCTGATACTAATACAGCATTGCGACTACTGATGTATTACACCTTCTTGTACACCGGCACTGATCACGTATGAACTGTTGCGTGAGTCATGAGACGCATCCACGATACAGACCTCTGGTATGAAAGATGTAAAATTGAAGAGTTGCAAATAATAATATGCAAAAGAACGCGAATCAACAGATCGCAAACAATTGGTATCGTTATCGTTATCGTTATCGTTATCATCGTCAATCGTAGTCCAATCTCTCATCATGAAAGCAGAGTCATCAAGCCACCTCCTGACCTCGCCGATCTCTCCTATATCTCGCAATCTAGATCCTAGCGAGACATCCTCAAATATCCCGTCCCCTCTCAAGACCCTTCCTATACGCACCCCGGATCCGCTCCTCGACCTCGCGCTCACGGATCTTCCGTTCTTCGTCAGCGAAGATCGCGTCGTCTCTGCTGCCGCTACCATCGCTGTTGCTGTTCCGGCTACGACCCGCGTCGCTGGGGTTGCCGTACAATCCGGCATTGCGGCGCTCGCGTGAGCGCTGGCGGTGACGATCCAGCGAGCGCTGCCGTTCACGGTCGCGGGCCTGCTTCTCGAGCTCGAGACGCTCGCGTGCGCGTCGCTCTTTCTCGCGTCGGTTGTCGGCGCCTGGGGCGACCCAGATGCGTTCGCCGTTGCGGCCGGTGCGGTAGTAGCCGCCTCGGGAAGGCGAGGTCGCGCTGCTGGCTGGTGAGCCTGGCCTGGAAAAGATGCGGTCGCGGGACCAGAAGCGGTCGCGGTCTTCGTCGCTGTAGTAGGATGAGCCCCGGTCGCGGTCTTGCCAGTCGTGAACTCTCTGCTGACTGGTAGGAGGGTCGTGTCTTGGTGGCTCGGCGGGTCTAGGAGGAACATATAGCGGTGGCGCGGTACCGTAAGCTGGTGGAGGACCTGGGAAAGGTGCAGGATCGCGGAGGGGCGGGGGTGGCCCTGGTTGGGGCTGTTGCATGTTTGGTCCTCCACGGCGCTGTTGACCCATTCCAGCGGCTTGCGCAGGCCCGTTGTTTTGGTAAGGGGCCCTCTGTTGCAAGGGATTGTTGATATTTGGATTGTGGATGTTCGGCTGCTGAGCATTGCCACCTTGAGCATTCGGAATGTAGACGTTGGGATTGTTTAGTGGCATTGGCATGGCTGGTCGGAAAGGCATCTGGGTAGGCATCTGGGCGTTGATAGGTGGCGGCATAGGTGGTCCGCTGTGAATAGGCCGTTGCGGTAGATGGACCACAATGGGAGGACCTTCCTCAGAAGGCTCGTCATCCTCCCAGACAGACCCACTGTCAGACTCGTCGCTCTGTTTCTGTTTCCGTTGTTCCTTCTTGCTCTTCTTCGATTTGGTCTTCGGATCGGTGGTGTCCTTGTTCTTTGAAGACTTTGTTGCATCTTTATTGAGCTCTGCATCGGGAAAGCGCGATTTGCGCTCGAATATAACGTCAATCCTGTGGTTGACCTTCTTCCAATTACCGAGACCGAGCTGAAACTCCTTCGAGGAGCGTTTGATGTAGGCCAAACTCCATTCAGCTCTCGAGTCCTTGTCGGATTTTTCAATCTTCTGGAGTTGCCGGTCGATCATAGCTCGATGGTTCGCTTCTAGCTCGTCATAGATGAATTGCGGTGAACCTACGCTCATTTTCGAGACGAGGGTTTCCAATGTATTCTCCTTGTTGCCCATCATCTTGGTCACTGTTGCAGCACTCCAGCCAGCAGTTGTAGTGTAAGGCTTCCCCTTGTGGAAGGAGTAACCATGCAGGGACACCTGCACCGGGCTCGGCTTTCTAGCCTTCTCAGGCTTGACGCGTGGGTCGATGACCTCGACCATAGGCGGCATTGAGTTAACCACAGGACGGTATTGTGCTGGCTGAGGGTGGATCATCGGTGGCGGTGGGGGGGTGATGCATGTTGGTGCCATACTGTGGGGCGGCCTGGGGGTTAGAGTAGTAGTTCATTGTGTCAAGCTGTGGCTGGAGATAGGATGCAGGCTTGCGAGGAGACTATAGGGTGCTAGGAGTAGGTGCAGCTGCAGGAGCCAGTCACAAGGCTGGTAAGATAGCTTGACACGTGGTTGTGGCTAGCGTATATATGCTTGAGTCAATTGGAGTTGGGGTATATGACAGATTGAGAATTTCTCAAGGACCGAAGAAAAGAGAAAGAGAAAGAGGAGGGTAACTGTTTAAGTAGGCTTACGAGTACTGGTGTGACACAAGAGACTTGGGTGAAGGGGTTGTTCTCATGACCAGATTATTCGTTTCCGGTGAGGATTTGAGGTGTGGATGGATGGAACAGGCAGCAGCACTGCCAACAATACGGAGGTTTTTGACCAAGCATGGCACGAGCGACGATCTGAGCCGATACAAGCGAAGTGACAGTTCGCCTTGAAATCCTGCGGCAGCATGCAGCCTAGAGCGCAGTCCACACAAGGCAAACTCCTTCCACCCGGTGAACCGGGCGTGGTCGGCCATTGTCTATGCAGATCGAGACCTTTCCAATATCTTCCACCTAATGAGTTAGTTAGCCCGGCATATGTTGAGATCAAAGTTGCTGACGTTGTTGAAACTCGAGTTGGATCTAGGGGTATCCGGTGTAACATGAGGATTGGTTGCGAGAGGCGCAGACCAGATGGAATTGGCGGATCGTGTTGTCCTCGACCTTGTACAGCAGGAAGGGGAATACGATGTGGACCAGCCCGGCATGCCTCGCTTGTCCGGGGGGGCCTAATGGTGGGTCGTGAGTCGTGTAAAATCGCATGTGCGAGGAGGGGAGGGGCATTTGCGCTGCATAATGCGGTAATTTCACACGTGGTATACCGTGCCCCGCGTTTTGTTTCCAGATGCTCGAATTGGTCGAACGGTTCATGAGGCTTGACTCTGCTTCCGTTCAAGGTATCGAAAATGTGGTTGTTGGCTGGAGGTAATCTCCATTGATGAACGAAGTGCATAGCCGTCGAGTCAATCGTGAGACTATCTCGTGAGTTCTCCTACGAGATTGAAGCCGAAAGAGGTGATGGACAGGATCTGAGCGTGAATAGACTGGTACAGATATCGTACCTCCGTTATTGGCCAATTCAGCTCCATTGCTGCCTGACAACGCACCTCGTGCAGGAGACGTGCCAGCAACGTAGAAATACATTCCTCTCATTCGAAGTATCTTGTCGCTCGGCTTCGCCGGCGCAGGAGCTGTCATATGATACAAGGATAGAAATTGTGCAGTTTCAAATTCAGGAGCTGTGGTTGAAATCGATTGGCAATGCTTTGTTGCTTCAATTCGCGTGCTGTGGAACAGACAACAATGTCAACCCGGTTGTGAGTATATCCAATGATTCCGACGGCCTGTAGCCGATTGGGTCGGTTTTCGAAAAGAAGAGAAGATGTATGTGGTACAAGGAAATAACAGGCCGATCAGAAGTACTGTATATGACGTCCGTCACGTGCTTCACCGCTTTTTCGACCACTGTAGGTGCACTCGGCACTGTTTTCCATCGTGCCTTCTGAGCAACAACGGCAAGCGAAGTGTGGACGAGGTAGACGATGTATTTCCTAATGATCTGAGATCGACTCTCTGTACACCACTTCAGGTAATTATGTATTTTATATAGACTTCACCGTCATTTTGGGCGATATGAGCGAGCTCATACTCTAAAGCTCATCCTTGAGCCGGTGCATCCAAGCGCGTAAGCCATGCTTCTTATGATCGCCACTACCTTGCCCAGGACCGCCATAGCCACCTGCAGCCGAACCACTGACGAACTGCTGAAAGTTGGACGTCATGGGGCCACACTCACCACCCATGTCAGGCTGACCGTTGACAAAGACGACTCTCTGCGCGCGCGCCTTGCGGTTGTTCCAGCCATCCGTCGGCGAATCGGTCGCGTGGAAGATGTGTATCGTCTCGTTTCCCACGTGGAGGAAGGAGCCGTGGCCTGGGCCCCAGGGTGCGTGACCGACTCCGAGTTTGTGTCTGGTCTGGATGAGTGGACGCGTGCCTTTGCGCCAGGAGGCTCGGTTTAATGGGTCACCGCGAACGTATTCAATCGTGTTCTCCTTGTACTCGTTTGTCCATGAGCCGGAGCACGAGTAGACGATGCCACGCCAGCTGCCGTCAAGAGCGCCGAGGAATTGCGGCCCCTCGTTGATGCCGTGGTCGCCTGTCCATTCCCAGCGCTCCTTCGGCTCGCAGAGCAGGAACGTTGCCGAATCTGCTGTTACCGGATCGCTCATGCGGAAGATGAAAAGTTGCTGGATCAGGTCTGATTCGTTGGGGTTGTCGAACGGCCATCCGGAATAGACAAAGTACAAAGAATGATCCAGTTCGATGACTGTGCCGTCAATGGCCCAATGGTCTCTCATTCCGCGAATCGGTCCTAAAAACTCCCAGTGGCCGAGTGTCGGATCTTGATCTGCTGGTGGTCCGCCGAGAACATACATGCGATGCGAGCGGTTGCCATGTGCCGGATGCGCTGCGGCATAGTAGACATACCAGCGGCCGTGCAGGCTGTGCAGCTCGGGTGCCCAGAGGTCTGCCGAGTGGTGTGTGTCTGGAGGTGGTGTCCAGATTACGTGCCTGTCCGGAGCATCGTGGAATTGTGGTAGGGAACTGGCTTTCCATAGCTCGACCCGATTGCCGGCTGTGAATGTCTAATCTATCAGTAAAGCAATTGTTGTCGCTTGTATATGCAACTCACCATAAAGAAGAGCCCATTTGCGTATGTGATGTACGGGTCCGGAGTGGCCTCTCTGGTAATGTCCAGGACTAGGTTATTAAACTGTGCCATGGTGGTGCTGATAAGGAGCAGGAATAGGATAATCGCTGTCAATCCAGCGTTAGTAGTGGAACAGGACATTGGGCTGACATCAGCAACAAACCCAAATAATTGATAAGCTCAAGCTATTGAGTAACAGGAAGTCAATTCTCGTGAGATGGAATGGTCGATGGCTTACAGGTATTGACATGCGCAGATCTGTTTCCATGATGCAACCACCGATGACGTACGAACAAACACACGAAGCTCTCGGCCACGCGTTCCAGATGCATGTTCCACGTGCAAGAACATTCGATTTACTGGAGTAAAAGGAAGTGGAGTAATTCGCTGAGAGTAGAAGAGAGCGGAGTAGTTCGTAAAATGACAGATCAAGCATTGATCGTCGAATGGATTAAGTATATACAGCTGCGTCGACGTACGCCGCTCTCGATACGTCGAAGAATCTAGATAGAATAGGGTATTACGAAGCGAAGACCCAGCGCCAATTGAACAAGATGATGGTGACAAGCGATCAACGCATGTCGAATGAACTCCTCCCAGCTCCTTACATGTAACGCCGGTAAAATGTGATGTGATCGTACAACAGGCTCGTTGACTCATACTAAAGGCACCTTGACGTCTTGAGCACCACGCTTCAAGACATCCTCGATCTTCCACCTTGGAGGCTTGACCTCGGGTGTCTCGCCCTTGGCCATTAACTTGTTGTTCTCGTGCTCCTTGGTGTTGAGAAGACCATCTGGGATTGGCTCCGCTCCACCAGCGATACCGGTACTGAACTTGAGCTGGAGGACTTCACCAACTTCGTCGCAAGCCTCGAGAAGACGGTCCAGATCGTCCTTTGTGTGAGCGGCAGAAACACAGAATCTTGCTCGCGATGAGATCAGCGGCGTTGCAGGATAACCGACGACGACGACAGCGATCTTGCGCTTGAGCATTTCGTGTGAAAAGGCAGGAATCTTGGCGGGGTTGTAGAGCATGATTGGAATGATGGGCGAGTCGTCGTGACCGTAAACAATGAATCCGAGACGTTTCAATCCAAGACGAAGGTAGCGAGAGTTGAAAGCAAGACGCTCGAGACGTTCCTTGCCCTGACCTGGTGCAAGATCACCACTGATGCATTTGAGAGCGCTTGCGATCTGAACAAGGACGGGAGGAGAAACAGTCTCGCCAAACGTGGATCCTGCGTTCAGCACCCTGAGCTTGTCAACGAGCGTCTTGTCACCAGCGACGTAACCGCCGTTGGCACCGAAGGATTTTGTGAAAGTGCCCATAAGAATGTCGACATCAGCCGGGTCGATACCAAAGTAATCGCAGACACCCTTTCCGTTCGGTCCAAGCGCTCCAATTGAGTGAGCCTCGTCGACGTAGAGGTTGAACTTGTATTTCTTCTTGAGTCCGATAATAGCAGGGAGGTTGACCAGGGTACCTTCCATGGAGTAGAGACCCTCGACGGCAACGAGAATCTTCTTCCATGGTCTATGTGTGCGTGGCTGACCTTGTGAGATACGCTCGCGCAGAACACGTTCGAGGTCCTTGATGTTGTTGTGCTTGAACATGTCAATAACAGCTCCAGACAGTCTTGCGCCGAATCGGATGGAAGAGTGGTTGAGCTCGTCGGAGATGATGAGACATCCTTTGCCGACGAGAGTTGGGAAAGCGGTTGCATTGGTAACGAAGCCCATGGAGAAGATCATGGCAGATTCCTTTCCAACGAACTTGGCGATTTGATCCTCGACCTCGACGTGGAGCTCCGAAGTGCCAGCGTCACCGCGGGTGCTGCAGAAGCTGGTACCGTATTTCCTGGTAGCGGCCTCGACAGCGTCGGCACACTCACCCTCAGATTGGGCGAAACCAAGGTAGTTGTAAGAACTCATGTTGAGAGTTTCGGTGGTAGTACCGGTGTACTTGAAGGACAAGTTAAAGTCGTCAGAAGTGCGGTCGAGAAGAGTGATGAATCTGCCGGGAACACCTGTAGTTGGTCGTCTAAAACAATCGTTGATGCGAAGTTGTAGGCGACGGATATAGAAATTATCAAAATCGTTGTTCAGTGGAGCCCAACCATCTCTTGCTTGCAAATGGCGGTAGCGTTCCTGTCTGAATCGCTTTCCGAAAAAGTCGCGCACGTGTCCAAAAATGATGAGAACCAGGTAGCTGATGTAGGTGGTGAGGAGAAAGTACATAGGAGGGCTGTCCTCGATTGGCTCTGGGAACTCGGTGCCGGTGAAACGAGAAGAATATCTGTACTCTTGCGAGCCAATTGGACCGAATGCAGCATGTTGTTTGGCTATCCTGCGAACCTCTTCGGGTGACGGAGGCTGAAAAAGTGTCATTGGACGCTCCTCGATTTTTGATTTTTCGCCAATAGCAGTAGTCAAATTGATTGTTGGCAATGACAGTGTCGCAGGGTTGAGTCCAGGCGATGGTGGTCGCAAGTGCTGGTAGTGCGATGGAGCTGGCTGTAGTGTGGCCGAGTCCTTGGTGCGCTGTCTTACGGGACTGAAGAATTGCGACAGTTTGTTGCCAGAGGACTTTTTGGTGTCGGCTGGTACCGCTCTCGAGGTGACGATGGGAGATTTCTCGTTTAAGAGGTCGAGAGGATTGGAGGTGGGCGAGGAAGAGGTAAAGGGATTGATCGTGCGTATCGGCATGTTGAGGCGCTCAAGTCTGCGATTAGATATTATGATTAGTCGATGAATGTGATGAAGTTGCTTGGCCGCAATCGAGAGATTGATTCTCAAGAGGGAGCGCAGTTGTGATAAGTAGCAGTAGGAGGAGGAGGAGAGAGAATAAAACGCGAGTCAAGATGAAGTTCGCAGGTCGATGTTTGTGGCAGGATAACGATAATGTAACAAAGTCGAGGTGCAGTGGTTGATGATGATGCAATGACGGTCGGCTGGTCGGTTACTGGTCGGGTCGTTCTGGGAAGGAGAAAAAGAGTTCGATGTTCGATTTGGGGGGCAACGGCGATTAAGCGTGTTGTCTTGGTGCAAGTGCAAGTGCAGTGCAGTAGCTTAGCCCTGGGGCTGCCGGAGCGGGAATGACAAGGCGGCTGTTTTCTGTTGTTCTGTTGATGCAGCGAGTCGAACAAATCCAATTCCGCTGCTTCCGCCTGTGCTTCAATCGCTGATGCAGCAATTTGTAAGATTACAGAAATGTCGCGCGAATTGTTTCTTTTGGTAGGCTGAGTAGCCAATCGGTGGGTTGAGGAAGGTCGGTAGTACGCAGTATTGTTTCGAGCGAGCAAGTTTGCGCGTGGCGAGATGTGCAAAATAATGCAAGGGCGGGTGCAAAGAATCGCGAGTCGCGAGATCGCGGTCGCACGTCAGGAACACCCGACAGCCGATGCAATCCGTTTTGCAAAGCGGGTGCGAGATGAGATGGAAGGCCGGGTCGCTCAGGCTGTTTGCCCAAAAGCACTACAAAATTCCCGCGCTGTCCGCTGGTATCAAAACGTCGAATTGGCAAAGCAAATCGCGAAACGTTCTGCGTCTTTTGATCGATCGGTGAATTGTCCTGTCCAGGTTCGGAAAGAGGAAAGAGTCCTTGTCGAGTCTCCAATTGGGTATTTACCAAATGGTGTTGTTGCGCTCGCGTGTATTCTCTCTTTGATCTCCTCTGCCCTTCTCCCCTGCTGCTGGAATGGAAATGCTTACCAGTTATATGTTCCGACCGTACGCTCACTCCGCCTGCATAGACGCGTGACACGAGCGGGCTTAGTAATGTGTTGGTGGTTCGAGAGTCGCGCAGTCGTGATGGCCTTGTCAAAGTCTTGGTAATCCTTGCAACCTTTTGAAAAGAAAGAGAATTGGAGATACAAACAGATCAGAAAAGGTCCACTTCGAACGCGGCGCGCGATTAATTGTCGGCGTAATTAAACTCGCGATGGTCTTCGGTCGGTACAGCCTGACATCGGACCCTTTTTATTTTCAGTCGAGAGTCAGGGGAAAACTACTGCTGTTTTCAGTCTGTGCTTCTGTACTAGGGCTGAAACGGTCGCCGAAGCCCCATCGTCCTCTCTGTTCTCTTGTTATTTTATTCCTAATCATTATTCTTCTAGGCGAGCTCTATACTGTGTCAGTCTGTCCCGACCAACGTCTGAGAATCTTCGCCGTTTTGCATAAATTTGGATCTGGTAACGATCGTGTCCATCACTCGACCGAGGCATCTTCAGCAGTGTGTCTGTTTCCAAGACTTGATACTCGTAACACATCCATGATGATATAGTAGCCGCGGCCTAACGAAATTGGCTGGCTTGTTATTGGTCTGGCTTCATCTATACTAGAAGAATTATGCCATGCAATGCAATGCTTCCACTACTGACCAGTCGCTATGCTATGCCGTTCCTCCAGATTGACCTCTTGAACTGGGTTCATGGCGCCATCCAATGATGCATGGGGGTATCTTTAATCATCAAGCAAAACGCCGCCAAAATGCTTAGAACCGTGGTCCTCTGTTACGCTTGCCCGTACTCATTTCGGCTTTGGCCTTCATCATCTCTTTGACATCTTTTACTGCGATAAAGTAGTTGCCGGGCGCATCAGTCCAGCTGACGCGATTCGAGTAGTAATCAAGCTTCTGCACCCTGAGCATGTGTCTCACGTCATTCTCGTTGCGCTCGGCCATCTCGTATCCTTCTGGCTTGAAGCTCTTGAGGCTGACAATTTGGCAGCCATCCTTGAGATCGAGGAAACGATCGACCAGCTTACTATTCAGATCCGAACCGAAAGCCTGGTTGTTGACGAGCACGACGTCGGCTCGCTTAAGAACTTCGCCGATTTCGCGATTGTCCAGAAAGTCATCCCGCAAGAGCCGCACCTTTCCTACTGACACCCCCCAGAGAGAGGCTCGTTGTGGGAACTCTTCTGCTTGCAAGTCCGCCAGGTCGCATGGGTTGTTCATCATCTCGCAGCCCCAGCTTTCACACCCGATCTCGAGTGCCGCCTGGAGGACGACGTTGCCGACACCAGATCCAAGGTCCACAAATGTCTGGTCCGAACGTAGTCCTGTCGCCTCGAAAATATCCGAGACAAAGTCGTACAGCAGCTCCCCATACACATTGTCGGTGCCGTTCTTGTATGCGCGGAGCGTCTCCACATGCGGCGATACAGTCCGGGAGCAGACCTGATCCAGTATGCGCTGCACCCAAGGGCGATTCATCGAATGCTTGCTCAGAAGCACTTTTGCAATGGTGCCGTCGTCCCAGCGTTTCTTGATGAGGGCGTTGTATTCGGCAACGATTGACAAGTATTCCTCTTTTCTGCCGTGATGCAGAGCGCGCGCAAGTCTTCTGTCGAAACCTGTGACTTCGTCGCTGTATTTCGTGGCTTCCTCTTCCGGAAGATAGTTTAAGCAGACGTGCTTTATGGTTTCGCGAATATCGTCCATTGATTTATACCCGTCGCTTTCTGTAGAATCCGCGAGGTAGAATCTTTCTCTTGCTGAAGCACTCGGGTATTGCAGCTTGATTTCTGTTGCAATCTCCTCGACAAATGCTGGTTGGAATTTGAGCGCGTGATCACCCGATGCCAGATCTGCCCCATGCGCCAAAGCAAAGTCTCCACCGTCTTCTAACTTGCTTGAGCGTGAGGTTGTCAACAGGACGCGATTCGGCTCTACCGAGCTCGCGCTTGATCTGACCCTCTTCCTGACCACATCTATCGAGAAGTCGCTGCCTTGTGTATCAGAGTCCTCCTCATCACTGCTGAAAATTTGGCGGTCCGGAGTGGCTTTGCGCTTTGTTGCTCGTCTGATAAGGTGGTTTGGAGGTTCGAGATGGGAGCTTTTGCTAGACTTCGACCTCGGACCTGGTGAGGATTTTGAGGTAGGTCTTTGTGATGTTGCTTGTAACGAAGACTTCTTTGGTATCGAGGAAGCTGATGTAGCGGATGACTTAGTCGACGGTTTGGCGACTTTGTTTGTAGGGACTGCAACTGTTATTTTCCTAAGAGTAGTCTTGGGTTTTGCATTGCCAAACATGGCTGTAATATGTTTGTGTCCTGATCTGAAGCTCGAGCGAATGAATGAGGACTATCATGGAAAAGACAGGATAAGGGTGTAGGAGAAATACCGAATTGATCTGTATATGGGAAGAGAAGGTGTTGTTTCTTCGGGGTCTGGAAAGACAATGTTGAGTTGGCCCAAGGGAATCTTGTGGAAGGTATGCAACCACTTTACACGTTCACGCCACTTTCCGACTTCGGCGAGTCACGCGACCACCTCGTGGTGAAATGCCAACTGCAGCTTGCACTCGGCTGTCCAGCATTTCGTGTCGAGGATCACACTGCTGCAGTGTGGTTGGTACATGTATTGTCGAATATGACAAAATTGAAAGGGCAGATTCATTGATACCGCATGTTTCAGATGCGGACAGGGTTATTTTCTGCCCACATGGTAGGTATGGCACATGCAAGAACGCGACCACATTTTTGTTCCAACGTCATTATGCGCGACTGTCCTGCAGCTGCCTAAGTTATAATGGACAAATGTCCTATAGTTTTGTAGAACTCTAGATAACTTGAACTGATCCCAACTTGTTATTCAACAAAGTCCTTCTCACCATCACAAAGCCTTTTGAAAACTCGCTGCAATGGCCGACAGCATGCTACCTGGATCCAGCTCCGGTAAGGACTCCGACGGTCTGCCCATCACAAATGCTGTCAAGGGAGCAACAGAATCCGTCAAGAACAGCATTCTCGAGACCGGTGCCGGAGCTACACAATCTTTCGAGCCTACGAAACGACTCTGCGCCCATCTGAACGCCTTCCACGCTTACGCCGACGACCCCCACCGTGCCGTAGAAGCAAACCACTACTGTGCCCATCTGAACGAGGACGTCCGACAATGCATCCTCTACGACTCTCCAAATGCGGGCGCACGCATCATCGGTATCGAATACATGATCAAGCCACACCTGTACGAAACATTGGATCACGAGGAGCGCAAGTTGTGGCATTCACACGTCTTTGAGGTCAAGTCTGGAATGCTCATTATGCCAACACCAAAGGCACTACCGCAGTCTGTATGGGAGGTTGCCGAGAACAAGGAGATGGAGCAGGTCGTCGAGCTCTATGGCAAGGTCTTCCATCTGTGGCAAACCGACCGTGGTCACAAGCTACCCCTCGGACAGCCCCAACTCATGACAAGTTATACTGCAAAAGACCAGTTCGATTTCGACGGGATGGTCGGTGACAGAGATCGGAGGTTTGGTGTCGATTACAAGCACAAGGCCGAGCAGCGCAAGTATATCGAGGAGCCCCAGATCCATCCAGACGCAGATGCGACATGGAAGGGAGAGTTTGGCGGCAAGAAGTTGTAGATCGAGCATGCCTTCAGTCATCGCTTTTCTATGGTAGACCTCAGTTCGAAACCATCTCTACTTCTTACCATACGTTGCCTCCAGTCTCGATAGCAAGTGATTCTTGGCGGTCATAGTTCTTCCACCACCATTCACCTCCCCGTTGCCTCCAGCAAACTTCCTGACCATCTCGCTCGGCACAGGCTCCAACTCTACATCATCCAACGGATGACAGAAATAAGCAATCGAATACCTGTCCTTAGTCGTACCCTTAGGAAACACGACCCTATGCTTCGTCGACCTCAGCAGACCGCCCGTCCAATAGGAAAGCAGATCCCCGATATTGACCAACACCGGCACGTCTCCTTGCCCGGCAGGGTCGACCTCGACATCCTCCCAGCCCCCATCAGCACCCCTCACCTGCAGTCCAGGCTGACCCACCTGCTGAAACAACAACGTAATAGACCCATAATCACTATGCGCACCCGCTCTGACATCCTCCCCATCTCCATCTCCCTCCCTATCAAGTGGCGGATAATGCAGCAATCGAAGCACACTCCCCGTCTCGCCACTCCCCTGGTGCCGCTCCCTGAACCATCCCTCCCGCACCCCCAACGCCGTCTCCAAGACCGCCAAGATCCTTGCACAAAGACGCCTACAGTCGTCCTGGAATGCCACTAACTCGGCCCTGCGCTCCTCCAACACTCCACTCAGCGCCTGTGTCGCAAGTCCATCGCCCAAGTTGAACGACTCCTTGACATCGCTGCCGCGGCTGGGGTCGAGGGACTCGTTGCCCAGACCGGAGTAGCCGTGGTTGTTAGTGATTGGGCACTTCGCCTTGATGGGTAGAGGAGACGAGAAGAAGGATGCTGAGAGCGAGAAGAGAGAGGATATTGTTTCTGCTGGTATTGTCGAGGAGCTGGCGGAGATGTAGGCGAAGCCGTGCGTGCGGAAGGCGGCGAGGAGAGATGGGGCCGCGTCTGGGTTCGAAGGCGAGATATCGAGGACGGGGATCGCGGCTGGCATTGCTGTTTGATGTCCTATTGATCGAGGTGATGCGATGGTGTGTAGCGCGGACGTGATGGGTTGTCGCTATGAAGCGAGAGCTTAATTGGCCGTCTATCTCAGGACTTGTGGAGCATAGAACTTGAGGGAAAGATATCGTTTGCTCGCAAGTGAAGTGATTTAGATATACATCGTTATTTCATGTCTGAAAGCTATCAACTAAATGCCCATCACGATGCGCGACATCGAGTGAATGTCTTTGGCGCAGTTGTGAGCACGGCTGACTATATCGTCTCATTGATAGGGCTATACCGGTCCAGCCACAGCAACACCGATCTAGTTGGTCGAGATCAATACTCATACATCTGTATCCCCTTGGATATTAGACACATACGTATAGATAGAGTAACAATAGCAATAAGCACACGATGTCACGCACAGCACCACAACACTCCTCAGTCATACATTGCCAAAATCAATGTATTCCGCTATGTATAATACATCAGACCAACACAGCGATGGCTTTTCAACCCAAGCCACTACTACGACCTTTTCGGATAAGTTGGTATAAGCGTAACCCATGTCCGTGCAGATAAGGTATAAGTAAAGAAACAGAGATCCCGCGCCTGCGCCATGCTCGCTCGTGTGGTATTGAACCAATCATCTTTTACAAATCATGCCTGAGTTTACACCGGGGCGCTGGAGCCGCGTTGCATAATCCCCTTGAGTAGATCGTCCAGCTCGTTCGACAATCCTTGCAGGGTCTTGGTTTCTTGCGCGAACAAACCTGCCATGAGTGGGTGAGTCTGGGGGGCGGGCTTGATGTTGGACTTGTCGTGGATGATGACGAGCATGTCGCGGACGTCATTGTCGCCGTCCAGCCATGCTTTGAGGCCGGCGTCGGACCAGGTCGTATTTGATGATGCTGGTGATGGGGAGAGGTGGTTTCGTGAGGAGACTGTGGAAGATTGGGACTCTTGGCGGTATGAATTCCGCATCATGGGCTCTTCCGGCGGCGGCGTATGTGATACAAAAGGTACAGAGTGCGGCGCATTGTTTGTGAGCAGTGGTGATTGCGGCTTTGAAGGAGTTGGAGTGGCGTCTTCTTCTTCTGTCGTTTCCGGCTCAACCTGTCTGTAGGCGACCGGTTCGACGAGCTGTACATGGTTGGTAGCAGGTGGCGGCTCTTCGTGCTCGAGCAACGGTTCTGTGTGCTGTAGCGTTGACTCCTCATGCTGTACTGTCTCTTCTGGTTCAGTATGCTTGCTTTCGATTTCTTGCATCGGATCCATAAGGCTCGGTGGAGTAGAGCTCGTGCCACGTGCTTCCTCAGATTCATCCTCATCCGGTTGAACCTCCTCGTCCGAAGAGTCCATATCTCCTTGTTGCATTGGGATGTGAACTGCTTCGGTGCCGTGCATGAACGTTGGAGCGGACGACACTGTAGACAAGACAGATGCATCGACGTCGTCGTCCGCAAGATGTGTGGAGTCCATATCTCTCGAATCATCCAAATCGTCCTCGTCTCCATCAAAGTCATCGAGGGCTTGCCTAGTCTTGGCCTTCTTAGTCTTGCCCTTGGAGACGACTCGCTGGATTTGGTCTCCTCGCGGTGGCACTATTTGTTCCTCCAGTCCGGTGGGTGCTTCGTGTGCGACCTGTGAGCCTTCAAGCTCGGCCACAAAGGACGATTTGGGGGCGTTGGTCGTATCGGTACTCTTGGTTTCGGCAGGGTTAGATGTGCCGGGGGCCGCTTTGGTGAGCTTGCCCTTCTTCTGCTGTGATCCCGTACGTTGTGCATCTTTGCTCTTGGCCGCAGGTTCACCCACCGGAAGTGATGCAGTTGAATGTCTTGCTGTGTCGATTGAGACTCTTTGCACTTCCTCATCGCTGACAAATTCCTTCTTCTTTGACTTTTCTTCCTCCTTGGCCTTTTTCTTGGATGACTTGAACAATCCACTGAGCATTCCAGACTTTTTCTCCTTTTTCTTCTTTTCCTCTTTGGGTTTGTCAGAAGGAGATATTGTCTTTTCTAGGCTGTCGAAACTAGTGTTTGCAACCTCCGCTGTCCGAGCAGATGCCGAGTCATCCCGGAGCAATTGAGGAGTGAGACTGATTCTTTTAGTCCCGCCAGTTTCTTCCTTGAGTTCTTTGAGCCAGGAGTCGGAGTTCCTTGGGGTGCCCTTTCGTGATTTGAGAGGCGCGGCCTCGGTCTGGTCGACCAACTTTGGACTACTGGCAGGTTCCTCCTCAGGCGCATGCATGTCCCGCGTCGGACTTGTCGGCTCTGTTATGGACGGTTCTTCTGCGCCACTTATGGGTGCCGTCTGTACCTCATGAGAGGTTTGTGTGCTGTGACCGTTGGTCATGCCGCCGCTGACAATCGAATCCGTTCCGTCCTCTTCTTCGGAAGAATAGTCATAGTCAGAGGCTTCGACGTAAGTCGGCTGTCCAAATTGAACGTTCTTGGTATTGCGCCGCCTAATGGCTTTCTTGAGAGGATTCTTCGACCGCTCTGCATTGTCGCCGAGCATTGCCGCCGACAGCTGTCAAGTGGTCAGGAATGTACGTATCTCAGTCGGCGCCAGACTTACATCGACGTTTCTGTGCTTGTTCAGACGAGCAAGTCGCTCTGTCGGTGTTTCAATGTGCTCAGCTGGAAGGTAACCTAGGAGAGTCAGAGATATACGAGACGTATGAGCATACGACTTACCGATACTGCTGTCTTTTACAACACGGACTAGCCACCAATAGCTATTAGTGTCATCTAACAACACCATGGTGTCTCCTTTTGTGGCATTGGCTTGTCCTTCCACAGTAGCGACGAATGTGTGTAGTGCGTAAACAAAGTCGAAATCAATGTCTTCTGTATCCTGTAAGCATTCGCCACCCCAACCAGAGTCAACAAAACGATCATCAGAGTAAAAGGAAAGATCTCCGTAGTCATCATCAAATTCGTCGAGGTTTGTGGCCATGTCGTGATTCGCAGAGATGTCGCTGACGGTAGCCCAAGAGCAGGCAGATCCTGTCGGAGAAGGTGACCGGTCTTCCAGAGCCGCTTCCAGTAGAGGGTCGTGAGCAGGTAAAAGCGCATCGGTGAAGTCGGTAGCAGACGTTTCTCTTTCATCCTTTGCATCCGTGACATGTAAGCAAACCTGTGACGTGTTGCCGTTTTCTGCGTACATGGCGTTTCGTCGTATTCCATATCTCTGCGACGGTCCTGGTGTAAAGGTACTGTCGTCAGCTTCATAGTCGCTGTTAGTTCCAATTGTACTAGCGGTATCGTCCAGAGCAGTGTCGCGTGATCCTTGGTCGTCGTGATACTCACCAACCTGATGATGACTTTCGGAGGCAAGCGGATGCTTGTTTTCGTGAGCGATAACCCACAAAGGCAAATGCAAGGGCGACTGCGAATACGGAGACGATGATTGCTGTGTTGAAGCTGGCGAATCGTAGACTCCGGCTCCCGTCGCCGACAAAGGGAAATGAATTGGCTCCTCCACAAAGGGAGAAGAAACGACCGCGGAAGAAGGGGAATGGGTAAAGCAGTTTTGCGTGGGCGTCAAAGAAGAAGATCGCGCGGGCCATTGAGGCGATCGGCGGCGGTACGCACCATCGTCAATAGAGGGTGAGCTGGATATGCGGTCCATCATGTCATCGTCGGAAGTCGCGTCAGTGTCTGTGTCTGACTCTGCGGTCGAGCGCGTATCCTCTTCATCCACACCGTCAATCTCGTCGTTCCTCGATCCAACGTCCTCGCCATCTCTTGATGATCCCCATGCTCCTTGTAAATTCTGTTCCTCGGTATGCCTCTCCTCCATTACGTGTCTGACCTCAGCGGCTTGATGCGCGCCCACCAAATGTTCACTAAAGTCAGCATTTTGTACGGGTGAGCGCTTCGAATGATCTTGGGTCGAAGGTGAGTCCTGATCTTGAAGGTCTAGAGTGTCGGCTCTGACAATGCCTGGTCGTGTCATGATCGGTAATCCGGTGGCTGTCCAAGAATTCTAGTATACGCTTGGGAAGTAGTGTATGCGCATACACACACAACCCTGCACCGATAGGCCGTCGAGTACGTGGTTACCGAACGAATTGTTGTCGTCGAAGTGTTGAGAGTATATCCGGAAAAGAAGGCGCGATAGAGTCAAACTGGGAATCTTTTGGTAGGCCTGCAGGCAGTGGTCGCGCAACGGTCAAGGACCAGCCGTTGATCTCGTTCAGGTCAGGCAATCAGCGGAGAAGAGTGCGTCAAGGCAGACGATTACTGTCCATGGGAATTGATTATGAGATGCCGAATACGGACTCAGTCGGTCAAAAAAGTGGTCGGTTGGTTGTAGGACGAAGCAGGCAAGTGTCGTTGTTAGTAAATTACCGAGAGTTCCATGCGAGTTGCGGAAGCAGGTTGGGTCATGTTGATTGGTGTAGATTTCCAGGTGAACCAAAGATTAGTTCGGCATTCTGATTGGTTGTACGATGCCTCCACACCGACGGCTCCGGCTCCGGCTCTTGATGCAAGTTGAGTACAGTAATGTACCTATGTACTCGTACAATTGATTAGGTGGTACATAATCGATCTAATTGACGTGATCATACTTTCGGACCTTCAGGCACTCTCAAGGCTCTGTTGATTGCGCCTGATGTTTCATGTTTACGGCATTATAGTATTATAGCATGTGCCTCCAGTTGGAATAACACGAGAGGGCTAGAGAGTAATCGTATGTTGTCTCAGGTCACAATAGCCGGATTCTGCGTACATGTACAGCCCCATCTAATCGATTATACTTTCGGAGCTCCAGCGAGTCACCAAGTCATCAAGTCACCAAACCATAGCGGTATTGACGACTTATCGGGGACTACAGCGTCTGATCACCTCGTCTAGCTGGCTGAAAATAAAGCGTTTCTCGGTTGTGAAAGGCCCTGAAACCAGGTCACGCCGGTCATTATGGTGCTGCTTACGCAGGAGCACGATATTTTATGACGAGGCTGGTATCAATGCGATTATTGTCTCTCGGATTTATTTGATGTGGTGGGGTATAAAGACGCTAATGCATGTCTCGTTCGTGTGGTCATGTCGTCGTGATAATGGAAAGTAAACAATAATCAGAACGCAGTTCTCGGCCCAACTGGATTCAGTCATCAGTCCTTCTCGGCACTAGGATCTTGTTGCTGCAGCCTCTCCCTCCTTTTAGCTAACAGGCTCTTGAAACTCCCTAGCCATTGTGCCCAAGAATCGACATCCGGTGCGCACAGGCGGTGATTTCTTTCTTCAGTAATAAGTTGCATGCAGAATCGCTTACTGTTGCTGATGTTGTCGAGCTCGACCGCATTGATGATTGTAGCAAAGGGAATGATCTTCAGAGCAGAATACTCTTCTTCGTTTTTGTACATGGCGAGCGCTTTCGGACGCAGTACCATCCACAGCTTCTTCCATTGGCGGACACCAGTTGTCGATTTGAGAATATACAGCCATCCTTGACAGACGACCCTTTCAGCATTCTGCAAACGTACTAGATTGTCCTGAAGGTCTCTGTTACGAGCCTCTGCGTCGTGTATCGGTCCTTGTGGAGGAGGTTGGGCATGCCCGTAAACTGCCTCTGCGGTTGCATTTTGTGTATTAACAATCTTGACCTGCGCGCGTTCGGGCTGAGCTAGCGACAGCGCAGACATTCTCGCTGCAGGTCCAGCGTCCGATAAATCCGAGTATGATCCGTACTCGGGACCTGAGTAGTCCAAAGTTGCGGAAGGTCGACGCGCTTCGCGTATTGGCGATGCCTGTGGCTTTCGCATTGGTGTGCGTTGTGGTGCAGACATTTCTGCGTCCGAAGATGAGTAGTCCATGGCTGTTGTCCGTGGACCAGCAGACGTGTCATGTCTCTCGAATCCAGAGTACATGCTCTTGGCCCCTCCTGGACTCGCAAGGCTCATCTGCTCTTCATCCTGATCGATTCGAGCTTCACGCCTAATTTGCTCGATCCAATCTTGTGCCTCTTCGTTGCTCTTGGCCTCGAAGTGGAAGTTTCTTGATGGGGAAAAGACAGCGAAGACGTGCTTCGCTTTGCCCTTGGGATCATTCTGGCGCGCAATCGCCGTGACATTTGAAAGTACGATCTTGTGCCGGAGCTTCGTTTCTTCAGCGTCGCGGTAGATCGACAGCAAGTTTGGTCGAAGAACAAGATGTACAGTATTCCATGATTTGACCTTCTTCCTGCGCTTTTGAATCGGTCCTGATTTGATGCGTCTGTCGAACTCGAAACTTCCGTTCTGGTTTACTGGAGAGAGTATATTGGCTGAGAGGGACGGCTGCGTTGCTGGTGGCTCGAGTCGCAACACGCCTCTTTCGGGTATTGTTTGTGGTTGGGAGATGCCATAAGGAGAGGTGTGCGTGGGAGCAATGGCGTCCGTCATGATGCTACTGAGAGCCTCATACGAGCGAGGGATCGTACAATTAGATGGGTGATATTCTGGACACTGTAATCCACCCTTAGCTGTCCAGGAAATCGGTTTGGAAGGAAGATCGGAATTGTTTTACTGAGTGAGACAAGGGACCGTTGCTGAGAGGTGTGAACATTTGACGGAAACGCGGCAAGGACGAGCGAGTAGCTGGGGTCACTCGTATGTGGTCCACAGGTCGCGTCAGTATTATTGTTATCCTTGGAAAAGTGTCAGCAAGGTGGTGTTTCGAAAAGGCCGTGGTTGGCTAGTGTCTGATCTCTGACACTGGCCGGGCGCAAACAACGTGATGGTGGGTGTGGTCCACTGCGGAGCAACTGCAGATGCTCGATACAGCCTTCCCGCTTCAGGCAGAATGCGTCGCGAAATGACGTTGTTTCAGAATCTCAAGAAACGTGCCATTCTACAGCATGGTGTGGCTTCAAGATCTAGGACATGGAACATATGAAAGTCTATAATCCGTCGATATCTCACAGATCAATGAGAGCACAAGACGTGGAGTAGAGAACAGTGACTAGCTGTCTCGCAACAGGAATATGTACCAAGCACTGAAGGTAGCGTCCGACTGCTCATATTTACCCAGACGAAGGCTCTCGCTCCCTCGAACAGTACCGAGACTTGTCGCTCAGCAAACCCGAACGTCCTCTCCCTTCTTCCAGTCTACCATAGCAGGACCGGCTTGATCGTCTCTCCTGTATGCTGTCGACTGTTAGTTGATGTTCCAAGTTGCCGATGTCATCTCGACTTACCATCTCGTGTAAACCTTTGTCAAAGTCCTCGGCCTTGAAGAATTTAACCAGCTTATCGACTGGGAACTTGCCTTCCTTGTACCATTGGATCATCTTTGGCACGTATTCTGGTGGGTTACTCTCGCCCTCAATAACGCCGCGATACGTCTTGCCAGTGACCATGAACGAGAAAGAATGAATCTCAAACTTGAAGTCCATTGGCGCGGAGCCGACTTGCAAGAGTTGACCTTTTGGTCGAATGAATTCCAGGCCAGCTTTTATCAACGCAGGAACACCGGTCGTGTCCACCGCCACTGTTTGTGTCAGCGAAATACATCGAACAGGCATAGTTGGTCACTCACAATGCGGACCAATGTCGTCGCAAAGCTCCCTGACCGTGTCCTCCAAGCTCTTGCCCTTCAAATCGCTGCTGTCGATGACATGCGTCGCGCCGAGCTCCTTGGCCAATTCGAGCCTGCTCGGAACGCGATCAATACCAATGATAACCCGACAACCCTGTATCTTCGCGCCCATGACCGCACTCAGCCCTACTCCTCCAAGACCCATGATGGCGATACAGTCGTCCTTGCCAGCTTTGGCAGCATTGATCACTGTGCCGGAGCCAGTCTGAATTCCACAACCCAAAGGCGCAAACATCTTCAGCTCCTCCTCACTCAGTTTCAGACTCTTGACATTGACGACCGAGTTGCTCTTGACAACACTGTATTTCGCAAAACTGCTCTGGCCGAAGAAGCTTCCCTTTATACTTTCCCCCTGGTCGTCCTGAAAGGTATCATAACCGACGAAGTTCTCCTTGCCGAAACCCGCGCAGTAACTCAGATGTCCGGTCTTGCAAGGTACGCAGTCGTTACACCAGGTGTAACTCAGGAGCACCGGATCGCCCACAGCGGCCACCTTGACGTTGGATCCCACTGCGCGGACGTAGCCCGATCCTTCGTGACCCTTGATGCTTGGGTAGACAGCGAAGGGCACTGGTTGTTCCACCGTACCGCACATAACGTCGGTGTGGCAGATACCTGAGGCTACCATTTCGACGACAAGATCATCTGGACCGGGAGCGGTGGTGCTGACGTTTTGCATCTTCCACCCGCCCTGTGGAAGGGGAGCATTGGAGACGATCGCGGGGCCCGAGAAGGCTTGCGTCATGGTTGTAGTGGAGGACGTATTGTTGGAGGTGAGTTGTTCTATTCGTCGCTCAGGCCTGTGACTGAGCAATCAAGAGGCAGGGTTCTAGAGTGTTTATATGTGCCTTGGTAGGATGATTCCAAATGCCAGAGATTGGCTGTTGCGAAGCGGGGAGCTGGAACGAAGAGTCAATGTCTGGACATATGGATCAACGACGCGGAATGATTCCAGAGGACAAGAGATTCGTCACGAACCTATATGTTGTTATACCGAGATGGTCAGAGGACAACACGCATTGGCGATCTTGATCACACTTCCCCAATTCGCGGGGAGGGGTGAAAGTTCGGTGATGTGGAGACACCATGCGGGGGCAGTCTGCGGCTCGAATCCCGGCATCCTGGTGAGAGCACGTCGCTGAACATCTCCAGAATCCCCTCGTAGTTCCTGTCGAGGTGTGAGCGTATCATCAAGAAGAAGACGGCTCTGTTCCGCATTACTATTGTTGGTACCGTATCACAAGATATGACGGTTTGATCCGCGGTCCAGCCATAGATGCATGTCAGCAGCGGCTCCGCTGACAGTATCAAGCCAGACTGCTGATGTTCTTCATTGGGAGGACGGACAGTATCTAATCCATTCGTCATAATCTTGTTCGCTTTGTCTCGTGATGTCCACTCGTAGGGAGCTGATATACATGGTACGAATCTGCCTCCTGGTGAATGCCGAGCAACAATTCGTGTAACCTATCATTCTCGACTATGCCTTATTCAGATCGGCCACAGCTCGCGTGACCTTCTCAAGCGTTGCATCCAGCAGTTCCAATTCTGCCAGATGCTTCCCTTCTGCCTCGTCCTGCTTCCACTTGAGCGTCAGATCATTCCCCGTCTTCTGTTCCTCTCGGTATCTCTGCGATGCGAGTCGCAGTGGATGCATGAATGAGCCAGCAATGTCGTTGTTGGAATGGAGATCCGGTATCTCGAGGGTCTTATGTAAGTGCTTGGCCGACAATAAGAGGAAGTAAAGGTTGAGCGATGCAAGGTAGAAGTGTAAGTTCTGTTCAAACACTATCCATGACTCCATCACATCCGATGATGCCAAATCGTGAGTCAGATCCGGGAACAGATATGGCGCCAGAGTATCCAAAGCGACCGGCGTTGCAAACACTGAAGTATTCGTGGACGCGGTCGACTCTGTCCGCTGGTGACGGGACGAAGATTGTCCACCTGGTACCGGTGTTGGTGGATTGGCCTCAATGATCTCGCCTTTGATCCAGCTGACGGCGGCCACTTTGAGATTGTCAAACGGGCAGTGCTCAAGGGTGTCGCGAATGAACGCTAGACGTTCAACATCCGATGGGTTCGATCGTAATATGGTCGAGGTGATGTAAAAAGCGTGATATCTGAGGGAAGGCGAAGGTGCGTTTGAAGATATCAAAGACATGATTTGGAGATAGCGGTTGAATTGCTCAGTGTCCGACGGCTCACCAACTCGGTTGTCTTCGATTGCCAAGAGACCCAGGGTCAACAATGCATCAAGTATCGGTTCTGGTTCCTGACCGACTGTGAGTCCGCCTCCAGCCGGGTCGGATACAAACTCCATAAGGAGCTTGTAGTGCTCAGGGAATATAGCAATATCACTCTCGGCTTCCTTCTTCGTATATAAAGCTCTTACAATCGCTCTCGCTGTGAAGAATAGAAGCGAGCCCACCTTAGACAGCGGAATGTCTTTGGCAGACTTTGGCGGCTCATCCTCGTTGTCGGTAGAACCGAGTGGCTCACGGCGGTCATCGTAGCTCGCAGCTGCCAGCATGTCTTCCGATGAGATGTTCAGATCACGTGCTAGAGCGAGGAGAGCACCTAGAGTAGACAGCCGTCCATGTAGCGCTTCATCGGACTGGAATCTGTCCGTCATGGATGTTTTGCCAGGAATGATTCTTTCTGGGTGTAGTCTCTCCTGTAGTCTGACACACCAGGCCACACCAGGAACATCGCTCTTTGACGAGAGACCAAGCATGTAATCTTCGATCACATGTGTTATGAACGATTGCAGCAGCTTCATCTGGATCTCATGTTCGCTTGCGGGAACCACGTCTGAGCCCTGGTCAGGTTCCGGATCCGGAGCAGAAGCTTTCGAGCTGACAAGAGACGACAAGGCCGAGCTACTCTTTCGAGGAGGCAAGTGAGGCCGCTTAGGCCCCCCAATGTCCTTGACAAACCTAATGATGGCAGAGACCAGCTCTTCGTGATGAGTTACGGATCGTGAGAGTGAGGCAAGAACAGCTTGAAGCGTGGTTGACAGAAACCTGCTTGGGTACTTCGTCTTGATGCGTGGGTGTAATATGGAGAGCATCGACAGCAATGAGGTAAACTGGCTCACTTGCAGCGGCGATTCAGGGGGCATCTCTGCCGCTTGGGTGACGACAGGAGCATCTACGGCGGCGGTCCTCGCGGGATGACTCTGACCGGCCTGTGCACTTTCGAAAGTATCATCGTCCTGCTGATAATCATCGGTCTCGAAGCCTTCATAATCGATGAGGCGCAGACTCTCGGTGACTTTGAGGATACATTCTCTCGGGTTTCCGAGACGAGCAATGTCTTGTAGACACTGTTGCGAAGCTGGAAGAAGTGGCAGAAGCAAGTGGATAAGGTCCCATCCGATATTGGTGGTCAACTTTGTGTCTTGCAAAACCTCATGCAGAGTTGGTAGATTCTCAACAGTCAAATTGTATTCCACAATGGTCAAATACGTGAGATAATCAGAAGCTGGAGGCAGAGCTTCGATGAGTGGATTACTCTCGGCCATGATCAATTCCTCGATCTATTGTACGGCGAAGCTACTCTGCTTGGTGATACGACGATTGGCTCTGTGGTACTGTAGTCAAGGGAAAGCCGGCGGGGTAGGCTATAGCCGGTGTCGCTGCCGTGTTCGATGAATAGAATAAGAAGCACAGACTGAGTACGTGATCGATTTCAAAGCATCAGGTAATGGTTAGAGTGCATTTGCGTCAGGTTGGTCGTGGACGCGATCAGGCGACGCGACTTCCCCGATCCGGACAGCCACCCGCATTTCACGTGAGGATCTTATCAATCTGATAAGCGTCTGTGCTCCACTGACCGAGGATAGGAGTCCTACATCGCCTCAGTCTTTGAAGACGCGAAACCACTGCGTGACAAGGACGAACATGTCGTACGTAGTGAGCTGAGCTTACAATAGTAGTAACAGTATCAGAAGTAATATACAAATTCGATCCATGGTGTTATCCAATACAGACGTGGACAACTTCAAGGAGCCTTGGCGGGACTCAGGTGACGCCAGCCTTGGCATAGCACGGGGGACTGTGCGCTCAAGTCGCGCCAGGAAACAATCAATTTCACCCAGACGCGTCCTCCTTCGTGATTCCTCTTCTACATATAAACCTCCATTGTCCCTCTATCATATTACTCAGTTTGATTCACTCACAGTCTTCTACTCAACTGGTAATCATAGTTCATAACACCACACTCACGTCATCGAAATCTCTTCACAAAGCAATGTCTGACATCACCCCATCAAAGAAGGTCAGTCATTGTCATCGACCCCAGGCACGACGCGTATACTAATTCTCGCGCAGGTCGCTGAGGGAATCGAGTCCTTCGCCATGGAGTCGCCAATCAAGAAGCCTGTATTCGTGGCCGAGGAGAACAAGGAGAACACCCACAAGTCAGACGAGGTCGCCGTACCCGTCAAGGGCATCCCGCTCGCCGACGAGCCTGAAGAAGAGGAGGCTGAGGCAGCTGCCAAAGAGGACGACTCCATTGAGCCAATCTTGCAAGAGAACGCGAACCGCTTCGTCTTGTTCCCAATAAAATACCACGAGGTAGGTCACCGATCATCCTGACACGAAAAGTCGCGTCGAGTACTGACGCGTTTCAATTTAGATCTGGCAAATGTACAAGAAGGCCGAAGCTTCCTTCTGGACTGCTGAGGAGATTGATCTCTCCAAGGACCTTCACGACTGGAACAAGCGTCTCAACGATGACGAGCGCTTCTTCATCTCTCACGTCCTCGCCTTCTTCGCCGCCTCTGACGGTATCGTCAACGAGAACTTGGTCGAGCGCTTCAGTGGAGAAGTTCAGATTCCAGAAGCGCGTTGCTTCTACGGTTTCCAGATCATGATGGAGAACATCCACTCCGAGACCTACTCGCTGCTCATCGACACTTACATCAGCGAGCCAAGACAACGTACCTACCTCTTCAACGCCATCGACAACAGTAAGTACCACCACTCTGTCGTCTCTTCTGTTCAGTCGCTGACCATTACCTAGTCCCTTGCATCAAGAAGAAGGCCGACTGGGCTCTCCGCTGGATATCCGACAAGGACTCTACGTTTGCCTGCCGTCTGATCGCATTTGCCGCCGTCGAGGGTATCTTCTTCTCCGGTTCTTTTGCTTCCATCTTCTGGCTCAAGAAGCGTGGCCTGATGCCAGGTCTTACCTTCTCCAACGAGCTCATCTCCCGTGACGAGGGAATGCACACCGACTTTGCTTGCCTGCTCTACTCTCACCTCAAGCACAAGCCTGAGCGCAAGCTGGTCGAGAAGATCATCACCGAGGCTGTCGAGATTGAGCAAGAGTTCTTGTCAGACGCTCTTCCATGCGCTCTTCTCGGTATGAACGCCAAGCTCATGTGCCAGTACATCGAGTTCGTCGCCGACCGCCTTCTTCTCACTCTCGGAGTTCAGAAGTACTACAACGCTACCAACCCATTCGACTTCATGGAGAACATCTCATTGGCAGGCAAGACCAACTTCTTTGAGAAGCGTGTTGGTGACTACCAGAAGGCCGGTGTCATGGCCAGCACAAAGAAGCACGAGAAGAAGGACGAGTCTGCACCTGCTGCTGTCATCAGTGGTGACTTTGCCTTTGACGAGGACTTCTAGACGTTGCGCATATACTTGGTGCGATTTAATGTGGCATGGCATGGCATGGATTATTCAATGGAGTCTGGGAAAACGGATGCATCATGAGGAGTTGGTCTTGGTTTAGTTGCTTTCTATCGCATACCCTTTGGGATACAACATCGGAATCCCGCTCTGTACTATTATATAGCTCTTCAATGGAATGAACAATCACCATAAAACAATCTCGGGTTGACTCATGACTACATTATAGGTTTAGATGTGTAACTTCTTCCATCTACAACGATATACCATGGATACCTTACTCAGTAGGCTTTGCTTTGCACCACTTGTTCTCGTGTCGACTCACGTTTCGCGCTTCGCGTTTTCTCACATCCGGATCGAGACGGTCGGCATGTCGGCGTTCGCGCGCCGCTTACGATTCGTGCGCGGATGACGTTCCGGTCTTACCTTCCGCGATGCATCATGGGTAAACGGCTCGCTTGCTTAGGCATCGTTATTTGCTCGAAGTCTACATGTAGTTGACAATTGACTGTGATCGATCGCATTCTGTATACACAAGTCTATACGTCCAATGCAACTCTGTCTTCGAGACTCTGCTGTCGTCCAACCGCTGTAGATCTCGGCTACGTTCCAACCCTGCGGCAGTTCACACGAGCTTCGCTACACTTTGTATTCGTCGCAAACCTACGGGCCCTCGAAAGGACATACTGGACCGCTAAAGGGCATTGACCGCTCTTTGAGCGATACGAAGGCCTGAATGCAAGAGTAATATCACGATGGCAGATAGACTGCCGTCAATCAAGCTCACAGATCCACAGAGCAGGGATGCTGCTCCCAGCTTACCTCAGTCACCCAGCTCGAACGGCTGGGATGGTGAGTTCAGGAGACCTACAACACCAGCTTCACGAAAGGACGTATCATCAAGAGATGGGACATCAGGCTCGTCGCAGACCGCGGACCACGCCGCGAAACCTCACCAAACATTGCCGAACCCGAGCGCAAGCCGATCAGATGGCTCAGCACAAGAGAGTGGTGATGACACACCGAACCAAGAGCAGCCCTTAGCGATAGACCCACTCTCACGACACATCATTGATCGCACGCACTCGTCACACCTATCTCCAAGCACTTTGCGCGCTTCTTCGCCTAGCAATGACTTCACCGTCGAGCGCTCGCCTAGCAATGACCTGGGCGTACCTACTCCTCCTGGTCGGACGGACACCGGCACAAAACTAGCCAAAGGAAAAGAGAAAGGTGTGTCGTTTCTGAGTCGCATCATTGGTTCTAAGAAGAAGGATCAGCCGGACGCCATCTCGGACAATGCCTCGGAAATCAGTGATTACAGACCAGAAGGAGCGTATGCGCAAGTGTTCGCGCAACCTGTCGACAACATCGAGTATAATCCTAGTCAGCCGCAACCCCCAGCCTATATCAAAGTAAGAGCGCGTAACAGAAAACAACGGGATTTCGACAAGCTCTTCCTTGCGCAAGAACTACGAGCAGGACCCCCATCCAGCGAAAGTATGCCCCCTTCTACACCAGTCACTTCAAGACGACGATCTTCGGCTGCTCTTGCTCCTGGAGCTGGTTTGAACACAATATGGGCCATGGAATTTAGCAAGGATGGAAAGTATCTTGCGACCGCGGGTCACGACAAGGTAGTCCGAGTATGGGCTGTAATTGCAGATGCGGAGACTCGACATCAAGAAGACCGCAGAGACGCGAGTTCGACATATGGCTCAGGCCACCAGCGGATGAAGCTAAGCGCACAAGTGTTTCAGAACAAACCTATTCGCGAGTTCAAAGGTCACGAAGCTACTGTGCTTGATCTCAGCTGGAGTAAGAACAATTTTCTGCTGTCTTCATCAATGGATAAAACAGTACGATTATGGCACACAAGCCGCCCAGAATGCCTGTGTACTTTCAAGCACAATGATTTCGTACCATCAATAGCCTTCCATCCGAAAGATGACAGGTTTTTCCTCGCTGGATCCCTGGACTGCAAGTTACGGTTATGGTCGATACCCGACAAACATGTCGCATATTCTTGCACTGCTCCAGACATGATCACAGCGGTCGCCTTCACGCCTGATGGGAAACATGCCATGGCTGGCTGCTTGACCGGGATGTGTACGTTCTACGAGACTGAAGGACTGAAGTACCAAACTCAGATCCACGTTCGGTCGGCGCACGGAAAGAATGCAAAAGGTAGCAAGATTACTGGCATCCAGGCGATTCAGCACCCTCCTCATTCTTCATCTGGGGAGGTCAAACTACTCATTAGCAGCAATGACTCAAGAGTACGTTTGTACAATTTTAGAGACAAAGGCATGGAAATCAAGTTCAAAGGTTGTGTGAACAGCTCGAGTCAGATCCGCGCTTCAATCACCGACGATCACAGATACGTGTGTTGTGGTAGCGAGGACAATCGAGCATATATTTGGCCAGTCCAGGCAGATCCGAACGAGAAGCGCGATAAACGACCAGTGGAGATGTTTCAAGCTCACGACACCGTGGTCACTTGTGTTGCCTTTGCACCGACCAAGACCAAGCAACTTCTTGGGAGATCAGAAGACCCAATCTACGATGTCTGTAATCCACCACCAGTCACTTTGATGAGCCGCGCAGAGCGAGCCGAATCACAAAGCTCCTCAAGGCCACCTTCGGTCCATACACATACACAAGGATTACCACAACCACGTCAGTCGATAGACCGTGATCCGTCCATCCGTCGACCCTCGGAATCCGCATCCCAAATCGCTCGCTCAACCCATAAAGGTGGCAACATCATAGTCACTGCCGACATTACCGGTCTGATCAAGATATTCCGGCAGGACTGCGCCCATACCAAAAGACGACCTCAAGACAACTGGGATGCCGGATCAGGTCCGTTCATGAAACGAGTTGGCAGCATGAACCTCAACCGTAACTCGAGCATGAAGACTAAATCCAGCTCGCGCTCCCTGCGCTCCGGTCGCGACTCTATCTCCACTCAAGGCGGCTCAGGCGACCGCATCCTCTCGTGGCGCCAAGGAATCCGTAGTTCGCCTTCCGTGCGCAACGGCAGCATCTCGTCCAAAAACGGCAGCGGCAGTGGCAACCGCAGCATCTCGCCCCGCAAATCCTCAGGCCAGCTCTCTGCTCGTAGCAGAGACGCCCGTGGCTCGCCCGCACTCGGCACTAGCGACTCCCTCGCTTCGAGTAATGTGAATCTGCCCAACACCACCTCTTCGCAGGATCAATCGTCGTCGCAGCAGCAGCAGCAGCAGCAGCCAGCCAGCGATGCAGGGCTCCGGTCGACGGAAAACAATCCTCTCATGATGGTCGGCGACCAGAGCAATCTTTTCTGGGACATCGACGAGAGGCGGCGCATGGTCGAGAAGACTAGGCGGGATTGGGCGGCGCAGCGAGAACAGGGTCAGGCCGGTGGTTCTTCTGGAGCTGGACTGGGGCTGAAGAGGGAGGGCAGCTATGTCAGTCAACTGAGTATGGACAACAGTAGTGGGCCCGAGAGCGAGTATGAGGATGCTAAGGATTAGGGAGACCGGTAGTGTGGCAATGCTACCGGCTTAGGAAGGGAGCATCGAGGACCAACTTGTTGGAGATTGTCTACGAAATTGATCACGATCACTCTTCTACCACGTATGCTCATCTCGTGCCGCTTCTCTAGACTGCGTTTCGAGACTAGACGTCTACGATAGGATGGTATCGTCATTGCACAAGAAGATAAGATCATCTTACACTGGACAACCTGCTCTCCCATCTCGTTCTTGGTCGATCGTACGGTATCCTAAGCCTCATGACTAGCTCACTTCTTCCCGCTAGCACCAGACTTGCTACTTCCCGTCTTCAGACTCCCTTCCCCGCCCTTGCCCTGTTTCTTCTCCTTCTCCCTCTTCTTTTCCTCTTTGCTCTTCGTCTTGTACGAGAAGTGGATATCCCCACCTTGGAAGTCCTTCAGGCCGATGAAGTGCTCGCCTCGTGCCTTCTTGTCGGCGCGGTAGTCGTTGTGGTCTAAGATATCGTCGCCGGTAGGAGGGTTTCCGCGGCCCCCTGCAAGCCACCGTAGGAGTGGATTGGCTTGCTCGTCGTGTCTGAGTGGACGGTCCTTCTTGAAGGGGTTGTTTGAGGGTTTGTCTGTCATGTTGCCGTATGGCGATAGACTCTGGCTGGACAAGAGTGAGTGACAGAATGACAGCTCGGTCAGGCCCTCGAGGATGGCCTATAAGTGGAGATGTGGATGGTTATAGAGAAGGGAAGATGGTATAACGAATGTATATATACGGATTGATGCCCAATGCTGATCCGAAGGGAGTGCACAATCATCTCTAAATGTGGAACAAGAGGATAGTATTGTGTAGTGTATTGACGTACGTGCTTGTCGTGTTAGACGCCGAGTCTGGTGGAAAAGTAGATTGCCAGCCGTTGCTCTATGGTAGGAGAAAGCGAAGCCAGTGGTGTGAGGTTGTACAGTTTCAAGTCCCAGGGGAGTACAGCATGCGCTCTGGCCCAAGGATTGTCGATACTTAGCAGGTGTAACATCCTCTCATAGACGTCGCGGGCTATCCGTGGTGATTGGAACCAGCGCGTGCAGGATTGGTAAGAGCTCCGTGAGCCTCAAGGATGACTCTCTCCCGAACATTGCTTGCAGAGTCGCTGGGAGTTACGCTGCTACCACTGCCACTGCCACTGCCACTGCCACTACCAGGTTTCTTCGGAGCGCTTTCGTTCTGTTTAGATCCTTGACCAGACGTGATCTCGACCATGAATCCGCCTCCGCGAGAATCTGCCCACCCGAATTGGGTGATACCCTGTTTGCGTCTTTGTTTGCGTCGCTCAAGCATCTGCTTCCACTCTCCGAGTGTGGGTGGTCTCCCTGTGCCACCTACCAGTCTCCAAAGTCGTTTCGGCATAGCCATGTCTTCCGCGGGCATTGTGATGTAAGTGGTGCGCTTGTCTTGATGTTTGCTATGATGCTTCGCAGGGGTGTTGATATCGATAGTTTGAGTATCATAGCGTGCAGAGCGGTGCCTTGATATGCTGTCCTGGATGCGCATGTGATGAAGTTTGCTGGTTGTGGACCCAGTGCCAGCACCTGCCAGCACTCGATCAGGAAATTGCGCAGTAGCACATGCGACCTGGTGCGGTCTGTAACAAAGGGGCGTATCGAGTTTGAGGCGAGACGAACAGTTCCCATCGAAGCGAGCTTACAGAAGTGGTTTTACTCAACGCATGATGACCTGACGTTACAAGCCTCTCTCCAGGTGCAGATCGTTTACCATCATGTACCTGCTGATCCCGATCCAACCCCATCGGAACCAAACCATCTGACTCTTATGTGCAGTGGTCATAGCTGTCTGGGCTTTGCGATAGTCAAAGATATTGCTTATGAACAGCAGCGGTGTCGGGTAATTGCCTGCTTGCCTCTTGCTGAAAATGACTGTCGATATCGTCGCTACAACATCCAAAAAACTGCCGTATTTTCTCACGATATTGACCGAGGGAAGCGTATACAATTTGATTGGTGCCTCCCAACCGGCGTGTCTCGAGGAAATGGATGTCACAAAGGCTACCGCTCCGTGATACAAAGACTTGTGGTTCGGATGTCCGGATACCCCATCCCTGTCGAACGTAATCATAACGTCGATATTCGCTTCAGGTTTCTGATTTGACTTGATGCTGGCCATCTTGGGTGCGAATGTGCTTGTGAGCAGTCCAGTAATGGCCTTGGAATCCCAGGTGGCAGTCATTGAGTCCTGAAAGCGCTCATCGTCAAGTACCAGGATATCAGACGCGCTACGTACCCCGAGATGGAGCCCAGATGTCACGAGCTCGTTCTTACGTACGGAGCCTAAGCCGTCTGCATTACCGCTTGAAAGACAGAGGATCTTGAGATGATTACCAAGCTCAGGACGTGTGAGAGCTAATACCGCAGGAGCAAAGAACATGGCCTCATCATCAGGATGAGCGATGAGGAGACATATACGCTTGCCTCGGAGTCCTGGGAAAGTTCGACTCATGTACGACGTGAAGAACCAGAGCGAGACGAAAAGAATGGGGACCACACCATAAGTGGTGATGTCCATCGTAGAGTATCGCTTTACGCGCAGTGAAAGCAGCAACAACAGAGCTGCACGAGTAAATGTGAGGTTGTGAAGAGATGGTGCAATTGAGAAGAAGTGGTAGACTTGTCCATGCTCAAAGGTGAAGTCCAAACGCCAAGCCTTACGCATTCACCAAGCCTCGCACAACATCGATACTATCACACAACGACAGCAAACATGGCCGACGAGCAAACGCCTCGGAACCGTCGCGAGCGGCGAGCCGCAGCCAAAGAAAAGGGCGAACCGTTCGAACCTCTGACCGCCGCCAACCTACCAATGGCGCAACCCGACTGGTCCAGACCCAAAGGCAAAACTTTGTACGACCTAGCAGCAGAACGAGAAGAACTACTCCGGAAAGGCCAACCTTTTGACAAGAAATATGACGACGGTCTGGTCCGTGACGAGGAAGGCAATGTACTGGAGTCAGAACCGCCTATTGGACCAGTTGGTGACGCCTTTGTCTTCACTCTGACGCTTGGGATGCTACATTTTACACTGGATGTGCTGGTGTACAATCAATATCGACAGACGATAGAATGGAGGGAGATCGTCACGCGGACTGCAACGATGCTGCCGGTTCTGTTTGTTGTCACTTATGTCTTACGGTCGAAGATGCTGGCACGATGGCCTCTGTTGAAGCAATTGGTGTGTTTTCTCATTGGCGCTGTTGCGGGATGTTACTTGATCTACATCGGCAACACCTTTGGGTACTATGCAGTCATGAAGCAGTCGCCGCCGATCGGTACGCTGTGGGTTTTGGCAGTCATCGAAATGGGTCTGCCTTTCGCGGTGGCAAGTCTGAGTGTCAATGGAGCATTCCTGTGGTGGCATGGCTACAAGGTCTTTTAGAGACATTAATATGGCATTTGAATATCACACTCTGTACAAATTACACCACTGTACCTTGTTGCAGTCAGACTATAACATCACACGACTGGCTGGAAGTTCGGATACAGGACCCGTATTACCTCTCCCTCACATCCTTTCCATGATTACATTGTTCATCCCCCCCACAAATGTCTCCGAAGCTAAACCCGTTCTACCCAAAACCCGCTTATGCATCGCTAAAAACAACAAGAATCAGAAGGCGCGTAGATATCTTAGATACCAGGGGAACCAGCGTGAATAGATGTCCGTTGACGTGGCTGGTGGAACATGCTGCTGGCGTAATCGCTGTCTTGATATCCGTAGTCGGTGGAATCGGCCTCCATAAGGGGTTCCTTGACTTCGTAGTTGTTGACTCTGGTGCCAACAGAGAACTCCAAATCCTCCTGAGTGATCGAATCCCAGAACTTGTAGACCATCATGACAGCCAGAAGGTTGCAAATGGTTGCGAAGAATAGACCGTCCATGTAGTGCTGGACGCCTTCGCAGATCGGTCTGCTGAGAACGTAGAGGATGACCTGTCCTACGATGAACATGAGAACTCCAAAGAAAATGTGTCCCAGTGGCCACCTCTCTTGCAGAGTGCCGAGAATCAGGATAAGTTGCATGACGAGATAGACAGCCAAGAAGATAGCGCTGAAGATGTAGACCACAACGAACATTCCGACCGTATTCTCTGGGCCGAGGCCTCCGATATCTTTGAAAGTCAAGATGCTGACCGCGAAGCTGACGAGGAACATGATAAAGGAGCAGATTCGGAGAAGCCAAACAGAGAAAGTGGTGCCGTCCTCGTATAATTGGAAGCCGACGAATCCGCTGATCATGAGAGAGACACATGTTGCCGAAACCAAGCCCATCTGCACAGCTACGAAATACTGGTATGCGCTGGATCCTAAAGGAACGACACCGCAGTCAACGAGTAGTGAGTCGACGGTCAAAAGCATGTAAATGTAGAAAAACGTCAGAATCTCCTTGCGGCCTGCGCGGTATTAGCCCTGGTCTGTGTCCTTATTCTCCCAACTTTTACGTACCGACTGCGGTAAACTTGCTCCGAACGTGGATGATCATGATGACAGTCATGATGAGAGCTATGATATGCGCAATACCGGCGAGTCCTTGAAAGATGATGGTGTTGGCCAGCGAGATAGAGCGTGAATAGCACGCGGGTTGTATTCCACGTCCACCAGTGTAGGCGTTATTTTGTCCAACCAGTGAGCATAGTGGTAGTGCAGCATTGTTACATAATGCGTCGAAGTCGCCGAAACCCATCTTGGGCGAGTTGTCCGTGTGTTTGACGGAGGCTAGGGGGAGGAGGCGCGAAGTTCTGAATCTGTATTGACACCCGGCCTCTCGGCTGTCTATTGTCTCGAGTCAAAAACTGCGATGTCAAGCGGTTCCGAGGAATGCGATGGCACCGGATGTGAGGTTCGACGCGCGCAGAGGGATGTTGACAACAAGGCGAAAGATTTAATGGATGGGAGATGTAATTAACGCTCGCATCGGGGAGGCGCAAACACGGGGGTTTCAGATCTATTCCGGGACTCTTGGCATTGTTGCTGCAGGGATTTGCGCCAGCAGCCACTGCAGGTACGGCGGAGTGGTCCCGCATTTTACCGTCAGGGGTTCCCAGTCTCTACGAATTGTCGACCACCTTGAACTCACTTCAGGTGATCATTGTCGCTAATTGGAAATCATGTCATTCATTCATGGAGTAACCAGAGCGGTGACCCAAACGCCTCGCTAATGTATCAACTCAAAAAGAACAGGTTCTATCTACGCGGTGACTTGACGCGGTCCATTCAGAAATCCACTCTTGGCCTTCTTGGAGCCGGACCTCGAGGTCCTCATGACACTCGGCGTGGAACGTGTCGGATGAGGTACACTTCCCGTTTGATGCGGCTCTGGTGCCTCTTCTTGCATGTTTGCGTCCACTCTTGCTCGGTCTTCGTTGGATGTGACAGCAGTAGGGGTCTCTGCTAACTGTTCAAGGCGTGATGGCCCTTCCGACGAGCTCTGAGCTTCATCAACTGAAGAGACCACCTCTGCCTCTCGTTGTTGCTGCTGATCCCGGAGCTCTGGTATCCGTCTGACCGGAGAAGTCTCGATCGAGATGCTCGACTCAATTCGCTCGTAGAAGAGCATGAATGCCCCGCTCTGGCTGAGCACTGTCTCCTGCGTCACCGATGATACATCTTCATCGCTCAGTCGCCACCATTGAGGTTTTGTGCTCTCCTCGCCTTGGTCGGACTGCGTAGGGGCCGGGTGCTGACGGTAGCAAATGTAATGACCATTCTCGTGCCTTCCGTAATGCGTGACGACAGCACGTAGCTGGTACAATGGGCCGGTCTGATTCAGATGCCCCAATCGCCCTGGTATCATGCTCTCGGCCGGACGCATACTCCAGCTTTCGCTGTTTTTCTCTTCTGATGATTGTACTTTGCCTAGACACCAGGGTCGGAGGTCAAGAATCGCTGGATAGCGGACATCTGCATAGTTCTTGCTTTGAGCTCCGGAATACTCGTCAAAAAGACTCCTGTTGATGTGTATAACCAAAGCTCTCGGCGCCCGTGCGACAACTGCCTGTCGAGTCTTGGTGCTGGAGACGCGACCGTCCTTGCTGATCATGCACTTCTTGTTCACTGTATTATCGGAGAAGTCCGCATCATCAAGAGCCTGCCGGACCGTCTGCAGCCGCTCCACTGTCTTTTGTCTGAGCTCAGGTGGAACTGAGAGGATCAATGGCTGCTGCGCCTGTGCGTGGAAGACCTCCACCATTCTGGCCAACTTCGCCTCTGACTGTTTGAGGGTACAACTAGCGCATTCGACACCAGATATCTCCTCAACATTACTGTACTCGTCCAGGCAATCTTCGATATCATATCTCATTCTGCGGCCGAGAGGGACAGTGAGACAATTGAAAGGAAGCAGCGATAATCCCTCGGAAAAGCCACAATTGACACACGATACCCGCTGAGCCAGCAAGCCCTCCAACGGGTTCCCTTGCGCGATTGAGGATGAGCCCGGCTTTGGTCCTTTATCGTTTTCTGCCTCCTCGACTATATCAACCTCGTCCGCTTCGCCAACTTTAAGACTGGGCACCTTAGATCCAGTACTCCCTTCTAATCTAGTAAGCGTCGAAAGTCCTTCGTGTGGTATCGTCTTCGCAGATGCTGCTTTGACCATCTCTTTATCAACCTCGTCCAATATTTTTGAAAAGTATTCTTGCGCGTCCTGTTGTTGCCAGCTCGACATTGATTTGAGCTTCGCCGGTGTCCATATCCTCCTGCCGTTGTTGTCGTGGTCGTTGAGCGAGCTGGTCAGTTCGTGAAGCGATCCTATTGTTGAATCCGGGTCGTGGACTCGGCCAAGGAATTCTGTAAACGATCGCAAAGTCGACAGACCCTGGAGAACACTGTTCTGGTAGCATGAATTGTCCCAGTTGCCCAGCCCGGGAGGCGCATCGGATTTGGTAGTATAGGTTTGTAAGAGTCGATTTGGCCCCAGGGTTCGTAGCTCTAACGGCGCCTTCGACAGAGGATTGCTGAGCGCAAAGAGATTCCGCAATGCCTCGCCCTTCATTGCGTGTATTTCGTCAGAAGTACCTCCAGACTGCATTCTCGCCTCTGCATCACCGGACCCGTTCCACTTCGCTAGTATGAACACTAGCCGTACCGGTACGATGTAGACGAGTATATTCCACAGTATCTCAAGAGGAGAGAGGAATCCAAGATACCGAGCAAGCACAAAGATTGCGTAAATTACTCCAGTGCCTGCAACGATGAGAGCGGGCGACGTTACTTGTTGTCTGTCGACTTTCGAAAGATAGTCCTGGATGACTCTATGGTCAAAGAGATCGGGCATTGTACGCTAAAAGAATGCGTAAGAGTAAGAATACGGTAATGAGACCCGATCGCTTCAACCGTAGAGAAAGTTCCGTGTGGTGAAGCTGGCGGTGGAAAGCGATCGCATCACATGGTCGAGTGACGACCTTGAAGAAAGAGTGAGCGGCAATGATTCTAGAAGTCGGAAACACAGAGCAACCAGAGAGTTCCCGAACTGGCTCGTGATGCGGCTCTGCGGCCCGTAGTCTGGGGTATTGATCTAATGATGCGGTCAGGGTCCAGAAATTATTATTCGATTTCGGCTGCAAGCCTCGATTTGAAGTTGTCGCATATTTGCCAGAACACCGAGGAATCAAAATCACATTCAGAAAAAGATCTTAGGCCTTCGCGCAACATCTATTACAATGGCAAAAGTCGCCAAATCGAAAAAGACCAGAGCCGTCTCTGTCCACTCTCGCGCTGCAAGAAGAGAGGCCTCTCCGTCGGCAGGGATCGACAGATCTCTCGAAAACGCGAGCGGCGCCGAGGACGATAAGCTTAGCAAGAAGTTTCTGAGTCCACACGCTGGCGGTATTAGCAAGAAGAAAAAGAGCAAGGCTATGACTCGTCAGCAAAGGGTGCGTCACGAGCGGGGCATGGAACGTGCAGAAGCGGACATGGACAAGCTGGCCACCAAGGTCACGAAGAGCCACAAGAGAGCCAGGAACATTAAGTCTCGCGCTGTGAGTGATCGCAGGATCCAAAACGGCTGCGCAAGATACTGACAATGACCAGGCTACCTGGGAGGAGCTCAACAAGGAGGTAGGAAGCGCACCTGGGAAAACGTCGTTCTCGGTCCTGCAGGAAGACCTGATCGATACCGACGATGACGATGAAGACGAAGACGAGAAGATCCGTGACAAGGCTGAAGTCCTTACATCGCAACCACCGGTTGAGGTACAGGAGACTGCTGCGAAGCCAGACGAAGAGATCGATGAAGTGCTATGAGAAATCTGCCACGGATCTAAAGGCACTTTCGCTTCGCCTTTGAGGGCTACACTCACATCGTCACTTCCAAGGCGGCCAGTCGCCAATCCGCCACAGGTGTGTCAGTTGGCCGTGAAGTGCGGCAGGATACTTTTCGGCCGCATACGGTTATAGAGTTATGCTGCGGCCGCGTTGCTTGAGAGCAAGACTAAGCTGACTCATGGAACCACCCATCAGTCACCGCGAGTCGGTCTTTGTAGTTGCCAAGCTGGGACGCTGTCAGAGTGATATGTACATCTCAACATGGATGCTTCTGGGATTAGGACAAGAGCAGTCACTCTGCGCCGAGAGACGGCGACAAACACTCGGGGAACGTTTTTGTATACGAAGTAACATACGCTCCAATAATGCGTGAGCGATACCATAGTCGAGCACGTTCAGCATATAATGTTCAAAGAATAGCAGCTGCATACATTACTTGTCCATTCCAGATTGACAGGGCGACTCTTGAACAGCTCTGGATAGTGTGATGCAGTCGACGTCCTCATTAATCATGTCCTCTGTGTAACTCCTGAGTGTCGACGTGTTGTAAATGTGTCAAGTAAGTTAGAGCTTCGTCGCAAAGAGAATGGAGACCGAGCAATGCTTGGCGGTTCACGTTCATGGCGGGTAATCCTCGGTAAGCGAATCCGTGGGCCACAGAATCGAATCACAAATTGTGAGCGACTTGACGAATGACTCCAACGACAACTCTGGAACTCGACAAACACCGACAAAGTGCGTCAAATATTGCTATCGACCGTACAGATCAATTGCTAACATTCGTCCAAGATGGTTGCCGCAAAGAAGCACGTCCCAATCATCAAGAAGCGTACGTTCAATCCGATCACCCAATACCGCATCCGAATTTTCAGTCAAGCGACCACGCGACAATCGAGACCATCCTGCAACACACCCGACGACTGGACGAACAATTGACTAATTTGAATTCTCTTGCAGGCAGAGCGCATGTCGCCCGCCACCAGTCTGACCGCTTCATGCGTGTCGACCCATCATGGAGAAAGCCAAAGGGTATCGACAACCGTGTTAGAAGACGTTTCAAGGGCCAGGTCCGCATGCCAAAGGTGCGCAAGAGATCAGAACTGCAGAACATAAAAGGAGGACACAAATGCTGATGGATAATCCAGATCGGTTACGGTTCAAACAGGAAGACCCGTCACTTGATGCCTTCCGGCCACAAGGCTTTCGTCGTCAACAACACCCGTGACCTCGACCTTCTCCTCATGCACAACCAGACTTACGCCGCCGAGTACGTTTCCACGAGATGAAGAAGAGAAGATACAACGAGTCTAACATAGCACCTACAGGATCGCCCACGCTGTTTCCTCAAGGAAGAGAGTCGAGATTGTCCAGCGCGCCAAGCAGCTCGGTGTCAAGGTCACCAACGGCAAGGCCAAGTTGACCACTGAGTCATGAACGGGTTTTTGATGTTGGGGTTTGATACAAACAAATGACGAAAAGTCTGGAATGGGAAGGCAGGGTTTCGGAAACATGCGAATGAAATATCAATCCACCCTTCTGATCATTTCACTATTCGGCGCCGACACATTCATGTATGCGGGCGCCTTCTTACATTGTGTGTCATGGGTGTGATGGGCTTTTCAACGATCGAGGCATATGCTAGACTAGGCAGACTTTTCATGGTCAACGAGAGTATGCTTTGATGCGACAGCCTTTGTGCACACCCCTTGTAGTTGTGTTGGGAAACAACATTCGGCATCCGTGTATTAACATCCAAATCAGTATCGGTCGCATTATCAGTACCGGTATCTTCTCGACCAAGTGACACGACACACAAAAGTCACAAGGTCAGGATAATAGAAAGTGCCTTGACATTGTTGAATTTGGTGATACTATCTTTACTAACGCTACATCGCAGACGCACCGCACTCTACAGACCGTGCTGCCTGAAAAAGTCGACAAAGGTGAACATGGAAGCCTTGGCCGTCCTCTCAAGGGTGGTGTAGTTGACGTACTGAAGGCCGAATCTGGTGCTCAAACCACTGCTCCACTCAAAGTTGTCGTAGATGCCCCAAGAGATGGCACCGGTGACGTTGACACCGTCGACGACCTTGGCCTCGAGAAGCGCGTTGAGGTAGGAGGCAAAGTAGTCGACGCGCAGCTGGTCGTACAAGGCGTCTTGGAGGGTGGTGAAGTTGTTCTCAAAGGGCTCGGCGAAGCCAAATTCCGACAGAACAATGTCTTTGCCCTTTGGTCCGGTGTACGTCTTCTGGAGGTAGTTGAGGAAGTTTCGCAGGCCCGAGGCGTCGGACTTGAGCCATGAGGCACCGAGGTCGGCAGCGAAACCGACATCCCAGCCAGAGGCCGTCACTTGAGATTGCTTGACGCAGGTGGGGAAGTTGGGGTCGCTCGAGTTGGCTGCGCAAGCCGCGATGCCGTTCTGGGGTGCGGAGATGACATCGGTGGTGTAGCCGTCAATGGCGAAAAAGTCACAGGATCCGAGAACCATGGCGCTTTCGGCGGCGGTAAAGTTGGGCAGAAGGTCTCCAAGAGTGTTGCGAAGGGATGCGGGGTAGTCACCGGTCTGCCATACTGGCGAGTTGAGCCAGCCGAGCTGATAGTCGTTTCCTCGAGTGACGGCCTCAGCATCGCCAGCAGAGGTGGTGTTGGCGATGAAGTTGTTTGCAGAGTTCTTAAAGGTGACACGGCCGGTTCCCTTCAACACGTTGCGGTACCAGTCGACGGTCTTGGCGTGAGCGAGCAAGGTGTTGTGGCCGCAGTAGTACTGTGCGCGGAGGCCGGTCACACCGTACTCAGGCCAGTAGCCAGATGGGAAGCCGGGGTACTCGTCACCGCAGTAGACTTGGGGCTCGTTCATGGTGACCCAGATTGGGACGTATTTGTCGTAGCGAGTCATGATCAACTGGGCATATGCAAAGTAATCGTCAATAATCTGGTCTGAAGTCCACCCATTGTAGTCGTTCATCAAAGCAAGAGGAGTGTCCCAGTGGAAAAGGGTGACAATAGGCTTGATGCCGGCGTCGACCAATCGGTTGATGACATCGTCGTAGTGGAGCAATGCCTGCTCGTTGACGTATCCACGTCCAAAGGGAAAGATACGGCTCCAGGAGATGGAGAGAGAGAAGTATGGAACGTTGAAAGCCTTCAGGCGGGCAATGTCCTGAGGTAGAGGTAGTAGTGCAGATCGGTGATGTCTCCAGTGGCACCGTCAGCTACGTAACCCTTGACACGGTGAGACAGCAAGTCCCAGATGGATGGACCACGGCCTTCTTCCATGGCTGCTCCTTCGACTTGGTAAGCCGCAGAGGCAATACCCCAGACAAAGTCAGAAGGCAGCTTGTAAGCGCTGAGGTTACCGGTGGTGACCTGAGAGGAGAAGCCATATGGAGGTGGCACAGGCGATGGTTCGGGTGTTGGAATGACAGTGTGGTTAAAGGGAGGGGTGGCGACTGGACCGACTTGATCCCAAAGAGCAGACCAAGCACGCTCCGAGTAGTCGGTGGGAAGGTTGGCTACGGAGGTAGTAGGTGTCGGGGTCTGAGAAACATAGGATGTGTAGGTGTAGTTTGACAAGGTTGAAAAGGTCAGGTTGTCGGCTGGTGCAGTGGACTGGAGGCTCCATGCTAGCGACGACTTCTGGACAGAAGACAGAGTTTGCAAAGTTGAGGCAGTTGCAGCGTTGTTGGCAGAGGTGGATGCAGACTGGCCTGAAGAGGCAACGGCTGTGGTTTGAGCCAGAGCACCACCGAGACCGGCGACGAGCAGGAGTTTGACAGACATATCTGCTATTTGCTTCTTGAACGAGGAGATGGGATAGAACAGGATGTGAAGGAAGTGGCTACTCACTGGGACAGAGGACTCTATTTATTGACCCATGGGCGATGCTACATTGACCTACCCCTCAGCATCACGGGTGTCATGGGTACTGCAAGTGCTTTGACACAGAACGAATTCGGGACACACGGCACGATGCCGGACGTCATGGTGGCAGTAGAATCAGAATCTGACAGGTTTGCGGGCCATGTTGTCGACCATCAGAAGTCCGTGACACGACGGGTTCTCGGTCTTGTTCACTGTACCCATGGTTTTTCGCGTAGCAACGGTGGATTTATATGATTTTAGCGGGCACGGTCCCCGGATTTCGCAGGCGGGGGTGTTGTAGTCATGGAGTAGTGTATGTAGATCCTGGACCGACGGGCCGTATGCCGGATGGGGTCGTTGTTCGCGAGGTGTTTTGACTGGTAGCGGAGCAACATCCCCCGCAAGGTGCCCCAAGGTCTTACGTTTCGGCAGAAGGCTGCGGTTGATGTTGCACGATCGGCAGGAGAGGCGGGAAGGATGACCGACAGTCATCTGTAAGCGTTCTGAGCTCTGAGAGTTCAGCAGGTTGAGCTCCAGCTTTATATAACTTAGACAATAGAGGCAGTGCTCATGGAGATGCTGTCAAAAGAGGTGGCCTATCCGATTGATATGAGAAGAAGAAGAAGAAGAAGGCGAAGTAGTTGCTACCTCCTATGGATACTCGATATAGGCTAATTAGCGAATCTCGGTAACCCAATGAGGGAGTGTCCGGCCCACCATGCTCGAGTAATGTACACCCTTACTTTGAATTATTATCTAATCCCCATCACATCACCTTGTAGGCGCTTTTGCTCACTCATCATGCCGCTTCTCGGACCTTGCTGCTGTTTTCTAGTTTCACTACATGCAGGCCTCACTCACGTTTGCAGCTGATCTCAGTCCAAGTATCAGGCTAGATGTGGGAGAAGACAGGTCTATCCAAAGCATCGAGATGATGAAGACTCATGAGGCTCATTGTGACTTTGCTAGGTCCGGCTGCTTCTATGTATTTGTTGTCAATTGACAAGCCCTGAAAATCCTGATGGACATGGTTCATATGCGATCGATACCATACCCACTGTAGACGACGTAGATGAAATGAGATCAAAGGACTCTCCTTCCTCATCATTGTGGCCACGATCCCGTGAGCCTTGAGGCTTCACCCAGCAAAGGCCCCGTTTAGCGCCAAACGCCATGCTTTTCCCATGCAATCGTGCTGTGCCATTTCAGTCCTCATCCATAGCGCCAACCTTGGTAACATCTTGCGACTCCCTGCTCCAGTAACCCTCGATCTTGACCCTAAACTCCGCCATGACGATACCAAACAGCTTCAACAGCGCAGTCTGGTTACTGTTCAACAGCTGGTCCTCGCGACAGAGCGTGTAGTCGGAATCAAGCATGACCTTGCCCTTCTCAAGCTTCGTCGGCATACCCCATTTTCTCAGCGTAACCTCGACACTGTGACCCACTGGTACATCGTCCTCGATCGACACCTCGCCCGCGCGCGAATACACGATACCCGCCGGCACAACGACGTCCCGCGTGGCCCTGGTTCCGGCTCTCGCAAAGTCCATCTCCGAGTATGTGTCAAAGTACTCCAGCACCTCCTTGGCGTCGCGATTCGTGAACAGCAGTCCGACGATACCCTCGACCATGTCCGCCAACTTGTGAAGTCCGGGTTGGTATTCCTCCTCCGCGCTCAGACCGAGAGCTTTTGCCATGACTTTTGTCTTGCCGAAGAATATCCTGCTGTCGGAGAAGTGGGTGCGCACATCTTTGAGGTAGGTGTTGCGCATGTGCGAGACGCTGAAGACGAAGATGTGAGAGTGCTCGTCCGAGGCGGTGCGGATGGCTGTGAAGAGGCGGGTCTTGTCGTCCTTGTCCTTTTTGGCGACCTTGGTCAGGTGCACTACCTTCGCGCGCTTGGACTTTGGCATGTTCGCGATTGAGATGTATGGATTTGTTTTGGATGAGAGGACAACAGGAGCGCTTGGTGGTGGTCGAGTCGAATTCTCTGAAGACTGAGACTGTCGGAGATAATAAAAAATGCGGAGAATAGGGAAAATTTAGGGTCGGCCGTTTGAGATGCCCTGCACTCCGCGTCAGTTCGGTCGACCGTCAGACATAAGTTGAATCAAGGCTTGGTTGGCTATCAATCTATTTCCATGTGATGGCGACCCGCGGCCATCCTGACAATCATCCCTGTATTGATTTACGTCACACGTGGCCGTAGACTTGGTCGTAGATGTGAATGATGGTTCCAACGGGGTCCTGGTGAAGAACGATAAAGAGTGCAACTGTCCTTCGCGAAGTAAATCGTTGATTATAATCCAATTGACAACAAGCATTTAAAATGCCTCCTGAACAGGAAGCAGTCACGGAAGTGATCACCACCACGGACATCACGTCGCAGATACTTGGTAGGTTCGTCGCATGGAGAGGACCATAGTTTCTTACAATACGTCCAGTAAATGCTCAAGTCACACATCCAAATGAGAAGTCACCGCTGAAGGTGGTGACTAGTCAGGCACCATCAGGCCTGATTTACCACACCGCAATCATCGCGGAGGATGCTCCAGATCCGAGGTGGCCTAATGGTCGACGCACGTATCGAAAAGTTCTCGAGGCTTCAGGACCAAACAGAAGACAAAGCATGATGGCTCTCCTGGAGGAAACTGAGCGACGAGTGGAGAAACAGGTTTTGAAGAAATGAGAGAATGCTTGTTTATTCAAGTAGTAACGTATGATGACAAATCTAGTCCTTATCCATCATACCATGACATAAGTACTACAAGCCGCCGGCGCCAATCGCTGATGCAAGACTGGAAGGTCATGACTGTCATGATCAATTGTTTGGATGGAGGTGCTGCTTCATTCGTAGGCCAGGACTATCGTCGTTCCTGATCGGCGACTTTGCGCGATCTGGCGTCTGTGAGCCAAGGGCAGGAGTTCCGATTCCAGTCAACGGAGTCATTGTGCCCGAGGGTGGTGCGGCCATAGCAGCGCCTTCGGGGCTGGAAGGAACAATCTTGGCAGGGACACCCGCGATGTGGATGCGCTTTGCTTCGTTACTGTAAGAAGCTGGGATGATCTATATCTTGTCAGCTAGTGGCACGAGGTAACTAAGGCTACGTCAGCTCACCTCAATGATCTCGTTTCGCGGAAACTCCAGCATTGGGATATCAGTAGCACTGCATGCCATGAGATAGCCGTAAAGAACGCGGAGTACACTCTCGTGGGCAATGATGAGCAAATCGTTCTGCTCGCGCTCAAGTTCGAGGATGATAGGCTCAAGTCGCACAGCTAAATCGTGATAGGACTCTGCTCTTGGGTATCGGTGGTGATAAGGATCAGCCAGATGCTTCTTAACCTCTTCTGGATAGAGCTCCTTGATTTTCCTTTCCGAAAGCTTCTCGCAAACTCCAGGATTTAATTGACTCATCTGCGATCGCTGACGGACTCTGAAGCCAGTGTCTGCCAGGTATTTGCCAGTCTCTATGGTTCTTCTGCGCGTCGAGGTCCAGATAGTGAGTGGCTTGAGAGTAGAATCGGGACCACCGCGTTCTCTGAGCCTTTGCAGCTCTTCGTCTCGGTGCTTCAAGAGCGTCTCTCCCATCTTCTTTGAATACTCGAAACCGTCGTCAGAAAGATGAGCGTCAGCCTTGAAGCTCTCCTCGTCTCTGGTGGTACCAGCTCTGGCGAAATAAGTCCTTCTCGATTTGATGTGCAGGTTGAGTAGATAAAACACGATTCGCTGGGAGAGGTAGTTGAAAGCGCAGTTGTTTACCATAACTCTCTGACCAGCGTTGATAAGTTTCACGTAATGGAGTTCTGCTTCCTCCATGGTTTCAAAGTGAGGAATGCGAGCATTGATACGTGAAAGGTAGTCCTTGACGGCATCAGCGTCATTCCAGCCTTGGTAGTCCGGTGAGGAAATCTTGACACTGCGGACATTCTCCTCAATAATCCTTTCATCCGTGCAAGCCGATTCGATGAAAAGCGTTTGCACATTATGCTTTGAGAACTCCTTTGCCAGAGCAGAACGACCTGCGGAAAGAGGATTGACTGCATCGTAGATCGCGATTTGACCGTTTTCATGCTCGAGAAAATTGAAAATGTCTTCTCGACACTTCTTAAGTATCTTTTGACGTAGCAGAACTGAGTCTGGCGAGGCATTGACAAAGAAGTAGTCATCTGGAACCTCGTTGCCAGGACCGACCATAGCACGACGGTAATCGCCGAGATGGAAAATGCGTGTCTTGACTCCTAACCAGCGAAGATAGCGAGCCAGAGCGACAGAGGTGTGGGTTTTACCTCTGGCTGGTAGACCGACGGTTGCAATGACCATCCTGCCAGAGTGAAACAAGCGGCCAGACTCTGTGCTATACAGCTGGGCCGGAGCCATGCTTTCCTTCTGTGGCAGGTCATGGATGGCGTCAACGAATGTGTTTGATTTCCTGCGGAAATGGGGCGAATTGGCCGCAATCTCTGCGGTTCTTTCATGAGATCAGTATGGCATCGAAGTCACCCTGAGGTCGACGTACAGAAGAGTATCCATGGTCTACCACGGACCTATGTTTGCTTTGAGGATACGGCTCTGATGACAGAAGAATCACGTAGATTGATGGGAGCAGTATTCTACTGAAGAGATGGACAATCACCAGACGCTGTCGGTAGGCCGCAATTCGGAAGGTAAGAGGTGAAATTCGTTATAATAGCAGCTGCTGATAAGGACAGGAAGCACTACAAATGGGACTCACCTGCATTATCCACTGCAGTATCCGCTGAGCAAGAACGACGGAAGGCCTCGGTCTGCCGGTCGGGTGGGGTGATGCGGCTCTGCGGCCTTTTCCGCATGATCGAACATGAATACGGTAAGGTAGGCTCGCTTACCGCCAAGACTGTACTGTATGCATCGGGAAATATTTATCGACGTCGATGGACATAACACTGAAGACAGAGATGAAACAAGCCCGAAAGATCGCTCACTGAGTGATTGGATAAAGAGACCGACTTTCTATCAGGCACCATTTCCTGCGCTGTCCCCTTGTGTTTAGAAGTGTGGTGCAAAAGAAGCACGTGAGACTTGGCGCTGTCACCAAGCGGCATCGGCAAAGCCGCATGAAATAAGTTCCAGTTGACACATGTAGACTCGTGCGCCTTCAAGCCCACGTATGTTGCACACATAACCACACCATGTTGCGATCAGCTCCCAGATCATTGTTGCGAAAAGCGAAGAGGAGTAGTAATGTGCGGACATACGCAAAGTCAGTAGATGTAGCGCGGGTATGTACACGATGCTAGACAACTCAAAGCAGAGATCTAACGCAGTATGCGCCTAGGACTCTGCAGAACTCGATCAAGTCACAACTCTCGGCAATGGAGTAAGGGTCGCTAGTGAGGCACTACCAGGCGCCTTCTCTGGAATAGGCGTCTATGTCGATGCAGGTTCCAGATACGAAAACGAGGCTCTTCGAGGAGTGTCACACATAATCGACAGACTCGCATTCAAGAGCACCACCAAACGCACATCCGACCAGATGATCGAGTCGATAGAATCTCTAGGAGGCAACATTCAATGCGCGTCGTCCAGAGAGTCTTTGATGTACCAGGCCGCAACCTTCAACAGCGCTATTCCAACTACAATTGGCTTACTGGCAGAGACGATCAGAGATGCCAACAACACAAAAGAGGAGGTCATGAGACAGCTGGAGACCGCCGACTACGAAATTGGCGAGATTTGGAGTAAGCCAGACCTTATTCTTCCTGAGCTGGTTCACATGGCCGCCTACAAGGACAACACTCTCGGAAATCCACTGCTCTGTCCGAAGGAGCGCCTCGAGCACATCGACCAGAAAACAATCGAGGCGTATCGCAAGGCTTTCATCACACCGGAGCGGATCGTGGTGGCATTTGCTGGCGTCGAGCACGGAGAAGCAGTTCGTCTTTCGGAACAATACTTTGGCGACATGAAGAGCACCTCGAAATCAACATCGGCAGGAGCTGGAAAAGAGGAGATGGTACAACCACCATATTCCGCATCGCAATCGCCGCCGCAAGAAAAGTCAAGATTGATGTCGAAGATTCCTTTCCTCAAGAACATGTCGACTTCTTCCTCACACTCGGCCTCGGTTTCCCCGCTCGACCCATCACGAATCATACCTCATCCTTTAGAACAACCAATCGACACGACAAAAGCATCACACTACACGGGTGGTATGGTCACTCTGCCACACCTTCCAATTCCGCCAAACCCAGCACTCCCCCGGCTTTCCTACATTCACCTTGCATTTGAGTCTCTATCCATCGCCTCGTCCGACATCTACGCCCTTGCCACGCTTCAGACTTTGCTCGGAGGTGGTGGATCGTTCTCGGCTGGTGGGCCAGGAAAAGGCATGTACAGCCGGCTGTACACCAACGTATTGAACCAATACGGCTGGGTGGAAAACTGCGTATCTTTCAACCACGCCTACACCGACAGCGGTATCTTCGGCATCAGCGCAGCGTGCGGTACTGCGTATACTATGCGCATGCTCGATGTAATGTGCAGGGAACTGTCATTACTGGGCACAGACACAGGATTCGGTCGGCTGACGGAGCTCGAGGTGAAGAGGGCAAAGAATCAACTGAAGAGTTCGTTGCTCATGAACCTCGAGTCGCGGATGGTCGAGCTCGAGGATTTAGGTCGCCAGGTCCAGGTCCATGGCCGTAAGGTCGGCGTCAAGGAGATGATCTCGAAGATCGACTCGGTCACAATCCCTGACCTTCGCAGAGTAGCGAGACATGTCTTTGGCGGTGAAGTGAGGAACCCTGGCAATGGTTCAGGTGCGCCGACGGTGGTTGTACAGCAAGGTGAAGAGGAGGGTGTGAGTTTACGTAACATTTCGTGGACCGAAGTACAAGAGCGCATTGCGAAATGGGGGCTCGGGAGGAGGTGAAGGATGGTGATGACGAATCGACTGTACTATATTCTCTGCTCCATTACCTAGGATACCATTGCGCTCGTAGCATAAGCCGGCGTTATGTTGTATATGCTGCTGTATAAGAAGAATGCGGATCTGTATCATGACTGATTATGCTCTGGCCTTAGTCGGCACCCATCTTCCTCGCTCTATCGATAGCAATATCGCACATGGCCTAGATACTTACATCAGCACACGGCAGGAAAGACGACGATGAGACTCGAAGGACGCCGACAGTCGTGGAGCAAGGAGAAGAGACAAACTGACTCACCTCAACACCCTCCTTCCTCTCCTCGACCAGATCTCCCCTTGCAATCCTTCGCCTCATATCCTCCATGACGATCTCTCTGCTCCGTCCATTCACGAACACGACATACCTCAGGCCTGGAAACGTCGTCTCGTACTCGTCATTCAGCTGCTTCAGCTTCTCGGCTTCGGCGGCGTTACCCAGACTGGCCTGCTCGGCGCGACTCTGTGCAGAATCGACTTTCGCGGCGCCGAGACGAGGATGTGACTGCAGGATCGCGTCTAGAGTGGAGAGAGAGTGAGGAGATGGTGACGAAAGGAGCGAGTGGAGGTTGGCTTGGATCTGATTTATGAAGGCGGTATAAGACGAGTGAGAGGACTGCAGGAGAGGACTGGTTAGGGAGTGCAGGGGTGGACTCGGCTCGAAGAGAAGATCGAGGACAGCCGTTTGTTCCGCGGCAGACAGATTTGGTAGCTCGACAATCGAAGGGAGGGTAGTCGATGCCATGCTGTTGTCTTTCCGGATCGAGTATGCGTGATTCGTCGGATGGTGTAAGTTAGGGGGATTCCCTTTCGCCACGTTAGGGTTGCGGAATGGTGGATGACTCGGAGATCTCAGATCGTGTGAACGGGTTTGCGTGTTTCCCCGCGTCTTTGACCGGAGATTTGGCAGATATACAGGGATGTTCCAATCGATACGGTATGAGCAATATGGAGACGTGTGATGTTATATTGTATTTGCGATGAGATCACGCTTTGATTAGATGAAGCCGAAGCAATGATTGGCGGCCGGAGCCGGGCACTTCTGCATGAACTGTGCGCGAGGTGGAGCCAGGAGTATTTGTTTGTCTATAATTAATTATTCCTAGAATCTCATGCGGTCTGGAGAGGAGCTTCTCGGAAAAATGTGCCATTTACTGCAGATGACTGGAGGCAGCACCGGGCCTCAACTGGGTTTCAAGACATCAGGACGCCTCCGTTTCGGCTCGTGGAAATCGCAGTGCATGTGGAATATACCGGCGGTCTCTCTGTGCGACGACAACGGTCGAGAAGTCGTGTCGGCGTGTCTCGCCAGAGCCTGAGACATTTTGACCACCACTGCTGAGCATGACGACTTGGAAGGAAGCGATGTGAGACCTTTCAGGCGGTGATTGTACACATGGAGAAAGGCATAAAAGCAAGATTCCAATAGGTGATCTTCGGAGGTGGATGCGATCTGCATCTGCATTTCCGAAATTTTGGGGCCGGCGGGAGTGGGTGTCCCACCTAGGTACTGTATGTCCTTCCACTCGGAACAATCAACAGTGAGCCTCGTCGTCAGCATAATAAATTCTCCTTTCAGTTTCAGGTATGGCGTCTTCACGCACGGCATTGCATCCGCATGTGCATGTAGCAGCTCTTGCGCATACCTACGTAGGTATACACGCACTTTGTTTCAGCTCGTGCATTTCGAAATATTCCGGTCCAGGTCTTGCCTTGGTGCTTCTCAAGGTTTTGACGGCGGTGTGAATAATGGATGTTTTAGTTTGGATCCTCAGCAACGACGGTAGACTAAACCATGAGTTGCGTTCAGATTCCCACTCGCCCAATGAGATGCTCGTAATCCATTGGATCGTCTTCCTTCACGATCTCGGCAACTTCTTTAACCTTTGGCCTTTCTACGCCAGTGTTCAGCTCAAGGACCGAGCGTACATGCGGTCCCTTAATTACTACATAGGTACCATCGCCGTGCCGTGCTGCAGCGGATGCTTGACCTTGAAAGTTGGAGTCTTGATTACCGTCTCGTACGTACATGCACTTTATGCCTCTTGCGTCTTAATCTCGAACCTCAACTTTATCGCGCGACATTCTCCACCATTGTTCTCGACATTGTCACTCACTGGATCTGTGTCTTGTCGATATCGCTTCCCTCCACTTTCTAGAGCAGGATGCTGCGCTCGCCCTTTGCGAGATTGGGTCAAGATAATTTCGGATACCCCTGTTAATTCCTTGAGCACCTCACCTTACCGCCAATTCGATCGCAGTTGCTTTCTACTGACTTGAGAGCTGGACGGGTCATTGCAGGTTGTATCATACGGTACCCTCCAACATGTCGCTGAATGGACTGGATGTGCCCGCCGTCAGCGAGGCCTACAACACCGCGACGACAGAAGCAGCCGGATGGTACGTCATATCGTGAGTGGTCTACGAGACACAGCTCTGACTGCTCAACAGGTTTCTGCTCAAATACGTTTCGCGCGATGTAGTCGAACTACTTGGATCTGGCACTGCAGGCGTCAGCGAAGCAAAGACAGCGGTTCAGCAATATGAGGACAAATCTCCCCTGTACGGGGTCATTATGTTTCGGCGCAAAAAGGTTCTGATTAAATACGTTCCTGAAGGCACCTCGCGCTTGTTGCAAGGTATGTTGTTCACACGCACCGCTTATGCGACCAGATCGCAGTACGCTAAACCCAGCAATAGCTCGCACGACTGTGCATTTCCAATCCATCGTGGAAAAATACTCGCCATACGAAGCCGTTCTTGATATCTCCGACGCCGATGCTCTCAACGACACTTCACTTGCAGCAGCATTTCCTTTACATGCCGGTACCGCCGCTAAAAAGCTGGACGAGATCACTGAAGATGCCGAGGAGACCACTTCACCACCGCGACCGCGCGTACAACATACTCCGTCCATGACATCCATGTCGAGTCGCATGTCCAGTCGCAAGGCTGCCCTGGAACGAAGCTCCGCCTATAAACGAAGCGCAACTCCCACCACAGTTCGACCACCTGTCTTGCGCATAACCAGCGACGATGGCTCCACCGCTACCCCACTAGATTCGCCTGCCCACAGTTCTCACGACGACGAAGATGATGTAGAAAGATCAAACAGTATCTTAGGCCACTTCCCAGCACCCCCGGTTTCCGAAAGAAGCGCTTCTGCACACTATGATGTGACGAACGCGGAAAACTCGAAAACACCTGACCATGACGAATCCGAAGCATATCACCCATTCGATTACAAACCAAAGGTCAAGCTCGGTCCACGACCTGTCACATTATCAGAAAAGAAAAGACGGCCTCAAGCGACTAGCACCAATGGCAACAGGCCGACATCATCTCTACCACCAGGTTTCCAGCTCAAATCGAGACAGAGCGAAGCGTCTCTGAAGCCTAAAGAGTCATCATTGATACCTGTGGACTCGCCAATGGCCGCCGAAGTCATGATGACTCCAGCGCTACCTGCCCCTCCACCAATTCCAGACTCACCACGCGACTCATTACCATCACGACCTGGTTCACGAGGTAGCTCGAAATCAACCGCCTCCCGTATTAAAGGTGCTATGACCCCGGAGAAGCAGAGACTTCTCAAGGCGGTCGAGATGAGAAAGAAGCAGATGCGCAGGATGCATGAAACAGAGGCAGCGAAGCAGCCCGAGCACACAACGTCAGAGGTTGTCAAAGAGATGGAGAAGCCGCAATTTCCAGACGAAAGCCAGGATCGGAAGAATACTATTCGTGATTCCACATCTAATCAGAGCGCGAGGAAATCAGACTCTGGTGTCGACATGGTGGGCTACGACAATATTCACCAGCCGCGAGAAGAGAGCACAACGGGAACAGATTCATCAAAGACGGCAGTCATTGAAGAGACGACAAGTGCCGAACCTCAAATCCGATTCCTTGTCAAGGAGTCTGACTATCCTCCACAGGATACAATGCGCTCTGCTTCGAAACCAATCGAGGTTGAAGAATGGGTAGGGAAGCATTCTTCACCACCGCGTGCCGCATCGCCTGCAGTTGATCCAATTCTAGGCAATGGCACCGAATCTGTTTCTGGAGCTGACGACAATGAGAGCCGCCAGGACAGCCATGCACAAGGCCTGCGCGCAGACGACGACCTTGAGGAAGAAGAACCTACCTTTCGCAAGCGAAGCGCCGAACAGCAGCGCAGACGTCAAGGTTTCGTCATGCCTCTCACCATCTCGACAGAGATCATACCAACAGATGCCATGTCGGATGCAGAGTCTATCAACCACTCTGACGACGAACTCATGGACGAGCTCAGCAATGCCACCGTCCACGAGGCGAAGCCAGTTACCGTGGGAAAGTCACCTGTACAGCAACACTTCCGCCCGGGTCTGGAGCAACGCAGCTCCTCCCAATCGGTGCCCACGACCACTATCGCAGATTCGCCAACATTGGTCACGATTCAAAGAACCTTCTCCCAAAGAGGTCCACCACGGAAATCGTCCTTGGGTGACACTTTGCAGCTCGAGACTCCTCCGAAACCACTCCTCACTCGTTCTCTGTCCGACTCAAATAGAACGCCCAACCAAGACACTGAAGACTTCTTAACTCCAACACGAAAATCTTCTGTCCAACCGGGAATTTCGAAGAGAATCGAGGCACTTGCAGAACGGTCGAGGCCACCAAGTCCTCAGTCTTCACGAAGCGCGTCACCTTTGCCTTCTCCACCTAAGGAGAATGTCGATACGGTTTCGAGGAGCACTCTTGACAACGACATCAGCGCCAGGCAAGGCCCAAAACCGCACGGGATCATGCCATGGAGGAACACGCCATCGAAGAGATCGTTTTCTTCTAACTCTTCAGGTAATGGTACACAGACAGTTTACACCGTCCAAGAGAAACCCAACAATGGGCAGAGAGATTCTGTCTCAGTCACTGCTCGCATTGTTCGCTCGAACCAAGCCGACGGCTCTCCACAGAAATCATCCGACCTGCATCGCTCGCCAATTACAATTAGCCATCAACGCACCGCTCCTCCCCAAACCAGCTACCAGAACATGACCGCCGTGCTGAACAATACCAAGCGCGAATCAATAAGCTCCGATCAGGTCTCCATTCTATCCTCTCAACACGACCGCGCCGGCGCCGCCTCTCCTGCCCCATCTCGCAAGTCTTACGAAACACCCAAGCGCAAGTCCTTCTCGCGCTACCAAGGCCGCATGAGCTCGGTATCAGAAGCGACAAATCCAGAACCCAAAGATGACACCGCCACCATCGACTCCCAACCGCGCGGATCCCGCACCTCGCGCTTCCTGAAACGCATGTCTGCACTCGGCGGCGGCCGTAACAAGAAAAACCAGGCGGCGCCCGAGACTGCACCGGTGAAAGAGCACGACGACAGTCACAAAGACCGCGACGTGCCTCCGCCCGTCAGCATCGGCGACATGAACGTGCAGTTTCCGTCTAACAACCTCTGGAAGCGGCGGTGGGTGGAGATTGACGACGGCGGATACCTGGTCCTGACCGCGAACAAGCGGTTCGAGATGGGTGGGCCGGCGACGAAGAAGTTTCATCTCTCCGAGTTCGGGAGGGTGTTTGTGCCTGAGATCGAGTCCAAAGGACTAGGTCATTGTGTCGTGCTTGAGTTGAAGGACGGGAGGGAGGGGCTGGTTTGTGCTTGTGATGATGGAATGGGTACAAGGCATTTGTTGAGTTGTGAGTACCATCTCTTGCATTTGACTACTATCAACGATTCTGGCATTTTGTGCTAACGACCCGCAGTATTGAAGACGCATCATCAGGCGTGGGTGGCTGTGTGAAATGAGACACTTCACGGACTGAGTACCCCGGTACAGGTTCTGGTTATTCTTATGGCGGTTTACCTCTGTTTTATTTAGCTGATACCCTTTTTTTTTCCCTCTGGTGCGCTTTTGCTGTTATTTGGACTCGGATATGGATATCTATGCGAGGGGCTATGAAGATATGCTTGTACGATCTGGTGGATATCAACGGTTGCTGGCAAGTAATATATATGATGGCTCTGTTGAACGAAATGATAGATCTGTCTAGTCCAGGATGCTTTTATCCCCGATCAACCCTCTCAGCATCTCCGATCAACCCTCTCAGCATCTCATCTACGTTCTAGATTGCTACTAGTGTGCTTGCTTCACGACCAAAAGTGCACAGTGTTCGTAACTGGGTTTTCAAAAATATACATTCCAACATCACTCGGTGCTTTCGAAAGACATTGAATTGAAGGCCATGACAAACCCGCTAGGTAGCTGTAGCTGTCCTTTATGAGATTGCATGCATCAAAAGTCCTATAGAGTCCCGAAGCGACCATAAAACCCGTCACTGCTTTTTGCTAGCGTGCGTACGCTTGCACACCTACCGCTACCGCTACCACTACCAGAACCACCACCACCACCACCACCACCATGCCGTCATGCGAAGAGAGGGCTATTTTACAGAGTCGGAGATATCGAGATGATAATTACATTTTGTGTTTGAGGAGGTATATGTAGATGTAGTCTGGATTCCCTTCCAATCGCTTAGAAAGGAGGTGTGACTGGCTCCACGGTGCCTCTCTCTTGCTGCTGCATGACCTCCTCTTCGGCGGCTTCTATGCTGACGGCGAGACCGAGGTTGGCCGAGTTCTGACACAAATTTGTTAGTATCATTGTTAAACAGCAAAGTCGTCACGTGCACGTACCTTGGCGTGGTCGAGCACGCCGGAGAATGTGATACCGACCAGCGGCACCACGCGCTTCTCCAGCAAACACGACACCTTTCCGGTGCTGTCGACCTGGGCGCGGAAATTGCTTGCGCGGAAGTCGTACTTGGCTCCGAGGGTAGCGGTACCCTGCTTGCCTCCACCGCCCATCATGCCACCTCCCATACCACCAGCGAATTGCAAGTTCATGTCCAGACCAGCCTCTACTCTTTCAGACAGACGGCGCCAGTACGATGTTTGAAGACCACCCGCTGCGAGGAACTGCGCGCTTGCGATCCAGTCGTCTCCCTTGTACCGCGCGGCGTAGCTCAGAACAGCCTCTGGGCCCATGTTTGCTGCTTGACGCTGGTAGACGGCCTCGAGACCGAGCGCGAGGCGTGGTGTGATGCTCTGAAGGTAGCTACCAATGAAGATACCGGTGAGGGCACCGTCGAGGGCGGATGGGTTCATGGCCTTGAGTTGTGCTGTGAAATCGTCGCCGACGTAGTCGTTTTCGAGACTGAACTGTGCGGAAGCTGGACCCATGGCGGATGCAGGGGCGATCTGTGTCGAGGTCTTGGTCACCCAACGTGGTGTCCATCGGTAGTTGAAGCGGGCGGAGAGGGAGAGGTCGCTGTCGATGTTTCCTTGAGCAAAGACCTAGAGTCGTTAGTCTACCGCAGTCGTTCCACCAGTGTATGTGATCTAGCGTACCTTTGATGTGCCGAAAAGAGCCATGAAGACGTATGGAGGCATCTGCTGGTTTCCCGACGAGAAGGAATGGCAGACCTGGAACAGCGGCGACACGCTGAATGCCTTGGTCAACTCGGCGCGCAGACCAGAAAAGGCAAAGTTGGTGAGGAAGACATCGCGCGAGACCTCCTTGTTCACGTTCTCGACAGTGCCAGGATTCGACAGACCGAGAAGAGCTCGCCTTGTCTGGAAGTGGTCGTATGTGTCTCGAAGGGTGTTGTAGACTGGGTTGTTTGTGAATCCACTGAGCATGCCACCACTGCTTGACTGCTGCTTCTCAGAAGCGAATGACTGGCTAGCTGGCACGGCCGGCATCAAAATTGGCGGTTGCGAAGTCATGATTGATGCGATGGCAGGTCGAATGTGGTCGCGGTAATAGACGTTCCCAGCTTCGAAAATTGTACAGCACCTTCGGGGATTCACACGACATCAGCGATGCATGGATGTCTTGGCTGATGCAGTCACGACTTCTGGCCGCAAATGACGGGCGGCCGAGCGACCAAAACTTCTGGCCACAGAGCCGCCAAATCGCTTGAGGTTGGAATTTGGACATGACTTCTGCGATCGGTATACAATATTTTTGCTTATTCAAGGGGGACGTGGTCTATCGACTACAGAGATGTCTGAGAGTATGTTTATGTTTAGCGACCGGCACTCGATTTGCTCACACAGCATTTGATGTCGCATTCAATAGCAGACGAGCACGTGAGGCTTGGCACCGATAGTACTCTCCTTCTGTCTTCGTCAGGTACCATCGCATCGCACTAGACTTCGAAAAATAAGTGACGAGTTGTATGTGTCTGTGATATCAAAAGCCTGCAAAAGAAACTTAATATAATTAGATCGAGTAAGACGATCGATCTGGTCTTGTGCCTCACCTCAATTTCCGGGTTACCTGAAAGTGCAGGGCGCCACGAGCCGATGACATAGGGTCGCTTCCCGCTTCCGCCGGCTCTAGTCACGGTGTCCATGTCCTTTCTATACTTCCATTGTATCTCTACCTCGTTCTCGTAGCAGCACGCCCTTCTCATCTTCAATACTCGAATTCTACAGGCATGCTCGGAGGCTCATCTACCGCAGCGGCTACGCTATCGACAAACACATCGACTGCGACACCGACATCGCCATCACGCCCATCGAGACTTCGGGGTCTGAGCTATCTCCGCAACTATACCCATCTACACTCGTCGTCTTCGTCTACCTCTTCTCCCCGCTCTCCATCCTCCACTGCGCCTGCTCTTGTAAGAACCAGAAGCTCTCCCGGATATACCAGCCCTTCGAGGCCATCTCAACCTGCCGTATCTCCGACCAGGCCCGCTGCGACTGGAGACAATCCCGCACCCAGTCCGCAACGCTCCGTCACTGCTGGTAGCCTGACAACAGGCTGGGTACCAACTCCTCCTCAGCCACAGACATCACAGACAGCACCGGCGCCATCACAGTCAAATATGCCTCGAGACCGCTCAGCCACGGTTGTCGAGCAAGCATCGGAAACAACACCAACACCTGGGGACAGCTCTCAGAATGCGACTGGAGCCTCGGTGGCCACCACAAATGGGACAGCGAGTTCAACAGCAGACAAGAAGGAATCAATGCCATCCATACGATTTATTCCACACCAAGAACCACGCGCGAACAGACCTTCGCTCACATTCCCAATCGTCACTCGTACCCTCCAAGCTGCAAACACGGTCGTCCGAGTGGGACGATACTCCGAACGCGATAACAACGCAGCCGACGCTCTCACAAACCCTCTCTCGTCTGCGCCAGTGGGCTTCAAGAGCAAAGTTGTGAGTAGAAGGCATTGTGAGTTCTGGTGTCAAAACAACCAGTGGTACGTCAAGGATTCTAAGAGTAGTTCTGGAACATTCTTGAATCATGTAAGATTGAGCAGTCCCGGGCAAGAGAGCAGGCCTTACCCTATAAATGATGGCGATATTGTGCAGCTGGGAATCGACTTCAAGGGTGGTGAAGAGGTCATCTTCAGATGTGTCAAGATCAGAGTCGAGTGCAACAGGGGTTGGCAAAAAGCCCCCAACCCTTTCAAGTGAGTTTCCAGCATCAGCGCGTACTCAGCATCAGCGATATATTCTAACATTCACCAGCACGAACACCCATAAGCGACTGAAGAATCTCGCCAAAACCAATGGCTCACGCAAAGACAGTGATGCACAATCAGTACACAGCTCAGAGTGTTCTATCTGCCTAAACGCCGTCGCGCCTTGTCAAGCTCTATTTGTTGCCCCGTGTTCGCACGTTTGGCATTACAAATGTATCAGAACTCTTCTTACCCCGAACTGGCCATCGTTCCAATGTCCAAACTGCAGAGCATATGCGGACCTAGAAGCGGACGTTGATCAGCCCGAAGTAGAAGATTCAGAAGATGAAGATTACCAGGAAGCGATCGCCGCCTCACACCCTGACAAGTCCGAAGGCCCGGAAACAACAGCGACAGCTGGCTCGGCAGCGCATGCCATACCGAATGGGGCAGCTAGCGAGGATGAGTTGTCTTCCATGCGGAATTCCGCCTCAGTCCGTGAGTCCTCCGAAACACCAGTTCCGGAAGAGGTGAATGGGTCTGCTTCCACACAATCGCGGCCTATACCAATTGTGGCCTCCACAAGTGCGCCAGTCAACGACATCAACCCAATTCGTTCGGCAACTCCCACGTCCACTACCCAATTCTCCCTGGCAGCGGGTATCGGATCAATGGCAGACGGCCCTCAGACTCCACGAAACGATGTCGGTCCTTTCATCTTCGCCAGTGCCGGAGGCGGGAGGAGAGCGCGGGAGGTTGACAGCATCGTGCACGATTCTGTCGAGGAGGAAGCCGAGCCCGAGACAGCTGAAGAGGATGAAGGAGAGTTCGAGAATGCACAAGAGGGCGCGGACAGGACGCCTATGCCTGCTTGAGCAGGATCCCGGACAACGACAGCATACAGAATTTAACGAAAGCATACATACGTGTAACGACAGCAAAATATGGAGGAAGCGGTTTTTTTTTTTCTCTTTGTGTGATTCTAGAGGCGCAATGGCGGAAGGCGCGAAGGACAAGCGGTTGCCTTGTAGAACGATATCATACTATTCGGTGTATCTTGATCACAAATCAGCAGCTAGGCGAATATATATATACTCGTGTCTGTTATCTGACAAGCGGACGTGTCTACCGCCGCTGCAACTGTGCGACCATCCGTTGAAGCTCACTGACGTCGCCACCGGCTGCCTTCCCCCTGATATCCTCCAGCAGCGCCAGGTTCTTGGCCTTGAGTGCCTCCTCGCCCGCTTTGACCGGTAAACCACACTTGAGCCACAACTCGACTCGTTCTTCCAACGATAGGCTCGTGCACTTCGGTATGAATGTACCCGCCAATTTCGCGTTCCCCGCGCTGAGGATTTCGTTGACGAAGGGCTGAGAGATGATATCAGTGAAGAAAGAGAAGAAGATTGGGAACAACGCACCTCCCATCCGATAGGACTCTTCCGACTGCGTCCCATGTCCTCCAGCTCCCTCCAATCGCGTCTGCTGACCAACGCCCTCAGCTTCGTCCACCAATAGACCTTATCGCCGACCTTGAACTCCGACTGCACCTTCTGGCTGCGCTTCGTGCTGCCGTTCAGGATCAGGCGATACATGGTCTCGTTCACCGACAGGCCGACGTAGTTCTCGTTCAGCTCTTTCGTGAACTGCTCTTGCAACTTGAGCAGTTTCTGCACCTCGTCGATCGCGCGGACCTGAAAGGCGTGCTCTTTCGAGTCTTGAATGATACGCGCTGCCGACTTGAGTTTGTCTGATTTTGAGCCGTTGTCCGTCGCCGAAATGGCTTCTGACAGCAGCAGGTTGGATCCTTCTAACCGTCGGTCGTCTTGGTAGTAGAGGTCTTTGAGCAGATCTTGGTCTTGGTCTGAGGCTGATGACTCGACGAGAGCAGTCGCGTCCGGTCGTCCATTTATGGTGCGGAGAAACGAGGCTAGCGGTAGCTTTTGTTTCATGTGTAAGAGCACGTGATACATGAGGTCAGTGTCGCCGCTCTGAATTGCCTTGTCGAGCGCGCGGGTGTCTTCTTCGACGTTCAGCAGGAGAGGCACTTGTTTTCCTGCACGTGGCTCGTGGTCTAGGAGCTCGGTCGCGAGATGACCGCGGCCTTCTTCGTATGCTGCCTGTGCGATTCCTTCAAACGAGATCCCACGTTTGCTCTTGAGTTTCTGTACGATCTCCTCGCATATCGTGTCTTCGTCGTCGGTCGACTTGCGAACTTTTTGTCGCGCCCAGTGAACGTAGATCTTGTCCACTGGGAGATGTAAAAACTCCGATATCTTGAGAGCCAGGAGATATTCTTGTCGGTTGATCAATCGCTGCACCAGTCTTTCGGGTGTCAGTCGTAGATACTGCTCCTGAGTTAATGACAGTCCGATCTCGAAGAATCGCACCGCATTTAGTACGCGAAGCGTTTCTGTCATTTCAACAAAATCGTCAACGTCGTTATATAGATCGAGCACCGACTTCCCGAACGAGGCAGCTTTCAGTAACTGCTTCTGCCAGTGAATGCTGTACTCATGGCCAGCCGCTCTGACACAAGTGTATACTGCTTCATCCAGGTTTGGTCTAATCAATTGTATGTTGTCGTCAGCTTTTGGGGACTTCTTCTCGAGTTGATCCAGGGCGTCAAGCAGGATTGATGCTGGTGTCCCAAGCTTGAATACCTCTTCTGATTCATCTGGAACTCGCTGCATAAATTCGCAGACATCATTGGTAAACAACTTGATGCCGTCAAAGTCCGGAACGACGTGCACGTATGAGTCGTAATAATACTTGGATGCTGCGCCGTTCGGTCCAACCAGATGGATTTCGTCCTCCCAGGCCAGAACCACAGCATTGTTTCCGCACCATTCCAGTGTCCGCGGCGGTGTCTTGACCTTTGAGCTGTACTCGCTCAAGCGGTTCTGAAAATCACTTGTCACGACCCACACCTTGCCATCATCTGTAAACACTGCAACAAATTTGCCGTTCGGTGAGACGCAGACATGACGAAATGGGCCATTCTGCAACATGCGATCCTCAGCCTCTGAAGCATCCACGGTCATTATACTGCTGCCAACAGCAACAAGCGCTTCAACAGACCGTGACAACGTAAAGGCTGGAGGAATGATTGCCCAGGAGTGAATCTCGTCGGAAGGTGGTGTGGCCAGTAATGACGGTCGAGGCTCATCATACCGTGTCACAGCTACCAGCTGGTTGTTCCCAAGCAGCGCAACAAAACCTGATGCCCAGAACCTACACGACTTTACTCCATGCTCTTCCGCACCATGACCCAGGCTGAAAGGAACAAAATCCCCCTGAAGATCGAAATAGACCCTGACCTGACCGTCTGTTGGAACTACTATCAGTCTCTCATCTTCCGACCATCCCAGCCCTTGTATTTGTCCTCTGTCCCAGTTTATCCTGTGAATCAACTTTCCGGCGCAACTGTAGATGTCGATTGTAGGCTTTGCGCCTTGAGAGCTTCGGTAGGAATGGACTTTATTCTCATCGCGGTAGAGCGCAATCGCTCCGCTGTATGGTGCGCCTGCAATACAGTAGTTCTCGAGTTCCAGATCCTGATCGAAGACGGAGGTGTAGAGCTGTATCTTGCGGTAGAAGCGGTCGCCTACCTTCTCCCAGTCGGCGGTCGGTCTCGACATGTCACCGCATGCATCTGGCGATTCTCTCGAGACGGATTGTTGTAGTCGAGAGTTTTCAGAAGTAGTCGCGCAGCAATTGGTTAAGTCAATGACAGTCAGTCTCTAATGCGTAGGCGGATGCCCGTCTGATGTCTTTGGGGACGTCATTTGGTGAAGCTTGCCCGCCAGTTCGGCAAACCCTCAATGGAACATCGGTCATCTACACAATCAACATGAACAAAGATCATATCACCAGCGCTCTAGTCGAATAATGATCGCCATCGCATCGGAAAGAGCATCATGCTGGAAGAAATACTGTCGGAAGTCCAGCACGTAGGAGACTTGGGTCTTGCCTGCCTGCTCTGCTTGATCGCGGAACAACATGGGATCATCACAGCAACGAATCCCGACGACGTCGCAAATGTCCTCGAGGGAATCTGCAGAGACGCTTTCCATTTGTCAGTCGGATCAGTAGAGTGCGCGAACGGTCTGACTCTAGATGAGTTCCGTCAAGGAGTACTGGTGCAACCACGAACAGGATACGACTCGCCGCTGAACACACCACATTATGAACGATCTCTTCCAACTTTCGCACCCCTCTCGAAAGCACGACCTAGGACGCCGTCCCTCGATGACCGAAAGATCGCCAACGTCGTGATTGCGAGAAACTTGGATCAAGCGGACTACTATGTACAGATACAGGCTCTGGAATTGATCAGGACCAAACGGTTGTTCAGTCATACCGCCATGCATCACAGCTCTAAGGCCTTTGTACTGATTGCGTTGAACGATAGCTCATCGAACCGAAGGATGGACCCTCATCTCAACGACCTTTTCAGTATCTGTCACCATCACGATACGTCCACGGAAGGATCTGAGACCGATGCAACAAGTATACGCAGGCAGCCTTCTCTGAGTGACGCGGCATCTTTCTCCTCTGTAATACGATCTCAACCATCCCGACAAACGTCCTACGCGGTCCAGTCGCAGATAATCTCCCATGCAGATCTGGAACACTTACGATCGCTGGCTTCCAAAGTCACCATCACCGCCGAGGTGTCTGCATACATCCACAACGTTGTCATCTCGATGCGTCTACACAGATATGTAGCGGGCGGTATCTCAGCTCTGGCTACTCGTCATCTTAAAAACACTGTCAGAGCTATGGCCGTGCTCCACGGTCTGTCATACGTCACTCCATCGCTGGTCGGCCTGGCTGTGCAGAAAACATATCCTCATAGATTGATTCTTGCTACATCCGAGACAGAAAGAAGCCTTCGATGGGGCAGCGACCCAGCGGCTGTCGCTCAGAACATGAAGGATGTCACAATCCAATCCGCTATCCTGGCCGTTTTGGAGTCGGTCGAGACACCTCTCTGAGCTATCAGACTATACGCTTTCATATCATATCAACCCTCGAACGACCTGGTCTCGACGGAACATGCTGCCACCAGTCTTCCACTCATCAAGCATAACCATCACTTCGACTCTCAGATCCTCGACAACACCATCCATCTTGATATCGTTTTTATCATAACCAAATGGATCCTCCAACTGGGCGCTTATACCTTCGATACCGTAGAGGGCAAAGGTGATCAACGTCACTACCAGGACAGTCCACCATCCCATGTCGGCGACCATAGCAAATGGCAGGGCGCATGCATACAGGGCCAGCACTTGCCTGATATGAATCAGATAACCGACCGGAATCGGCGTCGTACGAATTGTCTCCATGCTGCTGAATGCTTGTACCGCATTGTTTAGCTGGACAGTCAATTGACTCGCCTGAGGCGCATGGAACCATCCTCTATCATGTCCGCGCTTGATGTACGCTTCGATGGCAATCGAGATCTGCATTGGGAATCCCAGACCGTGCTCCTCAAAGCTCTGGGTACCTCTCGGTAACAAGTCGTCGAAATCTTCTTGCGCGGGCGGTTTGGTAGACGGATCACCTGACACGAGGCGCGCAAGAGTGCCACCATCTTCGTGCAATAACGATGGGACCGTCTTTCCCCACTCCTGTCTGAGATGGGTCTTGACAGCATACGCAAAAGCCAGTAAAATACGGATCACGTCCTCGGTATCCGCTCGTTCGTCAGGGCTAGGATCAGGCTTGTTGCTCGCGTAAGAGCATGTCAAGAACGACCTCGTCAAGTTCCGGATACTGGTCTCGATCATGGTCAACTCGTTCTGACCCTTCCAGAAGCGGTCGTACGAAGTCGAATTGCGAAAGACCAGAATCAGACCCACGACGATGGACAAACTTGGTACCACTGTTGTTGGTAGACGGAGGCTGTATGATATGCGTTCGTCGAACCAGACCACGAGAACAGCGAAGATGGCATGAAGTAGCATGGGGATGGCGATATCGACATGAATCGCGCCTTTGACTGCAAGATAGTCAGTCAACCGGTTACTCGCTGGACTTTCCCATTATGCATTGTCCTGTCGCAGCTGTAGATATCGTATAGCAATTACATACCAAATCTAAGCACTAGTGGCCATCTTCTCGGTTTCCGCCTGCTAGAGAAATAGAGCGGATGAGTCGGGATTCGTTCATGATAGCGAGCTGGCATTTGGAAGTCGAGCTATGTGATGTCCGAGATCTCAGTAAACATTAGAAAATGATGTTGACGGTCAATACGAGTTTTGATATGGTGGATTGTTGTATTGTCCCCGAAATAGGAGATGTCGTTTCATAATTCGAAGCGATGGTTTCAGCCACACCTGGACGAGGTTGCGCCACAACCTCCGCCAAGCACAGTGCAGCAACCTCGTCTGTTGCGCCAACACGGAAGACCTCAAATACGTTGACAGACAGTCTCTGAGACTTTCCACGCCGTCCTGCCTGCTATACGGCCACTGTATCGTGCACATGCTCGACATCAAGGCTCGATTGGTGGTGTGCCATGCTGCGACAAACTATCTCCCCCACCGACGGCGAGGTCTGGGGCGAATAACGAACTCAGTTGTGCGCATGTCTGAGAAGATTTGCGCATACATCGCTGCATCGCATGAAAGTGTAAGAGCATAATGTCACAAGAATGCCGCGCAAGAAATCGGCACCAAGGTTCATTCCGTTCTACACTGAAGAACGACAGCCATATAAGTAGCTGTCTATCTGGTGGATGTCTCCTTCAACAATTCGTCTCGTTCGTATCACCTCTTACTTGCGTCCTTACCTCGATTTACAATTTCCATAATGCTTTTACCCCCCATTTTCAGCATCCTCACGCTGTTTCTATTCATTCCCGCCATCCTCGCAGCCCCTAAAAAGCACCCACCTCCACCTCCAACTGAAGACACCATCTACCAATACCGCCAGAACCCTACAATCATCAATGAGCTCGATATTTCAGTACCTTGTCGGAATATCTCTCTGATTCACGCCCGTGGCAGTCACTCAAAAGGAAACGTCGGCTATGCTGCGGTGTTCTTCGACTACCTGGCCAGACGCATTAGCTACGACGCCGTCGCGGTGCAAGGACTCGAATACCCCGCATCATACTCGGATTACTTGTGGAGAAGATACGACAAAGGAATCAAAGAGACACTTAGACAGTTAACGGTCACGATGGACAGGTGTCCAAATACGACACTTATTCTTAGTGGCTATTCGCAGGGAGCTCAAGTCGTGAGGAAAACCGCCGACCATTTCAGCGATGAAGAGGCGGCTTTTGTTCAGCTTGGTAAGAGGCGTTCGATGCTTCAATGTTCTTACTAAATCGTAATAGTGATACTCTGGGGTGATCCAGACAAGATGCCAGATGGCCCGAATGGCGAGGTACGGCCACCGGTCGGACCATTAAACAACCACAAGATACTAGAAGTTTGTCACCCGAAGGACCGTAGTAAGTCTCTGCTACTCATGGCTTTTTTCCAGACATGGGACTCACCACGTCTACCATAGTTTGCCATCACCATAGATTACCACATCACGATCACCGAAATTATTTCCTCCACGATGGGGAGATGGTTGCGGATTGGATAGTTCAACATCTCAACATCAGTCGACCTGGAGGTCGCAAGGAGATGTCGTTTGAGATGCCAAAGACAAGCCCACAAGAGGAGCCGAAGCCAAGCTTACATGAGGTGCTAAAGGAAGTCTTGGGCCAAATGCCATAAGGCAGGATCGCGCAAGAAACCGTCAATAAATTTCGCGTGAGGTGTTCTTGCACACCTTTCAAGCCTTGCATCTCCAAGCTACTTTCGAGGGCGATATGGAGAAATCTAGATTCATCAATCCGAGACGAATCACCAGAATACAGCCGCCACAATTGAGCAACTGCGAATTCAGTTGTCAAGGAAGAAATTTTTACACTATTGGTCGCGCAGAGCGGCGCTTTTCTTATGCGAGTATGTAGCGGACATGAAATGGTTAGATCGACAAACAATCAATTGAGAGAGATGCACCACTGTTACTGTTATGATACCCAGGACGAGCAGCGAGAGGAGTCAACGAGAAATCTCAAGTGCTTCATGCCTTTTGAAAACTGATAGGAAGTGGGAGTAGGAGATGGCAGAACTCATCAACCTAATTCGGAATGCATCCATATTAGACATGCCTATACTATTACATGGTATATACAACATAGACAGGCCACACCGGAAATTTTTACTCAGCAGAGGCCTCTTCTGCAGCACCTTCCTGTGCACCTTCCTGTGCACCCCTAGTCTTCTGCCGCGCCCTCCACTTCTCAAATCGTTCGCTGAATACCTCATACTTGGCACTCTCTCTTTTCTCTTCGACAAGTCTCTGCTTGAACGGCAGTCTCTTGACCGCAGCCTCTTGCTTTCGTTCTCTTGATTCCCGCTTGGCCTCTGACTCCTGAGCCAAGAACTCTTGGTGCTCCTCTGCCAACTGCTCTCTTGCTTGGGCCCGCTGTGCAGACCGCTCACGCATCTCACGAACTTTCCTGTGTTGGTTGCTCTCGGTGTATACAGGATCCTCTAGCGCGACTCCACCCGGAGCGACGGACTCTGCCGCCTTCTCATCCATCAGATATCTCCACGCGTCGTACTCGTCAGCTTCTATGAGATTTTCTTCCTTCACCTCGTACACAAACTTGTTCTCTATATCCAGAAGAGGTTGCTCTTCCGGATCTGGCATGGTGTGGCGACTTAGACCGAGGTTTTCGTGAACAACAGCGTCCGGCCATTGTTCCGCATATTCGTTGTCGGTAAAGGTCGACCATCGCACTCGGACTCCTTCCGACGTGTAGTCGAATTGCAAAGGTCCAGTAGCCTGCTTGAATAGTTCATGCGCTTCGCCAAAGACGGGGTTGCTTGCAATTTGTGAGAGGTTGAGTCGAAGGACAAACTCCATGTCGACTTCAGCTAGCGTATTTGCCTGCTTGATTTCGGCTTCTGTCGGTTTTCTGTTTGCTGCCGATGCCTCGTCCTCAATCTTCTTTAGGGCATCCTTGGCGTCTTGATCCGCTTGCCGCCTCGCTACGTCGGTGACTTTTGTGATGGCCATGAATTTATCGCGTCTCTGACGGAGCTGCCTGATCTCCTTCTTGAGCGAGCCTCTCGTTCGCCTTCTTGAAGCATCTTCGTTCTGTGTGGGGGCAACGCTCTCGAGATTTCTCTCGGCAGCGGCCAGATCTGCCTGTACCATGCCAAGACCATCCTGTGTTGTCATTTCCTTGTAGAGGTCCTGAACCTCCTTCCACAGCTTATCCTTGTACAGCTTTTCAGTCTCCTTCCTCTTGACCTGTGACTTCTCCCGCATATTGTCCTGTTCGAGCAAGACAGCCGCCAAATCTGCGACGGAGTTGGCTTTTTGGTCCTGGATGATCTTCTTTCTCGCCGCCTTGTTGTGCGTCAACCTGCTCAAGCCATTCTCAATGGAAAAGAGTCTCTCCTTGCCCCTAGGTCCTCCCTTCCGCGGACCTTCGACAGCGGGGCCTCCCAATTTCTTGAACTCGTCAAGTCGGACAGCATGATTTCGTTTGGCTGTGGAGGAGTTGAACTCCCTCTCGGGCAAGTCGCTCGGGTCCCATGACAGTTCGTGAAGTCTTCGCCATTCGCGCAGCATTTGATAAGCCTTTAGACCTTGAGTTGTGCTGGGGAAAGACGCCATCCAGAGTGGTTTCCACATGTCTTTGCGTAGAGTTGTCGGCACACTGCTCTTTCCAGCATATGCCAGTTGCTTGATCGCATCATTGTTCTAGAAGTCCGTCAATTGCGGTGGGAGATTGCGGTGCTTCGAGAATCTTACGTTTAATGACCGGTCGAGTGAATAGACTACCTGATTGGTGTGGATATTGTTGTAGGCAAAGATCTCCCTGCCATGTGTGATTAGTTTCTGCTCCTTGAACACCTTCTTCGGTACGAGAGCCATGGCGACAGCAATGGACGACTTGGGAATGGCGCTCGTTGTCGCGTGATGTCGAGCTCGTCGGAGTGCGACTTGAAGAATATCAGAGTCCAAAAGTTCCATTCCGTTACGGTCGGCCAAATGTGAGCAAGCGCAACGTCACCCGCCGTCCTGAACTCATGCAATGTGCAGAACTACATGTAAGGTAGACAGCTTCTTCTAACATGTAGCGACGAGCAGTACGCAAGACAACAAGGCACGATAAAAGAGCGTCGATTGTCATCAAGTGTCTGTCGTTTGATACTGGCTGTCATTCTCATCCTAAAGTACATACTTTGCTCCTCGCTAATGATTGAAAAAAGTGACACCCTCTCCGTTTCTCAAATAATCAAAGACCAACCTGTCCATGTCTCCTCTACCCTAAGGTCGCCAAATTCGCCAGCAGCACCGGTTGCTGGATGCTGAGACGTCCAGCGCATCATCCAAGAATACACAAACTTTCTCCGTCAACCCTCGCGTAGGTATCATAACCGATAGTCTGTCGTGATGCATTGAACCATGCTGTCGTCAAGTTGTACATAGCAATGTCGATTCGTTCATCCGCGCTCTGATCGCACATCTCTGACCGTGCCGGATGCAAAGGGTCGTGGTTCCTAGCCAATGGATTGGTACAGGAGGAGCGGTTCGCCTACATTTTCGATTTCCGGAATCGTGCAACGAAGATCGAATGCTTTTGAGAGGACGATCTTGAAAATCTGGCAGAGGTCAATATTGGAGGTCTGCAACAGGAGACATCGAACCGACCTTTTGCACATTGATACTGTGCGACGTGCTGCTGAAGATCAAGCTTGCCTTCATTGCTTTGGCGAATCGCTTGGCTTGCGAGCTGATCTCTTCCTGCTCCTCCTTGGGGAAGTTGACAAAGTGATCGTATTTGGTGCCAACAAGGAATGGTATTGCAGTCTTGTTGAAGCCTCGACCTTGACGGTACCATTCCTTGATCGAGTTGAGTGTGCTCTTTCGCGTGAGGTCGAACATGAAGAGAATTGCGACAGCATCGTTGCAGACCAGAGGGAGCATGTTGACGAATTCACGCTGTCCACCAAGATCCCAGATTGAAAAGGTGATTTCCGTGTTTCGGATACTGATTGTCTTCTCCATGAAATTGACACCTGGTTGTGGTCAGCTTTGCAATGGCTTCAGCCTTTGATGACATCTTGACATACCCAAAGTTTGAATGTAGTCCTCGTCCCAACTTCCTTCGACATATTTGACCATAAGACTAGTCTTGCCGATTTGCGCATCTCCAACCATGCCTACTTTTATAACCACGCTCGAGTTCTTCTGCGCCTGTTGCCGTTGTCCCTGATCTCCATATTGACTTCCATTTGCGGCTGCAGAGCCTGGCCGTGAGATGTTTGCAGGTTGTGGGTTCTCGTGTCTATATCCCCCTTAGTCAAACCCACCTCGTGTGAGCTCCATCCATATTACATACCTATAGGGCGGCTCGGGAGTGTTGTCGGGAGAAGCGTATGATCGATGGAAGCCAGTGTCGGAGTATGAGGTCTGTGGTCTGTCTGCACCCTGCTGATACATTTGATGTGAAGAAGCAGTTACTGTGTTCATGCCTGATTCATCCATCGAAGGGTCGTGCTTGTATGCGCCGCCGTCTTGGTCCATGGCCGGGGATAGTGGGTAGGTACAAGAGGAAAGGCAGAGATTGGATGATGACCGTACCAATCAGTCCGTCTCTTAACAGTTCAGGTCCGAGGTTAGCTATATGAATTGTTGTGGTGGTGCTGATTGCGGTCGTTCGAGACTGTGTCTCTGTCTCTGTCGAGGGGTTCGCTTTATTTGGCCGCGGCGTCTAAAGTACCTTAGCTGAACGGTCGCGCTGGTCACTAAAAATGACGATGGTGTCTAGCTAGTCATTCCAGACTGTTTATAGAGTGCTGTGCCTTGAGTAGATCGCAAAGGGCGTCAAATGCATGTATATCTGGTGATGAAACAGTGACTGAGCTAGCATACGCGAGAGTGCGGGACAATCATCAAGCAAAGCAGCCTGGCGTGTCACATCCAATGCAAATCCCGCCGGCAGCGCAAACAACCAACAATACGGAATGCCGCAAATCGCGGTAAATCGCGTGCCTGTGCTGTCCTAATAAAACACTGGACCCCTGTCCTTGTTGCTATCAAGCTGCAGCTCAGCGGCAGGCCGGGCGCTAATAAAGTCCCCCGCTGTCATTCTTATCGATAAAGAAAAATATCTGGGCGCCATCACTTCTGAGGAAGTTTATCTTATTCGAACGACTCGGATAGCAAAGACTGCATTCACGAATTGACTTAGTACATCCGCTCTCACGACTTTACGATGAGCAAAAGAACGGCAGATGCCTCCGAGCTGGAAGACCAGGCGCTCAAGTCCGGACAGCGACCAATCGAGGTCCAAAACGACGGACCGGATTTCGAAGATGAATACGAGGACGAGTTCGAGAGCGAAGATGAGATTCTCGAGGCTGGTGTAGACGGACGACCTGACGAGGAGCGGGAAGCAGAAGAGCGAGAAGCCATGGATGTGGACCAGGCGACCTTTATCCCAGGAAGGACAAAACTGCAAGCAGGAGAATCACTGGCACCGGACTTTTCGACGTATGAGATGTTGCACACCTTGGAAGCACCATGGCCTTGTCTATCTTTCGACATCCTTCGTGACTCGCTCGGCGACAACCGGAAAACTTACCCAGCAACTATCTACGCCGTAGCCGGAACACAAGCCGCGCAAGGAAGAGAAAAGGAAAATCAGATCATGGTCATGAAACTGAGCAGTCTGAGCAGGATGGAACGGGAGCAGTCAGACGATGAAGATGAAGACGACGATGAGGAGGACGGAGGCGAGCCAATCCTCGAGACCAAGAACATTCCACTCAATACCTGCACAAATCGCATACGCGCACACCAAGCACCACAAGCGTCCTCCTCCAAACCATCCACGACCCTCACAGCAGCCATGACCGAGTCAGGCGACGTCATGATATACGATGTGACACCACATCTCACCTCTTTCGACACTCCGGGCTCTGTCATCACACCCGCGCAGAACAAGCCCGTCTGCACAATCCGCGCACACAAGAAGAACGAAGGATACGCTCTCGACTGGTCGCCGCTCGTGCCCACCGGCAAGCTCCTGACCGGCGACACGGCAGGAAACATCTTCGCGACAACGCGCACCGAAGGCGGCGGCTTCGTGACCGACACAACACCTTTCACGGGCCACAAATCCAGCGTCGAAGAACTGCAATGGTCGCCGACGGAACGCAACGTCTTCGCCTCCGCCTCCAGCGACGGCACCGTTAAGATCTGGGACGCGCGCAGCAAATCCCGCTCGCCCGCCGTGTCCGTGAACGTCAGCAAACACGACGTCAACGTCCTCTCCTGGTCGCATCTGACCTCGCACCTTCTCGCGACCGGCGCCGACGATGGCCAATGGGCGGTCTGGGACCTGCGACAGTGGAAGCCTTCGTCGAGTGGCACCTCGAAACCATCGCCCGTGGCCTCGTTCGATTTCCACAAGGAACAAGTCACGAGTATCGAGTGGCACCCCACTGACGACAGCATCATTGCCGTCGCGGCCGGAGACAACACTGTTACGCTTTGGGATCTGGCCGTCGAGCTCGACGACGAGGAGAGTAAGGACACTGGTGATCAGAAGGATTACCCGCCACAGCTGCTGTTTTTGCATTACATGGATCAAGTCAAGGAGTGTCACTGGCACCCACAGATGCCAGGTACGCTGATGGCGACTGGTGGGAGTGGGTTTGGTGTCTTCAAGACTATTAGCGTGTAGATACAATAGATATGATATGAATACTGCCAAACTTTCATAAAACATGGTAGGCTGGGCATTGTAAAAGAATACCTGATACCACCATGTATACAGATCGACCTACCCACACAACAATCACAACCCCCTTCCTATACCACTGTGTATACTGTCGACCTACCCGACCTACCCGACCTACCCGACCTACCCGACCTACTCGACCTACCCACTTACAGGACTGCGTTGTCTGCAGGATTAGGCTGAAGCTTTTGTAGATTGGGGGATCTGGTTGAAAACTACGAGGGCGTGTGTATACCAGAATAGATGCAATAGACGACTGAAAGGAGACACAGACCCCTATCAACCACCATCGTACGCCAGTATCCAGTCATTCTCGCGGTTTGGGATCGGATTCAATCTGTGAGTGGAAACTCTATATCACAGTACTGCAAGATAAGAATGTTCTCCAAAACGACTTCCGTACCGCTCGCTCTACCACTGGATATCGGTCTTCGGCGCCTTGGATGCAAAGATCTGCTTGGTGAGCCCCTTCTGTAAGGCCTCATCCTTGTCCATCCTCTTCTCCGTTTCAGTATAGCCGACGAGCTTGTCCCCAGCAACCTTCTCTACATCCAGAAATCCGCCTGTGACCTCGTCCAATATCTTTCCATAATTGCGGTTCTTGGCGATGTAACACTTGGAATTGGTTCCAAGACTGCTAGTCTCGAAGTGGCTCACAAGAGCCTGCACTGTCTTGAAGCCCTTACGGCACGATGGGCAGGTGATGGATGGTAGCACATGTTCCTTCCGCAAGTGGTCGTTCATAGCGTCCTGCTTTTCGAAGGTGACTTGACAGCCGGCAAAGGGGCACTTGTAGGCCTCGATCAGTGGATGGAAGAAGAGATCGGGCTCGTAGTCCGCTGAAGTGCTGTCCCACCAACGGGTGACGAGGAGGCTCTCCCTGACTTCTTCCTTGGTCTTCTTGGTCTCGATATTCTCTTCGCCGAGGTGAATAGTGTGCAGGCGTCGGGCAAGGGCGTCGGTCTCAGTGCATGGGCCTTTTCCTCTACCAATCCGCGTGCTTCCGACTCGAGGCCAGCCTTCGTTCGTCGCACGTGACAATGGAACGTCTGCGTCGATAATGTTTGGTGGCTGGATTCGTGGATTGAGTGGGGTTGTGAAAGAGCCCGGTATGTCTTCATCGAGTAATGGTACTCCTCCGTCGTCTTGCAAAGCTCTACTCTGCTCGATCTGGAGAGAGAAATGGTCTGCGTCATGCATGATCTGCTTGGCAATGTACTTTTGCTGGCGCGCGATCTGAAAGTCTTGGTCAGAGATGAACTCGCAGTCGTTGTTCTCATAGTGGGCTATCAAAGCACTGGGTCTGTCGAACACCTTGGTGCAGTTGCCTTCGTTCATGCTTCCAATAGCAGCGTTATAGATCGTGCCGTGTCCCTTGCAAGGAATATCATGCATGGCCTGGTGGTACTGCAACCTGTGCTTCTCACGTACGGTCCAGGTCTTGAACTCTTCCCCACAGAACTCGCACACGATGTGCATGATGCGAATGCCGTTCTTCTTGTCGTCCTTTGTGAGTGTCTTGATGCTGAAAAGGTACGGCTGCATTTGCTCGACCTTGTGCTCGAGCAAGGTCTCCCAGCTCACTGCGGTGTAGTCGCAGCGCTTGCAATAGTAGTGATCTTTGGCGTGGGCCTTGTGCTCTTTCATGACCTTTTCACTGTCAAAGGTCTCGTCGCACCACCCGTACGTGCACTTGACGGATGTCGCCATCTCGCGGTGAGGTCGCCGGTTATTTGAGAGCGTAGTGGTGGAGGCAGCGGCAAGAAGGGCTTTCGTGATACTAGATGGGAGTATTGCTGTTATACGGCTGAGGTACTACCCAGACGGTTAGTCGTACGAGATCGGTGTGTGATGGATGAAATGTAGAGCAGAGGGTGGGTGTAGAGGTGAGCGATTAGTAATTCAAGGTAGTGAGCGAGTTGGAAGGCGCGATGGTGAGTTACTTGTGAGAAGAGGTAGTGAGCGAGTTAATGAAAAGAGATATGAAGCGATGTGTGGGGCATATCATTGAGCCGCTCTTGAAATCGATAGAAGAGCTGCTGATGGCTTACTGAGGACACTATCATACAAGGGCCTCCTGTTGTGGTTGAAAGGTTGAGTAGAATAGGGCGAAGTCGCATTCGCTTGTATGGTAAGTGCGATCGCAGCAGTTACTGGAAAGAAATGAATACCGCAAGGAACGCTCTAGTCACAAGCGTCTCGGTATCCCATCAGTATGCTCAGCTGAAAAAGCAGCCACGGTATTGAATGTCCTGATCAATAAATTTCCGGTCGTATTTTATGCCCTCCAAGGCCTCGTGATGGTTCAGAAGCAGAAACATCCACGTGAAGAGACACGCTTCTTTCCACTATCCTCAGACTGTACGACCACCGGCTGTTCGTCGACTGCCGTCGCCCCTTCAGGAATAGACTGCATGCCCCTCAGAGCGTACGAGTCCTTCCTCATAACTTCCATCCGAATGCGCTCTTGTCGCTCGCGCATGCTCAACGGACGATCCTCGCGAGTCTCATATGCCGAACGTCCGAGAATAGCGCCGCTTGGACTCTGAACAGCCCATTCATCGTCAAAGATGGTCGTTGGGTCGATGAGTTCGGAGAGCTTTCGCAGGTTCCTGGCTGGACCTGGTGGTGAGATTCCTGGGTCGCCTGCCTGCAACGGGTGTGCTGGTGTGCTTGGACTGATGATGGAAGATATACGGCGGTCATTGCTGTCCGTAGAATAGGTTGGTAAGTGAGCTGCACCCCAGCTGCGAGGCACACCATTGTATGGTTGAAGTGGTGTCGTTGGAGTCTTTGGCGGATCGAAATCTGATGATGAGCTGGACGGAACAGATTCATGCTTCTTGATCTTGGAAGTGGAGCTGCCCATGGTGCCTTTGATGGTTAGCAATGCTGTGGAAGGACCGAGAACTCAAGTCTTGCCTTGGTCTCTGCCGAGATTGAAATTGTTGTGGTTTTGCTTCTCAAAGAAAGGTTCCCTGCGATTTGTGACCGGCTGTGTATATACCAAGACATATATCAACGCGTCAGACACGCGGTCTTTGTATACGCGAAATAGTCGCGACCAGATATTCACTTGCACTTCGGCGAACGTCATTCACTTGGTGTGAGTTACTCATTGTTGCTTGTATATCCATAGCTCTTGTATTCACACGTCTACCAAAGGGGAATCTCATAGTACAGCGCTCAGAAGCGCGAGTATGGCAGCCTGAGTACAATATCAGTATGGCGAATAACATTGAAGTTGATTCCGACTTACCACTTGCCGCGCAGGGTGATGACGGCCCAATCACCCTTGTCATCGGTCTCCTTCTCCACCTTGGTGCTGAACGAGATGGCACTCATGATACCGTCTCCGAACTTCTCGTTCAGAATGGCCTTGTAGGCATATCCGTAGTTCTGTACAATCTCGAAAAGTCTGTATACCAATGGCTCTTTTGGTGGCATTTCCATTTGGCGACCACGGTCTGGGAATCCAGACAGCTCGACCTCAAGGCTCTCTTTGGCCACTTGCAGAAGCTCTGCAAGCTTCTCGATGTCTTGCGGAGAGGCCTGAGCCTGACCGTAGAAGATAGCAGCGACCGCGACCTCTGACCGGCCGAGGTGCTGTGCGATAGTCTCAAAGGAGAGGTTCTTCTTGGCTTTGGCCTCGAACAGGGTCACATAGGATGATGGCAGGCGAGGGGCAATGGACGACTGCATATATGTCAGTCAGTCAGTCTACGGTGTCCATTGATCAATGCCATCTTACGTCCAAAGTCACGATCGGGTGACCAGATGAGGTTCCTTGAGCAGGCATGTTGTGTTGTGTCGGTCTAGTTGATCTGTAGGAGGGTGTATGAGGGAGTAGATAGATGGACTGCGAAACAAGAGGAGCACGGTATATGAGTAGCTAGACAACGAGGAGCTTACAAACACTACCGAGCGTATCAATGGCTTGGTTCTATGAAGCTCTAGAGCGGTCGGACCCCAAGGCTTGACGTTGTGACGAGTGCGGGGCACATTGTCAATGCCGCGACACGAGCGAACTTTCTCCGCGGAATCGGATTGACCACTATCACGATACTTGTATCTGCTGTGTGCCTGTATATCACACGCTTTGTCTCTAGATGTATACGTGTGTAAAGGTCTTTACCAAGCATACTTGTCTTTGTCATGCTTGACCAGGATCCGTTCGGCCGTGAGAAAAGGCCGTCTGCTGGAGCAATTGACTTTCGGTGGTCTTCTGGTCTAGACTTTGGAGGCTGAACGCAAAGACGTCGCACGCGGGACACGATGAGTACATGAAGCATGAGGGATCAATTGAATATCGATTGGAAGCATGGTGCCATCGTTTTCTATGTCCCACTAACGGGCCCAATACTCTCTATCAATGGAAAGCAAACCAAAGTGTCGCTCCAAAACTCCAGCCCAGTGGTATCATATAGCATTCATTACCCGTGGGTAAACCTCCCTTTTTTCGAGACTAAGCTCAACCCCAAAAGACCGCAGTGACGGGCTGCTCGAAGACCTCCTTGGTAAGATCAAGCAGACTGCGCTTCTGATTCGACGTATCGGAAAAGCTGAGATATCCGATACTGCACCAATTATTAATGTTCTACGTGTTGTCAGTCACGATCCGTTCAATAGTAGCATGATTGTGAACTCACCAGACAGCTCAGATACTTGCACCAGCTGCAGCCATGTTGCCAGACGTAGAAGTTCTTCAGAAGCACGATGAAGCCCACGATAATACCGATCAGCGCACCAGCTCGTACGAACCACCACACCCACCATAAAGTCTTGCGCCCCTGGAAGAAGCGTAGTGGCTGGTGCATGAACCTGCTCAATCCTGTGTTTTTTGCCTCGTTCATGGGGTCATAGGCTACCTCGTCTACCAGATCATGACTGAACGACGCCGGTGTCCTGAGAATACAGACGCCTAATACCAGACCAATCAAGAATCCGCCGATGTGACTGAAGTTGTCGAGACCGGGAAGGAGACCTAGAACAAAGGATATCGCGATATCGACAAGAATGAAGAGAAGATCTTTGATCGGACCTGGACGCTCGCGCCACCAGTAGAGAAGGTCGAGTAAGTCAAGTGCAAGAATACCGAAGAGTGATCCAGAACATCCTGTCGATGCGATACCATTGGCGGCAAAGTTACCACCAAGCACAAAACCAAAGATGCCCGAGGCAAAGTAAACAATTGTGAAACGTATGGGTCCGATCTTGCGTTCCATATCTCGACCTAGAGTCAATTGTAGAAGCAGGTTGAAACCGATATGTATGAAACCAGCGTGTAGAAAGATGGGGACAATAAACCGCCACCACTGGTCCGGTGCGGGCGTGTCCGTGAGACTACCGTTGGGCCTGGGATTGGGAACACCTCTGAAGCCGCAGAGGTCGCTGAGAGTGCACTTCTGGTTGTCGAGTGAGGTGGCATTAGGACATGGCCAGTAAATGATCTCCGGGAAGTCGGTCACGTTGTGCATGTTGTGCATGCAAGGCTGATAACGTGCTCCCATGTTGATCAGGACATAGGGAGATGGTCCAATCATGGGGTTGAACTGCGGATGAATCTCGACAGGTGACCCTGTCAAGACAGCTAAGTCTCGTCAGCAACTCGTTCGGCAGGGAATTCCATAGCGTAGCCCGCTTACCATTTCTTGCGAGCTCCGCGATGAAGACTGCGATTTGTATAATCGAAAGTATGAAGCACACCCATGTGATCTGTCCCTTGAACCAGCCACTCTGCAATGGTATATCCCTCTGCGAGCGTCTCCTTCCCTGCCTCTTCACGTCTCTTACAAAGGGGTCGTTGTATTCCGGTGTTACGATAGGCGCCACGCTTGTCTGAGACGCGTGCTTAGGGCGGTAGTTTCGCAAAGGCACAGCATCGTCGTCCTCGAATGGGTCTGATTGTGCTCCCATCATCCCTTGAGGCGTGCTTGGGTAAGAAGACGGTGAGGGTTGATTGTGTCTATAAGAGAATTGATCGTCGTCGAACGGAGACGACAAAGGTCCGGGTCTTCCTTCAGTATTCCTATGCGCCTGGTATCCGGAGTCATCGCCGTAGCCATAGCCATAACCATAGGCATTGTGAGGATTGCTGTAGTCGGCCATAATTGGGGTCCGTCGTTGCGGCGAGTACTCGCAATATTTCAGGTCTTTTCGTCGGAGTTGAAAGACCCAGGGTGATACTGAAGGCCCTTAACCAATGCGTAACATCGGGATGGGAGGTGAGATCGAAGGCGTGGGATGATAATTCGCTGGTCGTCCGAAGGAGCAGATGGTGGAACACAGCCGTTCAGTCACTATTTTCTTCACGAGAACATGGACCGAGCGGTTTGATAGCGCATTTTCAGCATGCGGCTGGGCGAGAACTTCGTGACGTGTACAGTGACCTTGTGAGGCAGTACAGCGCGAGTAAGATGCAAGGACATCAGTGGATCTTTAAACAGGCAGTGGTTCGTGCAGGTGGATGCCGGCTGGGGGACGCGAACGCGCCGTCAGCATCATCAACTGCATGTCCGGAATCGATCCCCTAAAAATATTGCACAGCCGCGCTACTCGTACTGCGCAGCGACGAATCAGTCCCGCGAATGCAATTGTTCTATTCGCTTTGTAAGTCCGGTGTGAAGATTCCTGTCTATGCAATCCCTCAGTTGATTGTGTCTTGTGGTCTGTGATTGGTAGTTGCTGCATGGTTGTTGACGGCTACATGTTTCAGGAAGATTACACAAGTACAATATCCCACGAATAAGACATATACTGTCGCTCTTGTTGTTCGCTGCTATAAATGCTATGCCTGACCAATGTGGATGCGCCATGTTCGGTTTGTAAAGCCAATTCTTGATGCCTTCACCTTGCCATGCTAGCCAATCATCTTGGCCTTACCTTCAGCTCACCACGATTAAGACGCAACCTAGACTTGATTTGATACCTGATATACATACTTACTCTCATAATACAATCAAGAAAAGCAGTACTTCAAGCTGTGCCATGACCGAGTTCGATTCGCTTCGATGTCATCAAGAACGAGGCATACATTGTCGAATGTTGTTCGACGAGATCGCCTGTTCGGAATGGCTTTCGCTGTACCTGTTTCTCGACTGGATGCAGACGACCAGCTTACCAATATTGGTTGGTCGGAGAAGAGCACACTCGGGTATCTGTAGTATCGAAGGTGCGCCCTCATCACGCCTGCCGGACGTCGCGGCTCGGTTTGCAGCTGACGCTTACCGTCGTCGTAGAGCGTAGTGAAAGAGTAATGATACGTGTTGCGAAGTGAAAAGGGGTGTACCACCATGCAACAAACCATGGCCGGTTCTCAGTATCTTCTTCTTTGTCGTGATTCGTCGTAGCCGCCCTCGTATGGTCGCTTGCGGTCGCCTTCGCGCTCGCGGTCGCGATCTCTGTATCCTCCGCCTCCTTCGCGTGGAGGGCCGCGGTCGTCTCGTGGCGGATAACCGTTGTCGCGACCTCCATATCCGCCGCCGCGGCCTCCACCTCCTCCTTCACCAAATCCGCCTCGGCCACCGCGTGGTCCGGCAGGCGCACCTTCTGGGAACCCACCACCGTAGCCGATTCCGCGATTGCCGCCGCCGTACCCACCTCGATCGCCTCCACCGCCGCCGCCATAGCCTCCGCGGACACCGCCTCCGCCACGATCGAATCCACCACCACGGTCGAAGCCTCCGCCGCCTCTTCCTCCACGGAATCCGCCTCTGAAGCCGCCGCCGCCGCCGAAGCCACCGCCTCGTGAGAAGCCCGGGCCGCCTGGGCCTGGTGGTCCACCGAAACCTCCCACGGGTCGTGCTGGTGCCTGCTTGGTGTATCCACGTCCACCGAGACCACCCCCATATCTTCTCGGTCTCCACTCCTTGACTGTGCGGCCTCTTTCGACGTCGACAACGACTCTTCTGTCTCGGATTCGGATTCCATCTGTGTCTTTGTAGGCAGCTGTGATACGAGAACGCTCGGGTCAGTCAAATGGTCATTGTTTACCTTTGCCCACGCTGGCTTGGAAAGGGAAGGGGAGCGTGATTAGTAGATAGCATACCCTTCATATCGCGCTCGGTTTCGAATTCAACAAATGCGTAGCCTCTGTGTTTCTTCTTCTTCTTTTCTTCGGGGGACGCAAACGCATTTTCAACGATGCGAACCTTGACAATGGGTCCGAATCGGCCAAATTCGCGGTATAAATCGTCCTCTTTGACATCGTAGCTCAAGCGACCAACGAACAATGTTTTCATCGGATCTCCTTCAATTTTCGGATCTTCATCAGGCTTGTCTGCGGCTCAGTTAGCAAGCAATACTTTAGCCGCGCGAGACGCCATCTACTGACAATCTGCTCTGACATCTTCGTTCACACGTCTCTGTGCGGCCTCTGCCTTTTCTACTCGCTCTCTGTCCTTTCGCTCAAGCCAGCTCTCTGTGGGATGGTATGGAACTGGCTCTTCCTGCAAAACAGGCAGAAAGGCAGCCAGTCCTTCAACGCGTCCAGTGGTACGTGACTCGGGTGCAATGTCAGATGGTGGTAGATAACGGAGAGCGGGTCTGGGCGCAAAGAGTTGCAGGAGGTTTGGTGGGAGTTTGTCCGTCATGGCTGTGCGCAAGAATTACTGTATGGCTGTAGAAGCTTTGAAACAATGCAAGCAATATGTGTCAGTCCAATAGTTGACCCAGAGCCGTGAGATCACTCCTTAAATGAACATGGAATTGAATTGTGCTTCAATTAGAGGTCGAAGGAGGTCGGCGCGGCTGACTAACCACGCACGAGCCACTTGTCGAAGAAGTTCAATGCGACAGCACGAGACCACGGACAAAACATCAAAGGAAGTCAAAATGCCTCTGCAAGCAGTACGAAAGGTCGCACAGGCCCAGGTAAGTGATTGCCAATCGTTAATGCATCAGAACAATGACTGAGATGGTCACAGAATGGCGTCGGCGCCTTCATCCTACAATGTAAAAGACTCGACTTCCACTACTGCGACTGGGCAGGTAGCTCAAGAGGCATGAAGTAAGGACGAAGACAGCTGCGTATCAGGAGCATGCATCTGACAGCAAACAGCGAGTTCTTGCGCAACGCTCTTCCAAAGTTCGCCAAAGCAAACCCGCAAATCGAAATCACAGTATCGCCGCGACCGCGGAAGCACCCAGTCATCAAAGGTCACTACATGAACGGGAGAGAAAAGGCTATCTGCGTCAGGAACCTGGAGCAGAACCAGATCGTGCAAAAGGCGGAATTGTTGAGGGACGCAAGTGGAGAAAAACAGAAGAAGGTCACCAAGCCAGTCAAGAGTTTGAACGAAAGTGTGAGAGGTATTTGGGATCCTTTCCACGGACCAAAGTACCAGATATAGAGAGACCGGAGACGTCTATGACTTGGTTTGCATAGCGCTGCATTGGAAGGCGTTAGGAATAGGATACCCTGGGCCCAGGTGTACGGCCACGTGAGGCCTCACAATGAACGCAAATTTCACCTTCGCATTCACACAAGCACATTTCACGACCCACACGTCAAGCTTCCTCGTCCAACTCTTTTTCTCTCCTGAAAACTCCGATTTGTGCATAGGACTAAGATTACACTGTCCAGTCTGCTGAGGAAACGATTGGAATTCAATTGAATGGGCAGCCAAGGATAGATGATGGATTCTAGGCTGCCAAACGAACGCAGCAGATCTCGATTTCACCTTCACCTGGTCGTGACGCAACCGCCTGTGTCCGTTCTCAGCCCCCCAAGTTTTTATCTGAGCTGCGTGAAAGCGGAAAGCCAATCTTGCAGCAGCACCAAAAAAAACCTCGTCCTCAACCTGAACCGCAGTAAAAACGAGTTCATCAACGCCATGGCGATCAAACAAGACTCGCCCTTCACCGACCTCACGCTGCAGTTTTCAGACGAGATCCAGAGAGTTCATAAAGTCGCGCTCTACGAGTATTCTGGTTGGTTCAGGGCAGCTTTGACCTCCGAGTTCCAGGTATGTACACATAGTAGCGATACCTTAACTGAGCCCCCCAGTATGCTACTGAACCCCTTGAGTATGCTAATGCGGGTTCTGGTATAGGAAGCAACCGCGGAACTTATCCGGCTCGAGGAAGATGATGCCAAAGCCGTGAAGGCCATGTTGCAGCATTGCTATTCTGGAGATTACGGAACAACAAGAGCTGCTCACTGCGAGGTGGACATGCATCATTTCATCTTCGACGCGCAGATGTTTTGCCTTGCCGACAAGTACGAGATCGATTCACTGGCCGAAGATATACTCGTCATGTTCGAATACGCCTCGAACGACACCGAACCCCTTAATTATCATGCTCTGTGTGAAGCGCTCGACCAGATATATATTCTCCCTGCTGGATCGTTCGTTGACAAATTCCGGGAAATGTTTCGGCCTTGCTTCAAATTCCACGTACCAGAGATGGTACGAGAGGTACAATTCAAAAGCTTGCACACGAAGTATCACATGTTTGCCTCTGACTGTCTTCTGGTCCTTGGCGAGATCGACGAGCTGCGGTTCATCGACGGTTTCACATGCGAGGGTTGCCATCGTGAATACAGCGTCAGTTCAGACGAATTTGACGGACCGGGAGGAGGAGATACTTGCCCTTTCTGTATGCGCTGGAGGCAGGCAGGCGATCTGAGTCCTCCGCTAAGTAGGCGTAGATGGATCTCTGGATATCTGTACATGGTTTAAGCAAACCGATACGACCTCTGTCCTGGATGACCGCTACTTCTCGGCATACCGAGGGCCTGCTGAGCCCCTTCACGTAGCGGTCATGAAGATGGTATTCCTGGATGATGGAGCGTTACACCAGGCTCTGGTGTCAGGACCAAGGCATCCAACATGTGTAAATGGGAATGATCTCTCGGCCCGGCGTATTTGACACTTCGCTATGGTCTTCGCTATGTAGGTATGGCAAAGCGCGAGGCTTTCACAATAGAGACAGATTTCACTTTCACTCCCACCTTTTCACCTGCCCTGGTACACCCTTCACGGTAGTCTCTGCCATGTAAACGCCAGAATTTTAGATTTTACTCGTCCTTCTTCAATCTCAACACCACATACCACAATCATGCAATTCAACCAGAATCTTCCATTCTCTGACCTCACTGTGGTCTGTTCTGGCAGATCTTTCAACGTCCACAAGATCATGCTTCACCAGTATTCCGACTGGTTCCACGCTGCTCTTACATCAGGATTCCAGGTAAGCTCAATATTAGTTGTGATTGTTCAGAGCTCATGCATCTAGGAGGGAGCAGCTGCCACGATCATCTTGCAGGAGGACGATCCAAAGCTGGTCGAAGCAATGCTTAAGCACTGCTATCATCAGACCTACGACGAAGTCACTGTGATCGATCAAGATGACAAGGGAGTCGACATCTTCGACGCCAAAATGTTCTGCTTCGCCGATAAATACCAATGTCGGCCACTGGCACGCGATATAGCTGCGTACTTCGAGGATACCTTCAAGCAGGACGATGATACCGACGACCTCGATCTCACACTTTTTCCGTCCCTGGACATCATCTACGATCTACCTGCAGGGTCACTTCTCACAGTCTTCCAAAACATGTTTCAACGAGCCTTCGTCGGAAAACTTCCGATGTACCTGAAATCACCCAAATTCCAGGAGCTGTATCAACGTCGTGCCCTCCTTGCTTTCGACTGTCTTGACATGATCAAACAGCACTACAATCTGAGAGCCCGCTAGTCCTTGGACAATACAGCTTGGAAACGCAAATTTCTGGTTGATTGTTTACTCAGTGAAGGACTTGAGAGGGCGAGTGAGTCTCAGTACTGATCGTCGGGCTACCACGTGGGAAGGGGGATCAGTTACTCTCTGACTCAAAGGTCTTCAAAAGGGACAGTTACTCGAGCTTCGGAGTTGACAAGTAGATATGGCCCCAGAATGAGCACAACTTATGGAAATTATCGCCTACCAAGTATAAGCATGTGTCTCGAGCGATCTGATGCACTGGAATCCTTGATCAGGCCCCCTCATGATTATACCAAGCAGAGAGTGACAAATTACGTCAACAGGCTTGTCGGACATTTGTATTAAGTGCTTTTACATCGTATCCAGATGATTAGACCTACGCCTTAGCGTTGATGATGTCGACAAACGCAGGCTTCAAGCTAGCTCCGCCAACCAAGAAACCGTCAATGTCCTTCTCCTTTGCCAAGTCCTTGCAGTTCTTCTCGCTCACACTGCCACCGTAGATGATTCTGGTGTTCTCGGCAACATCCTTGCTGACCTCCTTCGAGAGCCAGTCACGGAGCTGCTGGTGGACCTCTTGCGCCTGCTCGGTGGTTGCGACCTTGCCGGTTCCGATGGCCCAGATAGGCTCGTATGCAACAACGATCTTGCTCCAGTCACTGACCTCCTTGGCGACAGCGCGGAGCTGGCTGGTGACGACCTCGATGGTCTTGCCGGCTTCTCTCTGCTCGAGAGACTCTCCGCAGCAGAGTACGACGCTGAGTCCACCGTCAAGGGCGGTCTTGGTCTTGGATGCGACGAAAGAGTCGCTCTCTTGGAGGACGACACGGCGCTCGCTGTGGCCGAGGATGGTCCATGTGATGTGGCTGTCCTTGAGTTGGGAGACGGAGATCTCACCCGTGAAGGCGCCGTTTGGCTTGTCGAAGACGTTCTGGGCAGCGACTTCGATGCCTTCGCGGAGGTGCTCGCGGGTAAGGAGGAGGTAGAGGAATGGTGGTGCGATGACGACTTCGGTGTTCTTGTCAACGTCGGCCTCGTTCAAGTTCTTGACGATGCTCTTGATGGAGTCAACAGACCCGTTCCTGTCTTGTGTTAGCGCCGAGGTCTTTCGGATGCCGGATCGTGGTTGTTTACATCTTGAAGTTACCTCCGACGAAAAATTGGCGAGGCATACTGGCGGTATTGTCTAAGGTAAGTCTGGGGAGTTTGGTGTAATTGCTACTGTATGAAATGGGGATCAATTGCAAGACCAATTATTATTTAAAGAATGTGAGGTCAATTATTCATGGAGGGGCAGCGAGATCTTTTGCGGCACATGAAGCTTCGGGGAAAGGTGGAGTTCAACGTCACCCCAAGAAAATTGACCGGGACAACACCGACCTTCGATGGTCGATACAGATCAGTCGCCCGATAGACCTCGAATTGAGCGGAGTGAAAACGCATGATCTATCCAGAGATGTCGTGAAGGAGCCTGTTGGCATGAGTCCGAATCACGAGAAGCATTAAGACATCAGACAACGATGAGCTCGCATGTAGTCATAGCGGCGATGAGGTCTTTGCTACTTCGCGATGTGATGCAACCATAATGTCAAATCAACCACCTCTTGCATATACTTGAAGGTTTGATACGATGTGGTATCTCCTATTTGTAGTTGAGAGGTGCTTGGACAATCATGGAAAGTATGATTGCAACACAGACAGACGAGATAGCGCTTATTTGAAAGTTGAAGTGCAATGAATGAATACCCAATTAGGCTGTGGTAGTGCTCGGATAGAATACTTCGCAAACGTGTGGAAACCTCCCTGTCCATTTAAAATAGCAGCTGTACTTCTCAGCTTCTCCTACATTATGACTTGCGGAGAGACGACGGTGTCTAAAATTCCACAAAGACCCGTGGCAGGGAGGTACATGAGGTAGACATGATATAGGAGCGGAAGCTTTCCGCGGCGTTCTTTCCTATCGACGTCAACCTTGCGCCGTCCTTCACAAACTATACTGAACATTATCGTCATTTTCCAGACGGTGTCATTTCTCAAGCGCACAGCCAGCTGCTGGTATTGTGCTGCATGTTTGCGCCATATCACCTCGCACAAGACCACTGAGCTGACCGTGAGCCTGCGTTCTTACCCTTCAAATTTGAGCGACACGCATTCGAGAGACTGATAGCTGACACAATTTCCCTCATTTTGAGCTAGGCCATCTTGTGGAATCGCAAACACAGCGCCAAGATGGGTTACAGTTCGGCCTCCGAGGGCGAGATCGTTGAGAGCGACGAGGAAACGAAGGCAACTACGACGAAACCTCATTCAAAGAACGGCGATATTAACCGTGATGACAGACCTCGATCACTGGCGTCGAGGTCCTCCAGACCTCAAGGTACTCGCAATACGGATGATTTGGACTACGATGATGGATACAGACACAATAAAGACAGCCATGGTCAAAAGCGCCGCTATCCAGAAGACTCATACCGGGATCGCAACACATCCGATACGCGCCGGTTCAAAGTCCGCTACGAGGACAAGTCATATGACCGTGCGTCGCGCGGACCAATTGATTACAAAGATGGCCGTGGCGATGGTCGGAGGGAGGAGTTTGGAAGAGCCGATCGAGCCTACAACCACGGAAGAGACAGTAGAGTCGGCGAACCTGCTACCGCGTCGACCAGATTACCAGCTCCATCCGCTGAAGACGACACCGCCCACGACTACGGAAACAAAGTCGGCGGTCCTCCTACGGAGTCGTTCAGCGAACCAGCCCCAACGGCTGTAGACGAAGCCACCTTGATCGAAGAGCGCCGCAAGAGACGGGAGGCACTGCGAGCGAAACACAAGACGCAAGAGACGCCACTGCTGCATAAAGCGCTACACGTAAGTATTTCAACGCAGCCATCGACACCTGCAGAAGACAACAGCCGCGAGCCATCTCCATCCATCTCCTCTCCGGCCACGCCCCAGGCCGCATCTCCTGGCTCACCGGCGGTTTTTTCTGTCAACGACGATTCTGAGCTTGCCAACCACGCACATGATACTGATATGTTTGATGACGTCGGTGAGGAAGGACCCTCTGCCGCTGATTACGACCCAAGCATGGACCGGGAAAATTCTTTACGCGAGCAAAGAGTCCTACAAGGCTCAGAAGCTTCAGCAGGCGCTTACGACGAGACTAAATATGACGACAGAGAAGTCATGGTTCCGAAAGCTTCTGTCGAACAACTCAAGTCTAAGGAATTTGACATGTTCGCTGAAGATGACGACGATGACATGTTCGCGACAGAAAACGACACCAAAGCACACAAGAAAGAAGACGGTACCCAAGCTGTTCATATGCCCCAGGCCAAACAGCTCGACAGAAGCATGCTCGATGACTGGGATGACCCTGAAGGATATTACCGTATTATCCTTGGTGAGCTTCTCGATAATCGATACCATGTGCAGACCAACCTTGGCAAGGGAGTCTTTTCTGCCGTTGTCCGAGCCCATGACAGGGAGACTGATAAGCCGGTTGCTATCAAAGTCATCCGCAAACAAGAGTCCATGTACAAAGCAGGTGTCAAGGAGATTGAGATTCTCCAGCAACTGGTCGAGGCAGATCCAGAAGACAAGAAGCATGTCATTCGTCTTGAACGTCATTTTGAACACAAGGGTCATTTGTGTATGGTGTTTGAGAATTTGAGTATCAACTTGCGTGAGGTGCTGAAGAAGTTCGGTCGCGATATTGGTATTAACATCAAAGCTGTCCGCGCCTACGCACAGCAGATCTTTCTGGGCTTGTCTTTGCTCAAAAAGTGCGAACTGCTACATGCAGATTTGAAGCCTGACAATATCCTGGTCAACGAGTCACGGTCCTCTCTGAAGATTGCAGACTTAGGTTCCGCCATCCACATCGATGATAACGAAATCACCGATATGCTGGTGTCACGCTTCTACCGTTCGCCAGAGATCATGCTAGGTATCAAAGGTGATTATGCCCTCGACATGTGGAGTATAGGCTGCACGCTGTACGAGATGTACACAGGAAAGATCCTATTCACAGGAGGCAGCAACAACCAGATGCTCAAAGCCATCATCGAATGTCGCGGCAAGATTCCCAACCGTCTGATCAAGAAATCCATCTACTGGCCTCAACACTTTGAACCAGATGGTACCTTTCTCAGTCAGGAAGTCGACCCAGTCACTCGCAAGGAGGTCGTTCGCAAATTGAACATGACCCGCACCGTTCCAGCAAAGGAGCTCCGCACTCGTCTCTTCGCCAATAACAAGGGCTTGGGCACGGCTGAAGCAAAGGAGTTGAGTCTATTTGCTGATCTCTTGGACAAGTGTCTGCAAGTCGATCCCGCGCGCAGGATCACTCCGAATGACGCCTTAAGACACGGCTTCATCAACCGTTCGGCGGCGAATGTCAAGTGAGTCTGTTCCTTCGGACAGAGACAGGTATAGGCGGACGGAATAGAGATCTGCGGCAATACTGTCGTTGCGTGGGGTATCATCCCTGCACGACATGCCAAGTCGATATACGATATACAACTCAGCATGGCTAACGAAGATATCACGACGGTTGAAGATGAATATCACACGTAGTGGAGAGGGAAAACAGAGATCGCCGATCGAGCATCTTATACAGTAGCATATCATGACTCAAAACCAGAGCAAATTAAACGATTTAACGTCCGCCCGTCGTCGTGATCCTACACCAGTATAGTCGTTGCAGATGCTTGACCGTCCCGTACTTACTCCGTACAACCCGCTGCAACGAGCTGTTGTGGTTTCAGGATAGGCGTTCAATAAGCACAGTACGAGCAGCAGGCCTGTCTGCCGTCTACGGTGACTGATGTAGAAAGAATCTTACCGTTACCGGATCTTATTTGAACCAAAACATTGTTCGTTGGATTTGTTCGATGGACGGCGGTAAGCGGTCAGCGGACTGTAATTTCCACGTCTTCTGACGGGAGACGGTATGGACAGGTGTTCATGGTATGACCTGTGCAGAGAGGACAAGTGTGCGTCTGGTTCAGTGCGTGTCCGGAAGATGGGAATGTGTGTCGCGGATGTTGTCGTTCGATCGTTGTGAACTGTGCTGTATACACAATCTTCGGGTGTACAATTCATTACCACAATGATTCCGTTGCACAGTAATACTTTCCCAATCAAAACGTGTACAAGCAATCGCCTCCCATAATGCCTTTCTCTCGCAAAACGATACTACGATTCACAGAACGAACAATTAAGCGAACAACCATGTCTCTCGCAAGACCAATGTATTGCCACCACATCAACGGACGACACAACGCGTCCGCATCGCTACCACCCGCACCGGACGAACTGTCAAGTACTGCATCAATGTGTTCACACGGCTGCTCGTGTATATCGCTTCAGCCTGAGACGAACAGTTGGTATTGTGTTCAATTATGCACGGCAGAGCAACCGTTTTGCGTCGGATTTAGAGTAGTAGGTAGGCAAAGCGCCTGTATTGGACACTGTGTCTGAGACAACTGTAACGTGTTGTATTAAGCTATGAGTGGTATATTGTATTCGCGGTTGCGGTTGCGGTTTGTGTCTGGAGATGGCAACGGCGACGTGTGATAAACTACATGTATGTGTACAGTGATTGACGTGTCTGGTTATTATTAGGATCGGCTGGTGGATTGTAACGGGTGTATTTGCGATCTGCGTTGGGTATGGAATGGTTGTCTCGTTTGATTGTTTGAGTGCTGGTTCATTGTATACGTTGACGTGTTCGTACGTATTGGGTGATCGTGGAAATCGTCGTTGTTTGCAGAGTGCTGTCTGATCTACGGTTACGGTGGACTATTGGTCAACTGAGGTGTGTGTAGTAGGTTCATGGCACGTGAGGTGTGGTGGCGAATGGACGAAGAACCGCATACGATGCATTCACCGTTGGCGGCATATTTCTTCCATCAACGGGGCATAGCGATATGCAAACGTGCTCGCAAATTGGGTGCAGAGATATGTCCAGCTTCAGCTTCGTTGGAAATTATTCAGGATGCTCAAGCGAGAGTTTTGGCTGTCTAGACTGGTATCGCTGCAATTTCTTCTCTTCACCTCGGCGTGACCTGTCTAGTCTCGGTTTGATTCTACCGATTGTGGCTTGGTCGATCATACCACAGTGAAGAATTTGCTCGTATGGACAGATATAGCGCCGAAATGATAGACGTGATCTGTATAGAGCGCAAACTATTTGCTTGGAGTGTCTTCTTTTCCATACTAAAATGCAGATCATCAAGCCTTTGCTTCAGATTTTCATCCGCCTATTGTTTGTAAGTGGATCTGTTCGTAATGAGTCTCTGAGACAGATAGCATCATGGTATGAGTCGTCTACGCTGCCGTCGTCTGTTCGGTATGGTAGCTCGTGCACTGTCTTCTGGAAGGATGCAAGACACAGGAAACGATTTGCCGACAAGAAGAAGCTTGTCGCGAACAGGGTCAACGCGGATGCCGGAAGGCGTTCGATAGTCTGGTTGGAGGGTTCGCCAAAGCATGGCATTGTCACTGTTGGAGTTGCGTCCGAGGTTGCCGAGCTCTCTATTTTCACTGGTCATCTCATGAATCTGATCGCGTGGCTCGGTTTCAGAAGGCAATACTCCCATCCATGATTCAGAGGCTTATGCATAGCAAGGTTAGAACAAAGGTTAATGAATATTGGTTGTACCGCGTCGCGAACAGGAACTGAGATCAAGATTGGCATCTGCAATTGAGAAGCCGTTCATTAAATTGATTCGTCGAGCAGAACAGCAGTACCGGCGGGTGCGAGGACATACGAGACTGGAGAGGACGGTCACTGCGGCTGTGCTATATCATCGTATACCGCTGTGAGGCGTATTCTAGAAGCAGCCGACAACAACGAGCAAGTCCATGATCATTTCAATCTGTCGGCTGTTCACATCCAGATTCTCGACAACATGAGGCATGACAGATAGCTCCAGAGGATAGATATCGTGGCTTGTCTTCTGCCACGGGGGGTCGAATTGATGTGTGCAGATATGTAAATTTTCGTGATTGACCAGACTTCAGCGTCGTTGACGCGACATGGCCTCGATGCGCCGAATCTGCTCATCCACGATATCTGAGGCACAAGCTTACCAGATTAACAATGCTGATTGCCTCTTTCCGCTACCAATGATGATTTGATGATGTCCGCAGGTCACGAGACGTGGCTTCTTCCATGCTGGGTGTGGCAGTAGTTCTTGGGAGATGATCGAATGTGCCAAGTGTCCGTACCGTGCCAGCATCTGGAGGGCGCCACCCCCTGGAGCACACTCAAACTTCGTACCGCGCTGGAGGCGTGACTAAGCCCCAAGACGGTCGACTCCGGGCGAGTAGCCATGGTACGATGCTAATCTCTCGACACGAATCGCAGGCTCAAAGTCCATCTGAAGACTGCGGAGACTATAACGGCGACGATTGATGGTGCTTCATGAGGAATGTCAGAAGCTCGGTACGGCGGATATGAGTCCGCTGGCTCATAACGGGCTGGATGCTTCAAAGTTTCGTCACTGAACGGTCGCGAGTAGTAGGCCATAACAGCAGTATGGACTCTCTACGCGTCGTAAGCCGTTAGGTATTTCCTGTTAGCTGACCGTTCGCCCGTTGAGAACATCTTTATGTTGCAGTCTCTCGCGTTCTAAACGATCTGCATCGCGTAGGTGTGAGATCTGATCTCGTCAGAGGTGTGTGGTGTTGGCAACAACAGGTACAGGATGTGAAAGCAACAGAACGACTCGTGTCGACATTATGGAAGACTAGAGAATACACTTATCCAATTCTCAACTTCTGATTGGTCTATCGTGAATATTTCATTGATGAGATTCTCGTGGGGGAGTGCGTTCGTGAGGCTGGTAGAGGTAGACATGTTGCTTTGGCATGGGTACTTTGGCTTGGGTATCTCGCGCGGCACACCCGTCGACCAGCATGTTGGAGGTCAACGTTGTCGTCGCAGGATGCGAGTCGAACATCGATGATCTCGGACTCGTATACTGTACAAGATGTACGGAGGTGCAAAAGTCAGTCGGCTCTATCAAAGTCTTGCCGCGAGGAGAGCGAAGAAAATATAGAAATCTTGAGTAAGGTGCTGATAGCCACGAGCAGAGGTTGTCTTCCGAGTGCTCGGATGTATGAGAGTGATCGACACTGTACAGATGTTGCTGCCCCTGAAAACAGTTCCTGAATACAGCTTCTTCATGGTTGCCTACCTCTTCCATGAATACAAATCTTCGCCTTGCTCAACATCTTCTTTTCTTTTGGGTGAGCTTTAACCGCCTCGCTGAAATCGTGGCGAGGTTCTTTCGAGGGAGAGATGCATACAGTGCAAGCCTCCTGGGAGGCGCAAGTTGTGGTGCAGTGGTGTGGTTTGTAGTAGAGTGGATGGGATTTAGGTGCAGTAGTACTCAGCAGAGTGGGCAGACTGTGTGATTGTGCGAGCCTACAGCGGCCTAGCATTCTGATCTAGGCCTGGATAGGTTAGAACCGCGTATCTATGACTCGGAAATGCCGCCGACTTGACTGCTGCCTGTATGACGCGTAAATGATCGGCAGGGGCATCACATCTCGAGTCATCAGTCAGCAACAGAACAGAATCTGCACCTCACGCGTACATTTCAGCAGGCGGTAGCATAACGAGACCCTTCTCCTGCTCCGTCGCCAAACTATCCATGCCTAACGATGCCGATTAGCGATGACAGCTCTGACACTGTCCACGATAACCGCTACGAAATTATGTGCGCATGTCTCTGGTCCATCAAAGAAGTAAGCACTGTACTGTTATTGCTGCAACAACGGTTCCATATGCTGATCATGTCACAGCAATAATTTATGTCCTTGATTCACAGCATCACCTTGGCTGAGACGGTCCAAATCCGTGCAAGAGTCGATCGTCAAGCAAAGCCTTCAATCCATGGTTCCATCGTGGGCAGCCTCGTAATCTTATCCGAGCTCATCCAATCTCAGGTAGTGCTCCAAGTTTGGACCAAGCCACCCTGAACTCTGCGCTCCCGAAGAGGCATAGTCTGCTCGGGTAGTGCAGTCGACGCCAGCAGCCACTGCATGGCTTTTCACTGCCGCCGCACTGTGACTGGTCTTAGACAGTCTGGCCCTGGTCTTCTCGAAGATCTTTCATCCACATCTGCTAGCGATCGAGCGCGAGCCAACTTGCATCATTCGATTACCAGCCAACCATCGTGGCGGACTGCTGGTGACACAAACTCTGCAGAGTCGTCCCCTGGAAACATGCGCGCGAACCCGAGCGACGTTATTGTTAGGGTATCTGGAACTCATCCGACGAATCTGTACACCGACGGTAGCTTACGAGTACGGCCTGCCGCAGTCGGTAAGCATGTCAACCGTCGTGTGACAATGATGCACATGCGGGCGCGTATCAGCCAGGCATCACCTTTGGAGACCGGTTCACCTCCTGCAGATCTGCATACGGCCCAGCATGCTGAACTTGCACTGCCTGCTAAACGTTTCTTGGAGAAGCTGATGGGAGAGAGCGGCTGCTTTTCACAGCGCCTTCAACGACTGTGCTGAATTCTACTATACGCTTTGCCGCATCTGCGATGCACATTCGTTATCAATCGTGCGCATCTCCATGTCAGCAAACAGGACCAGGTACTGGCAATCGCGACTCCAGTTATTCGAAGCTTGTTAAAGCTCTAACGATCTCTAAAGTGCGGCCCACTCGTTTCTTCCGATGACCGATGCTAACAATAGTGATTAGTGAATCACATATTGCCGGGTCCCATTATTATTGCATTGTGCTGCCCGTAAAAGGACCCCTGTGTTGGATACGTGGCTGCTCGAACGTCCTAGGCGAATCAATCATCGAATGATCTACACCGACGGAGCGTGACAGCAAAGACATTTCCCGTCATACCACTTATTATTGCGTGTATGAATAATACATGCATGCATTCATCCATTTGCGGTCGTGGTACCGCTCGGTCGCAACCACTACTCAGAGTAAAACTCGTCTGAAGGATTAGCGCACCAAGGCTGCGAATTCTGGGAAGAGGATGCGCATGGCATTCACAGCGGTACCGTGTACACAAGCAGCATTCGCCATACAGTGCGAGTACCATTGTCTGCAGCCTACTGCGACGTGTTGCATAGAAACGCCCCATGGTCCATGGACCCCTGGATCCGCATTTCTGGCTGGCTGTGCTTGTGCAGGTAGCGAGCACCAGAAGATGAATGCGCTGCCAACCATTCGCAACCGCCCAGCCTGACAGGCAGAAAATAAATGAGCTAACTGGCATCTCTAAAGACTCAAGCCCGCCATGGCTTACAATTGCAGACGTGATCAACGCCACTATTCAAGCTTGTTGTCTTCCTGATGCCATTTGTTGGTAGGTCCACCGCAATCTGCCTGCCTACTACTGCAGGACGGTTGCTTGGTGCCGCCGATGAAGTGTTCGACGCACTGCAACAATCGCTAACGGCTTCGAACTAGGAGAAAAGTTTCAAGCACCAAGCGAAAGGGATGGAGGATCAAAGCAGAAACAGCCACCAGCTAAACCGTCATGGGCCACTGGCCACTCAACGACCCCGTTGTCCTGCCGTTGCTTTTGACTCGGCTGCGCTTACGCTTGCCCTTGGTCTGACCGCCAGCCTGCTCGCTCCGATTCACGCTAGATTCCTCCTGGGTCCTTGCCACTGGCCGTTAAGCTCAGGTAGCGCGGCCAAGCGTGGTGACAGGCATTGTCAACGCTAACGTGCCAGAGCCCGCGCGGCCCAGCGCCCGGTCATACCCAGTGATCAATGCAAGACGAGGTGGACATGTGTCGTTTCGCCTGCAGCCATGGCTTGACTCTCATATGCCCTTGTTTCGTTAGCGCCGAACGCTACCCATCATGCTTAATCCTCTGCCTTCTCTGACCCATTCTGTATCCACTCATATTAGGAGCCCTGCTCGGCCTGTCATCATACTGCCTTCCACTACTACTACTACCGACCATCACTTATTACTACCTTCTTGTACGACCGACCATTCGACCTACCTTGCACCACCATTCCTTGACCTCATATCTTCTTGTCTTTGAGCGAGGCTATCTGTGTTGGGTATTTTCTTCTTGTTGTCCTTTCGCCACGACCTGAATTCCCTTTCGAGACAGTCATCCCTTGCTTCGATCATCCTTTAGAAACGCATCATCCGCGCGTTTCTAATCGACAACTCACGTTCCGCAACTTCACAATATGCTTCTCACCCCACCAGCTTCACCAAAACCATGCGGAATCTTCGCTCCTGAGGAGCGCCTCGGCCAGACACTCTTCAACACCATCCAACTCACTGGCATCCTCGGAGTCGGCGCCTATGGTGTTGTATACAAGGCAGTCGATGTCATCACCGGCGCCCCATATGCCGTCAAGGCTCTGAACAAGGTAGGCCTAGAGCCACGCCAAAGGAGCTTCCAGGAACGTGAGATCCAGCTGCACCGCGCAGTCAGCCAACACCCAAACATTGTGTCGATGCACAGGACCCTGGAGACCCCCGACTGCACCTTTGTGGTTCTTGAGTTCTGTCCTGAAGGCGACCTTTTCTCAAAGATCACCGAGCAAGGATGCTACGTTGGCGACGACGCCATGGCCAGGAGGATCTTCCTCCAGATTCTGGACGCTGTTGACTACAGCCATTCGCTTCACATTTACCACAGAGACCTCAAGCCTGAGAACATCCTCGTGACTGATGATGGATTCACCGTCAAGCTCGCCGACTTTGGTCTTGCGACACAGGATCAGTACACCTCGGACTTCGGCTGTGGCTCTACCTTCTACATGTCACCGGAATGCCAGCAGACCAACCCACAGCCACTGTCCTGCTACTCGTCCATTGCCAATGATGTCTGGTCTCTTGGTGTCATCCTCGTCAACCTCACCTGCGGTCGCAACCCTTGGAAGAGGGCTTCTGCAGATGACTCCACCTTCAGGGCTTACATGAAGGACAGGAGCTTCCTCAAGACCATTCTTCCTCTGTCAGATGAGTTCGACTACATCCTCCGCGGTGTTTTCAACCCGAACCCACAGCAGCGCATGGGACTTCGCGAGCTCAGAGATGCTATCATCCGCTGCCCTCACCTCACCACTACTCCACAGATCGGTGCCCCTCTCACGCCACCTTACTCACCCGTCGAGGCTCCACGCGACAACGTCTTCGCCCACGCTTGCCAGGCGCAAGAGTTCATTCCCCCTATGCCTCAAGTCTCCGTTGAGGAGTACAAGAGCTACCAGGCGGCGCAGACTCTTGCCTCTCGCTTCGCACACCCATCAAAGGCACCGTCTCGTGGCCCTTGCCAGCCTCAAGGATTCTTTACCGCGCCTTCTTTCCCCTGGTACAACCAGTTCAACTATGCCTTCAACAACTTCTCGAAACACGCCAACCTTCTTCCACCGCGTGTCTTCTAGGCCTTTAAAACTCATGATCAGTCTTCGCTTCATCTGTTCATATTAGGGATTACACACTGGATTTGAGAGGATCTCATCCAGCACGAAACGATACAACGCAGCATCCATTTATTTAACGATCTGCTTTCACATTACAGACATGAGGAACTCGCTGTGCGATTCCTCCATACCACTGTTATTTCTGTTCTTGGCTTTTGCCAGTACGCTTCAGAGAATCACGCCTTTACGACTTGTACTATCGAGCTTTTTGATCCTTGGCGCATGTCTGCACATTTTGGGAGGGGTCTAAACCGGATTGGGAGGAGTCTTTTCTTGTGCTTCTTGTCGCAAATGATACCACTTGAGCACTTTGTTTTTGTTGTGGGTATTTGGGGCCAAAACGGGAGATTCTGGAATGGATATTGGTGTTTAGAAATACTTTGGAAAGATACCCTTGGGAGGAAATTTGTTGGCCTTGCGAGGCATTTGCAGTAGCTTGATACAGATTGTACCGATAGCTTTCTCCGTCGGCCTGCCAGAGGTGACGCGATCGAATATGAGTTGTTGACGATAGAGAGCTTCTCGATTCCCAGTGTCACGTTTCCTTCATCTGTATACATCTTCTCAAAGAAACTCGAAACAACCTCCTCTGGCAAGGCTCAAACATGTGTCACGACAGAACCGGCTATGAAAGGCTACCCGGCGCACGAAACACTGTCAGCAAACACACCCCGATCGTGGAATGGAATGCACACATCTGACATGCACACACATCGCTGATACCGCGCCGAGAAACAAAGATCAGATAAGCGATTCCAGATCGTGCCCCACTACCACCACCATCGCACTCCCAGCGCCAAACCCAACCCACAGCACACCAGTGCAGTGCATGCATCTCACCGACAGAACAACTCGCTGCTTGCCGCATCCGACCGAACCTTGACCGCAAGAGCACATACTCACAAAGTCCAGCCTTGCAACGTCTTTTTCCGTGCGACTGCGGACGCGTGCAGACGCCCCCGAACGGTACGCGAGGTACAGAGGTACAGTACTTGGGCGGTGGTGCCTTCGAAGCCAGCAAGACCAAGCGAGACGCGTATGTCCGATGCGGTTTGGTGTTGGCTGGCCTGATGTAATTGGGTAGGGGTACGTACCTGGAAGAGTGGGGGAAGCATGATGGAGGAGGAGGACGAGAGATGGGAATGTGTGGTCCATTCGCGTTTGACGTCGATTCGTGATTCGGGCCATCGCTCATCGACAGGTGTGCTCTTGTCCCTAGCTGTAACACCACGAACTTCGTCTTTGACTCGTACGGCTGGCTCCGCTAATGGTACCTCTAGACTCGGTGTGTGGCAGCGTAGCGTAAACCATCAGTAGACGAAGGTCTGGACAGGCGCCTGCGGTTCAGAGGGGCACGCACATGGCCAACGGGGTACTGTACTCTATCGGAGACTCGGAGCCTCTCATCATCGTGCATTTTCGTCTCCTGTCAAAGGCTCCGCTATCGATTGCTGATATTGCCCGATGGACAGCGCGAACAGACGGGATGTGATGTGATGGGCAGGGGCAAAGGTTGGTTGTTCACATCACACTGCGTCGCGTCGGGTCGCAATCGATGATGGAGTGGCAGGGCTAAAGAAGCCGTATGAACTCATCCTGCGTCGCAAAAGCGGGTTCCAAGCACGCGTCGAAGAAGCAAAAAATCACCGCTCTCTCCCTTTCCCATCCCGCTCCGTGCCTATTGCTCCATTGCTCCACACTACTGTCGAATCATTCCAGCAGCGCCCTGCAGAAAATCAAACAGAACTATCGAAAGTAGACAGCACTCAATTATCAGCCAGGAAGAAGGAATAATGCCCGTACAGTACGTCTCGAAGTCAGTATGGCAATAGTGCCGCACCATGGAACGCAGCAAGAAAATGCTCCAACCAATGCAAGCCTTTTCCGTGTAGAATTCCTTCTGCTTGCCAGAAGAAGTGCATGCCAATTATTCACCGATAGGCGAAGAATGTCTGCAGAAGACGCTCATCAGCGACTCGGCACGACTAGACGAAACCTAGCAGCCACTCCTGACCAGCTTTTGTCGCGTTGTGGCAGGAGAGGACGTCGGGTCAGATGATGGTCGACGATCCTGCTCGCTCGATCCGGGGCTGGCTTTTCGATCGCAGCGCTGTATGGTAATGCTTGAGGGCGCTTTTGCGGCTCCTTTTTGCTTCGCTGTCGATTTGTGATCCTGGTTGGTTTTCCTGTTCGTCTCGTGTTCGCATCCATGCATGTTTCAGTTGCTTGACAGCTCCGATGTTCCTTACCCAAAAACTGCCGAAGCGTTCTTTGGTAAGGGAGGACATCACATGCGCACATGACAAGGATGCAAAGAACGAAAATGGATGTAGCATTCGATAATGTACAAGCAAGTCACTTTCGAAAGGCGCTTCAACTTGGCTTCGAGGTCTTCTGACCGGAACCCATGAGACAGCATGAGCAGATGGCGTTCTTGGATTTCGCATTGCCTTTACACCATCGGATTTCTTGAAATTGCGGATGTACAACGATACTCGAGCAGAACCGTAACTCCGTCTCCTTTCGCGTATCTGGACCGTATCTGATCCGTAGCTGGACGGCTTGAAGCCAAGTAATAACTTACCATGTTTACGGCGTGCTGGCATTGGGGAACCTCGCTGCCAAGTAGTATCTACGATACTTTGCGCTGGCACGATATGATAGCAACCATCTGGCGTGTCCGACTTTGATTAATCCGTCCGTATGAGGACACAGAGCCATTGTGTGCGACAAAATAACTCGCGATCCCGTGACGACTAAGCATTCTCGAGTCGACCATACCAGGACTTGTCTGATCGCGTATACTTTCAGCCTTGTTGCTGGTTGCGGCACAATTGCTCACAAATACTTTTTATGCCGGGGTCAAGAATTTGGCACAAGCCATAGTCGGCAGACCCAGTGAACTTCAAGCGCTCAGTCTTCGGATGTTACGGCTGTGCAACGTGGCAGTAAATCGACTCGTACTGCAAGTGTATGCAGCCCTGTCTCGCTCGTATCACACTGGCGTTTCGAGATTGTCGTGGGCATCCAGCGGTATGGACGTATGGCTGACGTCTGTGTGGTAGGTTCTCTGGCGGTCACACAGGCGCTCCTCGTACCGAAGCATGCATGAAAAGGCGTTCTTGTGCAAAGAGCACGGCATATGGAAGATCGGTACCCCATGTGCGACCACCAGTGTAGCTCAGACGACAATAATCAATGTCGTGGCCAGAGAGGACGTATGGTAGTATGGTCATGTGTTGCGACAAGACAACCTCATCCCACAGAGTTTTCATGCATGAATGCTGGACTCCAGTACTCCCTCTCCGGGGCTTGCGAGTCCACCCAAACAAGCGAATCGCTGAGCAGATCATCAATGACGGCGCCTGCGCGTGGTCTCTCCCACTGCAAATTGTCTTGTAACATCGACACACTCACATATCCCAGAACCTGAAGCGCTTCGAGTACCGTGGACTGATCTGTGTTCAGTTCCTTCGGTACCGACCTGATCATCTGTTTCGAGCCCAGGTTCATCACGGTGATGCCAGATCCTAGAGGGTCGAGGGACTTGACCGCTCGCACAATATCATCACTAGCGAACGAATCAGTATTGAGCAGAACGCTTTGTGATTTCACACCTCTACATACTGTGAAACTTCCATACCACCACCGATGCCTCGCCCTTTTTCCACTCTCTTTTGCACCTCGGCGACCGAGATCATACCACCATTTTCGCTTCTTGTCTCTCGGCACACTTCGACTACCCTTACTGCTAGCTCGAAATAGAAGTCGTTCACACTACCGCCCAGCATCTGCGCCCAGAAACTGCCGCCGTCGTTCTTTCCACCTTTTGCACCCTTGTGGTTTGAGCTTGCTAGCGGATCGACACCAATAGCATTGCACATACGAGCGAACTCTGCTCTGAATGATGGGTTTGATCGGATTTCGGAGCCATGACTGATCGAGAACGAATGGAGGGCAGCCTGGAACACAGATAGCTGATTGGCTAACGATTCGGCATGTGCTGTGCGCAGTGATGCACCGTGAGACGCGTAATGGTCATTCGTGAGCGCGTTTCGTGAAAAGGCCGAGAGACCAACGCCTCTCTTTCCTGCCATCAGGACGTATAGTGACGCTTTGTATACCAGAAGATGTTGTGAAGTTCGACTCGGAGGTGAATGCTTGGGAGGGACCCGGAGCCGCAACAGGACCCGCAACGCCAAGATATTAGCGGCGGCTCAATCCGTTGTGCACCGCACAGAATGCTCGAAACTCCGACCTGAAATTTCATCCTAACATCCGCACTCACATTCGTTCTTTTATCCCACGACATCGACAAACCGACGACAAAATGGCTGGAGAAAAGACCGTCAAGACGTGAGTCAACACCAATTCCGCCTCAGGTGGAAAGCAAAACAGAACAGTCGGTTCGCTCGCTGGAGACGCCTGTCGGGTTCCCTGCTCGACTTGCGCCAGATGGATATACACGTTTTCGATCATAGTCCTCCTGTTGTCATGCAGAAATGTTTGGCTCTTGAGAATGTATGATCAGGGATTGGAGACAGGGGTAATGCCCTGCGCTGCCTCTCCCGACAGTCACCGCTTGCCAGGGATGAAAAATATTCTCGGCAATGTGCACTGAAGGCCGGCAGAGAGAATGAAGATCAACCAGCCTTGTCCCCTTCAATGGGCCTACAAGAGCGTTCTGTCATCTCTCTGACCACGCTTGGAACGTCGAGTCTTCTCCAGCTGAGAATGCCGCTGTGCTGCACTTCTCTGCCTGAGAGATTACATCAAAGCAACCACTGTTCTAACATTGTACCTCTAGTTCTATCCCTACCAGGGATCAGATCCTGGTCCCAGAGACCCTCTTGAAGAAGCGCAAGAGCCAGGAGAAGGAGCGTGAGACCAAGGCCGCCGAGACCCAGAAGAAGCGCCAGGTAAGATCCTCACTTTATATCTCTCTATCACTACGTGGTGATGATATTTACCCACATGCGACTAGACTACGGTCAATGTTGTCGTTTGTTAACCATCTTTCGGGACTGAGCGACAGTCTCACGCATTGCTTGTCACACTCAACTCAAGTACCATTGCTGACATAGCGTTCCAGGCCAACAAGGAGAAGCGCTCCGTCATCTTCAAGCGTGCTGAGCAGTACGTCAAGGAGTACCGCGACCAGGAGCGTGAGAAGATCCGTCTCTCTCGCGCGGCCAAGGCCGAGGGCTCCTACTACATTCCAGCGGAGCCAAAGCTCGTCTTTGTCGTCCGTATCAAGGGTATCAACAAGATCGACCCAAAGCAGCGCAAGACCCTCCAGCTTCTCCGTTTGATCCAGATCAACTCTGGTGTCTTCATCCGCCTCACCAAGGCCACCTCCGAGATGTTGAAGATCGCCGAGCCATACATCGCCTACGGTTACCCCAACCTGAAGACCATCCGTGAGCTCGTCTACAAGCGCGGTTACGGCAAGGTCAACAAGCAGCGCATGCCTCTCACCGACAATCAGATCGTCGAGGAGAACCTCGGCCAATACGGCGTTGTCTGCATGGAGGACATCATCCACGAGATCTACACCGTCGGACCAAACTTCAAGCAAATCTCCAACTTCCTCTGGCCATTCAAGCTCTCCAACCCTAACGGTGGTTTCCACAAGCGCAAGCTGAAGCACTTCGTCGAGGGTGGTGACTTGGGTAACCGTGAGGAGCACATCAACAAGCTCATCAGCAGGATGAACTAGATGTCTCCATCGCTTCAGTGAATGGGCTTGGGTTGGTTCGTGGGCGAGCGCGGCGTTTCATCATGAGCGGGCCTTTGATAGGCTTCGCCTTATCGCTTCTAGATATCTGCATGCGTGGCAATGACAAAAGCATATGAATTCAACCTGCTCCATCGTACGTTTGCTCGTTGTGTCTAATCTGTGATTCCGTCGTGCCCTCTACCCTCGCTATACGTAGTCGCCCAAGCTGGTGGGTATTTATTGCAGTGTATAGACGAGCTCGATGACCCATGCACAACTTCAGCCATCTCGCATAAAATACTGTACTGCCCCGTGCTTCCATCAGAAAACATTTGTGATGTCGTGTGTGGAGAAATGATGCCGTGGACTCGTGGAATCCGACGTGGAGTCACTTCCCGCTTTTGCGGGGGTGAGATTGCCGTCATGTCCGAGATCACAACATTTCCAGGTGTCAGCGATGCGACGAGTCGGTGACCTCGCAATTGCACGCTGGACTATTACTAATACCCTATCTACACCTAAGTCGCTTGATGCGAAGTCATAAGCCCAGAGAGCGATGAAAAGGTAGCACGCGATTTACACAAGATGGCGCCCTTATCAGAAGACGATCGCAAACCATCGAGCAATGGCGAGAAAAGTTCACAGGATGCGCAGGCGAGCGGAAGTAGCGCAGATCAGGCGCCTGCCGTAGACAAGAAGCAGGAGGAGGAGAAGCCAAAGAAGACCACTGGGCAAAGAGTGAAGGAGTTATGGGCGAAGACAGGACTCGACCAGCGAACGATGATGACCATGGCCAAGTGAGCACGGGAAATGCACGAGAAGGAACAAATCTGACTGAGACACAGAGGAGGACTCGCGCCAACAATTGCACTGGCAGCATATCAGGCTACCCCCTTTGCAGACCAATTTACTACGATCGGGTATCTGGTCGGAATCGTCTCTATTCTCAGTTTCTCGATCATGCCTAGAGCCAAGTTCCTACAGACCATGTTCTATCTCTTGGTCTCGACATGCATCTCGATCTCAGTAGCGCTACTGGCGATGTATACCTGTATACAGGCAAGAATCCACACGACCCCGAACGATCGCCCGGGAACTGGCGGTGCAGGAACAACAGGCACGCCCGCTCCGGGTGCCCAAACCTCAACCTACAACTCCTCAGCATCCGCTGTGGCGGCGATATGGCTGTTTGTACAGATTTATCTGGTCAACACCCTCCGCGCTGCTAAGCCTCAATTCACCATTCCCGGCATTATTGCCTGTATTTTCGCCAACGTATCCATGGTATATGCTCCACAGTTCTCGACCATGGCACAGGCAACCAGTTTCGCAAAGCGTCTGCTAGAGGCTTTTTTGACTGGTTTCGGAATCGGTACTGGTGTCTCATTGTTCATATTCCCATTCACGATGCGCGAAGTCGTCTTCAAGGAAATGACTGGCTACATCATGACGCTCCGTAAAGCAATGGGTGCTAATATGGCATACATTACGAGCTTGCAGGAAGGCAACATGTTCTCGCGAACACCCACTGGTAACCCCGGTCAGTCTCGAAGTCCACAGGCGAGTGCCATCAAGGGCATCATTACGGGACTGGCCGCTCTACACGGAAAGCTGTCTGTTGATATCACTCTCGCCAAGAGAGAAATCGCTATTGGCAAGTTTGGCCCCGACGACATCCAGGAGATGTTTCGTCGCCTACGAACACTCCTATTGCCCATCATTGGTCTCAGCTCTGTGGTCGACGTTTTCGAAAGAGTCACCGAAGACCACGGATGGGACAATTTCTCTGATGTCAAATCACCAGAAAATACTGCAGATGCCGAGGAAAAAAGGCACGCCGAATCTGTTCACGATTGGAACCAACTATCGGCAATGCTTCATGGGCCGTTCAGCCAGATTGTTGGCCATATCGACGACGGCTTTGCCCATGTTCTTTTCACACTGGAACTTGTCAAAATGCCAAAGAAGGATGCTTCTCAGAAGGACGAAGAAGCAAAGGGCAACCGAGAGGCACGACCTGGTGAGCCAGGGTTTACCGAAAGTATGGAACGAATCGTTGCAGACTTTCAGCGAAAGAAGGCCGACCTTTTGATGCACTACGTCGAGCTTAGGGGTATCAAAGTGGACCCTGAATTCTTCAAAGCCCCCAGGTCTGCAGAATTCGAAGCGCCAGATTGGTACTACACCAAACCCGAAGAATCAGAAAAGCGATTCAGATACAGACGACAGTTGTATCTCGTCCTGTACATGGACTTTTTGTTGTCCAAGATCGCAGAAGGTGTCTGCGACTTTTGTAAATGGGCAGATGAGAGAAAGGCAAGCGGGAAGCTCAGTCGCTCACGACTGGTAGTACCTGGCTACAAGCGAATGCGGAAGTGGATCAAGTCATCCTTGAGTAGCAAGGAAGACTCGTATGCCGACGAGAACCACGGCATGAACGACGAAGGCGCCCGTTCGTCAAACGTCTATCTCGGCGACGCCTACCACCAGCGCAAAGACCCCGAACATTTACCTCCTGCAAACGGACTACAGAAATTCGGCGACTATGTCAGGGGTATTCCGCATTTCTTTCGGTCTCCTGCATCATCCTTCGGTCTACGCGTGGCTACAGCGACCATGTGTTTGGCCGTCATTGCATATCTACGCGACACGCACACCTTCTACATCACGCAACGTCTGTTCTGGGCGCAGATTATGGTTACGATTTCGATGAGTCCCTCTGCCGGACAGAGTTTGTTTAGTTTCTTGCTCCGTATCCTTGGTACTTTTTGTGCCATGTGTACCTCGTTCATCATCTGGTACATTGTCGACGGTCACACTGCTGGTATCCTGGTCTTTTTCTGGTTCTTTGTCCAGTGGGGCTTCTACATCGTCCTCAAGTATCCTAAGATCATCCCAGTCGGAATGATTTTCTCGGTCACTAACACGCTCATCATTGGATACGAGCTACAAGTCCGCAAGATCGGTATCGCAGTCTCCGAATCGAATGGACAAGCCTACTATCCAATCTATGAGCTCGCACCTTACCGACTCGCCACCGTCGTTGCTGGTATCTTCGTCGCCTGGGTCTGGACTATTTTCCCCTACCCGATTTCGGAGCACTCGGAGCTACGACAGGACCTAGGCTCCGCCCTGTACCTTCTAGCCAACTACTACTCCGTCGTGCAAGAGACAGTACGCGTTCGTATCTACGGACAAGAAGACGTATCCGGCGACTCGCCATACGCCGCGCTCGAAAAAGCCCGACTAAAAGTCTACTCCAAAACGGTGCTGATCCTCCAAGCCTTACGCACGCACTCCGCCTTTGTGAAATACGACGTACCGATCGGCGGCCGCTTCCCGCGAGCGACGTACGACCGAATCATCAACCGCATCCAGGACATCCTGAACTTCACCTCGCTGATAAGTTTCGCGTCGCAGACGTTCACGGATATGAACCTGGCGTCCGACGGCGGGGCCAACTCCGAGTCCGAGTGGCTGCGCGACTTCCGCCGCCTCGTGCGCGATGCCAACTTCACCACGCGCGAGGTCACGACGCTGTTGTCGTTGCTGTCGGCCAGTGTCGCGAGCGGCCAGCCGCTGCCGCCGTATCTCAAGACGCCCGAGGCGTATCAGATGTCGGCCAAGCTCGATCAGATGGATAAAGACATCCTCGGTGTCAGGCACATTGTCGAGCCTGGCTTTGCGGCGTTTGCGTGTATCCAGATCGGGACCAAGTGTGTTGGCGACGATCTCAAGGCGCTGCTTAGGGATGTCAAGGAGTTGGTTGGGGAGCTGGATTTCTCGTTCCATGTCGTCAGTACGGCTGAGTCGTCGGCGGTGGCTTCGAAAGAAGACGTTGGCAAGAGCAACGGGAAGGGAAAAAGCGACTAGCGTACGGTATGCCAAGTTTGTATAGTTCTTATGAATTCATTATAGATACATGCTTTTAATCCACGACAGGTACGGTTGACTGACGTGAACTCTCCTTCATGCATGTTTACCGTGATTTGATCTACCGCCCGGCTCCAGCTGCGCTCTCGGTTCAAACAATAATCTCACAAGCATGTCCTTTTGGCGAGATCAAGAAGTAATTCTCAATTGTCATGCTCTCGTCGGTAGTAGCAGGTGCCAATCTCGCGCCCTTGCATTCGCGGAAAAAGGTCGCGGCAGCGAGACGTAGCTCCATCTTCGCCAAGTGGATGCCGATGCAGATCCTGCTTCCGGCGCCAAAGGGGTTGTATGCAGCTTTTGCGGCGTCGGAGATCTTGTTCGAGGACAGCCAGCGGGTGTAGTCAAACCTGGTTCTGTTAGTGTGGGTTTGTGGAGCTACAGCTAGGGAGGCTCTGTACTTCTCTGGGTCGGGAAAGAGCGCTGGGTCACGATGGTAGGTGAAGGCTTGGGTTCCGACAACTGTGCCCTCGGGCATGAAGTAGCCGGCGAGTGTTGCGCCGCCTTTGGGCACGACTCGGGGGAGCGTTGCTGGTGCCGCACCGTAGAGTCGGAGCGTCTCTTCAAAAACGGCGTTCAGAATCGGAAGATGTTCCAACTTGGCATCAGTGAGTGGCTCTTCGACGGAGGCGACTTCTTGCTCGAGCGCTTGCCGGACGTCTGGTCGAGAGACGACAGCCCAGATCAGGTATGTCAGTGTGTTACTGGTGGTGTCAGATCCGGCGATCATGAAGTTGCCCGCCTCTGATTGTATATCCGCATCAGTCAAGGTTGTGTCTCCTTTCTCGGCCTCGGCAACGATAGTGGCGAAGATGTTGGTTGACTGAGAAAACGACTTGCTATTGATGACTGCTAGTTTGCCTTGGTCGACAAGACGGTCGTTGGCGTACAGAACCTTTCTGAACAGCGAAATTGGGATCTGCCTGCCGATTTGGTATAGCGGATTCAGCTCCGTGATCAAGGCCATTAGTATACCAGTATCCTCGATGGCCTTGATGTAGTCAGACTTCACGCCTGACTCGATCATGTGGAAGGATTCGCCGAAAGAGAGGTTCGCGATGACATCCGAAGCCATAAACATGAACCATTTGAGTACATCGGCAGACCCATTGCGGGCACTTTCGCTTTTGATCTGGGCGATGGTGAGGTTGACCTTTTCGCGAATGACATGTTCCCATTGGCTGCGAAGATAGTTTTGACTGAAACCGCGTGAGAGCAGTCTTCGTCTTTGAGCATGCAACTTTGGGTCTTGCAATGAAAATACACCAAGGTTGGTGTCAGTACCACCTGTGTTGAGCTTGCCGTACCATTTGTCCTTGAGGAAAGGTGTGCCGATGCGGTGAATCTCCTTAAATGCAGCCACATCGCAGATAGAGACCTCATTAGGCGCAATCCTAACCACGGAACCATACTTCTGATGCAAGCGGTGAATGTATTGAGTTCTTTCTCCGCCGAAAAGTGCGCCCTTGAGACGGAGACGCGTGAAACGTGCATACCACGGACCTGGGATGCTGGCGAGCGGGGAGAAGAGGGCTTTCTGGACGACCTGAGCAGTAGAGGTGAGTCACAGGCTTCTCAAGTGACCTGCATGAATTGCCCGACCTACATACCTGGATACCGTTATAGACGACCACCAGCACAAGAACTACAAGCCAGAAGCTTTGGAGAAGAGGTACTGAGAGCATGATGGTGGATGACGGGAGTAGATCTGTGTTGCCCACCTTTGATACAGAAAGGGCACTTGAGAATGCAAAGACTTACAGACTTTGACGGACGACTTCCTTTATACAGACCTCGACACGACCTCGGGCATGAGGTAGTAACCCTCCGGGTTTAGGGGTTTGGCTTGGGTCGGAGAGGACGGGAAGTGTGGAGGAACAATGTCCACGAAATACACGCCATGCCCCGCGAATATTTCTCCCCAGGTTTGTCGCACCGAGATATCGGAGATGCCGAGTGGTGAAGTTGCCCGCCGTCCTCGACCTGCACGGCTCGGAGCACATACGGCCGACCCTAAATTTTTCTGATCGCCTCGACTTATCTCCATTGTAGAAGACAGTGAAGCTGCCACTCGATTTTACTTTGCATCCTGTTAGGGTAGCCTTCATCTGTTTTCAATACACATTGTCTACGATCAGGATGGGCCAGAAATCGAATGTCGCACCTGGTATCTGCCGGCGCTGCGAGACAAACGAAGCTACACATACCATCCGTACAGAGCCTCTTTGCAACTCCTGCTTTGGCAGGTATGTAAGTACCAAAATTGTCAAGCGAATGGAGATGTTTCGTACAAGAGGCCGTCCTGGCTCGGCTCAAACAATACTCCTGCTCCCTCTTTCTTTCGGTGTCTCGTCCACAGCAATGCTTCAGGTCCTGGACTATCACATCAACGCCCAAAGGCAGAGGTCTGGCCACGCTGCATACACCCTACATATCTTACACGTAGACATGTCAACCGTCACTGGCGATCATCAAGCTACAGAGCGCTTTGAGGCGATCAAGACTCGCTATTCGACGTATACATACACTATGGCCCAACTATCAGATGTTATGGACCAGGAAGAAGTATTGGAACTCGCGACATCGATCCTCGAAGAGGAGCAACTGCACGGAGCCAAGGAAGAAAAGCTGCACAAGATGCTTTCAGTCACAACATCCCCCACCGCGCGAGGCGACATCCTCGAATCATTAAAGACCAAAGTGATTGTTGCCACAGCAAAAGCATACGACTGTGAAGCGATACTCTGGGGAGACAGTACTACCAGACTCGCCGAGCGGACGTTATCAGAGACAGCCAAAGGACGAGGGTTTGCCCTGCCTTGGGTCGTTGCCGAGTCGGAGTCAGTATATGGTATTCGATGTCAGTATCCAATGCGCGACCTACTGAAGAAAGAACTCTTCACGTTCGCGGACACGACAGAGCCAGCGTTAACACCACTTCTTGCACCCACAATCACTAAGCCCGCCGTGTCTGCGAAGAACAGCACTATCGATGAGTTGACGGCGCAATATTTCGAGTCCGTCGAAAGAGATTATCCGGGGATTGTTGCAAATGTTGTCAAGACCACCGCAAAGCTAGATCTGCCAATACATACCGATGCAAAGGTGTGTAGGCTATGCGACGTACCGGTCACCGAGTCGAATCCAGACGGGCGTAAGACATCGACAGATTTTTGCGCGAGTTGCTCGAGGACGCTGGCGAACCCGGCATGAGTAGCTCGAGGTGTAACGGATTCCCCATTACCACGGATGCTTGGGAACCCCATGGCATGACTGAGATGATTTCTAATTATCGGCAAGCGGTGTTACGTTACAGCATGATTATACCCGGCTCAGATTACTGAGTTGTTTTTTAGACGAAGACGAGGCAGTGCGAAGAACCTGCATAGTGGCATAGGATAATATCTATCGATTAGATGTAGACATTACATTATTCGCACAGATGGAGCCAGACCGTGGTAGACCACACAAGCCACAATATTAAGTGTGGCGCGGCACTTGGGGCTGTGCGACTGGGGGGATGACCTCACACATCGGGCAAGACCAAACTTTTGGCTTCCGTGACAGCGTCGTCACCGCATGCTTTCCTGTCGCTGGATGTGAAACAAGGAACCACGAGATTATAAAGACAGCTGCACGCAACACCGCTCGTGCTCTTCCGATATCCAATTACTTTCACGAATCACCAAATCCTTCCTTCGATCGATTTCCGCAATTGACGGTCGGCCTTGAGTGAAGCGCTTGTCACCGCGCCTAACAAACACCACGACCAGCGTCTCGTGACCAATCGAATTCTGGCCCATACATCGCACGACACAGACACGATACACAGAACTATACTTAGCAAACGGCACAACGCGTATCGAATTGAAAGTTGGTTATATTCCCCGTCGCCCAGACACACGAAGCCTGCAGTCACCATATCACCACTTGATCTTGATCGCTCCTTCTCTGCACTGCGAACCTCAGACCCAGCGGCATACCGGATAGTATTACCTTAGCATCTTCACAACCTCCCTCAGTCTAATCGACACATCAACAACCAAGCCCTCAATATCCACCATTCTTCATCACAACCAACTCCACCAAAATGGCAGCGGCGGTCACGAAATTGGCAGCCAACAAGCTGCTGCGCGGCGAGGCTAAGAAATACGTCAACAAAGCAGTAGGTGGAGACGATGACCCATACTTCATGCTTGTCAAGGACCCTCGCAGTGGAAAGATGAAGAAGGTCCGCAAGGTCATACCTGACTACATCCCGGAACGCGACGCTAAAATCCTCGCCTCGGTGCGCAAGCGGGCCTACCGTATGGACATGTCTTTGTTCACTATTCTGGGAGTGCGATTCGGTTGGAGTTCTGTCATTGGACTCGCACCAGGGTGAGTGCTTCGTCGTCAATGGTACACGGAAGCATACGCTAATGCCGAACAGTTTTGGAGACATTATTGACTTACTCATCACGGTACAGATCATGAACGAGTGCAAGAAAGTCTCATGCGGTCTCGGATCGTATCAGAGTATGATGTACCTGATGATCGCACTGGACTTTATCGTCGGCCTCGTTCCATTCCTCGGAGATCTTCTCGATGGTGTAATCAAGGCGAACACTTTCAACGTGCGCCAGCTGGAGAAGCGTCTCGACGAAGTCTACAAAAAGGACGAGAAATCCCACGTCGTCTGGGGAAAGAGTGATCGCGCCAGACCACCTCCACCTGCGTCTGCCTGGGAAGACTTTGACGATGAGGCCGCCGAGCGCAGGGAATTTATGCGCGAACAGGAGCGTCAGCAGAACGTGCAACAGCCACCAGCCGCGGCCAAGAAATCATGGTTCTCTTCCCGTGGTCGTCAGCCCGATGTTGAACGCGATGGTCATGCGAGACCTGCTGGTATAGATGGTGCGCAGGAGACAGGCACGGTCTACAACGGTCGTAGATGAGGAATTCAGCGTATAGAGAGAGAGAGAGAGACATTGATTCAATTCAATAGAGAGGATGTAATGACTGGTATTCATGATCAATTCCAAACGTTGTTCTGAGAAACGACCTTGATGCATGTGTGTGATGTTATGGCATAGGTCTCTTGAAAAAGAAATCGTATCACATCCCCTTACTACCCACTCGCAATGAGTAATCATAATCGAATACCGGATGCTCTGCGCAACATGATGGCCACCCTTCGAATTATTTCCGCCGTTATCATGAGCACGTGAAGGAAGACGATCATGGTTCACTCAGATGGATCGGGCCGACCTGACCGAGCTGTCGGGAGCGTCAGGTCAGGAGAATCCTCGGCGGCGCGTCCGAGACGTATGCGTGCTTCTCCAAACTTCCCGATGTGCTTACTGGACATTCAGCTTCTGGTCGTGCTTCTAAGATCAGCAAAGGATACTCCTAATATTGACAGCCTTGAAATGAGATTATAGCGGTGACTGTCAACTCTTTTTCTCTCCTCGCCGATTCGACGAACAGAGAAGCTTTCATCTCAAGAAAGCCTTCTACCACATCAGGATGCTGGGACCATTGCGGCCATGGGTGCTACTCACATTGCTGCTACATTTCCTTCTTGTGCAAGCGAACGAAGTCAAGATTGTACGTTAAGAGCAAGATCGCCGTGCAGAATGAAGCTAACCACAACTTTCAGAGCCAAAACCCCTCGGCGAAACAGCAATGTTCGGGCATGTTCAGCAAGAAAGCTTGGGGAGGCAGTGTCGACCCTTTCATCCTCTTGAAGTTTGTCAAGCCAGACAATATCCCCGACAACGAAGATCCCATAGTGAGCGTCGTCATATTCGAATGGGCGGACAAGCCGAGGATTGGAGTGTACCCGGCGGAGGACTCAGTCGAGGTGAGCAATATCAAGGAATATTCGAGGTTATGAAACCATGGCTGACCCACGCCCAGCGCGTATACATCTGTGACTCGGGCGCAGTCGAGGCCGGATACTGCAAGCAAGAAGAGGAGGGCCAATTCATACTAGGAGCGGATGCGGACCAGTCGCGCTCTCTCATCGTCAATCAGGCTATCCATCTGAAGGACCCAGCTGCCATTACGTATTCGCCGATCGCCCGCACTGGATACTACTGCATCAGCACCGAGGGCTTTAACGTTGACGAATACACCGGAGTCGCAGAGTTCAGGAACGCTTACGGTGAGCTACCTGGTGCTCAAATCGCCAAGCTACCATTCTACGGCGCTTTGGTCATTGTATATGCTTTCATGGGCATTGCTTGGGGCGCGCTCTACTACCTCAATCGCCACGACATTCTGCCTGTCCAGAACTACATCACAGCAATTCTGGTCTTCCTGGTCATCGAAATTTTTATGACATGGCTTTTCTACGACTACCAGAACAGACACGGTCTCAATACCGGAGCAAAGGCCCTACTAATTGTCGTCTCAATTTTGTCAGCTGGCAGGAATTCTTTCAGCTTCTTCCTCCTTCTCATTGTTTGTATGGGTTATGGTGTCGTCAAGCCGAGTCTTGGAAAGGCCATGGTCCTGGTTCGCTATCTCGCAATCGCCCACTTCGTCTTCGGTGTCATCTATGCAGTCGCCTCCCTCTCCGTCACACCCGAATCAGCCGGCCCGCTCATCTTGCTCGTCGTTCTGCCGCTCGCAGGTACCCTCACAGCATTCTACATTTGGACACTGAACAGTCTCGGAGCCACCATGAAGGATCTCGCCGAGCGGAAACAGACCATCAAAGCTGGAATGTACAGGAAGCTATGGTGGTGCATATTGATCTCCATCATCGTAATCTTCGTCTTTTTCTTTATCAACAGTTGGACATTCTCAGGCGTGAGCAACCAAGACTTTGTGCCCCAACACTGGTCGACGAGATGGTTTATCCTCGACGGATGGTTGAACTTGGTATATCTCGGCGACGTCGCTTTCGTTGCCTGGGTATGGCGACCAACAGCGAACAACAGAAGGTTTGCCATGAGTGACGAGGTATGTACACCTGCAGATTGTGAAACCTTGAAACATTACTGATAGTCGCAGATCGCCCAAGACGACGAAGGATTCGACATGGCCTCTGTCAGGGACTCGTTAGATTTTGACGCCGAGGACTTGGAAAACAACCTCGGAACTCCAGGTGCGAAACAAAGCGATCGCGAACCAGCTTACGATGCGCCTCGCAACAACAACAGCAACTCGCAACGAGACGTGTCACCGCTGCCGGCACCGCAACCGCGGAAGCCGTCGGCGTCATTCACGAGGGAAAGTCTGGATGGAGAGACCATGTTCGCAGTGGGAGATGAGGACGACAAGTCAGATGACGACGACGATTATGGCAATGGCGAGAGCAGTAGGTTAGCTTCGAAGCACGACTAAAAGTCTGCGCTGTATGTGTTTTTATTCCCAACTTGCTAGATATCCTTTGGAATTACCCCAGCGCTGGGTCTTCTTGGTCATCATTCTCGTTTTTCCCATGGCAGGGGTAGCTGTGAAGCTCGTGACGGTCGTCTTATAGACGCGCACCGACTAATTGCAGCAGCAGCTCGTCTCTGAATATGCTCTATCGGAGCCGATCGGTCTATGTCGCGAGTTGAGCAGGCAAGTATCGTGAACGGTCCAGAAGCTGAGAGGGCTTCCTTCTCGCCCTTCTTCAGCTTGCCTCTGTCTGCTAGACACCGGTATACCGATGCCGGACCTTGTCTGGTCTGATCGTGCAAAGCTCCCCTTCGTAGCCATTCTTGCGTTTGATTTTGGTGACTTCACTTCACATCCCGTCCTTCAGTCCCGCCCTGCGTGCTCGCTGCCGTAGTCGCCGTCGCCGTCGCTGCCGCAACCCTGTTCTCCTCGGCCTTCTTCCTCAACTCGACAATCCTATCATCAATAAGCGCCACCTCAACATCAACCTTCAACAACTTCTCCCTCAACATCTCCGCATAATCCTCATCACTCAGCACCGATACCGGCGTCCACTTCGACCTCGCAAACTTCTTGAGCACATTGTCGCCCGTGTCCGCCGGCCTCTCCTCCATGGCGTTAAGGATGTACTGCCCACCAGCGCCGAAAAGCGCAAACATCAGGCCGCCCGGGATGACGTTGCGAGGCCCTCGGGTCACGAGCCCGACTCCGCTGCCTGCGATGGCACCGGCGATGGCGCTGGCGTTGAGTCGCTCCCGCGGTGGGTGCTGCCCATTGTTGATGTCCCATGCGCGCAGGATCGTGCTGCGGCTGTACCAGTAGGTTGTTCCGAGGGCGAAACACTGTGCGCCTGAGATGGCGGCGAAGAGGACGGCGGGGGTTGAGCGGATGATTCCTGCTGTGCCGCCTATGAGGATACCGCCGATGCCTTGGGGGGTGTTAGTCATGGTGAGGTTGTGAACATTGGTCTTTGTTGTTGTTGAAAATAGGCATTCGGATCCGCTTATGATGGAAAACCCAAGTTTATCTTCTTTCTTTGGAATAGTCGGCATGATCTGGGTTCGAACATCGTTCGAGAATTATCTTGCAATCACAACAGGAGAACGTGAGGGAGTATGTAGACGCAAGACGGACTCAATGACAAGTCGGCAAGATGGTCGTGAAGGAGATAGAATACTCACCAGTAAAGGCGCCGAATTGCAGCGCAGGCGATATCAGACTACTGCCATTCGGCGCTGCAGGACCTTGCGGCCGCTGTATATTCGCCATAGAATTCTTACAGGTCAGGCAGCGATATGCTACCGCCAACGTCGCTGACAGACGGCGTGCAGTCAGTCTAACGTGCATCCCGTATGTAGTCGCCCGCCGGATGAATCTCGGCAGATGTGGCAGAACATCCGGGAGCGACGACTGATTTTGTTAGAAGAGACGTCAAAGCCCGCGAAATAGTTACGGATCTAACTTGATCAACCACGTCACACACCACTGGCTTATCGATCGAATTACTATACCTATTCACCAGCGCGCTCACGTCTACGAGCCGCGTCAACCTATAACACCCGCAATCATGGGTATGTTCACCCCGAGAAGTGCTGAGCATGCGACGGTCCCCGCACACGGAAAAGCGCTGTCTACGAGAGAGAATATGTGCTGATATGTTGTCTTACAGCTCCTAAAAAGCAGCAAACTAAACTGTCCATCGGCGACTTCTTGGCTGATCAATGTATGCGACCACCGATATGAGGAGAAAGAGAACGACAAGCTAATAAAGTAGCGCTCGGATCATGGGCCGACGAGATGGAGACCCAACCTTTGCCATGTGCGTAACCCCGTTCACAGACTCTCGACCACGAGTCCTTGAGCAGTTCGACGGAATGGATTAGGATAATAGCTGACAAAACTCAGCTTCTTCTTCGAACTTTGGCGGCGGAGAACGTCGCACATTCGGTGCACCCTCCTCCAGCTTCGGCGGCGACAGACCTAGTTACGCGGACCGCGGCTTTGCTGGTGAGATACCTGTCGAGTTCTATCATGGGAGCGGACACTGATTATAAATAAAGAGCGCCCTCGCTACAACACCGACCTCCCTCTCCCCGACAAACCACCATACACTGCTCACCTTGGTAACCTTTCTTTCGAAGTAACAGAGGGCGATGTCCAGAGCTTCCTAGCCGAATGCAATGTCACGAGTGTACGATTGGTTGAGGACAAACTCGACCACAGGCCAAAAGGATTCGGCTATGTCGAGTTCGGCACCGTCGATGGACTGAAGAAGGCTTTGACCTTGAGTGAGACACAATTCCAGGGCAGAAACATCCGTATCAGCATCGCTGAGCCACGTGAGTCAAACTCGATATATACAAACAAGGCATCGTCTGACATTTTGCACAGCAAAGGAGAGATCAGAAGCACGCGAGATCAGCGACTGGAGCCGTAAAGGACCACTTCCAGACCTGCCCGGCCAAGGTGGCAGCATGAGGAGGCCATCGGACAGAGGAGGTATGGGTCGCAGCTTCGACGCTGGTTCAGATGCTGGAGGCGAGCGTGGCCCACGCAAGGGTTTTTTCGAGGGTGACGACAAGGTTAGGGACTTTAGCTCTTGGGAGAGGAAGGGACCGCTTTCACCACCACCAGGAGCTGCACCAAGACAAGGGGGACGCGAACCAAGAGGACCACCAGAGGAGCGCAGAGCGTCACCAGCGTGGGGAGAAGGCCGATCAGAGGGATCCCGTCCTCCACGACCGGATCGTCCAGAGCGCGCAGAGCGTCCAGAGCGCCCAGAGAGGGCACCAACCGCCGCAGACATGGACAACCAATGGCGAACCAAGATGAGGCCAGACGCCCCATCCCCAGCCGCCACTCCAGAAGCTAGCGTACCATCATCTCCACAAGCGCCATCGGCACCAGCCTCGCGGCCAAGGTTGAACCTTGCAAAGAGGACCGTATCCGAAGCACCACCACCAGCCGAGGAAAGCAAGTCGAGCTCCAGCATCTTTGGTGGCGCAAAGCCAGTCGACACCGCAGCCCGTGACGCCGCAGCGGAGGAGAAGCAGAGGGAAGCCGCCAAAGCACGCAAAGAAGCCGAAGAGAAAGCACGCGAGGAGAAGAAAGCGCGCGAAGCCGCCAAAGCCGAGCGCGCCGCCGCCGACAAGAGCAACAGCAACAGCGAGAGCGCCACGCCGCGCGAGAACGGCACCAGCAAGCGACCGACCGGCGAGCGCAAAGCCAGCAGCAACGACGCCGTACCGGGCAACAAGCAACAATACGAGATCCTGCGCCGCATGAACGACGAGGGCGAAGGCGAGGACGCACCGGCCGCCGACCACGACGGGCCCGACGCCTCGGCCAACGGCGAGATCGTCACCGACAAGGAGACGCTGCCGCAGGAGACCGTGCGCGAGGTGGTCAGAGACAACACCACCAAGGACACCAAAGGCGGCAACGAGAACAACTGGCGACAGCCACAGCAACAGCAACAGCAGTCGTCGGAGCCCAGCTCGCAGGCGCTCGAGGACGACGGCTTCACCGTCGTGTCCAGCCATCAGAAGAAGAAGGGTCGCGGTGGTGGACGGGCGCTCGCTTCGTAGAGTACCTCGCCAGTCAGCATTGTGGAAAAATCTTCTCTTTGACACGAAGGGCGGCGCTATGATATGACATGGACGGATCTTTAGCTGAGAAATGGATGGGCTAAACAGGGGGGCGGGCATAAAAGTTGACTCTTTTTATCTTCCTTTCCCATGGAACGGTCGCTCGTCGCGGCCCTTGTAAACAAATGCCTTTGTATTCTTCGAGAATCAATTCACGGATAATAGAGATCTCTTCTTTCACTCTTGTTGTTTTCTGGTCATGATTCAGGGTTATCATTTAGTGTTCATTATTCGTGCCGCCGCAGTAATACTATCCTGTCCTATCCCATCCCATCCCTGCTCCACTCCCCTGAGCTCTCTTTTACTCATTCCACGTTTTCGCTTTCGCCCGGCGCAAAGCAGACGTTGTCCGCGTTCACAATCTCGTCCACACATCACCGCAATGCAATACCGCTCCAATCCGGCCGTCCAGCTCTGAACTCGTGGAAATCGATCAATCCAGGCATCTCCCTGCCATCACTCAACCTGAGCCGCGGAAAACTGTCGTCGGCCCAGCAGTACGGCGTCTCTGTGTCCAGCGCGGCGCCGTGCATGACTGGATTGGTGAAGTGTAGTGAGCTGTGTGGCGGTACGGGTCGAGAATTGGCTTGGTCGGGAGTCTGGCCTGCTGAGGAATCTCGTGCTGAAGAAGAAGGTGCGTAACCTAGTGCCCAGCGGGCGTTGTGGAGGAGCCAGGAGATGGTCGAGGAGAGCGTTGATGGTGATGCTTTTGTTTTCGGGGTGGAATTTGAGCTTTCCGGTTCGTCGGTAGGCGCTGAATCTTCTGACTGTTGAGCTTGTCGGACGAGACAGCCTTCTCTGATGCGTGCGGCTTTGGCTTCGTTGACGAGAACCAGCGCACCAGAGTGCCAACCAGCTGCTGTGACAGAGAGGGCGAAATAGGCGCTTAGTCCATCGTCATCTTCTACTTCGTCCGTTTCTGTCACGGATGCAAAAGGCAGGAATCTCTCTTCCCATGCTCGACCTTCTTGCTCAACCCACTCGCTGACTTCACCTTGCACGGCTGTTTCAGCGCACATGCGGAGGCGGTCAGCTGCTTCTTCGGGATTTGTTGCACCAGAGACGAGAAAGCGGATCCAGTCTTGTTTCTCTCGCTCGAACCAAACTTGACGGCCGTGCAAAGAGGCGTGAGGGACAAGCCGGCCGTCACCGCCAACGCCGGAATAGCGGATTCCTCGTAGTCGGCCTTCTGGAGGCCCGTTTCCTCCGAGACCCAGACTGCCACAACCTTGGGACTCACTGCCGTATGAAGTGATGGTACCGGATGAATGAAGGGCATGAAAGTGGTAGTCGCCGAATGCAAGAGCAATCACATTGGTTTGCTGCAGTGCCGGAATCGCATCTAAGACGAGTGCGTGGGCATGTGGATTGGTCGGAGGGTTCTGAAGCTGCTCCAGGTACTCTTGTGTGCCTGTAAAGACCGCACCGTCGTTAGTGAAGATCGCAAAATTATGAAATGACCCTTGGACGTCTGTAGCAAGCACTTCTGCGGCTGTTGATACTGAAGTCGCAGGTAACGGTACCGAGAATGTCCTCTCAACATGCTGAGCCTCGTCGTTCCAGACAATTTCACCCGCAAACACCTTTCCAGTAGAAGTGTTGAAAACAACAAACCTCTCCAGCAAGATGAAATTCAAGACTTCGCCGATAGTGTCGTCTGGCGGTTCTTGTCCAGGCTGATATTGCACAGGTGCTGCTCTCGTTGAGAAACGCTTGCGTCGAAAGGCGGTATCAGGGACGATAGCAGCCTGCAGTACAAGAGCCGTGTCTCCAACCTCGGTCTCGTCTCGGTTTCTGCTCAGCACATCCCATACAACAATACCAACTCCAGCAATGAGTGCAGCACTTTTATCCCAGCCGGCAACTACTTTGCCAACTTTGGTGGTAGTTGGTGTGTCTGCTTCGGTCAAGTCGATATCGAGGAACTTGACACTGTATCCGGGTGCATCGACGTTGTCCCATGACCAGATCCGCCCACTGTCTGACAGCCCAAGCACATGTGATCGTCCGGCAGAGAACTGTCTTATCGCGGTTGATGGTTCGTAGTGGTCTGCAGGGTGGGTGAACCCAGGTGGATATGACAGTGTTGTCGGCGACGAATGTATGTTCTGGTGATATGGAGGTTGATTGAACATGAGTATGAGGCCGTTCATCACACCAACGGTATACAGTGCGCCTTTCGACGTGAGCAGAGATGTTGACCAGCCGCTAAAGTACGTTCAGTCAATGTTGTGTGGTGAGCCATGATTATTGACATACCCTGTCTGCAAGTCTGCTATTATTCCCAGCTCACTGTAGTTCTCCATCTCGGTCGCCCAAGACACGTTCCTCGTTCTCAGGGCGTGCCGTCTTCGCATAGCAGGAGGGAGTGTTGCCAGTCGTTCATTTGTCTCGAAGCTGTGACCGAGGTTTGCCTTGGCGTTTGATCCCCATGTGTACACTCGACTCTGGGTGAGAAGTCTTTTGTATAGTGATCTCCATCTCTTTCCATCATGTGAAACCACGGGCTGATTGGGTACACGAAAGGTCGAGCGTGTACTCGAGCTCCAGAAGGTTGGGTCCTCTGATAGCTCACGAAGAGGTCTGCAAGAGGACGTGAGAGATACGAAACTTGGTACATCAAGATGAGGAATTATGAGGTATAGGATATCCACAGGAAGGTCGAGAAGAGCCATGATTCAGGTTTTCGTCGGAAAGAGCTACTAGTCGTTGGTATAGGCGTTCTTCGCGCTCTTCCTCGAGTAGTTTTTCGTCGGAAAGAAATACTAGTCGTTGATGTAGGCGTTCTTCGCTCTCTTCCGCGCGTAGTTCTCTCGCCAACTGGTATTGGCGTTCTTCGCGCTCTTCCTCGCGTAGTTTTCTCGCCAATTGGTATTGGCGTTCTTCGCGCTCTGCCTTGCGTAGTTTTCTCGTCCAATACTAATTGGCTAGAGCGAGCGGACCAGTAACGAGGAGACTGACTGGAATGAGGATAAGAGTGATTGTGACGGCTTTCATAGGCATGATAAAGATGGTTGTGATAAGTGAGGTTTGTTGACAATTCTACTGCCTACCTTGGTTCGGCGGCTAGCTCCGTCTGACGTAGCTGGGGTAAGGTACCTTCCTTAAATAAGGGAATGTTGTCGAATCTGGGGAACATGTCATTATACAGCGGGAGATTTTGGACACTGCAACGAAACTCTGACCTCCTTCAGCTGTCTAGAGTCCGGATCGAGGGCCTGTAATGCGATTCAGCGTATCGAAAGATGGCCATCCATGTATGGTGTTATAGCTTGACTGTAGATTGTTTATGTGCCATCTGATATTGATAAAGAGTATAAACTACATCTAGGCACTTGATCTTCTTAGCAAAACGATGATCTCCAAGATCCTATGATTATCTCTGCTGTTTACCAGTACCTATCAAGCGTTTTAGTGCTTCACCATGCGCTGGACCTCTCCAGAGACACAGCAGTCATGTGTTTTTTTTTGATAATCACAGTTCTCATATGCGGCCGTCAGTGGCTCAGAACGTGGCGCCACATTGAGCTGCAAAGGCACAGACAAGAAAATAGCAGACGGGGCCGATTGAAAAAGCCCGAGCATAACTCCGATTATGCCGCGGCGGGCATGCAGGTCTGCGAGATCCCGCGCTTTGTGCTCACGTGGGCTAGCAGCAGGGCGGATTGTGGGGATGGCTGATGTGGAGGACCCTATAGTGACATATAGTCGCAGATTGCCTGCAGTAGTGCACCTTCGCGCTACTCATGCGCATGCCACATCGCGTCTTTCTCTCGACCCCTCCTTCCTATTACAGTTAGTGGGCAATATCAGTCCCGGTCCAAGGCAAGCCACAAGTGCGAGAAGCCGTTTGCTGCACTCGTCATTTGGCTGATCTCCGGAGCACGCTTCGACCTTCTGAGTTTGAAGGGAGTGCGATTCTGGTTTCTCCGCCGGAACCCAGCGATCATCAATGTGTACTGTTCCATCAGATCCCTTTTATCACCAGGACTCTTGTGCAGGGGAAAAAACAGGAAATTCTGACCAATTGACACGTTCCGCAGCTTATGACAGCGCCACACATCTGTTTGCTTTATTCGTTGATCCGGATGCTTGACGTGATCTACAAACAGGAACCAGAAGTCAAAGAAGGGTGAGCGCCGACAGACGGCCAATTCCGACACGATTGCTGGATTGGCAGCCTTTTCTGAATATCGAGTGGGCTATGCGACATCGCAAATGCACGAATTTTCTGTCCGTGGTGGAGTCAAGGCTCGCACAGGCGCACAAAATGCGGTGAGACTCTGCTGCAGTCTGCTGTGGAACCTTTTTCGCGCCGCATTTCTGGGTAGAGCATCTCGTAATAGTATCTATTACCGAGTAGATATTCCTGTGGCAGCAATCTGTGCGACGTCGTATATTATCGGCCTGTGTCACGACTCGGTCGACCGTCTGGTGACAGAGACGTACAGTAGAGAATGACGACTCTTCTGGACAGACCAGAGCACGACATTATGAAAGCCTGCTGGAAGCCATCGAATTACTCGTCAGTCAGCCTCACCAACAGTTGGATGGCTTTTTTGGCACCGATCCTGCGCGCAGATGTCAACATTGTTGGCGATTTGACAGTTCGTAGTGTCATACAACCAGTTTGTGGTCGACTTCGGAATTTTTGCTGCATCTACAAGTTCTTCTCTTCAACAAGGTTCAAGGGGATCCGTCGTCTTGTCCTCATGAACCCAGATGATCGCACGCTGCCTCGAAGATCAGTGTGGGGCCCCCAGGCGTCAATACACTCCATTATGGGGGACAGACGTTTGCGTGATTATACTGGAACGGTGGAACCGTCAAACTGCATAAGTCCATGGGATCCTGCCGGCCCGGAAGTTCGTATAGTAGTGACGATGAAGACTGAAGCGAACGGCGAGCGCAAAGTGCGCGTGATGTTGTTGTTCGCTGGCGCGCGGCTCGCATGTCGAAACTGTGGATCTGGTAGGCCGCTTCAAGTCACATCCGAAGCGCCAATACAGTTCGGCCTACTGGGCCCAGTTCCCTGGCATAGAAAGGGGGATTTTGGGTTCAGCAATCTGTGTGATATGAGGTCTGGATCTGGTTTGATTTCTGCTTTAGTTAGCAGGACAGATAGTGCTCTCTTGTTGGTGATCCTACAGCACTTGACTTGAATAATGACTCTTGCAATAAGGTCGTCTCTGGCTGTGCATAATTACTCTCTTGGCAGACGGCCGACCAACGGATACGGCGGATCAATGTGGCTGTCTGTAACCGTCCGGAGTGTCAGATGCTTGCGGCATTCTCATACCAAGCGCCAGACAGTACCCATCTGCCCTGATGTGTGATGATTCACAGAGAGAATATGTCATTGGGCAAGTCTGTAAGGTAGAGAGAACCCAAAAGTTGTCCGAATACAGTTTTCGCGTCCGGGCCGACGTTGCCGCGCATGACTCGTGTTTCTGAAGAAGTCAAGATCACTTTGAGTCGTCCTGTATCGCTGCTTACACTCGCCGTGTCTCGTCCTTTCATCTACTCGCCGTTCGTAAGAATTGTTCGACCCGCGAAGGTGTTCTATTCTGTTTCGGCTGACATTGATTTTGTGAGACATCGTCCGCAGAGCACCGTGTCGCAGAACGCTCCGAATCGTCTACGTTTCGCTTTGCAGATCTCGCGTTACCCACTCTACCTGGCTTGAGCGCTTGCGAACTCTTGATCGGCGGGTGTTTCTACTCATGAACGACCCGACGTTTACACGGACCTTGTATGTGCATTACTCTGGTATCGACCCCAGGCATGGACTGAAACATACAAGCACACGGACATAGCAGCCTTCATCTCATTATTGATCCCTGTCATGGCCTGACCTAGGTCTCCAAGACCTATCGTAACGAGCTAATATTGATTACTCTTGTGGTGCTATAATGAATACTGTACGGTAACAGCTGGATGTCGCTCCGCTGTGGAGCTGCCAATCAATAAGAAGATGACGAGACGAACACACCATGCACGTTCTGCTGGCAAGCGGCCTCGGACTCTTGTCCTAGGGCTTCGACAACGGGGTATCACTACTTGAGCGATCCTGCTGCAGGTGGCGTACCGTCACGTTCAAAGAATTCAGACCTAATAAAGCATAACGAGTCGGGGAGTAAGCTGTTGCTGGACTGGTGCTCGTACAGCAAGCAAGGCTGGAGAGATCGACTATCCAGGGTTCGAGGTTAAAGGCTCGATCTGCCGCAATTTTGACCCTAGGTACAGGTACATCCCTTGAGTGCAGCAGGTCAGCAAACTCCAGGGTGTACAAATTGTGCCGCTATAGATGCATACAATCTGATCCTTGACCATCCGGAGCGCATCAACCACGCCGGCTACCACCCCGGATTCGGTCGAGCTACGTGAAGGTGAATCGTGGTGTGCCCAGAATTCCTCGGACGCATTGTCACTAAGAACGGATTTGCGTTATTCGCGATTCGTTCGTTAGCTATTACTGGTGTATACAATACTGGCGTGCAGTTGAGAAGGCACTACACTGTACTTGAAGTAAATTGATTGAGTGCGTGCATCTCTGGACCCTAGACAGCAGTAACAAACCTTCGGCTGTCAATAATAGACATGCCCGCAATGGCTGGCTCAGCTCACGACTCTCCACATACTATTCAAACATTCGGAACGCTACATGACATGGCGTGGTCTCGTGGTTCATGATTGAATGTCTCGATCAGGAATAGACGAACGGTCAGCACAGGAAGAGCCAAGACATAGGCACGCAATCTCCGGGACATTTCAAAGCCGCGTGAGCGCGATTGGCGGCCAAGTTTTAGACATTCTGGGACCAACCACTGCAGTTTTCGTTTACGCGACCAGTAGAAATTGTTACCGGAATTGTGCTGTACAGCACGACTTGCAAATGGTGTGGATTGAAGAGTACACCACAGCATGAGGAGCACGACGTGAAAAGTCACAGCGCAGCCTTTTGCCATACTATTGCAGGAGTTGGGCCCATACAACAACAACAATGTAGGAGTAATGTACGGTGTAATCGGCCGCTAAGATATAAGCAGCCGACTCGAGCGAGTCGAGCCACGGTAGACGCCCCACCACCGAGCCGTCATCGTCCATCGTGGCTGCCACTTCGAAAAGGCACCTGCAGCTTCTCCAGACTTTTGACCCCAAACTAGGCCATACCTGCCTAATTTACTTACGGTGCAGTAGCACGGTAGCGGCGGTGGAATTGGCACAGACCACGCGGCGCAGGTAACCAATGCAATATCATCCACCCACTCCAATATAATTGCTGCACTAATACTTCATCTCGCCCTCGTCTCCGGCTACACGCTTCTGTTGACTAGCTGGTATAGACAGGCACCCAGAGGAGTACAGTATACGCCGATGATGTACTATGTACCAGGACTGAGGACCCTCAGAGATCGACAGCTTCAATCAGAAGGATCCCTCAAATACCGGTGTGCCTGCCCTTGCGTCGAGTCCGCTGTTTGTGGAGACTGCCAACGTCTGTGCCTGTGCATCAGAGACATCCGACAACAGTTCACCAGACATCATCGAGGCGACCACACTCCACGACCGAACGCAGAGCACTGACCGAGACCGCTTCGCTCAAAGCTAACTTCGGGTCATAACTGGGGGGACCCTGCCAAACTAACCCCGGATCGTCCTAGCCTCAAGTCTATCTCGCACTGTCGCAACTCAGACTTCCGTCGACTTTGGGGTCTTCCAGTCTATCCTGCTGTCCTGCCACTCTCTCCCCGAATACGCACAACCATATCCGGCTTCCTTTCTTCTCTGCTGAATATACTGCTCCATTGTCTGGATTGCTTCATTCGGTTCAAGTCGTACACAGATCTCTTGAAACGATATGCTCTTTTGAAACAACTCGGTTCTCTTCACATCTCCGAGGCTTTCCCCACAGACCCCTCATACGGGCATTTCTACTGTTTCTAGTCTAATATCGAGGCTGTTTATACACCTTTTGCGCTCCTTTCTACTTCACATATATCCTTTCTCGTCGAATATTCTTTGCCTATAATTCATGGTAGGTCGATTTCATGAAGCCAATCAAGAGACTTGATATGACTGACATGCTTGCAGTCACTAGGTCCTTGGTGCACTTGATCCAGACCAAGGGCAGCTCAGACCTGTCTAATATTTCTACGCACTGATACTACCTACTCCAAGGACGTGTGCCGGCTCACGACTCAGCCAAAGTGAACTCGGCTCTGTGCATACACAGTCACAAAGCCTTTTGTTGTCGCTCACACATACACCGCCATCATGGCTGCCGAAACCGCAATCAAAGACTCCCCAAGTTCTGACGCTCTTTCTCCAGCCTCAGCAACGAGTGGGTCATCTACCGCCGAAGCTCCTGTCAAGAACTCGAACACAGTCGACGAAGCCAGTAAGTCGAGAGCACCGACAGTGCCTTGTGTGTCTTTACTCACCTCTTCCAGCCGAGTCCGCCGTGAAATCTGAAGCACCCGCTGTCGAGAAGACCCAGCCACAACACCCTCCCCCAAAGACGGACAAGCCGAGGCCACATGTATGCGGTAACTGCGGAAGGGCCTTTGCCAGACTGGAACACCTTAAGCGCCACGAACGGTCACACACGAAAGAGAAACCATTTGAATGTCCGGAATGCACAAGATGTTTTGCCAGAAGAGACTTATTGCTTCGACACCAGCAGAAGCTGCACTACCAGCAATCGGCCTCCTCACGTCCAAGGTATGCCCGGCGGGAGAGTGTCAGTGGCACGTCTACTAGTGCCACAGGAAGAGTAAGGAAGAACTCCGTTGCGAACAACCCGGTGATCACGCCCGTGAGCGCAGCCATGTCTGGAATGAGACCTCGTGCTAGCACGATGGGCCACGTGGATCTTGCCTCTCTTGGACTCGTCGATGGCTTTCCCGGCGCCGTCAGCCGCGTCAACCTTATGGGTATGGACCAACCTCACAGGATGAGCATGAGCAATGAAACCCGGCCAGATATGGGCATGCACAACATGTCTTCACCCTTGGCTCTGAACCTGCATATCCACAATCTACCAAAACTCGACACGAACTCGATGCACCCGGATCTGCATACTCCACTCCGGACCGCTCCCCCAATGGCAGGCTCTGGCGGCTTCCAATGGGACCAGCTATTTCCAGACATTGATGCGAGTACAGTAAACCCTGCACAGCTCCACTGCGGAAACAGTGTAGAGATGCCGCTCTCTCCTTTCCCGGCCTTTCCACCCTTCGATGCCAATGCGCAAAACATGGACCAGCACATGGACCAAGCCTACAACGAAATGTCGTGGATGAATGGGTTTGAAAATCCAATGATGGCCGATAACATGACCCTGGACGCTACTTTGAACGAGGAATCTCCCTTCCAGATGAACCATTTCGGGAACCATTTCGCGGACAATGGCAACTTTTCGCACCCTACCTTGGATCTGAGCCTTGCAACCGGACACGTAGGATGGCCAATGGATGGTATGGCTGCTCAACCTTTGATGACTCCTGCAGCCTTCCAGATGGACACTCTGGGTTCCGATTTACCTCTTCTGGATGGCTCGCAAGACACCGTCTCCCCTCAAAACCTCCATGACTCCCCAGCCAATGATCCATATTTTGGATGCCATGGGCCACAATCTAAGCCTGACATGAACGGGGGCTTCTTCGTGCCACCGGCGCCACTGTCCAACTTCAGTTCTGATAGCCCTAGCATGTCCTCTTCAATGACTGGTAGCGCCCGCCAGAGCTCTGTGACATCAGTTTCGACGGATTCCATTACTGACGCCACAAGACAAGCTTTGCTCAACAGTCTCTCACAACCATCATCTTTTGGCCATAACCACCGCAAATACTCCCAACCCTCGATCAGCTCTCCTCTTTCTCCTAGCGGTGGCCTCCGCAACGGTCCTACACTTCCGAGCACTTCCGACCTCCAACGATATGTGAGCGCTTACATCAATTATTTCCACCCTCATCTGCCTTTCTTGCATATTCCGACGTTATCTTTCGAATCGACAGATTACTCGAGCAACCTCAAGACGGCCAATATCCCTTCTTCTTTCCAGTACAGCAGCATCGTTGGAGGAGGCGGATGCTTGATTCTAGCCATGGCCGCTATTGGTGCTCTGTACGAATATGATCACCAGGCATCGAAAGAGCTCTTTGATAATGCAAAGCGCATGATTGGTCTCTATCTTGAGGAACGTCGCAAAGCGGACATGTCGGCCGCTGTCAACGGATCCTTCATGAGCACAGGCAACTCGAAACACAACACACCTCTGTGGTTGGTTCAAGCCATGCTTCTAAACGTGATATACGGCCATCAGTGCGGCGACAAGAGAGCAGCTGATATTGCGAGCACGCATGCCGCTGCTCTTGTCAGCCTCGCTCGAGCTGCTGAACTAGCACAGCCGCTCGCCAATGGAAACACCTCGCAGGATTTTGAGGTCATCGAAGAGGAAGCAAACATGCAGTCTCCCTTTGGTGACAATGCCCACCACTCTCCTCAGTCGGCAGCTCACCTCGCCTGGTGCAAGTGGAAAGACGCGGAAGAACGCAAGAGAACACTGTTTGCCATCTTCATCCTTTCAAGTCTGTTGGTCACTGCATACAACCAAAGCCCGGCTATCATGAACTCGGAAATTCTGCTAGACCTGCCTTGTGAAGAGGATCTCTGGGCTGCTGAAAGTGCCAGTGATTGGCTCGCAAAGGGTGGCACACATGCCGCGAGGAGAAATGTCCATCCATTTGCTTCTGCGCTGAGCGCTCTACTCACTGCTAGCCAGAAATCGAAGAAGAGCTTGAACACTATGTACAAAAATGGGGTAACCAATCTCACCTCGGACAATCTGCGACCAAGCACGTTTGGCTGCCTCGTCCTGATCAATGCTCTCCACAACTACATCTGGGAGACTCGGACCAGACACCATGGTCGGCAGTGGACCGCACAGGAGACGGAGGCCATGGTTGCCCACATCGAGCCCGCCTTGACTGCCTGGCAGCGCGCATGGAAAGCGAATGATCGTCACCACCTGCAACGTCCAAACCCCTTTAACTGCGGTCCTCTTTCTGCTGATAGTATTCCTCTGCTGGATCTGGCCTTTGTCAGACTGTATGTCAATCTCGGTCGGAACAAAGAAGCGTTCTGGGCAAGAGACTTTGACGCCATGGCTCTCGAGTTGTCTAGATTACCGGACATCTTCCAAATACAATACGGAAACACCCCGGGCGGGGCAAGTTCTGATGACTCGTCGTCGGATTCTCCCGGCACCATCAATCATTCTACCAATGGATCCGCCGAACACTCACGCCGGTTCAGCCAAGCAGCGATTACCGGCCACGGTTCGAAGCGGGAGAAGCATCTGCGCAAAGCTGCTTTCTATGCAGCCGATTCGCTTGCTGTTGCTGCCAAGTTTGGCCTCATGTACGCTGACAATGCAGCTCACCAACTGCCTATACAGTCCGCCATGTGCTTCTTTGACTGCGCTCAGGTCTTGGGAGAGTGGGCAACGACGGTGCAAGAAAGAGTCGGACGCTATCTGGGTATCCTGGGAAGAGACGACATCGATTACGCTCAGGTCCCTGCAATCATGCTCCTCGAAGCGGAAGATATCGATCTGCTGAACAAGCTCGACACTATCTGCAAGATGCTAGAAGAGAAAATGGTACAGCAGACCAATGCTTATACGCGCGACTTTGGCTCGTTCGACACAAGCTCGACCATGAACGGTGTCAACGGCAACATTGAGAGGCTTCCAGGGTTGCAGGAGAGTGGCGTCGGCAGCAAGATACTAAAAGTCATCGCGTTGATGCTTGAGAAAGACGCGACCTGGCCGAGTAAGTAACAACTTCCATCTTTGTGTTCTAAATACTGACAGTCCCGACAGTCACCCACCTGATGGCAAACGCCCTTCAAGTCTTTGCCATCCATATGAACCAGCGAGCGGAAGCCTCGTTGACCGCATCCGATGCCTAGAGAAATTGCCAGAACACAATTGAACTTCAATCACGATATGACCATGATACCCCATCTCGCTATACACTTCGACTTTACATAGTTTTCGGCGTCTTTATGACACACGTACACGATTTCGAGCCCACATGGGCAGGTTACTATCTTGAACATTCGAACATTCGCTTCATCAACACGATTACATACCACGATCTTTACGAATCACGCTTTGGGTTTGCGGCACGGCAGGAGAAGGACAGGCGTTTTTGTCTTTAGGGTCTTGCTCGAAAGACCAACAAAAGAAGGGAGCGGACAGCTACGGAAAATACGGCACGTGCTGCCTAGAGAATGAAAAAGGGCAATGGTCGAAGGAAAGGTCAATCACAGAAAATGGCTATACATTGGTCCGCAAAAGACACATCAGCGAGATCTGCTGCATTGTATTTACGTCGACACAGGAAAAGTGAAGCGGTTACTTTTGCTCATCATATTACCATTGAATTGATGAAACGTTGATACCTGGACAATTGAAAGAAGCTGGCTTTGTGCTAGTAATGAAACCATGATCAAGTTGATGTTCCGTCATGATAACTCGTGCATACCTATGTGTAAATGATGATCACGTGGTGGACACTGCGATACGGCACTCCTGTAAACCATGCTCGTATCATTACATTCCATTACTTTCCCGATGGCTCTCAAGGCTCTCAAAGGTAGAAACTCATTGCCTTAGCCAACGCCCTCTATCACGGAGTACATCCACGCAATTCCATAATCTCAGTCTCGCTCCTGGTATAATACAATTCGTCTCCCATTACCACAGTCCAGCTCACACGCTCAGCCCCACGAACTCCTCCTCCTAGTCATCCCAGGCCTGGCCTCCGTGCCCGCCAAATCAGTCGCCAACCGCTCTTTGAACCCTCTCTGCTGCACCTGATGATTATTCTCCAGAAACTTCTTCACAAAGCCCGCAAACGTCTTGCTGCACTTGGCATCGCTGATGATCTCGATGATCTTGACGCCGTCGTTACTGATGCTCAGCCGCCAGTGGTTCGTGCTCGTGAAGCCGCCCGGTGCTTTGATCATGATGTCGCAGCCGTTGGAGGTGGGTGTGAAGACGGCGACGTACCAGACGCCGCCGTCCCAGAGTTTCTTGGGCAGAAAGGTCAGGCTGTCTTCGCAGTCGTAGATGCTGGAGTTGGGCGGGATAGGCAGGTTCTTCGGCACGGTTGTGGTGGGTTGGTAGGATTTGCAGTCCGGGTTTAGGTGGATTACGGAGCCGAAGTCGTGGAGGATGTGTAGCACTGCTTGGTCGGGTGTTGCTGGGTCGAGCACGAAGGACGAGACGTGGGAGAAGGTCGTGTCGAACATTGTGAGTGAAGGATGGGGTCGGGGTTCGTTGTTAGGCTACAGCAGGCTGGGGTTCGTTCTCAATTGCTTTGTAGGATTGACATATGAGAGATGGTAGCGTCTTGTTGCGTCAATGGGTGTCTGGCTGAAGAGTATTTTTTGCGGTCAAGATGTCATAGGTATAGAGTGCTGCAGATGCGTTTCAAGATGGAATACGCTCCGATTCAATAAGCAACAGAAGAGAAGAAACGACGATAGAATGAATGCGAGAGCAGGAGCGACGGAAGTATAAACCGTGTCATCCGCAAACACAAAATATTACCTTTTGAACCTTGAATGATGCTTTGGCCGTTCGAGGCGCTGCATGTCATGTCTCATGAACATCGAGACTCAGTGACGCAATGCATGACTGACTGATTTGACACACTCGGTCCAGTACATGTATTTGCGCGCATCCGGGCCAGGGCTGCCATCTCAAGCGGCCCCTTGCGGAATCTCCGAGATCTCTCTAGCGTCTTGCCGATAGACCCACGGCCGGGTTTCGTGCCAGAATGGTAGAATAATCATGGATGGTCGTAGCGAGTTCTTCGATCGACGGACAGGGCGAAGCGTTGTGCTCGGCCGGCCATCTCCGCCAAGAAATACGGTATATGCGTGCGGACGCGCTTGGCGGAACAGCTGTCCATACCGTAGTCGCACATGTAAGTTAAGTGTCCTCGATTCCCCACGAGTCCCCCACATCCAACCGTACTACATCTCTTGCCATTGAACACCAATTGTCATTCGAACAAGATGGTGTCATTTAAATTGGGCGCTCTTGCGCTTGTCGCTTTCCAAGCGGTCACCTCTTTCGCGCAGGTCGAGGTACGTATTAGGTCACGCGAACAACCAGAACAGTCTGCTAATCAAATCGAACTCACAGACCGACGAGATCAACGCGTCTGTCGAGAACCCAACCTCTTCTCCAAACCTCAAGGTCAAGATTACTCCTCAATTCCCTCAATCCGAGGTCTTCGGTGTCAAGCTAGTCAACAACCACCCAACTCAATGCGTGCTGTCCATCCACAATGAAGAGCCAGCCCCAGTCAGCCTCCAGTTCGTCGGCGGTTCTCTCCTCACGCCAATGGGGGTTCCAGGAGCTCCAAGCCCACCGAGCATCATTCGCAACTTGACCACCACTCGTTATGGAGCCCTCATCCCCGCCGGCGAGAGTGAGACTTTCACCTACAGCTTCGCGAACGAGATGCACCCACAAGACTTGACCCTGAACTTGGCCGCCATCATCCAGAACTCCGAGGAGAAGATCTTCACCATGCAATTCTACAACGAGACCGTCACTGTTGTCGAGGCCCCAAGCAGCATCTTCGACCCACAGATGTGAGTACATTCGGAGCCGTGCGCACAAGTCAGACCAACCACTAATCTCTGCGCAGCATCTTCCTCTACCTCATGCTCGCAGCCGCCTTCGGCGGTACCTGCTACTTCATCTACAGCACCTGGTTCACGACCTTCTTCCCGCAAAAGCGCGGACGCGGCAAGGGCGGTGAGCGCGCGAAGAGATCCTCGGGACAAACCAAGAAGGTCGATCCAGCCGACCAGGTCAGCGTTGTCGGCGCCGATGGTCCTGCCGTCACCAGTGGATCCAAGGCTTACGACGAGAGCTGGATTCCGGCGCACCACCTGCAGAGACCTGAGGCTAAGAGAATCAGCTCTGGCGCAAAGGTCAGGACCAAGAGCAAGCAGGCACAGGCGTAGAGGGGTCGGAGATCTGGCAAAAGCAGCATTGTAGCAATATATGGGAGGCGCCTAGATTTGGCGATTTTTGAGCCAAAATGGTTCATCAGGTCAGGCTACGAGGGTGATCCACAAGAGTCCGGACAAGATCACCTACTCGAAGTACTCCGAATCTGGTTAGTCCATGTGTACTACACTCGGAAAACTGTGGATAGGTAAGTGCTCATTAAATAGAAATATTGTAGCATATTATCAATTCCCTCTCATCACCGTTACCGGGCTAGGCTCCTTCGACATTAGGTTGGGTCCTCCAATGGCCAAACAACTATGCTTCCCTGGCTGGAATTCATGTACTCTCCGTCAGACCTTTCGGCATCCTGATGCGCTCACTGAGCTCCCAACACCCGGGCCACCACCTCATCAACCTCCTGCTCAGTCAAACTCTTGACCCCAAAGAGCTCGTTGTCAACACCTTCGTGGTTCAAGCCAAATGAAAGGTCAGCATTAGCCCGCTTGATGAAGCCAATCATAGCATTCATGTAATCATGCTCCTGCAAGGCCTGCCAACTCTTCTTCTCCAGCTCCGCGGAATCGACATGCTCGACCTTTGCCTCGAAACCAGGTCTCGCCTTCTTGATCGCAGCGAGGAGCTGGTTCTGAGTCACGTGCGCATTGGCGACGAAGACGGCTCTGTTCTCCGCCCTGGCCGGGTCTTTCAGGACAGCCGCGACGGTCTGACCGACGGCGTCCAGATTCGTGGCCGCGAACGGCGTGTTGCCCCCGTCGAGGAGGGTCGTGGTGCCGTGCGCGTTCACCGAGAAGCCGACTTTGACGTCCCAGTCCAGGAAGTTCCCAGGCACGATGTAAGCGTACGAGATCTTGCCCTCGGCCGCTTTCGCCTCGATGTACTTTCTCGTCGCGGCTTTGCCGGCAAACACGGGCAGTGCGGCGGCTTTGGCGTTGCTGAGGTCGGCGCCGAACTCGGAGGGGAGGAACATTGACACGCCGGCTTCGATGGCGGCGTCGACGAGCTTGTATTGCTCGCCTATGATCTGCCAGCCGACGTTCGACACGACTGCCTGCTGTCCCCGTAGTGCTGAGATTATGCTCTCTTGGTTCGAGTAGTCGATCTCTATGATTGTCACTCCCGAGGGCAGATTTGATTTCGCGGACGATGAGCGGGAGAGGACTGTCACTTCGAATCCGTGCTCGGCGAGGCTGGAGACAATGCTCGGTCCAAGGTTGCCAGTACCCTGGAGATACATGTCAGCGAGAGTCCTTTGAGGGATTAGGGAGGATATACATACGCCAAAGACTGCGACTTTCTGGATTGTTGCCATTGCTGAACGTCTCTTTGCGGTTCGACGAAGAGTTTCTTAGTATTGACTTGGACTGGATTGACAAGTATGCGACAAGGGTGATGGGTACGCCAAATGGTTGACAAGTGTGTATGAGAAGAGGTTGCTATGTATGTGATGAAAATCCAAGACGACGGCAGATAAGCTATACTTATACTCTTTCACCTCAAGGCGACAGCTATAGAAGCGTCTTCAACGGGCTTGGTCAGTCCCGACTCCCGATCTAGATAGAATAGTCGCTTGGTGATCACGCATTCATACCGTGTGAAGACGACTCATCTCGAGCAAAATTCCGAGAGAACAGGAGTATTGCTATGTACAACTGCGTCTGGCCTGGTTTGAGCTTCATTTCGGCGCTGTATACCTCCGTAGGGCTTTAGGGCTCTTGGTGATAGTTAGCCCGCGCTTACAAATCTCTCCGCTGCACGAGGTGAGGTTCGGGAAGGGACACTCCTGCTCAGGCTATTCTATGCCTTGGCAACGATTATCCGGTCATGGTGGTATATTTCAGAACAACACTTATTCACAGAGCGACTGGCGGTCACTGGCATTCAAGTTCTCTATTTCATGCTATATGACAAGTGCGAGCATTGTCGCTCGAGTTAATACTCTTTTTAAACTTCTAACATCTACCTGGCCTTTGCCATGTCACGAAGCAGCACAGCCATCGATATGACTACTGAATCGCTCTTGTTCCATTTCTCATTCAAAAGCAGCCCAACCCGTAAACAACACCGCCAGATTCCGCTCGTCGGTGGCTTGCTGGATAAGCTCATTGACCACAGCAGCAGTGCTCAATGTCTTGCTCAGCTTCTTCTCCACAACAGCGAGGGCCCTTTCTGCTTCACTCGCATCATCTTCTTTCTTGAAGATAGCTGGCGCATTTCCAGCGCCGTCCACTCGGCTGGACTCCTCTTGCATCTTTTTGGCCCTTAAAGGCGATATCGTCCAGTTGTGCAGAGGATCGTAACGTAGGACATTCAGTAACGTCATGATGCTGTCTCGGTCACTGCGGAGCGCTTCCAATGTGAACTCGCAACAGCGTCTGAACGTGCCCTCCGTCTTCGTGATACCCATGCCGTCGACAATGTCTCTGGTAAGGCGGAACGGAACGGTTTCTGGTATGGGAAGTACACGACCAGCTTCGAAAGCTACACCCAAATCGATGTGTATGACTTCGCCGCTCTTCTCGTCTAGTAAGATGTTGTGGCAATGACGGTCTCCGAGTCCAAGTACGTGGCCCAGGATAGAGATGGCTGCTGTTGTTCTTGTGTATGCAGTCCGCTTGCCGAACCAATCATCGGGATCTTGGAATCGTTCAAAGAAGAAATACCGCAAGACTGGATTGTACTTGCTTGTAACCTTTCGGAACATATCGACTTTCTTGTCTCTAGTGTCGTATTCCGCCGCTTGTCTGATCATTTCCCTGGCTTTGTTGTACTTAAGATCGTTGGGATAATACTTCTCGTGTGCTGGCAGCAAGACATCTTGCAACGGTATCGAATTTGGCACGAATTCGATGATACCAGCATTGTGAGTCAACGGTATGACTTTGTAGGTCCGAATCTGAAGGTCCCTTCTTCGTGTTTCCTTGTGATTACGGAGCATTTTGCTGACTTCGGCGAATACTTGTTCCATTATTGCGTCTTGCCTCAAGTCGTCATTGCCACCTTTGAACTAGACATTGTAAGTCACTGGCAGAGGATTACCTCATGTGGCAACTTACTAGTTGCTTGTATTGTTTTCCGTCGGTCGCCCGAGCAGTCAAGATCTTTGGCGCACTGATTCCGCTTGCAATACTTATCTCTTCTTTGAATCTGGCAATCGTCGGAACCTGGCTGTAATCACCCGCCGGGCGAAGGTCCAGGCTAAACGTTGCCGGTGGTATTGTGAACCGCGAGACCTTTTCGTTCATCTCTCTCGCCGCAGGAATCTTTGACAAGCTGACTTTACCACTCTTGGTCTTTTCGATTCTGGCCTGAGCGAGATTTTTATACAGCACACTGGCCTCCCAGACCTTTTTGAACAAACTGCCGACCTTTTTGTCGTTGTGCAACTGTGATCCGATTCTCCTGGCCGCATCTCGTCTCGAACGAGCGTTTTCGTCCTGCTGGTCTACGTTGCAGCTGGCAAAGATGTGTTGGTTTCCATGATAGGGGTGTTCAGTGCAAATGCGTCTCAAAAGATTGCCGAGCAAAATCTGGAAAGGACTGTCGTCGAAAAGTAGGCGCGACATCATCTGATTGAGCAGCCCGACGAACTTCCAGCTCGCAACCGACTCAATCTGGCGACTGACCGCTTCGTTCGCCAAAGATGACCCTGCATGCTCGAGCCAGAGGGCAAAGAATCGCACCAAGCAGCCATCGAACTCATCACAAGCGGCCAAAGACTTGAGGTAGTTCTCGAGACTCTGGTTGACAAAGCCATTGCGAGCAGAGACGGCTCGTCCATACTCTTCGTCATCAAGCTTGAACCACTGAGCTGCTCGATTAAAACTCTTACCGATTCCACTGCGACTTGGGTCAGTTTTTTCCATTGACTTGTATAGCGTTTCGAGTTGCTGTTTCTCTCGAAGTTTGCGCTCTCTGAGTATCGACAATCGACGAAAGTCTTCCAGGCCGTCCGGATTCTGCAGTTGCTGGTCGCAGAAAGACGAAAACTCATAGAACACCCTCCCGGCTTCCGATCCCTGTTTGTTGCGCTTGAGCGTTTCGATTGCAGGTTTGAGGTATTGCTCGATGACTTCTTGCGGTTTTTGAAGCCGAGCCGATGCGACTTGGTGCCCCTGAACTCTTTCTTAGCACATTGTTTGACCGCAGCATCTGGTTTACTTACCAACTGAGCCAACATCCCTGCTTTCCCGATTTCGACAGCTTGCTCGGACAAGTCTCGACGAGCGCAGAGATCTTGAAGCATCCTGACCGACGTGGCCGCTTCACCCTGCTCCCAAAGCGTACTGGCTAATTCCTTGTCAGCCGCCACATCCATGGTAATGCCAATCTCTGCGCCAAGAGACTTTAAAGTCGAAAGATATGATGCTGCGTTCAGCGAACGTTGCATGAAGCCATGCTTTCTGGAAAGCGAGGAGTTCTGTATGACGGCCTCCACTTCAATCTTGAGTGCATCGCGCGTGCTGATGTGTAGTGCTTCGGAAAGACTAGTATTGCGCCTAAGAATTCCAAAATTGGTCTCCCGTAAGGACACCATTTCAAGGGCTTCGTTGAATCTAAGCTTGTTAGATGTCGATCATATTGACTTCTTAACGACTTACCGTCCAATGTCCCAGCCGGCTTGTCGCTGCTGTATCATTGCCCATAGATCTTTCATGTCACCGGCCGATCTTTGGCTGAGCATATCACCGATCTCTGTAAGAGTGCCAAGCAGCTTGAGGATCGATCGTGCTTGGTGAGCGTTCACATCTGACAACGATAGATCGGTCATTATGTCTGAGATGGCTTGATTGACTTGTGCCTGAATCATCGTCGGGGAGTTCGATCGGCGAAGCGACTCCTGGACTTGGTATAGGTTGGTTTCTGCAGTGTTATATGTTTTGGGCAAAGCAATGTCCCACTTGTCTAGTTTCTGCGCGGTATGGAGCATAGTCATTGAGAAATCGTCTTGTGTCAGACCACTCTTGCGCTGATGGAGCAATGTCAGAGTGAGACTGTTCAAATCCAGTGTACTCAACGCCCTGAAGGTTCCGAGGGTGTCAATCTCGAGATCCGAGGCACCTACTCGGGTCAGCGCATCAAGGCGCGCTGAATGAAGCATCAGTGACTTCAGTCCGTCACGTTCTTGGTCGACGCGATCCAGGATAGAGGAAAAGCTGGTTGTTCTATCGACCCCGTAAAAGGCATCTGGATCATCCACTTCCCTCATGACGTTGAGTAATACGTCTTCGGGCACCATCTCTATTAGCGTGGTTGCTGCCGATGATCTTCGGGATCCCCTCGCTGTTGCTTGCTGCACTTGTTGAGCTGAGATCTCGCTTAGAAACAATGCCGTAGTAGGCATGTTCGATCGCGAAGCGGCCTCCGCGGCATCAACGAAAGATACATCGAGCCAATGCTGTCGATCGAGTATTGTCCTCTCTTGCGGGATCTGCTGTTTGAGGACGTACACCAGAGTTCGTAGGAGTAGTCTGACTCTGGGGTGTGTTTCACTATCACGCTGGCGAAATAAGTCAGTCATCATGCTCGAGACTGCTGCCTTGAGCTGTCCTGTACCGCTGAGATCAGAGAGCAAGCCGAGGTGAACAACGTAAGGTAGCATATCAACAGCCAGTAGCTCGCTCGCACCGAGCACTTCGGACAGCGCAACGAGCAGTACATGGTCAGACGTCTGTCGCGAAATGGATTTGACAAGATCTCTTGCCCATTCCTGGACGTTCGTTCTTGAGCGGAGCCGTTCGAAGTCCTTAGTCAAGCCGACCTTGTCTGGTAGAGATGAGGCCTTTTTGCTGCGCTTTCCGGCTCGTTGTCTTAGGATTTGCAGAGCCTCTACAACGTCAAGGGGAAACAATTGGACAAGATCGCCCGACTGTGCTTCATCACAGCTTGCAAACATCGTGCACAATGCTTGCTCGATGAGTAGCACGCCTGTCAGATCAGAGCCGGCCAGTAGTCGCAAGAGAGATGTTGATATGAAACCATGAGAAGTCTGCAATTGCGATCCCTCCTGAAGGGTATCTAGTCCATCTGCGGTCGAACTGGAATGAACTACCAGGGTAGATGAGCCCGAGACTACATATGCTTTGCCGGCAACGTGACCGACCCAATTCGACACGTGTTTGTTTCCAAATGCTGGTCTGGCAAGTTCCCAGAGAAGACGGATGTATTTTGCGGATGATTGATCATCGACCAACGCAAACTCAGTAGGCGAATCTGGAGTCATCGCAGTCAAGAGAAGTGTTTCGAATACCTGTCTGCGGTAGTCATCGCTCAGAAGTGGCTGACTCGTGAGGCAATCGTCCAGTAGTGAACCTACAAGTAGAGCGCAAGGCTGGTCTTTCGACAAGATCGGAGGGAAAATAACGTCACTGGACGCCTTTAGTATCACCTTCAATCGTGATGAACTCTTATGCTCATCGGCGACCGTTTCCAGGAGATATGTCGCCAGCCAGCCATGGAAACTTTGTACAGCAGACAAAGTCAATTTGTACTGGCTTCCCTGCGTGAGGGAGTCGGGTCTGGCTTCCATGAAAGTTTTGAGAGATAGCAGGGAGAGCACCCCGAGGCCGTAAAAAACAGTTGGTCTTTGCAGCAAGTACTCACTTCCATATTGGAAGAGATATTTCAGCAAGCTCACTGCATCGTCGGCGCAGATTGCATCAACCACGAGTGACCTGATAAATCTTATCAAAGACTCCAGTGGATAACCTTGCAGAGCACTTTTTTCGGCGAGTGAAATCAGCAGACGCAGCTTCTTCAATATAGCATACGTGTGAAGGGAACCAAGTGCCGGGTGCGCTGTCGAGAGAAGGTCTCGGATGGTACTTGTTAGATTAGCAGTCGAGAAGAGTTTGTCGAGGCCGAACTCGGCTCTCGAACAAAGTATGGTGACCTGCTTCGCGAAAATCTTGCCCTTGAACGATGGCTGCATACCTGGAGCAAGATGCCGCTCCGTAACAACCGAAGACCTGATGTCGGAAAGAATCGCGCAAGCACCCTCAAAATGACTAGTGTTTTCCAGACTTCTCTCAGCTGTCTCCGTTTGTGTCGAGACGAGGAACTGAGCTAGGACTGCGGGGACAGATGCCTGGATCGTGTCGGCGTAGCCGTCGTTGCCGAGAAGCCTCTTCAATCGCTCCTCCGCCTCGTGTGTCCTCTGCTGAGAACTTGCATCTTGAGAGACAGCGTACGCAAAGGCCTTCGCAAAGCACGCTTGGGCAACATCTGTGTCCGACACTGCCAAGCGTTGTTTCATCGTCTCCATATCTTCTTTCTTATCGAGTAAGAGCAGCTGAGCAAACACTTCAATCTTGTTGTCGTCACATAGCTGGTCAAGGGAGCTGTATCCAAACACCTCGTGTGGCATGTTCAGTAAACTGTGGCTTTGTAGCCAAGTGTACAGAATTTGAGGTGCAAATGTCTTGCAAATGGCAGTAGGCCCATCGAAAGCGTGAGACTTTGAAACGCACTCGATTGCTAGTCGAGCATAACCTACGGAATCGGTAGCTTGTCCTGCGGTATCAAAGATATGATAGACGGACTTTCGTAGTAAGGACGACCATGAGCTGGCAAGTCTGGAAAGAGTGTACAGCCGCAAAGCGATACCTTCGATCCATTCCAAATTTGCTGGCAATATCGCCTCGATGTCATCGAACAGAGTCTCGTGGTTGGGAAGAGTGAACAGGTTGAAGATGGAGGGTATGCGATCTGCCAGATGCATCTTGACCGTGATACTGCTCGTTTCGAGCATGCCGAATAGGGTGCTGCGCGTCGATTGCAGCTTCTCGTCCTGCCCATAGTCGCCATTTCGTTTCCAGACTTCAAGCAACAATGTTGAAAGACGTTTTTGTACGCCATCGGACAGTGTTTTGGTCTCAAGAGCCATTCTTGTCAGGTACTCGTAAAAGTCCACACTCAGACCATGAAAGCTCGTCACAGTCTTTCGAACCCAAAGGTCGATGCTGGTTGCCATGACATCCACAATGAAACCGAGGCTGATTTCCGAGCTCTTCTCCGTTGGAGACTCCACAACAGCGTCTAAAAGCCGCTCAAAGAGCTCAAACATATCCTTTTCCTCCCATCGTAAGCCCAGTCTTCCAACGATCGATAGCACAGGACGGATGGAGAGGAGCTCAGTCGGCGAAAGCGTCTTCAGAATATCCACCAGGGCTGGTGAAGCTGGGCTCTCTGTTTTTCGTTCGGCTTCCAGTAGTGACATCATCTTCATATACACAAATCCACTTGTCCTTCGACACGCAGAGTCGAAAGCTGCAGCCAGCTCGGATCGTGGCATGATCCAGCGACGAGAGTCTTTAGACCTGTGACCACTAGTCTGTGATTCGAAGTCGGAGTCCATGTCCATCATATCGCCATCAAGTATTGGTGTCTGGTCTAGCAGAGCATTACGTCTTTGCTCGAAACTCGCAGCCAATGCGGTATATGCGTCGGCCAGATGAGTCAAAGTAACATCGTTCTCTGTAGTTCTTTGCGACTCAGGCTGCACGAAGAAGACGTCCAGAATGGGGTCCAGTCGATCATCACTGCATTCCTTGCTTTCGATGAACGCACACAAGCACTCAAGAAGATGTTGATTAGCTTTGCGCAGATTATCTGCCCGCGAACCAGCACTGGCACCGATTGTTGCGAGCATGAACGTGCTGACGAAGACTAACATCGAAACTTCGCGAACGGCGTTTGAACTAATGGATCTTGCTCGCTTCGACAATGCCTCACGAAAATTACCCAGCGTTGCCTGCGATTTGGCGGTGCAACTATTGAGTATCGAAACAATCAATATCGGTCCAGCGGTATGGCTCATGGGGCTATTGCTCGCCTTCGTAGAGGAGTCCAGATTCACCAGATGATGGCCGAGTTGATTGGGTAAGAGCAGAAGGTATCGGAGGACAGAAAGGCCCTCGAGATGTGCGTGCCAGTATTGCCCTGGGGATGCTCGGACGTCTTGCACAGATCGGAACACTGGAAATACTGGCAGTGGCAAGCCTTCAAACACCAAGCTCAGCAAATCTGACGGGGCCAAAGATTGCGTGTCGGTGGCAACGGCCTTTTCAAACGAGTCGGCTAGAAGAGATCAGCTCCCATACGTGAAAATCATGAATTCAACTTACCAGGAGACCACTTCCCCAGGCACCATGCCACAATGTGCTCCTTTGCTTCGGTGCTCGTCAAGATTCTGGCACCATCCGTCGACCGCATCAAGGCTTTGATGAAACCGCAGCTACTCTCATTACAAGTAGCTGGGCCGTTGATCTCCATAGAAGCTTGAAAATTCCGAGCAAGCTCTTGTATTCTTTCCGATCCCACGAGCCGTGAGATCAACAGAGCGTGAAGACAGTGACACGCGGCTCTGGAGGTTGACGGGTTGTTGACGTTGCGAGCAGCCAGTTGCCAGATTACGCACCATTGGTCTTTGATCGCTGCCATGTAAGCCGAAGATTGCAAAGCACAGTTTGCGAGAATCAAGAAGGCCCAGGAGGCAATGGTCCCATCACCACTCATTGCAAATTGCGAACACAGGTCTACGACTTGCTGCAGATCCTGCAGGGGGAGCGACGCGAATTGTGTGTGGAAGGAGAGTACTTGGAGGGACCCAGCTCGTGCAGAGCGATCCGAATGCTTCATCCTTTGCAACAACTCATCAAGCCACGATGTCTCTTTGAGCCTTTTCTTTGGCGCGGCCATCTCGTGATCAAGTTCGTCTGGAGGGGTCACCGCCATCGTGATTATTGAGCTCGAGAGCAATGGAAGCAGAATCAAGATAGACCAGTTGATCTCGGCTTGAACACTTCCCTCGCGTAGCGCAAATGTCGGTCCCTCCAAAGCAGTGAGCGTCGAGCGGAACCGTAGATCGAGTTCCGTGAGATGAAATTGATCACGTTCTGATCTTTCGGTGTACTCTTGAAAGATGCATTCTGCGAGACGCTTCGACAGAGTGTTGACCTCGCCAGATCTTTGTGTTTCAAGTTGCTTGCTGATGAACGGTGAAAGGAGCATGCAGAGAACGATCAAATCGGTCTTGATCTCTGATAGTTTGGCGTTCCACATTGATCTTGCTACAGCAAGTAAGCGTGGCATGCACTCTGATACCAGACTGATCATTTCGGTGCGACTGCGAAGTAATATCTTGTTCACCGCAGCCACAGCAATACATTCGGTGCCCGTGACCGACCTTGCATTCTCCAAAAAGTAAACGAGCGAGGTAAGAGCAGAACCAGCAAGAGCTGTAACGGCTGGGGTGTTCGTACTTACAAAGTTGTGTAAGATACTTAGATATTCTGCCACAAGCTGGAATTGTATGCCACGGCCAATGCCAACATCTTGAGAAGCGCCATTGGTTGATCTTGAAACACGCAGGCTTAGATGTGCGTCTGATCTGCGAGATAACCTTGATTCTGCGCCGCTTGAAGAGTCCTGCTCGTTCAATGCCGTGCACCGACGAATCTCCGCAATGCAGAATCTGCAAACTCGCTCACTGAGATCGGCTGGGAGAAGCTCCACATGCGGACCGTACGAAAAGATCAAGCTGAGACACTTGGTGTAATCGAGAGCAATTGGTTCGCAGTACTCTCCCTCGGCGTCCTGTATAGTATCGAGGATGTGCTCGATTAGACTTCTTATCACTTTGATCTTTATGTTAGAAAGAGTTAGTTCAACGAGCAGTCTGAGAGTCGAAGAGCAGGACGCCAGTCTTGACGCGGAGGCCGAGGCTGTAGATTTGGATGAGGTGTGAGACTTGTGGTAAGTCGCTTTCTCTGTGCTTATAGCTCGATATAAAATCTCCAGGATCCTCGGAAAGGATTTGTTGAGTCGGCCATCGCGGATGTTTTGAGCATTACTTTTGAGCGCTTCTCGAAGTTTGGTGAAGGCTGCATTTTTGTCTTTCAAAGATCCAGTCTCAATGATTTCTACGTCCGTCAGTGTACTTCGAAGCATGAGTTCAATGGTTGACGTACCGAGAGCATCGTCAATGGCTGCTGCTGACATCTCGTTGTGAGTCGAGCTGCCATTCGACTGTGACACTTTTGGAAGCGAGAAGGAATGGAGCGAGCAAGACCACAATCGAAGATTGAAGCATTACTGCAATTGACGGGATGTGACAACGTGAACAAATGTGAACAAACGTGAACAAACGTGAACAAACGTGAAATCTAGCTCTGGATGGACGGACGGCTTGAGGAGCCTCGAAACTCACAAGACCACGGGCGTCGTGAAGCTTTTCAAGGTCAGTTCGATTGCTCGTCCGCCAATTCTGACGATCAAGCAGTATGAGGAACGGAATTACATTAAATGAGGTCGCGGCGTACAGTACGCGCGCGATTGCCGCAGGTTGATGGTTTACCTGCCTTATGTAAGCATACCCCGACGGGGAAGTTGCGGTCTTGGCGTGTCGCGAAGTGAATCGCGTGTGTTCATGTTGCTCGGGACAGAAAGCTGAATGCTGAAAGCTTCACAAAGCTTCACCAAGCACGACATTCGACTCGTCGTATTTTTATATTCACGACTTCTGATGCGCTAATAGCCACGGTTTACTGGCCGCCTATACCTTTGGATCAAATATACCAGTCATGGAAGACGGCGACAGCCTACTAAGGCTTCAAGGCCTTCAGGCCGATCTTGTCGCTTTTGCAGAATCACGTCTACCGAATCTTGAAAGATTATGGGCAGAATTGGAAGAGAGCATTGATGATTTCCGAAACCTTTTGGACCGCCAGAGGAGGAGTGACAAGAGCAGGAAGGGACTGGCCGACGAAAAGATCACCTTGGGAGGGGATGAATATGCTATCAACGACGATTTCCGGCAACAGGCCATCCAGGTAGCGGATGGGCTGGATCTGGATGAGCTCGAGGCCGCGAAACTGTGCATACTCTCTCAGGACCGAGGGCTAGAGCTCCAGCGCACCACGGCCTTCGCGGCAATGCTTCGGTTTCACGAACAGCGCGAAGCTCTCCTTACCGCCTTGCGACTCTGTATCCGTCAGGCAGTCGGCGAGGACATGGAGGCGGAGCCGCGAGACGTCTTCCTGCAGTTGTTGAGGCTCATAACACAAGGCTCAGATGGTGCGCCCTCCACGAATACTAACTTTGTGAGGAAAAACATTTCTGCCATGGAAGAGATTGAACAATGGATCAGACTTCTCGACAACCGCCTTCAGGGTGCTTCAATCATTGGCCAAACATTGGGCGCTCTCGACGTCGAGATCCTTGACTATGAACGGGCTAGCCTTGTTAGGCAGCACGAAAGTCTCGCAGTCATCCTGTGCTATTTGGCCAAGGATGGGCATGCCGGCGTTGATGACTACCGCTTCCTACTGGCTAAGGCTGCCGCGATCGAGACTTTTGACGATGTTGTAATCCATTACGTCCCGGTATTCATCAGCTTCTCAAGCTCGATTGGTATGAACGCTGGCGCCGCGACTTTTAGAGACGCGCGGAGTCTCGACCAGACGTTTGCAGACAAGACCGAGAAGAGCTCTTGGAAAATTGCAGACTTTCGTGCCATTGCCAACGTCTTGTGGCTCGCAGAGTACAGCAGCAGATATTCAGACCAACCTACTGGTTCTCCACTACAAGGTGTCGATATCGAGAAAGAGAATGACATCAGGTCGGAGCGAGTCATGGAGTCTCTACGGAATGGCGCATTCCAACTGCTGCTGCTCATCTGCGCGAAAGTAAGAGCCGAACAATGGCACGATCCTGCCAAGTCAGGTCTTGTCAATTTCTTGACAGGGGAAATCATGACCACCAGAAACGCGACTATCACAACATCCGACTACTTCCAAGAGATGCTCGCGGAACAGCTTCAAAATTTCATTGACGCTTTCATCACCAACATGCCAGACACGATAAGACGTTTGAAGTTCGAGGAGGATGAAGAACGCCGAAACATGGGGCCGAGACTGCCACAAGTCCATCAAGAACATACTCTCCATCTGGAACGCTTTCTTGTTGTCATCTCATATGCTTTCCGAGGGTTCCCCGAAGCAGCAATGGAAGCGTTTTGGACCGATCCGGATGGCAACATGTACGGCTTTTTGCAATGGGCCTCTAAAAGACAATCTACACCCAGAGTTGCAGCTTTCTGTGAGATGTTTCAGTCAATCTCTGAGAGTGGCGAATGTGCAGATGCAGCTCACAAGTTCTTGATGGACGAAGCTGTTGGAGCCTCAAGCGCGAAACTGCGACGTGGAGTGTCACTAAGCTGGGCCCAAGTCTTTGCTGAACTGGGATATTATTCCAATCGTCTGCAGGATACACCGAACGTACTCAACTCGCATACAGATTCTGGACTGGCATCGCAGACCGTAGAGCCTGAAAGTGCGTTGATGCTAGAATGCTACTTGCGTTTGATCGGCTACTTGTGTCAGAACAGTCCAGCAGCACGGGATTTCGTCATGTCGCATCAAGAATTTCACTTGCACGAAGTGCTCCTTGATCTTGCGAAAAGTGGTATTGATGACAGGTTCAAGGCTTGTGTATTCAAAACGCTGGCCAGTCTACTCACGGACAAGACGAACGAGAGAGCGAATGTGATATGGGAAGCCATGGATGGTTGGCTGTATGGGATTATCCAAAAGCCTGGCGCACCAAGACCTACAGCGCCACAAACCAACTCGGACGATGCCGCAGCTCCTCGATTGACACCCATTGCTCGTGGATTTGAACAGACCAATGCGTTTGTCCGCTTTGTGCAAGCTTTAATTTTACCCTCATCACAACCGGAGACTCTGAACGACACCTTGCCGTTCCCGGAGCAGCTTGGCCTTCAGTATCGCATGCCTGGCATTAACGATTACGTCGATTTCATCCTTGGAAGGATATTCAGAGGATTGATCGCAGAGTTACCCGACCTCGACCAGGCTTGGAAACTGCGATGCGCATGTCTAGACTTTATTGCGCTCTGTCTGTCAACGTTCAATGAGGACCTCGTTGTATTTGCGAATGCCACAAACATCAACGTCGACACGGCCATATCGACGTCCTCATTAGTTGCCTACGTCCGTCTGCATCCGTTTGCCAGGGTGATGGAGTGGCTGTTCAACGACGGCGTTATCTCTCAACTCTTCGCCGCAGCTCATGACGATATTGATACCGTGAGCACATCAGACTCGCAATCCCCACGCATCACGGCTGTCTGCCGCAGTCTTGAGATCGTCGACCTTACTCTGAAACTGCAGACTACATACTTTGACATTATCCGTCCGATCATCAAGACGCAGAGTGTCGCACGCCCTCGACATGTCGCAAATCCGGCATTTGCCTCGTTTGAGGATGCAGTCCTCGGCAATCTTCACATCGTTGTCGATCTCGGATTGTACTGCGGGACTATGCACCGAGAACTGACTGTGCTTTCCCTCGCTCTTCTGCAACGGCTTGCAACTTCGAGAAAACTCACCAGTGCTCCGCCTGCTGTCATTGGAGGACGTGCAGGAGTAAGCCGCATGTTGAGCGCACTGCAGCAGGACGAGGATGTGGACAGAATCAATTCAGCCTTGATCGGCCCGCTGACTTTAGACCCGCGCGAGCTTGAGATCCGGGAGACCTCTCCGGGACTACACATTAAGCAGGCAATCTTGGACCTGCTCAACAAATCACTGGACATCTCCTTGCATCGCCCCGGCCTCGCGCACTCTTTGTTGGGATTCAGATGTACCGAGGGAGCTGTTACCATCAACCCCGAAGGGCGCTTTGCTGCTGGTGCTTCGCTTTTCCATGCTGTCGCAAGGTTGTATGCCGAAGCTGTTCCACTTGAAGAGGTCACAACATCGTCATGGTTCTCTTCTATCTGCCGCTCTGCTAGCGAAGTGATTCGCAAGCTACTTAAGTCGCAACTAACGAGTAACATCGTACTGGCTGAGTTGCGAGAATCTGGATATAGAGAGGCAGTGGCACTGGCTCAACGACCTATCACCGCGACTTCATTGTGGTCTGACAAAACGTGCAGCGATCCCGAGTTCTTGGTAACAGAATCTGCGCCTGCTTTCAGGGACTTTCTAGTTCAGAGGTCAGCGTACTACGAGCATGCATCACTCGAGTTCCGATCCGCGAAAATACTCGGGTCGCAGACGATTGCAGAGAAAACCAAAGCAATGCTGCTGGGTCTGACCGTCTTGCCAACTGGTGAGCAGATTCAGAACCCATCAATTTTCGATCTCTTCGATTTCATCGACCTCGAGATGACCGCACCCTTCACTGTCACTACAACCAGGTACATGAGTGGACTTGACTTTTCGATCTGCAGAAGCGATGACCAAGAGACTGGGTCTGTATACGATCTTCGCCTGGTCAAGGAGCTTCTACTCCTTCGTACCGCAGAACTCCAAAAGGAAAACCAGCTTGTCGATGCAGCAAATGCTCAGCAGTGTCAGGAAGAAGCAGATGCAATCTTACTCTGTATGGTTTCCGAGAACCAAGCCGCTTCCATTCAGAAGTCTCAGCAGGAGGCACTCAAAGCCTGGTCTCAATTGATCGTTATCATGCTGGACACTGATCAATTGGAGCCTACACAGAAATCTGCTTTCGTCCTACAAGCCTTGCAAATGGTTCTGCCAAAGGCAGATATCAGTCTAGCACAAGAATCACCGATGACTTTGTCACTGATGAAACTGGTATATGCACTTGTCAGAGCTTACAGTTCAGTATCCATAGACGCGTCCTCTAAAGAGACCGGCGTCGCGCACGAGAGGCTATTGCACGCTTTTAAGACGGCTCTGACTGGTATATCAAGCGCTGTTGACTCGATCAACCTGCGAGAGACTTGCTATCAGATTGTCCGACATTTCCTGAAGTCAGCGAGCAACAACAGGGGGCTCGGACAAGCTACAGTCGCCCGTCACGCTACTCGCACAGTCGAGATCGCTGGTGAACGACTCGTCGACATTGTTTGTGAGGATGCACTCTCTAGCTCAGACAGTTGCAAGGTTGCTGCCATCTTCACGCTTGAGTCGTGCTGTCAATTGTTCCAGAGCGTCAAGTCGCCGTACATGGTGAGATCAATGACAAGATTGAACTTTGTCGCGGTTTTGGTCGACAGCATCAGAAGCATAGCATCGGAGTTCCAGTCGGAAGCTTCACCCGCGGACTTGGACACTATCGTTGCGACTATTCAGACCAGCTTGGCACTGCTCTTACGCTTGTCTCAGGACCAAGAAGGTGCAGCCGCCATACTGGATGCAGGTATCTTCAGCTCTGTGCGGGACTCTCAACTGTTCGCCACCGATCCTGACATTGGTCTCGACATCGAGAACCCTGATGCTTTGGAGAACTTCTACCATCTCCTGGTATCGATCCTGCGCGTCATCAATTCGATTGTACTGGTCAAAGGATCACGGAATCAACAGGTCACGGCTCAAGGGCGCAACTTCTTGCAGGAGAACAGACAGTGCATGCAAGCTGTGTTCAAGGCCACTAGCCGGACCGACAGGATGTCAGAGAAGACGAGACAGAATCTGGAGGACCTGGTCGACAATTTTACAGTGCTGATTGCGGCGACGGATTTCCTTGGGGTAAGTCCACGTTTTTGATCACTGCTCACTTCAGTGATGCTAACAAATCTCAGTTTGACGAAGCGCCTGCACCTCGGCGATCGGGAATTCAAGCGTTCTCATAGTTGCATGAGTGCAATTGGACAGAGTAGCCTCGTTTCCCTGTTGAAAAGCCCGCATCGCACGCGGCAAGGTCATGTTTAGATAGCGGAAGAGATCACGTAGATAGAAACACGCAAAAGAGCTCGGACAAAAGTTCGATATTAACAATTGACACTGCCACAGCCGTGAGATCCAACCCGGTATCATCCCAAAACGCCGCAAATGCATCTTTGACCTGATATACACACTCTGACTATCCCTCGACCATTCCTTTCTCTTTCATCTTCCCCTGTCCTCTCTCTTACATATTCAACACATCTCCCGACCGGCCCCAGTCAACAGTACCAGCAACATCACTGATCTCGCTCAGTTTACTGCCCATCTTGACGATCGAGTATCGAATCATGCGCGGGTCCAGACCCATGGTCCTCCGTACCGCGTGCTGCGTTCTCGCCGAACTGTCGAAGCGCACGATGAAGTAGTGGCCGGCGTGGTAGAGTGAGTTGTGTCGTCGTAGTGGCTTGGGGAGAAGAAATGTGCCCCAGTTTGTGATGCCGCGGACCACGCCGCCGGAGTTTAGGATCAGGGTGCCTGTTGTTTTCGCGATCCTAGAGTGTGTTAGTTGCCTGGTCAGAGGTGGGTTCAGAGAGTTGCTGGGAGTGTGCGCGATTGATGTAAGGGTGTGCTGGTGAAGGGACGTACTCTCGCACTTCGGCCAGGTTGCCGGGCCGGACCTGTGGTTGTTAGTCTCTGTCGTATGAGGTGCGCATACATCGGCGGGAGTACTGACCGTGCCTATTAATTCGTATAACACCATACTGTGATTTCGTGACTTGATGTGTGAGCACGCGATCGCTTATCCGTGTGTCGATGCTGCTGTAGACATTGAAGTTTGAGGAATCTTGAGAATCTTATCTTATCATTTGCTGCTCATGCAGAAATGCCGACTCTTGGCGTCAGAGCAAGCTCGATGACATGATGCTGGTTGTGCTGCAAGCCGAGAGTCAGAGGCATTGCGAGTAATAAATCTCCTTGTTTCACCGCAAAAGTATTGAGGATACAATGGCTGCTGTCGCGTTCAGATCAGGAGCTGCCATGCAGCGCTCAATGGCGGGAAGCGTTCTCCGGAATGCCAGCAGAACACAGGTCGGCGTCCAGCGCTCGGTTACGAGGGCAAGTATGAGGCCGTTCTCAGTGAGCTCATCACGTATGTAAATCCAGGAGTCATTCTGAGGCTTTCAATTACTGATCTATGGTAGCGCTTGTCAAGAAATACACACAGGATCACGAGTGGGTAGATGTGCCTGATGGCAGCGATATTGGTTAGTTGAGCCCTCTAGCTCTTAGACCGATCGGACCATTGTTGTAGCAAGGTCACTGACAGCCACAGGCACGATCGGAATCACAAAGTACGCCGCTAATGCGCTCGGAGACGTCGTCTACTGCGAGCTTCCGCAAGTCGACATGGAGGTCAGCAAAGGTGATACCATCGGCGCAGTCGAGTCGGTAAAGTCAGCCTCAGACATTATGACGCCAGTAACAGGCACCGTGGTCGAGATCAACGAGGTCTTGGAAGAGAAGCCAGGCACGATCAACAAGGGACCAGAAACTGATGGATGGTTGGCCAAGATCAAGATCGCGAGTGCGGATGAGCTTGAGGGCTTGATGGACGAGGCGGGATATAAGAGCTTTACGGAAGAGTCAACCGGTTCATAGAGGAGGGTGATACACGAAAGTTCAAGATACCCTTAAGATTCGAGGATGACTGGTTGGCAGCGGCCGTACACGATGGAACGACCTGTTGTCAGAATGCTCGAGTGCTGAGTTGCCGAGTTCTAGTCACGTATGCAGACAGATAGAAAACAGTAGCTCCCTCCAGATGGCAACCTTTGTGCAGCTGTTCTGAATAGTGTTTCCAGTTCACACGCATGCGGCATACCTTGGATATCATGCCCTGCTAGAAAGAGATCTGACGGTCGCGTCGCGTGATGAGTGCTCCCTGGCGTCCAGAGCGTGCAACGAAGGTGGTGGTAGGTGGTGGTAGGTAGACGGTTGATCTGGCACTCAGGGATCATAACTCGTGTGCTGTCAGCGGAAGCGTGGGAAATCATTTGGAAAAGATGTGGCGCGGTCTAGATTGCGCCCATAGAAGCACAAAGAACTGAAGGTGGGACCGTCAGAGCCGAAGTTTATTTAACGGTACAATTCGCAAGGTAAATGCCCAACCGGAAAGCGGTATGGGGAAACTGATGGATGCCTCAAATGAGGTTGGAATTTGTTGGCAGCGCCAAGCGACAAGAAGTAGTCGGATACGTGGTAAGACGCAAGATGCAAACGCCGTGTAGCACTGTAGCCGTCAATCTGGTCGGTTAGAAGGCTTCGTATCAACCTCATTCCCTGCGTTGATCCCCATGGATCGTCGCTTTTGCGTAAGATGCAGGCGCGGCGCTGAACAAGTGTTTGCGGAGTGATGTCAGGGCCGCCCTTGACATACGAGGTAGAAGCCACGGACACGGCTGGGAAGTCTAGACCATGGACATTGGAGGATTCCCCTGTGGTTTCATGCATATTCAAGACAACAAGAAGAAGCGGTTAACGCCGTGGACAGCGACGGTTTCACACAAGTCCTACCGAATCATCTTCAATTCCCGAAGTGCGAACCCACCGCGAACATGATTGCGCGTTGGCGAACGAGTGGGATGGAGCACACGGTTATGGAGACGGTTGTCAGAGAGGAGACAAAGGCTCCTCCCTGCTCGTTGGTGGCAGGCCGGCCAGCGCTAGGCCATCATCGACCACAGCGCTCCACCACTGGCAGAAAGTCATCGATGTGCAGCACGGAATTGTTGAATCTCCTATCTTCGGCAGAAATTCCGACGCCGACATGCTTTTCGTCGCATTGATTATCCCAGAGACGAGAAATTTGCGCAGTCCCATGATCTTTCCAACATCACCTTGACGTTGCGGCGTGTGTGCAGTAGTGCAGCCCCGGTGTTGTATGGTCATGTGCTGTAGTTGCGTGCGCCATGGGAATTGGCAATGCTGCAAATTGCGAATTCCCGTTGCCAGACCGGATTTGTGACGACATCGGGAGTGGTACGTGAAACTAGTCAAGTATCGTTGTGATAGTTGGGGCAGGTTTGCCGCCTAAACACGAGACCGAAGACTGCCACGGTAACAGTAGGAGGCGGAACCTACTCCGTAATATGGGATCATGAACATTGCTTCATCTGTATGCAATTGTTAACAGGGTAATCGTGACATTGGGGTGGCAAGCGGAGATGATCTTGGTAGTAAATGGAATAATCGGTATCAGAATCAGGGTCCCACGGGGCGCCGCTGACTATTTTGACCAATAGTCCCTTTCCGTGTGCAATGGCCTCACTAAACGTGTCCGCAGGGAGCCAAAGCTTGACCAGCAGTGCAGGTCGATTTCGATCGTCTTTTGTATTCCTCATCACAATCGCCGGCCTTTTGGCAAAAGATTGACGTCTGCACCTTTTTTTCAGCAGTGCTGCATCGCAGTATATTCGCCCTACTTTGCGAGAGCGTCTTACTTCTTTTCGACTTTTTCCTTCAGTCTTCGCCGGTGTTTGGTGTCTCGTTTCTGATCCAATTTCTCGATCTCGAGACGCATCTCGACAAACCCTCCAGCGCGGCCAATTCCCCTTCAGAGCGTACTGAGCGGGAGTATGATGCGTTATCTGCATCCGACGAGGCGTGCGACAATCTTTTAGAGAGAGGAGAACAGGTTTATAATACCGGTTCACGCTCAGTTCAAGTCGAATCGCAACCCGACCGAAGCCAGTCAGACGGCCCCGCGGCCTCGGCCATTCCTCCGACGTCATCGCGCATCCCAGCGCAACCTCACCTCATCCTGTGGAACGTTTCCGAGAGTCTCCTATGCAAACCACACCACGTCCTAAACGACCCCAAGTCGTGGTCGCATGCAACAACTGTCGTAGAAAAAAGACAAAGGTACGTGGCACTGCAATCCATATGACTGCTTGGTCAGTAGTGATTGTGTTTGTTTCATCTAGTGCGATGGTCTGCGTCCGAGCTGCCGCACCTGCAGAGTCAAGAATATCCCCTGTTCTTACAATGCCGAGCCTGATGCTACGCCCATTGTGCATCTGAAACGACAGTTCGAAAGACTCCAAGGAGAGTCACTACCTAGCCGACGCTTCCTCGAAGCTCTCAAGTCATCACCATGGCCCGACGCTGTCCAACTCTTGCAGCGCCTTCGTACGACGCGCGATGTCACCGCCGCCCTCGAGGACTATAGGCTTCCACCCGATTTGCTCAACCTCTCCCTGGAAAACGACGACTTTGGGGAAGGTCCAAGCCAATTAGCACTCGACGACACAGCTTGGAATGAAGGCGACTCTCCCCCGCACAACGACAACGAGTCCGAGACAGCAGACTTCGGAGTAGGAACTCACCTTCCTGGACGAGTTTTTGATGACCGGAGTCAGAGTGCATCCAGTGAAAGTCCACATGGACCATCTGGATCTGGGTCCGAGTCCCGTCAACTGTAAGTGGACCTGTCTTTCCTTTCTAGCACCCCGCAGCTGACCTTGCTTAAAGCACTGGAATTGCTCGAGACCACACCTTCAGCAGAGGCTCGCCCGCGTTCCTTCTACCAGGTCCAAGCCAGCCGTCGGCTTCGAGTAATACTTCATTCAATCCTCGTGGTTCAGGTCGCGATCAACCTGACTCCGCGGCCACTCGCACTCTGCTAGGTCGTGACCTGTCCAAGTTCCATGCTCTCGAATGGGGCATCACCTATGCCGACGACGACGAAATCCTCAATGTACTCGCCTCCTTTTTCGCCTGGGATCACCCATGCAGGCGATTCTTCGATGAGCATGTCTTTTTGGATGGCCTCGTCGCAGGCGGTTCCGAATTTTGCTCGACACTGCTAGTCCACACAGTTCTTGCATACGGCGCTGTGAGTATCAAGATCAACCTTGACGAGCTTTGTGTCATCGTTCTGCGCTAACATGCTACTAGAAAAATTATGCGTTTGAGAATCCCACAGTTGCAAATACCGTCGAGCACTTTGCATTGGTCCAAGCCAAGACCATCTTCGCCTTCGAAGCTGGACACGATACACCTGCCACCATCGCTGCTGGTATCATGATTCATATCATCTACTTGGTCAACGGAGATGACAAAGCTGGCCATCAATACTTGGCACAATCCATTAAAATGGGGCAGAACATTGGACTGTTCGACGTAAAGTCTGCCAGTTCCGGGCCTAATGAACATCTAAGGGCCCGCGCACTGAGTGTACTTGCTTGGGGCTTATTCGCGCACCAATCGTGCGTACACATCTATATGGTTACATATCTGCTATTGACTGTTTACTGACCGAGCCAGATCCATCTCGCTGAACATGCATGAGGTTCCGCTCTTGTCCGATATACCATCGGTCGAAAAGACATTCCAGGACTTGTCCTTTGAAGAGGACATGTGGGAAGCATACCCTCGCCATGTGCCTGCCAAGCAGAGCCTTACCAACAGTATTTTCGCCGCAAGAGCGTCCTTATATGCCATCGTCAATGGAATGATACCCTTACACAAATCGTACGAGTCGAGAAGGCTCAGTAACGAATACATGGATGGAGTCAAGTTGCTCGCTGACCAACTGAATGAGTGGTACAACACGCTGGCTTTCCCATTGGCTTACCTGGCAAATGCGACGCCCCACCATCTAGCATTGCAGTAAGTACATCTCTTCGGGCTGGAGATTCATCAAACTGACAACGGCCCAGTTTCCAATATCATCAGACCATCATAGAGTTGTGGCGCCCTCTCTTGGCGGCCGCAGAGACCGAAAGTCCAAGCGATCCAGAACGACAGAACGTGTACCAGATCGCGATCAATCAATGCAGGTCGTCTTTCCAGTCACTTCGACATCTTGTGGACTCTTACGCCCAGCACTACAGCGAGTCGCCAATGTCGGCTTTTTTCCAGATCCCGTTGCTATACATTGCCTTTCACGCCATGAGCGACCCACAGTTCAGCGATCCGAGCTCCGAAGCCGACCACTTTTTCAAACTAGCCATACATTTGTTACACCGCATGGTCGGCCCTTTTAACTTGGTCTATCTTGTGCTACAAGGCATACAGAAGTCGGCACAGAAGAGGAACTTGACATTGCCCGAAGAATCGCAACAGATTTTGAACGAATTGGAGCAAGAACGTCCTGCTATCGCGAATCTGGACGCTGTCAGAAGTCTATATCCTGTAGATCTGAGCACTTTGCACGAAGATCTCGAAGGATCGCGACTGGAGAACCTGCTCGGAAAGCAGTCGTCATGATATTCGTAATTGGCCTGAGGCTATGGACGGGGACAGCGGACGAGTGGAGAATACCCAGAAGGGGAATATACGAGCTTTACGATACCATTACGATTTTTATGCTTCAATTCTGGCGCCACATCGACCGCAGACACGTTTGCATTGGCGAAACAGCAGTGGTTCTTCATTATTATACCCTTATATCAGAATACAAAAGTGGTCGTTTTAGATATCTGCCTGTCGCAATCCTCAGCAAGCTTCGCGCGAGTCCGAGTGAATCATTGAGAAGGACCTTTTGCACGTCAGATGCTCGCAGGTGATGTGCTGTATGACAATCAACTATGGAGATACCCACGACACGCTGACAAGAAAACCCGCCGCTCTCCATCGAATAGCGCATGTCGGTAGATTTGGATGAAGCTGTGAGCAAATAGACTTTGGCATGACGAAACGCCCGTCTCCGTCATCGCAACCTCCATCCAAGCCAATGATGCGATTCTACAAGTCCCATGCCATCTTTCCCACCAAAATCCCTCGTCAGCATCACACAATTCCATCGTCACTTGTCCAGTAGTACTCCGGGATACCACCCATCCATATCCACACCACACGCTTGCTGATTCACCAGTTCTCACGCAACCGAACCATGGCATTCAACAAAACGGTCAAGGGCAGCTGCATGTGCGGAGAATTTGCGTTTGAATTCACTGGACAGCCGGTGGCTAAGACTGCCTGTATGTTGGTACTTTCCTTTGTTGGTGCGCGGAGTAAGGTCCTTGATCTGCGGTCCTATCTATGTGCCTGTCGGCGACCCCTGTCATGTCTCACATCCGACCCATGGCCCACCAGGCACCTACTCTAACCGAGACGGATACATGCCATCCCGGACTGACGGACTCGTTTTATGCGAGGGCTGTTACAGTCGCTTGCATCCAGCCTCTTAACCTTTCATCCTTTCAAATCCATACCAGCCTCGTCCGTCTATCAGCATACCACTCCTCCCCCATATATCCACATAGCCTCATCACCATTCACCCTGCTAGCCCTCCACCCACTGACCCCCCTACCCGCTCTTCAGAGTCCGACACTGACCCCACAGGTCACTGCATCCCATGCCGGAAATCGAGCGGCACAACAGGGTCCTACAACCTCCTGATCCCGTCCTCGTCCTTCACCATCAAGAAAGGCATCCCGAAACTCTTCACGCGCCAGGGCGACTCCGGCGCCAACGTGACCTACCACAATTGCCCCATCTGCTCGAACCTGATCTACGTCGAGGCCGACGCTATGCCCGACCACAAGCTTGTGAAGATGGGACTGGTTGATGATAAGGCTTTCTTGGAGGAGTTGGGCAGGCCGGGCAGTGAGATCTACTGTAAGAACATGTGTGCTTGGGAGCAGGGATGGGAGGGTGCGCAGAGGAAGGATGCTGCTTAGAGGAATCAAACAAATGTATCAGAACAAAGGCAGTATACCCAGGTCTAAGAACTCGGCTTGCGATGTGAAGATTGATTGCTCGCAATGTGTTCTACGACATGGCTCGGCACTTACAGTATGTCACTGCACAGCCTGACTGGTACCGACATGATATATGCCGTATAGAGTATGCATCTGATCGCACACGGAGATCTTTTGTGAAGCGGATCTGAGTGTATCGCAGCATGCCAGATAGTTGCACTGCATGTGGAACTGATGAATCGCTCACGTGAAACCCCGCAAAAGGCAACAACCACTTTAACGCGTCGACGCGTCCGCCTACTGCAGCTGCGCTTTCTCGACTCAAATACTACTCGCCATCACCGACTGTCCTTCCAACTCGATCTATCAGATATCATACACAAACGCAAAATGTCGGAGTCAACACCACGAGTCAGCGCTCCATACCTCGAACAATTCGCCCACAAGACAGTCCGCGTATTGGGCAAAGTCACGCAGTTGAGAGGCGAGCAGGCCACTATCGATGCGAACGGCACTATCAACGTGCATTTAAACAGAGTAAGTTTTCACCTCGTATTGAAAACGAGGATATAGTCTGATGCGGGAAACAGGATGCACACCTCACAGTCGGCCACGCGGTCGAGATTATCGGCAAAGTGCAGCAGGACTTGAGCGTCAGGGTGTTAGTGTCGACGGACTTTGGAACCGGTATAGGTATGTCCGCCCTCGTGATTTGAGCGACTAAGATGGGAGTTAATGGGTGCTGCAGATTTCAGCATTTCGGAAGCCGTCGTCGATGCCACGCATAGACATTCTACCATATTCTACGAAAAGGAATGAGGACCGGGCAACTTCCGAGAAGGGAACTAGATGTTACGGTATCCACCAGGACCTAATGGATGTATTGCATGCGCGGCCTCAACAACGAGGTACGAAGATGGCAATGAGAGTCAAGGAAGACTAAACTCGATATCGGCATCTATGCGCGGTAATATCTAACAAAGGAGGTGTATCATCGATGTAAAAAGAAAATCAAGGCATCACCTCTAGAGGTCTAAAGAACGCCATCCATACGCCCAGATAGTCCGAGAACGGTCGAAACTCGCGGGCAAATGCAATATTCATAACTCATAACTTGCTCTTGACGGCTTCCAGCCTGAACTTGACATCCTTCAGAGGCTTTGTTGTAGGCTTCCACTCGTCAAAAAGTCTGATCAGCTCTTTGACCTCGTCTTGCATATCTCTCTTGACCGCCTCTTCTTCCAGGATACCCCTCATGGCCCAAGGCAGAAAGAAGGGGTTCGCATTTGCGCCCGATACGGGCACTTCGTAGGGAGCAATGTGCGGCGCGACACCAGTGTTTCCGGCCGCGGAGAAGCTACCTCGACGAATACTGTTTGCAACGACGGTCGATGCCGGGATGCCACCTTGACTGCGTCGTCTCTCTTCAGACTCGTGATCGTTGTTCGGCGTCTCGATGGAGCCGGAGACATGGACGGTGGTCTTTGGATCGACGTCCGTTGTCTCCAGCGTAAACTCCAAGGCCAGACCATAGACCGCATCGTCATCATACACGCGAGAGTGTCCTTCACCTCCATATATCGAGCCGGCGAGTGGATAGCTCAGTTCTCGGATCAGACCATGATCGCTGATGCCGAGGTTACGCAGTTTTAGCGCAAAGGCGACGAGCTGGTTCATAAAGTCCGCAGTGTGTACTCGGCCGTCGACAAAGACTGCTCGTTGCACGTATGGGTGCGTAAGATTGCTGAACAGAGAGGACTGTCTATGGTCAGTCCAGCGATCATAATGAGTTCTTTCCACTGCCTTACCTCTAAACTGACTAGCTGGTCATCAATGCTGCCAATGTAGGTAATCCGAACACCATGTCGGAGCACAACTTCCAACTGTGCCGCATAGTCTTTGCTGACCCTGCTGTCTGGTCGATTGAATTCGAAGAGCTCAACTGCTGACCCACCATAGATCTTGCTCTTATAGTCAGCGAATGGACCAAGATTTATTCCAGCCATTGCACATATGCCGATTTTGGCATGCGGACTCAGGCAGCCGAGATTGATCAGCTTGGCCACTAGCATGATGGCGACGGGTACGCCTTGAGAGTGGGCGGCGACCAGTATCAGGTCAGCGCTTCGAAGGTGCGAGAGCCAGTTGAGAAGCAGCTTCCACAACGTCGATACTCTATCGGCGATGAATCCTTCACCTTCGAGTGCTACCTGCTCAATCTCACAGGGTGTATCGGGCTGGTTCTGCTCTGTCCAGGCTTTGATTGCTGATGCAGCGTAGTTGGCGAACCGGATACTCGTTCCCGTCGGTTGACCGAGCACCTTCTGAATCAGCGCAGCTGGAAAATAGCCATGAACGCCGATGGCTACAGCATTCCTGACTTTTGGTTTCTCCGGGGAAATCGCTACGTGGTTCGGTGTGGTAGGTGTCGCATCAACGATGCGCAAAGAAGATGCAATGTATTGACCGAACCGCTCCCAGTACGATGGTATATACGCAGGGGAATATGTGTCGCGAAAGGTTGGTAAGATGAGATTAGGTCTTGCCTGTGGCGTCTTGAGTGGCTTGATCGCAGCATTCACTATCTTGCCAGCCGCTTCCGCCTTGCCAGGCTTGTCGTGAGTACCTGGCAGACTTGGAGAGGGTGTCTCGGCGTTTGTCGCAACCGCCGAGTCGGTCTTGATTGTCCTCGGTGAAGTCTTGCCGTCCTTGGCCACTGGTGCACGAGACGCAGCTTTCCCCTTTGGATCTCGCTCGTTTCTCTCGTTAAATTGTGCAGCCTCAGGATGCGACTGTGATGGTGTATCCGCTACAGCGAGCTCGCCCAAGTGCTTCTGTGTTCCAATCGTATGAGCACTTTCATCCATTGGTTTATCCTTTGACCAGAACGCCCAGCCAGATGATCGCGGTCTGGCATCGTCCGAGTCTGCTCTTTCCCGTGTGTCGAGCATGGACTTTGGCTCGATGGGTTCTCGTTCTGCGTCTGGAGCTTGTCCGGCTACTGACGAAATATCCTGTTCGTGTGTGGGTAGGGGCTCTGGCTCGTCCGCGGTTTCGTTCTGAGATGCACTCCAGAGACCGAACCATGACCTAGCAGAGGACTGTCTTTGATTGGACTGCTGCATACCCGCTTGCAATTGATGGTTTACATCGTCCTCGCGATTAGCCGTTCTTAGCTTATTAGCCGTAAAGAATTCGGGCGCTGGCTCTGTAGGCGAACCAGGTCGTGGGGTCCCCTTTGCTTCGTCTGCCTTTGCTGCGTTCGATTTCCCTGCTTCACTAGGTGGATAGCCATCAGGGCGCGACCACCATCCAGTCCACGAACTGCTGTTACGATTGTGTTTCGACGAGGAGCTTGTTTCACTGACATTGTCTTTGATAGGATCTGGTGGTTGTGGAGGCTCAACCACTATGTCCTTCGCTCCGTCTGTAGGCTGTATGGCAGACGGTGCTGATATTGGTACTTCGTCTTCCTTGGATGGCTGTTTTTCTGTGATCTTTTCTTTGCTCTTGTTTCCGTCGATGTTGCTACCATTCGCATTCACTCGCGTTGCTTCAGCGGCCGAGGGTATGCTCTTTCGAGACATTTTAGGATTATTTGGCATGCAAGGTATCGATTGAGAGTCCGAGGACGATTCGGATGTTGCGCCCTTGGCTACAGACACACTTTCCCTAGCTACCTCCGCAACAGGTGAAGCCTTACTTTGCCATGATCCACCGTACCAGCTGGCACGTTTGTTGGACGCTGTACTTAGAGGTCCAGTAGCAGTACCCGTGGTCTGTGGGCCGACGTCGACATTATTAGTGTCCAGTGAGGTAAGCACAGATTCGGGCGCTTCACTGTTGGGCGGACTGTTCTTTCGCTGTTGGCCCATGAAGGACGAGATTAGAGGTGACTGTTCCAAGTGAAGCCGACTGCAATCTGAGCCTGAACTTTGGTGGAAACGCTCTTCGGCGTGGTGCACGGGGGGCCGGAGGACTAGTTGTTCATCGAAGAGGGATGCAGCAGCAGTAACCTGGATGTGTATCACATGCCGTCGTGCCTGGATTCCTTTGCGCGGTTGGCTGCGTCACTTTGATAGTGGATATGGCGTCTACCCCAGGCTTGGCGATCGTTGACCGCTTTCGAGATCGGCAAACCCTATATGCGGCAGAATTCTTCAGATCATTCGGGTTTTCCATAATCCTTGTCGCCGCAGCGTTCTTCTTCACGTTCAAGATATTCAGAAGTCGCCCAAGATGGCGATTCAGAAGAAACATGGAAAGGGTCGTCTGGATAAATACTACCATCTCGCCAAAGAAAAGGGTTACCGTGCTCGTGCCGCCTTCAAGCTCATCCAACTGAACAAAAAATACGGCTTCCTCCAACAGTCAAAATGTTTGATCGATCTGTGTGCCGTCCCTGGATCATGGATGCAAGTCGCAGCCGAGACCATGCCGGTTGGCTCTCTCATCGTTGGTGTTGATTTGGCCCCGATCAAGCCAATTCCCAAGACGATTGGGTTCCAAGGAGATATCACTACAGACAAGACTCGCGCGATCATTCGAAGCCACTTGAAGACCTGGAAAGCAGACACCGTCGTCCACGATGGTGCCCCGAACGTCGGTACTGCCTGGTTACAGGATGCCTTTAGTCAAAACGAACTTGTGCTCTGCTCTCTCCACCTTGCGACCGACTTTCTTGCGCCTGGCGGTACCTTTGTTACCGAGGTCTTCCGCTCCAAGGACTCGAACAAGCTGGAGTGGATTTTCAAGCAGCTCTTCAGCAAGGTCGAGCAGACTAAGCCACCGTCGTCCCGTAACGTCTCCGCCGAAACCTTTTACGTATGCAGAGGCTACAAGGCACCGAAACATCTCGACCCCAAATTTCTCGACGCCAGGTACGCCTTTGCCGAAGTCGAGAGCGCCGCACCAAACAACGAAGCACGTGTCTTCAACCCTGAGATCAAGAAGAGGAAGAGAGAGGGTTACGAGGAGGGCGACTGGCTACAATTCCACGAGTGTCCTGCCAGCGAGTTCATCCAAACCAGCGATCCAATCAAAATCTTGGGTGAAATGAACAAGTTGAGCTTCGAGCAAAAGGCCAATGGCGACTTGGCTCTGGCCACCCTGGAGAAATTGCCAGAGACGACCGAGGAAATCAAGATCTGCTGTGCGGATCTCAAAGTCCTCGGAAGGAAGGAGTTCAAGCTTCTCCTTCGATGGCGCTTAAAGGTCCGCGAGAGATTTGGATTCTCGTCCAAGGCGAAGAAGGAGGCTCCAGCCGCCGCCAAGGAAGAAGAAGCCGGCGGAGAAGAAGTGGCTCAGGTCGAAGACATGGACGAGGAGATGAAGTTGCAGGAAGAACTCCAACGTATGAAGGACATGAAGGACAAGACCAAGCGCAAGGAACGTCGCAAGGAGAACGAGCGCAAAAACCGCGATACCATACGAATGCAGATGCACATGACGACCCCAATGGAGATTGGTATGGAACAGGCTGGACCGCTCGGCGAGGGTGCCATGTTCAAACTGAAAGAAGTTGACAAGGCTGGCTTGACCGGTAAGCTTGCGCGAGGCAAGATGCACAGTCTGCCGGCGGATCACGAGAAGAAAGAGCAAGAACAAGAAGATGAGGAAGAGTTTTCCGACGAGGATGGCGATGAGCTGGAACGGGAGTTGGACAACATGTATGAGCAATACCAAACACGAAAGGAAGAGCGCGATGCCAAAGCTCGGGCCAAGAGGATGCGGAAGGAGCACAAGGATGACGAGTTTGAAGGTTTCTCGGACAAGGAGAAGGACCAGGATAGCGATGGTGATTTGGTCGAGGATGCAGCGAGTGACGACTCTTCCGACGAAGATGAGGATGAACGAAATCTTGTTACGGATCTGGACTCTTCCGCGGCGCCGATCTCTGGTCTGACGAGGCGAGCAGCATCGTTCTTCGATCAGGATCTTTTCAAGGGTATCGACGGTCTGGATGGCCTGGAGGACGAGGTTCGGGACAGAGACAGCGGTATCGACATGCACGATTCGAGCTCGGCATCTCCTCCATTGAAAGCTGTCATCGAACAGCCTTCCAAGGCCTTGGAGGAAGACCCCTCCGACGACGAGGAGGAGGAAGCAGAAGACGACGAAGAAGAAGACGTGGAGATGGTCGATGAGGATGATGAAGAAGAAGATGCAGGTTTCGAGACCGTTGAGCGCTCCCCTTCACCTGTAGAGTTTGGTGAAGATGAGGAGAAGCCAAGAGGACGACCTAATATCGACATCATCACTGCGGAAGCTATGACGTTAGCACATCAGCTTGCGACAGGTAAAAAGACCAAAGCCGATCTCCTCGACGAGAACTTCAACAAGTACAGTCTGCGAGACGTCGACGGCCTGCCCGACTGGTTCCTTGACGACGAGGGCAAGCACTCGAAAGCACACCGTCCAATCACAAAGGAAGCAGCCATGGCCATCAAGGAGAAGCTGCGTGCTCTGAACGCCCGTCCAATCAAAAAGGTCCGCGAAGCCAAGGCTCGTAAGTCGATGCGCGCCGCCACGCGACTCGAGAAGCTTAAGCGGAAGTCGGCTCTGCTGGCCGAGAACGACGACATGACGGAGAAGGACAAGGCGGGTCAGATCCAGAAGTTGATGGCCAAGGCGAAGAAGGGCGGCAAGAAGAAGCCTCCTGTCAAGGTCGTTGTTGCCAGAGGAGGTAACAGGGGTAACAAGGGTAGACCGGGCGGTGTCAAGGGTAAATACAAGATGGTTGACCCGAGATTGAAGAAGGATGTCAGGGCCGAAAAGAGGCTGAAGAAGAAGATGGGCAAGAAATAGGGGCTATCCTGCAGTCTTCATCGTCATATATCACTTTTTCTTCGCATTGCTTGGCAAGTCTCTCTGCTAGCCTTCCGATCTAACACATATATTGTCGGCATGCTCACTCGAATCATTGGTCTCTCAAACATTACACCGGAATAGCTCCCTTGATTATTAGTTCAACCAAACCCGTGCCTGAACCCTTCCATTACGATCCACAACCGCACCATTAACATCCCCACTCACATTCTGATAGATCATCAAAGGCATAGCCTGCTCCTGAAGGTGGTCATCATCTGGTTCCTCGAGCTTTCGGTACGGTTTGTACATGGTGTGTGACTGGGTAGCAGTTACCGCTTTACCATTTACTTCAGTGACCGGTTGAGTGTCGTTCTCCATTCCCTACAGGTGTGCCTGTCGTGGCTGTGTTATGTAACGCAGTGCCCGAAGCGTTCGATCAACGTTAAGCACGCGACTGGATGTCGGTCGAGCGAAGGAAAGCTCGAGATGAAGATCGGGAGTGGTTTTAACAGTAGAAAGGAAACGCAGCCGGCAAATGAAAGTAGCGCGGCCTATAATAGTACCACCGAGCATGATAGGCCGTGCTTGGTTGAACCAACACCTGGGCGTGCTTTGATACTCCGTATACCTACTTTCTCACCAGGACAGAGCAGAACTCATGATGCAAATTTCCCGTCTTCGACTCTCCAAGTGGTTTGCCCTCATGAGCTTAGAGGGCACGATCTATATTTTGTTCGGAAGCAGTCGACTATCGAGTTACCGGTTACGTGCTGGCGCTGTGGGCGGCGGAGGCGGGACTCGCTTCGAGCATGAAATCCCGGCTCAAACATGGTTACCTTGTGATAAGGCTATGCGCTATAGCTAATCTATAGTGACAGGGTCCAAGCTGATGAAACACAGGGTCCCGCTGTCTGCATGGGCTGGATGGATTATTGAGTGATGTGACAGATACAAGGTACAAGTGGTAGATCAAATTAAGTTATATGAAATCTGGACCCTGCTTGGCTACGGCTTTTCCGCGTCGGATCCGAAGAATAAAGAAAGGCGTAACGAGGTAGGAACGAGGCAGAAACGAGGCAGAAGCGCCTCCTTGCTTCAGAACATCGATATCAGACGTACGGTGTGAGAGGAAGTGCAAAGCCTGGGATCTCATACAAAACCAAACATTCAAAGGCTTGGCTTGGTACTTTTCGATTGACGGACAGCTATGATCGCTAAAATGACACAATTCTTTTTCCTTGAAACGACCCTTCATGACATCGTTTCCCTCCTCTCCTTCCAGCCCTCGGTGCGCTCTACCGGTCCAACGTAGTGATGTCTCGCGGTGAAGACGTAGTAGAACATGGCTATGACGACGGAACCACCGAACATGACAATGGCGTAGTTCATAGTGGGGGCGGTGACTGGGATTGCGTTGGGCCAGAAACTCCAAAAGAAGATGACCCACGCGTAAGCGGCGCCGATACTGTTGACCACGACACCCCAGTTGCCGAGACTGAATCGGCACGGTGGCAGGAGGTGAGGCGAGGTCAGGCGGCGGTACAGAACGCAAGTGATCGAGATACCGTATGTGCCCATCATGGCAGAGCCGTTCAATGAGATCTGGAGTGGTGAGTAAGGGGGATGACTTAATGGTATAGAGCAAACATACAATGGCGTTGTAGGCGTCAGCAGATCCAATGTAAACGGCGGCGAGAAGGATAGTGATAACTGCGCTGACAATGACAGCATTGACTGGGATCTGCAATGTAGGGTGGATCTAGATCTTGTCAGCATTGTAGGAACACGCTTCGATATTGAGTAGCTTACATGGCCGATCCATTTCGAGAATGGCATACCGCCATCACGGGCGAACGCAAAGGTCGTACGGGCGGTGGAGGCCTGGTAAGAGATCTTGAAACGTCAGCGTGATTTGTGAGGCAGTTCTTGACATGAACGCTTACGTTGCTGACTTGCATGAGGACCATCATCAAGACAATGACGCAGATGGTACCGTATACTGGCATGGAGAGTTGAAGGACGTAGAGGATTGGGTACCCGGTAGGATCGTTGATCGCGTCATCAATGCTGGGGACACAGAAGACAAACGAGATCATCATGATGAAGCCGAGGAATGCGTTGACAGAGAAGGTGGTAATGATGGCGTTTGGAACAGTCAAACCAGCATCACGCACCTCCTCGGCCATGTGAGCGGCTGAGTCAGAGGCTTTGCACGTCAGCGTTGATTACCGAATGGGGACAAAAGATACTCACCTCCCAGAGCCGAGACACACGTGATCTGACCAACCATCAGAGCGAGGCCGGTCGTCTGCCAGCCTCCCTCATTGGTGAATTCGAGAAGGGCTGTGTGTGCGTCGACGTGAGGTCCAAGAACCCAAAGACAGACCACGATGGCGACGAAGCCAAAGACATGAATGAACATGAAGACGTTCTGCATAGTGGGCAGATAGTGAGTAGCCCAGATGTTGAGGGCCAAGCAACAGATGACTACTGGAATAACCAGCAGAAAACCCTGCCATCCTGGTGCAGCATAGTCTGGATTCTTGATGACGAGCAGACCTTGGATCAGAGTGCCGACGAGGAATGCGCCGGACGCGTTGCCGGATTGCCAGCAGAGGAAGCCGAGCCATCCAGCGCAGTAACTGAGACCTCGTTGCATCGATGGTGGAGCAAATTCACTGACCCAGTGGTATTGACCACCTGCAGTCGGAGCCATAGAAGCCATCTCGGCAAGCGAAGCAGTGATGAAAGCATAACCGACGAGAGTCCAGATGTAACTCCAGAAGAGACCAGCGCGACCTCCACTAACAAGACCCTGGGTGTTGGCCAACAGGACGAACTCCCAAGTTCCCATACAAATAGCAGTGAAAGAGATGAGAGAGAATTGACGAAAGACTCTCTAGGTTCGAGTCAGTACAAACAATACACATTCACGACCGCGACGTGACCATACCCTCATCTGTTGCGATCTACCCATGCGCGCCATGTCCTTGTTGTCGTAGACATTGCAGCCCATGTGATCCAGCTTCTGACTGCCGTCGACATCGGAATCGTCGACATCGAAAGGCACAATCGTTGGTGATACTTCCTTGACCATCATGTCAGGGCCGCCCGCCGGGCCCTTCATCACGTTCGACAATCTGTTTCTGGAAGACATTTGGTGCTTGACAAGTAAGAAAAAGAAGCCACAGAGATAAAGAAAGCAGCCACCGTACTGGCTAAATGAAGATGAGAAATGATTAGTTACTTGAAAAGGTTGACCAGACTACATACCCCATCTTTCAGGCTATAACGACGATGCAGTAACTTACCGAGACGAACTAATGCACTGTCAATGTTGATCGCGTGCCGAGAGAAGCTGTTGAAACCGCTGCTAGAACAGTATTGGAAGACACGATGTGAGATGATAGGGGTCCACAAGGTTCTCCCCAATTGGCTCATGCGGACTACTGTATGCAAGCTGCGGAATCTTGGTTCAGAAAATTGCCCTGGCTCTGGTGTTCGACGGTTCGAAACTAGTAACTTAGCCATCCAAATCAGTGCTTCCGGCCGCGGCGTAGTTCCATCGTTCGAAAGGCTCATCAGTGCTGTTACTAAAGTAGGCAGACGGCGTAGTAGTCCGAAGAAAATAGTGATGAACGATTAGGATACCGTCCGGGTGCACAAACCGGTGCCCACTGAGGAGTTCCGGACGTTAGGTGGCTGCTCGCATTCCTGCAGAGAGTAGGATCACTTCTAGCAGAGCACTTTGCTCGAAGCTCGTGGCTGTCTGGTTGGTTGATCGTCGGAAGGCGTGATTTGCTTGTATAGTGCAATAAGAGTAGGTCGTATACCCGTGGTGGAGTGTACAGTCCATACCCCGAGGGTCATCCTGCGGCCAATCTTTTCTGGAGGACAAAGCTCCATAAAATAATCCCGCCGAAGACGCAGTTTGTCCGGAAGTTTGTCGAAACATCAATGCCAGACGATTCGGATGACCTTACCGGGTGGGTTAGCGTGAGGACCCTGCGCCAAGCTGTGCCGCAGGGCAGTCTCCAGAACCTTATCTACACAACTGGAAGTCTGAATAAATCTTGTATACATTTATACAGCTACCGCACACACCACCAAATTTATCCGCGTTCCTGATGGCTTAACGTTCACAACCACGCCATTGAAGCTCCTCCTTGTGTGTGGATCCCGGCCTCACTCCACCTGCAATTACTGTGCCGCCTTCAGTCCTGATCACAATCCACCGAGCCTTGACCGAGTCAGCCGTTCCCTCGAGAAGTTCCGACTGTATGATGTTGGTGCTCGATACGACTGTTAGCCAACGCAACTCTAAACGAGATGACCGGGTTTTCCGATGAACTCTTTCGATATGGGGTCGCTTGGAAAAGAAGTTGATCGATGCTCAAGATCCCCCTCTTTCAGATCGCAGCTCCAGGAGCTAAGGTAGGAAGATCGCAATTTTGGAATGTAGGATTCTTTAGAGCCGGAAGACGCCCTGAATTATGGCCTCCAACAACTGCCGCTCATGCATGTCTAGTGAGTTTCGAAAAGAAAGCTTCTAATGCTCTAACAAATTAACAATGTTTAGCCAGCTTTGTCAGTCGAAGCCACAACGCCCAGCTCTTTTCCAATTGGCCTGAATCAGACCAAGCACTCTGTGAGACCCCTCACCACGGTAGCAACCTTGGCATGGCCTCTTCTGCGTGTGCATCGATACAATCGACGCGGCTGTTGTCTAACTTGACAGTTGTGGCTGCTTGTACATGGAGCCGGCGCATCAACCAGTGGATAAGGTGATACCACACAACGATAACGGCCCCTTTGTAATGAAGAGAAATGTAGCTGTCAAGGTTACAACTCCTTCCAAGAACCTGCCCGGTTCGCCGTTGGATCCATCACGATCCTTTTTAATTCTTCTTCTCATCAATTCCACCATGCTTGGTCCGCGATCTTGCCGTTAGGATATTGGTTGCCGGACGGAGAACACGAACCGAAAGAAGAACTACATTCGTGCGCCGCGGTGACTACACTGAAGCTCTTAGGCAACATATCACGAAGCAATTCCTCCCGACGGACTGGAGGCTTGCATTGTCATACCGTCGAAGTATCACGCGTTGACCGTCAACCATGGACAACTCTGCAACTCCGCCTCCTATGGACTCCCATTCATACACATACTACGTCGCAAATTCATCTGGCAATTACGCTGGCGCACTCTGGGTGACCAGTCTTCTCACCTTGATCTACCCTCTGTTCTCGGCTCTTGTCCGATTCTTCATCAAGCGTGGCGCATACAGTTCGGATGACTGGGTTCTACTTGGAGCTACAGTAAGTTGCTATATATCGAGAGCATGCCGTTTTTCACGGCTAACCGCAGCCAGGGAACATCCATAGCACAACACATTGCGCTCTTTGTCTCACTATCAAGGGGTCTTGCCAGACTAGGTGGTCCGTTGGAGGATCAGATCGATGTGACCTCCATTGAGGCGGCACTGCTCGCTTCAAACATCCTTTTCCTGTTTACCCACGCGGGGGCCAAGATATCGATGGCCATACTCACCCGTCGCCTCTTCGACAGCTATCAAGGCAGCAAGAGCATACTCTGCAACGGACTCATTGGCATTACCGTCCTTTGGCCGGTCCTTGCCGTGCTCATTATCTTTCCAGGATGTTCGGTCGCCAACTTGTCCACACCAAACGGCAAATGCGATGGACTGTTAGCCCGCTGGGTAGTCGTCGCGCTCGTTGACTGCGTGTCCGAGATCGTCCTGACTCTCGTGCCAGCTCTGCTGGTCAGGGGTCTCATGATGTCCAACCACTCCAAGATCACCGTCATCGCCGCATTCGCGCCTCGCCTGATCCTGCTCGTCTTCTCCGGTGTCCTCGCCTCGACCGTCCACGACAACCTCAACACAGACCCTAACATGGCCTACCTGTTCCTTGTCATCTTCACACAAATGATCCTCTGCTGGTCCCTGATCTCGGCCAGTCTGCCTTGCTTCCGCGCCTTCATTCGTCCTTTTGACGCAGTCGTGGATCACACCAGCTACCCTACCGACCACGGCGCCTCGGCAGCCGGTAACCTGTACCGCGGTGCGCACAAGATCACGCCGAACCCAACATATGGTGCATCCAATAACGTCACCAACGAGATTAAGAGCGGCGTTCGTAGCAAGAGGAGGAGCACTGACGAGGCGCGACTGCTGGGTGCGAATCTCGAAGAGGACAAGGTCATCAGGGTCGACTTCCGCGTCGATGTCAGCTAGGTGTTCGTTTGGAAGATTCTTGGTGGTTGTATAAAAGTTAAGCACACGACGCAGCCATCTTTTCGGACTTGTATTCAAGGAGGAGTTAGAGAAATACCCCAGTTTGTTGTACTATATGGTTCGATAAAATCCAATCTATACATAAATACTTTATCCATTCGATTTCTCCCTACTTCCCGTTTTCTCCGGTGCTCAGCATATGACATGATACGACTGCTTGGGGTTTTAGCCTTTCAATCATGAATCTACGTGCCGATGTCCGTCACGAACGTATTCGACTTCCAGTTTTCAAATTGCTCGTCAATTCATGAAATTCTATAATATGGGTATATAATCTGGTTTCCAAAAGTAGTACTCTCGCCACTCCAACCTGAATCTCAAGCTACTTCTCCCGCACATTCGCAGTCGTGGTCGGATCTCCCTTCGTGTTTGCTTTGGCACTGGCGGCAGCCGCAGCGGTCTCCTCTTTTGCATTCTGCTCCTCTGTAGCTTTGTGTTGTTTGTTCTGCTCCTCGTCCTCCACGCCATCGGAGCTCTCGTACCAGTCCGAGTCAAGCCAGTCGACCACCAGTCCCTTGGCAGTGTCACACATGACATAGTAACCCGGGTGGCCGTTGATTGAGAACATCGACCTGTGCGCGGTGATCTCGTCGCCTGCCTTTTTGTTCACGCACTCAATCCAGGTCCCCTTGCCGTCAATGTTCTTTTGCTCCACCTTCCGCTTCTTCGATGGCGACTCTCCATCACTGGTCTCCTTGTTTAGATCTTTTGGCACAACGCAGAACGTGCGCTCTTCTCCAAGCAATTTTCCCGAGTAGTCTGACTGACCCTTTTGATCACCCAACCGACAATAAAAGTCCACAAGCCCAATGTTGCACCGCTTGCTCAACTTGGCTATCGCATCAAGCCGTTGCGCCAGTTCCGCTCCTCGCGCCAGACAGCCCACAAACTCCAAATGACTGGTCGCCCATGACCAGCCTTCAGTGATCTGATTCCGGCCAACCCATGCTGCACCTCCAGCTGCGGCAAGAGCAGCCGCACCGCCTGCATACATTGCCAGATTACCCCATCCAACTCCTCCGCCGCCCTGTTGTGGTGCGGGTAGTGCGCGAGATGCGTTGGGCTTTGGACTGGATCCGCCTCCGAAGCCGAACATCTTCGACGCCTGACTGTACGCATTGAACGCAGCAGACGCGGTATTGAGATGTGCTTCCGTGCCGTGAGCGATGACACCAGGGTGGACGCCGAGGAAAGGTGTGTCGAATGCGAGAATCCCTTGAACGCATGGGAAAAGGGTTGTGGGTGTTCCATCCTGCGGATCCGCGGTTCCTTCCTCTGGATTACTTGTGGGCGACTTGGTAGACTTGGGTGGTGCGGAGGATGCACGCTTTGGCTCGTCAGGAGTCGAGAGATTCGCTTTGCCCTTGCTCTTAGACTGCGCGCCTGCTTTCGTGTTGTTGCCAGCGCCTGGTGGAGGAGTGGAAGATGTTGGAGGGTGATCGGTTTGGTCGCGAGCAATGCTCAGTAGGGTTTCTGCCGCGACTATGCCACCCATGGAATGGCCGACTAGAATGACTCGAACAGAGGGCTCAATGGTTGGTGAGGGAGTTTTGGCCGCGACTTCGAGATCGATGACTTTGTTTTCCAACCTGTCAACGATCAGTATCTCATATAGCCATTGACCGGGGGCGCTCACCATTCCTTGAAGCTGATCACGCATCGAGTCAAATCCCCTCTTGTTTCGTATCTTGGGTAGGTGATTGATACAACGTTGATTTTGGGCAGCGCATCTTCAAGTAAGATCTTGATGTGCTCAGGGAACCTCTTGAATGTGTCGTCGTCGCCCTGTAGGTGGTCAGGTTGGACCGGGACAGTGCATCTGGAAACCCACCTTGAAGCCGTGAATGAACACGAGCAAGAGCGTCTTCTTCATGATGATGTCGCTACACGGTACGCGATAGGAGAGAATGAATAGCTGTTGCTATTGCAATATAGCATGGCACATTCCGATCATGATAATACAATAATAGGCCAGGTTAATACGTTGCATTGTTTCACAGCATCCCCAACCCCACGGATGGAGCGATGATGTAAATACGGTAGCAACCTGACGGACTCAACCTTGTTTCCATCTCACCTCACAACACTTGTCGCATCAACTCCGACAGCTACTCAGACCAGACGCACGCCGGAAAGCTGTCTCTCATTTAGAGTGTCAAGCAGAAGCATCCCATTGTTTTTCACTGCGGGTGTACCTTCTGGTGCCACGTGGCTCAACACGCCTTGACAATCGCGTGCTCGGGCTTCATACTTTGTCGACCGAGGCTACGGTATCTTGTCTACATCGTTGAGACCACTTCCGTCGTTCGCTCTTCGCAAGAACAACTAGCCAAGTATCTTATGAGAGAAACAATAGGTCTAGGTAGGCGCTATATATAGACTAGGTTATTACGAGACTTGAGAGACTTGAGTATCGGTCGACCTCGCTTTCTCCGACCCCAGCGCAAGATTTCGAACCAGGCTGTTCGTTGCCCAGAATTGTCCATCAAAATCCATATCATACCAGTAGTTGACTGAACACGAGAAGCCTTCCTTCCCGCAGCTCTGCGATACCTTGTGATACCACATGGCCGGTAGATACATCATATCACCTTCGCCAAGCGTAACGTACATCGGCTGTGCGAATTTCGACAGTGGTACCGACCTCTGATCTGGTATGTCTGGATCCCAAGTCGGCACAGGTACTGATTGTGATGGATGTGCGGCTTCGTGCTGGAGTTTACCATCGACCTGCGCGTATCGGGCGAGAGGGACAGTCTGTTCGTTGACGCAAGGCGCGCAGATGGGCGGCATGAGCACGAAGTGTTTCTGGCCTCTGATCTGAGCGTAGACGTTCTCGTAATTATCTTTGTGTAGAGAGGTAACCGATCTTGAGTTTCCGAGCCAGAAGTTCACGGCATCCGGTTGCTTCTCCAGAGCAATGCGTGCAAACGACATCTCAGACGGCACATCGGCGAAAAGCTCTTCGTATTCGTTACGCAGGTTGTCGTTCTGTGTTTGGGCGTACTTGACAGGACCATTGAAATTGGGAGAGTCAGACTTCTGAACATACCGGAGGACATCTGAAAAGGTCTCTTGTTGTTCCAGGGGCTCCACGTAGACAAGCTGGCCATCTTCTTCCTCCACGATCGCATCTGCATTGCCTAACGGTGTGATGGCGACATTAACTTTGCTGTCTGCCATGATTCGTTCCAGATAGCCTGCATCCCATTTCTCAAAAGCATGCCAGTCTTTGGCTCCTCCGCGAACGACAAATGGTCGATTCCGAGCTACATAGCGCATGAATTCCAAGGCGCTAGGAACATCCTCCAATTCATCGACTGTGGTTGAGTTGAAGTCGTAATAGGTTTCCAGCAGATCTCGAAGACTGTCCGGTAAGAATTTTCCTTCGAGGGTTGTGGCCATGTCGATGAGATAATACCTGTATATATACTATACATCCCAGGCGAGGAGACGGATCTGGGTAATCTGAGTAATAGATGATGCCGCTCTGCTATTAAGTCGAGGTGGCACTGAAAAAGTGACGCAGCCTTCCTTCACGTTGTGCGTTATGAGATGCCCGCCGAAGTCATCACATTTATCGTGGTTGAGGCGATCGGTTTCGTCCTCAAGAATGCCGTCTGAGATTTACTCATAAACAACAGAGTCTTTCTTGGGCCATCTTGCCTTCACTTCAAGGTTATTTATCACAATCATTTATAATGTGCTTCTATCGTGAACGCAACGATCGGTCTCGCTATCTACGTCCCGCTCGCTGTCCCTGGCCAGTAGTTGGCGAACAATGAAGGCCGTAAACACGATCGCAGACACTGTTCATCACTAGACCCATCCCCAGACTCATCGCCAGACACCTGGCCAGACTCCGAGCCAGACTTCCCGCCAGACTCCCTGGTAGACTCCGCGCTAGACTCCCTCGCCCGACTCTTGGAAGGGCCAATGGCTGGCATGCTGTCACAGAACTCTAGACACTCACTGCATGATCCTGTCACCTTCCCTAGGGGTCTAACACTCTCTGAGACAATGCTTCCTGAGCATTCCCTAAGACAAACTACCTAATTGATGGTCACGCCAAACATCTCGTATACCCTGATCCATTCCCGCCTGTTCTGGTCCGCACGATCGGCGTCATCCAACTCCTGTCCAAACTCTCGAATACAGCATTCAAAAGGCGGGTTCTGGAGCAGAAGATTCTGGCCCGGCTCGGCCGTGACAACCTCCTTGAGATTTCCCCAGAGAAGGAAGAGCTTTTCTTCCAGCGCCGTCAGCGGTTGGACGTCGTCTGTCGTCAGGTCGATGACGTTTGGCCTCAGGTCGACCGGGTCTGTTTTCAGCAGATATTGTGCACTGTCGTTCGTGACGTGTACCCACATGGTTGCCCGCTCCACACCCCTCACAACGTGCTCAGGGGCATCCTCCAATCTCAAGAAAAAGTCCCATTCGTAATGCGGCTGCCAGTCAGATTCGTTGGACTTTTGTATGTCGTGTTCGTACGTGTCGACAAAATAGGAGAAGTCTTCGAGTGCTTTGGGATAATAGTCGATCACTCGTACTCTGGCGCGCCGTTTCTGGTTGACGAATGGCAGCTCGAATTCGTTGCCATCGATGTCCTTGCTCGATCCTTTCATAGCAATCATATCAGCCAGGCTGCTCAGCTGGATCGTTCCACTGGCGCATCGCACTGAGGCCAGGTTAGTCATTATCGAGAGGGGGAACTTATGGACATACCATTGGGATTCGTCACATTACCGCCCCCTATTTTGGACCCAAGCATCTGCTTTGCAGCAAAAGTGGCGCTCTCTTGCTTCTTTTGTTTCGCCTTCTTCGCCTTTGCTTTCTTTCGTGCACCTCCCTTGCCTGAAGTATCGTTTGGATCTACATTTCTTGGTCGAGCATCCCAGTACTGCGTTCTCCTACTGACCAATGCTTCACACTCAACAGAATTACTGGGTTTGCAAAGACTTACATCGATCCTATCTGGCCAACGGGTATCTGGCCACAGATTGCCTTGAAGCTTATTCGACTGGCCGATTTTCGCTCGAGCATTGCGCATGTGTACAAAGTCGCCTTCTTTGACGGACGTGTTGATGAACGCCGCATGAGGATAGTGAATCTCCATTTGCAGGACCCTCTGCCCGTATGGCCCAGGCCACTCTTTCTTGGGCTGTTGGAGATAGTTGTGAGGGTCTCCATCGGCGCCAACGTCGGCAGAAACCTCCTCAGGAGCAGGATGATCGTATAACATATGATGCTCTGTATAGTCCGAGACCTGCAGCTCCACGAACCCTCCGCCCTGCGCGGAAAATATCTTGATCACCTCCACGACCATGTCGCTGAACTTGTTTGGTACCAGGTCTTTAATTAGCGAGAACTTCCGATTCGAAGCAGCATTCTGAGCCCTTGGGATGGGCCCGCCGTCCCTCGGTGCAGTATCGGATGTGTTTCGAGTCCGAGATAGTCCGGCTATAGCACCCTGCACAACCGGTGTCGTATGGGATCGGGGTCCAGTTGGTGCGTTCCCGGGGGGCCCAAGCGGAAGGCGACTTGCCATATCATGCTTCAGCCAGATAGCATACATTTGTTCAGGCACGGTGACAGGCTGGTGATTTGGGATCCGGACACATTGCATGGTTTGGGCACCGCCTGAGTACGTTATCGCATACACGAGCTGCGGGACATCAAATGCAGCAAAAATGCAGATGCTGGTACTGTGGTGTGACAGAAGCACAGGGCTCCCTTGGAAAGTCTGTTTCTGCGAGCCTGTCAGTCACTACAACCCAATGGACGGCGCCATTGTGCTAACTTTGACGTTTCTGAGCACCACAAGGTCTCCGACTTGGGGCAGAGGTATGCTGTTTATGTCTGGGCGAAAGAAGCGGATCATCAGCCCCCGCATATCGGGTTGCTGGTGCATGTATGCAGAATCCGCCAGTGAGAAGGTAACCATGTAGTCTGATCTAATCAGCATCTGCATGTGGAAGTAGTGGACGGATTGATCTCACCTCCTTTCCTAGTCATGTATGGGTTTTCGCCGGGCCTCACGGTCACTCCTATGACGCTGTGGAAGGAATGGTCTGCTGCGAGCAGGGCGGTCGCTATCGACACGAAGCCGGGTGGGAGTGCTTCCGACATCGTGCTATGATTATGCTTAGATGTGCAGATGAGAGCCTGGCGGGCAAGGATGCTTCTGATGGTGCGGACGAAGAGATTTCAGGAAGGTGTGCGCGAGATCCATGACCTTGTACTGCGACCTGAATCTCTCACTCTCAACTGTCCAGTATTCCGTGTCGACTATGATTGTTTCGCGCACTGAAGCAGATAGAGAGATGAGGAATCATTATTCAGATGGGCGACTTACGGCAGGCTACATTAAGAAAAGCTGATCCGTGACTGTCACTTACGGATCACCAATAGTTCACTGATTGCTGGTTGCTAAATTGCTGCACGAAGCGCGTCGAAGTCGTGAAAGTGTCACGTGCGCGCCAAGACGACCCCACTACTGTATATGACTGGAGTGGAACGGAACCGAACCCTTACTGGCACTTCTTTGCGCCCTTGAACTGGCTTTGTACCCCGTCAACATTGCCGCACATAATTCTTCCGCAAAACACACACATCACCCTCAACTACTTCTCGCAATCAATTCAGCCAATATGGCGGACCGCTACATCCCAGAGCATCGTCGCACGACGTTCAAGGCCAAAAACACTTTCAAGCCAGACGAGCTGCGCCGTCGTCGTGAAGAGCAGCAAGTAGAAATCAGGAAGCAAAAGCGTGAGGAGAACCTTGCGAAGAGACGTGGAATCAGTGGTCGTGGAGAGTCAGCTCCGGGTGCTGCGCTTGGTGCCGCTCCAGACAGTGATGATGAGAGTATCACCATCGAGAGCCAGGTACGTTCCAAGTCTTTCTACTCTCCTAGGCGGAAACGGTTGGATCATGGTGTCATGATCGTAGGCAACACACAGACAAGCAGATTATGAGCTTCTTGGGCCTCATGGTCAATATTGCGGACTCTCATCTTTTGTTTACACCTCCCACATTTCCCCTCACAAGCCAGATTTAGCGATGATGGCCTGGCCTTTAGACTGACAACGATCTCATAGTTGAACGAAGAGCTTCCGATTATGGTCAAGGGTGTTTTCTCTGAAAAGATCGAGGACCAAATCACTGCCACCACCAAATTCAGAAAACTTTTGTCAAAGGAGCGCAACCCACCGATCGAGAGGGTGATCGCAACAGGCGTAGTCAGCCGTTTCGTCGAATTCCTTCGCTCTCCACACACTCTGGTTCAGTTCGAGGCTGCCTGGGCCCTCACCAACATTGCCTCTGGATCTGCTCAGCAAACACAAGTGGTCATCAACGCAGGAGCTGTGCCGATTTTCGTCGAACTTCTCAAGAGCCCGGAACCAGATGTCAGAGAACAGGCGGTGTGGGCATTGGGTAACATTGCTGGTGACAGCCCACAATGCAGAGACTTTGTCCTCAACTGCGGTGCTCTCGGACCGCTCCTCACTCTTCTCGGTGACAGCCGCAAGCTCAGCATGCTCCGCAACGCGACCTGGACCCTGAGCAACTTCTGCCGTGGAAAGACCCCTCAGCCAGACTGGTCGATTGTAAGTTATATGGCCCCCATTCTAGAACGGATCTGACCATGTTTTACAGATTGCGCCGGCTCTCCCTGTTCTTGCCAAGCTTGTCTACTCCCTGGATGACGAGGTTCTCATCGATGCATGCTGGGCCATCTCGTACCTTTCTGACGGATCCAACGATAAGATCCAGGCAGTCATCGAGGCCAACATTCCCCGCCGTCTTGTCGAGCTTCTCATGCACGCCTCTACTTCCGTCCAAACCCCAGCTCTTCGATCCGTTGGCAACATCGTTACTGGTGATGATGTTCAGACTCAGGTTATCATTAACAGTGGCGCTCTCTCAGCGCTGCTCGCTTTGTTGAGCTCCACTAAGGATGGCATCCGCAAGGAGGCTTGCTGGACAATTTCCAACATCACCGCAGGTAACTCAACCCAGATCCAGTGTGTCATCGATGCGCACTTGATGGTGCCCCTGATCCACCTGCTCTCCAACGGCGACTTCAAGACCCGCAAGGAGGCTTGCTGGGCTATTTCCAACGCAACTTCTGGCGGTCTCCAAAAGCCAGATCAAATCAGGTTTCTCGTCGCGAACGGCGCCATCCGTCCTCTCTGCGACTTGCTCACGTGTCCAGACAACAAGATCATTCAGGTCGCGCTTGACGGTCTTGAGAACATCCTCAAGGTCGGCGACATGGACAAGGAGGCTGCTGAGGGCACTGGCGAAGCCGCTGTCAACCGCTACGCTCTTTTCATCGAAGAGTGTGGTGGTATGGAGAAGATTCACGATTGCCAGAACAACTCGAACGAGGAGATTTACATGAAGGCATATAACATTATCGAGAAGTACTTTTCCGACGACGAGGCTGAAGGCGAGATGAACGAACCCGGTCAGGCTGGTCAGGATGGACAATTTGGCTTCGGTGCCCAGACCCAGCAGCAAAACTTCAACTTTGCCAACGGGGGAGAGTCGATGGATATGTAAGCGATCTCTTTTGATCAGCTGCAGTTCTCGACCGTCGATACCCCATATGCAAGTATTATTGTCTTCGAATTTGCATCACTCCATCACCACGCGACGATGTGCAATATCATCTCATAGCTCCCAAGCTCGCACAGTGTTGCCAACCAACATTGCGGGTCTCTCTACGGACAGCAGACTTCTCAGCAAAGTCGCCGTCTTCCGGACCGAGAGTGACACCCTTCGACATGAACCTGCCATCATCGCGACGCACCTCCAACAGGTGCACCCTTTCCCGCCCCAACATAACCCATCACCCCAGCCCCACACCACGAGCCCAAACACGAGATACACCATCATGTACCAGACCCCCAACAGCACTTGCACAGCATTTCTTCCCGGCGTCATCACCGTCTCCATTGTTTGAAGGGATAGGTCGGCGTTATCGGCCCGGCCCTGGAATATTTTTGGCGTTCATGAGTAGTCATAGATCAAAGACGAGAATGATAAAATTATCTTGATCTATGTTTCAATGTGATTCTAGTATACAGAACAACCACTGCATCGAGGTACTATACCATGCCATACTACAAGTCCGGTTCAAGTTTGATCATAGCTTCGTACTGTGCTTCTCGACTAGGTCCAGAAATCTATTGACCCTGCTACAAAGGGCTTGCGCCACTGACTCTGGGTCCTTGTTCAGGTTGTGACTTGCTCCGTCTAGCAACCTAGTGCTCTGCGGATCCACTTTCGCTCCAGCATCTTCAGCGATTTTGACCCATCGCTTCACCATGGCCTCTTTATTCACATGAGCAGGGACGCTCTCATCCTTTTCTCCGTACAAGATCAATAAAGGTGTTTTGGGCGTTATCTTACCGAATGACGCCTTCAATCTCTCGTCTGGCAGATCAGAGGAGAAGTAATCGTCCTGTCCTTTGCCGTCTGGTGAGGCGAGCGAAAGCCACCTCCGCGCACTGACCGGACAAGAGCCAAAATCAATGCTTGCGCCGGGAAGCACATCCTCACCTTTGCCCGAGTCGACATACTCTTGTGCAAGCTTGTTCGCAGCATTGTATTTCTCCTTGGGCATGAGCGACACCATGGCCTCACGGTCCGAGACGGGGGCTTGGAGGATGAATCCGTCTATTTCTGCTCTCTGCTGGCCCTCCGGTGCGGCCGAGGTGACATAGTGTATCGCGTCTTGGCAGCCTGTGCTGTGACCCATGACAATGATCTTGCCATTTGGTTTCAGGTTGCGAAAGTAGGCCACTGCTTTGCTAATCTCAGCGACGTCTTTGTCGAGACTGCCGACTCCCCATTGAAGACCACTGCTGCTGAGCAGGAGCTGTGCAAGAGACCAGGACGGTGGTAGAGAGGAAGCGAGGGTGTAGGGATACCGGGTGCTGTGATAGGTATCGAAGAGGCCGCCGATCCAGAGGATGATGTTTGTGGGATTCGCTTGGATAGAGGGTTCGAAGGCAGTGAATGGTGGGATGTGGTGGAGAACACCAGTGGTCTGTGAAGGTGGAGGCATATTGGCTGTCAATTGACCAGGGTATCGGTATCAGATGTTTGCGAACGGAGAGCACAAGATGATTTGATGGAGAATCGAGGCTCAATTCTCGGCACCGATAGTCAATCGCGACCTGCAATGTCGGTGATCAAACACAGAGGAACTACACGTCGTACTACAAGAGACCTACCGAGAAGCTATCAGTGACTGAAGTCAGCGTCTGCTGTACGGAATATGCAGAGGTGAGATAGTAATATAACGCGCGATCTTGACCGCCCGTAACGAGGTGGAAACTGGAAACGCGAAGGGTCGAATAAGCTTCAAGCTTGGCAATTACGACACGTCGCGCAACGCGTCTTCCTAATTAGCTGTCTGGCTTGCGATCGCTTCTCTGACTTCGGACATCTGAAAGGAGCCATTCATCAACGATCTTCCCAAGAACAACATCCACATACGCCCACGATGCCAGGACTCGTGGATAAGAAGCGTGTGCTTCAGGATATAACAAGCAGCCCGTCGAAGAAGAGGAAGCTAAATGGAGCGCCAAACAACTCGTTCAAAGGCGCCGGGTCGAGCCAGCCCAAGAGCCAGTTCGAGGAGGAAGTCTTGGAGAAGCTGACGCAGGACATGAATGGTTTGAAGAGGAAGAATGCCGAAAAGGATCAACATTGGGCAAGACCGAGTCTGGATGGAATCTTCGACGAGAAAACCGATAATCTTTGCTTCCAACAGATTGATGTCGAGGAAGGTACCCTGCACGGAGGAAAGACGACTATCAAGCTGTTTGGAGTCACACAGGTAATAACTGTCATCGCGAAGAGAAGACGCTGTACTCACACATCTAGAATGGTCATTCAGTCTGCCTCCATGTCACGGACTTCCTCCACTATCTATACGTTGCCGCGCCGATGGCTTTCGAACAAAGAGACTGCGAACCTTTCAAAGCCTACCTCGAGACACAACTAGCCCAGCATCAACCCGCGATCTACTCAGTACAGATGGTCATGCGTGAAAATCTGTACGGTTTCCAAGGCAATCAGAAGAGTCCATACCTCAAAATCACAGTCACGGACCCAAAATTCATCAACAGATTACGGACGAGTATAGAAGGAGGAAACGCGAACTACAAAGGTCTTTGGAAGGCCGCTGACGGTGGTGTTTTGACCTTTGACAGTATCCAATATGTCCTCCGCTTCATGATCGACACCAAGATATCCGGCATGTCTTGGGTAGAGGTCCAACAAGGGAAGTATCACATGATTCCGGCCCGCGACAGGCATTCCAACTGCCAGATCGAAGCATATGTTCACTATCGGGATCTCATCGCTCATCCTTCTGATGGAGAATGGGCCAAGATGGCACCACTCCGTATCTTGTCCTTTGATATCGAATGCGCTGGCCGCAAAGGTATCTTTCCAGAAGCGAATGTCGACCCTGTGATCCAGACTGCCAACGTCGTTACACGATTCGGTGAGGAGAAACCATTTGTGCGAAATGTCTTTTGCATGGATACGTGCAGTTTGATAGTCAATACCCAAATCTTCGAGTTTGAAAAGGAGGACAAGATGCTCACGGCATGGAGGGACTTTGTGGAAGAAGTCGACCCAGATGTCATCATCGGATACAACATCTCCAACTTCGACTTTCCTTATCTACTGGACAGAGCGAAACACCTCAAGGCAGCAAAGTTCCCTTTTCTGACTCGGCTGAAAAATGTACAATCGGCTGCGAAAGAGACAAACTTTTCCAGTAAGCAGATGGGTAACAGAGACACGAAAGCGACCAATACCAACGGAAGATTGCAACTCGATCTGCTTCAATTGATTCAACGCGACCATCAATTGCGAAGCTACACCCTCAATTCTGTATGCGCACACTTTCTGAACGAGCAGAAGGAAGATGTACATCACACAATGATCACAGAATTGTACAACGGAACACCCGAATCGCGACGAAGACTGGCGGTCTACTGCTTGAAAGATGCATATCTTCCGCAACGTCTGATGGATAAATTGATGGCTTTGGTCAACTACACGGAGATGGCAAGAGTCACAGGTGTCCCTTTCAACTACCTACTCTCCCGTGGACAGCAAGTCAAGTTCATTAGTCAGCTGTTCAGAAAGGCACTCGAACAGCAACTTGTCATTCCCAACTTACGCAACGATAGCTCTGACGAACAGTACGAGGGCGCCACAGTTATTGAACCCATTCGTGGATATTACGATGTCCCCGTTGCAACGCTCGACTTCGCTTCGCTGTATCCTTCCATCATCATGGCTCACAATCTCTGCTACACAACACTCCTCAACAAGACAGCTGTGGAGAAATTGGCCCTGACCAAGGATAAGGATTACATTGTTACCCCAAACGGAGACATGTTCTGTACGGCGACAGTAAGAAAGGGTCTGCTCTCGCAGATTCTTGAGGAACTGCTTGGTGCAAGAAAGCGAGCAAAGAAGGAGCTTGCTGCAGAGACCGACACATTCAAAAAGGCTGTCCTGAACGGTAGACAGTTGGCTCTGAAGATCAGCGCCAACAGTGTGTACGGTCTCACAGGTGCGACTGTCGGAAAATTGCCGTGTCTGGCAATTGCGTCAAGTACGACCAGTTATGGTCGTCAGATGATTGAGAAGACAAAGGATGAAGTGGAGAAGAAGTACACTATCGCCAACGGATACTCTCATGATGCGCAAGTCATTTACGGTGATACCGATTCTGTCATGGTCAAATTCGGTCCGAACGACCTGAAGAAAGCAATGGAGATGGGTGCCGAAGCCGCCGATTTTGTTTCGGGCAAATTCGTCAAACCGATCAAACTGGAATTCGAAAAGGTCTACTACCCGTACTTGCTGATCAACAAGAAGCGATATGCCGGTCTCTACTGGACGAACCCCGATAAATTCGACAAGATGGACAGCAAGGGTATCGAGACTGTTCGACGAGACAATTGTCGTATGGTACAAACAGTTATCGAGACCAGTCTGAGGATGTTGTTGATTGACCAGGATGTTCAGGGTGCGCAGGACTACGTCAAAGACACCATCTCCGAGCTGTTGCAGAACAAGGTCGATATGTCCAACCTGGTCATCACAAAGGCTCTGACCAAGAACGACTACGCCGCAAAGCAAGCCCACGTAGAGCTCGCCGAAAAGATGAAGAAACGTGACGCAGGTTCAGCTCCTGCCCTTGGCGACCGTGTTGCTTATGTCATCGTCAAAGCCGCCGGAGGCAGCAAGAATTACGAAAAGGCTGAGGACCCGATCTTTGTGCTCGAGAACAACCTTCCGATCGACACGAAATACTACCTCGACAATCAGCTCGCGAAACCTCTTGGTCGTATCTTCGAGCCGATCTTAGGAGAGAAAAAAGCTGGCCAACTACTCACTGGCGAACACACTCGCGCCATCTCCGTCGCCGCGCCGACAATGGGCGGGTTGATGAAGTTCGCAAAGAAAACCGAGACATGCATGGGCTGCAAGAAGCCGCTCACGTTAGCCTCGGAAAAAGGCGGCGCAGTCTGCGAGAATGATCGACCTAGATTTGGCGAGCTGTACCAGAAGACGTTGAGTAGAACATCGGAGCTGGAGGTCAGATTCGCCAGACTGTGGACGCAGTGTCAGCGGTGTCAGGGCAGTATGCACAACGAGGTCATTTGCTCCAGTAGAGATTGTCCGATTTTCTATATGCGCATGAAGGCGAAGAAAGATGTCGAGGATGCTGGTAAGGAGCTGACGAGGTTCGATAACGATGCTACTTTGTGGTGATTACGAGGAGCGTGGTATGGGTGGATAATGGCATGTTTTGAGATAGTTGATACCATGACGCATATTATGTTCAAGCAAATTGCATCACATTCCATATTGTCCAGTTCATGATGTAGTGACAGCGACATATGATCAATTTAGAGCTGGGGGTATCGAGTTTTATGAACGGGACACTGTACAAGATATGTCCAGGGGTATATGGAATTATGTAATGCGTTGGTGTTTGCCCAAAATGAGGGCGGCCATGACCACGCTGTATCAAATTGCGTCATGCAGATCGATAACATGGAGCCTAGAGCAAGTCTGAGATCCTCACATGGCGCCACCGTTCTGACAGACCTGATTCAATCCCGTCAGGATTTTCATGACCTTCCTGCTGGCGCCCCAATTACTCAACGTCGCGGTCAACTTGGCACCCTCCATCAACACTCTCTGTGGGCCAAGAGCAGATCTGATGTCTCCAACGCCGGTGATCATAGCCTGCATCCTATCACCTCGCCGGATATACATCTGGACGATCTCGTCATCCGCGGGGCGATCGATATTGATGCTCGTGGGGTAGCTAGCTTCGTCCTCGCCGAAGAGCACAGAGTCAGGCACTGTACCGTCCGGCGACGTAGCAGCGGGGTGTTTGGGCGTGAACGTTCCCCAGGCCCAGAGAGCGAGCGCCGCCAACATCACAGCGGGCGGTTCGTAGAAGCCTTTCGCGCTGTACAGGCGCACGTGCCAGAAGAGAACGCCGGCGTGGTACATGGCGAGACGAGCTTTGCATTGATCCGACTCGGCCCAACGACGGACGATGTCGCGGTTACTGGCGATGGAGTAGTCGGGCACTGCGGAGGAGCTGCTAAGATGTTGACGTACGAGGCCGTAGGCGAGGTCACAGATGGCTCGGAAGGGGGTCAGGAGGATTATACGAGCGAGATGGAGGTGGAGGAGGGTTGGGTGCTCGACACCGGAAGCGGCGCCTGTGACGCTGTTGGCTCTCCAATGCAGAATGTCGAGGCAGTCGCAGGTCGCGTTTCGCCAGCGGAAATAGGATGGTTCTGCCGGTAGCCAGATCGGTTCGCGGAAGGGCGGAAGGGCTTTTAGATCTTGCTTGGATGCGGTTGGGATCCAGTGGTTGATGGGGTTGCTTAGATGGGTCGACACTTCCCAGCTGCGGCTGTAAAGTGCGTGAATGAGAAGGATGCGGCTGAATTCGCCCATTGTGGGCTCGACTCGTTTTTCGATAAAAATGCATTGAGCGGCAGCGTTCAGAGAAGGCATCGGGACAGAGTAACTGCGGACATGTTGCCACTGTAGAGCAGACTCTGCTTCCCAGAGGACTTCCTGACATGGTAAGGGTGGTTTGCAGTCTTCCAAAAATAGTAGATTGCGTTCTTGAAACTCATAACACCACATATTGTCGAGCATCTAGAGGCAGTCAGCGAACTGATCATGTTGAACTTCACAGAGTTCTACTTACCCAGATACCATATCCCGTCCTCCTCCTGGCCTCAACGTCCCTCCATCTCCGCCACTGCAGCTCAACGGTATCACCCGACTGCAGCGGTGCAGAGAAGTCTTCAGTGCTTTCGGTGATCCACAGCGTTCTGCAGTATTGTACAACATCAGTATGTTGCCTCCAGCCAAGTTTCTCCATCCTCTCATCTGCACAATAAGTCATTGCAGTACAACTGAGTAACTTGACTTGAGCAAGAGAGACTTCATTGATGGCGTGCTCTCCCATCTCCTGAACATCAATGATGGCACGTCTCAAGAACTCGCTGAAAGCAAGTGCGCAAGGTTCGGCTTCCGGACTGTCCGAGAAATGACAACCCATGCTGGCAAGGCCAAGTGCGAGTAGCCAGTGCGAAGAGCACAAATCCAGCGTCGGCAAGTGTAGCATAGGCACTACCGACTGGAACTCGTCAAGGTAACTGCAGATGAAACTCTGCATGATATCAAAGGACGGGAATTCTGGCGACTCGTATACTGGAGCAAACGAAGAATTCGGACCGCAGATGCGCTCGAAATGTCGCCGCATCTCATTATAGATAAAATCATTGATGATTCTGCGGTCGCGGCTGATATTTTCCGGATCGGGATGGCAGAATTGGGGAGGAAAGCAGTACGTCGTCGGTTCGACACGCTGCACAGTGTTGTAGCCAGGACCTGGTAGTTGCAGAGATGGACGAGAATTAAATCGTCGGTGAATTCCAATCTTTGGTAGTCGTGCACCATCGCCGTCTAGGTATGTCTCCGATATGCTAGCAGTGCGCTGCGACGTGTGGGTGCCTGGAGTCCCAACATCCCTACTATCGAGTGGCTGAGGCTCTAGAAGTGTCTCGAGCCAGTGCCTGGTGCCGGTGGTGTTCACAGAGCCAGGAGTCGGCGCATTATTGGCAGGAGAGGCGGCATACCTACCTGATGGTTTGAGGTTGTTGTATGTGTCCGGATACGATGTTAGCGCCGGCAGGGGTGCTTGACTAGCTGTGAATGAGCTGTGGCGATGATGCATAGGAGATGGTTCTTGAAAGTCCGATCGCACAGAGAAGTCTACACTGCCGTTACTAGGAAACCACTGGGCTGGAGATGCGGTATTGTCTCCCCAGGTTGGTGGCGAAAAAGGCATGTTTGATACGGTATTCGCTTTTTGCGGTGGTGGTGGTGGTCTTGCCATAGAAGGTGCTGAGACTTCTTGTTGTATCAGTTCGCGGGTGTGTGGTATTATCGGTTCTGGACTCGTCGGCTCGTCCTGCTTCATTCTAGTGTCTGGATATCGACACTCGGTGGCCTTTGTGGAACATCTCGTGCAGGGTGCACCGCCAGAACACCTGACCTTTGCAGCGGCACACTCGGTACAGGCTCTGGCACCTTTCGGTTTCGAGCTGTCGTTGTCTTCTCTATGAATTAGTTCATGCCTTTGCATAGTATCCAGGCGATAAAAGCCCTTGTCGCACCAGGAGCATTTGAAAGGTCGGTTGGTGCTGTGACTTGCGGCATGCCTCTTCATGTGCTCAATCCTCCCGAACGTCCTGTCACATTCTGGACAGCAGTGACGTTCCCGATCGGATCCGTCCACTGCAATTGATACACTGGAACGTTTCCTTTTGGCCGGTGGGCGAGCGTCATGATCGTTGTGGTTGCGACTCCCATCTGAAGATCCAGATTCAACCGCGACATCCATCTGTGACGATCAATTCTCCAAACAAAGCAATGCAGGCGTCGCCCACCATGGACCGACGCAAGACCGTCAAGGTGGGAAGAGTTTAGAAGTCTCCGGTGGGAGAAAGCTGGGGTAGAAGTAGTGGTTGCAGCGGGCGGAGTTTGCGGAGGCAGAGAATCCTTGACGTTTTGGGAGCAAGCAATCGCGAAACCGAATTTGTCCCTGTAAGCTTGTAAGGCCCGAAACAAGAGCCAAGATTGTTGCGTCGGGATGCCGTCCTTTTCTGTCGACAGCAGATCGACCAGAAATGAGGGTGAGAGAAGTTGCCCATCTCCCGAGGAGCGGAGTAGTCAGCGGAGTAGATTGCCTGGACCAAAGTGGGGTGAAATCAACGAAATAACCGAGGACGTGTGCCGAACCTGTGGAGAACCCAGTCGAGCCTTTGGTCGCGTGGACACGCACGGGCCGTGGATCGCGTGAGTTGGTCGGTGGTCGTGGATTTGACATATGGAAATCACTTGCAACAGAGATATGTGTCCTCAGATGTACGAGGGATTGCTACGGCTTGGGTATAAGACGCTCTCAGTCGCCCTTCGGTCTTCCGCGACTGCTCGACCGTTGTTTTTGTCTCGACGACAAGAAGTCCTCTGGTATGTCGTTCCAATTGGCGGTTCGGCTGGCCAGTGCTCTCGTCCCCGATCTTCTCGTACTATCCTCGTCACTGCTGGTATCATAGACATCATCGTCGTCTTGCTTCCGCCGATCGATATTCTGCATAGCAACACTTTGCACTGGCTGTGACAAGGCGGCTCGATGTGTCGCTTGGTCCACCAATGGTGCTCCGTAATGTCTCCCTGCTCCCTTCGGAGGAGCTGGCATTGCAAATCCATTACTCGGTCCGTTCTGCCAGTTCTGTGCTGCCGCTTGTTGTCGCTCAAGTCGGTGATCCGCGATTTCGTCTCGCATCGATACCCAGTCCTCGCTGACCTCCCATTTCCACCCATCACCGGTCGTGTTACAAACCGGCAGTACCCACAATAGCTTGTTTGGACCCAGAACATGTAGTAAATTTCTTTTCCAGCCGAGGTCGAACGCATGAGGCAGCTTCTCGCTGTCTTGCTCGTCCAGATAGTCCTGATACCGATCGCGCTCTCGTTGCTGTTCAATCTCCGCCCAATTTCTCCTCAAGCTGCTGCCCGCCGGTGACTCGCTGTGTGAAACTCGTGCTGGTGTAGAAGATTCTGAGTTGCCTTCTACTCCCTCTTCTGGTCTCGTGACACCGGGCAGAAAGTTTGCATGAATCTCTTTCAGCTGATCCATCAACGGCTCCGATTGCTCGTCTGCCGGCTCTCCTTGCCCGACATACTGCCTGCCTCTCTCGATTTGTCTTTCCATGCTCTTCTTCAGCGGACTCAGGTACCTAGTCTTCTCCAAACTCTCAATCGTTGTCTGTCCGCTCGTAGCAAGGTAGAAGTGCCATCCAGTGAACCCACTCAAGACCAGCCCGATTATTCCAGAAAGCACAGCCAACAGTATAGTATGCACCACCATCGAGTTCTCTTCGATAACTGCATTTCCTACAATTTCGATCCAGATCCAGTCTGCCGCGATCAAGAAGCACACCCAGCAAAATAGTGAGACGTACGCCAGGAACAGAATGAAGGCTTTGTAGTTGTGTAACCCGACACATGTTGCAAGCCAGGGACAATGGTGGTCCATCTTCAGAACGCAGCGCCCACATGTACTGCAGTGATGTGATCTGTCTGGCTTCAAACATTGGCATTTCTTGCAATATCGAGGCTTCCCGCTGGATTTGGCGGTTAGAGAGGTATATGTCGGATTCGGCTGCTGCGTTGGTTCATGGGTCGGTAACGAGGAGTAGCCGGTGCTGTTTGAAATAGAAGGGCTGTTGAGAGGTGAGCCAGGATCCGTAAAGACTGCTATCGTGTAGGATGCGTTGGCCAGAAGATAGAGCAATATGCCTACCGTCGAGGCAAGTTTACCTAGAGCGGTGATTAGAGGCTTTCTGCGACTCCGAGAAACTTTTGGAGTACCATTGAAATGTCCGACACTTGTTCCAAACCCGACGTAAGACTCCACCCAGACAGCCCAAGTAGTGAGGCCATAGACGAATAGTAATGGGAAATGGGCAAGCGCTCTGCAACAGAACCGCTCGCACCTCTTGGCCTTGCTCCTCCGATTTGGAGATGGAGGTGATCTTTCTGATGCGAGTGTGGCCATGGCCTCGCTTATTGTGAGTTTCGATGTCGTCGCAGACTGGATGTCATTGCGCGAGACCCGTACATGGGATAAGATTATGTTGTCAGTAGGTAGATATTCAAATGCTGTGAGAGCCTAGATTGTGAAACGCGATGCGCCTCACGCGGGTGACGCACGCTGTGGCTTGTGCCGGCCCAGTGGCGTCACCTATGTGCCTGCTAAAATACATGTACTTGTATGGAAACAGGACAACAGTGTATAATGATTGCAAAGTGGAAGATGGAAAGATGAGCCTCATTCTTTCTATAGGAGGTCTGATATCCTCGACTTGTCGAACCTGATGCCTTTTTTTTTTCGGTTCGAGGCAGACAAGCCTCATGCTCTCAAATGAATTGCTATCTGGTATACCATTCTCAATGACCCTCTCCAACTCGGTCCATGGCCGTCTTCATGGCCGACAAAGTTTGGTCAATCTCTGTTACGTTCTCCTCGTCACTGCGTACGCCTCTGTGCTCTGCACTTTCGACTCCCGCCGGCACAACGCCGGGAGGGCTTATGTGGTCCCTTATCTTTGAGGCCGTTTCCTCGTCCTCCACCATCATGTGTGGACCATATTCTCTCTTTGGCAAATATGTCTCCCGTCCTGATTGCTGTATCATGGACGGATTGGAAGACGTGCCAGCTTTGGGGTCGTTCTGTGGATTTTCGTTGGGCTCAGTGCTGAAGTTCGAATGCTCGGAATGCTTCTTGTAGTAATACGCACTCTCCTTCGGCTTGAGCTCGTCGGGTAGATTCTTGATAATTGTTGCTAGTAACTCTTCGACGCCCCGGGTGTGGTTGGCGTCACGGTTCCAGACCTGGACAAGTATGCTTGTGAATCGAACGCTCAAGCTTACTCCGCAGATGTCGTCGATGAAGGTCAGGCGGTTCGAAGCAACCGCTTGCTGGAGCTGCTCTCCAATTGCCATCAAGCAGACTTCTTTCCAGAACTCCACCGCCTTGTCCTTGGGCACACGAAATGTCCAGCTTCCGCCTTGAGCATTTCGGGGGTCCTCCCAGACGGGCTTGATACCCTTGTGAAAAAGATGGACACTGTCACGCAAGGGCAACGATGTGATGTCAAAGTTATTGAACATAGACCAGAAGCCGCGAACGTCGACGATGGATGTCAAATGAACAAGGCGATCTTCATATTTGCCTGGTTCTGGCGAGCCCTCGCCCTGGGCGGTGTCGCTTTGGCCATTGCCAGACGAGTTCTTGGTACGGCCTTGACGATCATGCCAAAATTCCCATGAATGTGTGAGTGGAGGAGCACGTAGTTTCGAGAGTAAATCGTTTTTCATCTCCGTGCCACGAGCGGGTGTGGCCTGGGTATGCTGATTGCTCGACATGTCGACGATCTACCGTTCTGAATCTGGGCACTGTGAGGCAACCCGAGGTCCTAAGTCGTTCAGGATAACGTGCCAATGGCGTGTGTGGCAATGATTGCAGGAGGAAATGAAAGTCCAGTGCAAATGCTTCGTGCGGACAGGGAAGTACTCTATATAACCCAAAGGAGTGATGTCGTAACCGCTTAGCCGACGGATTGCTGCCTGGGACAATGAAGTGAAGCGAACGTGTGACGGTGAACGCGAGCGACGAAATCAAGAACCCCAGTACGCGTCAAAGGTAAGAGAATGTCGCAAGGCGGCTGTTCAAATGTTGCTTTGTTCTGGTCAGCAAGATTGTAAGATGCTCAGTGATCATTGTTGTTGTAGTTGGTGCACAGCCTGCGCTTGTGCCCTTGCATTCAAGCGCCTTTGGCGTGACGTCAATGTCAATCAGAGCTGCATGTGGCATTCTCATTCTGGACCAGACATTGACCGACGTCTGCCTAAGGTATCCCGACTGAATTGACGGCCGGAGTCGCTTCGCGATACTATGGCGAAGCTCCAAGATTTCGACCATGGCCTTCTACCTATAAGTTCAACTTCACAATATCTTGACACCATTGATTTCCGAATATTTGCTTTCGATACTGAGGTGATGATCAATGACCAAGGTTCACGCTAAGGGCACGTGCCAAGCGTTCGCTTACCCCAAAGTGCAACTATTTTTGTACAGAGACTACTACATAGGTAGTGACTTAACATAATCACAACACGACAAATCGAAGACACCATGGCTTCCACAGGATCTAGTGCACTGGCAGACGACCGTACCGTGACTCACAATGTCAAAGCCACGAAACTCGGAGCACGTTACAGTCCCTCACCTCCGTCGGCGCAAAAGAAGCGCAAGATCATCGAGGATGTCTCGAATGGTACGAAGTCGGGCAATACGGAGATACACCCCGCAGATAGTGTTCCAACAGCTTCCGACGATGAGGAAGACGACTCCTCATCGGATAGCTCGTCAGAAGCAGACTCCGACGAAGATTCTGACTCGGACTCGGACGAAGGTGGCATCAACACCGCCGCTCTTATCGAACTCTTGACCGCACAAGCCGCACAGGCAGATTCAGCACATCAGCAGAATCACCCCATCGACGAATCATCTCTTCACATTCCTGGAAGCGCACCAAAGAAACCAGATATGAAATCTTTCCCACGACCAGGACTGTCGATACGGGATCGCGTGGCCGCTTTCCTTCCCGAATTAGCAGCTGCGAACCAAGAGCTGGAAGAGCTGCGACGAAACGGAGGGCTGAACGCCAAGATTCTAGATGACTACACCGACAAGGATGGAAAGGGACAGGGAGGGTATATCGAAATGGACCTTGGGCTGGGAGTATTAGAGGAGAAGAACGGACAAGGAGGACCCGAGAGCGAGTCGGAATCAGAGACAGGAAATGCCGAAAACGACGACAGCGTAATGGACGATCTGATGGGACGGAAGGGCAAGCGCGAAACCGAGGCAGCAGGCATAGAGGAAGTGTAACGCCGTCACGATTGATGAATGTCATGATCTTCTCTTGGTATCTGGTATCTGGTATCTATGCTCTAACATCTCTCTCTGTACTGATACGGTGCACGACCGGCACACTCGTCGGCGGCAGACTGCCGTATTCGGTGACGACCATGTCGATGAAATCGGCGGGCGTGACGTCAAATAAGATATTCAACAGCTGCAGGCCGGGTACATCGCGCCATCTCGCGAGTCCACCGTCAATGACGCTCTCCTTGTCCTCAACCTCCTTCCCCCTCTGCCCTCCGCTCTTTGCAGCGTCCGTGCTCTCAGGTATCGACAGCGGCGTGGCGGTTGGAACCAGAAGTTCGTCTGGCGGTGCGATCTCATTCTGTACGATACTGTCGAGCGCGACACGATCGGTAAACTTGATACTCTCGCAGCACACAATGACAGGCACGTCACTGCTGTGCGCCAACATGGCCACGCTCGCTGTCCCAACGCGCGAGTAAAGACGGCCGTTAGCCATCATGGCATGTGCGCCCAGCAGTACCAGATCAGCGTGACGAATAGCGTGGCCTGCTGCAGAGAGCAGCATGTACTGTGTCTCAATACCTGAAGCGGCAAGGCTGCGGGCAAGGTTCTTGCCTTCGAAGAGAGGTCGCGAATCAATCACTATGACCTTGAAGCGTTTACCTTCGTTATGTGCGCGGAGAAGGGATTGTTCGACGATGCTGGATTTGGCAAATGTGACTACTGTGCTGCCGTTACGCACTTTGCTGCTTGCGGTGCCGGAGATGGCCGTATCGGCTACAGTGATGCGCTCGCGGATGAAGGTGTCGATGGCAGAGCAGATGTCGTGTTTGGCTTCCTTTTCTTCCGTGTCGGGGTCGATGTGGATGATGTAGTCTTTGAGCCAGCGAATAGCATTTCCCATTGATACCGAGATCGGGCGGTGAGACTTGAGATAGTCAATCTGTGGGCTGAGGTAGTGCGATGTGAGGTGGCGCGCGAGTGAAGTGTTGGCTGGGGTCGTGTACGACTGAATGGCCTGCGATGTGTTAGCTGTAAATCACAGAGCGCGTGCGGTAGTAGTCTCACTTTTTTGAATGCTAGCAGCATAGCAACACATCTCGCATTGCTACCACAGATGATGTAGTTGCTCATTTGAAAACCGAGCGCCAGCACAGCTGGATGTATGTCCTTTGACACTCCTTCCATAGTATGCCTCCTTGGCTGGTTGTAGAGGTGACCGAAAAGACCCACCTCCTTGCTGGCCTTCCTGGGCTCTTTCGCCCCGCCTGACTGTGCTGCTTTTGGTCGCGAAGGCATCGCCTGAGGCCCTGGTACTTGCGGTGCTGTCCTCCTGTTCTGCGCAGCACCAGCTTGTGGTCCGCGCTGTGGTTGTTGACCCTGCTTTGCCTTGACGACTGCTGCACCAGCACCCTGCTTGCCTCCTTCTGAACTTGATCCTGCTGCTGCGCTGTTCGCAGTCGATGGACCAGGCTCGTTCGAAGCACCCGACTGAGCCTTCTCTGCAGCTCTCCTTGCCTGCTTCTCGGCCTTTTGCTTCGCTTTGAGTTCCTTTCCAGATAATTTCTGCTCGTCAGTCGACTTTGTCGCTTCTGCTGGCTTCTGAGGCTTCTTTCCCTTATCTACAGGCGCCGAAACAGTATTGTCGACAGGTTGCGCGTCTACTGAACCGGCCGTCTTCTGTGAATCATCCTTCCGTGACTCATCCGGTGTGGACATGATTGATGGGCCGACCGAGGCGCGACCGGTGGGACTCTGTGCTTTTTCCTCGTCCAGTTGGGATTCCGTGATAACGATGTAATAATGCGTTGCGCAAGCAGTTAGAGAAATGGTTAGTTGTTCAAGTAAATGACTGAAACAGCCCCCTCGCAGAATGGTCACACAATGGGATGCATATTTATTCATTGGAGTCACTTTTTGCGGGTGAATCTCCACATCTGCATGACTCGTTGAACTTCACATGCACGCGATTGACTGCTTCGAACAAGCATCTGCCTAAAACGCGAAACGCGTAATGCTGCGCCAAATGGAAGGGGCATGTTCAGTCTGGCGTCCTATCTAGACTCTTTAGGATTCTTCGCACACAATCGCGCCAGCGATCGCGACAACGACCGCGAGAGCTGCCTCGAGTGCTGTCTCGAGTGCTGTCTCGAGTGCTGTCTCGAGTGCTGCCTCGAGAGCCGCCTCGAGAGCGGTCGTGAGAGTGACTGTGAGAGTGACTGTGAGAGTGACTGTGAAAGTGACTGTGAAAGTGACAGCAAGAGCTGCAAGAGCTGCACCATCGTCGATCTTGTGTGACGAGAAGGTCCAAGGTATTTGATTATAAGATTGTGTAACGAGTTTGGCCAAAGTATTCCACTCAAAGCATTAATTCTGCCCTTTCGCAGGCAACCTCAAGTTTGTCCATCTGTCGCCAAACCACCAAAAGATTCTCCCCGCTGCATTGTCCGTTCCCATTGTGGCATTGCCGTTCGTGGTGCTCGAGTGGTATCGCCTCAAAGACGCTGAACGGGGCTAAAGCAGCCTACTGTATCACGCATCCGTAGAAGAAGGCCGAGTCGTTGGGCAAGATCAATGGCAGGCTGATCTCGCCTGTGACTGTCACGGTCACTGGTTGGTCGTTGTTCGGCGGCATGATTGGTCGTTTTTCGTGATAATTTGACTGACGACAATCAGCTGAATGGACGTCATTGCCTGAATTCGAATACTTACTGTCTGGTGATGCGTTGATTGGTGTTGATGCTCGAGCCTGGGCTTGTTCGTTGTATGAAGCTCTCGTCTGACTTGACTTGCTGTGTTCTGGCTGGAAATTTGAATAAGAGCAGAAACGCGGAACCAAAGGCTATCCGTACTGCCAGAACAGATGATATTGTGTACTAGAAGGTAATACTACGACAACTATCTAACATGGGATTCTCCATTAGCATTGTGCGGATGATACATGAATGAAATGTTTGATATTGTGCCTGACCATGAATGGCGAAAGAATATGATGGGGTATATTGGTGAAGCGCAATGGATATGATGGTTTGGGCGGGCGGAAGATGGTCGAAACCTCATTTCTTCTCCCTGCTGCGAGAACGTGATCTGTCTCGAGTACTTTTCCTTTGGTCGCCGCCCAGTCTGCTACCACTCGGCACGTAGCGGTCAATGTCCACTTTTGGCTTGTCATCGTGGTCTCGGCGCGGGCGATCACGATCGTAGTCTCTATCTCTGTCCCGCTCTCTTTCTCGGTCTCTGTCTCGGTCCCTATCGCGGTCCCTATCGCGGTCGCGGTCGCGATCCCGTCTGTCGCGATCTCTGTCCCTATCTCTGTCTCTGTCACGATCTCGGTCTCGATCCCTGTCCCTGTCCCGACGATCGTCTCTTCGGACGGAACCTCCGGGCACATAGCGGTCAATGTCCGGAGGGCTCCGTGAGCGGGATGGCCGCCTCCGAGGGGGAGAGTAATCTCTGTCGCGGTAGCTACGCCTCAGCGGACTACGAGACCTACTACGATCTCGTCGTCGCGGCGGACTTCGTGAATCGTCTCGATGTCGTCGGCGCGGTACTGGACTACGACTACGAGCACGAGGGGCATTACTGTCCCTGCGTCGATCCGAATCCTCGCGCTCTCTCCTCATTTTGGCCCTCCAGGCTTCTCGCTCGGCACTGATGTCGCGCATCGAAGATCTCCTTGGGCTTCTCGCTCGGGCTGAACGGTCTTCATCTCGGTCGTCCCGTCTTCGATGGTGTCGGCTGTCTACACTCGGCGAACGTGTACCCGTTCCGACTCGACGACCGGTCTTCTCTGCCATGCGCTCTCCTTCACGAAGGAGCAATCGCATCGCCTGTTCCTCCAGCCTCTTTGCTTCGGCAGCCTCCTCCTCCCTCTTTCGCTTCGCCATGTCCTCCTCGTACTTTTTCTGTCGCTCCTCTTTCTCCTTCTTGATACGCTCCTGCTCCTCCTGGAACTTCTTCAGCCTTTCCGCTTCAGCCTCCTTCTGCTTCTTCCTTAAGCTCTCCCTTTCCGCGCGCCGCTTCTGCTCACGCTCAATCTTCTCTTTCTCTTTCGTGAGCTCGGCCGCGCGCTTCTTCAACGCTTCGAGTTCTCGCTTCTTGGCTTCCTCCTTCTCCTTCCTCTTCTTGAGCCTGAGCTCTTCGATGTGTCGCTTTGCTCGCTCTTGTCGTCTGATCTCGGCTTCGGCAGCATACGCGTCGTCTGACTTTGCACCCTTGGACTCCTCCTTTGTCGCGGCATCTTCCCCGATATCCTTGCGCCTGATCTCTCTCAAAGCAATCTCGGCTTGATCCAGGTATTTCGAGATGAATTCGCCGATCTGTTCTTCGGTTTTTGGATAGATGTTGGCACGAGCAGCGGCTCCTTCCAGCAACGGCGCAGCGAGTCGTCGGTCTTTGGCGAGGTACTTGGCGGGTTCTCGTTCGATCTCTTCGTCGGTAAATGCTTGAAGTGACTCGATCAGTATCTGTTTTGGTCCCTAAGGCATGTCAATTGGCCGTGATAGATTGAGACGACCGTACGTACGTCTTCTTCGAACTGCTTGTAGGTCTTCTTGCGCAGCGCGTCGAATTCGCCCTTCTTCTTGAAGACGTGAAGAAGTGCATCGATGGATGCTCGCTTGACTGACGATACTGGAAGCTCTGAGATTCTGGGCTTCTTTCTGAGCGGTCCATCATCCCCACCCACTCGAACAGCTTCTACATCGGCCATGATGGACAGCCAAGTGCAGGAAATTGCAGATGGTCCTGCTCATCTCGAGGCCAGATCGCGCGCCTCGGAGATCACTTTACCGGGGAACGCAAAGCCGAAGTTCCGCCGTGAATGCGACTCGTGACGCCAAGACGACCTCCACTGCCGGGATCTCGCAGAGCTTCATCACATGTGCTTGCATCCTTCTTATTAACGCGATTGAAAGACGATATAGCGAAAGGAGACAGCTCAACGATTACTCAGACTCTCACTTCTGGACGAAACTGCCTTGAACCGATCGCATTGACGCCGTCTGACCTCGGACATCCGCAAATCACCTTCTACAACAAACGTCACAATGGTCCACAAAGTGCTCTTCTGGAGTGGATTCGGTGCGCTTGAGCGAAGTGTAGGAGAGACGAATCGCTGCTGACACTCTGCAGGCGTTGCCGTCCGACTATGGCAGCTCGGTATTGAGATGCGTCCATTCTTCCACAAGGAGATCCTCTGGACGTACCCAGTTTACGCCAGCATTGGCGCATCATTCGGCTACTGGTTGAACGGAGTCGAGGACAAACAGATGAGGATTCTCGGAGAGACCAGGGAGAGATTGCTTGAGAAGCGCAGGAGGAGAGCTGAGAGGGAGGGTGGTATTCAGATTGGCACAGAAGGACAAAAGACGCAAGAGGGTCTTTTCGCCAGCCCAACGATCATTGAGCAGAGAGGCTTGGAGTTCCCAGCTGGAGCGCAGGGACAAAAGGTCAAGACTGGTGTTGCCGAGTAATTAAGATGTGTCGACCGGGTCGGACGTGAAGTGGAGAGGGATGATGGGAATTTAAAGGCGTAAAGATCACTTATCACTGGGTACGAGCTGGTAACAAACCCACTGTCTACCTTATGCAATGAGAGTTTGTAAATATTTGTAGGCGCAGGGAACGCGTATGAACCTTTCGAAATTTACGCTTCACTTTGAGACCTGCCCAGTGTATTTGTGGCTTCGTGTTCCTGTACCGTTCCAAGATGGCACAGCCACTCTGTGACTAGATGATGACCACCTAACTATCATGAGGTAGTCAAGCTCGTATCTTCTGCGAATAACCGAGCAAATCCAACGACTTGTGTTCGCCATTTTCATGGGTCAGTAAGTCAACAGCGCAGAGAAGATGGACGACTTTCGCAACGCTCCGCTCAAACCACCACCGATGTTGGTGTCGGACAATCACAATTCAAGAGTTAATGGCTCACGAGGGATCGTTGTCTTCTCGGGCGGTAGCGCCGCCAACAATCTGGTCGATGTGTTTAGTAATCTCGCTTCACAGCAGGAGGCAAGTCTGAGTTATGTCATGCCCATCAGTGACAATGGTGGAAGCACCAGCGAGCTAATACGAGTGTTTGGCGGACCAGGTGAGTATGAATGCAGATACATCATGAGAAGAGAACTAATCTGAACACCTCAGGGATCGGCGACCTGCGAAGTAAGTGGCAAAGGCTCTGTTGAAGCATGTAATTGACCTCGACGTGTGGTCACGCGACACCATTGAAGGCGAGAACGTTCGTGAAAAGGACAGCGAGGTTGATGCTGCTATAGGTCGCTTGGTCCGTCTCATTCCCGACATTGATCCAGAGGCAGCAGCGATCAAGGCATTCTTCAATTACCGTCTACCATCAGACTACAACGCAGCACGTCACGAATGGCTCGATATCGTGGAGGCGAACCATGTTCTTTGGAACAACATATCAGCGCCGAAGAAGGAGCTTATCCGGAGTTTCCTGAGTGTAGTCAACCTTGAGATCGTGAAGAGGCTCCGCCCGTCGTCCAAATTTGACTACTCAAAGGCCGCCATAGGAAACCTTTTCTTGACTGGGTAGGTTTGGTAACATTCGGGTCCAATTCGAGACTCTGACATGCGTAGCGCCCGCCTCTTCACTGGCTCTCTGGAGTCAGCAATCTATCTTCTCTCTTCCATCTGCGGAGTCTCATCAAGCATATCCATACTCCCCGCTATAAACACAAACTTTACCCATCACATCTCAGCTGGCCTTGCAGATGGCAGCACGATCACTGGACAGAATGATATAAGCCACCCATCAGAGCAAGTCCCCGACACACTGTCTCCGTCGCACCATTATATTGAGGCACTGGAACAGGACAAAGTGGAAGACGCCAATTTACCCGGCACCCACCCCTCGCTGCGTAAACCAGCCATAAACTTTACCAAACCTGATACGAGTGACCACAGCGACGACCTCCCCTCGCGTATTGCTCGGATCTGGTACATCAACCCATACGGCCACGAGATCAATGTGCCAGCCAACAACCGCGTCGTCAGCTCTCTACAGTCCAGCTGCACCGTGATCTACAGTATCGGTTCTTTGTTCACATCCATTATTCCTTCTCTCATACTACGCAACATAGGTGAAGCAATCGCTACTTCACCAAATATAAGGTCGAAGATCCTGATACTGAATGGTACCAACGATCGAGAAACCGGGCCTTCGACACAGCCATTCACGGCGATCGACTTCGTTGCGGCCATTGCCGAGGCGTGTGCGCAGAGTCGAGGGATGCCGAAGCCAGAGAAGAACGAGTACTGGCGGTACGTGACACACGTTGTGTATCTTGAAGGAGGTAGGGGTGCACCGGTCGTCGATCGAACAAGCCTGGCCGACGCTGGTGTTGAAGCTATCAAGATTTATGGGCGAAGAGGGAGAGCTGGCGAAGCAAGATATGATGCCGATGCTTTGAGAGGAGTCTTAAGCATGATTGTGGGAAGGGGTGACATGAGGGAGCGAAGCAGAAGAAATACGCTTGAGCGATGAGAACTTTCTTGTTTGGACAACGGCTTGATCTTGTAGAGTAAGGTATCTAATTTGCTTACATGTCAAAGCTCATAATCAAACCCCTACCGCAGAAACCACAGACACCGCGGTTCCGCTACAGATCTTTAGATTGCACTGGCTTACATCACGCAGACAGCACAGGGCTACGAATAACGGTCTGACAAACCTCACAAGGGCAGTTGACTGAGTACAGCACATTGTGCTCTTCATGGCCATGCATTCTCCATTCGCCAACGGTGGTGAATGCAAATCCATGGACGACGCATGTGAAGGGTGGTTGCTCTAGAGTCTCGTTAGCATACGACAAGCCGGGATCGATGGCCGAAGCAGCCTCGCCAAGGGCTGTCGGAACAGGCGCGAAAGTACCCACTGCGAGAAGCGCACTGAGATCTGTGTTGTCCACTCGCGCAAGCAGCTGAGCCAAATCTGGACTTTTCAGCGGCTCGACGACGCGATCGGCATCACTTACCACTGGCGCTGGACGCGGTTCCCTCTGCTTCTGTTGCTCCGCCATCTTCGCGCCGTGAGCAGTCTTCCTCGACTTGACGGTCCTTGTATCGGAGCGCTGATCGCCATGAACCTCAGCCTCGTGTCTGTTTTTCGACCAAGCTCTGGCGAATGACTTGTGGCAAAAGAAACAGGGATACGGCTTGTCCAGTGTGTGTTTCTCGCGGATGTGCTGGTCAAGGTTGAATTGACATGCTGAGAGGTACTTGATACCCTGGTTCATGCAATGAGGACAAGGGAGCGTCTTGCGCTTCACCTTGGTCGTATCAGACGTATTAGTAGATCTGTCAGCCATGTTAGGTCGTAAGAAGGTGTCGTGTGTGTCGTCAGGGGTACGATTCTTGTCTTCGGGGTACGCTTACCTCTACCAGAAAGGAAGCTAAAATGTTTTGTTATTGTGTCGCAAGCTATGCGGCTGTCAGGCTCTCTATAGATATATTCGCAGCAGAACGAGGCAGTCTGGTTCCATTAGAATACAAAGGGCATCATTGCTCATCAGTCAATGGATTCCGCCTACCATGACAAAGGAACAATCCATTCTTTGTATCAACGCTTGCCTTTCGGCTCGGAAGAATTTCAAAGACAAAGAAAAATGTTGTCAAAGCAAAAACAATGATAGCAGTGTAGTGGAGGAAGGGGTCAACAGGCTCGTAGTAATCTGTACATACGTGATCATGTGTATCTCTTCATATCCTCGCCTTGAGAGGAACCAAGCCAAACGTCTCCCAGAACTCCCTGCCATCATAGCACCTGCCGAGCGCCTCGACCGGTCTCGGCAAAGCCCTGACCTCTTCCTCTCTCATGCACTCCCAAACCCACCTCGCCTGCTCACTCGGCATTTCGTCCTTATCATCGACATCAGCCCACCCGGCGAAAAGTGCCCACCAGTCATACACAAAGCCATCAGTGAGCATCCACCGCTGGCCCTTGGCCTGCTCCCACTTGGCACAAGCAGCAACGACACCCCTCGCCACGTCTTCGCCGTGTATCATATGCAGACTCTTCTTTCCACGAACATCCTCCTTCGTCTTCGCAACCCGCGAGACCCAATCTTTGGGCTGCCGCGGCCCGCCCCACAGACCAGAGAGATTCAGCACGCAGCCGCCGAGACCGAGGAGCTCGTCTTCAGCCACGGCGCGGGCGTTGGATTTGTTGTAACGACTAGAGCGCGTGACCCATGTGTCTTGTCCCTCGATCTGGAAGATGCCTGTGCTGCCGAGTTGGATGAAGCCTACGTCGCCGGTTCGCGGGTGGGTGGATTTGTAGTTTGAGATTACTTGGCCGGATTGGTCTGGTCCGGTGAGAGGGAAGGTTATGAGGATGTGTTTCGCTGTTGGGAGAACGGAGAACGCAGATGGTGGGGACGAGGGTTCGTATGTGAATTTTATTGTGCCATCGCGGCCGGTGGTCGAGGTTGCTGCGTAGGAGATGTTGCGACGTTTGAGGAGGGGAATCAGGAAAATTGATGTCCAGCCTGCACCGAGGATGAGGAGGTCGACTTGTTGCATCTTGGGAGGGTGAATGTGGTATGTAAAATGCTGAGGATTAGTGAAAGGATGGAGGAAGTTCAAGGCCGTCTGACATCGATGACGGAAGGTGGAGTGGTCGAGTTGTGGGGAAATGCAGGAACGCATGGAGAAAGAGCGGCTTTCAAAGCTTGACCACATGGGCGCGGCTCGGCTGGTCCATAGACCTAACCCCAACTCAGCTCTGTTCACCACGGAGAAGGAACAACTTCAGTCATGGTGCGATTGTGATGTTGTATTACCAATGCTCTTAGAAGTAACAGGGAAAGAATTCTCAGGAGAGCTCAATGGTAGGAATTATATCTATGTCTAGTCTATATCGTCTCACTCCTACCAGCCTCCTTAAGACCGAACCCATCGTCGACACTCGCATTGGCAGTCCTGACATGGTCCAGCTCACTGCGATTCCAAGAGCCTCTCCGTTTCGTCTTCTTGCGTTGAAGATTGCCCATGGCTGCCCTCCGCATCCTGAATCTTTTATCCCTAATCCTTTGTATGCGGAACTTCATGAACATGTTCTTGAAGAAGGTCCACATCATGTTACCGCTGACGACAAACATGAAGACGGCAACCGAGGGTAACGCCACTACCCAGAAGAAAGCGTCGCTGTGTTGGTTGATGGCGTCGAAACGAACAAAGTTCATTCCAAAGTAACCGCTGATAAAGGTCAACGGGGAGAAGAAGACGGTGACGAGGGCGAGGATCATCATGAAGTTGTTGGTGTTAGCTCCCACGGTATTGAATATCAATTGAGAAAGGTTATTGGCGGATGCATCCATTTGCTCAAGCGCTTGGATGATTGTTATGCAATGGTCGAGGACGTCGCCGAGATAGGTGTGTGCAAGAGGAGTAATGACTACGGCAGACGAAGTCGTAGAGACGCCCGGCCTAGGGGTTGGCTTACGACCCTGCATACCGGACATGGTACCCGAGGCCGACATCATCGATTTGAGCTCAGGACGAACTCGGTTATTTCCGCGGATTATGGCTTGTTGTTGAGCAATCGATGCCGGGTTAAGAGGATCGGCTTGGTGATCGCGGAGGGCGTTGACGAGGTGAACTATCGGTTTGAAGAGGTTTTGTAACATGTCGATTTCTTCGCTGAAGATGTATAGGGATTTGGAAGTGCCAATGTCCGGATTCGTAAGAACGTCAATCTGCATGTCTTTTCGGGCTTTGTTGTAGGCGTCTTTCACCGGCATGGCCAAATCTACGATGGTGTCGATGATGGCCTGTAGTAGGAGAGAAGCATCCTCACTTCGACGCAGCATGGTGGATGGACTTTCCAAACGATCGAGAATAGGTCCCTCCACATCTTGACCCGAATGCTCGAAAAACGTGATAACTGTGTTGTCAGACATGAGGAAGATGGCGACCTGCTCGACACTGACAACCAGATCCTCTTCGGCCAGTGCAGAGTGCTTCTCCATGAAAGCGGTATGCTCGGGATTGTGTGCTCCCTCATACCTGTGTAATGTCCGGATGTGTTTGACGGGCGCTTCAACCGAGGTCGTACTATGAGCCTTGATTTTGGCACTGGAGGGTCTTTCCTCGTACTTGGGCAGAACATCATCGTTGCGCTGGACAGACTTCCGTCGAAACATCGACCTCGTCTTGTGGGACTCTCCGTAAGCCGTGACGGCACCATCAAAATCGTATTGACAGTCGCAGTCGTCGTGCTTGCCATGCGAGTGGATGCGAACGAGTTTTTGCAGAGTCAGACACGCAAAAGCATGGTCAGAGTACCAATCAACCTTTGTCCTAGTCCGGGTATTGATCAGATCTTCAACGGCAAGACGATGTAATTTGTATTTGTTGGCCAAGGTCTTGATCACGTCTCCAGATAAGCCGTTCACGGTAATCCATCGGCAGGGCAAGTCCTCTGGTCGGGTCTCCTCAAGTACGGCTGAGAGAGTAAAGTTGTCTGCTGAAAATGACCTTAACTCGCTGTCCGAGTAGTCAATGATATCGATGTCGCACATTTCACGCAAAGAGGCAAGTCGAGGATCGTCATCTTCTTTCGCGGCATCGATTCCAGGTTCAGCACCGGGCTGCCAGATATCGTGTTCATCTTCATGGTAGGCTTTGACAGTGTTGTTCCTGGACATGCGACGATTTCTTAAGCCGGCAGTACCAGTCGAAGAGTAGGACGCGATACTCGCTCTGTGGCTGTGGTCGTGGTCGGTACCATTAGTGGCTGGACGGCCGAGAAGAGCCGGAGAAGATGGCAATATTGCAGGAGGAGGAAGCGCCTCAATCTCCGGAGACGCGAAATCACGCGCAGTCGACGCCATAGTAATAGAAATCCCTTTCACTCAGGTCTGCGTTTGAACGTAGCCTGGCACGATGGCCCAAGAGAGGCTCTTTTGATTTGTTTATGAACAAATCTCAGATGGCAGTCGCCTTGCCGTCATTCCCGTCCGAGCGTCATTGCCCGTCAACCCCAGCACATACAGCACCAGCTTCAGCCTTTTTAGGACGCTGTTATACTGTAGCATAAGCTGTTTTTATCAGCAAATAGTTATAACAGCTGTGCATTGCATTATAGTAGGCTGATCACAGTACCGCGTGTTGAAAGATGTCGCATTACTAATGAGCAATCGCTATGCTAACCCGCTGCCTTGCTGGTAATGAGCCCAACCGCAACCAGAGACTCAGAGAATTTGAGACCGGGCCCAAAGTTAATGTCTGGTCTGCCCAGTATGATTACCTCATTTACACGCTTCATATGAGACTCCCTGATGCTATACCGATGAATGCAAATTCCCTTTCCATGCTATCTCGCTTCAACAGCGCGGATCCAGCTGCCAAGTACGAGAATCTACCTCGGTGTGGCGGCGTCGCGACTCTGAGTGCCCTGCTGGTGGGTATGAGATCGATGGTGATGGTGGCCGTGATGCCTTGAGCTTTCGCCTTCTCTGCCATCCTCGGCCGCAACACACCAAAACCTATGAGTGCCCCATGCACCCTTTTGGCACTCTTTGCTGCAGTACTTCGTCCTTCGACAACGCCTACATTTAGCGAACTGACGAAGATATTCTTCCCACTTGCCGCATCTCCAGTATGCGCATTGACGGATACCGCCTCTGCTTTCGTCTTTTCTGCAGAGGTTACGCATAACAACGCCAGCCCAGTATTGCATTGTCTCGCTTTGTTGAGTTGAGATCGGATGCAGGACATGCTTTGAGCTGGAGGTCCGTATCGTGAAACGCTCGATCAGAGGAGAAATGTTATAAGGCACCTCGTTCGGCTTCCATACAAATTCGTTATCCCATTCGTCGTCCAGTTCTTCCTGAGTACGAAAGACCAAACTGGACAAGGCACTCTCGGAAGCTAGTGCCTGGAGTTCAGCGCCAACCGCCAGTCGTGGAACAAGATGGGTCTCCTGAAAATACGACCGCAGGTTGCAATACTTGGAGACGTACGCGAGAAGTTGTAGAGCCATAATCACATCTTCATCGCGAGGCAGAAATGCAAAGAGTCCGGCCAAATTAGGCATCCTAGCACAATAGGCGTCGAGAGTCTGTCGAATGATAGGAGGACTGACGTTGACCAGATTGACGGGAGGCAGAGGCTGGACTGGGTTAAAGCCTGTTTGTGGTGGCTGTGGCGGTGTGCCATTGGTCCTGCTATCGTCCAGTACCGACCTGTGTGGAGGCATGTACGCATCAGTGTCTGCCACATTTACCGTCGGCACAGATAGGGTGATCGGTGTTGCGCTACCATCGAGCATGTTCTCATCGTCGGCGCCGTCTTGCATAACGACGTCGTTCTGGATGCTCACGATATCCTCTGATGATCGCTCTTCAAGATCTGACGTGGGCTGAACCGAGTCTGCGTTTTGTTCCTCCTCGTCTTCCCAATTCGTGCCGGACACTGAAAGCTGGTGTCTGATCGACGGTCTTCTCGTTGGCCGATCAGGCTCATCTTGATTACGTTGTGATCCCGAAGCAGGTGCTGGTGTTGAGGGTGAAACGGGCTGCGAGCTCAAATCTGTGTTAGAGGTGGAGAGCATCGACGAGGGTAATCTGTCAACATCACGGACCGGACGAATGCCGAACCCACTAACGTTATCTCTGAAAGGCGACGAAGTGAAGATCTGCTCTACTTGTTGAGCTTGAGGAGCCTGGACCGGGGTAGAAAACTGTGTGCGAGGTTGTTGGGGTTGGAATGGCTGCTGCGTGGGATTGAGGCTATGTTGACGTTGGCGTGCAAACGTGGTCTGATCCGGCGGTGACGAGAAGGGAGGCTGATGGTGGAAGGCGGCTGATCGAGTTTGAAGCGACTCGGCATCTGGAAGAGTTGTGGTCTGGGGAATCTCAATCGGAGGCGGAGCCTGTCTCCTGGTACGGTCGGTCCTGTGTTGTGAGTGACTAGTCCTTTGATCCGTTCGAATTGAGCGTGCGCTTGGCCTTGATGATTGTGCCGCCGTGGATGATGATGGCGTTGCATGGCGAGAGGCCAACTCCTTCTCCTGACACAACTCGATAACCTGCATATAGTTGTCCAAGAAGGTTGCAACGACGGGCACCACATCGGCTTCGACTACTCTTGTCCGTACTGCCTCGGAACCGCGAACTCCTATATTCACGATGCACTGAAAGGCGAGATTCCATTTCCACATTTCCATCGGATCGGTGCTCCTGCCCTCTTTGAGGATGCTGACCAGTCTTTCAACTCCGCCATCAATGGTGAGGATATCACGGATCCTTGCTGAGGAGGTTGTGAGGTATGCGAGGTTACTGAGTGAATTTACAAGAGGAAGTGTAGATGTGCAATCGAGGGCGCGGCGGTCATAAAGGGCTGGAGTGATGCCGACAGAGGCCTTGTTTGCGTTGGGTATACTGAAGTTGTTTTCTCTCATGTTTGCGGTCGTCGAGTGAGTCGATGGAGAGGTATTTAGAACTCAGAGATCTTGGGCGTGATAGAAAGAGGTGAAAAGGTGAGAGAAGCACTGGAATTCGTAGTTGGTTAGCGAGCGTCGATAGATAGAGATGGAAAGCGTGTGAAACACAGTGGGCTGTCTCACATGTTGAGTAACGCCTACAACGCAATCAAATGCCAACACGAGCCACGCGCATAGGCGATGATGGCTTCCACTTCCACGAGGCGTGCGACGATGATACAGTCGGTCGAGTGAGTCGAGATGGCTTTGAGATGTGACGTCGATCGCAAATGGTAGCGTTCGCCGCGATGCTGACAGAAGAGCGGCAGAGTTCGTCAAGTTCACTCGGCGCTGACAAACACAGCGGCGGCGACCGAGGCGATGGCTTTGTTCGTGTCGGCGGCCGGTTGCAATGGTCGTCGCAGAGAGTTGTAGAGATGAGGATATGCAAGGCTGATACGGGTTGAAGAGAAGATTGCTTTTTGCGGTGGTAGAGTCGGTGTCGGTGTCGGCAAGGGTCGGTCGAGGAAGGCAGGCGGACAATCGATGAACTGGAACTGGGACTGGAAGCGTTCCAATCTGTTCTGCGAGTGGAGCACTCCGGCTGTGACCAGTGAATCCGGACCCGGTCTGAGTTCTACGTACCGTGTCGGACAGCCAAGCGTGTGCACAGACACTGGGCGTAATAAAACGGAGAAGACGGAGAAGACAACAGAAACGACTGTGTCGGTCTTTGCCTATTCTTCGGACTGGGCTTGTGGCACCTGTCTCGTGCAGCGTTAGACAGATCAGCAGACGAATCCTTGTCCGAACCGCCGCAGTATAGCAAACTGTTACAATTCGAAACCTTCTCTGACTGGTTGAACGAGACCTCAATACACTGTAAGATGCCCGAGGAGAGATGAGAGAGGGGACAGCACTGCATAGATGAATCTCCGTCTTTGATAGCCCAAGGAGATGGACAAGTGTAGTACAACTGTGCGACCGCCGGGTGATGAAGAATTTCGATCATGAACGAATCATTTTGTAGATTGGCAGCAACAGCAGGTTTCAAAGCGGGAGAAGGCTGCGACTACTGCAATTGCACTGCAGGTGACTGATTTCGGAATCTATCACTGGCTCTATACCTTCTTGGACGTATCTGATCTGATCAGGCGTATCACCACCGCCAGAGTGCCACACTGTAAGCGCCTCAAGATTCAAGCGTATCACACAGTATGCCGGCGTACGATCCGAAGGCCGGGCTGCTGATCAGCATCATCTCCTCTCAGTACATGTATCCTCCTCATGGCGTTATTACTCGTGTTCGTTACCCAAAGTGTACACAGCTCATGGCGATGTAATACAGATTACAGTGAATGTTATTGTTTCAGGTTGCAGACAATAAACCTCCTGTAATAGGTTTATCTGAAACGACACCCCATATATTCTCCTATATCATCACCAAACGAGCGCTGTCACCATCTCACATTCAAGACCTGCGCCGTAATACTTCGACATGCAGATTCTCGGACCCCATCGGTGCGAGTAGCGAAATGATGATAACAGACATGGCCTTCTCTACTCCGACAAGAATATTGCACTAGCGGCTCCCTATCAGTAGTTGACCGTTGCAGTCCCCACCGGCACTGGCATCATGATTCGGCTCTTTGTGACGTGCAAGCATGGCAGTCACTAAGTTCTACTGGGACAATGTGGGACCATGGTATTGTAAGCAATCATCGTATCATATCAATCATGCTGCTATCTCGCAAAGTGGTATCATGAATAAGTTAACCACACAACACCCAACCCAAAACGGGCCCCATGGTTTTACCAAACCAACGCCGAAAATCAACCCAATAATGCACCGTACTGCTCCTCTGTCGTGCCTATCTCTCAGCTCGAACACCTCCATGGATGACAGCCTGCCTACCTACTCCCGTGAAAACATTGTGTCCTCCTTGACGTGCCCGAATCGCCTGTTCAACATCTCGTTGATATCTGTACTCCGCCTTGCTGGTCCGTCATCCACATACACATTCTCCTCCTCGGTCAGAACTGGCTTAGGCTTGCCTCTTCCCTCTTCCATGACTCTCGGTCTGCTAAGCAGATCCTCAACCTCTTGGTGACGTCTGGCTTCTTCCTCTCCCTCTCGCGCAAGCTCCAAGCTGCTCTTCTTTGTACCTCTGTGCCAACCTGCCTGAAGCTCCAGTGCACTGGCTTCCTCGAAGCGTTTGCGAATGTCGAGGTCCTGCTCCAGGCACTGGAAGGTGTCGACGTCGGTCGGGAAGTATGCTGCTTTGAGACTACGGACTGCGACTTCAAAATAGATCAAGGCGCTGAGGATCAAGATCAGCGTGAGCCACCATGTCGGGTTCTTGCCGAACAGGTGTAAGAAGGCGCCCCTAACGTGATACTCTCTGTTGTTGCTGTACGTCGCCGCAAGGATTAAGTTCCAGAGCCACCAGCCTCCGATCTCGATGAACAGACACACAAACGCCATGATGCTCTTGTTGTGAATCTCCAGTAGTTGCAGCTTGATATTGATGAAAATCACACATGCTGTGAAGCATAGATCTCCCATCGCAAATAAGTCGTTGTGAGTGTGGTACTGCGTAATGCCATAGAGAGACCACATGCCGAAAAAGACAATCATGGCTTCTGATGCCGCCATGAACATCCATCCTGCGTAAATCTTGAAATTGAAGCCACGATTTTGCTGCCCCTTGGCATATAACTCCGGTACAGCTAGCAACGTCGAGGCTTGAAGATCTTTCTCAAAGACGCCCAAGAAGATCACCGGTAGAGAAGTGAAAAGAGTGTTGAACACCGAGAGCGACCATGACTCGTAGAGCGAAGTACCCGTATAGCCAGTATATCTCTGGTATACAGCTTGTACCAGATAGAACATTGCTTCTTTCCAGAACGTGCCGACGATGTACTTTGATACTCGAACGTAGTTCCAACGGCCGTGTACCAGCAACAGCTTGGTGAGAAAGCGAAACTGAGCGATTGAGTAGTCGGATGAACGGGCGGCTTGAAGACCCTCTTTACCAGTGATACCGATACCAACATGAGCCTCTTGGATCATGGCAATGTCGTTCGCACCATCACCGATTGCCAGCGTGATACTGTCCTTGACTCTCCTGCGTATTGATTTGACAAGCCCCGCCTTTTGACTTGGGCTTGCGCGACAGCAGACAACCGAATCGGCAGAGATGGCGAGATCGAGGAACAATTTGCGAAGAGCGTCATCTGCCTCCACAATCGCCAATGTGCCACCGTCGATGACCACCACAGCGTGAGCGACATTACCACTCTGAACATCAAGCATGGCTGCAGCAATGTGCTGCTCCAGATGGCCGATGGTATGGTCGAGCACGGTCACGGCAGAGTAATCTTTGATCAACCGGCAAGAGTGTCCGATATTGATCGCCGTCTCCCTCTTGTCACCCGTCAACATCCACATCTTGATGTGAGCACGTCTGAGTTTGTCGATGGCCTCTGGAACTCCGTTTTGAAGCTTGTCTTCGATGGCAGTTGCACCGCCAAGCTCGAAGTTCTGCTCCAGCATCTCACCAGCACGTTCAATCAGCGTCTGACGATCTACCAGGCTAGTGGTTGCGTCGTTGTATACCTTCTTCCAGCTTTGGTACTCGTCCTCTGCGAGGAAACGATGCGCGTAAAGTAAAGTTCGAAGACCTTCCGTCGCAAAATCGTTGATATGTTGAAAGCAGCGTTCGACCACGGCAGGCTCGTCTAGTGCAAGCGCTTCTTCGACCAGTTCCTCATCGGCGTCATCGTAGTCGAAAGAGCTTCTAGCTTCTGAAAAGGCCATTGATTGCTTGTGCATGGATGGACGAGGGGTGTAGTATGCTTCGGTGCTCTCACTAACGGGCGCGACAACGTCCCTCTCACGCTCAGTAAGCCAAGTATCGAGCTCGTCACGGATGGGGTGCAGCCGGGCGCTGGTACTAACACGACCAGCGGCTCCAATACTCTTTCGGCTTGTCAAGTTCAAGCTTGCACGCGTGAAACTCTTGCGATCCATGGTCGGTGCATCAACCTGCTCACTCTTTCTCCTCAAAGCCTCGTTCGCCTCCAAGCTCTTTCGCTTACTGACGCGCTTTTCGATATCAGAGACTTTCTCTCTTGCCAGGTTTGCTAAGCGAAGACGTTCCATAAGGACAGTATCGGCTCCCTTGCACATTACAGCGAGCCGTCCATCCGGAAAGCGAACGACAATAGACATGCGCTTCCTCATGCTCGAGAACTCGACAACATTGAGGATCTCATACTGTTCGATCACTGGCTCAGATTCCTTACCTGTAGAAAACGTCTTGAGCGACAGAGTTCCAGCATCGCGATTGATAACGAGATAGTCGAGTTCTTGTGCGGCCCTAATCAGCGCCAGCTCATCAGGAGAGGACGCTTGAAACTCAATCGAGCCATCATCCTGCTTCTCGGGCAGTGCTGTGTGACACAGAGCCATAGAGAGCAGGAGCATCCGTGCCTTCCGAGCAAAGGCTGTCATAGGCCTGCGCTGAATGTATCGAATCATCGCTTTTGTGCTGAGTTCTGGCTGTATCTTTTCCGGTCGAGCGGTGGAATGCCAACCCGATGTGGACGGGCGAGGAAGCATGCCAGGTTGCGGCTCGTCGTCTTGCGGCGTAACATTCCCCAGTCTTGGTGAATGCGGGACGGAGAGTGAGGTTCTATCCTCTTTCAACGGCTTCTTACCCTTGTTCCTAGGCTTTCTCTTCTTGTGAACTAGTCGCTCTTCGTCTTCTTCGTCTTGCTGCAAGTCCACGTCATGTAACCAAGCGGTTCCTGCAACACTCAGCTTTCTGAACTTCATCACGTTCTCAGTCAACGTGCCCGTCTTGTCGGAAAAGATGTAGCCGATTTGACCGAGCTCCTCGTTGATGGTTGAAGTCCTCGCCTCGAATGGTGTATTCGAGACCTCGTCATACATGTCAATGTCGTTGAGCATCAACATTTGCACAAAGTGGACAATCTCCAGTGACACATAAAGAGAAAGTGGAATCATCGTGTTGAACATGATGATGAAGCTGACCAGGATGGGAAAGAAGGCGACGCTGGCGTCAATCAAGTACCAGGACTTGGACTCCGTCTGATTTCTCCAGACTTGGTAGGCGATCGTGTTGAAGAGCGAAAGAGCAATGACGAATATGACCATGACGATGACCACTTTGTTGGCTTTGCCTTGCATCGCTGGAGCCTTGATTCGAGGGTTCTTGTTGGCGTTCATGCGAATTTTGCATTCCTCTCCAGAGTAGATGACCATGCCTACGGCTTCTGGGGTGTTGCGCAAGATGCTGCCACGATAGATGATTTCGTTGTTGGTAAGCGGGGTGGTCTGGTTCTCCAGTGTCGCTCGGCCCTCAAAATTGTACAAGTCAAGGTTGGGATCCTCAACAACCAAATGAGCTTTGCAATTGACGATCAACTCGGGCGTCTTACAGAGCTTTGCCAATGCAGTGGGGACCTGCTTGCTTTTGAGATTTGTCTCGCCGTCTAATGCCATAGTTTCGACGTTGGCAATGTTATTTTCTCCTTGGCTGTTCAAAAGCATGATGTCCGCAGGCACAGCTTGATTTCTCTGCAGCCTGATTACATCGCCAACTTGGAGATTGTGCCATTTCGTCGTAGACCAGTGAACAGGTCCCTCGTGCTTGACCCGTCCTTGTTCTACATCCTCCGTCGTGGTCATCGACTGGTAAGCATGTAACACTTCGATTTCCTGATTATTCTCGAGCTTGTCCAGACGGTACCGGCGGAAGTCATCGTAACCTTCCTTGGCCATTGCGATCATGACAAAGAAGATCAAAGGAATGATAGTTGTGTAAGTTCCAGTGGTACTGAGACCGGGTATCATTTGCAAAATAGCAATTGTCAAGAAATAGAAATTGGCGAGCTTCGAGAACTGAGCGAAAAGTTGACGAGGAAGAAAGTTGTAGAAGGTGTATCTGCTGGAACGAATAGTGTTTGTGAGAAATGGCTTTCCTGTGCGGTCGTCGATTAGGGCCGATTTTCGTGACGGGTCAAGGTGGATGTGTCGCCCGTCTTTGCTAGGAGGTATTTCTTGGATCCGGAGAACAAATTTGCGGGAGGTATGGAAAGCTTTCTTGATGCCACGCCAGGCAGAGTTTCGTGCGGCTCGTTTCTGAAGCCAACTTTGGTAGTTGGGCAGGGTCGCCAAACCAGTTCCTTCAAAGACAGGTTCCGAGTGTTTCTTCTGTTGGTCGGTTGCGAGATATGGCAGTCGAGGTGAATCCTCGACGGATGTGATCTCTTCAACCTTTGATTCCATGCTCTTCTTATCACGGCTTTGAGACGGCCGTGAACTGCTCGCGCCGTCCATCGGGCCCACACTCTGCATCTCGATGACGGAGTGGTCGTCGTGGTTCCTATCCAGCATGCTCTTCTGAAATAACGTCGTCCTCAGTGACATGCCTCTATGCCTGCCATGTGGTGACATTGATGGATTTGAACGCCGCGGACGGTCTTCTGGTACAGATCTAATACTGGCTGGTGATTGGGCCCGGCTTCTACCAGATATCGAGTCGCTCGTACGTCCAACGGAGGTGGTGCCGGATAGGTTGGGATGACTACCGACCCTTGGTATCGCTTCATCGCTGACCTTCTTTTTGACTCTTCCCCATTTGGGTCGTCGTTCTGCGTCGTCCAATGAGAAACGAACGCGAGGCTGGTCAGGCGATAATCCACGACTCAGCGGTGTCGCGTGCGTGCCGTCACGGGGAGCGTGGTGTTGGTCTAGGTTCATGGTCGTCGTGCCGATGTGTGTGCCTTCGTTCGCGGATATGAATGTGGCATCCTCGGTGTCGCTATGTGTAGATGTTCTCCGTCGCATACCATCATTCTCTGAGCCCTCTGAAGGGGACCGAGCCTCATCGTAGACCATTCTCGGGTTTCAGATGTTCCGTCAGTTGTCGAGGCTTGTCTATTGTCGTGACGTTGCCAAGTCCACGGGAGCCATCGAATTGTCGAAGGAAGTGAATAGTGGTATATTCGAATTCTTTCGTGCTATTGTCGTGCCTCAGAACGAATGTAAAGGTCCGATTACGAACGCGCAAGGTGCTGACGACAAGCAATGAGGTACTGTAGGCCGTAGATGGGGTTGAGTGTAAAATAGCCGGAATAAGTTCGCGCAGGCACGACGCGAGGCAGGTTAATCCCGATCGGTGCAACTTCCAATCGTGGATGACGACGTCCGATAATATTTGTGGGCCCCCCGCATTCGTCCCTGCCGTATTCAACAAGTAAAGCAACCTTCTATCGACGAATGTGATCGACAACGACACGAATACAGAAAGGTCTATTTAAGTTATCGTAGCAAGTACATTAAATTTCGATCATCTCGAGGAATGGGCACTGTTTGAATATATACAGCTGTCATGTTACCTTTCCGCTTTCGCACTTCAATTTGCTTATGGTTTTGACCGATGCATGAAGAAGTTCGGTAGGCTGGCTTGGTGGGGCACTTCTCGCTCGCGGCGTGTGCTTTGCCAACTTCTTGATTCGTTGTGTTCGAGCGATCGTAAAACGTTCGAGCACGCACAAGAACACAAACTGATCATTGATCGTTATAAGTTAGTCGCGTTCACCTGTAGAAGTCTATTGTTCCAACGTGATTGTCCTAGATCGCTCACAGTCGCCAGCTGTCTGACCCTTGCTACAGAAGAATATCGAAGTCGGTGTTCTGCTTACTAGTCTGATATTCTGCTGCATACCGAGCACATGAAGGGAACAACGATGTTGTATGAGCATACACTGTTAGGTTCTTTACGAGAAGTATGAAGGGAAGCGCAGAGGTCAGCTAGCCACGAACCTCACTCGAAGTGTTGGGAAAAGTCGCATAAAGGTAAGGACATCACAAAGTCAATCAACTATTGGGCGGTGAGAGACAACGCGCATGCGTGGTCCAGGCCCTGCGTGTCCCGAGCCACGGGTTCTGCTACCCCACAGCTGCGGGGTGCATGAGCAGGTACCACTACTCTAATTCACTGCAGCGCGACAACACATGCCAAGCCTGACCGCAAACCAGAATTCTGAAACCAAATCATCTGACATTCAGCGCAGTCAAACCTTCAACCCCGCGCATCCTACCAGATCAGCAGAGATTACCGGCTCCTATCAGCAAGAATGGCTGACGTCGATGATAACGCTACAAACCCTGTCAATGAACCTCTCGACCTTGTCCGCCTGAGCATCAACGAAGTCGTCTTTGTCCGGTTACGAGGAGACCGCGAACTACAAGGACGTTTACATGTCAGTAGCATCTTCTGGTCTCGCGCGACGATTCATACCTCGCGCTCCAGTGACTGACCAGACTAGGCATACGACTCACATTGCAACCTCGTGCTTGGAGAGGTAGAAGAGACCATCTACGTCGTAGACGACGAGGACGACGAGGCTGTGAGGGTAAGATCGCATTCATACCAGGACATCCCCCAGGTACTGACGACAGCAGACGGTCAAAAAGAACAGCGAAATGCTTTTCGTCAGAGGAGATTCGGTGGTTCTCATCTCGCCGCAGGCGCAATAAGAGGCTGGACCGGCGCGCAGGACAATGGCACTGGGCAATGCAAGAGTATGGTAAACGAAAATAACACCATGATGTGGTACGGGCTGGACAGATGAATAATCATGGATACCCAAAGCGAATGCGATGAGGGTTGGAAGCAGGCCAACAAGTCGAAAAGGCGATATGTTTGAGAGCCAACAGTACAGCTATATGCTCGCGGAGCTACAAACTTCGGACACGAAATACCGACAAGCGAGGGGGTCGAATCGCATCACAGTGTCTGAAGTTTCGGTTCCTGCTCCTATATGTTCCAAACACATTATCGGAATGATAAGACTACTATTATCTCCCGAACTCATGCAACAAGTTCCCAAGTCGATACATATCTCCAGGCTTGTGAGCACCTCACGACATAGTCCTCGGGCTTCAGTCCCCTCGCATCTTGCCCGTTCAAATTCGTCACTGCCATAATTATGACTCTCTGCCCCACAGCACCCAGCTCATTAGGTTTAACATCAACCCACCAGACCAGCCCATTAGTTTGCATTGGTACCCTCTGCTCATTTTCCCGCATAGACAGGATATAACAATAGTCCTTTCCTTTTCCATTCTTCTCACCGTCCCAGTGCTCGCAAATCCTCTCGAACACAAACCTCGTATATGGCTTCTGCCTCTCCCTACTCAACGATATCTTCTTCCTTTTCGGAGCGAACGAACTCGCTTTCAATCCCTCCTCAGGAACAACGATGCTGCACAGCGCAGGCTGATCCGTGTCCGAGAGCAGGTATTCCTCCCATGAGGGCTGGCGTCCATCCGCGCGGAAGAAGCTGCTGCGATCTGCCGGATAGTGGGTCTCGCCGAACTCCTCATTGGACTTGACGAAGTGTTCTGGCGAGAACTTACGCGTGTATGTCTGATCTGCACCAACGTGTCCAGCGCCCCAACAGGTGTCGATGAGTTTCCATACTCCGCCGTCGATTCGCACAGCGGACCAGGCGTGGGTTGCTTCGAACGGTGGGACGGGTGCGCCTGGCGCAATCTCACTGAAACCGTAGCCCTTGCCGTGACCGCCGACGACGATGGCTTCGAGACCGGCTTTGGCGGCGAGAGCGGCGAAGACGCCAGCGTAGCCCTCACAGACTGCTAGACCGGTCCTAATGGTGCTGGCGGGTGTTGAGGGCTTGAGATTCTTGGCGAAGAAATCGCGCACATTGTAGTCGATGTTGTGGTGTAGCCAGGTGAAGAGCACACGAGCTTTGTCTGTGGGTGAAGGAAATGGGGAGCATAGATTATGGGCGAGCCAGCCGAGGTCAGTGCTTGGTATGCTCTGACGTGGGAAACGTGCTGCATGGGCGTCAACGACCGAGAAGTCGCGACAGCGGAGACACGAGCCTTGAGAAACGGCAGTGTGAGGAGGAGGTTGTGATGGTGTCGTCTGCAGACCGGGGCCTATCTTGGGCTTCGAGGCAAGCAACTTGCTCAGATCCGGGCGACTGGACATTGGGATTGGTGGCGGTACACCGTTGGTTGCAGGTACTGTATCCAGTCCTGCTGATGACACGGAGCGGCTGTTGTCAAACCCCATTGCCAAGGCAGATTTCCTGGGTCTGGGAGGCATCTCGGGGGTCTGAAGACCGCTTCTAGATGGAAGAGTTGGGGCACTGGGTACATTCGTGTTGAGACTCGTGGGATTTACTCGTGATAGACTAGACGAGGAATGTGACTGTGGCAGTACCGGACGTGCTGGCTCTTCATATTGTCGTCTCGGTGGCAACTTTGGCAACGCCGAGGGATCGTATGAGGGCGCTCTGATGATGAATTGACCATTGCCGGCTTCATTCTTGCTGGACTGGTTTGACACCGAAGTACGTGCAGAAGCTGTCGATCCTGCTGAGTCTCTTCGGACACTTCTTTGTTCCGATGGCCTTCGCGGTGGCAGCGGTGGTATGCTCGCAGGCTCCTGCGCGCTTGATTTCGACTGATCCGTAGGTATGCGAGGTGGCAGTGTTGGTCGTACTGGAGGTTTCGGAGCAGTGTTTGACTGTGTATGCGCTTTGAATTGTTTTCTTCTATCGTCAAGACTGGCTGCTGTCGTAGATGTCAGAACCTCGGTTTGCGTGTTCTCACTGGTCGCCGCCGGTTGGTTGCCAATGCTTGCGCCGTAAGACGACACACTAGAGCCACTGACTGGCAAAGTCGCGGTATTGGACCTTTCTAGTTGACGAGCCGGCCGTGGTGGAGGAGGTGGCTTCTTCTTTAGATCTGTAGTAACGGAGCCATATGCTGGGATGCTGTCCGTGTATCTCCCGACCTCATTTAGCTTGAGTGCTGCTATACGCTGGGCAATCGAGTTTGGCGGCGCCATTTCGGCCATGATCGATATGACAACGACGATTTGATCCAAACCTTGCGCTAAACTCCCAGACACCTTCGCAGGGCGAACTTGTTAGAGGAGCCCGAGACATCTATTTTTATGGATGAGGCTGTGTCGTACTTCAAGAGCATTCCCAAAGCGGTTAGTCCATTGAGTGCAGTGATTGAATACGTCGATTAAGGACACACCAACAATCTCTGCGAACCATCTCTCATATATTAGGTCTCTGTGATTGACATTTATAGAAAGGGAGCGGTGCGCGATCGTGCCATTGAGATGACCTCGAAGTCAGGGACTAGGAGCTACTTGTGCAAGGGACGGTATTGGATTGAATTGTTCATTAGGGTGGGATACTTGCACTCGTCTAGAAGGAGAGACTATGGTTCTATCAGAGCGCGAGAATATGACTAGGAGACGCCTCGTATTCCTTTCGACAGAGTCGCTTAATGTTCTTCCAATTGCTGATTTTGAAGCACTGTTAGCCAAGGACAGAATGAAGGAAAAGACACACTCGGACAGCAGTCCGCTCAAGGTGATAAGCAGCCGCTGAAGGTAAAGAAAATCGTAAACAGCCTTCGAGTCCGTCGACGATACAGTGCTCTATTGCTTGCGTCCAGTCCCGATGTCATGAAAGGTGGCGGAGCCTCATCTTGTGGTGAGACCTGCCCAGGTTCGAAAAAGAGTGGTCCAGTTGTCGCAATGCGACCATGACCGTCTACCTCTTCCTCTTCTTGCCCTGTCCGGACGGCAAAGCAGGTGCAAGAAATTGACCGTGAAAAACTGGAGCGGAGACTTCGTCTTCGTCTTCTGCGACTTCACTGCCGTCTTTCTTGATCGAAACACCCATGTGGCGCCCATAGCGACCCCTTCGTCCGTTCCCTTCATCTTCACTGACGCAACCCTCCGCACCGATGCCTGCGTCCTTGCACCGACCACAAGGACGTTGACGATCGCAACCCTTCTTGCTCTTTCTGCAACGTTGGCAACGAGGTTTCGAGGACAGGTCTTCCTCGTCTGGACCAAGATGGTTTGCTGTAGAAGCCAGAGAAGCCTTGCGAGACACAGAAGGCAGAGAAGCCGGAGAGATCGGTGTCTTGCTGCTCGTCTTGGCCTTGGAGTTGACATTGATTGAAGGTCTGACTTTACCCGAATGGATCGATCCAGAGACAGAAGACGTCGAGACGCTACCTCGAGGTCTGTTAGCTGGCTTGGAAGACTTGCTGTTCCTACGATGATCCGTTGCACCAGTTGCCCGGTCTGGTACGATGTCATCGCTTTCGCCTTTGAATGACTCGTCGTTGTACTCGTCCCCGCTGCTTTCCACGCTGTCACTGCGAAGGTTGTCCTCTTCCATACGCTGCTTCTTTCTGCGCGGCCCGGCACTGTGGTCACTCCTGGAGCTCTGCTTGGCTGGTGGCGGTAGAACCACCTCTTCCTCGTCCTCGCTTTCTTCCATGGACGATGCTGCGTCAGCTTTTCCGCTGAGAGCGTCGTCTGCAGTTGATGTCGAGGTTCGACCATGGGAGAAGTTGGACGCGTCTCCCAGACGCATGAGCTGCAATGCGACGTCTTCGTCCGAGATAACACTGCCGACCGTGGGCTCGGGTGTTGGAATGATGCCGCCGGTTGATTGTCTGGGTGGCAGATAGTTGACTGTACCACGGCCGCGCAGCTGATGACCATTTTGCTGCGCATACATGCCATAGCCACCAGTGTAAGACCCGTTCGGCGTGTATTGCTGCTCGACTCTCGTGTAGCTTTGTGGTGACGGCATCGGCTGGTTGTATATGAAAGTGCGCTGGTTGGAGTACGGCAAAGGAGACGCCGCATCCCCATTGATACGTCTCTGAGGGGACACTGAAGACAAGGATGTGGTGACTGGAACCTGTGGAGGTACGAAAAGCGGCAATTCCTGGTACCTGTAAGCAACTCCTCCCGATAGATGTCATTCCTTGACTTACAGAGCTTTCGAACTTGGCTCTTTTCCTTCTGCCACCTTCGAGAATATTGTCGACACTGATCTCCGCGCTCGCATGACCCTCACGCCGAGAGCTGGTGACAGATCCATTGCCACCATCGCTGTCGCTATACACGTCGCCGTTATCACCGTAACCGGTGGAATCCTCGCTCTTTTGAGTTCGCAGTTTGGCCTTGACAATTGGGGCAGTCGAGACACTGCGATGACTGCGATTTGAGGAAGGTGAGGGGCTGCGATTACGAACCTGAGAGGTCATCCTCGCCGGATGTGTTGGTGGGCGCATCTCGATCGCTGCACCCAGTTTGGGCTTTCTCGGGGACATGGAATTTCGTGGAGAGTTGCGAGGAGAACGTTCAGTCATTGACTGAGAGATTGGCTCGATATGAGTTACTTTGACATGAACAGTCATGTTGTGTTCAAAGTTGTCGTAGGCCGCGATGAGAATGTTGCCATCTCGATCTTGAAAGCTCACGCATGGGCCTTCGTAGAGACCGTAGAAGTTCTTGACAGTAGTGATGATTGAATCGGTATTGTCATGAGGGGATATCATGACTCGCATGGGTAAGCGAGCACGATGCTGTGGCTGAGGAAGCAAGAGCTCAAAGGTGACCTGCTTCTGGTCTTTGGATCTCGGTGACGGCTTAGCCGAGCCGGTAAAAGCTGAACTTCTGCTCATAGTGCCAGCCATAGAGTTGTGTGTGCTCAAAGTCTTCTCAATGCTCTGCAGGGCACTTGGATGCCAAGTGGGTTCTTGGTGGTTATAGCGCCTCTCTTCAAACCTCGATTCGACTGGTAGACGACCTCCTCCTCTATTCAGAAACGAATAGTCCATAAACCGCTTGTGTATATCTTTTCCGGCCTCTGAAATGAGGATTTAAAGTGCTTGTAGCCGGAGCGGAGTTTCCAAGGGTAGGAAGTACGCCCAGAAGTCTGAAGCGACTGAGTAGTCGAGTGGATGGACGAGGGACGCTCAACCTCGATCTGCGCATATCCAAAGATTAGCTTCCATGAATCTAATGGTTGTTTCATGCTTGATGCACAATATTTGTAACGATGAAAGGGTTGTGGGCAGAGGTATGCGTCGAAAAGGCTTGCTGCGTGGGCGGTAGCCGGGACGATATCGATCGAAATTACCTTCTGGGATGCTTCCAAAGAAAGACAGGGTCGTGGACCTCTGGTACGCACAGTAGGTCGACCGGAGACACAGGGGTCTTTTGGCGCGATTGATATGGTGGTATGTGGATCGCAGAAGGTCGTCGTCTGCGGTCTCGGTGTAAGTCTGCGAGGACTGGCGAGCGAGATTTCGGCAGTGCCACTACTTGCAGACAAGGGATGAAGTATGAAGTGAATGATGATGAAGGAGTCTGGATGGTTCAGAAACGCTCTCAAAATCCAAATAGAGAAGCGGTAAGAGCCAAGTTGGCGGTAGATGGTGAGAGAGAGAGAGGAGGATTGGAGGAGGGTGGAGGCTAGTTAGGCTTCGCCCGGTAGAAACGAGACATGGATCACGCACACGAATGACATGCAAGTCCATGCGATCCAGCTTAACAATCGTCAAAAGTATCACAGAATGGGTAGTACTAAGGCTTCAGTTCTCTTCTAATCGAAATGGTTGTCAAGTCATTGGCCCACACGATCCAAGGCGACAATCACTAAAAATCGGGCAAATGTCATATCACGGCTCGTGGCCAGGCAATGGCAAGCATTCCTCGACTTTAATAAAAGCCGATCATTATCAGCGCAATGCGAGTAGTTGGATCAGAGACCTTGATAGAGATATAGTGCGCAGCGCTTGTTCGGAGGTAATGCGACAAGAGCTAAGAAGCTGCATGCTCGATGGCGATTGATATACAGTAGTGAACGATAGCCTGGAAGCAACTAAACGTGCCCTCTGCGCCAATCAGCGACAGTTAAACCGTCATTGTGCGGCACACGGTCTATCTGCATATAAGCGCATGCCTCGGTGTCCTTATATCAGAACTTTTTGATATGTTGCGCATCCTGGAAATGGTTTGCGACAATCGGGGAGCATAGGTATCGCAGCGGTGAATTCAGCCATGCAGCACGTGTGGGTGTGCACCAAGTCTCCCAACGCAACGCCATTGTTTGGTGATTCTTGCCGAGTATTATAAGGAGGTACCACAAGTCAGATATCGCAGACTACTGGCGTGTGTTTAACCATGGCCATAGCGCATCTATTCGTTCTGACAGACTCGCACAGCAGAGAGTTCAGCAAGTCAGGAATCAGGATCCTTGCTCGTAGGTGATTATTTACCCACACACCACTTTCATCTGCCGCCGATCGGCGCCATTTCGCATCTGGTGACGACCGTCGCAGATGCGCAAAGAACATGTACGGGCGCAGTGCTTTGTAGGCTTGTACAGTAGACTCGATTTCGGAAGTGTTACAACAGGCGCTACCTTAGGATGTGCGACAAAGAATGAAGACATACCTTGGCCCAGGTCGATTGCGAAACAGTCGGGTGCTACGGAAGACAGTCGGGTTTAAAGAAGCGGATGACTGAAGTATCTCCGCTTCTATCAGCCAAGCTACATCGCGTGTGTGCTCCGATATATACCGCGCATGCCATTTCGAGCTCTATACGTAGACATTGTACACCCCACGGTAATGAAGGGGGTCCAAAGGCCGTTCAGTCAGCCACAGTACAGATCGTGGATCATGGTTAGGTGAGGTAAGCTGAAGCTTTGTTTTTGGAGATCTTCTGCGGGCATTTGCCGAGCAATTGTCTCAGGGCTCATCGTAGTGGCGCATCCTGTTCTGGCATCGCACAACTCATCTTCATTATCGTTGTTGCCGCTCGTTACATCCTTTTCGGGCTGCAAGTCACTGTAGACAATCATTGAAGATTCTCACGAGGGTTGTGTTGATTACCTGCGACGACCAGAAGTGATTGATATTGCATGTCAAAGTCACGTGCATCGTGTTCCTTCCGCGTTAGTAATAACGTCATGATTCGCTGAATCAAACAGTAGCGAAAAAACACGTCATGAAATCCACACCTATCGCAGCGCATTCGTTCGAGCACGATTCCATGGGTCACAATAGGTTACTAGTACTGTTGGTGTAGTTATTTGATATGCAACAGACAGATATCGTTGTTGAAGTGAGGACATGCAATTGTGGTAGATTGGAGGATGACGCGACGCAGGACGAAGCACCCGGGGAAAAGAGCGATCGCCGAGGCCGGTCACCGTGCGCATAACTGCCAAATTTGGGCACGGCACGGACCGCGAGCCTTCGCGTAGTGGCCGTTGCTGTTCGTGATTTGCAGCCCTGCAGACGCATACTAAAATCAATGTTGTTTGTGGATATCAACAACATCGAAATCAACTTGTACCGCGCTGCTCCAATCTCTTGTTGACTCTTCATACATTAGACAGCATTTACATATCGAGGACATGCTCGCTTGATACGCGTCTGAACCAATTATCCGCATTATCGTCGCGGTGGCATCTCGTCGTCAACAGCGCCCCAGAACACTCTCCTTTCGACTCTGCTGTCATCGCATAACATTACCAACACCATTAGTCCATAATAGCTTTTCGACAACGAAACACACAGCATCAATCGACAATGGACGCAAAGGTACTACCGATTCTCCTACTCTGAGACACTTGTGCTGACTATCCGTCCTCTAACAGCCGTTGCGCGCGCCTCGACTTCATGATGAGAACGCGATTGCTGCTGGTCAAATCGCGGCAAAGTCAATCCACCAACGCAACAAGTCGACACCGGCTCTCCTCACGATATCACAGATTGGCCCTCTAAGAGGAGGAATCGCGACCAAGCGCACTGCTTTTGCAGATGTCAGCAATACTCAGAGACTACAACCTGCCAAGGACGACTCGGCCATCGACGGCAAGGTCGCTGTGTCATGTGAAGATGCCAAAGCAGCCCTCTCTCATGTGTCAAAGCTGGTTGTGAAGAACAATGCGTTATCTAAGCCAGCACAGCGCCCTCTGGCCGTCAAGGCAACCTCACAATTACCAGCACCAAACACTCAGACAACGACGAGCACCGTGCCTATCAAGGCTACTGCGGACACCGTCAAGACACAATCAGTCACAGCTCGGACCATTGTCTCGAAAAAGAGTACCACAGTCTTGAAGGAGCCTGGCACGCAACCGCCCGCTCGTGAAGAGAATGAGCAGTCCGACAAGCCCTTCGCAACCGAGGACCTCCTTGCCCAACTGAAAGAGAGCAGCTCGCAGTCTTCCTCAAGCTCCGCTATCGACGGCGTTATCCTTCCTGCGGCTCAGGCAAGAGTTGTGGCGCCTCTGGCAATCCACCCAAGCACCGAACTCGTGCAACAACAGGTCGTACTTCCACATCTCTCGGCCTACCAGCACCCGCACATAACCGCTAGCTCTCAGCCCGAGCAGCAGGTCTTGTTGGCTCTCGAGCAACACGCACAAGCTCTCGAGAACGAGCGTAACGTCGCGCTCGTGCTGAAGCAGTTGCAGAGTCAGCCTTACACAGAAGAAGAGGAAGAGGATATGTATTATGATGATGGCTACTCGACGACCAGGTCGCTCAAGCTCCGTGGTGAAACTACTGGTGGCGCGACGATTGTTCTGCAGCCCAAGTACACCACCAAGGTCAATGCGGAGATTGCAGCCGCCAAGGAGATGGTCGAGCAGGCTCGTACGCCTGAGGAGATGGAGGATGAGCAATGGGACACATCGATGGTCGCCGAGTACGGAGACGAGATCTTCGAATACATGCACACCCTCGAAAACCGCATGAGGCCGAACCCAAACTACATGGACCATCAGACAGAGTGCCAGTGGTCAATGCGTGCTGTTCTGATGGACTGGTTGGTCCAGGTCCACGCTCGCTTCCAACTACTGCCAGAGACTCTTTTCCTCAGTGTCAACTACATTGATCGTTTCCTCTCTTGCAAGGTTGTTTCTCTTGCGAAACTGCAGTTGGTCGGCGCCACTGCCATCTTCCTCGCTTCAAAGTACGAGGAAGTCAACTGCCCTTCAATTTCCGAGGTTGTCTACATGGTCGACAACGGTTACTCTCAAGAAGAGATCCTCAAGGCGGAACGCTTCATGCTCAGCATGCTTGCCTTTGAGCTTGGCTGGCCAGGTCCCATGAGCTTCCTCCGTCGCATCAGCAAGGCCGATGACTACGATCTTGAGACGAGAACTCTTGCCAAGTATTTCCTGGAAGTCACTATCATGGATGAGCGATTCGTTGGCTGTGCGCCTAGCTTCCTCGCCGCTGGCGCTCACTGCCTGGCCCGACTGATGCTTCGCAAGGGTGACTGGACCCCAGCTCACGTTTTCTACTCCAACTACACATACTCACAGCTCCGCCAACTTCTCGGCGTCATGGTCGAATGCTGCGAAGATCCTCACAAGCACCACCACGCTGTCTTTGACAAGTACCAGGACAAGAGATACAAGCGTGCATCCTTGTTCGTGCAGGGCGAGATGCAGAACGGTTTCCAGCTGCCTGGTACTTCAAGGGTCAGCTCCAGTGGGTGGTTCGACAACACTCAAGGATGGAGAAGACCAACGTAATGTGAAGAAACGAAAGACGAAAGATGTATGCTTTCAGACAGTAAGTAGCCCTTGAGCGGGTTTCTTGAACACAACTAACCATCTCCCCCAGATCGCTTATAGTCCCTCGCCGCTACTGCACGAAGTAGCACACTCTCTTTTCATTCCACATTGGCATCGGGTCGGCGTTCAATCTGACAGTCTAAAGACTGGGAACCTACTCGACATTGGCCTGCAAGATCGGATAGTTGGATACTGGCTTGAAATATAGTCGGCACCTGGCTATCAGACTGACGGATCAGGAGGGCAGGGCATGAAGGCATGAATAATGGGCACGACGCAACGACAATAAAACTACTAATAGCTGGCGGTCTTCCTCGGTCGGTGGATGCGCTCAGATGTTTTACTTTTCCGCTTCTTTTCAAACAGTCATTCTTGGGCGCATCAACCAATTCTATGCGGTGGTGTTTTTGAGGCGTCATTCAATCCTCGGGAGTTCGGGGGCCTGGGCATGATACCTTATCCTTGTACAGAAGCGAGGTTTCTCTTCTCTGTCACTGAACCAGAATGACAACAATACAAAAACATTCGAAGATCACATGTGCGCGTATCGTGACCAAGGTTTCTGGCTGACTTGTTGCCTTTTGTACCTTCTTATTATTATGGTCCTGATGCCAAGCATTCAAGTTCCCCACCTTCTGTTCGTCACTCGCACTTCGCTTCCTACTCAGGGCCGAGAGTCCACGTTCATCAATGTCCATCACGCAAATCAGTCGTTAGTGTGATTTATTCTCCGATGCCGCGAGATCCACTGTCAAGAAACTCCGGTTCGGAAAATAGAGAATCTGACATTACGGTACTTGTTCAACGTCGGGTCTGCCCAAAAGTCATCTCACATCTCACATCGGGCGTCGGCTCCCCACTCTATAACATTTTCAACATTCGAGCTTTCGGATAATGTAAGGCTTACAGGGTGAAGGTTTAAGTATGGCAGCTCGCTCTGCTGGGAGCTGTGATTTGTTTTCATTGCTTCCCCTCGCTCCTCCTACTTACGATACCCATTGTCGCCGCATTCCTCGTCCAAGAATCTCATAAATTACATTACAAGAGCTAGAATATTTCAAGATGTCTCAGGGTGTCGTTACTGTTCCATCTGCCTCCCTCCACGGAAAGGTCGCCATCATCACCGGTGCCGGTCGCGGTATTGGAAGAGGTTGCGCCATTGAGCTCGGAAAGCGTGGCTGCAGTGTCGTCGTCAACTACGCCAACAGCAAGTCCTCCGCCGATGAGGTCTGCCAGGCCATCGAGGCCAGCGGCAGCGGCGCCAAGGCCATCAGCATCCAGGCCGATGTCTCCAAGCGCTCCGAGATCGAGCGTCTCTTCGTCGAGTCCAAGAAGCACTTCGGCAAGGTCGACATTGTCATGAGCAACAGCGGTACCGAGTCATGGAACAAGACCGAGGAGATCACCGAGGAGATCTACGACCACGTCTTCAACCTCAACGCCCGCGCACAGTTCTTCGTTGGTCAAGCCGCCTGGAAGCACCTCGAGAACGACGGTCGTTTGATCCTCATGAGCTCCATCGCTGCCGGTCTTCTCGGTGTCAAGGACCACGCTCTCTACAACGCCTCCAAGATGGCCGTCATTGGTATGATCAAGGCCTTCGCTACCGACTTCGGTGCCCGTGGTATCACCGTCAACGGTGTCGCCCCAGGTGGTATCAAGTCTGACATGTTCACACAAAACGCTTGGGTAAGTTCTGCCTCAGATCCTCGTTGAGAATGAACAAAGCTGACAATCATGCAGCACTACATCCCAGGTGGTACTCCAGACATCCCAGCGGCAACCATCGAGAAGATGATGGCCGACCACTGCCCTCTCGGAAGATGCGCTCTCCCAGAGGATGTCGCCAGAGTAGTTGCCTTCCTCGCTTCAGGAGACGGTGGCTGGGTCAACGGTACGTTGCGACACTTTCTCGAATGCTTTCAATCACTGACAATGTTCTACAGGCCAGGTCATCACCATCTCCGGTGGTTCATCCCAGTAGAGCGTTTGCATAGGATTCGTTGGGGGATTTGCATAAGGAGGAGGAATACCATGAGGGAATTCGGGTAACCTCCGCAATGCGGGGCGGTCGGCACCGACGTTTGATGGCGTCACTCACGCAAAGCGTATCGGACAAAAAGCTCCGACCACATTTATTATACCTCTCATAGAAATGTCAATATGATTATTACGATTCAAAGCTATATCCTGCATGACTTCTTCTGTGCTTTCTCACGACTTGGTCACACAGCGTGGCTATCAGTCATGGGCCGGTCATTATTCAATGTCGGTGTTCCTTCGCACAACCGTCCAAGTTTCGGTCGACCCACGCGCACGCACTTCACATGTACCGCGCAAAGGAGCCGATCTCGTAGCGAATGCCATTGCTCCAGATATCCCTCACCAGAGATGATCAGATTGCAGCTATACTAAAAATGACTAGCAATGTGCGACATTCGAGACCTGGACATTGTATCTAGGTGTCACACCACCGAGCCGGCGTTCGGGGATTTTATGAGTCTAAATTCATGATCGTCAGGTACGACAAAGCAAAAAGCGGGGACTTTCCGATCACCTCATTGCAAGTGACAGTGGAATGCTTGTTCTATGCTCCGTCATCTGGTTACAAACTATATGTATGTAAGCATTCTTCTGGTGTCGACGCTCTTTGGGTCTCAAGCGTCGACACGAAGACAGAAGCCGCATTGGGGTCTCCATGTTGGGGCATCTTGACTAGACTAGTCCATGCCACGCCGCTCGTCACCATGTGTTGGTAAGAATTGTTCATTAGAGTGACTTCTCCTATATCCAACATCATCTATCATAACGTGGTCGTTTCTCATCTCTGCCTCCTCTGTCATCGTCCCTGCGTCTTCTCTCACCCACCGCTGCAGCATTTGCACCGCTCGGGCCCTCTCGATCATACTTGTTCGGACCATCATCTCGCCTTCGGTCCAGATCTGCACCCCATCGTCCGGTGTCCTCGCTCTTCATGTCGCGGTACCGTGTCCGACCTTTCTTTCCTAGCTTCGACAAGTCGCGTATTTGCATGTATTGCGGTAGTAGTTCTCGATTGACCGCATCGCCCTCGTACCGAGCACCCATAATGTCTCGATCTTTGAGCGCGGCAAGTTCCTGTCCAGCTTCGCCCTCGTCGCCTTGGAAGAATGCGCCCTTATGGAAGTACTTTTGCATGAAGCCCATTTGACCTTTTTCTCCCCTCTCTTCGGCTTGCTTCGCGAGGTAGTCTCTGTCCTCGGCTTCGCGCTCCTCGGCTGTAAGATTCCGCCGTCTCTCGATCTCCTCGCGCTCTTTCTCTGCGACTTCGATTGCTTCGCGCTCACGCTTCACTCGCTTCAGCTCCCGTAACTTCCAGGCGGCGCGCTCGGCTTCTGGGTCCACATCGTCTGTGTCGTCAACTTCGTCCACCACATTGTCATCCTCATCCCAGTCCCTACGTCCTTCAGCGCGCAACCTAGCATCACGTTCGAGCTGTGCTCGTAACATCTCATCTGCCTTTTCTATCCGCCGTTGTTCTTCGGCCACCCATTTTTCGTCTTCCGTCTGTTGTTCCACCTGTGCTTGTGCTGCGCGCTTGTGCTTCGGTACAAATGTCGGTGCTACGAAGCGGGGTTTGGCGTCCTCGTCTGATGATTCGTCGCCTTCGCTCTCCTCGTCTTCGTCTCCTTCATCCGAGCCTTGCTCTTCCTCTTCTTCTGATTCGGACGCTGTTACGAACCCCTCCTCGTCTGCCTTCCGCCGTTCTAGTTCCTTTGCTCTCGCTGCGGCAGCCGCCGCTTCTCGTGCTTGTAAGTCCGAGGTGATCTTCGGAAATGATGCAGCTTTTGGTGGTGGTTGTCTCGGGGCAGGCTTTTTCTGTATTTCCTCCTCGGATTCCGATTCTGATTCTGAAGAAGGCTCATCGTTGCCTACTGGTTTGCCAGGTCGGTATCGTTGCGGCGCAAGCTGATTCGCTGTCATTCGTTTGGGAGGCATGTTTACTATCAATCGATTCCCAGATTGGCGCCTATATATAAGAATCTGATCCGAAAAGAAAAGCACACTGCGATTGAAGACGTCTTGAAGCCTCATAACTTTCTTCCTGGCCCGGGAGATGGTCGATGATGATCATGAGTCATGTATCGATAAGCCTTGCGGTCTCCACGTTCTGCTCGACTCGCGTTGCCATCTCACGCTGCGACGTACATGACCGACTGTGCAACCACTGCAGAGCATTTCTTGGTTCGCCAACAAGCGTACGGTACCTGTAGACCACGGTGTTGCACGTAGTCATTTTGTTGATTCGGTCGCTGAATGATGCTTAGGGTGATTGCGTCCGCATTGCTGCTGCAATGAGGTTTCTGCTTTTATACGACACAATTCTGTCACAAGGCGAACTCGATCGGTAATTCACGGAACCCAAAACTTGAATACCCACACCCAACCAAGAACGCCCGATGGTTCAACTCGAAGATTCTGGTAAATTAGACCAGGGCCACCAAACTTGTGACCTCTTGGCCACTGTTTCTGTGCACACCAGGCGAGGCCGATCACGTAAGGCTTCTCTAAGGCAACACGGAAACGTCACAACGCCATTTATGCATCTCCCTGTGACCGTCATCTCTCCGAACATACCGAGTGGATCAAAGATATATAGCACTGGTCGCGCATCGTAGAAGTCAAGTTAATTCAGGCAAGATATATCCTACTACAAACTTTACTACCTATCACAGTACGCAATCATTCTTGTCCAATCTTCGCGTTTAGTCGATTTCTCATCATGGGCGTTATTGTAAGTATTCGTGTGGGTTCTCATTCTTCACCGCTCTTTCACCAAAGGTCCGGATGTCATGACCCCCCCAGTTGCGCTGCTCAGTTGCGCTATAACTGACGTGGAGGGGTCGTACGGTCATTGCGCATACGAACGGGACAACCATAACTAACCAGCCCAAAGGGAGGCGCATGTCTCGCGCTCATCGCTCTCTTCTTTCCACCACTCCCGGTCGTGGTACGCACGGGTTGTTCAGTCGATTTCCTGATCAGCATCATCCTCACATTCCTCGGATGGGTACCCGGAGTACTCTATGCCTGGTACATCATCCTAGCATACCCCTCAGGGGCATATCGAAGGGAGCATAGGAGGCAGACAACGAGTCATCACCACCGCCACAGTCCCAGCCACCAACATCACCACAAAAGGAGGCACAGTCGTGACTACGACTACGACTACCGTCCTGTTCAGCCTGCGTACGCGCCTCGACCAGCGGCTGCTCAGGGCATGTATGCCGCGCCACCTGCTTCGGCTTATGGCGTACCACCACCTCCTGCGTACAGCTACGCTCCACCACCGCGACATTCGTATCCGAGATATTGAGTGATGCATCGCACGAGAAATGCAGCACCACTGTTTGAGTTTTGGGCTGACTTGTTGGTGAGGGAGTCCTTCGTACGCGGGAGAATGATTCTTCTGGCGTTGGAGTCATCGCTGCTGGGGGGTGCTTTCGCCATCAGCTTCCAGACATTTGCGCTCGAATCCTTCAAGGTCGTCGCATATCTGGTTTTTCCACCTCACACAGATAGCTCAAGTTCCAAGCAGTTGTTTGACCCTTTCCAACCTCCTGACTGCACTCTCGATCATCTCCAGCCGCCGACTTTTGTCCTTGTCCCTCTCCTCTAAAACCCTGACTCTTTCTTCAAGCTTACTCCTCGCCTTGCGCTCCGTCGCGACCATCTCATTGGCCTGACCAAACAGCTGTGCGGTGAGATCTTCTAGCTCAGCATGAACTTCTTCCGTCTTTTTCTCCGCCTCCTGTCGCTTTGCAGTCTCCCGTGCCAGTCGCTCTTGTAGATCACTCACGTCGTTTGAAGGTGCGGATCCAGGTGAAGGCGAGGGCTTGCGAACTCCATAGCGGAAAGATGCAAAGCGAGTCAGTGTTCCTGGCCCGGGACCGGACCCCAAAGCAGCGCCCGATCCATTGGCGAGTTCGACGCTGGCGCTTTTGGCGTGTTGAGCCTCTGCCTGCGCAGCAGACCGCTGTTGACGTAGTATGGCGATCTCCTCTTCGTAGCTAGCGAGTTTATTGGCCGCGGCGATGGATTGCTCGGTAAGCACAACAACTTCGTGTTCGAGACTGTCGAGACGGGATTGCGAATCTGGCGGGTTGTTGCACGTCGGGCACAGCAGCGTCATGTTATGCAGGCCTGTCCCAGGCAAAGTGTTGGACTGAACGTCTGCCATGAGTATGAAGCAGCATAGACAGGAGCTGCGTCGTTGCTGCAGACATGTTTGCGCCGTTGTAGGGATGCGAAGGAGGATGCGGCTCCAAGGTACCGTATGCAAGGGCGGGCGGTTGCAAAGGGTCCACTTTCAGCCCTGGCGCGACGATCCGGACGATCACTGTTTCTAAATCAACCTCAGATACAATACTCGAAGCATCGAATTCTATTCGACAAGCTCGAGCGCCAGTGTATGGTCGTCGTTTCTATTCCTTCCTCGCGCTTAAGCGCAAAGTTATGCTGCTCGCATTCGACATTTTCGCTGTCCCTGAAACACCAATTCCTCCTACTGTTTCCGTCAGCTGCAGCCCAGCCCAACCCTAGCGGTCATCACCGCATCTTGCGTCCCTTATCCGTTTAAACATGAAATCGTGAAGCCTCTCTCGACCAATGCTTGTTAGATTCCTGGGCCCCTCCGCCGGAGTTGGACCAATGGTGTAGACTACATACAAGTAATTGACCTCAATGTTCAGATGGTGGCAGACTATCAGCAATTAGCTTCTTCCTTCTTTGTAACTCAGTGTACATCAGTACGTACAAACGTCATCTTTCGCGCACTGCACGAGTACCTTTCCCCGCGTCGAGCCTCGCAAATCGGCCTTGAATTTACTCGGGAATTTGCTGTGCGACATGGCGATGACTGTTACGATCATGATATTAGTAAATGACTTCCGACTCATACCAATCTCTCAATGATACTCACGTGATGTCACTTCGTGTCTCTCAGCCTCGGTCAAGTTGTGCCTAGTTCGACCTGAGCGAATTTGTGCGAGTTCGTGACATTATGGTGGTTTGCGGAATTTAAGAGACCCTTGAGATCGAATGCTGACGGAGCTGAGCAACCAGACTACATGAAAAGGCGCGACACTGGAATGCGACACGATCCTCTTGGCTGTCCAGGGTTTCCTGTCGAAGGCTCGTCAATTGGCAGGATAGATACCCTCTTAAATCAACTCGCAGTGATCTCCATCTGACCGAGCGCTGGAGAAAGCGACGTCGCCGAGTTCTCTCTGCTCATGTCTTTGACCGTGGACTTGGCCATTTCGGTTGTGATTTGGCCTTTCGTCTCTGCAAACTTGGAAGATCTTTTGAAAGACGGTGATGTGTTGTAAAACTCGTCCAAAATGGGATGGATGAGCACCGTCTGGTTGTGAATGGTCAGAGTGCTGTTCGTGGGTACAGTCACCCAATTATCCCTCTCGAATGTCAATGGCTCGCTTGCGACCAAGACAATGTCCGCTCCACGATCTCTTCTCTCCATTCTGTAGTCGCCTTTGCCTTCCGTGCTACCTTTTACGGTGCCTTGCCGCTGCCAGCTAGTGCCACTTGAGAAGAAGAGACTAGCAGCCTCGTCTGTCTTGCTGCTGACGTAGCGAGTGCATACCACGCTTTTGCCGTCGGTAATTGCGAAATTCAACAGACTTCTCGAGTCTTTATCCCGGACATCCTCTGAGATGTCCTTCGTGAAGCCGTTGATTCTTTCGATCGTCTTTAGCATAGTCTTCCTCAGCACGGTATGGCCAAAGCCACTTTTCTGATAGATCTCGCCGTCCGGGTCGTATCCCAGCTTCTCTAAAGAGTCGAGAAACAGTGCGAACGCCCACTCTGAATCTGTGCTGCCCTGAACCATGGAGAACCACCTGTCTCCAACGTCGCTCACTAGCCGTCGCTTGACTCCCGAGTTCCAGCTCCCGATACCGCCATTATGCATCCACATGAGACATCCGCGGCTGAAAGGATGGCAGTTGCTGTCAGACAGCGCGCCCTCTGTGCTGGCTCGTACATGTGCGAAGATGAGTGGAGATACGGTTTTTGATGCGAGGCGCGAGAGATTTATACAGTTCCAGGCAGGAATCGTCGACGTGAAGATGCAGGGTTGCGGTCCGAGTAATTCGAGCAGCTCAGGAGGGGTGTAGTATCCTACACCAAAGCCATCTCCGTTATGTGGTCTACGGGTATCGAGGCGCAAGCGCGAGTCGTACGACTGTGTGAGAATGGAATGGGTAGGGTCAAGTATCAGATGGGAGAGTAGGATAGGCTCTTTGCCCTTGTACACCTACAATAATCAGGAGTTTGACTGCAGCTACACCGCGACTTACGTACCATGAAGCGGCACATCTTCTGCTGGTCGGGTATCGTCCAACCGCAGACCAATCGTACAACAACTGTTTGGACCTGAAGTGCTTGAGTGTCACGTCAAGTTCCTGTAATACAGTTCGGTCCTAGACACGAACACTCCAGAGATACAAGAGCTTGGTGAAAGAATTCCAGAGCCACGATATATTGTAGATCAAACATGTGTCAAGCACGGCGGGCCGCTCAGCCGGGTGCGCAACAACAACGTCAGACCCAGCTTAGGCATCATCGACAGGGACGTTCTAAGACCTGAGACTACACTGGATATCCATTAATCGAGCCTTGAAGGTCAACCGATGGTCTCAAGATGAGTGCGAGGCTGATGACCTCGCGACTTGCGACGGTCGCAAGACACTCGTTGCAGGCCCTCCAGAGACCCCGCTACCACACAACGGCACGCGCTGGAGGACTACTAAAGCAAACGAATCCGTCAAAATGGCAGACTAGGCGTCCATGGCCGAGCCATAGTTATGGCATTCACAACATACCTACTGTCCGCCATGCGTCCTTTGCACGAATCATACCTCAGCTTGCCCTGAAGCTCTTCCGATTGCCCGCTATTCTGGGTGCGACTGCGATCGGCGGGTTCGCATACATACAATACCAGGCAACCCAGGCCGGCAACTGGGCTATTGGGGTTTTCGGCCGAGCAACAGACACTATCTCGAGTGGAGCCAACATATTGTTCGAAGGAGCAGGAGATGTGGCAGGTCGGGTCGGCAATGGTTGGGAACGGACCAAAAATGGGATCGCAATGCCGGAGTGGATGAGAAACATATTCGAAACTGGTGAAGACGGATCTGGCTCAGGCGGAAGTTCTGGTGGTCCAGAAGGCGATCCTCGACCCAAGGAGTCTCGTACCGGGCCTGCTCAAGCTGGTTCGGCAACTGCGGCTGCGTTTGCGTTAGATGCTGGCGGCGAGGAGGACAAGCGATCGGATGAAGTAGCAGCAAGAGATGATCAGATGATGATGTTGACACGAAAAATGATCGAGATCAGGGGCCTGTTGCAAACTATTGGTCAATCAGATACACTGACCCTACCATCTATCGTTGTCGTCGGATCACAATCCTCGGGTAAGAGCTCTGTTCTGGAGGCTGTTGTGGGCCACGAATTCTTGCCAAAGGGATCCAACATGGTCACCAGAAGACCGATTGAACTGACTCTGGTCAACACGCCTGGAGCGCATGCAGAGTACGGCGAGTTCCCTGCGCTTGGTCTCGGCAAGATCACAGATTTCACCCAGATCCAGCGAACGCTTACGGACCTCAACCTGGCAGTCCCTGCCGAGGATTGTGTGTCAGACGACCCAATTCAGCTTCGTATATATTCGCCAAACGTTCCGGACCTGTCTCTCATTGATCTTCCGGGCTACATCCAGGTCGCTGGACACGACCAACCTCCCGAGCTGAAAGAAAAAATCTCCCAGCTCTGCGAGAAATACATCAACCCTCCCAACGTCATCCTCGCCATCTCAGCAGCCGATGTCGATCTTGCCAACTCCACATCTTTGCGAGCAAGCAGGCGGGTCGATCCTCGCGGCGAGCGTACAATTGGTGTGATCACAAAGATGGATCTTGTTTCTGCTGAGCGCGGTGCTGCTATTCTGGAAGATCGAAACTACCCTCTGCGACTAGGATATGTGGGTGTTGTCACTCGTGTACCACAGTCAGGCACTTCGCTCTTCTCCCGCGGCTCGGCCAATATCACGTCGCTCGTCACACGAAACGAAAACTCATACTTTTCAGCACATCCAGAAAGTTTTGGACCGGAAAGTACGGTAGTCGTCGGTACGACAAATTTGCGCAAAAAGCTCATGCAGGTTCTCGAGACTACCATGTCTGCATCACTGGCGACAACCTCGGACGCGATCCACGCCGAACTCGCCGAAGCGACATACGAGTTTAAAGTCCAGTACAATGAGCGACCACTGTCGGCTGAATCGTATCTGGCCGAATCACTCGACGCGTTCAAGCACTCGTTCAAGATTTTCACCGACACTTTTGGTAGAGCCCAGGTGCGGGAGATTCTGAAGCATGAACTAGATCAACAGGTTCTGAACTTGCTGGCCCAAAGGTACTGGAACAAACCAGTAGACGATCTCTTGCCTGTGGAAGGTCAAACTATTGTCGAGTCGCTGGCTGCACTGCCCAAGGCAGACCCTGATGATCAGCTCTGGCAATTGAGACTTGATGCTAGTAGCGCAAGTCTAACAAAGCTCGGCATTGGCCGATTGGCGACTACTGTCGTTGCAGAGAATCTGGGCATGCAGACTGAACGCATCATACAAGGAAGTCCTTTCTCTGCACATCCATTTGCGCAAACCATAATCAACCAAGCCTCAGCATCTATTCTTCGCGAGTTGAGTTACGACACAGCTGACGAGCTTGAGATTTGTGTCAAGCCGTACAAATACCGGATCGAGCTCGAAGACCATGAGTGGACACGTGGTCGCGACAATATCTCTGCCGTCTTGAAGACAGAGCTTCGGGATTGCGAGAACGCGATTTCACAAGTTCAGCAAGAGATGGGTGGACAGAAGCGGTATCGCGACGTCATAGCTTTTATCGACAAGGTCAGGAAAGGTGATGTTATCCTCGAGGGTAACAGCCAGGCTGGCGCAGGTGGCTTCAGTGCTGCACTACTTTCAAAAGGTATGTATCTTGAGAGATCATAGTCTAGTCCGAAGCACTAACATACCTCTAGGCAGAGAAGCTGTCTTCCTCCGCGACAGAGCCGACATACTCCGCTTACGTCTGACCGCAGTTAGGTCGAAGCAGTGTGCCAACAAGAAGAACAAATACTACTGTCCCGAGGTATTCCTCGACGCAGTTGCAGACAAGCTCACGACGACGGCTGATCTGTTCCTTGACGCGGAATTGCTTTCGAAATTCACATACCAGGTTCGTTTAGCGCCGGACGTCCTTGGCTGACTTCTTCTTACTAACGTTGTTTATAGTTCCCGAGAGCACTCGACTCCAAGTTCCGCTCACTCACTCCTCAACAACTTGAGCAATTTGCTCGCGAAGACCCAAAGATCAGGCGCCACCTTGATGTAGTCACGCGTAAGGAACTCCTCGAGCACGTGCTCAAAGAGATGGATGCTCTCAGGGCGCTGGAAGCTAGAGAGAAGAGGGGCTCCGTTTCTCGCCAAGGTGCAGATGTTGACGCCGTTGAAGGGCGAAAGCGAGGGAGATGGGGGCTGTTCTGAGGAGTTGACTTGAATCGGATGATACCAAATTTGCATTGTTTCTTCATTATTTATACGGTCCATCGATACATCACTGGGCTGGTCCAAGGCGTTAATTTCACTCTGCTCATGTGCTGTGTTCTTTGTTCTTTGTGCTTTTACTTGTCTTTACTTTCTCCTTCGATGATGGTCGAGAAGTCAACACTTTCTACAGACTAACCGAGACTAGAATCTATAGGCCATCTGATGCGACACTTTGCCAATTTGGTGAAGAGTTCATGAGGGAATGATTGACTGTCAACAAAGAGTCATGATAGGGTCAAGCGTGGGCAAAAGTCCATGATCCAGCATGTCGTGTAAGTACTTCGTGCTACTATATATCTATGGTCATCGTGTTTACGGCTACTAGAACTCGCCTGCAAGACAAAATGAGATAGTTAGCGATTGCAGGTGTTCGATCTTTCCCAAGCACGACCTGGACAGTGTGCAGGTGCTCTATATCACTGGTGACGTCTGGCCGTATATACCATTTCACCGCTGCCCCGCTGGTTTCAACCGCACCTCACGTTCACGACACGCTTCGCGATTGACCTGAGCTTCACTGAACACCGCTTCCCTCCTTCCACAACTTCTTTCTGGCAGCGCTCATTGCTTTCCGTGATCGCGTAATCACCCTTCTCACTCTGATTAACACATATTATACCTTCCACAATGCCTGAAGTCAGCAACCCCCATCCGCAACCGAGCTTGAGAGCCTACTAACACTTCACAGGTAAAGCGCCAGGTGAAGTTCGTGACGCGCCAGCGTGTGATGTACGTGCTCTCAGCTCCCCAATGCGTTAGGCTTCATCCAGCGGGACTAACACATCAGCAGCAAAGAAGCGGAAGAAGAAGGCGGATTTCCCATGCGCAAATGGAGCATTGAGGTCTACATCCAGTCAGAGAACGGCGAAGAGCTGCCAGCCAGTCCCTACGAAAAAGTCACATACAAGCTGCACGAATCCTTCGGCAAGCGCGCAACACAGATCGTCAAGCAACCACCATTCAAGATTGAGGAGGAAGGATGGGGAGAGTTCGAGATGCTCATCATTCTGACCCCCTTCGGCAATCCCAAGGGAGGAGAAGCTACGATGGTCCACGATCTCAACTTTGCGCAGGAGAAATACGAGAGCTTCCACACTGTCACTTTCAGGAACCCAAAGCCGGAGCTCGCGGATCGATTGAGGGAGAGTGGATCTGTTGGCGATGCGAGCGCGAATGGCGCCGCGAAAGCTGCGCCCAAGAAGAAGGGAGGTGCGCGCGCGGTCGATATGGAGAAGCTGGCGTCTGGACTTGAGAGGCTGGGCGAGGATGACTTGCTCCACGTTGTGCAATTGGTGCACGACAACAAGAGCGAGGACACATACATGAAGAATGATGTGGATAGTGAGTAGCGGTCGTACCGTTGCGCGTTGTGAGCATATTACTAACTGCATCCTTCTAGACGGAGAGTTTCACGTCGACCTTTACACCCTCCCGGACGCGCTTATCAAGATGCTTTGGGACTTTGTCAGTGGCAAGGTCGACATGGCGACGCTTTGAGTCATCGCCTTTTTCCTTTATGAACTTCCAAGGTCTACGGCAAGACAGATATACCCATGTGATACGGATTAGCTAGCTGAATGAATCATTCATCCATTGCGTACTGTGCTTGAAGTCGACTCGCGATACTGAGACTTGTGAGGTACATCGCGCCCACTGGTCTACAGATGGTATTCTTATGCTCTTGACTACGGTCAAGTCAAGACAGGGGTGTTTTATCTCAAAGGAATGGGGGAGTGTGTCATGCGACATATTATAATGATGGGTCAAGCCCGCTTGGATTCGTTTCATAATTCATATCTCTCACAGTGACTACCAATATATTCACAAGCGTGCCTTTTACGTGGTTACCTCCGTAGCCACACTTTCCACGCCTGCACCTTCTGTCATCTCTGTCACCTCTGTTACCTTAGCCACCTCGGCCACCTCTGTAACCACCATCTGACCCTCTGGCTGCGTCTCGAATGCCTGCAGATCCGCAAAGTCAAATCCGTAATCCCGTCCTGGCGTCATGAATGTTGGCATATCACTAAAATCGAATCCGTGCTTATCGGGCGTACCGAACAGTGCGCCACCGCCCGGGCGACTGCTCGAAGAAGTAACGTGAAGGCCAAAGTTCATGCCCAGACCTTGGGAATCGCCCTTAGCGGATCCATTCAAGAATTGAGTAAGTTGGCGTGTAAAGGGTGTCATGATCTCACGGCTGGGGCTAGGACTCGTGATGCTGTTGCTGATGTTGCGGAACGGCGTAACTGGAAAGAGGTTCCTAGTCTCACTACTAGAGAAGGTAGGAAGAAAAGGATCTTGGCCGCGGTTCGGGGTGCGGGTCGTGACAGAACCGCCGGAGACATTGCGCCGGGATGGAGTTGGGGTTGCCAGAAGAGCCTCAAATTGAGCCGTAGATTTCGAGGTTGGCGTCTTCAGAGGGCTGTACTTGGCGGGGGTCTTGAGATATGCTGATGGTGAGACCTCGAAAAGATGTGAGAAGTCATCATCCACATCAAAAGGAGGGAGGTTCTCTTTGTCGGTCGTGGACGTGCCGATCTGGAACGGATCGTTCCCGGAGGCGTCGACCTTCCCGTCGAGCGGATTGCATTTGGACATAGGAATGCAAGAGTCGTCAAGCGACTTGATCTCGCCATCTTTACGTGGAGATGGGAACAACAAACGACGGGTCGGTCTCGGTGTTGGATCGTCCTCCAGCTCGATGGGACTTTCTTGAGTTCCCATCAGCCGGGCTGGACTAGACTGGATGGCCCGTTGCAGGGCGGCGTCAAGAGACGCTGGATTCCATGAGTCACGAGTTGTAGTCCGTCGAGACTGGCCGTGCATGCTGCTTGCTCGTGGTCTGTTCGTGAGAGGAGGGGGACGCATCTGAGGCTCGTCAGAGTCCTCGGGCTCCTCAGACACCTTCTCCCTCTCCTCGTTCGTCTCGTCGGGCTGCATGGCATCGGTCCACAAGCCGGATTGAGGATAATCAGACTGTGGCTCGGCCATGTCAGACTGCAGGCCATCCTTCCTGACTTGTCGTTTTTTAGAAACCCTCGTGTTCTTGTTCCACTTCTCTTCCGGACGCATGTACTTGAACTTGTTGAACCATAGGCCGCAAGCTTGGACATGTTAGATCATGTGTTAGATAGCGAACGATCAGTACTTACGGTTGCAGACTGACAAAGTCTCGTAGCCAAGCATCTCAACACGATCTCTTGATTTTCTCATGCTCTTGATGATGCGGTACTTCGAGACTTTGTCAGAGTCCTTCTCACGGTCAACCACCTCGATTCCCGTTGTTGTTACACCGTCTTGATCAGGGTTTTCGTAATCGTCTGGTGAACCCTCGACAGTTTTGACGTGCAATGAACGCCAGGTAGGAGTCTCAATAGCACCGCAGTTGGCACAATACATTGGCATAGCGCCACTGGCGACAGCTTGTGCCTTGTCTTGAATAACCTTCTTTCGTTTCGCGCCTGAACCACTTCGAGCTAACTTGCTAGACGCGTCCTCACCCGGTGCTGGTGAGGCGGCTTCAGATCGCTCCCGACTCATGGATGGCTTGGGAAAGGCGACATTCTGAACCGATCCAGAGGTATGTAGCTGTGCAGTGGCAGACTCGGATGAACTATGGATCAAAGTAGGCGGAGCTTCAGGCCTTGGTGGCAATGCAAGGGAGCTTCGACGTTGGGCCATAGAGTTGTGGGCCTTGATGCTTGAAAGTATGCTGGATCGCCTGTTGCCATGCGCATCGGGAACCGTCGGCGGATCAAGAAGCATCTTTGTCGGGAGAAGCTCTGGTGGTCCTGGTGTCTGCTCCACGAACGAGACGTCTGACCGTAGAGTTGATGGTCGAGCTTTGTATTGTGCAGCCGTCCGTCGATCTTCTTCATCGATTGGACGATCCTCTTCATCCTGCAGACATTCGAAAGCTCCTCCACTCATATAACCAGAGTCTGCGGCCCGCGGTAGCATTGGCAAGCCTGGACTAGATGGCTCGGGCATTGCTGGCGGCGAAGACGGAAATTCCATTGGAGTTCCCTCAATCGTCTGTTCTAAATCCATGTCTTCTGGTGAGCTCATGACAGCATCTGACTGCGCGTAGCCTGACGGGTCGTATGGTGAGTTGGCGGATTGAGCATTATAGAGTGAGGATTCCCTTCTGACAAAGCCGGTAGCCTGAGGTCGAATCCTGCCCGAAGCACCAGCTCCACGTGGGACCGGAGTAGGTAACCTCGGTGGAGGTTCCAGGGAGTTGTTGCTTTGCATGCCAGGGCGGGTCGGAACTGGCTTGTGAACTCGGATGGAAGCTGCGGTGCTTGCAGTCACACGCAGATCATCAATTTTGCCTCCGAAACTCGATCTCCCTTTCCAGTCGGTCTGGGTCACCTTGGCCCTCTTCCTGGCGGGTCCATCCTCTTGAGATTGGTCGACTCCGGTGTTTGCGAATGATTCGTCGCGCTGCCTGATGTGGTGTTCGCTTCTTACTGATGCTCTCGATGAAGGTCGGCTGACTCCTCGGTGTGCTTGTGCGGACATGGGCCGACCTTGCATGCTGGCGTTGGACATTTGTCTGTGGTGTTGTTGCGGAGGATTGAACATGTTCATGGAAGTGCTCTGGCCAGAGAATGAAGAGTGATGTTCGAATGGTGGCTCAAGTGCCAGTGAGTCTGACCAAGCGTTGGGGTCGAAGCCGCCAGACATGGCAGGCATCAGGCTCCTGTAATTGTCCATGCTCCTGACATACTCGTCCTGTATTGGCTTTGGTACTGGTACCAACCGTAGCTTTACTTCCAGAGTTTCCTGTATGCCGTTGGAGAAGAGACCCATGATGTTCTTGTAAACGCGTCCAGTAATCATGCCCTTGGATTGGTGAGCCGGCACCGTCGGAGCTGCAGCAGCGAGTATGGATGAGAGCAATCCCTGTCCAACTTGAGGGGTCTCGTACTCTGAGTAATCGTAGGCATAGATAGTGTAGTCTCCTTGACTGAGGCGAGAGACCAGCTCTGGGCTTGCGGAAACAACGGCCTTGATGCATTGTTGGAGCTGAATAACGCCAATTTGTGTGTTGTCGTCGATTGGAACGGTAGGAATACGAAGGACATCAGGAAATCTGGCCAGGCAATTGGTTTTGTTGTCGTCGGACGTGTAAAGGATCTTGACTGTACGGCACACGGCTAGTTAGTACGAGCTCGCTCCCAAGGTCGCGATATGTCACGTACCTCGCATCGGGCGCACGTCCATATTAACAAAAGGATTCGAGTCCATGTCGGATTGAAAGGGTGCCGGAGACGACATGTTGTCACGCTGGTCGAGAGGCTGTGTGTCAAAGTGATTGAGATAGTGTAGGAAGGAGTCCAGCGAGTATCCTAGGAAGGTGTAAAAAGCGCGAATGGCATGCTTTCCTGGCTCGCGTATTACAGCATTCGATGAATAGACGGGATTGGAATGAGTAAAAGACGACTAAACAAGGATGTCGAATACAGTATTGTTTGGCGACACGATATAATCGCGTCGTGTCATGGAAAAGGGAGAACAGAAAGGCTGGCCGGTGGAATCTCGAACATGTAGTAGAAAGGTACGTGCTCGTTGCATTGACTTGAGTTGACGAGAAGAGACGCGCATCAGGCGCGTACCGTAACTGATTGGCGGCATGGTGGATCCCGCACTGACGTCTGACGTCCCTCGCGACTATCTAATCAGTGCAGTCAGGTACCACATCGCGCACTTCATCTTACCGGGAATCACACAAGGCTCTTGCTCTAATTTACGTCCTCTTCTACCCCAAACAGGAGAATATTGAATGCAACATCAACTTGATATGTCGGCGTATGCAACATGCGACGAGCGATCGTGAACATGAGGAAAGGAACAATTGAACCCAGCAAAAGAGGAAGGAGTGCTTGCATGACGCCGATCGGCTCATCTCCGGATGTGTGGGGGCGTGCCGAACCCTATCTGACAAACTTCCGAGCTCGTGGCGCTGGGATCTTGTGTGCATATCATATATATCATTACCGGCCAGGAGACCATTTACGATAGGAGCGACGAGGGGAAGCGACAAGTGCGACGACGAGTCTAACGACGAGGTCCCGTCGGCGTTGTTCTTCACGGCGTCCCTCAAACGCGAACGCACAATTGACAAGAGGAAGGGTGCGGTGAGGACGAGGCCAATTGTTCCGACGACGAGAGAAGCTGCATTACGAAGGGTTTGACAGGTATTTTATTAGCAATGATAGTGACAACAAGCAAGGAATACCAGAAGGTGAGGGAAGGTGAAATAGTTCATCGTTAATCGAAGTGGATGATGGCACAAGCGTATTCTCAATGACATTCCGTCCTCATGCACGAAGACATGGCCGCTTGTGAATGATATAAAAATGCTGTAGGCTCCTTGATGTTTCCTATCATTGATTCTTTGCACAGTAGCCATTTGCGGATACTTAGTAGTGACCATATCGCACACATCTGTGAGCACTCTTCTCTGGTTTCCTCATTGATATACCTGCAGGAATGGTCGGTCAATCACCGCCAAGACCGTGGTTGGAGATGGCAGCAGAGCCGCAACGCTTGGCTTCATTGTGAACTTCTCCAAGGTCCTGCGACAACATATTGTATTAATATTTGCGCATCGCCATTATTCCACTCAAGCCACACCGACCATTTTAAACGAATACCACAGCTTCTCAGGACAACACGCCTAGCATTCTCAATCTCTCATCCCCACGAATCCCAGTATGACTTCCACCATCGGCATCCCGATCAAGCTTTTGAACGAATCGACCGTATGTACTGCACGGAAAGAGAGCGCTGCTGCTTTGCGCGAATGAGGACTAATATCCTTAATAGGGCCACATCGTCACCGTCGAGATCTCGTCAGGTCAAATCTACCGCGGAAAGCTCATCGAAGGTCAGTCCAAAGCGCGACCGCAAGTCGCCAATTCTCCATGCGCAACATCCTCTTTCGGCGGATATAGACTAATACTGTTTGATACAGCCGAGGACAACATGAACTGTCAGCTCAGAGATATCACTGTCACAGCAAGAGATGGAAGGGTATCACATTTGGATCAGGTCTACATCAGAGGGTCGCACGTCAGATACTTCATTGTACCAGACATGCTGAGGTACGCTGAACAAAAGAATGGCGAGTTGCGGGATACTGACAGGTCATAGGAATGCGCCAATGTTCAGGACGAGAGGAGTGAAGGGTCGCGGTGTTGGTTTGGCCCGTGGTAGGGCTACGGTCAGCCGAGCGCGCGGCCAACAAAGAGGTGGTAGAGGAGTCTAGAAGTCCATGTGGAAAAGAATACTAGTAGGAGTCACGCGACGGCGGACATATGAAAGACAAAGCCCGATCCGCGCAGCTCACGAAGCCGAAGAGATCTGTAGGCAGGAAAAGTTTCAGGCAACCAAAAAGGTACAGATCCGGCGAATAGTATGCGTTAAGCATGCCCTGCACACTCAATATACCCAAAAGCAAGGCAGTGGTGTGCAGATATTCAGGAATAGCGCTGTCGAATGAACGTCACGTGATATCAAATCTAAACTCCGCTATGCTTAGGCACCTACCTGTATAAATTTCCATACTTCGAGCATGCTTCTTGATCATTGAGCCCCGCAGCACTTATAGGACGAACCATGCGATGGAAGTCAAACATCCACGCCGCTTATTGATCGTCAGCTCGCCAGGGTGTGATGTTGCAAGTCTCGTAAATGGTCAACTATGCAAAGCCTGGTCGTAATGCGTCGACTTACATCAATACAGAATTGACAGGGTCTGCCCCGGTCGAGAACACAGACGGATCTCTAGCTGGAACCACGCACGAATGGAGCCTGGAAACAAATTACTATCGGACGAATCTTCCGATATGGCTGGACGAGATATCCGACATCGACGCTTGGACGTCTGATTTCCAGAAACCAGAAGCGAGAGAAGTTGTTCAAGCTATTGGCGGCTGGATCTACTGTGTGGACAAAGCGCAGTTGTCTCAACCGGGCGGTGGCGCTTCTGACAGATTCGACAAAATCATCAAGTCCGTCGAGGATGTAATTACAAAAGCCTGCGGGTACACCTGGGAGGGCGTGAAATTGGCGGTCGCCACATCATCAACCAAAATGAAGACGACGAACTCAAAGCCTTTGTCCGCAGACGAATGGGATGATCGCTGTATGGAGTACGGGTTTGAATTCATCGACGCAGAAGCTCATGGCAAGAACCAGTTTGGCGAGAACACAGGCATCGAGAGACTACGAGAAGCACTTGAAGCCAACGATTGGGCACAGACTGCTGACGACTATGGTGAGAGTGACGATGCTTTCGGTGATTTTGAGGAAGAAGAACATGAGATGAGCGCTGAGTTATGGGGTCTCAAGGCTTCTTTGATGGGAGTGGACGGTGAGGGAGAGGAGCACGACGAGGATGGCGAAGGGCTTCAGGTTGACGACCTGGAGCACTTGATGAGCCAGGCTCTTGCTATCAAAGGTGATCACGACTCCTGCTCACGCTGGGAGGGGGCTAATACTATTCGCAGAAAACGGAGCAGACTTGCCAGTGGAAGAGCGTCGGAAGTACGCCGCTCGTGCTGTCAACAGCTTGATGAGTGATCTGTAAAAATGGCAACTTGCTACCCAAATGTCAATAGATTGAATGCGGGAGATGAATACCAGATGTTTTATCGGACAAGGAAACTGCATAAGCGCATGTCGGCAGGAACAACCACGAATTCGTTCAGACTGACACACCATGCAAGATCAGTGGTGATTTCACTTCGACAGAGCCAGAATATCGCATACCATTCATGCTCAAGGCGCATAACAAATTATAAAGACAAATCAAGCATCACTAAAGCAAAGGTGGCTTGCATTAATATAGAAGGAACTGGTATACAAGTACCTGATTGTCTACGTCAGCGAGGCCGGCACGTGTTTCCGGGCAACCTGGTCGAGCCGCCAGTCCAATTACTGGGAACCGCGGCGAGGTATTTCGACAATCAATCATCCTTCCATCACCACCCTACCTATTCATCCGACCGTGTAACCTATTGCCTGTCGACGCAGAATGCGTCGCAACAAATCCTTCGAATCGGACCGCGAGCCCTTTCGCGACCATGACAGCCTTGAGCTCCAGAAAAGCAGGGTCACCGGTCCTTTCTCCGCGCTACATCCTACAGAAGCACGCTATCATATCAATGCCCCGCCGGACTCAGCAGGCCTCGAATCTCAATCAAAACCGCCTTCGAATGTCGCCTTCAAATGGAGATCCCGTGACAATCGCAAAGGGAGACACACGCTGGTGGTGCGACCCTCGGACCCATCGTCACAATACCAGGCACCGCCGCCAACCAGCTCGATAGGCCGGATCATGCGCACCATCGGCAGAATGTTCTTCTACTACCCGGTCTGGGACATCTCGTGGTGGGTGGCATATATCTTCACCTGGGGCTCAATTATCTGGGTCATCAACGCTTTCTTCTCGCTGCAGCCCTTCACCACGCCTTCAACAACCTTTCCAACCGAAGTGCTCTACGGCGGCGGCATCACAGCATTCATCGGTGCCACTGTCTTCGAAATCGGCAGTGTCCTCCTGATGCTCGAAGCCATCAACGAGAACCGCTCCTCCTGCTTCGGATGGGCTGTCGAATCTTTGTTCGAAGCGCCATCAACAGAAAAGGCGGCCACTAGCGCCTCGCTCACCCTCCGCCCAGCCAAGGACAAGTGCCTGCACCACCACGCCAACAAGAAGAACTTTGTCGGCAAGCCACAGCCCAACGCCGTCGCGAGCGCCACGTCCAAGTCCGCCTCCGCTGCCGGTCGCTCGTGGACATGGTGGCCATCGACCCACGACCTGCGAACCCACTACTTCCACGATATAGGCTTTATCGCGTGCTTCTCGCAACTACTAGGCGCCAGCATCTTCTGGATCGCAGGATTCACCGCGCTGCCGGGCATCAACAACAACCTCTCGCCCGCGGCACTGAACGGCGCGTACTGGTTCCCACAAGTACTAGGCGGCTGCGGCTTCATCGTGTCTGGCTTTCTGTTCATGCTCGAAACACAAAAGCGCTGGTATCTGCCCGCCTGCGGTGTGCTTGGCTGGCACATCGGCCTGTGGAATCTGATCGGTGGTGTCGGTTTCACCATCTGTCCTTGTTTCGGCTTCGATACTGCGCACTGGGCCCAGTACCAGGCTTCGACCAGTACCTTTTGGGGCAGTTGGGCTTTCTTGATTGGAAGTGCGGTGCAGTTGTATGAATCTCTCGAGAAGAACCCTGTCGAGGTCGATAAAAGCGCTTGATGATCATGTACCGTACTGTACCTAATGCTATGACTATTTCTTTCGACCGAGCGTCTTAGGTTCTCGACTGTGATTCCTGAGCTGCTGTACCTGCTGTATTACTGGATCCCATCCTGCATCGCTGGCCGCCGCATCGTGTCTATAAGACGTGATTCATGTATCAACGAATATCCAGCGCCTGGCGGTGTTAGTAGTACAATCACGATGGTTCTGTTAGCATTTCATACCCCAACATCAGATCGTATTTATGCGCACGTTCGGAATGGCAGTATTCTCAGAATTAAATCTCATTGTTCGATGGCGGACTAGCTACTACCGTCGTCATCAGACGTCTATGCATCCGTGTTTACGCCTTGCTCCATCCCAATCCCATCCAGTACCGCGAATTAAACCCGCAATAATCTGCATAGCATTACGCGTAAAGGTCGTCGTCACCACCGGCCTCGCCGAACTCGCCGTTGGCACCGTTGCCCTCGTTTCCTTCTTGTGGGAAGCGGAAGAAAGCACCACCGCCGGTGTTCTTCATGCTTTGCGCAAAGGCCTCGTATCTGCGGATCTCGACGTCGGTGACGGAGCGACGGGCGCTCATCATGGCCTCCTCGAAGTGACGGCGGGTGAGTTCCGGAACTGGGTCCTCACCCTCGCCGTCCTCCTCCATAGCGTCCTCGCCAGCAGCCTCGCGAGCCTTGGTGCGCTCGATGTCGGCCGCGATGGCCTCCTTGATGGCGAGCTTGACTGCACGCTGGGTGACGAAACCCAGATCGGCACCGGAGAAACCGTGGGTCTTGGAAGCAATGTATTCGACGTTGACATCTGGGGCGACTGGGGTCTTGCGGAGCTGAGCCTTTAGGATACCGATACGGGAAGGCTCGTCTGGCAGAGGAACGTAGACAAGGGTGTCGAGACGACCTGGACGGCAGAGAGCGTTGTCGAGCTGCTCAGGACGGTTGGTGGCACCAATGACGAAGACGTTCTTCTTCGAGGTCATACCATCCATTTCTGTGAGATATTAGTAAGAATCAATGTGAAGAGATAAGGGATAGAACTTACCAGTCAGAAGCTGGTTGACGACACGGTCGGAAGCACCACCGGCATCACCGTTTGAGCCACCACGAGACTTGGCGATCGAATCCAGCTCATCCAAGAAGACAACACAAGGAGCAGCGGCACGAGCCTTGTCGAAAATGTCCCGAATGTTGCTCTCAGACTCACCGAACCACATGGAAAGCAGCTCAGGACCCTTGACAGAGATGAAATTTGCAGCGCACTCGTTGGCAACAGCCTTTGCGAGCAAAGTCTTACCGGTACCAGGTGGTCCGTAGAACAAGACACCACGAGATGGCGAAGCGCCGAACTTGAGGAACTTCTCTGGGTGGTCGACTGGGTATTGCACGCTCTCGATGAGCTCGCGCTTGACCTCCTCGAGACCACCAATGTCGTCCCAGCGAACGTTTGGAACCTCGACAACAGCGACCTCACGAAGGGCCGATGGGTTGGAAACGCCGAGAGCGAAGCGGAAGTTCTCCATGGTGACTCCAAGAGAGTCAAGAACCTCTGCGTCAATGGTGTCCTCATCCAAGTCAATGAGATCCATCTTTTCACGAATTTGCTGCATGGCAGCCTCGGAACAAAGAGATGCCATGTCGGATCCGACGTAACCGTGAGTTTCGGCGGCGATAGACTCAAGGTCGACATCGTCACCGAGCTTCATGTTCTTGGTGTGAATCTGGAGGATCTCGAGACGGCCAGTTGGGTCTGGAATACCAATGTCGACCTCACGATCGAAACGACCGTAACGACGGAGAGCTGGGTCGATGGAGTTTGGACGGTTGGTCGCGGCCATGACAACAATGTTAGAGCGAGCCTTCATTCCGTCCATAAGAGTCAGGAGCTGAGAAACGACACGGCGCTCGACCTCACCATTGGTCTTGTCACGCTTTGGTGCGATAGAGTCGATTTCGTCGATGAAGATGATCGCTGGAGAGTTCTTCTCGGCTTCCTCAAAGGCCTTGCGGAGGTTGGACTCTGATTCACCTGCCATCTTGGACATGATTTCTGGACCGTTGATGAGGAAGAAAAAGGCACCAGTCTCGTTGGCGACAGCGCGGGCCATCAGAGTCTTACCAGTACCTGGTGGACCGAACATGAGGATACCGCGTGGTGGCTTGATACCGATGGACTTGAAAAGTTGTGGATGTCTGAGTGGAAGTTCGACCAACTCACGGACCTGAGCCATCTGCTTTCTGCAACCACCAATATCGTCGTATCCGACATCGTTGAGGTTGCCCTCCTCGTCCTCGCGCTGGATTGGCTCACCCTCGCAGTGTATCACCGTATCTTGCGCCACAATACCGAACTCTGGTGGATCTACCTCGACAACCTTGAATTCGACTTGTCTCATACCACCTCTGCATGTGAAAAGGTCGCCTTGACGAACGGGTCTGTAGGCCTCGCGGAAGTATGGAGCAAGGAAGACGTCGAAGAGGGAGCCAGTAAGACCTTCGACGGTGTCGGCCATAGGAAGGACAGCAATGCGCTTGGCCTGAAAAAGTGTTAGTTGACTCTCGAGGACTTTCTCGTGACTGCGAGACTTACGTATTTGATGTCTGGGCATGGGTGGACGGTAATCACATCACCGTGCTTGACTCTGAGGTTGTGACGAACGACTCTGTTGATGCGAGCGCTACCATCGTCAAGATCGTCATCGGCGAGAACGATCAAGACTGTGTCCTTTCGCTTCTTGCCCTTCACGAGGACTGTGTCACCACGGAAGAGCTGAAGAGTCTCCATAGTGTTGTTGGAGAGAGCGATGATAGAGTTGTCATCGTTGGTAGCATCGGTGACGATCAGAGCATTTGGCTTCTTCTTCTTCTTGAGGATGGCGGTCGCGGTCTCATCATCGTTGGATGCCTCTTTGCCTGAGGGATCGGCCTTGACCTTTCCCTTGGTCTCGGAGTGAGTTGGATCTGGGGCAACCATGTTGATCTGACTGTGCTGTTGTGGTGTTGTTGTTGTTTATCAGGTATGAAGGAGGGAAGTTGTGTAAAGGAGGAGGAAGGTAAGATTAGATGATGTTGTAGATGAGCGTGAAGGGTGAATGAGTTTGTATGCGGATGTAGCTCAATAGTGATGGAGACGACAACGACGTGATGGCAATGATCCGAGCTTCACTGCCAAGGAATTACCTCATGAGCTGGAGGCAGCACTGACTGACACCCGCAATCTGTCTTTATCCTTGTCCTAAAATCCGAAGCAGAAGTCCGTGGAAGCACAACGAAGGTCAACTTCACCTTCACCTTCGACCACAATATGAGGAATTATTGGATATGTAAGGCCGCGTGCTACACTGCTGCCTTCGCACAGACTCTTTGGCGTTTTTTCGAGCGGCGAATATCAAATTGTCTGCTTGATGATTCTACTGGCTACCAGATGCGGCGAGATGCGTCCTCCGAGTGAGCGCCTTGCTTCCACCCATCTCAGTCTGCGTGCGCATTGTTTGTAAAAGGAATATGTAGGTCGGTGATGCTATGAATAGATGGTGGGCGCTCTATACTGTACAGCTCCAGCTGGTCGTTGCACCACGCACACGACACTCTTCAAACCACGACACAGCAGCTATGAGCTTTGACACGATTGCACACAGTTGCAAGCCCGTCTAGCTGAGATGAGCAGCGTAGTGGACTATCTATTCGGCCTGTCGAAAGACCTTTGAACGCGAGTCACTTCCCACAACATCGATACCGCGCGGGTTCCTTTGGGCATTCCTCACATCCATCACACGAGCCTGTATAAGGCAAAGTCCAGTGGGGTCAACACGTGCTATTGGTATACAAGACCTTTATCTGGTCACTAGTAGTAACGATGTGTATAAATATGGTCACATAAAGATTATCAAGTGAGGAGAAGACATCTCATTGATACGAGGTGTAGAAAAAGTACAAGAGCTATTCCCTCCTTCTGTGTTTCAGGTCGTGTCATCTTCAGTACTCGGCTCACTTCTCTTGGGTCTCGTCTGCTATCTCATTACGGCGTCAGACAGTCAGCTGCTGCCTGTGGAATTTCTAGAAATCGAAATCTCTTGACCTGCAGGCTTCACTCCAGAAAGATCAGTCTTCTCCTTGTTCACGGTCTTTCCATCTACAGCGGCCTGAAACCCGGATAGCGCCCGAATCCATACGAACCGCAATTACAGCAGAGGCAGTCTCCAGTATCTGACCATGAAGCACATCCAGCTGGCGCCTGTCTTTGGCCCTCTCGAAATCAGCACATTCGGTTACCAATTAGCGAGCCACAACCGCTTCAGTGAAGGACAACTCAGCGATTCATATGACCTCAAGATCTGGCCCGCCATCTTCGTCTACGACATCCTGCAACTACCTGGCACTCTCGCCATGGTCCTCGGACACACATCAAGCGTCGACGTCACCAGAGTCATGACACCTGCAAAATACACTGAAGAAAATCGAAGCAAAGCTATGGACAATTCGCAGATTGTCGACGGCGACATCCAGGGCATGGTTGTTCTGGGTAGGGGCAGAGATAATCGAAAGGCTATTGCTGATTATTACGGCGACGAGTTCAAGAGGCAGACGATCGAGGTGGAGATTGATCTCGAAAACGGTCGACGTCTAACCATCGAGGCCTATGCTTGGGTTCCAGTTGATAGCGGAGCGAAGGGGCCAGCGAACGACATGCTGTATGATGCTGCAGCATACGACACGAAGGATGTAGGTGAAAACGCCACATGGTGGTGGTAGTTCTCATACCACTTTGGACAACACAATAATCAATCTTTGATCGTTCATCGACCTAATTATACATCAATGTATCTACAAGCACCACACTTTTGGCTGCTGCTATTCCGCTTCGTCCAAGTGCTTACTATTCACTAAAGATACAGGAGGTGATGTGCAAAGGAAGCAGGATGCGTACCCTAGTAGATGAGTGCTTTTACTCATCCTTCTTCTCCTGTCTGTCCTTCCTGTCTGAGCTCTCGGCCTGTGGTCTGTTTGGATCAACCGGGCCCATGAGCTTGGCGGTCTCTGGAGCGCCCTCGCCCTTTTTGCTCTTCTCTGGGTTGTTGTGGATGTCAGTGGAATGCCTGGTTGGGGTGGTGGAAAGACCCTGTTGCTTGGTGTCGATCGCACCTGGATCGCCCGATGGTGCCTTTGCGGACTCGCCCTTCATGATCATCAGCATTCGGATTTTCGATTTCAATTCTCAAAACTTACCGGACCGAGGTCTGTCTGGTATCCAGAGTCGATGCGCTTCTTGAAAGCACCCTTGGAGTCTGGCTCACGCTTGCGGGTGTCGGTCATCTCGTTGTTCTCGTCACCTGCGGCGGTCTTGCCCTTGAATTGGACGCCGTCAACCTTCTGGTTGCTGACCTTCTCAGGCTCGGTGCTGTCAGGTTTGCCCCCCGATGACGAATCATCCTCAGACTTCTCCTCCTTTGGTGCCTCCTCTTTTGGCTCCTCGTCCTTGGACTCGTCCTCCTTAGGAGTTTCGTCCTCCTTTGGCTCCTCAGCTGGCGCCTCCTCGTCCTTTGCCTCTTCGGCCTCCTCCTCGGTGTGGGTTCCTGCGTGAGACATGACTTCAACTCCGTGGCCGGCACCCTCGTGCGATTCTGGCCACAAGAAGTAACAGGAAGGAATTGTCACAGCAACAGCGCTGATCAGCCTGCAGAGCGCGTCAGTAATGTCTACAACATGATTCATGTGGAGGCGGAGCTCGTCCTACCATGGCATATCACTGCTGGCAGCGTGCTCATCGTGGCCGCCGTGACCACTTGCGTAGCCTCTTCGTGCGACTGCTCGGAATGGAGTACGAGGCACAGAACGGACGAAGCGCGAGGCATTGACGCCTCTGAGGGCAGTGGGCCTTGGAAGAACCATGTTGTAAAGCAATGCGACGGGTCGGAAAATCAATTGACTCGAAGTAAGGTTGTATTAGGTCGTGGTAAAGTCAACGGTATGGGCTTCTCAGAGTGGACTGCACTTGTCTTTGAAGGTCATGGCCTGAGCGTCAGACTGGAAGCTCCCGCGGTCGGCAAAAACCAGTGACGTACATATCTAGTAAGATGATTTACGGCAGGAACGAATTCCATGACTCGTGCAGGCATTTGCGACCCCCGGAATCGGTGCTGCAGCTCCGAAATATTCCCTGTAATTCATACTCAAAACATATCTTAGTACTCACTCGTTTCTGTATCAATTGGGAGGCAGGCTGTTCTGACATTGCGCGGCATTCTTACAACGTCTCCCTGCTCCATATTTCATCACTTCGAGTTCATCAAGCGGAAACCAGCGTCCAGAGTCGGGCCGGTGTCCAACGCGACCGGAATGTCGACAACTCTTGGGTACATTTCGACCGCCAGACCAAATTCTTTCACACGGCTGACAATCGCAAAGATCATTCATTGCCGGAGGTGTAGCAGCATGCGGAGCAGTCACAGTCACCCACAGTTTCGAAACAGTAAAGATCCGGTTACAACTTCAAGGAGAGTTGAAAGCGCGCGGAGATGCGCCAAAGCTATACCGCGGTGTCTTCCATGGCATATCGGTGATCTTCAAGAATGAAGGCATGAAGGGTCTTCTGAGGGGCTTGGGGTGCGCTTACATCTACCAAATGACACTCAATGGCTGCCGACTGGGATTCTACGACCCCATCAGGACGTCGACCAATTCTTTGATAGCAGGTGGAGCGGACGCAAAGACATTACAGAGTCTGCCAGTCAATGTCTTTGCAGGTGCGACCTCGGGTATTCTGGGCGCTATGGCAGGATCGCCTTTCTTCTTGGTCAAAACGAGGTTACAGAGTTATTCGCCATTCTTACCAGTGGGAACGCAACACAACTACAAGAATGCCGTCGACGGTATGAGCCAGATATACAAGGCAGAGGGTATCAGAGGGTTGTACAGAGGTGTTGGACCGGCAATGATCAGGACTGGTTTTGGATCTAGTGTGCAGTTGCCGACATACTTTTTCGCAAAAAGGAGGCTTGTGAGGCATTTGGAGATGAAGGAGGGACCAGCGCTACATCTCATGTCGAGTGCGTGTTCAGGATTTGTGGTATGCTGTGTCATGCACCCGCCGGATACTGTCATGAGCCGCATGTACAACCAGACTGGAAGTCTCTACACAAGCGCTTTTGACTGTCTGTACCGGACGATTAAGACCGAGGGACCACTGGCAGTTTACAAGGGCTTCTTTGCCCACTTGGCACGTATCCTGCCACATACTGTGAGTTTTATTACTGCATCCTCGTGTGGTTTCTGTTTGACTGACTTTCTGCAGGTTCTGACATTGAGTCTGGCGGAGCAAACCAACAAATTAATGAGAAAGTTCGAGGATCGTCTGCTCTCGAGGTAAATGAAAAGATCCTTTCGCGTGTAGCGAGTTCATGAAAAGGAAAAGCATTGTTGATCAAGGCGACCGAGTCACCAGGGTTCTGGAATAGAGGGTAGAAAAGGAGATCAGCATCTAGCGACCATTTAGAGAGCCAGGTCAGGCCAATTTGTGACCTATCACAGCAGGAATTGGAACAAAGTGCCCAGACTTCACCTATTCATTGATGTGCTATCTATATATTGCATTCACTCATGTCCATCCATTAATTGTTCCAAGCCCAAACTGACCAAAATATCCTGACAAACCGGGTATATCGAATCGAAAGTCCAATCATAATCATCCTCCTCTTTACTTGAAAGTGGCTATGAGCTCATCGAGCGTTTAGCGCTTGTGCTCGACGCCCCTCTGCATGATGTGCCTTCTCCTGAATCCCTCGACAACAACGTTCTCTCCATCGACCTCTCCATCGACCTCTTCTACCATCTCGCCTCCCTCCTCTTCCTCGCGCTTACTCTTGACCTCAACAAACTTGATCGCGTTCCTGACGGCACCCACGGTCTTACCCCTAGCGGCGAGTCTGGTGGCCTGAGCCAGATTTGTGACAGTGCTAGTCACGGTCCTCGTGATCCAGTCCGTCTCCATAACAGTGACCGTCGTCGTCGCCTCCTGGCTCGTTGTTGGCTTGGCCTGGACAACTTTCTTCGTGTTGGCAGCGTTGTCCGCGGTCTCGACGCTGCAGGCACCGCCTACCACACCCACAGGGCAGGCCTTGCAGTGTGCGGCCGGGTTCTTGGTGGTGATTGGGTTGCAGCCGGGAAGCGCAGGGAGAGGTCCGTCGAGGCTCTCCGGGTACGGGTTTGTGGCTATGCATTGCGCTACGTTCATGCTTGAGTCGAATGTCACGCCGGCGCAGTCGCCTACGTCGTGGGAGGCGCAGGAGGCCGGGCCTGTGAGGAGGTTGTGCAGGACGCCGGTTTCCCAGCCGTTGTACTGTCCTCATTAGAGACTGTGTGATGTTAATAGCTGTGGAGTACTTACAAAGTCGGCGTGCCAGCTGTAGCCGGTGGGATCACCGTTGGCAAGAACGAAGGTGTTCTCTTGGAATTGACCTTGAATCCCAGAGAGGTCAAAATCGTTCTCCATCATGATGTGAGGCAGTCTGGTCGGGTGACTGTCGGGACATGGTCCGTTCTGAATGTCACCGACAGGGTACGACATGTGAGCATAGGGTTTGGCTGCGTTGTAATCCTTACCGTTCCAGCAGTGAGGGAAATGAATTGCGCCATTGAAGTATGGGTAGTCGGTACACGAAGTGACTCCGTCTGGGAAGCCTCCGCTATTGCCTTGGTTCCAGGCAGGAGACTCGTGACAGATCCACTGTGTGATGTTATCTTTGTTAGTCGGGGAGTGCTCGCGAGGAGCCCGGAGGAACATGTCTCCAGCGATCATGCGGAAGCCTTCTGGAAACTCAAAAGGAGTTCTCATGGTACCAGTACCAGAGTTCCTGTGGTAATTGTCAGCGTCATCGTTGGTATTAGGATGAATGTCCGACTTACTCGTAGTAGATCTGGTGACCATTGGTAGGCACACGGATGTACTGGCCGCTGTTTGACTTGACGTAGAGTGAAGGATGCCAATAGATACTCCTGTCTTCGACAATCGGGTTACCATTTGCGCGACCCATGCTCGTGCACGAGGCGTTTCTGAGTGATTCGAAAGTAGAGTTCTCGTCAGCATTGTTAGCACCCATAAAATCGTGTACGTGAGTACCAATGGAACCAGGGTCGAGGATTGGATCAATACGGGCAACCATCGAATCTCGTCCATATAGAACGAAGAACTGCGCTGCAGCTCCGCTGGCGGTCAACGCCAGAAGAGGGATGGTGTATTTCATGTCGTGAAATGGATGGCGCCACAGGCTGCCGAGAGTAGAGAAGATGTGAGGGTAGGCTTATGAATTAGATGCAAAGAGCATAAGCAAGAAAGCCGATCCTGCAAAAGAGCGACGATGTAAGATATAAAGCAATGTTCAAAGAGCGTGCAGCCGACTGTTGGATAGCCGTTGTGTGGTTGCGCGAGGTACGAACGTTGAAAGAAAGCCACGGGGCAACGGCAACGCAGGAAGGTAGAAATATAGTTGATGAGCAGTGAAGATGACGATGGAATAGGCGCTGCCATGTGAATTCAATAGCGACAATACGAAACGTTCTTGGCCCTGGGGCGCTTACGGCTATGTGAATGGTTGAATATGTGATGACAGCGCCGCAGGAGCCGCCGACTTACCTATTAGGGTATTTCGATCAATCTCTTCCCTCATACCCAATCTACCGCCAAGTAACATCCAAGATCCTGTCTTGAATAATGCCGGAGGTGCAACCATCGGAGATTTCAAGGAGCAGCAAGAGGGAGCCATCACTGTTTCGCTAGACGCCAGATGACTCCATTGGTTGCTGCAAAAGTCACTCGTGTAAGAAGCACATTAATCGGATATTGAGTGAAAGGTACTCCAAGATCAACACATCGCAGGGCGCGACACTAGATCAAGGATTTCGAATAATTGTGAGGGTGCTAAGGTAGGCGTCGAAGGTGAGGTGGCCGAGCTGGTCAAGTTGGAAGATGGGAGCCTTGCGCAAACGCGTGGGTTGGCCCACTGTCGAGACTTCCACACTCGGTTCATGGGTTCATGCAAGGCCAGACCGCACTAAACCTTAACCCCACATATCCACGTCACTGGAGCCTCACCTCAGTCCACCTCCACCTCACCTCACGCGATAGACTGGGTTTCTTACCCCCTTCCCCTGATCGTATCCTCGAAGACCATGTAGCACGTACATTATGAGTGCGCAATCTCAGTCTCGCCTCTTGTGTCTCCCTGCAGAACTTCGCATACAAATATACACTCTTCTCCTGTCACCACCGCATCTTGCGACCATCCGGCGCATTAGCTCCAGGGGTTACTGCTCAGACTATGTCCTGCCACCACTTTCCTTGACTCCGTCACTTCTGGGCACATGCCGACAAATCAATGATGAAGCAACGCCGATACTATATGGTCAGAATACATTCGCGGCGCATCAATCGCTTCTGACCGACCTGCCTTATCTGGTGACGAATAGCAAGCCGGTGACACGCGGCCGCGGCAAAGAACTGATCAAACGCTGGTACGTCAATGTTCGACTGGATACAGATGCGCGATACACGGCGGAGAAAGCACGTGATGCCTTCACCGGAGTAGAATCGCTTTGCATCGACGTGTTTCAGGCTATGTTTGGAGGCTGCGATTTCTCGGTGCTCAAGCTTTTTGAAGGCGTCAGAGGTGTTGGGCAGTGCAATATCCAAGGCAGCGTAGGTGATGGGCGTTATGCGCGGTGGCTCGAAGCAGCTGTGTGCAAAGGAGTGGGAGAAGAGGTTGCCGAGTTCGTCGAGACGGATGAAGAGGACGCTCCTAACAGGGACGAAAGTCCTCTGAGATCACAAGTCAGAGACATAGGCGATGCGTGGCTTGGCGACAGATGAGATGCCTCCCGTTAATCAACACCAATGACGAGGGTCAAGGCCAGAGACTCTTGCATAGGAAGCAATCAGCTAGAGACGCCATAACGCGCGCGCGCACGAGGCTTGCGAACTTGTTGCATCGCACGCTACCTCACATGCGCAGAAGCTGAGGAATGCATTGCTTTCAAAACCTCCGTCCTGCCGATAGCAGAGTTACAGTGACGCAAGCGTACAGCTCACCCATATCAAGTCCGTGGTTAGCGCATCCGACCGAACAAAGAGTCAAGAACAACCAAAATCACAAACATACCGAGCAAAGTATTCGGGTTGAGTATATCGCACCGCCTGTGATTGCCCGTCTAACTAAGCAGTTCTCTAATATCCTCGATCCTCTGACTTCGCTTCTCCTCCTCACTCATCATGCCCAGACTGCTAGCAATAAATTTCTTCCTCTCTTGCACCTTGAGCATCTTCTCCTCAATACTAGCCTCAACAACAAACCGAACAACTTTGACTTCCTCCGTCTGACCCATACGATGAACGCGATCAATGGCTTGCGCCTCGACGGCCCACGACCACCATGGGTCCATCATGAAAACTGCCTTGGCGCATGTGAGATTCAGGCCGACACCGCCTGCACGTAAAGAAAGAAGAAGCACGCAGCCCTTGGGTCGGTTGGCGAATTCGGTCAGTACCGCCGCACGGGCTTTCTGTGCCATACTGCCGTCGAAGCGGAAGTAGTGGATCCCTGCGGCATCGAGAGCCGGGGAGAGGAGGTCGAGGAACGAAGTAAATTGGCTGAAGACAACAGATTTCATGGATGGATCTTCCTTTCTCTGCCGCTTGAGATGGGTGATGAGAGTTGTGATTTTGGCTGAAGATAGCTGGTTGACTCGGCGAAGCGAGATGCGTGGTTGAGAGGATGGTCTTTTGTTCTGGGTGAGGCCGTACAAATCGTGATCGTTAGAAGGCACATCATCGTTGTCGTGCCTAACTACTTCGAAGACATCGCGGGCGTTGATGGGCTCGCGGCAATTGAAGCAACGTGGGAGCTCATTCTTGTTGGTTTGGTGTTCGATGTAGTCGAGTAAACACTTCTTGCAGGCACTATGCCAGCATCCGGTCACTGCTTGCTCCTCCATCGGCTCCTCAGAGCAGATCGGACATTCTGTTTCAGCCTCGTCTTGGATCTGCTTCAGAACGTGAGCACCGAATTTACTGGCATCCTGCTCTCCTTCGTCCGCTTCGAACCGCTCGATGAGAGATTGCAAGTCCATGTCATCGGCCAGACCATTTGCGACGTCGACGGCGGCAGCGGCATCCTCTTCCTCAGCTACCACATTCTTGTTGCGAGTCAATGCCGGATGACAGCACGACTGACGAAGTCGGAGAATCTGGGCAAAGATGGTGGTGTAGGATTTCATCAAAGTGCCAGCTTCCACATTAGCCGAGAATGTCCTTTTGGCTCTTGCGAAAATATGGTCATAGAGCTCGCGCTCAACTTTGGACAGTGCTACCTTTTCAACATTGACAGTCTTGGCGGGTAGAGGAACGAGCGCTTCTCCATCTGGTGTTTTCATGTCTTTCGTCCTGCGCATTACCAGTGGTTCAAGCACAGTCTGTACAACATCGAGGGCTCGGATGAAGTCACCACCCTCGAATGGAACAGTGATGAAGGTCTTCCAGAAAGAGAAGTTACTCCATGGTTCGACACGCAAGAAGCGGACCAAGCTGAAGAGATCTTCGAGGCGGTTGACAATAGGTGTGCCGGTCAACACCCAGCGATGTTGTGCACTCAATTCATAGCAGGCTTTTGCTGTCTTTGATTGTCTGTTCTTGATCATATGTGCTTCGTCCAGAATGATGCGGAAGTAGTCCAAGGAAAACAAACCTCCTTGAGATCCTTTACTGCCACCGTTGGCAGCGAGTTGTGTAAACTCCGACAGAACTGTGCCGTAGCTGGTGATGATCAGATTTGGTGCATTCGCGACATTGGCTCCGCAACAGAGTGTTTGCAAATTGACCTGCTTCTCGTTGCCGTAATATAACAGAGTCTTGAGCGTACCTGCCTTCGAGGCCTTTTCTGCTTCGCTTCCCCATTGAGCCAGTAAAGACATTGGCGCGACTACCAGTGTCGTACACGGTGCTCGTTCGACAGCAGCAGATGATTTAGAAAGTCGTGGCAGGTCCATGACAGAAGAAGTGCCCTTGCTGGATCCTCCTAGACCGTATTCTGACGTGTGGGTATGTACCAAACTGAGCATCTCGATAGTCTTGCCGAGACCCATCTCGTCCGCCAGGATACCACCGAGACAGTGCTGCTCCTGAACAGGAAAGTCCAGTGACAACTCGCCCGAGTAGGGGTTGATATAAAAGTGGTCTTGTCCTTCAACGCGAGCAACATCCTTGTCTTCGGCGTCCTTGAGCGGCCAAGCGTATTCCTCCCAGAGTGGATGCATAGAAGTCTCTTTGTTGTCAGACTTCTCGTCTTTTTCTTTACTTACCATCCAGTGTAAAGCTTGCTTTTGGTATTTTCGCAGATCCATGACGAAAGTGTCAGCTGGTTGCAACTCCGGGGTGTCAAAGTCAAAAGATTGTGCCTTTTTGTACAGACTGTCCAGCTGGTCTTGCTCAAGCTCTTTACCATCCTCGTTGTCTTCTGAAGGTGGTGAGGATCCGCCATTCTCTTGAGTGGGTTTTGACTTGTTCCCATCAGAGTCGTACTTTTCGGCAACTTCGGCGGCTTGCAAGATACCCTCGCGTTTGTGCCTCGCGGTGGTCTCGTTAACTGTGGTTGGATGAAGGTTGATCTCCGAGAACAACTTGACAAGGCCAACCTGCCTCAGTCGCAGATCTCGCTCCTCCTGTGATTCTTTCGCTTCAAAAATACCCGTTTGTCGGTTATTCTCCTGAGGCCTGATGAAATTACGTGCGTCGAATGTCCTTCTCAATAGATAGCATCGTAGCTGGAGAAAGATTGTGTCATTGACTCGAACCCGATCTGGTGCGAATATACAATGGCCTTCGAACTGGCACACTTGTTGATCAAGAAGAGATGATATCCATGCAGCCGCTTCGTGCTCCAGCCTTCCTAGCTCTTCTCCCTTTGCATTCGTGAACCTGACAATAACATCTTGCCGCTGAATACCTTGCCGGACCTTTCCTCCTTTTCCCATCTTGAACGCCTGTTGTGGTTTGGCGCGTTCTATACGGACCTTCTCTTCAGCTTTAATCAACCCATTACCACTCTTTGTCATCCACCCTGCAACTCCCAATGAGCCGATGTACCTCTTCTCCGGCATACTAGTTGCTGTAGGCGCCGTCTTCGGTGGGGTCTTCGTCCTTGGCGGTGTGGTAGCTTTCGGTGCTACAGTCGTCTTCCATGATCCGTCGAAGTACATGTTGATTGCACGCTCCAGGTTGCCGCCTGACGCTGTTTGTAGTGCTGTGATAGTACCGGATGGTATTGACGCGTCGCCAACGATGCTGGTGAACGCCTCGGGGTCGAACGCATCCTCTGTGGTGCCATTCTGAATACCGAGTCCTTTGGCAGATTCGGTCGCCTCTGGAAGTGCGTTTATCTCGTCCGGTAGTGAAGGCTCCGCTGACAATGTGTGGTCGGTGATGGGCGAATCATCGACAAAGAATCTCCTCTTCTTCGTAGGCCTATCAGAATCTGCAAAAGCCATCATCAGCAGTAACTTCGTGAGAAATGAGACACCAGGTGTAATGCTCTAGGCGGCGGAGGTGGCTCAAGATTTCCGCGTTCGGAGGACGACGCGCTGAAACGCGAAGTCACTGACTGCACTTTCACTTTTGGACGTCGCGAATCTCACGACGTCATCGGCTATCATTTTCGGGGCAATAAATACATTTACATAAACATCAGGCAGCATAAACCAGATACAGTTCGAAGCACGATCAAGAAACCATGGATCTATTGGGTGGACGTAATGTATTTCAAAGAAGATACGCGATGAAGACGACGTTGTCTTTGCTTCGGTGTGCAAGGAGGCAGTCGCTTCAACCAAGTCTAAAGAGGCACTATGCAGATTATCAGTCTACAGCGACAACGTCAACAAATACCACAGAAGAAGAGATAGCCTCATCGCGGAAATACTGTATTGATATGCTGAGGTTCGTGACTGAAACCCATAAAAATTGGAATATTTGCTTACACGATATAGGAAATATGACACACCTTCATTTCTGCTTCAGACATATATCCCACAGCACGCTCGAGATGCATATATCGCCATACGAGCATTCAATGTCGACGTAGCGCGGACAGCGGACACAACAAGCACTCCTACAGTAGGATCAATGCGTCTTCAGTTCCAGCGAGATGCAGTCTCACAAGCCTTGGCCGGCAAACCACCCAAGCAGCCCATCGCAGTGCTCCTCTCGAAAGCCGTGGAGGACCTGACATACCAGTCCTCCGGCAAAGCAAAGTTCAGCAAATCTTGGTTCAACAGAGTAATCAACACGCGCGAACAGAACCTCTCCAACCCGCCCTTCACCTCCCTCGCCAGTCTCGAAACCTACGCGGAGAACACATACTCGACGCTCATGTATTTGACATTGCAGTCTCTCCCTGTAGCTTCAGTAAGCGCCGACCACCTCGCCTCACACATCGGCAAAGCAACCGGGATCGCAACCCTCCTCCGTGGCCTACCCCTCATCGCCTTCCCACCCTCGCAACGACACAACGCACAAGAATCCTTCGGCGGCTCCGTAGACACGACCCGTCAAGGCGCCGTATTACTACCCCTGGACATAATGGCGCAATACGGCGTGCGAGAAGAAGACGTGCTACTATCCGGCGGCTCGGCGAAGGGCCTCAAAGACGCCGTCTTTGCGGTCGCGACACGAGCAAATGATCACCTGATCACAGCGCGGGAGATGCTGAAGAACGTTCGCGCGGGCCAGGATGAAGGTCACGAGTTTGAGCATCGCGAGGAGGCCGAGCATGTCTATGCGCAGTCGTTGCTGCAGGGGGTGAAGATGACGCCGAAGCAGGAGATCGAGAGGTCGTTCGGTGTATTTCTACCAGCTGTTTCCACGAGTCTCTGGTTGCAGAGACTGGAGAAGTATGATTTCGATGTCTTTGAGCCGAAGCTCAGGATGACGGACTGGCGGCTGCCGTGGAAGGCTTGGTGGGCTTATACCAGGAAACAAATTTGATTGTGGAGTCTCAAGGTGCACAAAACATCATTCGCAAGGCCAACAGTTCAGTCGAATACCCCAGGCCCTTTGAGGAACCACGAGCTGTTTAGAACAAGATTCTCCAGGATCAATGTTAAGCTGTCAATACTCGGCATATGACTAAAGGCTGTATTTATTATTGTTCCATCCATTATTTAATACAGGTGCTGCACTTTTGCTAAAGAAAAACCGAACTGCCTTAGAGAGTCCATGCCATTTTGTATACCACATTACTTCCCATATTTCTCATTATTGATCCTTCAAACGTAAGTCATGATGTCCGGCATGTGTTTCTCGACCCCTTCCTCTGTCAATGCGACTCCTCCGTCAACCTCGATCTCATCGTCAATGTCAGATGCGGAAGTATCACCAGTGTGGTTTGCAATCTCGACACGAACCGAGCTGGCGGGGGATGGTGTGGTAGGGGATCTTCCGCAAGAAGTGATTGAAGAAGTGTCAGATGGTGACTGTTCATTGCTGGCCGAAGGTCGACTGAAGATACGTGGTTGGTGGAAAGCTGGCCTAACGTGCTGAGTTGTCTTTCCAGTGACCAAGTCGTGCAGACGTATAGCAGCCGCGTCTTCCTCGGCGTCTGTTCTTCCAGATTCGTCAATGTAAAGAGAAGACTCAGAAGAGCTGTGCTCCAGAGTCGATGCGATCGACGACATGGAAGGGAACGAGGAGTTCAGCGGGCGAAAATCGAAATCCATAGCATCACGTGAGTCGATGGTGCGTAAGGTGGGACGAGGAGGGTGCTTGAGCCCGAAGTGTCGTGCGACCTTGGCATCGATGACATGTGTGTTGTTCAGATCGTCCAGAGAGGGAGTCGAGGCATCATCGTTCAGCACAGCGTTGAGAGAGTAGGGCAGACGCTCTTGCAAGAATGGTCTACATCTGTGGCAGCATCTGAAGTCGCAAGGGGGGGCAGCTCGTGAGAGGTTGGTCAAGTATGAATGCTGGTCGATCGAATTGACGACGGCGGAGACTTTGGACGTCTGCGTAGAAGCACTGCCTGCGGAAAAATCTCGCTTGTGTGGGACGCCCATGCTGTGCTGGGCGGACAGAGCTGCGCGTTTCTTGCTTCCATCACGAGTGATGGTTGAAGGGCGACACTCGTCAAGAGTAGCTTTGATGGTGTCCGCGATGGTACTTTGGACCTTTCGCTTCTGTTCTTTCATGATGTCCATCTGCGCAGTGGTGTAGCTGCCTGCTTGATACTGAGAGATTACAGAAGGACTGAATCGCAGGTCCTGCAGCTCTGACATCTCGTCGAGAGGGTTTTGCAGCTGATAGGTGTTGACTGATGTCTTAGTGGTCTTGTCTTGCGAACAGACGTAGAGCCAACCCATCCAAGATGGCTGATCGCAGATGTCGCAGCGGAGACGACAACGCAGGCGGTCCATGGTGACATGGGTGCATTGAGGACGTGGTCTTTGAGTTGAAATGCTGGGTTTTAATTGCTCGACTGGCTGAGCCGCCTTTGTCTGGCCATTAGCATATCTGCGGGCAAAGACGGGATTTGCTTTGGCGCTGAGCATCGTGAAGAATAACGAGTGTTTGTGGTGATGAAGGACGGATGGTGCGACGATCTCAGAGATCGTGGATAGAGGCTACCACTCTGTCTTTGGGAAGGTGCATATCGGTGTTACCTTGAGTCGTGTAGGAAGGTGCATTGATGCCACAGATATTTTTGTATTTTCACGGATCCGAGACGTGAATTTGAAGCCCAGATATTCCAACACTTTCCTATCTCCTACGCGCGTCGCTGGGCGGACGCGATTATAGTAAACAAACGATCCAAGTGAATGTGAAGGTTGAGGTGAAGTAAGAACGGCGTGAAAACCACGAATGACGCAACCACGCTGCTGGTGCATACAGCCATGCGTGGATAAGTACCAAAGCCTCGGCGTATTGAGCAGAATAATTCATTTCTATGATCAGTGGTCTTACGCGGATGTGGTGCGATAGCAGCCAACGACGTGTCGCGATGATACAGTTCAGAGCGGCTTTGAGCACAACATCCTGTGTGACGGCAGTACTAGCTGAGATCCGATGGACAATACTTGATTACAGCGGTACAGCTTTGTTCTCCTTTGCCCAGATCTTCTCCTCCTCACTCCTAAAAGGCGGCGGTACCATGCCGTTGATCCTCCACAATCTTCTTTCGGTCTGATCAACATGGAATTGCCAGTCGTATCCTTTGTCTGCGATGTGTGGCTTCAGAAGCGCATTAAGATTGTTCGCGGTCCTTTCGTAAACGCTATCCTGATTGGGTAGGGTGACCGCAATGTGATCGACCGAGACGCGAATGAATGGCTTGTCCTTTGGTAGTATTTTGCCGCCAACATACATGGTGTTTCCAGACATCTTGATGAAGTTGACAGTAACATAGAAAGCCGGTAGACCCACATTCACATAGTGGGCGGTGATGTCGGAGGCTAGAGCCTCTTTCGATGTATCGTCTTCAAACGTGTCGTCAGGATGAAATATGAGCCAGAGCGGCATCGTGATGTGGGAATGAAAAGAAGAAGTGTGCGAATCGAAAGAGTTACCTTTTTACCTGAGCTATGGTGGGTACAGTCGTGATATATCTCAAGCCTATAGAAGCCTAAAAGGCGACACAACGTTGGACCGCATGATTAGTGATCTCAGATGTTGTGATTAGTGATACTGTCCACAGTTAAGGGTCGTACTGCCGACGTAAGACCCGTTCGCCAAGTGTCATCATATTGACCCCGTCTGTGGTATGTGATGCCATGGCCGGAGCGTGTGATGTGAGTGTGTTCTGCTTGTCGTGCTCCTGAGGCTTGAGGCGGGTCGTCTTACTGCATTGTGTCATGACTAATACGAGCCAAAGGAACCGTGCTGGTCTGCTTGCGGGAAAGTCGTGCACGAGAAGCGTGCATGATATGTCATCAAGGGTGCGCCAGGCTGTATTGGGAACGTGCGGGCTGTAGGCTATGTTATGAGGGTGTCGAGGTTTGTTCATCAGGGGTTGTTCATCAGTATAGCCGTTGGCCTCGGCTACCCCAGATTCGAGTCGGGAAGAAGCTTGGACGCGAACTGCCGCTGTCGCATAAGGTAACATCCATGGATGGCATCAACAACAACGGTCGGCCTTTGACCTTACTTCGCTGCTGACTGTCCATATATTGAAGTTCCATCACGCGATCGCACAAATATGTCGGTCAAATTCGAGCAAGCGGAGACAATCCGCACCAATGTCGGCAAGAATGATATCGTGCAGAACGTCGGCACCGCGATCACACGCGGTGGAGGACCAAATGGCTACCTTGCTGTATGTTCGAGGTCTCATTGTTCTGCTCCGCACCTCCGCTGTATTCCAAGAACCATTGCTTACTGCAAATATCCTCCATTGGCTCAACGCGCAATGCCTCGAGAACCCCATAACAGCGCTGACCATCTTGTCCGCAGGCCTACCTCAGACACCTCCAAACCAACCCACTCCGCACGAAGATGGTCACATCAGGCACACTCGCCGGTCTGCAAGAACTCCTGGCATCCTGGATCGCCAAAGACCGCAACAAGCATGGCCACTACTTCACCTCACGCGTGCCAAAGATGGCTGTTTACGGCGCCCTGATCAGCGCGCCCCTCGGCCACGTGCTGATCTCGATCCTGCAGCGCATGTTCGAGGGCCGCACGAGTCTGGTAGCTAAGCTGCTGCAGATTGTCGTCAGCAATCTTGTCGTACGTCGTCATCTGTTGGTTGAAAAAGGAAAGGGTGCTGATACGAAACAGGTCTCCCCGATACAAAACGCCGTATATCTCTCCAGCATGGCGGTTATCGCTGGCGCGCGCACTTTCCACCAGGTCCGCGCGACCGTGGCGGCAGGCTTCATGCCAGTCATGAAGGTCAGCTGGGTCACATCTCCGATCGCGTTGGCGTTTGCGCAACAATTCCTGCCGCAGGAATTATGGGTTCCTTTCTTCAACCTGGTTGGTTTCGTTATCGGAACGTATATCAATGCGCACACCAAGAAGAAGAGGTTGGCTGCGTTGAGAAGGAAGCACTACGGCGACGGCAAGAGCTCTGATGGTTCAAGACCAGGTGAGTCTGCTAGACCTGGATACTAGTGGAAATATATGGTGGGACTGTGCTATGAATGCGAATGAGATACCTTTTTTGGACCCAACGCCAGTAATGCTATGAATACGCAAAGAAACATCTACTCATCATCGTCCTCCTCGCCCTTCTCGGCCATTTTCTCTACATAGTCTTTTGCGATCGCCTTGACCCTTTCCACATCACGCGTCGTGCCTTCCTTCTCCTCGAATTCGAGCCAGCGCTTAAACACGAATCTCGCGCGTCGCTTCTTCATCTTGCCCTTGGTCATGCGCTCGAACAGCCCTCTGACACGGCCAAGAGCATCATTCTTAGTCCCCTCGTCATCCTCGTTTTCTCCACGCTTGAGAAGACCCCGCTCAAGGTCGACCCACATGTCCCAGCCCTGCGTCCACTTGGGCCACTCAGCAACGAGACCCTCGAAGATGGTACGACCACGCTCAGCATCGCCGTTTGAAGTCTTGAACTCCAATCCCGCGAATCTAGACGTCAGAGCCCTCTTTTCCCTCTCGTGGACAGAAAGAAGAGCACGACTTAGCAGTCCACGTGCCTTGGCAGCATCGTCCGCCTTCTCGAACAGGAATGTGGCGTACCTGACCCACAGATCTGATGAAGTACGGAACTCCTTCTTGGCCGCCATAGCAGCGTATGCCTCGTCGGCCTTCTCGATGCGACCAGCAGCTGTCCAGATCTCAGCCATGCGCTCGTGCACGGTGTATGGGTCCTGAACTTGAACGGCTTCGTTGAAGACTGCCGCAACGCTCTCCTCGTCGCCATAGCTGACTTCAAGGTTCAGCAGTGCAATCCATACGTCAAGCTTGGCGTCCATCTCGCGCATGTGGATGGTGCGCAATGCGCGACGACCGATGTCGCGTGCGGCTTGAATCTCCGACAGGCGGAGTTGGAAGGCCATGTATTGGATCCAGAGGTCAGCGGAGTGTGGCGATGTCAGAAGTAGACGCTCGTAGTCAGCGTTACTCTGTGGGCCGTTGGCGTCCAAATCGCCCGTCTTGTCCTCGAAAGTCTGAGCCTTGCGCTTGCGCTTCTTGGACACGGTAGCATCGCCCTCAGTGTCTGACGCGGTTGCAGTGGTGCTCGGGTGAAGGCTGTCGCCAGTCCAGTCGAAGCCTGTGGTCTTGAGTCCTCCGGATGTTGCAGTGGCTGGTGTCTCATCGTCGACCGACATTTCCGCGGCTGCCTCATCGTCATCGCTTTCGGCATCCTGTACAGCAGACAAGTCAAGCTCGATACCACCCTCTTCGTCGGAAGCGTCGTCCTCATCGAACTGAGTGAAGTCCTCACCATCTTCCATCTCCTCGTCCTCATCAGCGTCATCTTGGTCCTTGAAGAGCGATGCCTTCAAACCGAAGCTGATCCTCTTCTTGTCCATATCAATGCTCAGGATCTTTGCTTTCACCACATCTCCAGAGTCGTACAGCTTCTTGATATCGACAACCTGCTTGTCGGCGATCTGACTGCGATGGCAGAGACCACTGACACGAGGTTGGGTGTTGTCAACGTCAATGAAGACACCAAAGTCTTCGACCTTGCGGACTTTTCCAGTAACGACATCACCAGCCTGCAACTCAGACCAGCTCTGAGGAGGAACGTAGCTCTTGTCAACATGAGAGGCCTTCAAACTCATTTGCACATGATTGAGTGCAGGGTCGACCGATAAAATCTTGCCCTTGACCAACTGATCGACCTCGAATGCTGACTTCCAGTCCTTGATGAAAGCGTCTGAGAGGTCTGAGACGCGCACGAATGCCTCGACTCGTGGACCGAGCGCAACAATAATACCATTGTCACGCACCAGCTTGACGAATCCACGAACGACATCACTGACTTTGAGCTGGGTTAATGAGGTAATCGAAGGGTCCTCAACCGACAACGAGGAGCTCAGAATCTTTGAAGGACGAACGGAAAGGAACAACCGCTTGTTTGTCACGTCGACATCCACAACACAAGCACGAATAATGTCGTTCTTGTTGAAGTTGCCAGGACGTGCGTCTTCCAGATCATCGGCCATTTCTGTCAATGGCACTGCGCCATTGACCTTGTCGCTGAGTGCCACAGTGACGGAACGATCCGTGACCTTGAAGATCTTCCCTGCGACAATCATGCCGACAGAGACGTCATGTATCGACTCTATGGGCCTGGATGTGCCCGAGGCGGCAGTAAGGTCCAAGCGGTTGTTTGCAGCGTCAACAGCTTTGACCTTGACCTTGAGAGCAGAACCTACAGGGAAGTTCTCTCCAAGTTCTTGGAGAAGAGAAACATCATCCGACACATCCATCAAGTCGATGCGACCACGCACGTTTGGTGAGAGGTTAACCCAGAGACCCTTGTCGGTGATATTGTTGACGTAAGCAACCCATGAAGAGCCAACTTGAATCTTGTCCACAGTGAGGAGATCAGACTCGGAGTCTAGTTGGGAATCGACCTTTGCGGTAAGCTCGAAAACAGGAATCTTTGCCTGTCGATGACTGATTGGCAAGAAGCGGTGGTTGCGAGCATCATGCACACCAAGGATCCTGACTGGAATGACTTGCTTGGGCTTGAACTTTCGAAGAGGGTGCTTGCGGTCCTTGATATCATCCCATTTTTCGAATGCTTCCGACACATCGACACGTCCTTGAATGTTGTCGGCCAGCTGTACGTTGAGCTGTGTGTCCTTGACGGAGACAATACGAGCTTGTGTGAGCTTGCCGAGGCTGAAGTCTGCGATAGTCTTGGATTCTCCATCGACAGCATTGACAAGAGCTGCACCAGTAACGTCCTCAGTCGGTTTCGCTGGCTTGGTCGTTTGCTTCTCCTCTTTTTGACTCAGGGAGAATCTCTTCGATGTGGTATCAACAGATGCAATTCTTGCTGAAATGGATTGATCCTTGCGGAGACCAAATGCAGGAAGCGGCAACTTGTCTAGCGTGACCTGCGACTTTGGCAGGTAGCCCACAATACCACTGCCAAACTCGACGAATACACCGTCTGGGGTAATATTGCGTACAAAACCTGATACTTCTTCATTTGTTTTGACGCTGTCGAAGGATATAATCAGCTTGTTGGATTTGACCGCTTTGACCAGGCTTGGTTTGTTGCTGAGATGAATCAAGTGTCTGTTGTCGACCTTGTCTAGAACAACCAAGTCTGTAAGTTTTTGGCCTGCTCTGATTTGCTTGAGAGCAGACTGGTTCTTTGATTCTGATCCATCCGAGAGATGAGATACGCGAAGTGTAGCCTTAAGGTCAGAGTCTTGCAGGTTCACGGTGATATGGTCGGCAGCCAACTCCGCGACAGTCGCAGTCACAAGCTGGCCTGGCTTGACTTGATCCCAGGCGCCTTGTTGCGATTCACTGAACAAGGCTGGGTCCTTGCAAGAGACTCTCAATTCTTGCTCTTTTGCCTCGACAAGAGTTGCACGAACATTGACAGTCTGACCGACGCGAAAATGTTGTGTCGGGTCTGAGATGTAGGCCTCACTCATCTCCGCTACCGGAAGCCATCCACGCACATTGCCGTAGAATTGTACCAGGGCGCCATTCGGTTTGATGAGGATGATCGTACCAGGCGATTCGTCACCTTCTTGGATGTCCGTATATTCTTTCCAGAGCTTGACGTCCGAGTTGACCAGAGTCTTCTTCGCGGTCAAGCGGAGTTGGCGCTTCTCAGGGTCGACACTTAACACGCGGGCTTTGACCGGGAAGCCTTCTCGAAATCTCTTCTCAGGATGCTGTAGTACGACATCTGACATATGCATGTGCGGAACCAGACCTGAAACCCCTTCGGCCAAGTTGACCAGAACTCCCGTGATGCCTTTGGCTCCTAGAATGATCTTCTCAACCTTGGCTTGGACATGTTGTCCCACTTGTACATCTTCGAGTTTGAGGAAAGCTTGTTCCAGCACGCTCTTCTGAAGCGACAGGTTGTAAACACCGTCTATTGGGTTGAAGCCGATAACTCTTGCACGGTGTACAGAATCCAGCTTGAACTCTCCGGATTGTTCAAACAATGCATCGACTTTGCCATCGGACAGCTTCGAAATGTGAGCATATCCAGGATAACCAGGGATTCCAAGGTCAAAGAAAATGCCAACAGCAGGCTCGACTTGAATGACCTTGGCTTCTTCCACGATTTCCGAAGACTCCAGTGTGCGTACCGCCTTCTTTCCTGTTGTTTGTCGTTGTTTGAGGCCGATAGCGTTCTCAAGAAGTGAGACGCCTACCTTTTTGCTGTCGGCGGTATGGAAAGTACATATGACTCGTGCACTGATCTTCTGACCTGTCTTTGTCTTCTTGAACGCATCTGTTTGTCGACCACCAGCTCCTGCGTGAATGATGTCCGCAGTCGCATCCAGCATCCCCATTATCTTACCAACCATGCCACCTTTACCAATCTCTGTGACTAGGACTTCAACAGCGGTTCCAGGGACGAAAGCATCGATGGTCGAAGCGCTAGTCAGGGTGTGCTTGGTAGCATCGCCCATGCGAGTGGTGTCGGGACACAGTTTGATGACCTTGCCTCCAGTAGCGGTTCCGGTTACGTTGCATAGCATGACTTGTCCTTCTTGTACCTTTGCAAGATCCCAACTCTTGCCCAGTTCCTTCTTCGACACGAAGCCTTTGTATGCATCGTCGTCGAGACTAAGATCCATGACAAGACCATGATCTTCGACACTTCTGACAGATGCTTGAACCATAAAGTTCTCCTTGACATCGGAAGCGATGAAACCAGCATTGGCCAGCTTTGGTTCTACTGAAAGTTCAATCCTCCTCTTGGTCTTCTTCATGCCATTACTGGTAGTCTCCTCGGCGGTAGATGTGACGTGGGCGCGAAGATATTGGCCAATGTGGAAAAGCGAGTTCAGGTCGATATCTTCATTGTCGTCTTCCTCATCGTCGTTAGCCTCCTTCTCCTCTTCGTTCAGCAAGGCCTCGATTCTCTGGTTGATGCGATCCGAAACGGAAGTAAGGGGAATGAATCCAGTAAGGTTGTTCGGCAGTGCGAGTGCAACATCGCGAGAAGTGATAGCTGTGACTTGACCAAGGACTAAGCAGCCTGGGGCAAGAGTCTTATAACTCAAACCCTGAACCTTGACTTGCGATGCCTGTTCTTCGGCAGTGCCATCTGCCTTCTTTTTTCCGGTCTTCTTTCGCTTCTTCGCTGGTGCAGCACCACCCTCGCCAGCATCTTCCAAGTCGTCCTCCTCACCATATTCGTCGGAGACGGGCTTCTTCTGACCAGACTGCTCGAACAAGACGTCTCGCTCAGCATCGATTTTGATTTGTCGACGCTCCAGAGGTGTGAGGACATCAGCTCCACCTCTTGGAAAGGCTCTGTCTTCTGCCTGTAGAATCGAGGACTTTACTGGGTTGCGCTGTACTTCGACGTCTTTTTTCGGTTTTGTCGCAGAAGTTTGCTGAGAGGAGGCGGTCTTTTCGGATCCTCGACTTTTCGAGCCTCCACTTGGCTCGTCAGCTTTTGACCTTTTCGAAGGCCTGTCAGCGACAGCAGCCTTGCGTTTTTCAGAGGCCATGGTTGATTGTCACAATGCAGAACTCGCCTCGGCTTTCTGCTAGAGAATTAATTCACGCCAAGATTTCATGATAGAACTTTTTGGAGAAGCGCATGACTCGCGACTTCTAATCGAGTCTGACAGCGGAAGTGTTCCGTGACGTCACATGCACGCGACAAAGTCGTGATTCAGAGCCGCCCACGAGAATACGGCGATGCAACTATTATACAAGAGATGGGATGTGATATGTACATCTCAGAGAGGTGTTCGTCACTGCATCAGTTATCTGGTCCGGCTGATCATGTGTAAAGTTACATTACTACAAGGTCACAAACACAACTTGTAGTATTATTCGTGCAGGCACCACAGTATTCGATTTGGTCCGTGCCTGACGCGCATCGCGTCTCCATCTAACCGTATCGGTGTTTGATTGATCTTGCCTCAAGCATGGCCTTTTCGAGGGCGACCTCTATTTCTACAATACCATCCCCTCGATCTTGATCGAACCTGATAGTCTCAGCATTACCAGATCAACCATGGAGAACAGCATGCCCGAATTCGGTACCAAGCCCAAAAGGCCACCGACCATCACACCGAAACGCTTTACGAGATTCTTCACGCCTCGCTTGCAAGAGACGACGAAGAGGCGAAGCAAAGCCGCACGTCAATTGCAAGACATAACCAAGAACGCCGTCAATCGACAAGCTGTTGAGCTCGACTCGACACCCACACGCAACAAGAGGAGGAAACTGTCCCCGGCATTGGAGAGTTCGCCGCTTCAGTCGTCACCATCGAAGCGTGCCACTGTCAATCCATCACCCATACAGATACATATTGGTCGAGACGAGGTCTTCGACTTGAGTGACGAGGATGACGAGGTACCAGATCTCTGCCGTAGTCTCCAGGCCCTTCAGTCACCCATCAGACGGGCAAGAGGAGGAAATAGCATCAGCAATCGACTGCTTCAACGATCCTTTGGCGGCTCGCGAGCCATCGGCAGAGGCATGTTGCGGGACACATGTGTAGATTGGCAAGACTCCACTTCACGATTTTACTCGATGCCTCAAGATCGACACAACTTCTCGGGCGGTCCATTACCTTTCTGCGCTGCAGCATGTCATTCCAACTCCATGGTAGCGATTGGCGACGAGGAAGGCGGAATCCGTTTGGTCGACTCGACTGGTATTGATGGTGCAGAGTTTGGAAGGACCCATGTATCATTCCGGCCCCATCATAACGCTGTCATGGATCTGTCGTTTTCTTCAGACGATTATCTCTTTGCGACAGCTTCTGGAGATCAAACCGCTAGGGTAATCGACATGAGGACTCAACAGACACGCTATATCATGGCTGGTCACTGTTCGTCGGTCAAACAGGTCCGATTTCAACCAGGTAACGATAGCATTCTGGCAACGTCGAGTCGAGATGGTAGTGTTCAAATCTGGGATCTTCGATGTCGAGGATCAAATACTCCGGTACAAGGTCTGCAAGTTGCCCTGGAGCCCGGCTTGACGTCTTTTCCCCGCCGTCAGGTCGTGTACGCCAATACTTGTATCTCGATTCGCGATGCCCATGCCAACAACACTGCATATCGAAATGGTGGAGGTTTGTTCGAGACGAAACCAAGTCCATCAACGAGAGTCGATGTTTCGATTACTGCCTTGTCTTTCCTCCCTCAACGCGAACATCTCTTCCTCACAGCATCCGAAGCAAACGCATCTGTCAAACTCTGGGACATTCGAGGGAGGTATCATCGGGGATCTGCAACACCTGTGTCTTCTACAGCAGAACCCGAAAATCACCTGAAACACCGACGCTTTGGCCTCGGCTCTATGGCATTCAACACGGACGGATCCAGGTTATACACGCTCTGCAAAGACAGCACAGTATATGTCCACTCGACCAATCATCTTATTCTCGGACAGGCCCCGGAGCTAACCGCTGAAAAATGGAAACGGTCGAACGAAGGTCAAACTGGTCTGGGACCAATGTATGCTTTCCGACACCCGAAGTTGAAGACGTCGACCTTTTACATCAAGGCCGGTGTACGAGCGCACAAAAACGACAAGGAAGAGATGCTGGCTGTAGGAAGCAGAGACGGCTGTGCGATACTGTTCCCGACAGATGAGAGCTACTTCCGAAACAACGTACACCAACAGAAAGCCACGGAAGATGATGATCTCGATGGTCTGCCGAAGCGGCCAAGCATGCAGCGTTCTACGAGCAAGACGGGAAGCATGGACACGATCCCGATTTACCAGAACGGCACCGCGCTTGTTCGAGGTCATCAATCAGAAGTTACAGGCTTGACATGGACACATGACGGTGATTTGGTGACGATCGGCGACGATTTCTCAGCACGATGCTGGAGAGAAGGGCCACAAGCTCGCGAATTACGAACGGCTGGAGAGGGCGAGGGCAAGAGATGGAATAGCGGATGGGCGGAGGTCAGAGACGGATATGATGATGACGACGAATGATACCATAGCATAGTGTAGTGTAGTAATAGCAAGTATCCAGCTCTTTCAGAGCAATTGATATCCACAGGTTTCCAACACTTTCATCAGTCCGTCTTATTTACAGGCGTTCAACAATTGTCCAAGCAGCTCTGCGTTACTCCAAGACAGCTCCTTTATGCGCCGAGCGAGTGAAGGCTGGCCTCGCCCATAACCTTGCCAGTCAAAAGCGTAGGCTTCTTGTTGCTGAAGTTCTCGACATCGCCAAAGATGGCCTTTGCGGACTCTCCGCTAGCGGCCTTCTGGAAGGTCTCGACGTCGGCGAACTCGAGAGTGGCTTGCACGCTGTAGCCCTCCTTGCCGTCGAACTCGAGGACTTTCCATCCGAGAAGGCCTTCTGGGCCCCACTTCTCTTGCACCAATGGCATGTGTGTCGAGAGGTAGTACTTCATGTCGAACTTTGCGTCGGAGCCCGATGGGTAGAGGATGGTGATTTCGGTGGTTTGGTTGGAAGGCATTTTGGCGATTTGATCGTGATCGGTTGGATTGGAAGGTGGTGGTAAGGATACTCGAGGTGATTATGTTGGTGATGAGTTAGAGGGAGGTTGGACAACGGTGAGTTATAAAGCAGCTTCTCTCGGAGTTAATCTACGGTAGCGATAGTGTCACGGTCATCAATGAATGGCCATGTGGATTGGTGATGGAAGTGCCCCGCTTTGGAGACGACACGACGTATGAGGGGTAAACCTGACTCGAGCTCACTGGCGCCGGTTTTATGGATGGCTGAAGACTGCTGCCCGGCGGTCATGCCGAGGAATACCAAGAGACAGACGAGAGAAGGTAGACTCAAGCGAAGAAGCACAACAAAATCTGCAATACAATCGGTCGTATATAACGAGCTGAGGGTGAAAGGTGAATTGTTAGCCACATCACCTCCAGGTACGAAGTATAGCGGTCTAGAGGCCCCACGTAAGCATTCGGGCGCATCTATCGCTGTACGACTCGACGAAGTACCGATGTCTGTGCAATCTTGCTGTTACAGTAGATATTTAGCGAATATAGAATGTATACTGTGACTGGGAGCGAAGAGAACGATATTGAAACATCTCGAGAGTTCCATTCCAGCGCGTCGGTGACTTCAGGCTGCAAACTCCGACAGCCGACAAAAAGTTCAACTGTTGCACGTCATCCAAAGATTGCTCTCGACCAGCAAACATTCATTGTTCTTGACAACATTGAGTCGTTCTTCTCATATCACAGCACATAATACTGCATTCATTGACTCGAAGCATTTTCCAAATACAATAGTAAGTTCTCCAACGAAACCGACTCGACTTGCGCAATGTTTTGTGGAATCCATCAGTTCACACTAGTTGACCGATTGTCGCACGGTCAAGACACTTACTGACCCTCCCAGTGGCCGACGAACAAGACCTCTACGGTCTCCTCGGGATCTCACGAGACGCAAGCAAGGCAGAGGTCAAGAAAGCTTACCACAAAGCAGCCCTCACATCGCATCCGGATAAAGTGCCCGAGGCCGAGCGCGAAGAAGCAGACGTCAAATTCAAGGCCATCTCACAAGCATATGAGATTCTTTCCGATGACCAGAAACGCGGCATATACGATGAAGGAGGAATGGCTGCATTCGAGCGCGGTGGTATGCCAGGTGGACCAGGCGGACCCGACCTAGACGATATCCTGGCACAGATGTTTGGCGGTATGGGTGGTGGTATGCCTGGTGGTGGGCCATTTGAGGGTATGCATGGTTCTTTCGGAGGTGGAGGTGGAGGACGGTCGAGGAAGAGCAAGAACGAGGTACAAGAATACGAGGTCACATTGGAGGAGTTGTACAAGGGCAAGACGACGCGCTTTGCGAGCACTAAGAATGTCGTTTGCGAACACTGCAAGGGAAGCGGAGGTAAAGAGAAGGCCAAGGCGAGGAAATGTGGCACTTGCGACGGAAAGGGTGAGTTTGCAAATCAAACACGTTGGTATGGGCTAGTGCTAATATCGATCTAGGCTTTAAGATCGCGCTGAGACCAGTCGGACCCGGCATGGTAACGCAGGAACAAGTCGATTGCTCAACCTGCGCTGGTCGCGGGTCGTATTTTGTCGACAAGGACAAGTGCAAGCGCTGCAAAGGAGCAAGAGTAAATTCGCAACGAAAGATGTTGGAGCTGTACGTGCCGCGTGGCGCAAGAGAAGGAGAGAGGATCGTCCTCGCAGGCGAAGCGGATCAGGTACCCGACCAAGAACCAGGCGACATTATCTTCGAGCTCGTCGAGAAGACCCACGATACCTTCCACCGCGCGGGCGCGGATCTGCAAGCATTCATCCACATCTCTCTCGCCGAGGCTCTGACGGGTTTCAACCGCGTTGTTGTAAAACATCTCGACGGCCGAGGAATCTCGCTCAATGTCCAGCAACCAAAAGGAAAGGTCATCAGACCAGAAGAGATACTGAAAGTAGAAGGTGAGGGCATGCCGATCAAGCGCTCCGACGACCGCGGCGATCTGTACCTGATTGTGAAGGTCGACTTCCCCGAAGATGGCTGGTTGAACGACGAGTCCGCGATACAGAAGATTCGCGACGTCCTGCCAAAGTCGAAACCAGAGATCAAGGCAGACGATGTCGAGGAAGTGTCGTTTGAGGTGATGGAGGATATGGAGGACTTTGGCGCTGGAAGTGGTGATCCGCGCGGTGGTGCTGAGTGGGAAGATGAAGATGGCGAGGGTGCTGAGCCGCAGTGCGCGCAGCAGTAGACGTTTGTTGTCGATTGATCGGAGAGGCTTCGTTACTGTAGATACTAGGCCTCTCGTCTCCTAAACACCATCCATAGGCTCATTGATACCCTCAACTCCCAATCCCGAAACTACCTCTCCCTCACCCGAACAGATGTGAGAACTAGAAGCTCAGAACCCACTACCCAAATTCATCCTCTCAGCCTCACTCCCCATCCTCTCCATCCAGCGCCTGACCAGATCCTCATTCTCCCCCTTCAGCCTCTCCGCCCTCTCCTCAGCCATATTAAGCTGCAGCGTCAGACTCACAATCTCGTCCTGTGTGTTTTCCAGCAAGCGAGTTTTGCCGCGTAGTTCCTCTTCGCGGTCGCGGAGCCGTTGTTCTAGATCCTTGATTTTGGCTGCTTGACGGGCGTTGTTTTGCGGTGTTGATGAGGTGGTGTGAGATGTGTTGGAGTAGTGATCCGCGTAGCGTGTGTAAGGTGCGATGTAGGATAGAGATGGGTGTGAGGTGAGAGCGTCGCGGGCGTCGAGGGAAGACGTATAAGTTTCGATCCAGGATGACATTGCCATGTTCGATTCGAATGATTGGTTATGAGTTTCGGACACTGTGTGTTGATGACGGCTAATTCCTGACGACAAGTGTGATCTGTTTTTCGGTGGATATGGTAGGATTCTCGCATTGGTTTGAATCTTGGTTGACTTCTTTTGGAGGTCAGCCCGTATGCATGAAGCAGGTATTTAGATGGCCACTTTAAAGATCGGGACACTTTATTTGGTAACACCCCAGGAATGAGTCTACGTGATATGTCAATGGTAACAGATGCATCGTAAGTTCATTCAAACAATACAACAGAGTAGGGTATCAAGGGTATCTATCCCAAAAACAAGCCAAACCCAAGCAACAGGCCCGCCAACGTCGAACGAACGCTCATGCTCTAGACAATAACGAAAAGAATCATCAAGAACCCTCATAAGGATCTCCCATACTACTGAACCACTCGCGGCCCAAGACCTGTCCTATAGTCCATCTTGCGTTTCGGTCCTTTTGCAAACAACCCCTAAGAACATCCAGAACCTGGTCGACTTCCTTGTCGTCATTCATAAAAGCTGTTCTCACCGCCTTCTCATCCCACTCCTCGTTCAGGATCATCTCGACAATACGTGGCTGTAATGCATGTCGGAAAGGCAGATTACCAGTCACAAGGGTGTATAAACAAACTCCAAATCCCCAGACATCTACAGCGGGAACCGTGAGTGGCGTTTTCGCTTCCAGAGTCTCTGGTGAAGCGTAAGCTAGAGACCCTAGCATGCCTTCGTGCTCGCCCGTGTCCGCTTGTTGAGTCTTCTCCGTAGTCCGCTGATCCGATGCTGTGATTTCAGGCGACGAAGACGATATCCAGTCCGCGAGACCAAAGTCGCATAGTTTGAGCACTCCTGCTTCGCTAGGATCAGTTCGGGGGACGGGACGGTCGATGAGGCAATTTTCAAGCTTGACATCGCGGTGGACAATGCGCACATCTTCGTGAAGATAGCGTAGAGCACATGCGAGTTGAAAGGCATAGCTCTTGATGAGATCTTTGGCGATTCCTTTCGAAGTCGTGTTTGACATGCTACCGGACCTTGATCCTGACATCGACCCAGAGCGAGAACCAGAGCCGGAACCAATCCCTCGATTGGCAAGTATGATATCGTACAGACTACCGCTGTCCACAAGGTCCATGACGCAGAAAGTCGCAAAGTCGGTCTCAAACACCGCGTGCAGCGACAGGATATGACGGTGGCTCAGAAGTCTCCAAATGCCCACTTCGTGCTCCAGATTCCCTTGCACCTTTTCGTTCTCACGCTCTTCCTGACCTCTTATGGCTTTTCGTACAACTTTGACAGCGTTTCGCCGCTTCGAACCCTCGTCGTCCATGCTGAAAACCTCTTTGACCACGCTAAAGCCACCGTAACCAATCTGTCGACCAATCACATATTCGTTGTTCAAGCCGAAAGATTGTCCTTCGTCGTCTGGGTCCGCTGGTAAACTGTCGCGACCGCCAGGTGCATATCTCATCAGAAACGATGCGGCTGGAGAAGATGTCGTCGAAGACATGCGGGTTTCTCTTCTTGAACGATGCAGACTCATGGGTCGGCTTTGCGGCCAGAAATCGGAGCCACCGGGTGAGAATGATTGTGCAGATATGCCGCCAGGCGACTGCGCAAACTCCCCGTTGTCCAGAACTGGGGTCTGTAGTCCTTGAGGATTGTCTGTAGAGGTGACAGTCTCCAGCCTCGGAAAACCGTCGCTACGCCGCGTGCGCCGTCGTACAGGTTCGCCTGTGAAAGGATTGATCTTGACGCGTTCTGAGTCAAAGTACGATCCTTGAGAGTCTTCGGTAGCAGTGCGTGACCTGCCATTTCTGGTCCGACTTTCGACCCTCGGTAACGGCTTCTCCAGCGAGTGTTGGCGACCGTCATCTGCTTTCGTATTCGGATCAAAACTGATTGACATACCCCTGCGACGGAACTGCGCCTCGACATCTTGTCCGTCTTGTTGTCCATATTCAGTGCCTGGTGTCTCGGCAACTGCATGCTCGCTCATCGCGCCGACCGAGAAGCCCTCTTCACCGGAGCCGTACCATGACTGCGCCGCTTGCTCATACCGAGGTCTATTACCTTGCAACTCTTCGACAGTACCCTCTCGTACCCTTGAGGTTTCACCAGACGAGTAGTATCGTGGCCCGGCCGGTTTCGTGTCGTTGACATGGTCATGTTCGTCGATTCCAAGATTCTTAAAGTCGTCGCAGGCGAAGGTGGACGCCATATGCACTGGAGTCAGGAATGCGACTTGTCCGGTTTTAATTTATTGCATGACGAAATGAAGGCTGGAACAAGGTGGTCGTCTGTGCGAGGGGGAGGAGGTCTAAGGTAGTTCTGGTAGAATACCCGGGTGTTGGCGCGCCTTCCCCTGGTCCTTAGCGGTGGTTGGTTTGACGGTTGCCTTGCGGTTCGTGATAACTTTTTGACGCGTGACGTAGCGCTGAACTGTTCTCGACCTTGGAAGAGACTGTGGACGTCCACAAGAGAGTCAGAGTGGTACTACTCGGCGAAAATGAATATGGTGAGATGCGCTCGGTGGCCGATTGAGAAGACACAGCGACATCGGGATGTTTCTGTTATTATTCGTGTTGGTCGGAGTCGTATAGAGGAAGCCCCGCAATCTCCATTTTACTTTGGTGCTAGTCCGCCAAGCTTTAGGCCAGGGTTCAATGACACGACCCTTCTCTTGCACGTGGAAGTTGCCGAGGAACCACATTGCAGACGATTCAGTACCAATGTGATGAGCGGTCGCTACACGGCACGGAAGAGGACGATCAAGATTGGTCATGTCAACTTTTGTTGATTTTGGTCATGATATATATGTCTATCAAAAGGTCTCGTAGAAAAAAGTATAAACAGAAAAGAAATTAGAAGGTAAGTATTCTTCAGGACATGTCAAAGTGTTTAAGAAGAAGCGATCTGCGCCATTGGTGGACCCTTCACCGTGGTAGCAGTGGAAGAGGCGGCGGCAGCAGTCGAGGTGGCAGTCGAAACAACAGAGGCGCTTGAAGCAGCGTTCAAGACGAGTCTGGCTCCTTGAATGCCACCGTTCTGTTGAGGGCTGTTCTGCATGCTCTTCATGTAGCAGGCGGCACCGGAAAGGGAGACGTCGACACAGCCAGAGGTGGTGGCACAAGCAGCGATACAGGCCGAGAGGGAGCCTGGAGTGACATAGGTCATGGACAAGTCACCGCCGGCACGGTCGATACCGCACTCGAGGATGAAGGCGTAGCCACTGGTTGGGTCGACATATGTGTCGTTGTTGTTGCCTGGGCAAGTGGCGGCAGTGACGGTAGGGTTGACAGCGCCTGAGGTCGTGGACGCGGAGCTGGAAGAGACAGTGCGGTTGCCCGGGAATGGGGCTGATGAGGCTGCGGCCGAGGATGAAGCCGAAACGAATCCCTGAGCTGCGCCTGCGGATGAGGTGGCAGGGGAGGAAGCAGACTTGCTGACGACAGATGTGGTCAGAGTGCTGCTGCTGCTGGATGAAGAGGAAGAAGACGAGAACCCAGGGGCCATGTGCATGAACTTGGCACCCTGGATGCCAGGGTTGCTGTAGACTGGGTTGCCAACAGCCTTCTTCATGTAACAGGCGCTACCGGAAAGCGAAACGTCCACACAGCCGGTGGTGCTGGCACAGGCCTCGATACAGCCTTGGTAGTTCTGGACGGAAGTGGAGGAAAGATCACCACCAGCGTGGTCGATTCCACACTCGATAAGGAAGACGCCTCCATTGCTGGCTTGGTAGTAGGTGCTGTTGGAACCTGGGCAGGAAGGAGCAGCAGTCGAAGTGGTGAATGGAGCCATGGCAGTGCTGGAGGAAGAGGAAGAGACAGTCGAGCTAGTCGAGCTGGAAAGACTGCTGGTGGACCTGGTCGAGTTGGAAAGACCGGTGGCGCTAGCGCTGGCAAGGACAGAGCTCGAAGAGGAAGAGGAGATCGGAGCCACCCAGGTCTTGTTCGAAGGGGTGGAGATCCAAGCACCATAGACGCCCGAGTTGATGACGGCGGGAGTGAGTGGACCACCCTTCATGTAACAGGCAGAACCAGAAAGCGAGACGAAGGAGCAGCTGCTGGTGTTGGCACAAGCGTCCATGCAAGCAGTGATGTTGCCAGCACCGACCCATGTCATGCTAAGGTCACCACCAGCGTGGTCAATACCGCAGGCAATGGTAAAGGTACCGTTGGAGCTGACATATTGGGTGTTGTTGGATGCTGGGCAAGAGATGACCTTGCTGTAACCGGCTGCGGAACCATTGAGGACAGTAAAGTTGCTGGTCAACTCGTACATGCTCAGACGGTCTGCACCACCACAGTACATGGAAGAGTTACCGGCACATGTGGAAAGACAGTTTCCGAGGACGCCGGGAACTGGAGCTCTGTCTGCGGCAAGATTGTTGTCACAGAAACACTGGTTTCCGTACTCAAGACCGGCATACTTGTAGCCCTTGCCGCCACAGTAGTTCAAGCAACCAGGGATATCAACACTGTTGGACCACCAGTAGTCGGCATTGAAGGTGCGGTTGGAACCGTTGTCGGAACCACATCCAAGGTAGGTCCAGCCATCTTCAGCGTTGTAATACTGCATTGGTGCACCGATCGTGGCAGGGGGAGTGGAGCAGTGCTGGGTGGTTGCATTGGCCCATTGAACTGGGTTACATCCGGGAAGTGCGTCCATGGTGCCGTAAATCTGCTCGTCGATCTGAGGAGCAAGCACACAAGCATTGCACTCGTCGTCGGTGAAAAAGTCAAAGACAGGGCAGTCGGTAATGAGACCGCTCTCGTCAAGGCAAGTGTCAGTAGCCTCTTGAAGAGCAGAGACGTTCCAGCCGTTGATGAAGTCACCGTGGTATCCGTATCCAGTGGGGTCACCCATAGAGAAGACGAATGGCTGCCATCCGTTCTCTGGGATCCACCACTCAAAGTCGGCGGTGTTCCAGATGGTCTCGAAGAAGATGGAGATCAAGTGGACGGGGTGAGAGGCCGGGCATGGACCGTTGTCGTAAGAGTACTCGGTTGGGAAGGCCATGTGAGACTGGTCGGACTTGTAGAGGTTGATACCGTCCCAGCAAGACGGGAAGAAGATCTGAGCACGAAGACCGTCAGGGCAGACTTGATCGGGGAGCTCGTTAGAGTATGGAGAGGTGGTGCTGTAGTTCAAGCAGACAAAGGAGACAGCCTGCTGTGAAAAGGCGTCGCTGCCGGTTCTGAGGTTAGGGCTACCAGAAAGCATCTTGAAGCCCTCCGGGAAAGCTTGAAGCGGGTCGTTGTTTGGACCTCCTCTCTGGAGGTAGTAGACAGTCATACCTCCCTGAGTACCTGAGCCATCACCGGCCTGTGGAACAGCAGTGAATGAGCCGTTCTTTTCCATGTAGTAGAGCGAAGGGGTCCAGTAGTTGGAGAGATCCTGCTTGATAGGGCATGAAGAGCAAGTCGAGGTCTGGGTCGAGTCGTAGTCCATGGTGTAATTGAAACCGTTACCGCCAGCAATGGTGTGGACGTGGCCTGCGACAGCACCAGGACTGATGATAGGGTCGGCACGTTCAGTGATGAGACGACCCGGGCAAGGCATACGCCAGAAAGCGTGTGCTGGAGCCGCAAGGGCGACCAGACCAGAGGCGGCCGAGATCAGAGTGTTGACCTTCATGATTGCTGGACGGGTTAGTAGTGATGCACCGTGAGCCGTGAGTATCAGGCGTGGGATGATCTTCGTCAACGAGCATCTTCCCGCGTCTTATAATCAGCATTGCGAGTTGCAAAACACTCGAACTCATAGTGTCGGGACGTTGTGAGCAGAACAGATAGTAATCGATATTAACGGACGACAAACGTGCAAACAGACAATAGAACTTAGACTTTTGTAACGGTCGGAATGTAGGTGGAGGATGTGAGGGATGGTGCATGAGATTAACTGACAGCGAACGGTCGTATTGGGGTTGTATGGAATGTTGAAGATGTTATGGAGCAATATCTTAACCATTTACCTTGTTTCGTGACTTGTTTCGTGACTTGGAATGATCGTGCTGTGATGCTGCATTATGCCTGATGGTTTGTCTCGACGATAAACTTTAGGAATCGATATCGTGGTAAAGACGTGAGGATGTCTTGAATCCAAAGAGGAATCGGAATGGTGGCCGCTTTTACCAACGGTTTCCGCTGCAAATAACGGTATAGAAACGATCGGGCATTTTTTCATGCGAACACTGGAGGGACATGCACCAACTCCATCAGTCGATGGAATTGGACGAACATATCGATAAGTTCTCGTCGGAGCTGCATGTGCAATGTCTTCTAATCTCGTTGTCAATGTCAAAGCATTTGATATGGAATGTACTCGGGAATATGGCGTATTGTTCGGTCGACCGGCGTCAGCAAACATTGTCAACGGCGTGTCGCAAAGACTCACAGCAGCAGAGACAATAACGAGAGACTGCTCCGATGTGGTAGAAATGCGTGCGGCTTTGGTCCTCAGATGAGAAGATAGGTAGGGGTGGGTGTCAAACTTGACACTGCACACGAGTCCTTTCGATAGGGATCTCGCTAGTGATACTAGGCAGCCTGTGTTCGGATGTCGAAGTGCCTGAGGTGAGGTACGGCCCTAAAAGCCGCGTTGCTGCTGCACAGCTTGGCTGCGGGTAAGGGGTACGCCGTTTGACTCGGCTTGCGTGCTCCATTGAGCATTGTGAAGCAATAGGAAACGGTAGGGCAAGTTCGTGCGGTGGTGATGAGGAGGCGTTCAGTGGATGAGCTTGATAGCTCGGGAAACGTTGAACCTTGCGAGGTTACAAACCTCGGATGCGAAGCGGATTGAAGGTGAAGTTGAGGCCGGGTGAAGAGCCGGCGTCGGACTCGCGATCCAGTGTCTCTTGCCAAGACCCGCCGGAATCAGGACCTCTCTCCATAAAATTGGCCCATATCGCGCTGCACTTCAACAACAATGATCGGTAGCTATCCTTCCATCTAGACTAATAGTCATTGATGAACGAAGGGAATATTCTGGGATGCCTCGAGAGTCTGGCCAGCCTCGCGAATGAAACAACTCAAGCTTCGTCAGGCTTGTTTGCTGTAGTGTCTCATCTTGATTCATTCAACGGCCAATAATAACCGGACGACTTTGTGCAGCACACGGGCAAGACTCGGTCTCCGATGGCATGCTGAACCGATCAAGTCCCGGTCTATCTAGACGACTCATAAGCCGTCATTCATATACGGCTTACAATAGCCTGACCGCTATTCCTTCGCGCGGATTGTTGCCTCAGACAGCCTCTTGAACACAATGATCTGCAAACGGTCGGCTGTTTGTATTCACTATGTAGTCTTCAAATTGGGCTAAGGAACGTTCAACTCGGCCCTTATATCTCTCTGATATACATGATTGCGAGATCAGCGATGCTCTCGACCGGTCCATACTCAGGTAACACGAGAGTGAACGGTGTGGAGTTTTCGATGTGGCTGAAGATAGGAAACACCGCTTACTACTTTTGATCAGTTGCATGCGTATAGCGGCTTGTTGGGTCAGCCATAACAAATATACTCATCGTCTGCAGCAAGTTGTTCATAGTATTGGAATGCTGGGGACAATGGGGCGCGTAAGCTGAGACTCGCCATGGCAATATCACACAGAGTTGAACACGGCTCGTCTCCATGTGGACATGACGGGAGAGGACATCGGCTCTCATGTCAGTAGAAGGGTAACCGAGCACAAACAGCAGTCTACATTCCTTTCCGTTCCTCGCGTACGATACACAGCTACGACGTCTGAGCATAACGCAGACGGCTGATGTTATAGTGATATGCGTTTAAGTACTTTGGGTACCAGAGGCAGGCACATGCACAGGCACACCAAAGTAAGGTTCGGCAGATGAACCGAGACCTCCCGACCCTCCCCAGAGCCGCACCAGGTGACCAGTAGGAAAGACGCGGTTGCCGTTCAGGAAAAGTTCGCGGGACCTGCCAAGCTTTATCCTTGGTAGGAAGACCCAGCATGAGCTCATCTGGCACGCGATCATTATTCGTGCCCCGATTTTTCATCCTCTTCACCCAACTTTAATCCCACCTCGACTCCTCGACATTGCAGCTGTCAGCAGGACGGGAGACCATGACAGCGATCTGATAACATCGCCCAGTTCAAGTCGAGCGGACTGCTTTGAGAGGGTCTGAAGTCCTTCATTTTGCTTTGATCGCTGGGAAGAGATACTATTAATGTAGAAGCTGGCGAAGAGATCAAAGGACAGAATCGACGGGTAGTCTCGGGGCCTCAGGTGATGTCTGTTGTTGGCCAAGGAACTAGGTTGCTGTTTCTGGAGGTGTTGCTTTGCTTAAGTACCCTGTATCGGGCCGGTCACATCGGCCAAGAAGCAGCCAACATATCTCAATGTCTTCCAGCAAGACTTCTATTACTATATTGAAGGCAATGCCGACTTATTACAGAACTACTGGAGTTCAATAATCCACATGGACCCGTCATTATGCTTGGCCAACCACCCTCTTTCCGAGATCAAAATTGCAGACAGTAAGTCAAGCAGGTAATACTTAACAGTTTCTTCTCTCTCTGTGCTCCTTCCGAGCCTTGTCCTTTCGCAAAACCGTCCGTCTGTGTCGCGTGCCACTATCTCAATCTTCTTTCACCACTTCATACTCTGACAGATCTCGCTATGAGTCTGAGCGCAATCGGCGAACCTTTGATGGTCATTGTTCTTCTCTTCGGTGGAACCTATCTCAATCGTACGCCAGCAAACGCGCCGACACCGACGCCGACGCCAACCTCGTCATCCTCATATACAGAGCTCAAGCGGAATGACTCGATAAATAGCGCGGAAGCAGGTGTAGTTGCGGGAGGAATTGACAGCGAAGGGTGGAGGATACGAGAGATGGGTATCTTCGGCTGGCGACGAACCATACGCACCCCGGACACCAGCCGTTTCCGAGACAGGTTCTTCAGCCGCGTGTTGAAACGATTTCCTTTCTTGTTCGAGGTCTTGTACTGGGCACTGATCTACTGGGTATGAATGTTTCCATCGTTCTGGTGAGTTGCATGCTGACGTACGAAAGATCTACCAGCTCGGCCGCGCTTTCACCGCCGTGACATTAGTCCAAGGAACCGTTCACACAGCGCGACGCCACGCCCTGCAACTGGTTCATCTTGAGCGGAGCCTACACATCTTCTGGGAGCCCGCGATACAACACTGGTTCATGCAATTCCCGACTCTCATGTCCTGGATCAACATGATATATTCCTTCATCCACATCCCAGGCACAATCATGTTCCTCGTCTTGCTGTACTACTACTGCGTCACCACCAATCGAGTATCACCACCGTCCGACGGCTCGCCTTCTGGACCCGATCTCTACGCTTCGCGCCGACGAACCATGGGTCTCTCGAATCTCCTTGCATTCATCATCTTCACCGCCTGGCCCTGCATGCCACCACGACTCCTCAGCGATCCAGCATACAACGGCCCTTCCGCGGAAGAAGCACGCAGCTATGGCTTTGTCGACACGGTTCACGGCGCCGGTGGTCAATCGTCCGTCTGGACCTCGAACAAATTCTGCAACCAGTTCGCGGCGATGCCAAGTTTGCATTTCGGATACAGTCTTCTAGTCGGTATGACGGTCGTCACACTCCCGCTCGCCTCCCATCATCAAGGCAAGCGTGTTTCCGTCAGCTTTCTGGGTTGCAGAGGAAGCGTTTACGTCCCGAGCGTAACCAGAGCCGTTTGTGTTTTCCTCGGGCTAGCATATCCTACCATCATCCTGGTCGCCATTGTTTCGACAGCAAATCACTTTATGCTCGACGCTGTTGCTGGTGCCGTGGTTTGCGCTATTGCTTGGAAAGGGAACGAGGTTCTTTTGAACTTTGTGCCTTTGGAAGACTGGTTCTTGTGGTGTCTGAGGGCACACAAAGCGGAGGTCCACGCCCATGATGCCGTGCAAAAACACGATGGAAGGCCATCGTCTGGTAAAGCAGTGGTGTTGGGTTAGGCTGTGGTCCCACTTCGAGCGATAGCGTATGCAAGCCAAAGGTCCGACGTCGAAGCATTACCATACAAGCCCGAGAAGCTAGAACACAGGCATGTAGTATCCAAGCAAGCTGATTCGTCCCTTCGATCTCCGCTAAATGGGTCTGGTAAATCGTATCCACGCCTCAGAATTATTGTCGCTCACCACGAAAGATCTTACGGCTGAAGGCCTTGAACCTCAGGCCAGTAGAGCGGTGCTTGCCATCCTTTTCCGTGGGAGGTTGGCTGACAACATTGCCTACACGAGGAGCCCTCCCCACATACTCAGGCTGCTCATGCACCGTGTTGCTACCGCTTGGGATACTTTTACGATAGGCAGGCTCACTATACGTTATACTAGCCTTCAACGATAGAGAGGAATTCTACCACTGTCCGCCGACGGATGGTTGACGACGACGACATCCCGCAGTTGTCGCTGTCGAGTCGGTGGGCAGCGCTAATCTCACGTGCTCTTGTGACCACTTGCATTGAACATCATCTTCTTGACATGGGTATAAAAGAAACTGCATACGCTTAGTGGTATCTGTCCGCCTAAAGAAATGCAACAATGAGACCTGCCCCTTGCAACCCCGACCGCTTTCGAGAAACCACACGTCTAGCCTTCCAGAAACTCCTTCTCATATTCCTCCGCAGCGAACCCAGTCTTTCTCTTCTTCGCATTCGCATCATCCGTCTTCTCCAGCGTCTCAACTCTACTGAGCTGCTGATAAAAGTTGCGAACCTTCTCGTGAGCATTGACCTTCTTCGGATCGAATCTGAGCACTTGCAGACCCGCCATAGTCGTCGCTCTGGACAACGCAACGTAAGCCTGACCCTTTTCAAAGACCTTGCCCAAGTCGACCTTGACCCGTTCCAGCGTCTGACCTTGAGCTTTGTGAATACTGAGAGCCCAGGCGAGAATGAGCGGCACTTGCGATCTCGAGGCTTGCACTTCTCCGTTTGGAAGCTCAACCTTCCACGATTCGCGCTGGCACAGGAGATCTCTCGTCGTATTGTCCGCAAGGGTGAAGCGAACCACTGGATACAACATCGTGGTGCTACCCATCAGATTGTCCATGATCCGGCCTGCTGCTTTGATCTTCTTGCTGACAACGTCATCTTCTTCCACTGCCGCCTCGGCCGATCCACCCATGTCCTCGTTGCTTGAATATTTGTCAAAGGTCTGCTCCGACATGAATCCGATCACTTTGCCGACGGATCCGTTGACCAGACTTTCGTCGATGTTCTTGATAAGCATGACTTGAGCTCCCTTCTTGAGCGTGATAAATTCGGGTGCCATGCAGTTGGCGAGTAGCTTGTCGCGCATAGCCTTGTCGACTATAGTGCCACCGTCTCGTGCTTCAAACGTCTTGGTGTCGCCAACTAGCATATCCATACGAGATTTGTTGGCTGCCTCGACCTCGTTGCGAGTGGGGAACCTATTGTTCTATGTTAGTGGAGTAAATCTCGGACCATCAGGAAATACCCACAGCTCTGTGGCGGCCAGCTCATATCTCGGCTCCAGTGGTCGACTGAGTTTGTAGAATGCTGCAATGGAACTCTGGCTCAGTCTTCCCTCTCGCATCTCGTTGAGCATGCCTGCAAAGACCGGATCCTTTTGACGAAACACATGGTGAAGTCCAATTGTATGCTGTATGCTGGTGTTCCACGATGCCGCGTCGAAAGCGAACTTGGCAACCTTGTTGCTGTCGGGCACTGGAGGAAGCTGGAAAAAATCTCCAGTGATGACCACTTGTATGCCTCCAAACGGCCGTCCATTGTTGCGAAGTTGACGAGCAATCGCCTCCAGCTTGTCGAAAAGATCGCCGTCGACCATGGACACCTCATCAACGACCAAGATCTTGGTTCGTTGCCACCTCTGTTTCGCCTTTTGATTACGTCTGATTTTTTTGACCAACTCCGGCACATCCTCTTTCCCAAGTCCTATTCCGGCAAAGCTGTGCAGTGTGACACCTCCAATGTTGCATGCCGCCAGACCTGTAGAAGCAGTGACAGCGACCCTGTCTGGTTCACGGACATGCTTCTTGCGTAGTGTCGAGATGATCTCTCTAAGAAGAACAGATTTACCAGTACCGGCCGATCCAGTAAAGAATACGCTTCGCTTGCTTTCTACAACCAGATCCAGAATGTGCTGCTGCTCTTCGCTTAAGAATACTCTTGCCACACGATCCTTTCCTTGTTTCTTTCGCACCATCTCTACGGCCTGATCTTGTGCTTCATTGTATTTGCTCTTCTTCTTGTTGACTTCTCGTAAAGTCTTTTGCTGTTCTTTGATAGCGCTTGCCGTTGTATTCCAGGGGTAAGAAGACTTTCTCGAATCTTTCGACATTGGTGTGGAGTCGACACTGGTTCTGGCTGCGGAAGCTGACACGTGTGATGCTAGTGGCGGGCCATTCTGCACTGCCTGTGTCGTTTGGCTGTCGTCCTTCATCCATGGTAGAGTGCGCCTTTTGCTAGGCTTGACGTCCTCCACCTTCACCTCGGTCTTGAATTTTGGCGGGCTCTTTGTCACAGCAGTCCTCCCGGTGTACGCAAAACGACTCAAACTCTTTTTGTGTTCGGGTGGTGAAGAAGGCCATGACAAGGGCATGCTACTATCCGGTCCATTGTCCGGCGGTTGAAGATCGACCGAACCACCATATCCCGAATCATCACCGATAGAGACGTATGTCTGAATGTTCTGCAACTTCGGTAACGTGGGATAGAATGGTTTTGAAGGAGCCGCTGCGGCCTTTGGTAGGGTCGGATATTTCACTGATTGTTTGGTCGATGGGTCTTCGATGTCCAGATCAATGTCGCTGCTAAAGTCATCCTCATTGAAGTATTCCGAATGACTGATTGGCGGCGCGCTGGTCTTGACTGGCGAGTTCTCATCGATTTCGATTGGGTTGTTCCGCGAGTTTGGCCTCCGAGGAACTTCGAACGAATTCGAGTCTCCCAAGACTTTGCCCAGCCCACTCGCAGTGCGTTTTATGCCAGATACCGGCGGTGGCTTAAACTGCCGTTTGTTGGCACTGTTCAAAGCAGTCGAGTTCTTCAGCGAGAGGATGCTGTTTCCAAGGGGTTGAGGATGTTTCCGAGCTGATGGAGATTCTTGCTGGGCGGGAGAACTGGACGGTAGCTTGGTCTGAGTGGGGAGACTGTGGTGCTTGGGGCCTGAAGCATCGTGGACTGCCACTGCACGGCTAAACATCTTTCTGAGGCGCAACAGACCCTTGACTCTTCCGCCTCCACCAGCCAGCATACAGTCGTGGAGCGCGAGAATATGGTCGCGCTGATGAGGTCCGGCTCGTCAGCTGTCCAGTGATCCGTGTCGAGAGTTTGTTGCGTTGAAGAAGAATGCCGGGCGATATCACAAGCCGGAGGGAAAACGCGCTGTACGCGACTGCAATTTGACCCTGAACTAGGCAAGCGCAGGATGAAGTCATGACTCGCACGACAGAACTGGTGGAGACGCTGAGATTCATGTATGCCTTCCCCGCATTCGATGCCGACATCAGCACAAGTACATCACCGAACCCGACTTCATCCATTCCGCCTGCATGTGAGACCAGCGCTCATGCCTGACCCCCGAGCGGTGGTCGCTATTATATTGATTCTGTTCATCATCTTCTCGCCTGATCCGCAAAGTCCCGTGACCCAAGTTGCAGGATCATACTTCGACGAAGCTGTGGAGCTCGAGGAGCATTCGCTCGATGTGCTGAACACTACACACTATGGTGACTTTTCACCCACTGCCAATCTATGGCTGAACGTCAGTGGATTTCGAAGTGACACGCTCTTCTCCTGGAACGCTCTGGGCGATGTTAAAGAAAGGGCGACCAGGTTGAGCGCCCATGCTCTTGGAGACGACAATGTCAAGAGGATCGAAGGAGAGAATCTTGAGACGCCCATCCCGTTGTACCAAAATGTCACAGGTATCGTTCATGGCAACTGGATACGCAGCCCTCTGTCTTCCGTCATCCCCATCCCGCAGCTCAATATGACAGAGTATTCGCCGACCGGTCCTTTTGGCGTTGTGCCCCTTCTCTCATTTGACAGGAACATCACTGAAGACGAAAATGGGGGCTCCATGAAGTTCAGGCTCAGAGAACATGACAGTCAAGATTCACTGGGTAAGAGCGTGGACCCTCAGAAGGGAGAAACCCCTAGAATCCGGACAATCAGTGCAGGCTTCGAGGTCGCCTTTGACAACGCAGGTCTATCGGCATGGGAGGTTCGAATGCATGGGGTTCACTTCTTGGATTCTGGTAGTATTATAATGACGACTACGAGCGAGAAATTTCCCGGACTGTTCATGCTTCCGCATCTTGCACTATCTCAATATCAATTCGATCACGCCCAGAGCCTGCTTAACCGGACATTGAAAAAGATCATCGACCGTCAGAAAGAAGGAGCTCTACAGATCTCGAATCCTTGGTCGTCTGCGCTCGATGGGTCAAGCGACAATCCGTTCACGACACCAGCTTGCGAACTCGTGGTCTATCTTCAACAGCAGCCAGAGACAATCATCGGCCAATCTTCATCTCGGACCGAAAGCAATCTGCTGAAATTCATGGAAGATGAGCTCCGCTTTCCTACTGGAGCCTTCATCCCTCGGGCGCAAGACATGCAATTCTCCATGCTCGCTTACTCGCCTGACTGCGGCTATGCTTTGGAATCAAAAGGTCCACCAGAGTTTCCACCTCAAGAAGGTATCCACCTTGTTGGGCCAAAAGTCGAGATCGAATATCGCCAAGGCCGCCATCATCTGTTTTCCTTTGCAGCCGTGCTTGGCGGTCAGTTGTGGCTGCTCACGAATCAGATGCGCGAGGCCAGTACTCCGTCTACACGCAGTCGTATCAGTTTCTATACCATTGCGATGCTTTCACTCGGAGACGGCTTCACTACCATGACAATGGCGTTGGTAAGCCTTTTCATTCCGGATCTATGGGTTCTGGTCATGGCTACATGCTTTCTGGCCTTTTTGAGCGTCAGCTTTTTCGGTATGAGGTTTCTAATGGACATATGGACAGTGCAGGCGCCAGAACGGGAACGTCATGAAAGAGAGCGACGCGCACGAGCAGGCCCACAAACAGTGGCACCATCTGCGGTCGATTCCAGCATAGCGCAGCAACTGCCAGTCATTACCCCTGCGGGTGCAGAGACGCTGCCTCTTCCCGCCACAGCCCGGCAGCCTGTTGACACCGGCGCGACACCAATTATTGTACCGTCAGATGGAGGTGAGCCTATTGATCAGGCTGGCAATACGGCGGAGGTTGCAGGAAGAGTTACACCACCTTCGCGTACCGCAGGATTCGGTGCCCTCTATACTCGATTCTATCTCTTATTACTGGCCTTGTTGTTTCTGTCACTCAATGCAGCATCTTGGCCGTCTGCAGTCCGCCGAGGCTACTTTACCATTATTGCACTCTTCTATCTGTCCTTCTGGATCCCGCAGATTCGACGCAATGCTATACGCAACTGTCGAAAAGCGTTGAGGTGGGACTTTGTGGTCGGACAGTCTATCCTGCGACTGGCACCCTTTGCGTACTTCTACGGCTACAGTTCCAATGCTCTTTTTGCAGATGTTGACTTGATTGACCTGACTTTGCTGGTCGGCTGGGTCTGGGTGCAATGTATCGTGCTGGTCAGTCAGGAGATCATTGGACCTCGATGGCTTGTCCGTAGCGATTGGGTGCCACCAGCCTATGACTACCACCCACTTTTGCGTGAGGACGAAGAAGGAGGCAACTTGCCAATCGGCTTCTCACAAGCGACAGGTGCGCCGGAGGGTACTCCAGCAGGCGCAAAGCCGAGCGAAGGTCGTGATAAGAACAGAAAGATTTTTGATTGTGCAATCTGCATGCAAGACCTTGAAGTGCCTGTCGCCGGCCCTGATGGCTTTTTGGAAGGAGGACTTGCGGGTGCCAGCTCGCTGTTGATGCGCAGGGGATACATGGTCACACCTTGTCGGCACATCTTTCATTCGCATTGTCTGGAAGGCTGGATGAAGTACAGGTTGCAGTGTCCGATATGTCGAGAAGATTTGCCCCCTTTGTAGGACCACAGGGTTGCTTGAAAGTTTGATACCCACCATGGCTGAATGCATTTCTTTACGATTCTTCCTCATCGTCAAACGATAATTTGATGGGCTTGCCCTTCCTCTTCTGCTTTTTGCTGGCTGTGGTCGACTTCTGTGCCTGCTCTTCGTTTTGGTCTTCTTCGTCGTTGCCAACAACTTTGGCCGATTTGCGCTTTTTGCTGCCCACAGTAGCCTCTTTGGTCGTAGACTTCTTCTTCTCTTCTTCAGGTAAGGCGCCAGCGACTTTGGGCTCAGTACCGGTCAGCTCTCCCGTCACTCCAGGGGTCTCGTCTTCGTTGACGTCCTTCGCGCCACTCGTCTCTCCTCCCACGGACTTGCTCTCGGTCTTGAGCAATGCCTCGTACTCGGTTTTCGACAGCGTTTCGTTGCTGTTCTCGTCGACATATGCTGGAGCGTCCTCTTCGTCGTCTGCTTTCGGCTTTCGTGCTCGTGCAACAGGTCGCTCATGACGTCCGTCCGCGGATTGACCAGAGTTCTGTTCGCGAAGTCGACGGAGAAATGCTGGCTCTTGCGCCTCGTACTGGAGATTGTTCTTGGCTGGCATCTTTGACAAAACCCTCGTGATTGTTTGAGGATGTGTTCGGAATATTGCTGGTGTGTGTGAACTTCCGGGTAAATGCAAGCTTGTCTATATTGCTGCCGCAACGATGTGACTGTAAAGACTAGTATAACGATGCTTTTCTCAGCTGTCATAGAAAGTTCCGGGGCCTCTCTGAATGTTCTGCCTCCGAGGAGCTTCTCTGTCAATTATGTATGTTCTCTGTGGGCCGTAGACAAAGTATGATGCTAAATCGGGAGAATGTCCACCACTGCCAAGATCACTTTACGTAGATAGAGACAAGCCACGGAGTGAAATGCTGAGAGGCAAGAGACAGTTGAGCTATGCTATGGATTAATAAAGAGACGCGATCCTGGCATTCCACCCACCAGACCGCTTTTCAACTTGAGATCGCGCGCGATGCAGGGTCGGTCTCCAATGTGAAACGAACCCATCCACTTCTCCAATTTCTCGCCAAGGCCGGCCGTCGCAACTTCCGCGACCAGGGCTTCCTTCCAATTCTCCCCCTAGAACACGCATAACTTAGTGTTATTGCAACGTACTGGTACGATTTCTTTCATGTCTTCAGGACCACTCGGCGCGTGATTAAGCACATCGACTGCGCTTGTCATCTGTACACGAAGTCACGGCCATTACCATCTCACCATTCTCTCACTTGCGTCTCGTGCCCCGGTTTTCTCGTATTCCATTGCTTGGCCTAATAATCTCCTCAGCTCCACGAATCCACATCGCTCGTTACTTTCAGCCTGCCAGTGGCTGTGCAGCTATACTGCTTCCTCCCTGGCGACTGACTGCACCACATCTTAACCGGATTACCGACCTTGGCCTTTGGAAACTGGAATCTGACCATGGATTTTATACAAGGGCTGAAACAGCGCCTGCCGACCAATCCTACGATACCTACATACGATGACATCTCAAAGACGGCGGAGAAGATATCACCGCGGCTGGGCTTCCTCAACAGGCGCATACGGTTAAGGCGCAACTCCAAGATCTCCATACCACTGGGCGTCATCCTTGTTTTCCCTGTTGTTCTAGTAATCATAATCTTGGTTTTGGTGTTGAGGCATCCAGACTCGCATGGAGGAAACATGATGCAAGCTGGAGCGCCGCCGGTAGTTCGGTAAGTCGAGATGGGCATACGGTTCGTGCAGGGCTGATACAGTAACAGGAAGATCAGCGAGAAGCACGATCGAGTCTTTCACTCGGGATGTCTCAAGCCGGACACGGACAAGCCACGCGCCAACGCAGCGTTTGTTGTGCTCGCCAGGAATAAAGAGCTGGATGGTGTCATTGAGTCGATAAAGTCGGTGGAACGCCATTTCAATCGCTGGTTTCATTACCCATACGTCTTCCTCAACGACGGAGACTTCAACTCGACCTTCAAGGAGACCATCATGAACTACACCAGCTCACCAGTCGAGTTCGGCAAGATCAATGCGTCAATGTGGGGATATCCAGACTGGGTGGACATGAACGTCGCAAAAGAAGGCATTCGTAAACAAGGAGACGCGGCCATCATGTACGGAGGCATGGAGAGCTACCACCATATGTGTCGCTTCTATTCTGGGTAGGTCATGCATACAAGAATCCTGCTCGCCGGTACTGATACTGTACAGCTTCTTTTACAAGCATGAACTCTTGCAAAAGTACGAATGGTATTGGCGCGTTGAGCCCGAGATCAAGTACTTTTGCGACATCACCTAGTATGACCTCCGAAATTTGGTAGTCAAAGGATCGCACTGACATGCTACAGCGACCCTTTTCTCGAAATGGAAAAACACAACAAGATCTATGGCTTCACCATCGCAGTGAAGGAGTTGCGCGAGACTGTCCCCAACATCTTCAGATACGCGTCGGCATACAAGCGTGTGTATAATGTCACCACGCAAGGATTATGGGAGATGTTCATCGAAAAGACGGAGAAAAAGCCCGCAGATTTGCCCAAGGACGACCCAAAGTATCAGAAGCCACTACCGGGCGAGATTCTCATGACGGAGCCTGGCGCTGGCGCTCTCCCAGATATTGATCCAGAGACCATGGAAGGCGAATCGTACAACATGTGCCACTTCTGGAGTAACTTTGAGATTGCCCGACTCGACTTTTTCCGAAGCAAGGAGTACGAGGACTTTTTCAACATGATGGACAAGAGTGGTGGTTTCTGGATGGAGAGGGTAAGTTTTGATGGAACGCGTTGCCTGGCAATCGCTGACACATCTACAGTGGGGTGATGCACCCATTCACTCTCTCGCCGCTGGTCTGCTTCTATCAATTGATCAAGTTCACTACTTCCGCGACTTTGGCTACAGACATACCACCATTCAGCACTGTCCAGCGAACGCGCCCACTCGCCAGCTGGACCACATTCCATATCTCGAAAAGACTACACTGGATGAGAAGGCTAGACTAGAGGAAGACGACTACTGGGCTCATTTTGACGAGCCAAAAGAGAACGGTGTAGGATGCAGGTGCAGATGCGATACAGACATTGCCGAAGTGGAAGACAAGGAGGGAAGCTGTACGCCGGAATGGGTAGAAGTGGCAGGCGGATATCTCACACCACCACCGCCGTGAGCACAAGACTAACGGTGACGGTCCTGTAAGTCGAATGCATGATTTGTTATTCTGTAGCTGCTGAGCGAGCCTTGTCATATATCTGGAAGCATTGGGTGGAGTTACAGCAGGGTTAGCCAAACCACTGCCTTTTTTCGAGTGTCTGCAACGTCAGCTAGCTGCCAATACCACTGCTACCATGGCTGCATGGCAATGATACCTTAGTTGCTTGATCGTTATCTGCCTCCTTTGAGATTTCCTGGTGTGAAGCTGGCAATCACATGTCAGACGGAGCACGGGACCCTGGTTTCCGCGCTAATGCGGGGAAGGCGCAACTTTCGTGCTCTAGCTTTCCGTGTCTGGTGACTGCCTTGCGTATCATATCTAGTGCTCGCTGAAAGGCAACCACCTCATGCATTATCTGGTCGTGCAACTACTGGCTTCCACCGCTGTGTGACTCCGGTCTTTGCTTTTCGAACATCTACTACATATTACAGCAAACCAAATACCACAACACGTTTACCACCGCTGCAGTCCACAAGCTTTGGAGTCAGAAGCAGGAAGTGCAGGTGTGCCCCTCATTTACAGCAGGCAGCCGCCTTCACGGTCCACATCACCAATACCTGCTCTGTGTGTCTCAAACCTCCAGAAGAGACTTACACAGTCATCACATTTGAACCATCAAATTCACATCAGTTCCCACCTTACTTCGGCACCTTCATACCGCTTACCTTACCGTCAAATACCATCACCATGGTCTCTGGGGCTGACTCTCACTCGACCGATACGGGTAACAGTTCCCGCTTCGCACCGGATCATGAGGAGGACCTACTCGTGTTCCCTACGGCAGCAAGCGAATACGACATGGTGGACGATTACGCAGTCGAAACCTTTGATGACGAAGGTAGCGTCAAGACTGTCTCTTCAACCGGTGTCACTGACCAGTCGAACGCCGATACGGTGGACTCAGTCGATAGATCTGACGATGAGATGGACAAGCTGGACCAGGAGTTTTCATCTTCGACTGCTCAACTCCAAAAGCTTAATGGAGACGATGAGCAAATCCGTCCATCCCACGAGAACGGCCCAGCGAAGTTTCGGGTGCGTGATGCTGACCCCGAAGCCGAGCCAGAAAGGTTGTCATTCAGTATTGACACTGACGCCGAGGAGGACTCTATCCAGGAGAGTGCAGCCACCATCAAGCCCTTGAAAGTCAACAGTGCCTCTGGCCTACCAGCGAAACCTGTGGAGATACCAAAGAAGGTCGGAATGTTTCAGTCCTTCAATACTCGCAGTCTCCGCTTTTGGACGTTTCAGCTCGTCACCTTGTCCCTCATCTGCTTTGCGATTCTGCCTGCTATCTCGTCGAAATTGAAGTCAAGCGGTCGGGTTGATCCAGCGACCGAGTTGGCGACCCGCAAACAGACTTTGACCGATAGCCTGCGTAGTGTCAATCTTTCTGTCAAGGCCGACGCCGTTCTTCAATACCCCACCGTCACTATCGTCAACGGGAGGACTGTATCTACCGAGCTTGCGTTCCCATCAGAGGCGGCCGTTCGATTTGTCCGACCAGATCAGCTCTTTGTTTCGCTCCCACGAAGACAAACCGGCAGATTTCCCAAGAATGCTCGGGTTGAGGTTTCGAAAGATGGCAAGATCATGCACAACATCAATAGCACCTTAATGATCGCTGGTGTTGTCCATTTGGCTCTAGACCCGGTTGAAGCGAATGGAAACCTGAACATCAGTGTCATATCTGATCTCCACAGCAAACTTCCCTTGTACGGAAAGTTGCAGTCTTTGCTGCCATCTAGCACACGACGCGACACAATCATGGTCCCTCTTGGTAATCGCTTGTTGCAGCGCGCCACTTACCACAATGCTGCTACGCAAGTCCAACAATCAGTTCGTCACGAAGTGTCTGTCGTTCGTCGTATCGCGCAGTCCGTCCAGTCTGGAGTACTTGGCAGTATCTATTCGGAGGCTGCCATGGTGGGCAACTGGTCAATGTCTGCTATTAGTCAGGTCTCGATGCACACGAACAACGCTTTCAACGAGACGGCATTGGCTACTACCAAGCTGGCGCAAGTCCTTCGCACTGGCCCGATGCGGATTTACCGTCTGATTCATGACAGCATGCCAGCAAAGCCTGACGTTACTGCTCATGTCAAGCGTGCCAAAAGCAACGCACGTGCTATTCGAAGACGACTGTACGCAGAAATGGGACTTTTCAAGGCTCCAGCCCGCGCGCAGGCCAAGACTTCTGGTCGAGACAAGCTTGCTTCTCTGCAAGGCTTGATGAAACAGCAGCTGGGTACCGCGGTCAAGTCCCTGGAGTCCGTGTGGAAGCGTTCCGGTGCTCGCGACGTGAAGATAAAGGCGTCTGAGCGTCCACGTGCGACAGTGTCCGTCGTCTGGAAGCAGCCAGTGACCAAGGTAGCTTCGTCAAAGGTCAGCAAGGCTACTAAAACCAAGCACTGAGACGTTGACGGTATCAGCGATAGCTCGCAGCCAGCATGCTGGATGGGGGTCTCTGGCCTTTTGGCATGGACGAAGCAGTTAAGGCGGTTGAGTTTTAATTATCAGCGGCGACGGAGCATGACATGGCGGTTGTGGGGCAGTCAGCTATCACGTAGTAAATGATTATGAAGATAAATGAAGCAAGAGTGTGGAAGTGACTGAACCATGTGATGAAGCGTGTCATGTGCCAAGATCATTATAAGGTATCAAATCATGTTCGCGCCGTGCGCCTGAACGTCTAGCCGCCCACCGTCCGCATAACACTCACAATTCATGTCCGAGCTTCGAGGGGCGGTGACTGCCGCAGCTGCTTGCTTTCCATTGTTTTCGTGAACATTGAATATTGAAACTCCCCACTACTGTCCAACCTCACTTACACCTCGTTGCAGCATCCAGTCTTGGGTACAGCATTCTGACAGAACTTCCGTCCCCATTGATACAAGGGAAAGACGTCAAACGCATTTTCAGTCGTCAAACCGCAAAAATGGCCGACATTACCAAATCACAGACCTCGGAGACCGATGCAACCAAGCCTACTAACACCGAGCATGCTACTTCGAAAGAGCAGGGCACTCAAGGTGAGGGTGTCGCAGATCAAGCCGCCAACGCTGCGTCCGCCGTGAAGGAGAACGTATTCAGTATGTTCGGTGGTGGTCCAAAGAAGGAGAAGAAGGAGGACAAGGACGACGAGGACGAGCCAAGCGGGAGCTCGAAGAAGCAGGCCGCTGCTGAGGATGTGGGTAGAAGACACAATGGATCGAGAGAAACATTTGCTGATGCATTCGAACAGGATGACAAGGCCGATGAGGAAGAGGTCGATGTTCACTTCGAGCCTGTCGTTCATCTCACAGAAAAGGTTGACACCAAGACCAACGAGGAGCTGGAGGAGCAAATGTTCAAGATGCGTGCCAAGCTCTTCAAGTTTGACCGTGACAGCAAGGAGTGGAAGGAGCGCGGTACTGGAGATGTCAGACTTCTCAAGCACAGAGAGAACGGCAAGACAAGATTGGTCATGCGCCGTGACAAGACCCTGAAGGTTTGCGCCAACCACTACGGTATGTGAAGATAAGGGATACAATCACAGAGCACACGTGCTAACGAGCTTCAGTCGTTCCGGACATGAAGCTCTCCCCAAACGTTGGAAGTGACCGCAGTTGGGTGTGGAACGCGCAGGCAGACGTTAGTGAAGGCGAGCCAGAGGCTTGCACTCTTGCCATCAGATTCGCCAACAGCGAAAGTATGTATCGACCCGACGGACGATCACGTAGACAACCACTAACTCGATCTCAGACGCCAACTTGTTCAAGGAGGCTTTCATCAAGGCTCAACAGGAGAACGAGGCTTTGTTCAACAAGGACGCGGAGAAGAAGGCATAGAGTACACTTGAGTTTGCACAGTCGGTGTGGAGGTCATACACCTAAAGAGAGGTGGTAGCCATCATGCGATCAAGGCATTGCTGGTCCTGAAGACACCACATGTCGATGGAAGACGGCCACTCGACGTAGTAGCATTACCAAGTCAGCACCTGCACATCCCCACGGTCCCCATGTCTGGAAATCAACCTGCACTATCCTGTGAGCATTTTACATGCTACCAAGTCCCCAAAGAGCTTCCGTCGCACCGCTGAAGAATGAGAATCTTGCTGTAGCGAGTAAATAGACATGAGCAATCCATCTATCGAGTACACTGAGAGGAGTGACTCAGGATAACTTGATGATCTTCGGCCATATGATTGTGTTAACACAGGTAGAAACTCGTCACAGGATGAGCTAGCTTAACCCCGCAAGTGCACTGGGCTGCTTGTGTTATGTCATCCCCGAGGTCGACCACATCCGCCGGATCGGTTGTCCATCCATACCAAGACCATTGCACCGACTGCTCCACATGAGTCTTCTCAATCTATCAAGACGTATCATCTCTCGCCCATATAGTCCTTTGTTCCTCGGTGTAGGTGTCTTGTTTATCTATTTGGCAAGCCTGCTGATTCCCAACAAGCCCGCAACATCACGCAATATGCATATCCAATCCATTCCCATGTGTAAGTCATCTATGAAAATCGTCAGTTCAAGTTACTAACGACTTTAAGGGGAGGGTAAAGGCAACAACTATGCCTACCTCGTTAGCGACGACAAGACTAAAGAGGGTGTGATCATTGACCCCGCCAATCCGTCAGAGTATGTCCGAAACGAGCACGAGCATTGTAATCTACTGACATATGGTAGAGTACTCCCCGTTTTGAAGGAGCAGGTCTCTCAGGGTATCAAGTTGACCAACATCATCAACACTCACCAGTACGAAACATGCTAGAGTCCACACGGATCCATCAGACTGACAGGCCACAGCCACTGGGATCACGCCGGTGGCAACGAGGAGATGCTGAAAACTTACAAGCTTCCAATCATCGGTGGTAAAGACTGTGCGAAGGTATCTTCTACGCCAAAGCATGGTGAGACATTCAGCATTGGCTCCGGCATCACCGTCAAGGCCCTTCACACGCCATGCCACACCCAGGACAGCATCTGCTATCTCTTCGAGGACAAGGAGACCAACGACCGCGCTGTTTTCACCGGAGACACTCTCTTCATTGGTGGATGTGGACGATTCTTCAAGGGAAACGCCGAGGAAATGCACAAGGCGTTGAACACGACGCTTGCCTCTCTGCCTGACGACACCAAGGTCTACGTAAGTGAATATGCGGTCGAGGCGAGAAGCAGTCTTGCTGATGTCCCACAGCCTGGTCACGAGTACACCAAGGCCAACGTCAAGTTCGGCGTCACTGTCACCCAAAACGAAGCTATCAAGAAGCTCGAGGACTTTGCCAATAACAATAAGCAGACCCAGGGCAAGTTCACCATTGGAGATGAGAAGGTTCGTCCGAAGAGTGGTGCAACTCATTGGATCTCGCTGACAACCACAGAAACACAACGTGTTCATGATGCTCCAGGATTCAGCGGTGCAAAAGTTCACTGGCAAGTCGTCGCCTGTCGATGTTATGGCCGCGCTCAGAGAGATGAAGAACAACTCGTAGATTACACGATCATTCAGTATAATCTAGAGTTTCTCGGCCTTGCACGCAATCAAAATGTTCCGATGACTGACGTCTCAAAGTTGCATTATAAGATTGTCTTTTTACTAATCTGCTTCTTCTTTCAGACTGGCCACCCCCTGTTTCGTATCTCCAGCTCCTGCGCCTACCTTCCCCCCGAATCCGCCGTCTTGCATGAAGAAGTCGACCTCGTCAATGATGTCCCACACCACGTCCTCTGCGACCTGCTCTGCGTATCTCTCGGCGATGGGTCGCAACGCCCGCCCTGGTTTCCAGCCATTCTCATTGTCGCCACTTTCCGTGATCTGCCCGTTGACCGCTTGCTTTGACGAATCCTGCTTCGTAGCCCTGATATGCGGCGGCGGCGACCAGAATCCATGCTCGCCAAAGTTGACCTCTGCTATCCCGCCACTGAAGCAAGCGATAGCAGGAAAGTAGCCAAGCATGCCGTCGTCGAAGCCTTCTCTTGCTCCCGCTGCCTTGCTGGGTAGACTCGCAGGTGGCAGGAAAGCCAGGAGGTTCTCAAATGCCGTGCCTATCAGCGCGCCGTTTTTATACACCTTGACCGAACTGTGCGGCAAAGTCCGGAGTGCAGGGTCGACATGGTTTGGGTTCGGTGGCGCTTTGATGGTCGAGTTTGCTCCCGGTAACGAACCTGCCTGTGCCAAACTGGACAACGAGAGCGTGCGATCCGTGTATGCTTCCACCGGCTTGGTCGATACATAGTCCATTGTTTCAAAGTAGATGTTGGCTTTGTACGGCACTGGAATTCGATCTCGGATGACATCGTGGATCTCTGCGCCCGGCTGGTTCTTCACATACGGATCATCGAGACCGTCACCAATGTCTACCGCCGGGTTGTATACTCCATTCACCACCTTCTGATGGAGCGCCATGCCTGGAAGAGTGATTTCCATGCCGATCACGTCGCCCTCGCGAATATCTTCTTTGAGCTCGACAGGCGTATTTTCGGTCCTGATCGGCGCCCCGGCCTTTGCTTTCGCCCCCTTCTTCGATTTTGGGTGGAAGAACTTCCCCGGCCGACTCCTGTGCATTGTCTCGAACCGCATGTCTGTCACACCGTAGCTGTAGCCGTCAAAGCCTACGGGTGAATCCAATGGTGCTTCTCGCCTAGCCCATCCCATGCGAACGTGCGGTTGTGGGCCAGCTGCTGCCGCTGGGAGCCCACTACCATCTGCTGGTACGCCCCTGACTACTCGCACCTCATAGTACACCGATCCTTCTCTTGCGCATACATTGGCCCTGGCCATGCGCCATCCCTTCTCATTGGTGATGTAACGTCCGCTCGTGTCGAAATGCATCCATTTGTCAGTGTCTTCGAATGAGAATCGCGGCCCGTATGGCGTCGTGTCCGTTTGGCGATAGTACTGTTTATGCCGAAAGTATGGGTCCGCAACACAGTGTGAGTATCTGTACCCTCGCTTGTTTTCGGCAAGGTCCAGCGGCTTCTTCAGCTCAAGCTCTCCATCTGGTGTGACAAACGGCAGAGGTTCATGCGACGCGAAAGGAGTCTCTTTCGGTGGATCGTAGTCTGCTAGCTTTGGCTCTGGGATACTGTAGCGCATGGGAGAGGGAGCGCTTGGTATAGCCTCGGAAGCTTTGCGCTTGCTGGGTATGGTTGGACTGTCGCCGCGGGCATAATTGGACTCTCGCTTCTTAAGGCTGTCCTTCTTTTCTCGCTGCTCGCGCTCTCTCGGAGGTGGCCTGGTAGGCTTTGGTCGTGCTGTCGAAGAGTCCGGATTCAGAGGTGAAGGAATTGCAGGCGCATGATCCTGACTTGGGATGGCTAACAGCGTAGTCGGCGCAGTGACAGCCTGGATGGTTGGCTGTTCGTCTGCCATGTTTGCAGTACTGCGACGACGTGCTGTTACGATTAATGAACAATCGATTTGATGATCGACGACGCGACTCCGAACTGAATGGCTTGGCGCGATCCTGAAAACGCGGGGTGTATTCGATGTCGATTAGATAAGATTCAAAGATTTTCGCGATAAACTATTCGCATCGGTAATTACACATCTTCTGCATCGGAAACATATTCTCACAGATTATGCACAAAATGCCAAAAGTACCATCAAGAGATAGTCGCCCGGAGCGCCGCCACAACCCCCTTTCGGAAGAATATCTGCCCAGCCAACCGTTCAAGCAAAAGGCACCGAAGCGAAGGAAGACCGCAGCCGACGGAGAGAACGATGAAGCCTACATCGATTCCAAGGCATCGAGGAGGATTCTGAAGATCGGTCAAGATCTGGCCGACGAGGATGAAAAAGACGCACGAGCGCGACAGCCTCAGACGGAAAATGCAGCATTCACTTTCGAGTCAAGGTTCGGCAGAGACGACATATCGGACGAAGAAGCAGAGCAGACATATGGCGAAGAGGCCGACTGGCAGGATGATGGAGATGAGGAGATTGAAGAGGTAGAGGTGGATCCCGAGGACCTGGCCATGTTTAATCGCTTTAATCCCGAGTTTGACCCCGCGACCTTGCTACAGCCGAAGAGTGGTGACCAGGAGGAGGAAGGACAGGGCACGAATCTGGCGGATTTGATCTTGGAAAAGATTGCCGCGCAAGAAGTAGCACAAGGAACTAGTGGGGTTGACATTCGAGGAGGAGGTCGGCCAGAAGATGCAGTCGAACTGCCGGCGAAGGTGGTCGATGTTTACTCTCAGGTCGGGTTGATTCTGTCAAGATACAAGTCTGGCAAGCTGCCGAAACCGTTCAAGATCTTGCCGACGTTGCCTCAGTGGGACATCCTGTTGGACATAACACAGCCGGACAAGTGGACACCACACGCATGCTACGAAGCAACGAGACTCTTTACGTCTTCAAGACCAGCAGTTGCGCAAGCATTCCTACACGATATTCTTCTCCCTACAGTCAGATCGGACATATACGAGACCAAGAAGCTCAACGTTCACCTGTACAAAGCACTGAAGAAGGCGCTCTATAAGCCAGCCGCTTTCTTCAAGGGGTTTCTGTTTCCACTCGTCGAAAGTGGAACATGTACGCTGAGAGAAGCACACATCATCAGTAGTGTATTGCAAAGAGTCAGTATTCCGGTGCTGCACTCTGCAGCGGCACTCTACAGATTGTGTGACTTTGCAGCGGAGCAGATGAGTGGAAACGCCGAGGCGGGAGGAGCTACCAACATCTTCATTCGTATACTACTGGAGAAAAAGTACGCCCTGCCATTCAAGGTAGTGGACGCTCTGGTCTTTCATTTCTTGAGGTTCAGAGCCGTCGACTCCGCAGACGAGACGATGAGCGGGGTTTCGGGGCCAGGCACCAAGAACGAGAAGTTGCCAGTTCTGTGGCATCAGTGTTTGTTGGCCTTTTCTCAGCGGTACAAGAACGATATCACCGAGGACCAGCGAGAAGCTCTATTGGATCTCCTTCTCGTCAAGGGTCATCGAGCTATTGGTCCGGAAGTACGGAGAGAGCTGATCGAGGGGCGGGGAAGAGGAGTGTCTGTGCAAGAGGGCGTGGGTCTCGGCGGGGATGATACCATGATGGACGTCTGAGGGTGGAATCTATATAGGTTCTCGAACGATTTCTATTGCTTCTTGGAGCGTTGCTTGATGTCAGTCCCCTGTGATACGCAAGGTGCTTCTACGGTCTCGTTGGTGATCAGTTGCGAAAAATGGAGTCTGTCTGGGGCGCATGAGGAGTCGTGAATGTTCGAAGAGCAGAGTGGGTTGGCGAGGGCAGAGAGGACCTACATCACCGACGAAGAGCCGCGATAGCTTGACACGAAGGGCCACCAAAGCACTCAGAACAAGATTATTCCCGGTCGGCCAAGACGTGAAATTGCCGATCTACCGCCAAACGTTTTGGAGGTACTGTGCCTGGTTGTCAGACGTGCCAAGAGCAGTTCCGGATTGCCTACTCGAGGCTGCAAAATTTGTACAGTATAGTCCGATAAGTTCTCGTAGGTCTCGTCATTCGTGAACGGCGTCAGGTAACGAGGTTGGTATGAGTTACCCGAAAATTGTCCCGAGCTGGATGAGTATACGGCCCGAGTTCGGTGACTCTAGCTCAGATTTCGCCGTGGTCCCACTTGGGTGCAAAACTGTGTCAACAAACAGGAACGTAGGGCCGATAATGATCGAGAGCATTTCGGTAAGGGTGGCTATCCTCCAGCTCTCTTTGCGAGATACTCGGTCCTTGCGAACAGCTCGTTGTTCGACAAAATCTCATCCCTGGATGTAGCAAGAAGATGGAAGCAGGATGATATAAGGTTGTTGATCGGCACGGCAGCAGCGTGTGGATCCGTATTTGGCATGCTGCGCAGGGAGCGCCGAACGATTCTTCAAGCCACTTCCGCCGCTAGTCCAGACTACCCGATCTCTGCGGCATCAAAATGTGCTCTAATTTGACTCACCACCCTGCATGCTCCGGGAGCCACATGATTACTGCTGGGTCGATCAATTGCTGCAGGTGACTGCTGACAGAGACATTTTCCACACCATTCGAGCAGCGTACCTGTAGGTACATACAAGTCAGAGTTGGACTTGATTCAAGACACACCTACTCCACAGGAAGCATTCAAGACATGAGCTCTATGAAGCAGTTTAGTCTTCACGTCACTCTCGAGAGATTGGCAAGTGCAATCGAAGACTGCCAAGGTGGGGCGGATATGATTAACCTTTTGATGCATCAGGAACAACGTCGAACGCCCGTACGAACCTGTCCGGCAACCACAGCTGTATCAGTCGGCATGGCGAACCTCATCGGAGCTCATTTTGCACACCCGCGTGTCAGCCTCTTGCTGCGCTATCTCCTCGTGGGGCCCATAAATGTCACGGAAGCTAGTATATTTCCAGGAACATTGATCTCGTGAGTGGCCAGTCTTTGCCTCCAGCAAGGACCACTGCGTGAAATTGAGAGACTTGTTTGTCACAGAACTCCGCATCTATAATAACAGCCGCTCTCCCTCATCCTCCAGCATCCCTTCTCCTCATCAGGCCATTCTTCACCTGTATCGGTCAGCTCGTCACACCTCACCCAAAGTCCATTATCCCTCTTCATCCTCCTCCCATCATGGGTTTCCTCAACAAGAAGCAGGAGAGCGAGGCCTCCAACGCCGCCAAGTTGGAGCAAACCAACCCAAATGGCATGTCGGAACTTCCAGTTCAGCCAAAGGCCAAGGTCCCTTTTCTGGCCATCTTCCTCGGTCTGGTTGCTTCCATCGGTGGTTTCATGTTCGGATACGAGTCCGGTCAGATTTCTGGTAAAACATCCTACCGACTGGACTACGACCTCGACTGACATGACAGGTTACTTTGCCATGCAAAACTACGCCCATCGTTTCGGTGAGATCCAGCCAGACGGATCTTACGGATTTAGCGCCATCCGACAAGGTACCATCACGGCCAACCTGTGCGCCGGTGCTCTCGTCGGCTCCTTGGCAGCAGGAAAACTCGCCGATGTCATTGGACGTCGTATGACCATCTCCTCCTCGGCACTCTTCTGCATGATCGGAACCGTCTTGGAAATTGCCTCTACCAACCACTGGGCTCAGTTCGCCGTTGGTCGCTTCGTCGGTGGTATCGGTATCGGCTCCCTTTCCGTCGCTGTTCCAATGTACCAGTCAGAGTGTGCACCAAGAGCTATCCGTGGTATCCTCATTTCTTCATACCAACTCTTCATCACCCTTGGTATCTGGCTCGGTTACATGGTCGACTATGGTACAAACGAGATTCAGTCCACCGCTGCGTGGAGAGTGCCCAACGGTCTCTCCTTCCTCTGGGCTCTGATCCTCGGTGGTGGTATCCTGCTCTTGCCAGAGTCGCCTCGTTACGCCTACCGTATGGGTCGTGAGGAGGAAGCTCGTCGCAACATTGCTCGTCTGTCTGGATTCGATGCAAACGACAAGGAGGTCACCGACCAGATCAATGATATTCGCGTCAAGCTCCAGGAAGAGAGTGCCGAGTCAAACTGGTGGGAGATCTTCACTGGTCCTCGCATGCTTTACAGAACTATCCTCGGTGTCGTCCTTCAGGCTGGCCAGCAGTTGACCGGTGCCAACTTTCTCTTCTATTACGGCACCACTGTTTTTTCCGCCACCGGTCTCTCGAACTCGTACGTTACTCAGATCATCCTCGGATCCGTCAACGCTGGCTGCACTTTCTTGGGTCTTTGGGTCGCCGCCAAATGCGGTCGTCGTCTGGCCTTGATGATCGGTGCTGCATGGCAATTCATGTGCTTTATGGTCTACGCCCTTGTTGGTCACTTCTGCCTCAACGACGCAGACCCAGCTTCGACCCCAGCTGCCGGAAACGTCCTCATCGTCTTTTCCTGCTTGTTCATTGTCGCATTCGCTACCACCTGGGGACCTCTGGTCTGGGCTATCGTCGCAGAGCTCTACCCAGCTCGTTACAGAGCCAAGTGTATGGCGTTGGCTACCGGATCCAACTGGTTGTGGAACTTTCTCATCTCTCTCTTCACTCAGCTGATCGTGCAGGACATTCACTGGCTCTACGGCTTGGTATTTGCTTGCTGTTCGTTTGCTCTCTTCTTCATCGTCTACTTCTTCGTCATCGAGTCCAAGGACCGCTCGCTCGAGGAGATTGACACGATGTACCTGCTTCACGTCAACCCAATTACCAGCGCCAAGTGGGACGGCTCAAAGATGCCTCATGAAGGTTCGTCGAGCGAGCACATTCCTTCACCACCGAACGGCGTGGATGTTGAGCGCGTCCCAACCAAGACTCTTCATGAGTAAAAGCAAAGACCTCGACAAACTTATTTCTTGTACCATTTTGGTTTGGATGTTTTGAGCGGCATGGCATGGAAGTCTGCGGATGCGATTCTCCGGATCTGAGATATTTCTACCCAGTCGTCACTGTCCATACGCAGTTTATCACTTCTAATGAAAACAATATGAATTCATACTCGTGCCCGCAACATATGAGTGCTGTTTCCGATTCTGGTATAGATATCGATCTGGAGCTCGGCCCCTGATCGGGTCTTGTGCTTCCCCGACTCCCGATTGAAGTTCGGCGGCCCCGGATTTTAGAGGCTCCCGGCAATCTTGCGAGCGTCATCTATTGTTTGCATTCAGCTAGTGACATCACGACATTCAGTTGTATATACAAGGCCTCACTCAGTCCAGTGAATTGTGCTTCATTCCATCAACCTCATCTGCTCCAGTATCATTACAATGGGTGTCTCACTATCAACCGCGCGCTACCTCGCTCCTCTGTCGTTTGTATACAACTTTGCGGCCCAGCAATATGGCCTGAACTCGACACCTTCGATGAAGGACGTACACGACGCCAACTTGTCTTTCTGGTCTCCAAATCCGTACTTCATTGGTGGTTTCTTCGCTCCTCAGCAGATTGCACAGCTCTGGTGGTTGTACCGCCTCATCAAACTCGACTCCAAGGACCCAAAGCAGGCCAAGGAGCTCGACCAAGAGGTCAAATACGTGCCATGGTACGCTCTGGGTAACTTCTGCATTGGAAGTGAGTTTATACATCCATTGTCATCAATTGTCACATTACTGACTAGTCCCAGCATGGATGTTCTTCTGGAACGCGAACCGCCTTGAGATCTCCAACATCTTTGTCATCATCAACAGCTTCTCGCAGCTTTACTTTTGCGCAACTCAGCTCGACCGCATGAACACAAACTCCCTCTCTTCCATCCTTACTCACGTCAACGCAAAGACTTTTGCTGGTATTGGTGTCTTGGACCTTTTGCACAACACCAGTGTTGCATACTACAAGGACGCCGCGCCAGGTACCGCCGTCAAGGTCATGACCGGTCTTGGATTTGCAGGATTGGCGGCTAGCAGCGACTGGATCTTCGGTGGATGCTTGGTATACGACCTCATTGCTTTGACCGTTGGTCAGGCACAATATGGCAACAAGGATTGGAGTCAGATGTTGGGTGTCTTTGCCGCCGGTACAGCAGCAATTGTCGGATTGAAGAACTACTTCATGTAAGCGATCAAGCTTTATGGTGGTAGCTCGGGTGCTGATGGCAGCAGTCCTCCATACGTCAAGAAGGCCGATAATTACCAGTATCTCGATGGTGAGCTGGAGAACCAGTAAGGGTGTTTAACGGGGTTAATTTAATGTACTGTTATGGGAATGTGATATTACGACTGTTATCAAGTCTTTTCTTTTGTTGTAGTGGTCACACGAAGCTGCCGTCAGCCCCCACCGAAGTCTTGTATAACGTTCATCATGTGACGACAGCCAGACAATAGGGACCTATCCTCCGAGATGCTGTACAGTAGTAGTGATATTGAATGATTGCGCATGTGAGAGCCCTCTGAAAATCATATCATTGGTTCATCTGGGTGCAAATCAAAGGTTGAAACCCACTATCACGCACCAAAACTGGCCATTCACGTCAAGGGACACAGGAGTAGTGCGTGTCAAGATCTCGTCAGCATGAGCACATGCAGTTGATGAATACGACGCAGAGCTCGGCGTCGGATCACCCGGGAGTCTTTGGGGAGACCAACATGGATTTTCCCATCGGTTGTTCTTCTCTTGCGAACCGGATCATAGATTATGTCGTCCTGAGTTCTTGTGACAAGAGACGATACTGCAGCCATGTCAAGGGTCAAATAAGTTCCGAACCCTTGATTAGTATCATTACTGGAGGCACAGTATGCAGACGGAGGATAAGGTAGAGATCAAGATCAGATGGGTCCTGACGGGGTTTGCTTGGTTTGCTTCCAGGATCATAGATGGCTTACATTGGCTTGGCACGGCGCCGGCGGTCTCGACCGACTGGATCGAGGCTTTGGTTGGCTTCGTTTTCCGATCACGATCATTCTGACCACACAATGACAAATCCGGCAAGTGCATGACACTTCCTCGCATCTGTAATTTCAACCTGGAAGATACTCCAACATCTATCAAAGCACGTGCTAAGCCTTTTCTTCGCAATCTCGTCTCCTCATCTTCCACTCTTTCCCGACTGCCGTCGACACGAATATTCGTGTTTCAAGGTCGCAAATATCTTCACCTCGCTTCTTTTATATCGAGAGGTATACCAGAACAGGACGATTGTATGGCAAGCGAATCTTGGTCAGGCAGTAGCGACAGGGTTACTGAACTGCACCGTCCTCGACCCACTGCGCCCGTTAGCCGTCTACCACACGAGACACAAACACCTGATCTCGTGCAGCATCGCTTACGATTGATCGACGTAAAGTTGCTGTAATAACAATGCAACCCGACGGCGTGTATGGAAGTTTAATAGAACCGGGGACGCCTCGCTGAGAAAGACATGGATTTTGCGACATCTGGCTACCCCGTGAAATATTCACAATAACTCGGCTGCATCTCCTCGACCACACGCCCTCTCTCGATAGCAACAGCGAGCACACATCGTTCTCCTCGATCTCCGACGCATCCGACTCGATGGAAGATTTACGATCTGGATAAAGCAAGTAGTCCGGAGCTTCCTCTAACTTCTACCAACCGACATGAGACTTCTATCACTACTTCGCCAGAGGCTGGACACGACACAGGGGATGCGATTCTTGTAGTGCTTTTCATTCGATCATGTACTCGTTTACTATGGTCCGGAGAGAATGTCAAACCTCCCGAGAAGGTACCGCCACGCCATCCAATTACTGGTTACATCTGTTGTTCCAAAGAAAGAAGAAGCCCCAAACGCCATCATATTTGACAGTTACTCGTCAGACCCAGGAAAGAGGGGATTCGTTTCGTTGTGGCAGACCTTGATCAGGACTACCACAGTCGTCTTCAGCCGTCGCCATCATGCCAGATGTGGATGTTAGCTGTTGATTGATCCTGGATCTGGACCTTTCGACGGACTCATTGACGGATTGTCGAATCTCAACCGAGCTGTTTTGGCGGTGGTTTTGGCACGTCGTTCCTGCAAGGTACCACCCTGCGATATTGTCTGTACGGCGTGCTTGTCGTTCGAGCCCGCACTTGACCACGAGTCCGTTTCTGGGGTCACCATGTTGGATTTCTGCCGTTGATCGGCTTGACTAGCCGACGACACCGGGCTGGACACTGGTGGTGTACGATGCACATCTGCAGGCCTCGGACGGCCCGACACACCACCACCAAACAGATTCTCGGCGGCAAGATTTCGTGCCTTTCGCATGTTGTAATCCTGGATGGCTTGACAGCTGCAGAAGCTGTGTTGAAGAGCTTGTGTCCTCCAGTATGACAGCTCATCTCGCAACGATTGCTCTGTTTGTTTGAGGGCAGCATTGAGAACGCTCTGTGTGCGATGACTATCTTCCAGGGTATCGACATGGTCCTTCTTCTTGGCTCTACACTTGGCAGCAGCTACTCGGTTCTTCTCTCGATACTTGTCGCGCTTGTGTCCGCTTCCACCAGCAACAGATCCGCCTTCATCATGGGATGTTGTGCTCTCCTTTCGCTCTTTCTTGTTGACGCTCACTTCCATCTGAGAGTCTCGCCTTTTCCTGGACAAATTCTTCTTGTTTGACGATTGAACCATTGACATGTCTTCGTCTGGAGAAGGAGAAGCCATGTGTGCTTGGTCCTCAAATCGAGGTCTGAGTATTGTAGCGTTGGGAGCTGCCGAAACAGAACCATCTCGAAGATAATCCGCAACACGAGTCGACATGGGCGATCCGGAACCTAACCACATCGTAGCGGGACTGATGTTTATGAAGGCAGCACCGTCGTCGCAAGCTTGTGTTGGTGAATCACCCGCGGCGGGGGTTTGAAAGAGCAAGGAAGTCATACTTGGGTTGTTGATGTTGGTGCTGTTGCTGCTGCTGTTGTTGTAATTTGCATAACTGTTGTCATGCAGCATGCCGAATATGTTTAAGTCATTGACAGGAGAGAAAGAGTCCATCATGTCGACTTCTGAAGCTCCGCCGCGTCGGTTGCCGGGCATGGTATCGTCCAAGTCGTGGTGTTCTTGGAACTGGACATCCGAATCTCGGGGGGGATTGTATTGAGGGTATTCCATCAGCAGAGCGGTCATGTCCTGTCCTGTCCTGTCGGTGAAATGGTAAGTGAAGTCAAGGTACGTCGTGAGTGAAGTGCGATTGACTGGTTTCGTTTTCGTGGCCGTGGACGCGGTTCGGATTTGCGGGACTGGTGGGCGTTTTGACGAGTCGGGAAATGTCAAGGCAAGAGCAGATGGGATTCTGCAAAAGGTACGGACGGACCGAGGACCGAAGAGCACTTTCGGATTATCTCATTCGTTTCAGTTCGCAAGGGATCAAAGTCAGACAGAGCTGGAAAACGTGGCTCCAGCTGTCTTTGCTACTGCACGATGTGCGTTGAGCCTGAGGTGCGAGTACGAGTAGGTCTGCAAAATGTAGGTACAAGCCTAACTGCAAAGCGGCATGTGCCTGTTCAAGTTTGGAGATGCCGGTAGCAAGGCCCGCTTTGATCGTTTCGATGAGGATCAAAGCCAATCAGTCGACGGACATGGCGAGGGCTTCACAGCTTGGCCCACGAAATGGAGGGGGATTCCGCGCGCTGTGGTATTCCTTGCGGTCTCTGCAGAGTTGTGATTTGCTGAGGGCTAGTAGACTCTAGCTGTGATTGACGTTTAGCAACTGGAGCATGCTGAAAAATCCGCATGGATAGGGTGGCAAAATGTACGATGATGTGGGTGATGCGCGCCAATAGCTGGAAATAATTAGCGGGAATGCTGCATGTGATGGGAAAGTAGGATTCGGACGACGTAACATCTCGCACCTGCCCGCAATTGCCATTGTCGCTTAACCGCACTAGCCGATGACACAGTTTTGCAAGCTAATTTGGGTAGGAGCTATGCTTTCGGCAGGCGTTCGGAACTCGGTTCGAGCTCCAACCTCTTCAGCCTCTTCAGCCTCAAGTGCGGGCGCAGGGTGGACGAATTGTTCGACAAATGGAAGATTGTATTGTTCCTGAAATGCGTGCAATGATGAGAGGCACGCATTCATACAAAGACGAAGACGACTGATAAGAAAATCCATCTTGCAAGGTAGGTACTTCCTCCGTACCTTGTGCGTTGACATCGGCTAATGATGGATCCCATTTGACACGACTCGTGTAGACAGTTTAAGCAGCCAGCATTGACCAGGAACCGTCCCCAATATCCGTTACTGAACGTGACGAAGCATCTGTACAGTAGAATTGTCGCTGATAACAGTGAAGTCGATTGCGGTTACGTTATCTTGTGTCTCTTTGAGGGCGCCAGTGATTCGATCAGCTGGACATTGATTAATTGGTTTGAACAGCGCGCGTCACATCCATAGCAAAAATGATTTTAATCTACGGTTTTCGCATAGTATTTCGAAAAGCTCCATGTCTGAAGATATGCAAGAGTAACTTTTATTCACGGCAGTACTTGTCGGATCAACAGGTGGCTGACCGCTTCTAGTAGTGGGCAGATAGGCAATTACCTTACAGCAATGATTCACCTCTTGATGCTGTACTAGGTACCTTTGTCGCGCTACTGCGGCCTGACGTACGCCCCTATATCTCGCACCTCATTGGCGACAGAGGTTGTGCACCTCACACTCTAAGATGCTCAATTATCCGACGCATGTGACGAGACGCGGTACGCACTTTCTGAAGCTCACGGTTTGGAGACCCACTCCGAAGTGCTCATGTCAGTCTGATTCCAAGACATCCATAATATCCACCGCCTTAGGTACCTATAAGCACCTGTAGAGTAACGCCTATCGTCTAACCTGGGTGTGTCAACAATAGACTGAATCGAAGCCTTTGGGGGCTAGCGAAGCACCGCGGTGTAGAATGCCATCGGAACTCTACTGATGGATCGAGTCAGCCTCTGACAGATAGTCCATCTCGCTCTTCAGACGCGATATACGAAGAGTCGTGAAGCAGCGTCATTCATCAAACATTGTCGAGCAGATGCCTGAACGAAGGCGAGATGTCTCAATCACGCAATGTACGCAGCGCACTGTGTGATACCTAGTGCTTCGAAGGAACTCATGGCCCCGTCCATCGTCGTGAGACCATGCCAATATTAATGAATAGCGATGAACGCCTGCGAAGCGAGGACTCGCTCCAATAAGCATGCTCGTGCCAGTCATGTGCTCTGCACTGCACTATCAACGACTGCAGCCCGTCTGCATGCTTGGACGCGATGGGATGAACACGATTGGGGTGATGGTCGGGTGAGCAAGCTGCACTAGACCGCGGTGCGCTGTATACACGCGGAGTCTTCTCCGAGACGAAGGAACGGATGTGCGGCTACTCGTATCTTTCCTGACCCCCTAGAGCACTACTCTTTGACCGATGATGCGTCCCAGGTCATCGTCGTAGCGATATCCTCCTTCTCAAGCGGCAGAACGCCAAGAAAAGGACACTTTCTTCGGGTATTTTTGATGCTGATGATACAGAGCGCATCGCGGTGACGGACTCGATTCCTACGGACTTGAGTCCGCAACCACACTAGCCACGATGAACGTCTGTTCACGCGAAGTTCGCAGCATATGAACCGATTTCCAGCCATCGAACACCAAAATCCAACGATAACATGATTGATGAGCGATTGACGCGGCTCCGGATCTCGCCACCGCCAAGCGCCCTGACAGTCTGGGCTGCAATCGGCTCTGACAGCACTCACAAAATCCAGCTAGCCCTGTTGACGGCTCATGTACGAGCTGTCGTAGCAGCCATGAGAAGGTACAATTGCCACTAAACCTGCCCTGATTCGTAGTCGGTCGAACGAGGTCTTTCCTGTTTCACGTGTGGTGTCCGGTACTGTACTGTACGATAAGGCAATGGCAGTCGTACGAGCACAATGACTGGCAGCCATCACATCAGATCGATCGTGAGCTTTCGGACAAGTGTCCGTGAACTCAACGGAGCCGGCACCGAGCGTATCGCGCCTTCTCCATGCGATCCTCCCTTTTGGTTCTGGGCTTTTCACTCACTGCCGTTTCGGTCCGCGTGCCAGCTCAAGGAGCTGCCTCCGGAATCGCCACTCTTAAACGCCTAAGAGGCTTGCCAGCTTCTCTCTTCCCCATTTGTTACACTCTCCCACGCGTTTGTGCAAAATGGCATCGTCACGGCCACTTCCTCCAACAACATCGACTCTGGCTAAACTCGCGCACCATCATCGTGCTAGTACCTTTGCTCGACTGCGCAAGAGCCTCCATATCACCCTGACCTGCATCCGCCACGTTCAGTTCATTCATCGCCTATCCGCTTGTCGTCTACACGCACAACAACCTTCCATGCCGTCAGCCTTGACGACTATTATCAACCACGGGTTATTCGCCGTATGAGCTCTCCTCCCAACCGCGCTGCGACGAAAGTTGATCGGCCGCGGAAACAACAGCGAATATCACAAGCCTGTATGTCAATTGCCTGCAATTACTCGGTGCAACCGACCAATACGTCGCCTCAAGCCAGGACTTGCGCTCTCGTCCAGCTGCTAATTCGTGATATTCTCAGGTGATCTCTGTCATCGTCGCAGCATCCGATGCAGACCCAGCAGCGAGGATACTGAGCGATGTCAGAATTGTTACGATTTCGACGTTCCATGCACTTACGACCGCCCTTCTAAGAGACGAAAGCACCCACAGGCTCCTTCAATTCCTCAACAGTCACCGCAAACGAACCCGACTGCAGCATCTTCCTCACGCATTCCCCAACCGAACGCTTCGCGACAACCTGCCTTTGCTGCTTCTACCTCCATGTACAACGCTTCCCGAACTAGAGGCAGTACCACGACTTCGTCCACCAGTCGTGAACGCGAACAAAGATCCGGCATGGATGGAACGGCCGGCTTTGAGCCACGTGTTGGCGGAGCACACTCCGGCGCGAGTGGAACTGCTGTCACTGGTACTACCGCATCTTTGTTAGGTGGTCGGAACGAACAAGGAGACGACATATCTATCGCTTGGAAATCATTTGCCTTGGCATGTGAGCCTGTCATACACGAGTTGTTAGATGTCTACATGCGCATCGTCTATCCGCTGTAAGAATTGCACATGAAAGAAGCAATCACAACTCCCGACTAATATATCATACCAGGTACCCTCTTTTCCACGAAACTGATTTCAGAACCCGCGTTCGGGATCGTGAGCACTTGTCGGATCGAGGTATGGACATTCGCTTCACTGCCAGCGCACGACACACTAATCTTGCCTTAGGCCTCTTTGCTTCCGTCATGGGCGCTTGTGCCTTGGCATCGGCAAGATTGCGAGACGGTGGCCTCCCACAGTATCCGTCTGAACATCTATCCCATCCCCAAGTCTCCTCCGAGGTTTTCTTCACCGCCGCCAGAGATGCTTTCCAGAAAGATCTTGCAGACAATGTAGGATTCGAATATCTACGAGCATGCGTCCTCTTGGCATTGACTAGTATACAATGGGGCCACATTGGAAGCATGCAACAATACATGGGAATGTTCTTCACCATGGCCACCATGCAAAGATTGTACGACGAAAGGTTTTGGGGAGAGGATATCGCCCCAAACGACCTTGAGATACGCCGTCGCATCTACTGGTGCGCCTACTCCCTGGATGTCTACTCTGCAACCATTTGGAACTGCTTCTTTAGATCTCAAGAAGAGCATACGAATGTTCGGTATCCGGGTGAAAATGATGGGCAAGAGGCGTTGCCCGAATCGCACTCGAACAGTCCGTCATGGATGATAGGATGGAACTTTGCCACTGACCTCTACCGCGTGTTGGAGCATGCACTCAGCAAAGTCAGAGCCCGAAAGTTCTTCCACGCCGATCGCCGTCAAGTCGATGGACTTGTCTTTCAAGATCAATTCGACGACCAAAAAGTAATGCAAACCATTCTCGGCATGTACTACGAGCTGCCTGCCAAATTCAAGGAGACTCCTCCCATGACGGGCGACATGCGTAGAGACATCTATGCCTACCAGGCCGCCAACATCCAGGCGACTTTGCAACTCGTCCGGGTCATCATGTTTTCTATGGACGATGGAGCAGGAGTCGACCGGAAATGTGATGTTGTCACTGAGGTTTTGTCCGTCTTTCACACTATTCCACGGGAATATCTCCGTGGCATAAGCATGCCATTGATTTATCACCTGGGCCACATTGGACAAGTTCTTGCTTCGGTCATTGACGAGCATCTTACAGAGGCCAGGTACCAACGCGTGCGAACGTGCGTCTTGTCACTCGCGGATCTCGTCGAGACTCTTGAGCAAGGTCTTTCTCGTGCCGCCGGTGCTACGGTGAGACTGAGAGAGTCGGTGGACAAGCTCGACACGTATATGCAGCAAATTGCTCGAAGCAATCAACAAGGACACTTGCAGCAGATGACCTTGCAGCCATCGCCAGCTCAGGTCAGGTTTACGGGTCATCATGGTGTCATCGGACAACAAGAACAAGCCGGCTTGACCAACAGCGATTTCCAACTGCCTCCCGAGCTGTTCGGCGACTGGTCATGGCCACCAGAGTTTGTCATTCCCAACGGCCCTCCTTATTACATCGGGAACAATCAACTTTGAACTCGAACAAATGGAAAAGGCGATCAAGAGATTCACGACAAGGAGTTTTGGTAGATTTGAAAAAAAAAAGGTCAACATTCACATTCAAGCTGGCGTTGGAGGCAGCCGTCACTCAACATCACGTTTATACATGCTCATGATACCCATGGATCAAAAGCGAGGTTGATTTGGACTGAAATTGGAATTGGTATGGCAACATTGAAAGGCAAAGAGGACTTATGACACGAGGCACGAGTCAAGGGATTCGAAGCAGCTTGGTTGGATCTAAGAGTCCTGTACCTCCATGTAGGTATTCAAATCTCTAAATAATTGTACTCACCAATTGGCGTCTGTCCTGCGGAGTCAACATTCAAGAGAGCCCTTCATAGTATGTTCGACGGCCTGATATCGTTGCTGATCGACCTTGAGTGTGAGCGTAGCCAAAGGTTCGGCTTGCGACGTGTGGACCGCCGCGGGAGCATCGTAACATGCTCCCGGCTCGACGGGAGACCATGCGTGCCCACGAGAGGCAGTCGAGTTCGATTCACTCGGTTCGACACAAATATAGCCCTTCACCTGTTGTCGCTGTGTCCAGATGGTATTTCGGTCACATCCCAGTCCTCCTCTTTCGCATCAACCATGGTCTCCGGCAATGGCACAGGCGGCCAAGGAAACCACCCGAACAGACGTCCAAAACCACATACAACCTTGCCCTTGATTAGATTCAGAGGCAGTGGACCAAACATTCGTGAGTCTCGCGAGTGTTCCAGGTTGTCTCCAACGACGTAGCAGTGACCGCGCGGGATCTGTATCATGGCTCCAGAACCCTTGTGCGGTGAATCTCTAGCGACGAAATCACCCTCGAGCCCAACCACGCGCTTAATGGCCTGATATCCTGGCTTCAGCGGATGCGCGTAGCTGACCAGATCTCCGATCTCTACTCCTCGTCCCCGTCTGTAGTATTTCGAGATCAAGACCGCCGCTCCATCCGCCGAAAGGGTCGGAAGCATGCTGATACCCCATGTCCAGGAGATTTCGTAGAAATACGAGACGGTGATGTGGAACAATAGCGAGAAAAGGGCACCATAGCGCATCCAGGTAAAGACTCGATAGGCGAATGGGTAGCGGGCAAGCAGTGGTGGTCCCGGGTTTGTGATGCGATTCAGTAGGGATTGTTTGCCATCCTGCTGGTGACGAGGCGTGGAAGAGGAATAGAATCGTCGACGAAAGGCAAAAGGCCGAAGAGTCCGTGGTAAGATGGATCGCAGCATGGGTAGTAGTGTAGTGCCTACATTGCACGGGTAATGGTGATATGCGGCCTAGGCCATCATCAGATCATTCAAGTTCCATGCAGCACAAAATGGACGGTTGCCCGTTCGATGACCGCTGGGTATGACGACGTTGGTCCGGACAAGCTGGTACGCGTTATTCGGCATGCACCTCTCGGACCTCTCTCGCTCAAGCTTGAAAAGTATTGATGTAAGTGTTCTTGCACTCAACCTTCCGAAAGCCGAGCTTTGCAAAGCTCTCGATGAGACCGTTCGTCGCTTTAGCATGTAAAGAGCTCGTACACTGTCCTCCGCAATCGGCCATACACCTCCAAGATGAGCTTCTGACCTCTGTCTTCTGTCGACAATGGTACAGGGCTGTTATTGTTTGAGATTTCACGGCGACTAGGCTTCCTAGAGCTGCACCTACGGACCTGTAGTACATCTCATCACCTACCGGACTGAAAAATGAAAGGTAGTCACCGTCACACAAGGTAGGATGCATAAGTATTGGACGCTTGAATATGGTATGTCGGTTTCTAACTGGTGTCCCCAACATCACATCACGGCCTGACGTTTCTACACGAATCCTAGGATCTCGTTCGCCTTGCGCATAGTTTCCCTCTCTCCTGGAGTCAATCCTTCGCGCTCGCTATCCCACCTTTCTAGGCCAAATGCCCGCATTCCATTCTGGTTGGAAACGGCAGCAGCATCTTCAACAAGCATACGACCCTTATGCTGCGATTCGCCGACTCCACCGGGAAAGTCTGGCGAAGGTGTTCCTTGCAAAAATGTTTCGCGCTGTCTGACAAGGTACTCGGCGTTCCGAACAGTAAGCGGACAAGCTGGGATGTAGAGTACGCTCGAGTCAGATTTGCCGGCATGTACTTTGTCGACAGCGTGAATTGTGTCACAGTTCCACGCGACATAATCACCTGGACTGACGGTCGGCACGTGGATCATGGTCTTGTCGAGCAAGAGATGAGGATGTAACTCGCTGCTGAGTTCCTGACCACGACCTGGAGATGCTCCATGGACCCATGATGACATTGGAGACTCCATGACCCAGTTATCATGATTAAGGAAGCGATCATATGCGAGAGAGTCGACCGATGTTTCGGCCAGATGGGCGGGTGAGGATTTTGGTGTGAAAAAGGGCCTGAGAAGGAGATAGGCAGTGGCCAGTTGAAGCAGTGGGTTGACAAGCAGTGTTCCTTCGAATGGTCCGGTTCTGGATAACGATAACCACCCCTGAGCCATACGGAAAGCACTGCATGCGCCGCCGCCTTGATACAGATCGCTCTCCACCTCCAAGCGTGTCGATGACTCCCAAGGGTCGTACTCCTCCCACTGACCTTGGAAGATTGAGTCGTATGTGTGGGCCTTGCCATAACCAGCCGGCTCCCACCTTTCAGGACCTCCACCGTCGATATGAGGACCAAGAGCGAACTTGGCATCACCGGGTAATCTCATGCGCAGTCTGTCTGCATACAGGATCGGCTCCTTCGTCACGAGAGCATTTGGGTCTTTGGAATGCCAGTAGCTGAGAAGGAATCGTTGAGCTTCGAGAAGGTTTGGATGCGAGCGGGCCTTGACTTGTGTCGGCGACCAGTACAACTCGTAGACCTGTGGGTTGTCTTCGGGGAAAGCTTTGGTCTGAGGATTTGCTTTGATGTATTGTCTGAGTTCTTCCTTGAGTGCGACGGCTTCATCACGAGGAATAACATTTCTGACTACTGCGACACCTCGTTTCCGGTACTCCTGGTTGAAAACTTCGTTGCGTTGGTCAATCTCGCTAAAGTCGATTCCGGGTATCACTCGAGAGCCCAGGTCGCTGATGAGTTTTGTCTCCACCTGAAGTTTGGTCAAGAGTCGTCGCCATGATGCTGTCACTGCCTCTTCATTGCCACGGATTAGTTTTCGTTTGATGTCGGCGAAACGAGGTTCGAGAGGCGCGAATGCTTGACCGGAGAGAGAAGCGAAAGCATCGGCAATCGTGCCCTCTTTCTTCCCAGTGGTTGTCGTCGCGGCGTGCCTAATGTGTTTCTTGACGTGTGAAGAGTATTGATTTCGTGCGGGGCACAAAGATCTCACAAGGCGTTGACCGCAGAGCATCTTGTTCGGTGGAATGTGGGCGGCTGGAGAGCGGATATGGGATCGTCTCTAAGATGAGCCGAATCGTACGCCTTAGTGGCCTATACCTACGAGGCCGAGGATCTTCTGTATATATACTGCATCGCAGAATCGACATTATGTGAAGCCGAACAGCGGGCGGTTGTATTTCCCGATCAGGCAGCACCGCCGTTGCTCCGGCTTCTACCAGTTTGGAACTACTTTCGCTTCGCACCAAAAACATCAACCCGGTCGTCGATATTATTCTAGCGAACAGGGTTTCTTCGGAGCTGCATGTATTTTGTCGGTCAAAGCGCTTTGGGAATTGTTTCGCTTCGGCCAAATGGAGTATCGGTTCGTGAACGAAGGCGAGGATGGTCGGAAGCGCAAAGCACCATACTCGGCCTGCGACCAGTGCAAGAAACGCAAGGTGAGTGCGATTTTTCCCTAGCCACTCGAATAATACGCTCTGTCACTGTTATCGTGGGCATCTGTTCTGTGAGCCAAGTCATCTGCAATACAAATGAGTACCGTCACTGTCTCCCGACTGACCAAGCAAAGAAACGATGTCCACACATCGCCGATGCATCGGACGGCCGTGTCACTGATAGCGAAGGACGAGACATAAAGCCGGCGAGCAACAGTCAACAGGAGACATTGTTCCGCTCCCATTCACATTCTGATTCTCGTACGTCGAGGTTTGTTGGCGAGCTGGCACCCGAGGCAGCCATCGACCATGAGCACGACGTTTCATCACGACGATCTGATCGCCATCAAGTCGGGACTTGGGTTGACTATGACAGACACGAGGATGTCGATGTCAGCGACACTGGAGATGACCGTCAATATGTACCCTTACCAAGTGGAAAACGTCGACGAATCTCTGAAGAATCTTGGTTGTTACCATCAGCGGAAGATCAAAGAGCTCTCATTAGCATCTTCCACCAGCGTGTACAAACTATCTTGCCGGTCCTGGATGGGACACACGAAATGCCTGCAATGCTGATACAAGCAGTATGTCTGGTTGCTAGTAAAGACGAGCGAGCACGAGATCATCTTCGTCTCGGAGATCAGTCAATGGGCGTCACGGAATTCTCTCGCAGATTGTACACTGACGCGGATCACAAGATCCGGTCGCTGCATCCTTCTCAGGTCGATCGGATGCATTTGATTGAGACCCTGACTCTGTTGTCATTGCATATTGAGGGTCGAGATGGTGTCGAGGAATCATCAATGCATCTGTGTCAGGCCATACACCATGGACAATCTATTGGGCTGCATCTTAACCAGTCAAGCTCAGACAGTGGTGCTAGGGGTCACCGACCGCGGAAGCAGACGGCTGACGGAGTGTCAAGTTCATTAAGCAACAGCTCGGAACATCGGGTCCGAGTGTTTTGGATTATCTGGAGTCTTGACAGGATTTACGCCGCAATATATGGTCGACCGCGGCTACTGATCAATGACGACTCGGGACTCGACTTTGGCGAGAGTCTTTCGCTATTCCCCCCTGGCGCGAGGCTGTGGATGCAGATATCAGAAATGCTCGACAGGGTTATTGATCTATACTCGCCGCACGCCACGGTCGACCGGGAGAAGAATCTGGAGTTGTTTCCTACCTTTGAGGAGCTGCTTGCCGGGATCGAACATGGAGGGGAAAGACCAAGCCAGAACATGATATCGTCTCTGGAGTTTTACTATCATGCAGTGTCCATGATATCGTGTCGCTTGAGGCTGCAGGCGGGCAAATCAAAAGCGTCTCTTTTCACTCTTCGCAGATCGCTTTCAGCAGCAGCAATCGGATCGATGTTGAGACATGTCGATGTGCGCGAGCTCGCTCCCCTATCGGTAATCCCTTATTCGATATCGTTAGCTCTTCTTGTTGCATACCAGCAATTCAGGCAGAGCCGGCGGAAGGTGGCACAAGCTATCGCCAAAGAACAGCTGGAATTGTATCAGACTAAGCTTGAGGAGATGGGACGAGCGTGGTGGCCTGCGAAGAACATGGCTAGGGTAGGGAAGAGTGTGCTCGAGCAACTTTCCCGTGCGGATCAAACAGCGCCGGCAATTGCGAGAGATACAACAGAGATGGGCCAGGGCAGGGTCAATCACGGACAGAGCAGATTGACTACTGATGTCGGAGAGATCTCGAGAAATGCAGAGCCCCCTCAAGCATATCATGATCCAGGGTCGTTAGGTCAAAACTCGAATCTGGCAGCCTTTGCTTTCGATGAGAATGCGTTTGCGGACATGGATGCCGTATTTGGCAATCTCATGGATATGAACCAGTTTCCAGACAATTTTGACTTTGCCTTTGAAGATGGCAATGAGGGCGGTAACATCATGATATAGATACCTTTGACGCTTGCGCTGGCAGGTGACCATTGCACCATTCATCACGACATTTTACCTATTATTGTTCGTACCGTCGTTCAACGATGGAAGCTGCAGTCAAATAGCCGCGTCTGGTCAACAACGATTGTCACACTGATCTCTCGTCATGACTATGGTCTTTAGCCGGGAGATGGCTGGTGTGATAAGGCGTGTATAGCATGAATCGGTCTCCGTGTGTGGTTGAGGTCCAACAGATCTGTGTCCTATCAACAAATTTAGCCGCGGCTGCAGTGTTTCGCCCGCCGGCGACGGCCCGATTACCAGCTGCATTCTGCTAATCTTCCATTGTTAAAGACAGCCCGCGGTCAGAGCTCCATCTCGGTCCGCACCCTTGGATTTTTTTATTTGGCAGCGACCTTGCAAGCTTCCCCCGTCGGCCTCTTCTGATCCCCATTCGCATCACATCTCCTCACCAACACGACCTGCCTGATCGGCATTTGGTAAGGATGGCGTCTGCGATGCCTATGCGATCGCTTCTGGCCAGCTCGATGGCAGCCAGGACTGTTCGTCCCGCTCAAACAATCATCTCCAAACAGCAACGCCCAGCTCTGTCTGTCGCGTCACAGATCTCACAGCCGTTCTCCCGGTCGCAAACTCGATCATACGCCGACCAGCCAATCGTCAGCGCAGAGACACAAATCAAGGCGAAAAAAGGAGGATTCAGAACGTTGAGGTTCTTGTACCGCTTGTCACAGCTTGCAATTGCCGGAGGTCTTGGTTGGGTCGGATATGGTATCTACGAGAGTAGAACACCCGAGCACCAGCTCGAGCCTGATGCCAGCAAGAAGACCTTGGTCGTCCTCGGTATGACCCTTCACGACAAGGGTTCCATTCGTTACTGACACATTTCTAGGCACTGGTTGGGGCTCGGTCTCTCTTCTCAAGAAACTCGATACGGAAAACTACAATGTCGTCGTCATCTCTCCTCGCAACTACTTTCTCTTCACTCCTCTTCTCCCATCATGTACAGTCGGTACTATCGAACATCGCAGCATCATGGAGCCGGTCCGCAACTTTCTTCGTCACAAAAAGGCCGCTGTGCGATATTACGAAGCCGAAGCTACCAAGATTGATTATGAAAAGCGCGTGGTTTACATCAACGACGATTCCGAGGTAAAGGGCGCAACTTCTTCCACCGAAGTACCATTCGATATGCTTGTTGTTGGTGTAGGTGCTGAAAACGCTACATTTGGTAAGAGCTTGTCGTCCGGTGATAATGGTATGTCATCTAACGGCAAATAGGCATTCCTGGTGTTCGCGAACATTCTTGCTTTTTGAAAGAGGTCAACGATGCTCAACAGATTCGCAAGCGTATCATGGACTGCGTCGAAACCGCAACATTCAAGGACCAATCTCCGGAAGAAGTCAAACGTCTTTTACACATGGTTGTTGTTGGTGGTGGACCTACTGGTGTTGAGTTCGCTGGTGAGCTTCAGGACTTTTTCGCAAACGATCTCCGCAAGTGGATTCCAGAAATCGAAAAGAACTTTCACGTTACCCTGGTCGAGGCCCTTCCAAACGTCCTTCCATCCTTCTCCAAGCAATTGATCGACTACACCGAGCAAACATTCAAAGAGGAGACGATTGAGATCCGCACCAAGACGATGGTTAAGAAGGTCACCGACAAATATATCGAGGCAGAATTCACCGGATCCGATGGGAAGAAGCAATTGGAGCAAATTCCGTATGGTTTGCTCGTCTGGGCTACTGGTAACGCACTTCGCCCAGTCGTCAAGGACCTGATGTCTCAAATTCCGGCACAAAAGGACTCTCGTCGTGGTCTGGCCGTCAACGAATACCTGGTCGTCAAGGGTACTGAGAATGTTTGGGCTGTCGGAGATTGTGCTATTGCCAACTATGCTCCTACTGCCCAGGTCGCCGCTCAAGAGGGTGCTTTCCTTGCTAGGATGTTCAACACCATGGCCAAGACTACCGCGATTGAGGAGCAGTTGGCGGGTCTGTCCGAGGTTCAGGGTTCGGCCAAGACTCCAGAAGCTCGCAACGAGGCGTTCAACGAAATCAAGGATCTCCAAAAGCGGTTGAGAAGGGTCAAGCAGATTTCGCCATTTGAGTATTCGCATCAAGGATCGTTGGCCTACATTGGAAGCGAGAAGGCCGTTGCTGATCTCAGCTGGTTGACTGGAAACTTTGCCACTGGTGGTAGATTGACTTATCTTTTCTGGAGGAGTGCATATCTGAGCATGTGCTTTAGCAGTAAGTGGTACATGGACTGTGTTGTAATGATCAAGGCTAACAATTCATAGCACGCAACCGTATTCTTGTCATCGTTGACTGGATGAAGTCTGGTATCTTCGGACGTGATGTTTCGAGAGAGTAGAAGATGGATATGAGTGGAAACTCTGTATCATAGCATAGATTGCTTAGCAAGGCGTTGTTCATTTGGTCGGCGCAGAGGCATCTTGATCAAAAGAGGCTGGATTTATGATGAAGTGTAGTTCTATCCTTTTCGGCACGAGATATCCTAAAGGTTCTAATCGCTTTTGACTTAATCTTATCCAGTCTTCCTCAACTTGTTGCGCATTCCAGATCCATGAAGGCAGAGAATCTGTCTACCGGTATGTATCACGCCCCGCGGTAAAGATCCGGATCAGCGTGAGCAAATCACAACCATATCCTGCCGACTGAAGCTATTAACCAACAACCTGGAAGCAAATGATGAGCGCTCTGTTGATCAGCCCGAGACTGACTGACCACAATACCTCGGAGTCAAGATAACTTGGACGCTAGGGGCAAAGCCAATCAGGACCATGGCAAATAACCAAGAATTTGGTCCAAATCAAACCTCGGCTCGACGCAACGATCATACCGTGTATCGCTACGGCGCATCCCCTCCCCTACACGAACCGAAGTTCACGCTCGGCCTCCTCGAGTGGGAACCTCGATGGTTGAATTGTAAAGCCTACCAGGAGGTGGAGACTGCGGGCCAAATATATACCAGCTTGTCGTACTTGCCGGAGTTAGGCTCTGCTCCCGGTAGACACCAATGATGGTCAGATGGACAGGATGGTACACCATTGCTCCGACCGAACCAATTTTAAGTAATAGTCACCATCCGTTTGACTTTTCACGTGCTTGACATGCTTGACATGTTCGCCCAAGAGTAAGGAAGCTTTGCGGGGAAATGCATCGTCGCAGAAACCTGTGGGGTTACTTCCAGTTCCTCATGGGAGCAGCACATTGACCTTTTACTATGTGATAATGACTGATATGCCGCCCGACCATGGCCACAGTATCTGATATCTATCTGATAGTGCTGGCATCTCCAGTCGGGACTTCGTGACAATCGCAGACATGGTTGGACCTCTGACCATGTTTTCATGGACATGATTTCGGACAGATCGGTTGTCGAGGGCGGAGGATTTGTACTGCCCAAGAACTTGCACGCAATGGTTCTTGATTATGTGTGTGGACAACTCATTGCATGAGAGCATACTGACGACAATCGCTAATGAGCCCGGTAACCTCAATCGAGCACTCCTGACCGTTGTAGATGAGAGCTCGATACGAAAACCCCTGCGGCCAGTCCATCCAGGCCTGACAGTTTGAGCGAACTTGTTCACCTTGACGATGAGACCTTCGCGTACGGGGGCACCACGACCTGTTATGACAATCACACCGCTGTCGAACCTCCGCTTGTTTTGAGCTTACGAATTTGATCCTCTTTGTTACATGGATGACAGATCGTCACTATTGGCACATTCTCGGAAATTCAAAGAGCTGTAGAAGTTAGTGCCGACGACGAACGGCATTTAGATATGGCCAGGCAGATGCATGGAAAGGTCGAACTAAGCTGAGACGGTTCGCTGTTGCGCGGTAGAACTATCGTATGGGGAAGACAGTAGCGTGCCTCTGGTAACCTTTGGTGACATCAAGCACGTGGTAGTAACGTAGGTGTCCATATGTGATGCACACCAACTATTCCTTTAGCTCACTCGTTTGGATGACCATGTAATTGAAATGTTAACCGGAAAACATCATCAATGGTCACAAGAAGTACCGGGTCGAATAGAACACGAAGTGGTCATATATAAAAATGAACAATTTTGTGTGATGATGGATGATTGATTCAATCAAGACTACTTGTGGGTATATAGTCAATCAGACTAGTAGTCTAATTTCCCTTGACACGGCCATCTGGCTGACCGTCCTTGCGGAGACCATCGTTCTCAGTTGGCTTGTAGTCGTCGCCGCCGGAGCCGGAGGAGCTGGAGCCGGAGCCACCTGGGACGCCGGAGCTCTTTCCACCCTCATGGCCGGCCTGGTGTGGGTCAACCTTGCCCTGGGCGAATTCTGGAAGTGTTAGATATGGCTTCTCATTGATCGACTGAACTGGTACTTACGACCGGTGCCGACACGTCCGTCTGGCTGTCCGTCCTGGCGGAGACCGTCGTGCTCTGTAGGTGTTAGTAAAGATTCATGGAGGTGAGGTTGTAGTCGTACCAGTTGGCTTGTAGTCAGACATGTTGATTGATTGGTTGGAGTGATTGATTGATGTGGTGGTGAAGTGTTGGAGTTGTGTTTGTGTTGTGAGTAAGATTGTGATTGAAGGGAATATCTTGCTCGTTATATACCTTTCGAGTGCATCCCAATGGCATCATTCTCCTGGACAACATTGAGCCCCTGATGAGACGAATGTCATCATTCATCCTTCAACGGCGATGCACCTGCAGAAAATACCATCACCGATGCGTAGCATGTCGTCAGAAAGTCAATGCTGGGTACATAGATCTGGTAGATCTGGTAGATCTGATATGCAACCACTTTAGATCAGTCGCGTGTCGCGATCTATGACACGTACCCGCGTTTCGGGACTTGCAACCATGCAGCCGAAATGCGGAGAGCGGAGATTGTGCTTGGCTTGGCAAGACAGATGAGATCATAAATCCTGAGCTGACCTCAGATCGTACCTGAACTGGTTTACTATTGACTGCGGGGTCACCGATAGATGGAAACCGATGAAATCATATGGCGGGATGGGAGAGTCATGATGTAGGTGTTTGTCCTTGATTGGATCATGGAGATTGCGGTGTTTCTAATCATTTTTCGATAGCCTGCTGATCTAGGCAGCTTATGCACACTTCAGGAGCTGGGATCTCGCGATGTCACATGGCAGGGTCTGTTGCCTGAACAACTTGGACTGAACAACTGGGTACGCGTGGGGGTATGATGTAGGGTGTCAATCTCCATGTTGCTAAACTGGATGAGTTACGTCGCTTCATGCAGCTGGGTTGATCGATCCGCCTGGGAAGCACATGGTGATTGTTGGACGGACTGAACTACTACTATCACAGATCTTCGGCATGTCGTCAGCTGGCGACCTCTACGAGATTACGACACTAGGATCACCAAGTCACCTCGAACTGTCGTTGCCTAATGGGTCGCAATCGTGCTGTTGATTGCTTTCGTTCTTGGCTTCCATTAGCAAAACATCCGGCTTCTGGAAGACCACGGTCGCCATTCTCATGAAGTTATCCTAGATGGCTTCAGCTCGTCATTCTAGCAGACCAGCAGAACGCACTTTGTCAGAACGAGCCTTCAGATGACACTTCTTACGACAATCCACCGGCCCCTCGCTTCAACCGACGTTCCTGGCTTGTCGTCCTCGCAAATCTCTTTCCTCTTGAGCACCTCCACATATGTGGCAGCCAACTTTGACAACCCGCGTTGTTCATCACTACATCGACAGGTCGTGCCGCAAGGCTGCAAATCCACCGTCAGTCAAGAGTCAAGGCATACATCCAGAAGGGCGTTGTATGAGACTACGATTGCTTCGTGGGCGAACAAGTGTGCCTGACGAGCGTCACCAGGTAAGAGAGGGGCTATCTGCGGGCTCGCTGCTTGACCGGCACCTTGACTTGAAATAGGAGGGGACACACTGGCCTCGAGTACTCTTTGCTCTCTGCCTACTGGCTTGACTACCGACACACGCATCATTGTTGCCTGCTCACTGCCTGACAGTTTTGCTGCCTAGCAGCTTTATGCCTAGCGACAATCCTTGGAGGTTTCGCGTAGGAGCTCGTCCACGCCATGAGAGAGCAAGAGATGTACAAGCCATTGTGAGAAGCGAGCTAATATTCGCCTTGGGACCGACATCACAGCATAGGGATGGTGAGCGCATCATGATAGATACCGCTTCCCTTCGTTCCGTCCTTGTCCTGCTGTTTCTTTGTCTACATTACACTAATATGAGTGTGCAGGTGAGCTACATCTAGTAAGTGAACTTTCTTTGTGCATGTTCATCCTTTCAACTCGTTTTTACTACCGTCTAGCCTCCTATCTTACGCTCTTAGATTGTCCTCTGTAAAACTTTGCTTGCTATGCTGAAAAAACTCCCTCTTCTCGACCTTACCTTTGAATTGCTAGACAACCACACCTACTGTAACTGATCACGACTGACGAGCAACTTGACCAACCCTAGCGGCGCAGATCTGCACATGATTTAAAAGTGTTTGTATATGAGGACTGACGTACTTCTCCTCTTAGACTTTACAACATGTATGTATTCCTTAATGCTGTGTCGACGCTATAGGGAAGCGACTGATCTATCATCGAACTCTACAGGATTCAGCACTCTAACGGATTCTTGCTAGCTACACCCAACTTAGTTGCGACCTAAACTCATGTTTAACGACGGGAGATGCTGCCTTGGCTCTAATGAGATATTAACTAGAGCTGTCGTGAAGTCTCTAGTAGCATAGCCGTATAAGACCTTGCCCTACCTATACCACTCCCTAGGTTAGGGGTTTATATCTAGACTTGAGTTCTAAGTTATATTAAAGCCTAACTTCTAAGCTTCTAATTAGTTAAACTAGTCACTACCCTACACTCCTTAGCTTTTCTACTAAAGTAGTAAGGCTAGCTTTTAGGAACTTTAAAGTTAAATATTCCTTAGTACTAAGCTAGACTAGTAGAGTAGTTACTAGTCTATTTATATGCTTTATAATAAGTTTATCTCTATAATTATTATAGCTTATACTAGGAGACTATAATAACTAGTCCTTAGCCTTATGTATAGCTTAGCTACACTAGTCTTTACTATTCTAACTAGTCTATTAAGGTATGTATTTATGATTTTATAGTTATTCCTTAACTAGTCTTAACTAGTCTTACTACTATAACTAGTCTACTACTAGTCTACTAAGTATATAGGCATTTATAATTTATAAATATTATTTAATTATGCTTAACTAGTCTTAACTATTATGAGGGTTCCTGGGTCGGGGCTGGCTTCGCAACGCTGGGGACTTAGTGAAATTCAGACGAACTTCAGAATTCCTACTGCAGCGTAGCGCATGCCAAACCACAGACAACATAGCACTTCTATCAATATTCATATTAGTTAGAAGCTTCTAACTGACATATAATGAATCGCGCGGCTACAAGCTTCTAACAGATTCGAGCTTCTACCTATAATTTATACTATATGCTATGTAGGGTATAGTTAAAGAAGCGTAGGCTATTGCTCTACCTCTTCACCTTAGACTTGCTTAGGGCGCGGCCTCTAGGCGCACAAACTGTAGGATATAATAACGTTATGTCGCTCTAACACCACACATTTTATAGTGTATTACTCACATTTTACATCGGAATATTCCTTATGGTTACCTCTTTCACCATCTGGATTTCTTATAATGTGCTAGTAATTCTCCATACGTAAACTATGTTATAATGTTCTCTACTATCGTCTAGTCACTCAGCTTAGCAGCTTATCGCGACTTTTCCTATATTAACATTTATTCTATAGCTGTTATTAGCTGACCCTACATGTTAATAAAAAGAACAGCACTTTCATTAGCTAGCCTAGCTCTACACCTCTAGGACATGCTACTAACTTATACTTATACCGCTATAATTACTTTGTCTTTATTAAGCACTTCCCCTTAGTTACATTTTCTTAATAGACATGTAGAACCTATAGAATGTAATTCGTACTCAAAACTATAAGCCTCGTGTAGGACCCTAATAACACATAATATTATTTAAAAGCGATCCTACTTCATTATGTAGGGTTAATCTAAATATTGGTATAAAAATATCTATGCCTTGATTATGTGGCGTGAACTTAACTCTCCTACTCTAACATACTGAAAA